>Ga0181532_10000002_pt1 | contig 415132 bp, 347 predicted proteins | sample PEATcosm2014_Bin_33_FD_119768 | JGI IMG/M metagenome (GOLD analysis project Ga0181532, IMG submission 119768) | Peatland microbial communities from MTU Mesocosm Facility, Houghton, MI, USA - PEATcosm2014_Bin11_30_metaG | ecosystem: Environmental > Terrestrial > Soil > Wetlands > Peat | place...
GCTTCACTGCCTCGGTGCTAATCTTCTTCATTGCCGGTCTCCTTTATCTCTTGTGCTTCGAGCACGTCGATAACTTGGGAGCGTACAGCATCCCGTCGGAGACCGGCCTTCTCATCCCATCTGATAGCGCCATCTGTCAGGTATTCAGTACACCCAATCCACATGATCCTGCTATCCTCGATGCGGAGCTCCCCCTGATGAGTCAGCCGAGTCGATATTGGAGGTACGGGGCCCTCGGCCTGCTTGCTTCTGGCATTCTCTTGTTCCTGCTTATTGGCTGGCATTCGCTTGCCCATATGAGCTCCCCCCTAGGACCTCTCTGGGTTGCCGAGTCACTCATTGGCCTGGGACTGATCACGTGGCTTTATCCGGCGATCACGAGGGTAGCCTTGGACGCGCGCGATTTGTGGAAGAAAAGCAAGTCGGTCGCGCTTTTGACTTTCGCGGCAATTGTATTCTTCGCTTTTGCTTTACATCGGTTCACCGGACCGCATTTTTACGGATGGGATGCCAATGCATGGTCTTTCTTCTCCCTCGCGCTCTTCCTGGGAATATATCTATTGCTTAAGGCTTCGGTTGCGTTGACTGGCGCCGCCCGAAAGCGCTAGCGTAAACGCTCGCACCTTCCGACCGGAAGCTTCCCTCCGAGGGAGGAAGATGAGTGAGATTGGTTCACTAACGATGGCGAATGGGTGTCGATAAATCCCGATAACGCTCATTGAGGGGTTTTGAGTGTAATCGCCTGGTTGCGACAGTTACGCCCGGTTTGCTCGTGACTCGCTCCCAAATTTGCACGCCTCGCATTTGAGGCATTCCTGACGTGCTCCGATCCGATAAGATCTCCAAGCATGGAACTCAAGGTCCTGTTTAGCGAAGACCCCGCATTTGTCATAAGGAGGGCTGACAAGTTCCTTTCGTCGCAACCAGTTCTGCATAATCTGATTCTGTCGATTCTGCACTCCCGCGTCGCTCAGGGCGACCCAGGTCGATATTGGATCGCATTGCATGGAGAGGAAGCCATGGGCGTGGTCGTTCAGTCACCTCTGGAATATCCAGCGACCCTGACGCCCATGGAACCGCTAGCAGTGCTGGCCATAGTGGATGCAATTGTGGAAGCCGGAGTGATTCTAGCCGGTGTCAATGGGGACGCGGCGACGGCAGCCAACTTCGCTGGGCAATGGAGTGAACGATGTAAGTCGGCGGCCACTCCGTTCCAGGGAACGCGGCTCTACGAACTCTTGGAACTGGGAGATGTTCCCCGCACCGCGGGTCACTTACGGCAAGCAGGTCCGAGAGATCGCAGTTTGATGATTCTCTGGACCCGTGCATTTCAGGATGAAATTGGCGAGTCTGCAAACGACACCGAGCGTCGTGTAGATCGGGCGTTGGCCGCTGGACAGATCTGGCTGTGGGATCAAAACGGAGAGACAACTTCTATGGCTGTTGACCGCGAACCGGCGCAAGGCGTAGTTCGCTTGTCTGGGGTCTATACGCCACCCGAGAAGCGAAAGCACGGCTACGCGGCAGCCTGCGTTCATGCGCTGTCGACACATCTTCGCGACTGTGGGTATCGGTGCATTCTCTACACGGACTTGGGCAACCCTACATCGAATTCCCGACGGCATCGAATATTGGCAGCGTGGCGAGTATCACGGGGAATCCGCAGAACATGCTGATCGGGTCTTTTTCCCACATCTCAAGCGCAAGTCCCACGCTTTCTTCGTTCCACTTGTGGGGTTTTATCAGAAGATCAGGGAATAGATGAGCACCCATTTTCCACGACCCCAAGCAAATGGTGAACGTGATCAACAGAAAGATGTTGCGTGTTCCGGGCCGTGAGCTGAAGTCGCATCTCCGTTTATACTCCCTGCGTGATTTAGCTGACAGGTTCTAGGGCCAGCAGCGATCGCAGTTATTTTCCATGGGGGTCCGACTTGAGGAAAACAGCGTTCTTGATCTATCTTTTGCTTCCCAGCTTCCTGTTGACACAAGACTCTGATCCGAAAGACAACCGAAAACCCGATCAATCCGCGGCAATGCCGGTCTCAATTAATAACCCCAATAGCATTCGCCACGTCACAGACTCTGACAATTGGGGGCAATCGGGATTCTCGACGAGTAGTTGTTTACCGACATGCACCGTAGCGCTGCCTGCCGGAATGCGCGGCATCGACGTATCAAATCGGTCGATGTACTACATACGCATTTTTCAAGAAGGAAAGTCCGAGATTCAGCTGGTGACGGGCGGAACTTATACCGCCGCCGCAGGTGGAACGATTCAATTCACACCGAAGGCGACTTACGCCCGCGCGTCCATTGGCAGCGCTTCCTCTGGGATTCAGGAAGCAATCAATGACGCCTGCGGACTGCCAGGTTCGGGCTACGCGGCTAATCCCAACGCACACATCGTTCTGCCGGCAACTGGCGCCACGTCCGGGGCTTTGCCGGTGCACGGAACGATTTTCGCGCATTGCAGCCGATCCCTAATCGAAGGTAACGGAACGCTCCTGTCTTGCTCGACCCGGGACCGCTGCATGTTTTTGGGCAACCAGATCAATTCGAATTATTATGGAGGCCTGACCGTCCGCGGTATCAATTTCACTTCGACGGTTAGGGCCGATGGTTGTCAGATTGCCAGCACGCGCCGCACGTCCAACGTAGTCACAATCACAACCGCATCGGCCTGCTCAACGATCCAGACTGGCGATACCATCGTCGTTGATTTCACAGACAACCCAGCCTACTGGGGGATACACGGCCCTGTGACAGTGTCTGGGACGAGCATCACCTACGCTTACACCGGCGCAAACATCGCTTTGGCCAGCACCCCTGGAGTCGTGGCGATCGAAAACGCGGCGATTGAAGACAACACGATGCCGGGAACAATTGAAGACATCAAATCGTCATTGACCGGCGGAGGACGGTTTAATGAGTTCATCGTTGAGGATGACGACGAAGCCGCCACGATTCGCAATCTTGATGCCGATGGTACTCAAGGATTGCTCTGCGACGGGAACCACTGCGGTTCGTATATCTACTCAGCGAACTTGGGTGCTCCGGTCATCTGGCTGGACAAGTCTAACATCAGCCCCCAGTGCGGCGGAAACGGCATTACTGTGTTGAATAACAACACGGTAAAGATCACCGACAGCGTCATCCAAGGTTGGGGCATGTGGGCAGAAAATACCCAGACAATCCTCGGCAATTACGGTGGAACGACCTCCGACAATGTGTACATGGAAGAGGGGAATGGCCCTTGCGTCCATCCTTACAATCCAGGCGGCGGAAGCGTCTTCAGTTCCGCTGGAATTATTTACAATGGCGGCAACAACCCGCTTGTAATTAGCGGCGGGGAGCAACCGGCCTCCCACGTAGCCAGCTTCCTCTACAGCAGCGGGGGGTCAACTCTTTATTCCTATTACATCGTTGGACACGACACGACCAACGGAAACTACACTTTCCCCCTGTTTGCTGGCCACTCCTCGACCAGCGGGACGGGCACCGTAACGGTCCAGTGGCCCCACGTTCCCCCGCAAACCGCAGGCGATACCGTAACGTATGACATTATCCGCATAGTGGCTGGAACCTTGGCAGCCGACACTCCAACGTTCCCGGTTCCGGGAGCGTGTACGGGTGGTAGCCCCACGGCGTGCGGGTCGGTAATCACTAGCCTTTCTGACGCGACGGCTTGTGCCGGAGGGCTGGTCTGTACCTATACAGATACGGCGTCGGCGAGCACTTCCAGTTACGCGATCCACAACACCACATGGACGCCGCTGCTCCCGTTCTGGCCCGCCAATCTTTTAGTTGCAGGCGGCAATGGAGGAGTAAGCCCTAACCAGCCAGTCATTTCATCCCAAGACATTCCCGACGCGGTTTCAGTAGCCGGCACAAATGCTCCTGGGCTCATCGTTCAGCAGTCTAACTTTGCCGACCAAACCAACAACGGTGGAATTTGGAAGCAGATCCAAGCGTATGGGACCAACTTCGCTGGCGCGGGTGCGACGATCCTTGATTTTAGTGACCCCACGTCTGCCGTTATTCAAGGCCGTTTTAACTTTATCCCAGAGACGCCAATCCCCGGCTACAACATCCCCGCGCAGCACTTAATCACACTGGTTAACTCACAGCCAAATCTGGCTCTTGCTACGCCCGGATACCGCCCGCCGGCAAGTAACAGCGATACATTCATCGGCCTCGACAAGACTGCGGCAGCGGGAAGCCAGGGACTTGCTTTTGGTTCTCCCGCTGCAATCTCGAACTACATAGGCAACAAGGGAGACAACGCAAGTTATCTGGAGCGGCTGACGGCTGCGGCAAAGACGTTTAAGGTGCCGGTGACAACGAATAGGCAGATCATCTCCCGATTGCCCGACGGAACTCCCCCCTTTGATGTGATTAGCCGCACGCCTGTACCGAATCTAACTACGGGCGGGAATCCGGTTCTCAAGTTTTGCGGCACATCGGCTGCCTGCGCAAACACGACATTGTTGAATGGCACCGTGGTCATCGGCTCGGTTGCCCTCAACTCGGGAAAAGCGACTGTAACGGATCTGCCATTTTCGAACACAAGTTTCATCTGCACAACCAGCGACACCACAACGGCAGTCAACGGTTCGAAGATGGTCGAAGCCAGCACTACGTCGGCTGTCGTGACGGGATTGGGAGCTGATAGGATCGCCTACATCTGCGGCGGCAATTAGACGATTGACTTCTTGAAATTGAGAACTCGTGTCATCAATCTCGCCCTAAAACTAGCACGTGGGGCCGACATGCCGCAACATGCCAGCGGGGATAGTATTGAAGCTTAGATTGCCCGCCTCAAGTTGACGCCAGCCAGGGTGGACTCTCACCCGACCTGCTCGGGAATAGAAAGGTGGAAAACGACATGCCCGTACAAGCCCTGACTCCGGCTGCTGAGTACGTAAGAATGTCGACAGACGATCAACCAAATTCGATTCCTTTCCAGACCGAGGCGATAAGACGCTACGCCGCGAAGCATGGATTTGAAGTGGTTGCTACGTACTCGGACCCTGGAAGGAGCGGCGTCGAAATCAAGCACCGTCCAGGACTCCAACAACTGATTCAGGACGTAGTCGGAGGGAAAGTTAGATTTAGGGCGATTATCGTTTATGACGTAAGCCGATGGGGTAGATTCCAAGACTCAGACGAGGCAGCCTGCTACGAGTTTCTGTGCCGCAAAGCGGGCGTGCCGATTCACTATTGCGCTGAACAGTTTGCAAATGATTTCACGATGTCCAACACAATCGCGAAGGCTTTGAGGCGAACAATGGCCGCTGAGTTTAGTCGTGAACTGGGAGTTAAGGTTATCGCTGCTCAGCGGCGAATTGCTGCCAACGGCTTTCGCGTCGGGGGAACTCCCGGTTATGGCTTGAGGAGAATGGTGATCTCTGCGGATGGCCGTAAGAAACAGATCCTCAAGTCCGATGAACGAAAAAGCTTCAGTTCGGACCACGTTGTTCTCGTTCCAGGACCTCGGCACGAGGTTGAGTCCATTCGCGACATTTTTGCTCTCGCTGGGGACAAACGAAACACACCGTTACGAGTAGCCAAAGAACTTAATCGCAGGGGGCTGAAATTTGTCGACGGTAGGCCCTGGACTGAGTCGAACATCTATCGCATTCTAAAGAACGAAAAATATATGGGAGCGCAGGCGTGGGGGAAAACCCACAAATTAAGAGTTTGCCCGCCAGAGAACTGGATCAGAAAAACTAAAGCGTTTTTTCCTTTGGTAACTCCCGACCAGTTTGCGAAGGTTCAGAGAGCGATACAGACGCGGAACAACTGGCCAAGAAGACCGGATGAGGTGCTGATCAAGGAGATGAAGGAGGTTTTACGCAAAGAGGGAAGGCTCACGGAGCGGCTACTCCAGAAGCATGGCCATTTCGGGTATCGCCGATACGTCAGCCAGTTTGGATCAGTGATCAGTGCATACGAGATGCTCGGTTACCGTACATCTGACCGCATTCTCCGGGGAATCGAACGAGATAAGAAAATAAAACAACTCCGCTCAAACCTGCTTCTTGAGTTAAAGAAATTATTCCCAGCCCAGTTGAGAGTGGTCCGGCTTCCCGGTCAGGTTCAGCGCCAAGTCGTCGAGTTAGATCACAATGCATATGTCGCCATCCATCTTTGCCGTCCGTCTGAGTCCACTATGACAGGTGAGCCCAGATGGGTGCTGTTAAGCCAGCCCAAAGAGAAGGGGCTCGCAGCATTGATCTGCGGTTGTGATGAACGTCTAGATCGGATCACGTGTTTCTATGTTGTACCAAACCTTGGAGACCTCATTGAAGGTTGCAAGATAATTGGAGAATGTCATCCGTTGCTGAAATCGGGGCGACGATTGCAGTCGCTATGCGAGTTCTACGGGGTTGTTAAGGAAATAGCCGCGAAATGGAAACCCGAGAACGATATTACTGTCAAAGGCGATGTAGTGTTTAATGCGCAAACGGCGACGGTTACTGTAGGGGGATGCGAAGTTTTCTTGCCTGGTAGCGCAGCCGTGATTTTCAAGGTGCTTGTGAACAACGCCGGAGTTGTAGTTTCACGAGCCACGTTGGCAGAAGCAATACTCGTAGGGGCACAGCAAAAACCCAAGTCATCTCATCATCTAGACAAACATCTGACGTACCATATTTACGTGCTCCGTAAGAAACTTAGGCAGTTCCAAAGCCGTATAGTAAGGGTCAAAGGGGTTGGATACACATACGAGGAGGATGTCAACGTCAATTCGCGAGATCAAATTGGTGTCCAACGAATGGCCGATGTTGTAATTCGACAAAGTGATTTCCGCAGGCTGCACGAGGACTCCCCGTCCCGCGCAAGCTCGCCGCGCAGGTAGCGAACCCAACGCGCGAGCGGGCCCCGGTCAAAGTCACGGCCACAGGCCTATGTGGTAGCTGGAAGCGGTGTGGCAGTTTTGCCATGCCTTCCTTCCCCCCTCAACCATTATTGGCATGTGTGCCTTCTCATCGCTCGGCTGAGCCGGGTTCACTTGTGGTTCGCGTTGACTTCGACAACCGCGCCGAATTGCTCGCCGCAGACCTGGACGTTTACTACGTGACCGACCACTATCTCAACTACACCTCCGTGCTGCTTAGCCTGTCCCGCGTCACCCCTGATGTCCCGCGGGACTTGCTCGGCATGGCTCACAAGTTTGTGACCGCGCATGACGCACGCCGTTCGCCATCGCGCAATAGACGCAAGCGCACCTGATTCAGGGGAAACCCTTGGAAATTTCGAAGACGTGCCTCGTTCACCGCTTGGAAGCCTGCGGTCAGAAGTGCATAATCTCTTCAACTCCCATGGCTGAGCAATCCCTAGCGGAGATCACGGTAATACCCGATAACACGCTGGCGGCGACCCAGTATCGCTGGACTTCTGATCCATGGACCTGTCCTGATCGCTTCCTTCTCCGGTGGTCGGCAGTGCCTCCTTTGTAGTTCTCGCGACATGGCGTGAGCCGCGTCACGAATGGTTCCCAGCCGCTTCGCGCACTCCGATCCTGCTTCTGCCACATCCTCCAGCAGTTCGCAGCAACCTAGAATTACGGATAGTTTGTTGTTTAGGTCGTGGGCCAACCTGCACAGAGAATCGTTGCCCCCTGTTGACTGCATATGCAATACCGGATCCCTTCTGCCTCGCTAGAGCCGTATCGACTTTGTTACACGTGACCGACTGCTGATTTGATTCGAATCACCGACTGGTGACAAAAGAACCATCGAGCTTGCGTCTCGCTCCTTAAGCAAGGTCTCAAGTTCAACTATGGCCTGGAACAGTGAGCGGCGACAGCTCGAGTACTCGGAGAGGCTCATGCCGCTCGATTCGTATTCGGACTCTAGCGACACCAAATCTTGATGGCGTTCCCGCAACTGCAGGTTGACGTAGCCCTCATCCTCCCGACAACTCAGAGACTCTGATCGCGTTTTCACTTGCTTCATCTGACTGGTCCTAACTCTCTGATAAGCAGTTGACGGTCCAGGGCTTGACCGATCGCAAGTGATTGAAATTGAAGGGAAGAGAACTATTGAAGGAGTGAGACTTGCCGTTATATCGGCACAGTGCCGCCATGTTCGGCACCTTCCGATATTTCGACAGGCGGGTCTGATTCGAGGACTAAGGGCAGCCCGATGAAAGTAAAATGAAAGCCCAATATGGAACAGCGCCCAACGCCGGTCGCCCAGTATCTGCGGATGTCCACCGAGCATCAGCGGTACTCGCTCGATAATCAGCAATTGGCGATCCAAGCCTACGCGGACCTGCACGGTTTGAGCGTCGTGCAAACCTATACCGACGGTGCCAAGACCGGAGTCGTTCTCAAACGGAGAAGCGGTCTCCAGCAGCTCCTGCAGGACGTTGTAAGTGGTAATCCGGGATACAAAGCGATTCTGGTCTATGACGTCAGTCGCTGGGGTCGGTTTCAAGATGCTGACGAATCGGCCCATTACGAGTTCCTTTGTAAGTCAGCGGGAATCCCAGTTCACTACTGCGCAGAAGTCTTTGCCAATGACGGCAGCGTGCCGAATGCGCTGTTGAAGGCTCTCAAGAGAACAATGGCGGGCGAGTACAGCCGTGAGCTTGGCGTTAAGGTTTTTGCAGGACTGAAGCGACTGGCAAAGCTCGGTTTCAAACAGGGCGGACTTCCGGGATACGGACTAAGGCGGATGCTAATTTCTGCCGAAGGTAAGGCGAAGCAGATTCTTGCCCAAGGAGAGCATAAGAGCATCGCAACGGACCGGGTGGTCTTGGTTCCTGGACCTGTTGAGGAAGTGGATTGCGTCAGAGAAATATATCGATTGTTTCTCGAAGGAAAGCGAACAGTACATGGAATCGCTCAGGAACTCAATCGACGAAACACGAAATATATCGGGGACTCCAAATGGGATCAAACCGCGGTCCTGAGGATCCTGTCGCACCCGAAATACACTGGCTACAACGTCTTTGGCCGGACATCTCAAAAGCTCTATACCGCCGCAATTCGCATCCCCGAATCCGAATGGATCCGTACACCAAACGCTTTTGCTCCGTTGGTAGACGAGGGGACATTTCAAAAAGCCCAACGCCTGTTGCGCGGAAGGACGATCAATAAATCCAACGAGGAAGTGTTAGAAGCGTTGCGTTCATTGCTCGCCCGGAAGGGCCGACTCTCTTTGCAACTTGTTAAAGAAGACCCCGAAACGCCGTCGCCCTCCACCTACCGAGGACGTTTTGGCAGTTTACGGCGGGCATATGAATTAATCGGATACGGACGTGCCGAAGACTTTGGCCAGATTGATATGCGCCGCCGAACGCGAGCAATCCGGGAAGAATTGATTAACAAGATTCAAGTCATGTTCCCGACCGAGGTCTCGATGGTGCGGCGAGGAGGGAGATGGCGGTCGCGGCTTCGCCTGAAAAACGGTCGTTTCGTCAGCGTCATCGTTTGTCGGTCGATCGGCAAGAAAAGCCAGCATTTCATTTGGAGAGTTAATCCCCTCGCCTATGAGCGCCGATGGGTGACGTTGCTCGTCCTCCTGAATATGAAAAATGAGGCCATTCACGAAATGCGCGTTTTTCCAAACATGAATCGACCTTTTCACCTCTCGGCGGATCATCAGCAGATGAAGCGAGGAGAACGCCTCAATTCTCTGTCCCAGTTTCTCGAAGCTGTTAAGGCTGTTTCCCAAAAGCGGTGAGTATTTGCGTCAGCGGTTTACGAAATCAGGCGATTACACTCATCGAGAATTTGCGGGTATATGTTCTCCACTTGTGCTCCACTGACTTTTGAGGCCTTACGTTCAACGACTTGCGGCGTAAGACGGTTTCACAAACCGCGATACGCACCCGGCGGATTTTGAGTCCCCCCTCCCATCTCCTTATGTTCAACAAAACCGCGTGTTTAGGAGCCTTGCTGCAATCGGACGAGTTTGGTCGGTGAGGTTCGGTGATGGTGTGTCTGGATCGAATGGTCACGAATTGGTCACGTCAGATCCAGCGCGAAAAACTCTGCGCAGCCACATCGGAACCAGTGGGATGGAACTGAGAGAGTTTCCGTTCCATTTCACGGAATCTAAAGGAGCGTTCACGCTCGGGTTGTCATGGTGAGAGCGGAATTGATCTCTGATTCTTTCATTGAGCTTTTTGAAGACCCGGCGGATTCTATATCCGCCTCGTGTCTGCAATGGGCTGAAGAACAAGAAGGAGATGTGGCGTGACCAGAACTCGACCGTCCGCGATTGAAGTCTAGCGCGCGCCGCGCGCTGCTTTGCAGAGTATGCGGTCGAGGGCTTCCTGGCTTGCTCCGTCGCCCTGATCAGCAGCCTTTCGATACCAATGGGCCTCTTGCTCGAAGTCCTTTGGAACACCGAAGCCATTTTCGTAACACCCGGCGAGGAGGGATTGGGCTCCGACGCTACCCAAGTCCGCGGCCTTCCGCCACCAGTTTGTCGCCTCCAGGTCGTTCTGTGGAACCCCATACCCCACCCCAATCGTTTGTCTCAAAGATTGAATCTGGTGAGCGTCGGGTTGACGTGGTCGAACTATGTGAACTGGCAAAGTTGTATCGAAGGCCGTTGCACTTCTTTCTTCCCTAGACAGAGTCGGCCCAAGGGGTCGGTTGTGCGGCCGCCTGACGCGATTCGCGGCAGCTTCAAAATGCTAGGTCTTCACGCTAGTATTGCGACAGGGGGCTGGACACAATCAGCCAAAGGGGCTTCCCAACGCATGCGATGCGCCAAGACCGTGACTCCGATAAAAATCGATGCCAACCGGAAGAACGCCAAGCGTTCAACCGGGCCGCGTACTGAACGCGGCAAATCAATCGCTAAGTTTAATGCGGTGACGCTAGGGCTGTTCGCAAAGCATGTTGTCATTCCTATTTGCGATGGGTACAAACCCGAAAAGGAGTTCCAGGCACTCCTGGATGGATTGCATCAGGAGTTTCAGCCGGTTGGGCTATACGAAGAGTGGCTAGTTGTGAAGATTGCGGAGTGCATGTGGAGGCTTCGACGTGCCACGCGGTGCGAGAGCGGATCCGTCCAAGAGGCGGCGACCTGGAACGCCGATCGTTACGACAGCGATCAGGTTATAGAAGCGTTTACAAGGGAGATGTGCATCCTAGACCAGGCGGAGAGGCAGCTTCGAGATTCTGGAACACTTTCGCAAAAAACCTACCGCGAGGTCGCGCCGCTCGTGGAAGAGGAAAGGCGCAAAAGCATTCAATCTGAACAGGACGACGAGCCCATTAAAGCAGAAATTGATCACGAACTTTTCTTGACCTTTATCACATATCGGAAAGAGTTCGTCGACTCCATGTGCAAGGGTCTCGCCAACGTCGAAGGAAAGCGATCTGATGCTCGGTTCGACTACAACGCCCTCCTACCGGAATGTGATATGGAAAGAGTTCTCCGCTACGAAGAGAGAATGCACCGCCAGATAGATTGGGCAGTGCAGAGACTCCTGGAGGCCCAGGAGCGAAGAAAAACGGTGGGATCCCTTCCCGGCCATGGCGGCGCCGCAACCGGCCAAGTGTAAAACGAAGCCAATAAGTAGAGCATTTTCAGCGCTCCAGTCATTTGTTTAAAACCACTCAGCGACAGGAGCGGTCTACACGTTTTGTTCAGCCAGCCGGCCACACCGCTCAGGTTCGGCTACGCGGATAGTTGCTCGAACCTGCGACGAGAAAGGGTTACAATCCGCTCAGAAACCGGATAGCGGCTGACTGATCATCGGCCGTGACAAGGTGGGACGCCTTCCCGTCCCACTTTCCAGGTCATCCGCAACAGGGAAGGTCACGGAAGGGTGACTAATGTCCGACATCGATGCGCCAGGTGAAGTACTCCCACCTGAGTTCGAGTCGGCTCTCAAGAAACTGAAAGCCCTGTTTGCGGGTGCATTAGGGGATGCAAAGCTGAGATCCTGTAGCGCAGCTTGGTCGGAAATCAAACCGGCTAGAACCGCAGAGAGGAAAACCAGGATCCTCAATGAAAAGGCCCAACAATGGAGGGAGGACAGCGTCAAAGCTATCAGAGAGTGGTTTTCAAAGTTTGCGGATCTGGCCACGGCCTATGACGAAGCTCTTCAGGGCGATGCGTTGCAGTGGGCAAAGGACAAAGTCTGGGAAATGGTTGAAAAACAGTGCGGCATCCGTCGAGCGAAATGCGACGAAGCAAAAAACTCTGATTTCATCAGCCGCACGACGGTGTTTTGGTTCGCAGTGGCTTCTGAGGGGAACACCGATGTTAACTTACTCCCTTTGCAGCCGTGGACAGCACCTGGCTGGTTGGCACGTGGCGACGAACAAAGAGATTCCCTACTCAGAGAACACTCGCGGCATCTTTGCGTTCGACTCAATCAAGTCATCAACGAAGAAATCGATGCGGCGGAGATCCGAAGAGCGATTAGCCGCCGCGAAGTGACTGGTCAACTCGCCGAGCGTGATCGAAAAGGCGCCGCAAATCCACTCGCTCAATTTAAGCGACGGCTCGACCCGTTAGAGCGAGTTCGCCCCGAAGAGGTCAAAGCGCTCCATTTTGGTCTGCCTAACTCCATCGATCTGAAGATTTGGAAACGCCTCGACCCGCACAGAAACCGCCTGACGAGCCTCAAATTGCGGAAGGCTCGTAACAAATATCGCGAGCAGGTGGAGGCTGAGACTAGGCAACTGCGCTTTACCAACCGGAATAACGCAAACAGTATGGTGGTTCCCTCCGCCTTGTTACAGATGCGGTTGAAGAAAGCGGACGAGTTTTCGGAGCAGCAATATTCCATTTTCCTCGACGCTTGGACTCGTCTTGGTGGGGTCGAGTCGGCCGGATTCATCAGGACCGTGTCTTTTATGGCGATTCAGCGCTCGTTCGGCCCGCGAGCTAGCGCACTGGCTTCTGAGTCGCAAAGGCGCTTTCGTGCCTCAGGAGGCTTGGGTCCAGGATTACCCGCAGAAACAATACGAAAAGAGTTTGAGCACCTGAAAACTGAGTGGCGCACCAAACTGGAGATAAAGGCGCTGGAGTGGGAAGCCCAAGCACCGGCTAAGGCTTTAATGACTGCATCGCACAATTCCAGAGAAGCGGGTGTTCCGGGAATAGATGAAGGGCTCCCGACTCGAAGCATATTCCACCATTCAGCAGACTACCGTGCCATCAAGTTCAAAGGGACGGACTATGTGCTGACTCCAAATCAATCCCTCGTCGTGCAAGTACTCCATGAGGCGCTTAAAGAAGAAATATCTGGCGCAAGCAGCACAACCCTGTCCGATAGGCTGGGCACTCCGGCCAGCCGCCTTCGGGACTCATTCAGGAGCGGCGATGGCCCTCGGCTCTGGAAAACGCTGATTGTCAAAGTACCGCGAACGAAGGATATGTATAAGCTGAACCTTTCATAGAACAAGTCTTTTCCACAGATTAGACCTAACCTACCCGATTGCGCTCCAAATACCCCTCTATTGCACCACTTCCAACCACGTCCCCGAGCATACAAATTAAGGCAGACATCAAATAGAAAACGTCCGGCTGCCTTTGGCTAGGAAGGCCGAACGTTTTCGGAAACGAAAAAACCTTGAACTATCACACATTAGACATCAGTTCTCCTCGCCGTGCAAGTCGCCGTGTAACCCATGTGATTTACCTGCTCGGTCGCGCTAGCAGAGAGCTAGACGGTGCCTCTCGGCTGTCGCCAGACCGCTTCCATCGAGACCGGCTACGCTCCCTTGCGACCGGAATCCGCGACCTTTCGCTCCCACTTGGCAAGATTGCAACGCACCTCGAACGCGGGAAGACCCGATGACGGGGAAACGGCGGGGCGAGCACGCCCCAATCGAATGGACCGATTACCCGCGCATCCCTCCCGGCGAGTATTCAGCGTTCTGCGCCTGGGCCAAAAAGTACTACGACCGGGCGTTCAAACGCTGGACTTGCCTCCTCCGCTTCGATGTGCTCCACAAAAACCAGATAGATGTCGTTGCGCGCATTCCGATGTGGCTGCCTCTCGGCAAGGGAGAAAGACCGCGAGCGTCAAGGCGGGGCAAATACCTCAAAGAATGGGTAGAGGCCAACGGCACGCCTCCTGCCCGACGGGACCGCCTCTCGCCCCGAGTGTTTGCGCATCGGATTGCGCGTGTGGAAGTGGGGGACACGGAGAAAGGCCCCGTACCCTATTCCGTTGTGAAAGAGATCCTGCGCTGGGACACTGGCAAATCGGGTCACTCAGTCAGCAAGTCACACAGTCAAGGACGGCAGCGGGAAGGGACAGGAGATGAATGACTTGCGGGAATTCGATGGCAAAGAATTTGGGCTTGGGGGGAGCCAGGGGGTCCGGGGGGCTGGCCATTGAAGCCCCCCGGCAGCCCTTTAGAGGCAGTGAAGTATGGGGCCATACCCTAGGCTTCGGCCCGAGCCGGGGTCGAGGGCGTGTATCACTCCAGCACACACCCGAGGGGCGGGCGTCCGATTTCGGTACGCCCGTCAAAGGCAAGGGTATTGGAATCGCGGTTAGGTTAACCGCTATACACAGCTAAGTGAGCAAAAGTATTGAAACGGAGTCCAGACGCAGAGGATTCAAAGTCCGCAGCGCGGAGCACGTCATCGAAAATAGCGGCTTTCAGAACCGTTGTACGCCGGAACTTATTGATAGGAAGGGCATGAAAAATGCTGGAGCACAACTCGGAGCACAATACACGCCGGCCCAGTACCCTTTCTTTGAGGTTTTAACCGCCGAGGAACTAGCAGAGAGGTGGCGGGTTCCGCCGAGTTGGGTGAGGGACCAGTGCAGAAGTCGTTGCTCCGACCCGATTCCCCATGCGCGCCTGGGACGATATGTCCGTTTTAGCTGGGGCAGCCCAGAGTTGACTCAGTGGTGGGGTCGTCGGCAATTCAACAAATCTCGCTTGACTCTAACATGACGTTTAGCTAGAGTTGCTCACGTGAAAAAGAGGATCCCAAACCCGCACGCTTCGGCACTCGGCAAACTCGGAGGGGCAGCTAGGTCCAAGAAACTGAGCCCGGCTCAACGCACCGAGATTGCCCGAAAGGCCGGGCTCGCGCGAAGTCAGAAGCTCAGTCCCGAGGAACGCAAGCGCATCGCTGGCCTGGGCGGCAAGGCATCGGCAGGGATCCCTAAGACGAAACGAAAGGAGCAACCATGAGAAAAACGAATCAGGCCGGCTACGTCATGCGGCATCGCGGTTGGTGGGTGCTTAGATACCGCGAGCGCGTTGGTGTAGGCGGGAAAGTGGAAACAGTGCAACGGGCCAAACGCCTTGTGCTCATCGACGCAGAGCACAAGACGAAGGCAAGCGTTCGAGATCTCGCCAAACGAGAACTGGAACCGCTAAACCGAAACGCCGCAGAGCCGCTCAGTATCACAAAACTGAGTGACTTCGTGGATCGCATCTATCTGCCGTTCGCAAAGCAGCAGAAGCGACCATCCACATCGAGGGGTTACGACCAAATGTGGTCGAGGTACCTAAAGACTCGATGCGAAGGCGAATGGCTGCGGGAAATCAAAACTCATCATGTGCAATCGTGGCTGGAGGACATTGGGAGGGAGTATCAGATCTCTAGGACCACGTTAAAGCACGTGAAGAACTTCCTAAGCGGGGTGTTCCGGCACGCGGCGCAGCAGGGCTATTTCGATGGGGCGAATCCAGTAAAGCTCGCAGAGATCCCTGCTTTTGCAACAAACGGTGCTGAGACGAAACCCTACTCGCTTGAAGAAATTGGGGCGATGCTGAAGGTCCTTTCCGAACCGTCTGCGACGGCTGTTGCAACTGCCGCTTTCACTGGGCTGCGGCTAGGAGAACTGCGTGGCCTGACTTGGCAAGCTTACGAACCAGCACTGGACGAGGACTCTCTCGGCTGGCTGAACGTGACTCGATCCGTGTGGCGGAACACCGTCGGTGATCCCAAGACAGCGAAGTCGAAAGCTCCGGTTCCGGTTATTCCACAACTAGCTCAGAGGCTTTCCGCACATCGCGCGAAGTGTGGGAATCCATCAGTCGGTCCAATGTTCGCCAACTCGGCTAGACATCCGCTTGATTTAAACGCTTGCTATCAGCGGGACATGAAAGATGTGCTGAAACGTGCTGGCATTTGCTGGCATGGTTGGCACGGCTTCCGCAGAGGGTTGGCATCGAATCTGAATCGTCTAGGCGTCGATGATTCGGTGATTCAGCGAATTCTGCGGCACAGCAATGTGGCGACGACGCAGAACCACTACATCAAGACCGCATCACCCGATGCGATCGCAGCAATGAAGCAGTTCTCAGCCTTATTGTGCTCCACTTGTGCTCCAGATGGAGACGTTCAGGTTAAGGGCTCAGTGCAGTAGAAATAGCTAAATGCCTACCTATGAGTGAGCTGGCGGAGAGGGAGGGATTCGAACCCTCGGTACAGGTGTTAGCCCGTACAACGGTTTAGCAAACCGCCGCATTCGGCCACTCTGCCACCTCTCCGGGCGTGCGGAATTTCATTTTACCACGTCATACCCGCGGCCTCAGTCGACCGCCTACGCAAGAATTTTCGCTCCTACAGACTACCGTTGCTAGTCGCCGTCGAGTTGGTCGCAGTCTTGGCGAATGCAGCGCCTCAGTTCGAGCTGAAAGCGTCCGTCAACGACATTATTTTCAGCGCACCTTTAATTTGCTCCAGCGTTGCAGAGGACTTGAGATGTAACGTGACTGGTTCGGCCGGAAGCAGATCAAAGTAATTATCCGAGCTTTGAACGTCGAGATCCCCGAAAGATAAATACACGCTGCGAGCTAATTTTGGGGATTGAACCGTAACCGTGTAATCCTCTCCAGTTTTGTTCACGGTTGTTTCGATCTTGGGCGCGACCGGCAACTCCAGATCGTGTGTCACATTAAAGAAAATCGAGTTGCGCGATACTCTTTTCCCGGCGACTTCGAAGTCGAATACAAGGAAGCTTCGATGCAAGTCGGCTTTTTCCGCTAAAGAGGCCTTGTCGAGGGTGAAATAGACTGCATTCGATTGCGCTGGTACTTGAACATCCTTCGTTTGATCGAGCAGAGAATTTCCCGAGAAATCCAGCAGGCGCATGTGGATCGTGCCGGAAAGCGGCTGCAGTTTGTCCGAGACCACGTACACATCCACCTTGTCGTCATGCAAGAAAGGTGAGATCAACACATCGTCGTAGAAGCGGCGAGCATAATAATGTAGCGCTTTCCAGCGGCCGTAGTAATCGATGCTCGCCCACGAAGCCACCGGCCAGCAATCATTCAGCTGCCAGTAGAGCGAGCCCATGGTGCGCGGCCTCTGCCTGCGCAAATGCTCAGCGCCGATCCTGATGATCTCCGCCTGCTGCACCTGGCTCAAATACACGAACGAAGAGAAGTCTTTGGGCTCGCGGTATTCGCGCAGCATATAAGTAAGGATGCGTTCGTTTCCACCCTTGTTTTTCTGGTGTGCCTGCATGACGGTAGACCGAATGTCGAAGTCCTCGGGCTTGTTAGCAAAGGCGTGGATCGTGCGCATCTCGGGGAACGATTGAAATCCGTACTCCGTCATGAAGCGCGGAAATTGTTTGGTGTAATCTTGCGCCGGCGCCTGCTGATGCCACACGGCCCAGTAGTGCATGTCGCCGTTGTGCTGATTGTCGGGGATCTCTTCGAAATTGGCGCTGGGAGAACTGGGCGTGTAGGGAACCGGATCGGCGTACTGTGTGACTGTGCTCCGCAGGACGTCGGAAAACAGGATCACGTAATCCTGCCAAACTCGGTCGCGCGCTTCGGGAGAGATCGACTCTTTGAATTCCTGGCGGTCGCCCCAGTGGTACCAGCCGGTTTCAACTTCATTATTACCGCACCAGATCACGATGCTGGGATGATCGCGCAGTCGCTTGATCTGATCGATGGCTTCTTGCCGAACGTTTTCCTGAAAGGCAACATCGCCGGGAACCATGTCGCCGCCGAACATAAACTCCTGCCAAACCATAATGCCGAGTTCGTCGCAGATATCGTAGAAATCATCGGACTCGTAATAACCGCCGCCCCATTCGCGAACCATATTCATATGAGCATCACGCGCGGCTTGCAGAATGTTGCGATGAATTTCTGGAGTCACGCGGTTCGGAAAGCTATCGAACGGAATCACGTCCGCGCCTTTTCCGAAAACAGTAATGCCGTTGACCACGAACTCGAAGCTCTTGCCCCACTGATCAGGAACGCGGTGTAGTTCTACGGAACGCAGTCCGGTTTTAGTTTCAGCATGGGCCGCAGCTTCCTTGCCGATACGGATCACAGCAGAAAACTTGTACCGGTTCTGCGCGCCGTATCCCACCGGGTACCAGAGCTTCGGCGAAACAATGCGCAAAGAAAACGAAACATGATTGATGCCGGTATTGAGTTGCAGCGTCTGGGCGCCGTCGGATGTTTGCGGTCCAGACATTTCATCGTGGGCCAACGTGAGAGTTGCAGTCGTGGGCTTGGTCGCATCGATATCAAGCTCTGCCGCAACGTTGGCCAGGTCCGTGGTAATGCTGTGCTGGTGGATATGGAAGTTCTCGATGCGCAGCGCGTCCCAGGCTTCAAGCTGCACCGGTTGCCAAATGCCTTCCGTCATAAATCGCGGTCCCCAATCCCATCCATAGTTATAAGGAGCTTTGCGTGTATACGGAGCCGTGGCGATGTTCTCTTCGTTTCCGTAATTGTGGGTTGAGATTGAAGGCAAAATAAACGGCTGCGCCTTAGCGTACGGAATCATTTTCTCGACGGCCGAATGAAATACGATCCGGAGAGTGTTCGGCCCGGACTTCAACATCGTCTTTGCGGGAATGCGCCAGCGCCTGAACATATTGTCCGCTTGCAATATTGGCTGGTCATTCAGGTAGACGTCAGCAAATGTGTCCAACCCGTCGAAAACCAGGTCGACGTGCTCACGGCTGAGAGCGCCCGCATCGACTTGAAAGGTAGTTTGATATTCCCAGTCCGCCAGGCCGATCCACTGCAGACGAAATTCGTTGTCGCGATCGAACGGGTCGGGAATGAGCTTGCTATTCAGCAGGTCGGTTTGAACCACTCCCGGGACCTGCGCGGGATGCCACTCCTTCACGTCCGAACGATCGGTGTTGGCGACGGCTCGGAACTGCCATCCGGAATCGATGGTTCGCGAAGAAGGCTCTGCTGCTCGCAGCGGCACTACGGTCATAGAAATTAAAAGCAGGCAGCTAAGAGAACAGAAAAAAGTTGCAGACAGATTGCGAAGGAACCACGAGAGTTTCATAGTAAGGTGCTCCTGTCTCAAGTTGTGAGCAAAAATCTTAGTGCGGTGAATCTTGTTGTCCAGCAGGTTGCGGCTGAGCGGAAGTGTTCTGTAGCTTTTCGAACTCCTGCATCTCGCGCTTTGCCTCCGCGGTTTTTCCCTGTTTGCGATAGATTCCCGCCAGTCCGAAGTGCGCTTGCGCCGCCAGCGCACTCTGCTTCTCGATTGAAAGAAGTTTGGTCCAGGTTTTCTCGGCGGCAGCGGGGTCACCCTCCAGGGAAGCCGCTTTCCCGAGTGCATAGAGCGTCTCCGGCATATCGGGCAGCAAGCGATCGGCGCGCAACAGTTCCGCCCGCGCTTCGTGCGCTTTCCCCTGTTCCAGTAACGCGTCCCCCAGTCGATAAGCCGCTTCGGCGTTTCCTGGTTGCAGTTTCACTTGGATTCGAAATTCTTCTTCGGCCTTGGGCCATTGGAACGCGCCAGCATACACCTCACCGAGCGCAAGATGCGCTTCAGGCAGAGCCGGGCGCACCCGCAATGCTTCCTGGTATTCCTTCTCAGCATCTTGCATCCGGCGCAGCACGAAGTAGTTTTCCGCCATGGCCTGGTGCGCGCGCGCCGAGTCAGGATACGCGGCGAGCAAAGTATCAACCGATTGTTTGGCCAGCAAACCGCTGGCGCGGCCAAGGTAATAAAGAAGATCAGGGTCGTTCGGTCGTGCGGCCAGCGAATCTTGCAGATTCTTCACCGCCTCCGGGAATTGTCCGGTCTGAATCTGCGCGATGCCCAACGCGGTCTTATCCGGCGCGCGCTGCAAGTGTGGAATCGCCTCGCTGGCATAACCCTGCGAGAGCAGGGCGTAGCCCAGCAACTGGTGAGCTGGGATGGAACCCGAGTTTATTTCCAATGCATGCTTGAGCGGCTCGATCGCAGACCCGTAGTCCCCGTTCTCCATGTGAGCCTGGCCGAGACTGATGAAGCCATCGGCAAATGACGGATCCAGTTCCGTCACCTTCTTAAACTCCGTGATAGCCACGTCGAACTTCCGTTCTTTATCAGCCGCAATTCCAGCCTGCATGTGCTCAGCGGCTGGCGGCGCAGCAATCTGCCAGGCCAGCCATATAATTAAGGTTACGCGGATCACGGCTTCTCCGGTTCACGCACCTCTAGGAACTGGTCTGCGTGAACATCATTCAAAGTTTGGTGTATGCCCGAGGGCCAGGCGATTTCCACTTTTGCTTTCTCCGCCGTGCCCAGCCCGAAATGCAGGCGCTTGTCGCTGGCTGAAAGGTACCCGCAGGTTGACGTTGCAAATCGCGTCTGGCCATTCACCTGCACCTTCGCGCCGAATCCATCCCGGTTGCTGCGAGTGCCGCGGAGGGTAATGGTCAGCCAGTGTGCCTTGCCGCCGCGATTCATGAACACCTGGGGATGGCCGCCCAGCGTGGTTACCACCACGTCCTGCCATCCGTCGTTATTCAAGTCTCCGAACGCGGCTCCACGCGCGGCCACGGGCACTTTACTTCCTGAATTGACGCTCTCAAACCGTCCATTGTGATTCATTGCCAGCAGCGGCAACTGCAGGTAGTGAAGCGAAGGATCGATTTCCTCCACGTTATCCAAGACATGGGCTTGCGCGACGAACAGATCTTTCCATCCATCATTGTCGAAGTCCTCCAGGCCAAAACTCCAGCCTGAACTTCCACTCGTGAGCGCCCCCAGCCCAGTTTCGAGACTGCGATAGGTGAACGATCCATCGCCATCGTTGTGGTAGACGCCGTAAATCTCCCGCGGCAGCAAAGTCACCATAATGTCGGGCCGGCTATCGTTATCGTAATCTTGAAAAACTACGCCCATGCCGGACATTCGCCGTCCATCTTCGGAAAGCGCCGCGCCGGCTTCGAGCCCAACTTCGCTGAAAGTGCCGTTGCCATTGTTGTGATACAGGTATTGCTGCATTCCATCGTTCGATACAAATATGTCGGTGAATCCGTCGCCATCGTAGTCGGCGAATCCTACTCCCAACGCGCGACCTTTCTTCGCCGCAATGCCGGAGCGCTGGCTCACATCGGTGAATGTTCCGTCGCCGTTATTGTGATAAAGGATGTTGGTCGTAGCAGGGAACTCTTCCGGCGGACAATAAGTATGGTAGTTGCCGCCGCAATCCTTGTTATGTTTCGTGTCCCACTCCATGTACCGGGTTACAAAAAGATCCAGCTTCCCGTCGTTATCGTAGTCAAAAAATCCCGCTGATTCCGACCAGCCGCCCCCGGCAACTCCTGCTTTCTCCGTCACATCGGTGAACGTTCCGTCCCCATTGTTGTGATACAGGATGTTCTTTCCATAATTCGTGACATAGAGATCAGGGTAGCCATCGTTATCGTAGTCGCCGACGGCCACTCCCATGCCGTAATTCCCATCGGCGACCTTCGCCAGTCCCGCTTGCTCCGTCACGTCGGTAAAACTCCCATCTTTATTCTGGCGGTACAGGCGATTCCAATACTTCGGATTGTGACGATCGAAATTCTCCGGCGTTTGGATCGGGCTGCCCACATGTCCGCCGTTCACGAAAAAAATGTCCAGCAACCCATCATTGTTGTAATCGAGCAGAGCCACTCCGCCGGGCATGGTCTCGATCAGATATTTTTGGGGAGTGGGAGAATTCTGCAGCGTGAAATCTATACCGCGAGGCAGTATGACATCGAAAACCGGGGACGCGGGGCCTTCGCCCGCCAGCACCAGGGTCAAAATACAAGATAAGCGCAACCAAGTGGTCAGCAACTTAGAGTTCCTTCAATCGAGCAGGATATCGCGTCCGCTTGCGCTCTGCACAATCGCCCCAGCGTTATTCCCCTTGCCTGCGTTTCCGCCGACGCGAACCATTGTAGTAAACCGGTTCTTTCGGACGAGCCCTATGCCTGCCGCCGCGTCGATTCCCGTTCCACGAGTTTGGGCGGAATCAATATGGTCTGAGGTCGCATCGTGCGCTTCGATCCAATGCGCGCGATCAGAAGTTCCGCAGCCATGATTCCGATTCTGCAGGTTCCCTGGTCGATCGTAGTCAGCGGCACCGCCAGTACGTCGGAGTAGTGGACATTGCCGGCGCCAACCACGGCAACGTCGCCGGGCAGTTTCAGTCCCGCTTGCAGAATCGCCTTCATCGCGCCTATCGCGACCGGATCGTTGTAGCAGAAGACGCCGTCCAGCAGTGGGCGGACCTCGAGCAAACTCCGCATGCCCTCGTATCCTGTATCGTCGCCGTGGCCACCCGCGACAACGTAACGTGCGTCGCAGCGAAGTCCGCCTTTCAATATCGCGCGGCGATAGCCCTCGAATCTTTCGTTGCCGATTCCTACTTCGGGACCGCGCAGATGCCCTATGCGGCTGCAGCCGCGCTCGATCAAATGCTCTGTCGCCAACTTGCCGATCGCCCGGTTGTCTACTCCCACAAAGCACGCCCGCAAACCACTGATAGGACGGTCGATCAGAACATAAGGCGTGTTCCTCTCTTGCACCTTCCGGAACATCGCCAAGTGTCGCGGGGGCTGTGAGGACGCGATGATTAATCCGTCCACCTGGCGAGCCAGCAAGGACTCGGCTTCGCTCGCCTCCAACTCAGGATTCTCCTCAAATGATGAAATTACAACATGATAGCCGTGTGGCCGCACGGTCCGGGCTACCGCGCGCGCAATCTCGGCGAAGAAAGGATGTGCGAATTCCGGGAGCAGCAATCCGATGGTGTAGGTACGCCGGGTCACCAGGCTGCGCGCCACCCAATTCATCTGATAATGGAGTTCTTTGGCGCGCCGCAGGACTCGCTTGCGCGTCGCCTCGCTGATTCGGCCCTGGTTTCTTAGGACTTTCGAGACCGTCACCACTGAGACCTTGAGGTCTCTCGCGATGTCCATCATGGTCGCGGGCATGACCGGGAAGCATACCACCAATTCGGAGGGTTAACGATTATTCAAATGGGAATCATGCATTTTATTCTTGACAACGGTTGTTCGTGTGTTCAAGAATCCGGGCGCAATCACATTTAAGGAATTCCTGTATCCGAAAGAGGCAACTATGTCGTTGCGCAGGCTCTCGATCCTTTTAGTTTCGATAGGTTTGATTTTTTCCGTCTCGCTCCCTCTCTACGGCCAAAGCACCTACGGTTCGGTCTCTGGATCGGTCGCCGACACCTCAGGCGCCATCGTTACCGATGCCAACGTGACCTTGACCAACCTGGGCACGTCGGAAAAGCGCACCCAATCGAGCGGCAGTGACGGTCTCTTCACGTTCGTGAATCTGTTCCCCGGCCAGTACCGCATTGACGTGGAAAAGCAGGGATTCAAGCACTTCGTACGCTCTGACGTGACGGTGCAGGTGCAGCAGGACACCCACATCGCCGCCGCCCTTCAAGTCGGCGAAGTCAGCCAGGTCGTCGAAGTGACGGGCGAGACACCGCTCTTGCAAACTGAATCCTCGGCACTCGGTCAGGTCGTCGAGCAGCGCAAGGCCGACGAACTGCCTTTGAACGGCCGCAATATTTTCAACTTGATCACAGTCTCTCCCGCCGCCGTTGCACAGGGCGGCTCGGGCGGATCTCCAGTCGGCCAGAACCCGTTCAGTTGGGGCAACTACCAGGTAGGCGGTTCCTTCGCCAATCAGGGTGCAGAATATCTGGATGGTCAACCCCTCAACATCGGCTACATCAATCTGCCCATCATCATTCCGACCCAGGATTCCATCGGCGAATTCAAAGTGCAATATAACGATCAGGGTGCCGAGTGGGGTAAGTTCTCAGGTGGCGTGGTAAACCTGAGCACTAAATCCGGAACCAATAGCTGGCACGGCTCTGCCTATGAGTATTTCCGCAACGCAGTGCTGAATGCGAACGAATACTTTAACAAGGGGACGGAGATAGCTGCCGGCAAATCGAACACCCCTCCACCGTGGACCCAGAACCAGTATGGGTTCCAGCTGGGCGGACCGGTTATTAAGAATAAAACTTTCTTTTATGTCAGCTGGGAGCAATACCGCCAAAGAACAGGATCGCCTTTCACTACAAGCGTTCCAGCAGCAGGGATGACGACCGGTAATTTCTCGGCGCTATGTCCGGGCGGTTTTACTGGGCCAGTTGTAGATGGAATCGCTACTTGCGGAGCGGCCGCAGGTCAGATTTACGATCCCTACAGTACCGACGCTCTTGGAAATCGAGTGCCTTATGCGGGGAACGTTATTCCCACCTCCGAATTCAGCAAGGCGGCCGGCATATTGCTGGCCAAATACTACCCCGCAGCCAATCTCTCCGGTACAGTCAATAATTACCTGAGTGCCGCGCCCGCCGGCGGGAACACCAACGAATTTGTCGCTCGCGGCGATCAGAATGTCGGCAGCAACACCCACGTATTCGGCAGATTTGCCTATTTTGGATTAACTGACTTGGCTGTAAATCCGCTAGGCACTGGTCTGTGCCTGGATCGCTGCGCCGAGCTTTATCACACCAAGGCGCTTGCTATCGGTGTGAATCATGCCTTTACACCAACCACCATCCTCGACGTGAATCTTGCGGGTAGCCGGTTTGTCTACGGCCGGACTCCCCTTTTAAATGGTTTCGATCTAACCACCCTTGGCTGGCCGTCAACGTATAACACTCCTCCCAGTACTATGCGGACTCCGCCAACCCCGGAAACAAACTTGCCGAATGATGTTGGCCACACGCAAGGCAACAGTGCCATCGGAGATCACAACACGCAGTACAACATAAGTCCCCAACTCACGATGATCCGTGGCAAGCACAACATCCAGGTTGGCGGCCAATACGAACTTGGATTGGACAATTACTTCCAAACCAACATCGCCAGCGGTGCGTTCGGATTTCAAGGAAACTGGACATCCTCTACTCCCACCGCTACGGACGGCTCGGGATTTGCGTTCGCCGACTTCCTGCTCGGCTTGGCATTGAACCAGGGTACGTTCGCCGGGAACCAGAGCGAAGGCATAGCACAGGTGCCTGCGCAAACCAAAGGCAAGCAGACATACCGCGCTTTGTACGTCGAGGATACCTGGCACGTGACGCCGAGGTTCACGGCGAGCTTGGGCCTGCGCTACGAATTGCCCGGAACGTGGTCGGAAGCCTACAACCGGCTGACCTACTGGGATCCCAAAACGACCAACGCAACTGTGACCGGTTGTTCCGGAACGGCAGGATCGCCCTGTCCCGGAGACGCGATGTATGTGGGGACAGGACCCAATTCGACGGATAACAATTTGCCGCTCGACAAAAAGGCATTTTCTCCACGAATTGGCTTTGTCTTCTCCCCTGACCAAAAGACGGTTGTTCGCGCCGGTTACGGTGTTTTCTTCATTCCAAACTACGTCTCGTTCGCCCTCAATCCGGACAACGACGTGATTAATCTCGCCGCCACCGACTTCACGGCCTCGACCAACGGCTATATCACTCCGGCGTCCAATTTGGACGGTGCCACCTGCGGGTTCACCACAAATGGGTTTACCGGGCCAACCGGAACGTCGGTGTTCACGCCGCGCGGGCCTAACGGGTTTATCTGCACCCAATCAGGTCCATTTGGCAATGGCGGAATTCTGCTGCCGCCGGGACGTAATGCATCCCCGACTCTGTCAAGCTTCGTAGCCGCAAACGGCAGTCCCGGGCTTGCTCCTTACTACGGATATGGGAACGAGGGGCCGAAATACGGATACGTCGAGCAATGGAACTTCGACATACAGCGCCAACTTCCGGCTGGTTTCTTCGCGGATGTCGCGTATGCCGGTTCCCACGGTGTTCATCTGCAGCAATATCAGACGAATATCAACCAAATTGCCGATTCCTTCGTAGCGCAGGCTGCCACGCAAGCAGCTGCAGGCGCCACGCCCACAATCGATACTCTCGTTACGAACAATCTAACCTCACCTAATACCGCGCTAAACCCCACCGCAACCCCGCTGATTCACGAGGGACAGTACGACCGGCCGTACCCTGAGTACAACGGGCTGAACTTGAACGGTTATGGCTGCTGCAGCAGCAATTACAATTCCCTGCAGGCTAGCGTAACCCGGAGATTCCAGGGCGGTGGTACCCTACTCGTGGCCTACACCAATGCTAAGCTGATGAGCAATACTGACACCTTGACCAGTTGGCTCGAAGGCAACACTGGCGGTGTCGGATCAGTTCAGGATTGGAACAACCTGGCTGGAGAACGGTCACTCTCCTCGCAAGACATCTCCCAAAGGCTGGTTGTCAGCTACGTCCTCGATCTTCCCTTTGGCCGCGGAAAAGCCTACGCGAACAGCCTCAATGGAATTGCGAACGGCGCCGTTTCCGGCTGGGGCGTCGATGGCATTACCACTTTCCAACGCGGCTTCCCACTCAAAATCAACTGGGCTGGTCCTTCAACCGCTTTGGAAGGTGCCGGTCTGGGCGTCGCCAATGTCCGGCCTGACGTCATTCCCGGTTGCGACCTCAAAGCTGGCGGCGGCCACATCACCAACTGGTTCAACACCAATTGCTTTGCACCTCCTCCGCAGTGGGGGTTCGGAACCGAGGCTCGTGTGGATCCGATCCTCCGCGGACCTGGCATCGACAACTTCGACTTCGCTATTTTCAAGAGAACCAAGGTTACAGAAAGACTCGGCATCGAGTTCCGGACGGAGTTCTTCAACCTATTCAATCACCCGTATTTCAATGTGCCAGGAAACGGTTACAACGGAACTCCGACAGGGAACGGTTTCGGCGCAATTACGAGTACGATTCAAGCTGGCGTTGCCTCCTCGGAACGGTTGGTCCAATTCGCGCTGAAATTTGTGTTCTAAAACTCTTCGGGCCAGGACGCTGTTCCTGGCCCGGAACATTCTCTCCAAAGTGCTGGCCCTTCAGGCCAGCATTATTTTTTTCGATTCCACCTCGCCGCGCCGTTGTTATTCTTTCTGTGCCATGCGAACCCTCCACACCCTCGACTATTCCGAAGCCCGCCGCGCCGCTGATCTCATTACCGAAAAAGCCTCTCAGATGCAAAAGGCTGTGGTTGTCGCCATTGCTGATTCTCACGGTGACCTCATCTGTCTCGCCCGCATGGACGGTGCTCCCGTCTCCTCGATCCGTATCGCCACCAATAAGGCCTACACTGCCGCCCGCGAGCGCAAGCCGACCAAGGAAATCGGAGAGAAGGTCAAGCACCCGGAAAAAGGCCACGACATTGCCTACTACGGAGATCCGAACTATGTCGGCTGGGGCGGCGGGATTCCCGTCTGGAAAGATGGCGAAGTCGTCGGAGCCGTCGCGGTAAGCGGCTTGTCGTCGAATGAAGACATCGCTCTTGCTACGCTGGGCGTGGAACTCATCGCGGGCGCTTAGAAGGCGTTCAACCCCAAGCCTGTTCGGCTTTCGTAACACAATTCACTTTTCCGCGCCGCTAAACAAATTTGGTGAAAAACTGAACGGCAACTGAGGGGGATAAGTGGATCCGAAGGACTGCCCGCGCTGCGGCGGTACCGGATATGTTGCCAAGCCCGTGGACAGCAGTGGCGGGTCCGAGGGCATCGCGTTTATCCGATTGAAGTGTCCGGCCTGCGCGGGGAGCGGACGGAAAAACTCAATTCCACCTACTACTACGGGCTGACCGCACGGCCTGTGGTGCTTGCGAAAACGTACGAGCCCGGCACCATCATCTTTCCCGCCCTGAAGGGATGGTCCGGGTTCGACGTTCTATCCCGATCAAACACTCGTGGGCCGTTACCCGCCGACAGCTTTGCTGCGGCTTCGCCGCCGCGAAGAGGAAGCCGTTTCGATCCGGTTGCGGCCTCCCGCTTTCGCACGGTAGAGCGCTTTGTCCGCGGCCTGTACCACTTCATCAGTCGACAAACCCTCCTGGCTGGGGCTGGCCACTCCGATGCTCGCCGTCACCGAAAGGTCGGTGGGCGCCTCGCCGCGTGCCAACTGCCGGATGGCGAGGCCGGCTTGTGTGCGGCCACGGGCCCGCGGATTACGACGATCTGCACCGCGCGCCTCCTGTCTGCGGTCTGTCCCACGAAGTCGAAAGCTGCTGGCTTCAATGTTGGCGCGTAGCTGTTCCAGATGATCCAATACGTCTGCAGTGGTTTTGCCGGGGAAGACGATGGCAAATTCTTCGCCACCGCAACGGTAGGCTTGTCCTCCGCCCGTTACGCGCGCCAGGCGTGACGCGACCATCCGCAGCACCTGATCTCCAGTGTCATGACCGTAAGTGTCATTGCATCGCTTGAAGTGATCGATGTCGACCATCGCAATCGAATAAGGCGGTTGGAGGCGCAGCAGAGCCTCGTGAAAAGCGCGCCGCGAAGGTAGAGTGGTCAGCTCGTCGTGGTAAGCCAGCAGGTACGAAGTCTCAACCATCGAGACTGCCAGGATGAAAGCTGCAGTGGCGAAGTAAGCGGAGGGAATGCGTCCCGCGCCTCCGAAGCGGAGCGCCAGGAATGAAGCGACCAATGCCCACAGCAATCCGCTCTCAGCGGGCTTCCGGAAAAGCAGAAATCGAATGAGAAGCACGATTCCAGAGAGTGCGAAAGCCATCACGGTGGCGAACGGCAAAGGCTGAGCCACCGAAGCATGGTGCAACACGTGACGCGCCGTAGTTGCCAGCGCATCAGGCCGGCAGAGTACAGCAACCACTATCGACTCGACGAACAGCAACAAGGCGGGTGGCGCGATGTTCGAGAAGGTGAATCCCTTTTCTTGCGTGACGGAGAGCAGCACAAAGTTCAGCGGCAACAACAATCCCACCGCCGCCACAGCGATGTTTCCCGGTCCGCTGCTGGCGGCGTGACCGGAAGAAAAGTAGGAGAGTGCGCGTTCAGCGAGGAACAGAAGCAGGAGCGCAAAAAAGATTCGGCTGGAGTGGAATCGCCACGCGAACAGAAGTCCTGCGATCAACGCCGCGTACAAGGCGAACGTGATGAGCGCGGCGCTTGGCGTGACCAGTCCGGTGTGCAACAGGATCGCGACAGCCACAATCCAGATGGCCGGAATGAGCAGCGACTTCATCGAAGTTGGGTCCAGAAGATCATCGTTCCCGCGACCGTTGTTTCCGCGATCATTCGATTATCTCTGGACCGCAGGTCTGAGAGTAATTGACCGGGAGGGTTCAAACCCAACCGAGGGTGCCCCGTCCTTGTCTCTGCGTCTCTTGCAGAGACAGGGCGGGGATCTTGACCTTGGCGGTTGCGGCGTGATGCCGAGTCTGTCGGTTTTTCCCGCGCCGTCCCGAGGGGAATGCTTGGACCATCACTTCGGAAGGCTCTGGATAAAATCTTCCACCACGCGGTTGAACTTCTCCGGCTCATCCACGAACAGGGCGTGGCCGTCGCCGCCGAAGAGCTCCAGCCGGAGTTTGTCACCGAGTTTTAATTTCAAGTAGTCGGCGCTCTGTTGCGATTCCGGTTGATAAGTGAACAGCACCGGGCGATTCATCCGGGCAAGTCCGGGTGAGAAATCCTTTACTGCGATCATGTCGTAAATCAGGAGAACCGCGGTGTCGGCGGGAACCTGGGTGGACGCGTTGATGACGCGCGTCAGGTAATCCTCGGATTGCGGTTTCTTGTACATGCTGCGGACGAAGCCGTCGGCTTGTTTCTGACGATCCTCCTGGAGTTGGTTCATCCATCCCGAGATGGGGATGAACAGATCGCTGGGCTTGTCCGTTACAAAACCGTCTACCAAGACGAACCCGGCAACGTTATCGCTGCCGAATTGTTCGGCGTACTTGATGAGCTCGCCGCACGCCATCGACCAGCCAACGAGGACGGGCTTCTTCAGGGCAAGTTGATCGACGAGCTCTTTGTAGTCGCGGGAGCGGGTTTCGGGCAGGTGGCCGTAAGGCGGCTTGTCGCTCTCGCCCTGCGAACGCGGATCGACGGCGATGACGTGGTAGTGCTTCGAGAACTCGTCAATTTGCTTTTGCCAAATCCACGCCGGCATGGTCCAGCCGGGAATGAAAACGATTGCCCTGCCGCTGCCTGCCTCGACGTAGTGAATCCGGACGCCGTCGGAAGTCTTGAAAAATCCGTCTTTGGTTGCCTGCGCAATGACGCTCGGCACCGACACAATGCACAGCAGGATTACAGCGAGTCTGGTTCTCATGTGCGTCTCCTTAATTCTATGGAGCTTCAAATCGCTCGGGCTTGCGCATAGAGGAACGGGCGGTCTTTGTGGCTCCTCCAGAAGTAGGCGAGGATGGTCACGCTGGCGACGGCGGCGTAGGCGCACCACAACGAGGTGAACGCATAGCGCTTGACCTCCATTACCGCCAGGAGAATCACGAGGTTGGCCGCGCCGAAGACGACCATGATCCTGATCTTCGAAAAAAATAACGACCCGCAAGTTGCAATCACGTAAAGTACCCCAACCGCTGTGTTGTTGGTCGCCTGATTGATGTAGACGATGCTGTTTCCCCGTATGTAAAGCTGCAAAGGATACGCGGTCAGCGCCCACAGGATATAGAGCGTTGTCGCTCCCCCAACCACGAGGAACGGCAGCATTCGTTGGCGGCTCTCTTTGTCGGGCTCAAACAGAAAAACGCTTAGCGGAAGCAGGAGCGGAAGAAGTCCTTGGGCATAGAGCATGAATGCCGCGCCCATGTCGTGCGCGACGGTGGGCGAGAGAATGCCGTCCAATCCCAGCCATACAAAGCCTTCGATGAACTGATGAATGGCGAAGAGCGTGGGCAGAGCGGCGAAAAGCACTTCACGGCGGTGCTTCACCCTTGTCAAGGTGACCACACCGACGGCGCCCAGCACGCCGCTGCCAACAAAGTTCGCTGTGGCCGAAAAACACATAGGCGTCTTCTCCGTTGCGAGATTATACCTGCCAGCGCGGAGCGCAAATATTTTTTGTGATGCGGGCAATCGTGAGAGATGACGGGGCGAGCGGTGTGCTTCCCTTTTTGAATCTGCGCTCCGTTTCTGGAAACACTCCCTTTCGTGCGCGATGGTTTCGGTCGCGTTTGAGCTCGTTCTAATTAGAATCGGGCTGTGATTAAGGCCTCCTTATGAGAATTCTGATTGCGGAAGACGACGCGGCTCTGGCCGCTTTTGTGCGGCAGGGGTTGCTGGCGGAACACTACTCGGTGGACGTGGCTGAGGATGGAGAGCAGGCGCGGGTGATGGGGAGTGAAGCGGACTACGATCTGGTGGTCCTCGATCTGAACTTGCCTCGCATCGATGGTGTGGCCGTGTTGCGCCATTTGCGGCTGCGGCGGCCAAGTCTTCCTGTGCTGGTGCTGACGCAGCGGAGCAAGATCGAAGACCGGGTGCAGTGTCTGGACACGGGAGCCGACGATTATCTGCCGAAGCCGTTTTCGTTCAGTGAACTATCCGCCCGCATCCGTGCCCTGTTGCGCCGCAGCCACTTGCCCTCAGAGTCCGTGCTGATGGTGGAAGATCTGAAACTGGATCGCGTGGAACACCGCGCCGAGCGCGCCGGGCGCAGGATCGAACTCACCTCCAAAGAGTTTTCCCTGCTCGAATATCTGATGCGAAATGCCGGCCGCCAAGTCTCCCGCGCCATGATCATCGAACACGTCTGGAACCTGACTTTCGACACTGCAACAAACGTGGTGGACGTCTACATTAATTACGCTTCGTCCCAGGTCGATAAGAGAAAGGTCGGCAAACTTGCTCTGGCCATCCAGGTGGCATTTCAGGAAATGGGCGTCTTTCCGGCCTCCACCACGCAAATTCCACTGGACCTCAATGCCCCCATGCCGTTTAGCACGGTGCAGGCCATTCAGAACGTGGAACGAACTGCGGAGCTCGGGCGTGTTTCCTCTTCTCCGACGAATTCCCTGGCCGGTTCCTCTGATGAGACCGATTTGACCACTCTGCGCGGCGAGTTGGAGCAGGCGCTGCATGGCGAAATCGCGATGCGGCAAGTGTCGCTGCGCCGCGAGACCGATGGCTTGGTGATAAGTCTGAGAGAGTTCGGCTTCTTCGCTAGCGGGTCAGCCAGCATCAAGCCACAAGCTCTGCCAGCCCTGGATCGGATCGCCTCGATTCTGGCAATCCGCACGTGCCGGCTGCGCATCGAAGGCCACACGGACAACATCCCGATTCACACGGCGCAGATGCCCTCGAACTGGGAGTTGTCGACGGCGCGGGCCACCGAACTGATCCGTCTGCTGATCGTCCGCCACCGCTTCTCGCCAGAAAGACTGTCCGCCGCAGGTTATGCAGAGTATTACCCTGTCGCCAGTAATCTCACCGCCGAAGGGCGGGCGCAGAATCGTCGCGTCGACATCGTGATCGTGGCCGAACACGGTACCAAGGAAACTTCGGCTCAGGGCAAAATGCCGGTTGGAAATCCATCTGCGCCTCTGCCCTAGATGTGCGGTTCGACTCAACAACTCACACCAGAACTCCCATTGCACAGAGTGCCCCCCGCGCCCCGATTCCGGTTAAAGTCCTGCAATTCCAATGCCGATGAAACGTCAAGGGAACGCAGCGAGCCGGCTTCCGCGATGCATTGCGGGTTGCCAACTGCGAACCAAGTGGGCGCGACCGGAGGAGAGTTCGAGGGATCGAGGCGCGATGAAATCGAACCACGACAAGTTGGGGGAGAACTCACTTGCCCGCGAACCCAAGGCGGCGCACGAGGAAGTGCTGCAGTTGGTGGGATTTCAAGTGGGTGCCGAGGAGTTCGGAATCAACATTTTGCGCGTGCAGGAGATCATCCGCGCGCAGCAGCTGACCCGCGTCCCGAATTCTCCCGAATTCCTCGAAGGAGTGATGAACCTGCGGGGAAAGATCATCCCAGTCATTGCGCTGCGGAAACGCTTTGGTCTGGAAGAGGCGCCTCCGGACAAACAGAACCGCATCGTCGTCGTGGAAATCCAGGGAACGGTACTCGGTTTCGTAGTCGACGCCGTCTCGGAAGTTCTCCGCATTCCAGCGGATACGATCGAGCCCCCTCCGCGCCTTGGCCCGGTCGAACGCGAATATGTTTCCGGGGTAGGCAAACTCGGCGACCGCTTACTCATCCTGCTGGATGCCGACCGTCTGATGGATGGTCCCGAACAGGCTCTCGCCGCCGCAGCCAGTGTGTAAGCAGCGGCGCAATCGAGGAGCAGAACCTTCGTGAGTGACGATCTTCTAAACGATCCTTCGCTGATTCAGGAGTTCCTGGCGGAATCGGAGGAGTTCCACCAGCGCATGGACCAGGACATGGTTGCGCTTGAAGCCGCTCCGCATGATGCCGAGTTGTTGAATCGCATCTTTCGCGCCCTGCACACAATTAAGGGAACCTCCGGTTTTCTTGGCTTGGAGCCGATCGTCCGCCTGAGTCATCGCGCAGAAGATGTTCTCAATGCCTTGCGCAAGGGCGAAGCGCAACTCAGTCGGCCGATCATCGATGCGCTTCTGGCCGCGCGCGACTACTTGGGCAAAATGCTCCAGGATGTCCGAGAGGGAGGGCTTCAGCAGTATGAGATGGGATCTCTCCTGAAGGAGCTAGAAGCCGCACAAAACTCCCGACAGCAGCCTCCCGCTCTCGGAGAGTTGCTGGTCAAACAGGAAGTGATTTCCTCGGCCACGCTGAACGCAGTTCTGGAAGAGCAATCCTCCGCCGCAGAGCCCCACAGATTGGGCGAGATGCTGGTGCAAAAGGGGCTGGCGTCCCCTGCGGAAGTTGGGGACGCGCTGGTCCGGCAGAAAGAGATTGCCAAGCCGCGCGATGCGGCCGCCTCCACCATGCGTGTGGAAGCTGCCAAGCTGGATGACTTGATCAATCTCATCGGTGAGCTGGTGCTCGAGCGCAACCGTTTGCTTCAGCTCAGCCGCGACTTGTCTTCGGGCAGGCTGGCGGCAAACGAATTGAGCTCGTCGCTTAATCAGTTCTCCTCCCGCTTGAGTTTCATCACCGAAGAGCTGCAAGCGGCAGGCCTGAAGACACGCATGGTTCCGATCGAGGCAGTGTTTCGAAAGTTCCCCCGTTTGGTTCGCGACATCGCCGGCGGCCTGAAAAAAGAAGTGGAACTCGTGCTCGTGGGAGAAGAGACCGAACTGGACAAGACGATGGTCGAACTTATCGGCGATCCGTTGGTCCACCTGGTCCGCAATTCTCTGGATCACGGCATTGAGGTGCCAGAGGTCCGGGAACGAGCGGGCAAACCGCGTCGCGGGACGATTCGCCTGGAGGCCCGGCAAGAAGGCGACCAGATCGCAATCATCATTGGCGACGACGGCGCCGGAATGGATCCGGAGCGGATTGGCCGCAAAGCGGTGGAGAAGGGATTGATTCCAGCGGAACGGCTACGCGGGCTAAGCACCCGCGAGATTCTGGATTTTATTTTTCTTCCCGGCTTCAGCACGGTCGAGAAGGCAACCGACCTTTCCGGACGTGGCGTAGGTATGGATGTGGTGCGAACGAATCTCAAGAAGTTAAATGGCTCGATCGAGATCGACAGTCAGGTTGCGAAGGGCTCGACCATCATACTTCGTTTGCCTCTTACGCTTGCGATCCTGCCGGTGCTCCTGGTGCGAATGCGCCGGGAAATCTATGCTCTGCCCTTGCGCTCGGTGGCCGAGACGGCGCAGATCGACTCCAAACACCTGCACTGTGTGGAGGGAAGCGAAGTTCTCTGCCTGCGAGGTGAGACCGTGCCCTTGCTGCGCCTGGATCAGATTTTTCCCGCGCAGCCCGGTTGTGATCCGACCATCCATGCGCCTGCTCTTCTTACGAATCCCTCGTCGTCCGATGACCGGGGACATGGGGAGACTTCGAGCCAAAAGGTGGTGATTCTCGAAGTGGCGGACAGGCGCTTCGCGCTTCGGGTCGACCAACTACTCGGACAGGAATCCACCGTTGTAAAACCTTTAGGAAACTATCTGCACGGGTGCTCGAGCGTAGCTGGAGCCACCATCAGCGGCGACGGTCAGGTGCGCATCGTTCTCGATCCCACGGGCCTCCTCGCCAACTTGCAGGCTGCGCGCCCGTTGGTCCGAAAGGCGTCCGCGTGACCACCGCAGCCTCGCTCGGCCCAATGCCCAAGATGGACGGTCCTCCCGAACCTGAGCTTGTCCACATCCGTGACGTGATTTACCGCGCGGCGGGAATTTTTCATCCCGACAACAAGCTTCGTCTGTTGCAGGATCGTTGCGGCCGGCGGATGAAAGAATTGAAGTTACAAAACCTGCGGCAATATTCGGAGTGTCTTACCACTCACCCCCAACGGCAGGCCGAACTCGTGGCTTTGCTGAACGAGATCACGATTGGTGAAACCTGCTTTTTTCGCAATCAGCCGCAATTGGACGCGCTCCGCCACGTCGTAATTCCAAATATCCTGCAGGCCAAATCCAATCTTCCATTGCGCCGTCTCCGCATCTGGAGCGCCGGCTGTTCCACGGGGGAAGAGCCTTACACGCTTCGCATGCTGACGCTGGAGGAGGCTGGCGGCCAGCTCAAAGACTGGTCCACCGAAATTCTGGCAACGGATCTCAACGAGCGCTCCCTGGCTCACGCCCAACAAGGTGTCTACGGCGATTACAGCACGCGTCACCTGGCTCCCAGCTACCGCAGTAAATATTTTGTTCCTCTGGAAGACAAGCTGCAGGTGAATGCGATGGCTCGCTCGAACATCAGCTTCAGCAGGCTGAATCTGTCGGACGACTCCCGCATGACTTTCATGAAGAGCATGGACGTCATCCTTTGCTGCAATGTTCTGATCTACTTTGATCTGGCATCCAAGCGCCGCGTCATCCAGCACTTTTTTAACAATCTGCTGCCTCATGGATATCTGTTTCTCGGCCACTCGGAGTCGCTTTACGGAGTGAATGATGACTTTCGCCTGGTCCATTTGCCCGGAGCCACCGCCTATGTAAAGGGTGAACGCGTGCTCGCGGGAGGGAAGTCCCGATGACTCACGCAACCGCAACCAAACAGGTTTTACTGCAGCGGCTGGAGGGAATGCGGCAAATTCCCACCATCCCGGCCGTGCTCGCTCCTTTACTTCGCTACCTGCAACAGCCGGTGGAGCACCTCGACGTACAAAAGGTCACCGATCTGCTTTCTCAAGACAAATCATTGGCGGCGCAGTGTCTCCAGATGGCGAATTCCCCGCTCTTCGGCAGGGCTCAGAGTTCGCAGTCGCTGCGCGGGGCAGTAGTCAGCCTGGGATTCCATCGGGTCAGCGACATTGCCATGTCATGCGGCGTGCTGAACATGCTCCCGCGCGACAAAACCGGCCTGGATCCGGTGGTCTTCTGGGAGCACTCATTGGGATGCGCCTTAATCTGTCGGCATCTGGCCAGCAAGATCAACTTTAGTGATCCCACCAAAGCCTATCTTGCCGGATTGCTCCACGACCTGGGAATCATCGTCAACCTTTGGGTTTTGCCGAAGGAATTCCGTACCGCCTGGGAGACTGCCAAAGCGGCCCGGCATTGCTCTGCACGAGGCGGAACAACAGTGCATGGGATTTACCCACTGTGACAGCGGACGCTTGCTTGCGGAGCGTTGGAAGCTCGCGCCTGAACTCATCGAGGTGGTGAATTATCACCACGCGCCGGAGAAATCGGTCGAACACACCGGATTGGTTTCACTGGTGCAGCTCGCCGATTTGCTTTGCCGGATGAGCAGTCTGAATTACGGCTATGTGGAGGAGCGAGCGGTGAATCTGCGGGAGGAATCCGGTTTCGCTCTGCTCTCCCAACATTCAACCACGATCAAAGAGTTTGACTGGGCGCGCCTTACCTTCGAACTCGATTCCTACATGGACGAAGTCCACAGCCTAGTACGGGCGATTTATCGAACATGAAAAACCTCGGCAGAGAGTCGCCGGTACGTGTGCTCATCGTGGATGATAGCGCCTTTATGCGCACGGCACTTTCTCGCATGGTGGCCTCCGATTCCGATTTAGCGGTGGTGGGCACGGCGGCCAGTGGCAACGAAGCTCTGCAACGTATACCTACACTTGATCCGGAAGTGATCACCCTCGATGTGCAGATGCCAGGACTGGATGGATTGGAGACTCTTCGTCGCATCATGGCTGAGTTTCCTCGGCCGGTCATCATGGTCAGTTCGCTCACGCTGAAAGATGCCGAGACCACTTTCAGCGCGTTGGATGCCGGAGCCTTCGACTATGTGCCCAAACAACTCTCCTCCACATCTCTGGACGTACTTCATCTTCGAGACGATTTAATCGCGAAAATTAAGGCGGCGGCGGATTCGCGATGTTTGCAGGAGCCTCACATCATCCCGCGGAAACGACCCCAGTCCGTGTCTATTGCCACGCGAGAGGTTTTACATTCCGCTCCGTCGATCGTTGCGATCGGCACCTCGACCGGAGGTCCGAAGGCTTTGCAAGAGATTCTCCCCATGCTCCCGGGAGATCTCTCCGTTCCAATTCTGATTGTGCAGCACATGCCGTCAGGGTTTACGGCTCCATTTGCCAAGAGGTTGAATAGCCTATGCGCAGTTTCAGTTTGCGAGGCGGCGCACGGAGAGGCCGTTCAGCCGGGAGTCGTGTACATTGCGCCTGCCGGATCTCATCTGACGGTGGACCGCACAAGTTCGCGGACGTTGATTTGTCTCTCCGACAAACCCGACAATCAGTTGCACGTGCCCTCGGTCGACATCACCATGCAATCGGTTGCCTCGAGCTTCCACTCTCTCGCCATGGGCGTCATCATGACGGGAATGGGGGCAGATGGAGCCCAAGGCATGAATGCAATTCATCACGAGGGTGGTTTCACGCTGGGTCAGGATGAAGGAAGTTGTGCAGTGTATGGGATGCCTCGCGCTTGCGCGGAAATGGGGAGCATCGATCGAGTTGTGCCGCTCTCGCAGATTCCCCATGAGATCCTGCAGGCTACGCATTACCGCAAGAGTAGCGCCAGCTAGGCGGATGCTTTAAAGTCAAGAGGATTTCTGTCTAACACTTCGCGAACTCTCCTCAACAGCATCGGGATCGAAAACGGTTTGGCCAAGTATTCCTGGCGGTGAAGAGATCGTTCAGGCGACGTGAGTTGCTCCTCGTACCCGCTCATCAGCAAGATTCGTGTCTGCGGACACAAAGCCGAGAAATCTCTTGCCAGTTCGCGGCCGTTACTCCCGGGCATCACGATGTCGGCAAGGAGCAAGTTTACCGGTCCGGCGTATTCGCCGAGAACCTGCAACGCCTGTGCAGCGTTTTCCGCCGTGAGTACTCGATAGCCGGCCGACTCGCGGGCCTCGCCGGTCGCCTTCCGAACGAACGCTTCGTCTTCGACCAGAAGAATCGTCTCCTTCCGGTCGCGCGGGCAGGTAATCGTTGAGGAAGAGTTGATGAATGTTCCTGAAGAGATCAACGACTCTCGGTCGAAAAAACTTGCCGCTTGCCATCAAGATGGATCGGATCTACGACCGTGGAATCAGAATCCGAAACGATTCACTCCAGTACCGCATGCCTTCTACAGCAAATCAGCTGCCATCTTTGAATTGGTCGCGCAATGAACTGCAAGTAATAGAGAAGTAGTCATTTGACTCTGTGCAATGCCGTGGTCGCAGGCTACTTCTCGGAACGACACCGCCGTTTCCGGGACGCTTGAGGCGATCTGGTTCCAATTCGGGAGACGGGATCGCGTGAATCGTTCTCTCTCTCAGCCTTGATCGATCGATTATTTGGGAGCGGTAAGGATTGTTCCGTAGGGGTCGAGAAGCAGCTTGTGGGTTCCCGGCGGTGCAGACAAGTGAAACGAAGTTTCCTCGCCGTCGGCGAATACTCGGCCTAGCAGGACTTGAGTTCTGCCGGAGACTGCGTAGATCGGAACCGAGGTCACCAGATTATCTTCGACATCTTTTTGCCGTAGGATGCCGGTCACGGCGACGCCGTTTGCTTTCGGGGTGAACTTGACGCTCTGCAATTCCAGCCTGGGCAGTGATGTGCCGTTCACCCAACCATCCAGGAACCAATCCAGCGAAGCTTTCCCTTCATAGCGCAATGACGGAGATAAATCTTCCGCAAAAACTTCCAGCAGTTCGCGGGTGGTGATCGTTTTCCCTTCATAGCGCTCGCGAAGTTTGCGCAGAGAGCGCACGAAGGGATCCGCCTCGGCATTGTGGTTTGGATCGTTTCGTCCAGCTTCGGTTGCGCCGTCCTGCATCATCGAACGCAGCATGTGGAAGAGCCAAGTGCCTCGACCGTAACTGATGGCTTCATAGCCTCCGGGAAAATGAGACGACAGCAGCCGGCTCCCCAGAGTTACGGGTCCAGCATCTTTGCGCACGTTGCCATCTTTGTCTTTCTGCATCAGGTCTTCCCGATATTTTTCCATCACCCGCCGGAAGCCTGCCGGATTCTTCTCCTGCAGTATCATCAAGGCGCAGTAATTCGCCAGACCCTCGGAAAACCATTGGTCGCGATACGTCGCCCACGTGACCAAGTCCCCCCACCACTGGTGCGCTGCTTCGTGCGCGGGAACTTGTTGATCCATTAATTCATGCGAGGCGCCCATGTGGAGCGTCTGGCGCTCTTCTTGCGTCAGGAAAGCGTAGGAAGAAAGGAAAATCAATCCCGGCCAGCCTTGACTCTCCCGCCCCGGTAGCTGGGTCAAAGCCAGCTTGCTATATGGGAACGGACCGAAGCGCTTGGCGTAGTAATGAATCGCCTGAGCGGTGGACTCTGCCACGGCCATCGCGTTTCTCGCCGGAGAAGGTGTGGGCGCAACCATCGATGGCAGAGGGATCTTGCGCGGCGATCGCCCCATCGCAGGCTGATCCTCTGACGGAGGAGGATTAGGGAAGTCGCGTTCCACGCCAATTGTGGCGTAGGTATCGATGTCGATGTCGCCATCTTTCGCAGTGGCTCGGACATACTTACCCAGATCGAATCCGGCGACGGGGAGTGGTCTTTCTGAAATCCAGCGCGCCACCTGGAAATCGTTGGTGCCAGGCGCACCGTCCATCGCCGATCTGAACGGAGCTTTTGCTATCGGCTCAGGCTTGCCCGTCGCGACCAGCGTCCACCCAGAAGGATAATGAAAGGTAAGATCGAAATCAGACATCGCCAGCCCACGATTGGGATACCAGTTCCCGCGCGCACCAACGTAGAGCAAACCTTTGCCAGCCTCGGCCAACACCTCTCCGCCGTATACAAAACCGAGTCTGATCTTTTGTCCTTTTCGTACGGGCTGAGGCAGAATCAACGCGACCATGTCGTTGCCGCTGCGGGCCAGCCGCGTGCCCTCGACCGCTGGATTCTGAATAAACTCCACGGCGCGTCCGTCCGCTTCCACGCTTTGGATCTTCAGGAAGCGCGACAATTCGAACACCACGAAACGCGAGCCGTCGTGCAAGACTTCGAGATCGAGTTCAACGTCTGCATCGAGTTCCTTGGGCGGTTTTACCTGGGCGTCGATGGTGTAACTGCGCACGAAGATCGGATCTTCACGGGTGACTGTTTCTGCTGGCACTGCCCCTTGAGTCTGCCGGAGGGCCGAATGTCCCGAGCCGGCATCGTCGGTTGAAAACGAGGTCCAGACATCGTAGTAGATCGTTCCATCCCCGGCGGTCTTGGTCTGGCCCGCCTCTACCTGTTCTCCGGCGGCTGAATCGTAGAGAACGTCAAACACGCCGAGTGTGTTTCCTTGTAGCCGGGCGTGCAGCATGCGATCCGCGGGATTTGATGGGGTCGGGTGTGGCGAATCCTTGGAGCCGGGCCCGGTCTCGGGAAGAGCATCGCTGAAGCTTGCCAGCAATCTCATGGCATCCACTTGCGCCAGGCTGCGCGCGGTTTCATCCCACCGAGTGACGAAGCCCTCGGCGTCTTCGGGCGCCCTCAGGCCGGAATGCAGCTCTGCGCCCGTGTCGTCGTTGAAGCGAAAATAGGCGGTGGAAAAGCGCTCTTCCAGGATTGCCATCCCGGTAAAGAGGCTCATGGATTTTCGTTCCACCTCGTTGGGTGGAACCAGCAGGACTTCTCCGTCACCCTCAAAAAACGCTCCTGTAATCCTGCCCAGCACGTCTCGCGTGAAGGCGATGGTGCCATCTTCCAGCGTGATATGGATCGAAGGCCGATCCAGCGAACCGTCGCGCACCCGAAAAACTCGTGCCGGATCGAGGCCGACACTACTGAGTTGCAGGTAGACCGACTCTGCCGCTCCGGGCGCATGCGTCTGTGTGGAGGGTGACTGAGCCGTGTCTGCGCGAGCGCACGGCAAAACAGCCACGCCTATGGCTATAACCAGCGGAATGCCAATCCGGCACGGCACGGACAGTACCTTGGTTACGTAGGGGTGAGCGCCCACAGTTGCTAGAATGCGCTTGAATGGGGCTTCGTGTCACTACATTCGCAATCGTTTGCCTGGCGTTGATCCCCGTTGCGGCATCGGCGGACACGATCCATCTAAAGAACGGCCGCACCATCCTCGCCGACCACGTGCGGGAGAATGGCAGCCGCTACGAATACGACATCGGGGATGACACCTATGCCATTCCCAAGAGTTCCGTGGAACGAGTTGAGGCCGGTGGCATGCCTGCCAGCGCCGCTCCCTCAGGCGGCGGCAAGAGCGCCGGAGCACTGATCACTTTCACCCCCGTCGACAGCCTCGCGAATGAGGGCGATCTTCCAAAAGTCATCGTTAAGGATGGCAAGGTTGATACCGACGCTCTTACGAAACTTGAAGGCAAGGGGAATGCCGAGCTGAGCGCGACAGCGGACTTTATTGCCGGCAAGTTTGAATTCGACCACGGCAACATCGATCAAGCCCGCCGCTATTTCGATAGTGCCCTCCGCTTTCAGCCGGAGAATTCTACCGTCCTTATTTACTACGCAGCCCTGCTGGTGCGCACCGGGAATCCTTCGCAGGCTCTGCCGTATGCCCAGCGAGCGGTGAACGCGGCGCCCGATTCGCCTGATGCCTACACTGTACTCGGCTATGCGCAGCAGGCTTCCGACCGTACCAAAGACGCTGTCGCTTCATGGAAGCATTCCCTTGAACTTCGGCCCGATCCGACGGTTCAGCAATATCTGGATAAAGCGCAGCGCGAACAGAATGTCGAGACCGACTTTACCCAGCGTGAAAGCAGCCATTTTGTCCTGCACTACGAGGGCAAGCAGACTTCGGAAGCGTTCCGTGGACAAATCCTGACTGCGCTCGAGTCGGACTACGACGACCTGTCCCGCGATCTAGGCACGCCACCGCACGACAATATTCTGGTTACGCTCTACACCGAACAAGCCTTCTTTGACGTTACCCGCGCTCCGTCATGGTCGGGAGCGCTCAACGATGGCAAACTCCGCATTCCTGTCAGCGGTCTGAGTTCGATGACTCCCGAGTTGGCCCGGGTTCTGAAGCATGAACTGGCTCACTCGTTCATCAACCAGCTTTCCGCTGGCAGATGTCCTCCCTGGCTGCACGAAGGAATCGCGCAGCTTCTGGAGCCGAAGTCCTTGGGCAGCGATGGACGCCAGTTGGCGCGGCTTTTCAAGGCACAGCAAAATATCCCGCTGAATGTTCTGGAAGGCAGCTTCATGCGCTTCTCTGGCGTTGAGGCCTATGTGGCTTATGCGGAATCGCTGGCAGCAGTCTCCTACATCAACGATTCGTATGGGATGGGCGACATCCAGAGGATTCTGCAACGCCTGAGCGAAGGTAGTTCCACCGAAGCGGCACTGCGCGCCACCGTGCACTCCGATTACGGCCAGCTCGAGTCCGATCTGGCCAAATACCTTGGCGATAAATACGGCGACTAGATAAGGGCTTTTCAATGTGTAAGCAAGACTCGTTTGCCCGCCGTCCACTCTTGTGCTAGCTTCAGCTTTGCCTTTCGCCTTGAATGTGCGCTCTATTCCAGCCTCGGGTGCCCGATCCTCCGCCATCCCTGGAGCCTGCTGCGAACCAGTTTCCGAAGATTCAGGGCGCGGAGATTGCCGCCTCCAGTTACGGTAAGCGAGTCGCCGGAGATTTCTACGATTCTTTGCGAGTCAGCCCGGAACGCGTCCTATTTGGATTGCTCGACGTGGCTGGGCGCCGCACAAGCAACCAGGCAATCCTTTCGGCGGCTCAAAACGCGTTTCGTACTCTCGGCGCCGAACTTTTCTCGCGGCCCGACTTCAATGAAGCTGACGCCATGACTGAACTGTGTCTTCGTCTCAATCGCGACTTGATGGAAGCAGCCAGGGGCGTCTGCTCATGCCCGGCATTTATCGGCTGCTATTACGAAAAATTCGGTACGCTCTGCTACACCAACGCCGGACACACACCGGCTCTGCTGCGCGATAGTAACGGCGCCGTGGAACTCGGCTCTACAAATTTGCCACTTGGATTGTTCTCCCACGCCACCTGCGAGGCTCCCACCGTCGGCTTGGCGAAGGGCGCAGTTCTGCTTGTGGTTTCGCGTGGAGTGGTGGAAGGCCACTGCAAAACCGACAAGAATGAGGAGTTTGGCTTGGAACGCGTGAAGGAGTGCCTTCAGGCCCAGACTACGCAAAGTGCCCAAGTCTGGTGCGGGTCCATTTTGAAGGCGGTGGGCGAGTTCACGAGCGAACCGTTGGTTGCAGAAGATATGAGCGTTCTGGCGTTTGTGCGCAATCCTTAGCCGGACCGCGGCAACTGGGCAAAATGGTCACGCATCGAAACCTAGGGTTGGGCAGCTTCAAAATGGTTGGAAGTAGTAAAATACCCAAACGGCCGTAACCCATTCGCCCGCAAGCCCAGGCAGCGTGGCGGCCCACCGAAAAATCCTATGAAAAGAACGCTTCTGATCCTCATTGGTATGTCCCTTATGCCGGCTTTCGCGGCAGGGCAAGTGGTTGAAGAAATTGTCGCGCGCGTAAACAGCCAGATCATTACTCGGTCAGAGTTCCTGCGCAGCAAGGACCAGCTCAAAGATGATGTGAAACAGCAGGATCCGGCTAACGCGGATAAAGTGTTCAGCGAGCGTGAAAAAGACATCCTGCGCGATCTTATCGATCAGCAACTCCTTCTGGAAAAAGGCAAGGACCTGGGATTTACCGGCGATACCGAGTTGATCAAACGCCTTGACCAGATGCGAAAGGACATGAAGCTGGAGAGCATGGAGGACCTGGAAAAGGCCGCGACCGCCCAGGGTATTTCCTACGAAGATTTCAAGCAAAACATGCGCACCCAGATCATTACCCAGAAGGTAATTGGCGACCAGGTTGGCTCCCACCTGAGCATCACCACCGATGAGCAGCAGAAATTCTACGACGAGCACAAGAATGAAATGGCGCAACCCGAGGCGATCCGGTTGAGCGAGATTCTGATCGCTCCCGAGAAACCGGTAGACAAGCCCGTTTCTAGCGCGCCGGGAAATAATGTCGCCGATCCCGCCGCAGCCGCGGGCGACAGCGCCAAGAGTCAGGACGCTACCAATGATGCCGCCGCCAAGCAGGCGGCGGAGGCTGCGGCTCTAGCTGCGGCCGAAGCCAAGGCCAACGACGTGCTCAAACAGATCCGTGGCGGCGCAGCTTTTGATGACGTAGCCAAGAAGAATTCCGCGGGTCCTTCGGCGGGGCAAGGTGGAGATCTTGGCGTGTTCAAGCGTGGGACACTCGCCAAGGAACTTGAGGACAGGACGTTCGCCATGAAGGCTGGCGAGGTCACGGACGTGATCCGCACCAAGCAGGGCTACGTAATCTTGAAGGTCACCGAACATCAGATGGCGGGCATTCCTCCCATGAAAGACATCGAGCCCAAGATCATGGATGCTCTCTACTACGAGAAACTGCAGCCGGCGCTGCGAGCGTACCTGACTAAGTTGCGCGAAGAAGCGTACATCGATGTGAAAGAGGGATACACGGACTCCGGCGCCAGTCCTAATGAGACCAAGCCCGTTGAAACCGCCGCTGCCAAGGAGACGGACGCCAAGAATCTGAAGAAGAAGAAAAAGAAATTCATGGGCGTCCTGTAAGTGGGTACGCTCTAAGAATGACACGCTGGGGCTGCTGTTCCGGCTTCAGCGCTGGCGCGACTTCTGGTTCACAACCGTTTCTGGTTTACACTCATGGAGAGAATGAAGGACTTCTACATCAGCGAGTGTACCCGCCACGAAAACAAAATTATCACTTCCAGCTTTGTCGTGGTTTCCAAGCAAATTAAGCCTAAGAAAACCGGCGAGCCGTACCTCGCATTGACTCTCGGCGACCGCAGCGGGCAGCTTGAAGCCAAGATGTGGGACAACGTGGAAGAAGTGCTCAACATCTTCGAGCAGGACGATTTCCTCAAGATCAAAGGCTTGGTCAACAAATACAAGAACCGCTTCCAGCTGACCATCCACAAGCTGCGAAAGCTGGGCGACTCAGAGATCGAATTCGCGGATTATCTTCCCAAGACCACCAGAAACATCGACGAACTCTGGCAGACGCTAACCGACTTTGTCGGCACCTTTCAGAATCCTCATCTGAAGGCGCTGGTGCAAGCTTTCATGGCAGATCCAGAGATCGCCGCTGCGTACCGCAACGCTCCCGCAGCGAAGACCTTGCATCACGCCTTTATTGGCGGATTGCTCGACCATGTGGTCTCCCTATTTCGCTCCTGTGATCTGGTTTGCCGCAACTATCCGCAGGTGAATCGCGACTTGGTGCTGACTGGCGTCTTTCTGCATGACATCGGGAAGATTCACGAGCTTACCTACAACCGGTCGTTTTCCTACACCACGCGCGGGCAGTTGCTCGGGCACATGATCATCGAACTGGAGATGTTGCAGGCCAAGCTTGCGCTGGTTCCGGATTTCCCCAACGAACTGAAGATTCTGCTCGAGCACCTCATCATCAGCCACCATGGGGAATACGAATTTGGCTCGCCCAAGCTACCCATGTTTCCGGAGGCGCTCCTTCTTCACTACATGGACGACCTGGATTCGAAGATGGAGGCGATGCGCGCGCAGTTTGAGCGTGAAGCCGATCTTGAGAGCCCGTGGACCAGCTACAACGCTTCTCTCGGGCGCCCGCTTCTGAACAGCGCGAAATTTCTTGCGCCCAAGGCCACTACTTCGTCAGAAGAATCTTCTTCTGCTCCCGAGCCGGAAGCGGAACCGATCAGTGAATCCCGCGAGAAAGCTCCCACGCTGCCCGGGTTTGAATCTTAGCCTCCGTGCCCGAAGGTTGCGATCACACTTATGCTCGAGTTCAGCCGATTCGAAATGCTCACCTTCGATTGCTACGGAACTCTCGTCAACTGGGAAGAGGGAATTCTTGGCTGCCTGCACTCGATTCTTGCGAAACACGGCAAGGACATCGACGATGCGACGATCCTCAAGCTTTATGGAGACTTTGAAGCGAGTGCTGAACAAGGTGAGTATCGCAGCTATCGTGAAGTACTCGAGTCAGTCGTGCGGCAATTTGGAGAACACCTTGGCTTCCCGCCCACGGACCGGGAATGCCATTCACTTCCTGAATCACTGAAAGAGTGGAGGCCTTGGCCTGATACCGTCGACGCGCTTCGTGAACTGCGGAGTCGCTTCCGGCTGGCTATCATTTCCAACGTGGATGACGATCTTTTCGCTACCACTCGGCCTAACCTGGAAATGGAGTTCAGTCAGGTCATCACCGCGGAGCAGGCGCGAGCCTACAAGCCATCACTTAAGATTTTCGAGCTCGCGTTAAGTCGTGTCGGTGTTCCTGCGCACCAGGTCTTGCACGTGGGACAGAGTCTCTACCACGATGTAGTTCCGGCTCAATCGCTCGGGTTGGCAACGGTTTGGGTGAACCGGCCATCGGCGAGAAAAGGCGTAGGCGCGGTCAAGATAGCCGAAGCAGTTCCAGACTTGGAGGTTCGAAGTCTCTCGGAACTGGCTGAGGCTTCCGCACAGCCCCGGTCTTGATGAGACTAAACGGAGGAGTTTTAGGCAGGAACCTTTACGACCCGCTTCTGAATTGCCCACATCACCAGTTCGGCTTTGTTGTGGATGCCCAGCTTCCGCATCAGATTGAATTTGTGCGCATCCACCGTCTTACTGCTCAAGCCCAAATCTGTTGCCGCTCCGCGTACTGTTTTCCCTTCCGCTAACAACTTTAGGACTTGTCGTTCCCGAGTCGTCAGGGCGCCTTCCTGCGGAGAGGCCGATTCGACCGCGCGCCGGAGTTGTGGTTCCGAATCTTCCCGATGGCAGACGTTCCGAACCATCTTGACCAGCTGTTCCACGGAGGTTTGGCGGGGCGCCGGACATTCGATAACGATTTTCGCCTCATCGAATGCGGAACCAGGCTGTTCCTGCTCGTTCAAGAGCACCAGTTTGGTATGGGGAGATTCGCGCGCCACCAGCAGTTCCGCTTCAGAGGTAGAAAGTCCGAAAGTGTTGATCTCTGCGATAACCACATCCGGCCGGCTCTCAAAAATCTTTCGCAGGCATTCGGCCGCGTCGCCGGCCTCGCCCGTAACTTCGAAATCAGGCTCGTCTTCGAGCAAACGCCTCAGACCTTGCCGCAACAGAACATGGTCATGCGCGAGCAGACAGCGAATTTTTCTACCCGAGATGTGGTCTAGCATCTGTGCGGGGGGCACACAGTTCCTCCTTATTTATTTTGGCCAGAGAACCTGCGAAGTGACACGGACCGCGGAAAATCGCGTTACAAGCGGAACGCTCAGATACCGAACAGTGATTGTAGCAATCATTTCTCCAGTTGTGCACATGAAAATGAAACTTCGCTACATCCCGGCCCGCACAGCCGCCACTTCTTTCAGCACGGACAACAGAGGGGCGCGGTATCAGGTAGAATCGACCACTTATGCTGCGCTACTTTACAGCCGGAGAATCTCACGGCGAAGCTCTGGTTGCATTCCTTTCGGGCGTGCCGGCCGGGCTCAAGGTGGACCAGGCATCTCTCGATCGTGAACTCTGGCGACGCCAGCAGGGTTACGGGCGTGGCGGGCGCATGAAGATTGAACGGGATACTGCGCACATCCTCTCCGGAGTGCGGCACGGGATGACGATTGGCTCGCCGATTTCTATCCAACTTGAAAATAAAGATTGGAAAAACTGGCAGGAGTCCTTGCCCGTAGGCGAAGGCGATCCCGCTCGTCACAAGCGCGTAGCGTCTCCCCGGCCCGGACACGCCGACCTGGCGGGCGCTCTCAAATACAATTTTCCCGAAGCTCGCTATGTCCTGGAGCGCGCCTCAGCCCGGGAGTCGGCGGCTCGCGTTGCGATTGGAGCAATCGCCAAGGCTTTCTTGCGTGAGCTTGGCATGGACGTTCTCAGTCACGTGGTCGCCGTGGGTAATGTCACCATTCAAAAAGAGGTTCCTTGGGAGCAGATTAACGCGCTTTACAAGCAGGAAGAAATCCTGCTGAATTGTGCTGACCGGGACATTGAGCAGCGCATGAAAGAGGAAGTCGACAAAATACTCAAGACCGGGGATTCGTTGGGAGGAGTCTTCGAGGTAGTGGCCCAAAGTGTTCCGCCAGGGCTTGGCACTTACGCGCAGTGGGACGAACGCCTGGATGCTTTGCTGGCTGCCGCAGTCATGTCGCTGCAAGCGGTGAAGGCGGTTGAAATTGGCGCGGGCGTGGCGGCTGCGGCTTCTCCCGGGTCCGCCGTGCACGACGAAATCGGTTACGGAAAGCCTGCGGCTTTTACCGCGTTTACCCGCACGCGCAACAATGCTGGCGGAATTGAGGGCGGCGTTTCCAACGGAGAAGAGATCCGCGTGCGTGGATACTTGAAGCCTATCTCGACTCTGCGGCGTCCGCTCCAGTCGGTCGATTTCGCCACTCGCGAACCGGTACGTGCTGCGTACGAGCGCTCTGACGTTTGTGTTGTGCCGGCCGCTGGAGTCGCAGCCGAAGCTATGGTTGCACTTACGCTGGCACGCTGCGCGCTCGAGAAATTCGGCGGCGATTCCATGGGAGAAACCTTGCGCAACTTCCAGGGTTACCGCCAGCAACTGGAAAGTTACTGATGATTTATCCCATCGTGAAATTCGGAAATGCTGTTCTCGAGAAGCCGGCCGAAAAAGTTACTGTCTTCGACGAAGAATTGAAGCAGTTGGTCGAGGACATGTTCGAGTCGATGTATGCGGCCCGGGGTGTGGGCCTGGCAGCGCCGCAAATCGGAATCTCTCGGCGTATCGCCGTGGTGGATGTGACCTTCAAGGAAGATCCGGAAGCCAAACTCGTGCTGATCAATCCGGAAATCATCCATAAAGAGGGCCGCCACGCACAGAGCGAAGGATGCTTGAGTATTCCCGATTTCCGCGAGAACGTGAGCCGCGCTAAAGTGGCCACGATCCGCGCCCAGGATTTAACGGGAAACCTTTTCGAGAAGACCGCGGATGATTTATTAGCTCGAGCCTTCCAACACGAGACCGATCATCTCAATGGCAAGCTTTATATCAGCCACATTAGCGCCCTCAAACGCGACCTGATCAAGCGTAAGATTCGCAAGCTGGTCAAGGCGGGAGAATGGTAGACAATTGAGTTATTGAGAGATTCAGTCAATACTCGATGTGTCAATGATTCAATCCCTCAAGCTTGTCTTTTGCGGTACGCCTCGTTTTGCCGTGCCCGCGCTCGATCGACTGGTCGATGCAGGATTCCAAGTCTCCCTCGTGGTTACCCAGCCTGATCGGCCCAAAGGACGCGGGCTCGAGCTGGTCGCTTCTCCCGTGAAGCAGCGCGCAGTGCAACTGGGACTACCGATCACGCAGCCTGAAAAAATTAAGAACAATGACGACTTTCGCAGTCAGCTCACTGGTCTGGAACCCGATGCCATCATCGTGGTCGGCTACGGCCGCATCATTCCACAGTGGATGCTCGATCTCCCTCCGCTCGGCAACATCAACCTGCACGCTTCGCTCTTACCAAAATACCGGGGCGCGGCGCCCATACAGTGGGCGATTGCGCAGGGGGAAGCCATCACTGGCGTCACTACCATGAAGATCGATGCGGGACTGGACACGGGGAACATTCTTTTGCAGCAGGAAATCCCAATTGCTCCCGCGGATACAGCGGAAACACTGGCGCCGAAGTTGGCGGCTGTGGGAGCAGATTTGATGATCACAACGCTGCGGGGATTGCAGACTGGCACGGTTCATCCGCATCCGCAAGATCACTCCAAAGCCACGCTCGCGCCCATCCTGAAGAAAGAAAATGGGCTGATCGATTTCTTTCGCCCTGCAATCGAGATTCTGAACCGACTGCGCGGTTTTCAACCCTGGCCGGGGGCGCACTCAAAATTTCGCGGGAAGAATCTGCAAGTATGGCAAGCAGCTTTATTTGATCAGGCATTGCCATCCTCTGAATTGAAAGTGGAAGGCAATCAGCTGTTGATTGGGTGCGGCGAAGGAACAGCGATCGAACTCCTCGAACTGCAACTAGAGGGCAAGAAGCGGACATCCGGCGCTGACTTTATTCGCGGTTATCGTCCGTCACCGGGAGAGAGGCTCGGCTCGTAAGCCCGACGAATTTCTACTCCGCGCGTGCCGCTTCCGTCATACTGGCCACAGTGAAATCGAAGACTCAACATGCGCGATCCGCAGTGTCTCCCGCCCGTGCCGCCGCTTTCGACATCCTGCTTCGCGTCGAGCGCGAGTCTTCCTACGCATCGGAATTGCTTCATTCGCGAACTTACTCTTCACTCACTACGATCGATCACTCCCTCGCCACTGAATTGGTTATGGGCGTCCTGCGCTGGAGATCCCTGCTCGATTCCAAGATCGCCGAAGCCTCTGCGCAGCCCCTGGCTAAACTCGATTTAGAAATTGTGATCGCACTGCGGTTGGCTGTTTACCAGTTGCGCTGGCTTAGCCGCGTACCAGCCCGTGCCGCGATCAACGAGAGCGTCGAACTCGTCAAGCGCGCCCGCAAACGTTCTGCTGCGCCCTTCGTCAATGCCGTTTTGCGCAAACTGGTAGCCGGACTCTCTCCCGGCGCTGACGCGGCTCCCCCTGCCATCGACGGCGACTCTGCCGAGATGCTCGCCGCCAGCAGCGCGCATCCGCTGTGGCTGGTGGAACGCTGGACGCGGGCCTACGGACTCGAAGCCGCGCGCGATATTTGTAGACACGATCAATCCGTGCCGGTGACGGCGATTCGGCTTCGCCAGCCTGAAGCAGAAGAGCGACTCCACAGCGAAGGAATCGAGTTGGCTCCCGGAGCGCTTCTCGCGTCTGCCCGCCAGGTTCGACGCGGAGACATTACGAGAACAGCGGCTTTCCGAGAAGGCCTGTGTGTTATTCAGGACGAAGCTTCGCAACTCGTCGCAGCTCTTGTGGGGCAAGGCACACGTATGCTCGATTGTTGCGCGGCGCCTGGCGGCAAAACTCTGGCGCTGGCTGATCGTAATCTCGACGCCGACGTCGTGGCCGTCGAGCTTCACCTGCATCGTGCTCGGCTCCTGCGGAGACTGGTACGCGTGCATGACGCGAGCCTTGCGGCCGGGGTAAGCAGGATCAACGTGATCGCCTCGGACGCACGGAATCTGCCCTTCGCTGGAACATTCGATCGCGTGCTCGCCGATGTGCCTTGCTCGGGCACCGGCACTCTATCCCGAAATCCTGAAATCAAATGGCGGCTCGTGGCTGAAGATCTCGCTGACCTGCAGGTTCGCCAGTGCGCCATTCTTCGTGCGTCTATGCTTCAAGTCGTTGCTGGAGGGCGCATGATTTATTCCACCTGTTCACTGGAGCGGGAAGAGAACGAAGAGGTCATCGACCGCACTCTAGAAGGGAATTCAGGATTTCGCGTCGTTGACTGCGGTGTCGAGCTTCAGCGTCTTCAGCAAAGTGGAGAGCTCGTTTGGAACAACATCCCCTCGCTCACGCGTGGTCCGTATCTCCGGACATTGCCTGGGGTTCATCCGTGCGATGGATTCTTTGCCGCGATCTTGGAAAAGATCTGAGTGTGCTCGATCATCTGCTCGGAAGTGAATCGGCGTTAGCGCACTTCAAAGGTCACCACCGCGCCTGCCATTACTTTCTGTCCTGCGGGAGGATTCTGTACGACGATGATGCTGGCAGGCGTTGGTTGAGGCGGAGCGTTAAAGGTGGACGGCGCTGGATTGTCCGCTGTAGTGATCGCCGGCGGCGGAGCAACGGCGACATTTCCCAGTTTGAAGCCTGCGTCCTGAAGCGTGCGGCTCGCGGTACCCAAGGGTTGGCCGACAAAAGTCGGCATCACATACGCCGGCGGATCGGGCGCCACCGTCACCAGCAAGCTGGTCTTGGGCGCGGCCACTTGACTGGCATTCGGCGGAGGACTTTGCGCCAGCACTTGATCAGCAGGTATTCCCGGCAACTGCATCTCCGCAGTCGAGGCCAAGTCTAAGCCCCGCCGCCGAATGTTCCATTCGGCCGCTCGCTCGCTTTGTTTTGTAACGTCCGGAATTGCGACCCGCTGCGGTCCCAGGCTCTGCGCCACGCGCACCTGCCATCCCCGGCGCACCTTTGCTCCCGGCAGAGGCAGTTGTGACATGATCCGTCCCTCGGCAATTTGCGGGCTATAGTATTGGCGCTCAACTTCCAGCTGCAGTCCGAGGCCCGAAACCAAACGCCCGGCGTCAACCGGCGAAAGCCCAACGAGCGCCGGCACTTCCACTTCTTGTCCGTGAATTGCAAACCGCATTGCCGTCAGCGCCGACCCCAATGCTACTAACACGAGGGTCAACGCCAGAATCGCAAAGCGAAAAAAAGGCTTCATCGCAATATCCTGATAGCAGGCTCCAATGCTGGAATTCGCTTAGTGCGTCTCATCTGCCCCTGGCACAGTATCCGGCGTATCCACTTTTGGCGCGCCGCCGCCTGTCATCTCCGGCGGTGGTTGGAACTGGCCAGGATCTTTTCCGGACATGGCATCGGTCATGAAGTTCATCCAAATCGGCAGGGCCGCATGCGCTCCCGTTTCCTTGGCTCCTAACGTTTTCTTTTCGTCGAAGCCGACCCAGACACCGCAAGTCATGATCGGTGAAAATCCCACGAACCAAGCGTCCGTGAAGTCGTTGGTTGTGCCCGTTTTCCCGGCAACCGGAAAAGGCATCTTCGCTGCCGCAACTCCGGTTCCATGCAGCACCACCTCGCGCAGCATCGCGGTCATGATTCGTGCGGTCCGCGCGCTGATCACATCTTTCACCTCCGGATAGTCCTCTTCCATCACTCGGCCTTCATAGTCAGTCACCTTGGTGATGTAGCGCGGCGTTACCCGCACGCCATCGTTCGGAAAAACGCTATATGCCGAGGTCTGCTCTATCAGCGTGATTTCCGCCGAACCCAGCGCGACCGGCAAGTAAGGCGGAAGCTTCGCGGTGATTCCGAACCGCTCCGCGTATTCAATTACGCTCTTGATGCCTACCTTGTTGGCCAGCTTCAGCGCTGGGATATTCCGCGACTGCGCCAGAGCGCGTCGCAGCGTGATGATGCCTTCGAACTTTTCGTCATAATTATGCGGCGAGTAAGGCCCGGATCCAGTGTCGAACGTGACCGGCTCATCCAAAATTGTATCGTCTGGACTTCCACCCTTGTCGATCACAGTGGTGTAAACGTAGGGTTTGAATGACGATCCCACTTGCCGCAAGGCTTGAGTCACGCGGTCGAATTTCGATTCGCTGAAATCCCGCCCGCCGACCATGGCTTTGATTCCGCCCGTAGTATTGTCAATCGCTACTAAACCTCCCTGGGCGCCGGAATCCTGTTCCAAACTCACGCGCGCCGCGCCGTTGGGACTCAGCGAAAGGATCCGCACGTAGCAGATATCGCCGGTTCGCAACACGTCCTGGATCTTGCCCTGAGTCCAGGCTACGTCGGCTTGTCCCATTGCGGCGGAGTAGCGCCCAAACTTCAACGTCGCGATCCCGACTCCGGAGGAAGTTACGAGCGCGTGAATATATCCATTCGCTTCCGGTTCGTCCTCCCAATCGGGATGCTCGTACTTGTCGATCTCGTTTCCCTCGACGACAACGTTCTCCAGATGCCCCTTCCATCCATGGCGGCGTTCGTAGGCGGCCAGACCGTCCAGCATCGCCCGGTTTGCCGACTTCTGCATGTCGACATCTAACGAGGTATAAACTTTTAATCCGCCCTCGTGCACCTGGTCAGCGCCGTATTTGTTTTCCAGGTATCGCCGGATCTCTTCGACGAAATATGGCGCCAGCGAGTTGGGATCGTGCAGCAGATGCAGAGCCACTGGCGCTGAACGGGCGTCTGCCGCCTGCGCGGCAGTAACCTTTCCGTCTTCGAGCATGGCGTTGATTACCAGGTTTCGGCGCTTCATCGCGCGATCGGGATGGTTGATTGGCGAATAGATTCCCGGTCCCTTGGGTAAACCCGCCAGCAGCGCTGCTTCTGTGAGGGTAAGCTTCCTGGCTGGCTTGCTGAAGTAAAACTCCGATGCTGCCTCAAAGCCGTATACGCCGTGGCCTAGAAAAATCTGATTAGCGTAAAGGGTGAAAATTTGCGGCTTGGTGAAGCGCCGCTCAATCTGAACGGCGAGCATCGCCTCCTGCACCTTGCGATGGAACGATCGGTCGGGGGAAAGAAAAAGGTTGCGCGCCAATTGCATGGTCAGGGTTGAGGCGCCCTGAACTCTGCCGCCGGATTCGATATCGCGGTATGCCGCTCCGATAATGCGCCAGAAGTTAATTCCCGAATGGCGGTAGAAATCTTTGTCTTCGATGGACACCAGTGCTTCTCGTAAGACCGGCGGAAAATCCTCGTATCCAACTACGACTCTCCGTTGCAGCGCAAACGATCCAATCACGCGGCCGTGGTCGTCATACAACTCCGTGATCGAACTTGGCCGGTATGCCTCGAGTGCTTCAACTTGAGGCAAGTCCGTGGTGTAGACCAGCAGCAGTCCGGCGGTCGCTCCCACCAGAGCGGAAACCAGCACCAGCAGGCCAAACAATACGCGGCCCACAAACTTCCGTCCGGCAATTTCAACTGGCGGAAGATCTTCGTAAAGAGACTTCATGGCGAGATAGGTTCAGGATAGCAGGGCGTCAATTGCCCCGGTAGTCGCAAGGGCGAGACGGAATTGATTGCTCCTGCGGAGAAAAAGATGGCTTGCGCGGCAAGAGTACCGCGGCGCAAAAAGGAATCGCGCACCTTGCGGTGCGCGATGAACGTAAGAATCCTTAGCAGCTAGCTCGATCGGCTCTTCAACACTTCGACAGCCTTGTGGAGTTGATCATCCGGCAAATTCTTAGGTTTGTCATCAGGCTCCGTAGCCGCCGGCTCCTGATCCTCGTCGTCTGAGATCACGTTATCCGTATCGTCGGCCACCAGCACGTTGGGCGTCACCGAACTGTCCTGAATCGCCTTTCCACTGGGCGAATAGTATTTCGCCACGGAGAGAATCAGAGCTCCTCCATCCGGAAGATCAATCGTTTTCTGCACCGACCCGTCGCCAAAGGTCTTATCACCGACCACGTCGCCCCGAGCATTCTCCAGAACGGCCGCCGCCACAATCTCAGCCGCCCCGGCGGTCCCTTTGTTTACCAATACGGCAACGGGAAGCGAAGTCACAGCTTTGGCCGGATCCGCATTGAATGCCTCTCGCGGAAACTTCTGGCCCTGCAGATAGGTAATAGTGCCATGGTTCAGAAAAAGATTCGCGGTGGCAACGCCCTCGCTCTCTTCTCCTTCAGAAGTGTTCCGTAAATCCAGGATCAGCTTCTTCGCACCGGATTTTTCCAGGGTCTTAATCCTCGCCGCGATCTCCTGCGCTTTGCCTTTGGTCAAGGCGTCCACTTTCACGTAGCCGATGCCATCTTCCAGCATCTTGTCTGAGACCGGAGGAATGCTGACCACGTCGCGCGTGATCACCATCTTCTGTGGCTCCGCTTTGCGAGCCCGTACTACTGACAGATTCACGGTCGAGCCCGGCGTGCCGGCAAGCGCATCGCGAATCTCCGGCAGCGACATGTCGCGCGTGCTCTGGCCTTCGATCGATTCGAAGATGTCCGTTGCTTCGATCCCTGCCTTATCCGCGGGCGACCCAGGCAGCACGGAAACCACATCTGCGTAGCCGAATCGCTTCGAGACCGTCGCCCCGATCTCCCCCTTGGCCTCCGCCTTGTGAGCCTTCAAAGCTTTGTAGGCCTCGGGCGTCAGATAGCTGGAGTTCGCATCCAGCGATTCGACCAGCCCATGCAAAGCGCCGTCCGTCACTTTGGGAATGTTCGGATCTTCTACGTACTCGCTCTGAACGCGGGAGAGGACCTCGCTGTAGACCTGCATCTGCCGGTAAGAACCGTCATTCGAGGAGGCATGCACGCCGCCCAGGGAACCTACGACTACAAACAACAACACGGTAAACGACGACAGCAGAATCGCAGCTTTAGTTTTCATGGACATCGTTTTTTTTCGTTTCTGGAAAAGGAGTTACTTCCTGACCAACCTGCTCTCATTATATCTGGTAGATGCCGTTTTTCGACCCCTGGCTGCCCATATTCCTGTTGTCGCCGTACCTTCGCGGAAACCAGCCCCTCTAAGGATAAGACGATCCAGCCACGCGTTTGTTACCAGCGCCCTACGCTGGCGGCTTGAAATTCAGCGTGATCGAACTCTGCACTGAAACGGCTCGGCCATTCAAGGAATAAGGTTTGAAGTGCCATTGTTTCACGGCATCGATGGCGGCCTTCGCGAACACGAGCGATCCTTGCAGAAATTTCGCATCCTGTACCGTGCCGTCACGTCCGATGAGCACCTGCAAAACCACGCTACCAAGCTGCTTGCCCGACTTCGCCGCCTCTGGATATTCGGGGTCAACCTTCTGTGCCAGGAGATCCCACGCTGCGGATTCCGGCAGGTTCACCGGCTCAATCGATGACATTGCCGCCTCGACCGGCTTTGCCCCGCTGGCTTCCGGCGTCATGGAAGCGATTTGCGACCGTAGACTTGACGGAATCGCTGAATTACTCGCCGGGGAAACGGGATGCGGTGGCGCGGAAATCGGCGCGGGCGGCGGGCTGATGTGCAGGTTCGGTTCAGAGGTTGTCGGGAGGACCGGGGCGGAATTTGGTTGCGACTGCACCGCCGGAGCGACGCTGCTGGGCGGTGCAACTGTCGCACTCCCCGCCGCGGTTTCAGTGCTCGCCGTCTGTCCTTGGATCGGGCTTTCCACAGCCTGCACCTGCCCGCTCTCGGCGGGTCCAACCTGAGCTTGATCCGTGGGGGCGTTCGCGTTCTCGCCTGAAACTACTTGCGTATTACTTGAATCGTTCGTCTTCGCCGGCTTCGCAGTCGGGTCAATCACAGGAAGCACACGAATCTGCGAGGGATCCGTGGTCGCGTCCGGTATGTTCGCCGCGTTTGGAAGCTTGTACTCGTCTCCCGCCCCACCAAAGCTTTCGTGCTGCGGTGCTGCCTGCGGCACCGGTGCAGGCGGGGGATTCAGCCAGCTCCCCCCTGCACGTACAGCACTGCGATAGACGATTCGCAATCCTTGGCGCGTTCGAGGCACAGCCACCACGCCCACACACACGGCCGCCACCAGGCCTACCAAAAGAAGTTTGGCTAGCCTCGGGTTGGCCTCATGAACAGGTTCGGTCTCTTGCTCGTCGGTTTCGCCCGCAATGTAGGCGAAAAGTGCAGCTTCGTGACGCGCTTCCCTTTGCGCTTGCTCCGTCGGCGGATTTTTGTCCTCTGGCGGGGACGCTGACGGCCCTCCGAAGGAGGAAGTTTCTCCGTACGACAGCAACTCGCTTTTCGGAGGAGCATCCGCAGGCGGGGGTGGCGCGGACCTCGTGAGCCGCTCCTGCAGTGAAGCCCAGCCCGTGAGTGCCGCCTGAGGGTCGGCTGGCTGCGCCACCGGAGATTCCACCACGGCAGAGGCCATTGGTTCAAGCTCGGTGAGCGCGTCTACTTCCGCGGCTGCGGCTTGGTCCAGCGACTTCTGAACATCACATTCTGTGTCGAATTGTGTCCCGGGAGCTGTGGTTGCCGTTTGCAGGAATTCTCCCGCTCGAAACGCTTTCTCAGGCGCCTGGCTCACCGATGCTGGCGAAGAAGACGCTGGCGACGAGGCGGGTGCCGCCCCGGCGGACGCAGCCATCGCCGTGGCTGCCGGCACTTGCGGTGCACTTGAAGTCTCGGCTGGAGGCGGCGCGAAGGCAGGCATCTTTGCGCGAAGCAACTCGCACGCCGTGCTCAACGTGTCCCGGACCTGCTCTGCGCGAATCGGTTTCAATAAAACCGAATTGGCTCCCGCCTGTAGCGCCTCCGGCCTGGCATCATCGTTCACGATGGCCAAAGTCAGCGGACGCTGCGCTGCTCTCTGGTCCCTCGCCGTCTTCAGCAGGAACGTCGCTTCCGGCTGATCTTGCCAATCGGTGATCACGATTTGGAACAACTGAGTCGTGACTCTTTCGACAGCGTCCACAGCGTTCTGGCAGTACTCTCCCTCAATGCCGAGATCAGTCAGAACCTGCCAGATCGGCTGGATCATCTCCTCGTTGGACGAAAATAAGAGACAGCGTAAGGGCATCCTAATCCAGACTAGGCAGGCCCGGTAACCTCGGCAAGTTACCGAGGTGGTCGATAATCGCTGGTGAATTCGCTCGCAGTACATGTCCAACCGGGGATGAGAGAGCCTCAGGCTGTCTATCTATCTGAAAGGAATGCAGGAGAACGCAGCTGGTGCGCTAGAATGCTGGGTCGTTCCGGATCGACAGATCACATGCAAACCGCTGATGTTGTCATCGTCGGGGGAGGAATCGTCGGCTCCAGCATTGCCTATCACCTTACGGCGAACGGCTGCCGCAGTGTTCTGGTCATCGAGCGCGAATCCAACCAAGGCAAAGGATCCACTGGCAAGAGCATGGGTGGGGTGCGTGCTCAGTTTTCCACTCCAGTCAGCATTCAGATGTCGCTCTACTCGATTCCTTTTTACGCCGAGTTCGAAGAGCGCGTGGGCTATCCCTGTGACTACCGGCCGCAAGGCTATCTGTTTTGTGCCACGTCGGATAAACAGATGGCTTATCTGCGGACGAACTACACCCAGCAAGTGAAGTTGGGTTTGAAGGATGTTCGGCTAATTACTGGTGAGGAGATCCGGCAGATGTTTCCGCAGCTGCGAGCGGATGACATTATTGGCGGGAGTTTCTGCTCGACCGACGGCTTCGTTGATCCGTATAGCGCGATGAACGGATTCATGACTTGGGCAGCCGATGACGGCGCAACATTGTGGAAGAACACGTCCGTGACCGGATTCACACGGGACGCGGCCGGCATTACGTCCGTCGAGACCACGCGCGGCTCCGTGGCCACGCGTGGCGTTGTAAATTGCGCCGGAGCTTGGGCTGCGGGCGTGGCGAAACTCGCAGGGATGGATTTGCCCGTTGAACCGTTGCGCCGGATGCTCGTTCCCAGTGAACCTTTTGACGAATTTCCTCACACCGCGCCCATGATCGTCGACATGTCGAATGGATTTCATTTTCGCCCCGAGGCTCGCGGCTTTCTTCTTGCCTGGAACGATCCCGAAGAGACTCCCGGCTTCAAAATGGACTTTGACCCGGGCTTTGTTGAGAAGATACTTACCCGCGCCGCCGACCGCGTGCCTTGTTTCGCGAATCTTCCAGTGAATCCGAAGCGTGCTTGGGCGGGCCTTTACGAGATGACACCCGATCATCACCCAATTTTGGGTGAGGCGCCCGATATGCGTGGTTTTTTCCTCGCCAACGGTTTTAGCGGACACGGCGTGATGCACGCTCCGGCGACCGGGAAGATTCTCAGCGATCTTATTCTCACGGGGAGGACGGAGTTGATCGATGCGTCGTTATTAAGTCTTACCCGCTTTGCGGAAGGCCGTCTGATTCACGAAACGGCGGTACTGTAAGAAAGAATTAAACATTTGAGATAAACATGGCATTGCAGGAACACAACTACTGGCTCACGACTGCCAAATTTCCAAAGATGGAAGTCACCCGTCCGCCCCAGCGCGTGGACGTCGCCGTTATCGGCGCAGGTTTCACAGGACTTTCTGCCGCCCGCACGCTGGCGAAGCGCGGTGCAAAAGTAGCCGTACTGGAAAGTGAAACTATCGGATGGGGAGCCAGTTCGCGCAATGGCGGCATGGTCTTGACCGGGATGAAGCTTGGGGTGAACAAGCTCATCGCCATGTATGGACGCGAACTCACGCAACGCATGTACGCAGCATCGCTGGCAACCATCGATTGTGTGGAGCAGATTGTCCGCGAAGAAGCCATTGAGTGCGAATTCTCGCGGTGTGGCCATCTGGAAGTCGCCTGCAAGCAGAAGCATTTTGACGACTACGCGCGGCAGGCTGAAGTGATTGCGCGCGAGTTCAACCACCAGTTGCGGGTCGTACAGAGAAATGAATTGAGTGCTGAGATTGGATCGACGATTTACCACGGCGGCATGGTCGATGAAGTCAGTGCCGGCGTGAACCCGGCGCAGTATGTGGCGGGATTGGGCCGGGCCGCTCTGAGCGCGGGTGCGGGAATCTTTGAACACACGCGTGTGGAAGGCCTGCAACGCGAATCCCGGCAGGGCGAGGCTGGATGGAAGGTCGTCACCTCACGCGGTCCCCTGTGGGCGCGCGAAGTCTTCGTCGGCACGAGCGGGTACACGGGTCGAGCCACTCCAGCTCTGCAAAAGAAACTTATTCCTATCGGTTCGTTCATCATTACAACCGAGGTTCTGCCGGAAGCGCTGGCCCGCGAACTCAGCCCGCGCAATCGTATGATCTACGACTCGAAGAATTATCTTTACTATTACCGGCTTACTCCCGACCGCCGCATGTTGTTTGGCGGACGCGCCGCATTCTTTCCCGAAAACGACCAGACCATTCGCAGCAGTGCCGAGATTCTGCGCAGCGGCATGATCGACGTCTACCCTCAACTGCGCGATGCCAAAGTTGAATACATATGGGGCGGTACGCTCGATTTCGCTTTCGACATCATGCCGCATGCCGGTCAGATCGATGGCATCTATTACGCGGTCGGATACGCCGGACATGGCGTCGCTATGGCTACCTATCAAGGCCAAAAGATTGCGGAACTAATCTCGGGCGACAAACCCGAGAACCCGTTTGTCGGCATTCCGTTCCCGGGGGCGCCGCTCGGCCTCTACAGCGGGAAGCCCTGGTTCCTGCCATTCGCGGGAATGTGGTACAAGTTCCTGGATTGGGTGAGCTAAAATCCGCACATCCGCGCATTTGAAAACTACTCAATGATCTCCCGCTCCGATGACTACGTAGAATATTGCCGCGAGACCGCGAAGCACGCTAGCGACGCGCACGACCTGGCTCTTCGCGGGAGGGACAAAAAGGAAATTACGCGGCTCATCTATGAACGGATCGCCGAGGTGGTGGAACTCAGACCGGCCGACGATCTCGTAGATATAGGCTGCGGCGACGGCACGCTGCTTCGAATCGCGGAACGTATTGGCACCAGGACCGCCGTTGGCTTGCTCGCGACCGAGGAAGAAGTAGCCGTGCTGCGCCGGTTTGGCCTGGAAGCCAAACAAGGGTTCACTCATCAACTTCCTCTTGCTGATGAATGCGCCTCTGTGATTGTTTGCAACAACGTGCTGCTGATAGTGCCCAGGGAAAACATTCCCGCGAGTTTGCGCGAAATCTACCGCATCGCCAAGCCCGGCGCGCGTATATTCATCGGAGAAATTCCTGCCGCGCAACAGCCCGATCCGACTCCGCGGTTCACTACTCGGCGGGAAACGCTCGCTTATCTATACCGTGAACACGGCTTGAGAACGTGGTTCGGAATGCTGCGGAGAATGGTCTGGTGGGCGCTTCGTGGACAGCCGGCTGTCCTACGCCCCGGCACCGCGATCTCTTTCTTTTCCGATCCATCCGAGTTCATCGCCATGGCGCAGGACGCAGGCCTTGCGTTTGTGCGCTACTGGCAACATGATCACCCCAATACCCGCAACAACTACTTGTTTCGAAAAGCCAGCTAAAGTGGAGCCGGGATCCGCCCGCACAGGGGGAAATCACTGGAATGGGTTTCGAATGGTCAATTTCTTACCGACGATTTGGCCGGTTTGCAAGTCTTCCGTGTAAAGCGTGGAGCACTTCGCTTCGAGCGCGGCCGCAGCAACCAGCGCATCATAGATCCCATAGCCGTACTGCTGCGCAATCTTCAAGGCCAGTTCGTGAATCGCAACTGTGATCGGTACTGGCGACGGGCAGAGGATTTGAATCGCATCGAGCGCGTCGGTCACACCTTCCCATGGCATGCCGAGTTTTCGCCGCGCAACAGATACGAACTCGTTCAAGACCTGAACACTGACTACGCCACCGCCAGCAAGTAACTGCTCGGCCCGAGTCCCGCGGGGATCGTTCTGGGCGACGGCGTAAATCAGGACGTTGGTATCGAAGAAAGCTCTACCGCTCACTTGCTTCCTCGCGGTCGAAGACAAATCCGGGGGGGAAAGGACGCCGGAGTTTGCGCAGGCGAGCCAAAGCGCGTTCCCGGCTCTGATCGCGTCCCACTTCGAACACCCGGCCGCCAGCGATGCGAATCTCGATCCTGTCGCCTTCTCTCAGCTCAAGCGCTTCGACGACCGCGGCGGGCAAGCGAACTGCCAGACTATTTCCCCACTTCGAAACTTGCATAGTGCTCCTTGGATATACATATAGAATTGTATATCTAGCGGACGACAAAAACAACAATCCCGTAGACTATCGGTCCCAGCGCCATCGCGATCACGCCCCCGATCAAAGCGAAGCGGTCGCTTCCCAACAGGGCCACCAACGCCATGACCACCGGCGCAGCCACCACATAAAGCAATCCCGCTCGCCCGCCGGGAATAGCAAAGGCGCGTGGCATTTCAGGTTGCGTTCGGCGCAGCTTCCACGCCGACAGCACCGTGAGCACCGTCGTCGCGGAACGCAGCCAGATATATACCGAGATGAGCTGACCAAGGCTCTGCCATGCAAGCGCAGCGTAAATGACCGCCGACACGACAATGGCCGGCCAAGGCGTGCCATACCTCGAATGCCTGCGCGTGAGGGCGGCGGGAAGATATCCATCTTCCGCCATCGCGAAGGGCATGCGCGTTGTCGTTAGCACGGTGCTGTTTAGAAGCGCGACGTTGCCGACCATCGCCGCCAGCGTCATCCATGTACCCAGCCACGGTCCGCCAATCAATCTTGCCGCGTCTGAAAAAAAGCCGGTGTGCCAATTCTGCCACTCTCCCGCGGAAGCCAGCCCGGCGAACGTGGGCAGAAAGTACGCGGCAATCGAAAGCGGTACCACCAGCGCAAGGGCGCGCGGATAGTTCCGCTGCGGATTTTCAACTTCTTCTGCGACGGTCGAAAGTTGTTCGTACCCCGAATACAGCCACAGGCCGAGAGCCAATCCCACGCCGAAGATTTTGAAAGTTGGCTGATGCGGCGGGACCAAGGGAATAAACGGATTGTGATGCCAGTTCAGCAGCGCGATCACAATCATCGTCATCACGGGTACAAAGATAAATATTTCGAGCGCGGTCGCGACCTTGCCGACCATTTGAATCCCGCGCACGTTGATCCAAGTAACTACGGCGATCAGAGCCACCGAGACGAGGTAGTGTTTCCATCCAGTGATGGAAGGGAAGTAGTAGACCAGATAATCGGTGAAGAGAACCGCATAGGCTCCGCCCAATAAGAACGAGGCCGACCAGTTCCACCATCCAGCGAGAAATCCCCAGAAATCACCGAAGGCTGCGCGCGTCCAGCGATAGAAGCCGCCCTCGACGGGCATGGCCGTGGTGAGTTCCGCCGAAACCAGCGAGACCGGAATGCACCAGAAAAATGGCAGCACCAGAAGATAGATCAGCGTCATGCCCGGACCTGAGGTGGTCACCATGTCCTCAAGCCCGAATGGCCCGCCCGTCGTATAGGAAAACATCACGAAGACGAGATAGAAGAGTCCGGCTTTCCGGAGAGTGGATCCGGTGTTGTTCGAGGTGGTCAAGAGTTGTTAATCCCGACTATGCCGCCAATATTCCCGTCAGCGCGCCTTCCAGCTCCAGCAGCTTTCGCTTCAGGTCGAGACCTCCGCCGTAGCCGCACAGACTTCCGTCCGATGCAATCACCCGATGGCACGGGACGGCAATCGCGATCGGATTGCGATTGTTGGCCATGCCCACGGCACGAAATGCGTTCGGCTTGCCGACGGCACGGGCGATGTCCGCATAGCTGCGCGTCTCTCCGTAGGGAATCGCCAGCAACGCGCGCCAGCAGGCAAGCTGGAAATCTGTGCCACGCAGATCGAGTGGAAAGCTGAACTCACGCCGATTGCCCGCAAGGTATTCTTCCAACTCGCGGATGTAGGGCCGCAGGGCGCGAGCGGAATCCTCGAACGCGAAGGCATTTTTTTCTTCCCGCAGGTGGCGTGGGTTGGGACGAATCGTCTGCTGTCCCGGCAGCCGGGCGTCGAATTCCAGAGCGACGAGTCCCCGGCCGGAAGCCGCCAGAAACAACGGCCCAATCGCTGATTCCACGTTCGTGCAGTGAAGAGTTTCCATGAGAATGAAACCTCCGGCAGCACACAACAATATCAGACCGTTCGCCGTTTGCGGCTCGTTCTCCGAGTCCATAGCCGATAGCGTCTAGAACCTGATTTCAGATACAAGGTCAGCCGCCGAGTTGACAGAAATCGAGTTTTCGCCCACAGTGTGTGCGGCGTGCTTATGGTTCTATCCCTGTCTCCCATGAAGAAAGGTTTGCTGGTTGCCGGGGCCGTGGTATTGGCGCCGGTTCTTCTGGTGGGAGTTGTGGTTTTCGCCGCAGGGGACTGGCGCCAGATCGGGGCCACTCCTGGAGGCGATCAGGTTTCGGTCAGTTCGGTGACCGCGCAGAAGAACGGCCTGCGGACTGCCTGGATTCGTGTCGAATATAGAGAGCCGGCGAAGCTGCCACAAGGCGGTCCCTTCGTCGAACTGCGGGCGCGGGTTCACTTCAATTGCGCCAGCGGTAGCGCGGTGCCGAATTCCGAATGGTTCTACTCCCGCGACCACAGCGGAAAACTGATTGTGAGCAAGAAGACCCGCCGCGATGATCAATTCGGTCAAGTTGCGGAAGGCGACTTCGGTGAGATCGCGAGAGACTACGTTTGTAAGCAGAAATAATCGTCTCCCCGCCTCTCGGGTGGAGATTTCCACAGCCTGGCCCTTCCATCTGGCACCTCAGTAACCTCGCAACCACTTCCACGCGAGGCGCTTCCGGCATATTCTGATAGCGAATACGCAGCTGGCAACAGCCGCTTTACTCCCTCGGTATGGATTCACTTCGTCTTTATTCATTGGTGGTTGTGGGCAGCGCCGTTGCTTTCGGTGCCTACTCGTTCTTGCGGCGCAAGCCGAAGAGCGAGGTTGATCTAGAACGCGAACGCCGTTCCTGGCTGGACGGCATTGGCCGCATTACGGATGGCACGGTCATCGATGTACACGAATTGACCCCGAACGAAGGCCATCACAACGCCGTGTTTCTTATCTACAAATACGACGTTGCCGGCGTGTCCTACGAGTGTTCTCAGGACGTCACGTATTTGCGCCAGTGGATCAATCTGCATTCCTGCCGGCTGGGGCTACCCACGTCGGTGAAATACGATCCTCACAATCCGGGCAATTCTCTTGTCGTCTCAGAGAGCTGGATGGGGCTAAGGCAGTAGGGCAGTGGCCATTGTTTTTCAGATCTGATAGTCGTCCTGGAAAAGCTCTTGGGGAGAGATGTTCGGGGTCGATGTCTCTTCATCGATGGCGAGGCAAGGCTCGGCCCCCAACATTTCGTGGGTGTGTTGCTGGAAACGCTCCCGCAATTCGTGAACTTCCGTGGCTAACTTGATAATCACGTCCGACAACGGATCGCGGATATCCTTGGGATCGGTGATAACTACACGCTTGCCGTCGCGGAGAACGATATGCCCGGGCACTCCGACGATCGTTGAATTTGGCGGCACATTGCGCAAAACGACCGAGCCTGCGCCTACCCGGCAGTTGTCCCCGATGGTGATGTTGCCGAGGAGCTTTGCACCCGAGCCAATCGAAATGTTGTTTCCCAGCGTGGGATGGCGCTTGCCCTTCTCTTTGCCAGTCCCTCCCAGCGTTACTCCCTGATACAGCGTCACATCGTCGCCCACGATGGCGGTCTCACCGATCACCGTGCCCATGCCGTGGTCGATAAATAAACGCCGTCCAATCTCCGCGCCGGGATGAATCTCGATCCCGGTGAAGAAGCGGGCTAGCTGGGAAACGAATCTTGCCAGGAAGCGCAGGCCATGGCGCCACAGCCAGCGGCTCAGGTGATGCGCCCACACCGCATGGAGACCGGGATAACAGATCAGCACTTCGAAGTAGGAGCGGGCGGCCGGGTCTGACTCGAATACCGCCGCAACGTCCTCGCGCACGGAGTAGAAGAAGCTGACCATGTCATCGATGAACGTAGACTAGCAGGGGCAAACAGCGCAAGCGAGAACTGGGGTCCTCTAGCTGCCGGTCTGGAAACCGCCGCTTTGGGCGACGGTAAGACGAAGATATTTATAGGGATTAACCGGCGTGTCGTTAATGCGAACTTCGTAGTGGAGATGCGGCCCGGTGGAACGTCCGCTGAGGCCGACATATCCAATGGTATCGCCGCGATGTACGTGCTGACCCGGTGTAACGGCGAAGCCGGAAAGATGGCCGTAACGGGTGGAAATGCCGTGGCCGTGATCGATCATGAGGGCCTTACCGTAGCCGCCCATGAAATCCGCGAATGTGACCACGCCATCGGCGGGGGCGATGATCGGGTGGCCGTAATTGCTGCTGATATCCACGCCGCTGTGAAATGCCCCTTCACCGTTGAACGGATCGATACGCTCACCGAAGCTGCCCGTCACCTGGCCTTCGACTGGCCAAAGATTCGGAGCAGCGTTGGCGCGATACCAGTCGGCCGTGGTGGCGTTGCGAGTCATCCCCAGGCTGATGCCTACGGTCGCATCGCCCGTGAGAGCGGAAGAGCGCAGAGCGCTCAGTTGATCCAGCGAAGAGCTGACATCGGCATCTTGAATCTGTTGCTGGGAAGCCGTAACCAGCGTCGGCTGCGATTTCAATCCGTAAAGAGCCGAGACCTCGCTCGCAATCGAGCCCAGGGAGGCGACCTGAACGTCGCGCTCTTTGGCAACTTCTTCCAGCTTCGAATAACGATCCTTTAGCTGCTCTTTTTCGGTGCGCAGCTCGTTATAGCGCGAAACCTTCATGAGCATGCGGGTGTAGGAGCTGGCGATACCCGTCAGGCTGAGGAAACCGATCGCCGCGCCAACTACGAATACATACAAATAATGGACTGGGATGGAAATCTTACGTAACTGGCCGTCGTCTCCCCGGGCCACGAAAAGTATGTAGAAGCGTTTTTGCAAATCCCGTCCTTCTTCCGTTTTGAGTGATCAGGGCCGGAACTCCAGGCAAAGTTCTGAGGTCGCAAAGAGCCTGTTCGGACAACCTGACTGTTCCGGCTTCACGCGTTCCCATCTTGGGAATGGAATTAACGTGTCCTGCCCGCCTACCGGAACCAACGACCAAAGCTACAAATACTGTACTTGCTGCAATTCCTAATGGATTGCAGAACTTAGCTCGGCCACAGATCTTTATGAATGACTGGTAAAAGGTAACAAACCGGGTTCCCCCTGTCAACGGGACTGGGCTGTATTAATTGTTACCTAAGGGGGGTAATCATAGGTCATCCAGGGACGAGTTACGCAAAGGCCGAACGCAATATCCGACATTGACCCTAGGGCGATTCATGTATTTGGTCAGCGCTGCGCACGCGTCCCTTATATTGGTTGCAGTGGTGATTGCCGAAAAAGCGTTGATTGCGCAGATCCGTCGCCGGGCCGGGGTCAAGATCAATCCGGCAGTCCGGATTGGAATGGGGGACGACTGCGCCATCCTGCGCCTGCCGAATGTCCACGGCCAGCAACAGGACACCCTGGTCACGACCGACTTCTCCCTTGAAGGGATACACTTCCGGCGCGCCTGGCATTCTCCGGAATCGGTCGGTCACCGCTGCCTTACTCGAGGGTTGAGTGATATTGCAGCCATGGGCGGTCAGCCAGTCGCGGCATTTCTTTCGCTGGCCCTGCCCCGCGACTTGCCGCAGAGTTGGGTAAGCCGCTTCACCCGCGGTTTGATGAATCTGGGGGAGAAATACGGTGTGCCCCTGGCTGGCGGGGACACGGCGGAGTCGCCCGACGGAATTCTCGCGGACATTATTGTTGTGGGTGCCGTGCCCAAAGGAAGAGCAATATTGCGCTCGGGGGCACGGCCCGGCGACCAAATTTATGTCAGCGGAGAGCTGGGCGGATCCGCAGGCGCGGTCCGGCTGATGCAAAAAAACCAGAGGAAGAAGGCCAGGCTCAATCCGCGCGATTACCCTCGCCATTTTTTCCCCGAGCCGCGGATCGCGCTAGGCCGGGTTCTGCGCCAGAAGGCTCTGGCGTCCGCGATGATCGATACCAGCGACGGCCTCTCCACCGATCTCGCCCACATCTGCGAAGAAAGCGGCGTCGGAGCGGAAATTCTGGCGGATGCCGTCCCCCGTGCCAGCATCGGCAAGCCGCCTCGGGAAGTCGACCTCGATCTTGCCCTCCATGGTGGAGAGGACTATGAGTTGCTGTTCACGGCTCCGCGCAGCAAGCGCGTACCAACCCAAATCGCTGGAGTGCCCATAATGCAGATTGGACACATCACGCGATTCAAGAAGATATTCCTGATGAACCGTGGTGAAATCGGCCGCGAACTCAAGCCCCAGGGTTGGGAACACTTCCACAAGTAGTGGGTACCTTAGTTACCGGGTCATCATTACTGTCTATACCCTCCAGAGAAGAACGGTACTAGAGTAGGGACATGTCGTACTCCCAAGTTGTTTCCCTTCGTGTCTTGCTCGCCGTGCTGGCGATCGCTGCAGCTTCCGCCAAACTCTCCGCGGAAAAAAAACCGCTACCACCGCCCCCGGCTCATGCCAGGATTCCCGTGCCCGCGGTCACGGATGACTATGTCCACAAGGAGTTTGGCGAGAACTGCTCCTTACTCGGCGGACCGCCGCAATTTGTCGGCGACCTCGACGGCGACGGCATAGACGACCTGGTGATTGCTGCCCGCTGTAAGAACCCTATGGCCGACCAGGCGGAATACGGCTTCCACGTGACCGACCCCTATAACAGCTTTCTCGGCTTTGGCGAAGTCAAAGTCACTTCCACATTTGCTTCGGATGAGCCGGAGCGTAAGGGTGTCAGTCTGCTGATCGTGCACGGCGTTGGTCCAGATGCCTGGCGCTCCGACAAAGAAAAGCCTAAGTTTCTGCTGATCAACCTTCCTTTCAAGACTCTGACCGTGAAAAGACTGGCGCTCAAAAAGAAGACGGTGCTCGGGATTTACATGGAAGAAAAAGGTGAAGGCGAGTCGACCTCTTCGGTCGTCTTTTGGGACGGGAAAAAGTATCGCTATCAGATCCTGGGCTCGGATATGGAGTAGCTCGATTTAGGGAGCGCCTCGCTCGGCCGTGTCTACGGCGGCTCTAACCTCCAGCCCGCTAACCCGTGGTCGCCGTATTAGGGCGACCGGATCCGACGTGACCTACCTCACACCTGCCTGCCCATCCACCCGCTATAATCCTTCCCGCCATGAATATTGAAGAAAAAATTGCCGAGCTGAAAAAGCGCAATCAACTTGCCGAAGAGGGTGGAGGCGCGAAGCGCCGCGAGCGCCAGCACAAAGAGGGCAAGATGTCGGCGCGGGAGCGCATCGAGTTTCTGCTCGACGAAGGCACCTTCGAAGAAACCGACAAGCTGGTTACGCACCGCTGCAACGAATTCGGCATGGCCGAGCAAAAACCTTACGGCGACGGTTTCGTCACCGGCTACGGCCGCATCGAAGGCCGCCTGGTCTACGTCTTCGCGCAGGATTTCACCGTCTTCGGCGGTTCGCTCTCCGAGACGAACGCCGGGAAGATCGTGAAGATCATGGATCTCGCCGCGAAGATGGGCGCGCCCGTGATTGGGTTGAACGACTCCGGCGGCGCACGCATTCAGGAAGGCGTGATGTCGCTCGCGGGATATGCCGACATTTTTCTGCGCAACACTTTATACAGCGGGGTGGTCCCGCAGATTTCCGCCATCATGGGCCCCTGCGCGGGCGGCGCGGTGTATTCACCGGCGATTACCGACTTCGTCCTCATGGTCGACAAGACTTCCTACATGTTTATCACCGGCCCGGAGGTGATCAAAACGGTGACGCATGAAGATGTCACCAAAGATCAGCTCGGTGGCGCGATGACTCACAACGAAACCTCCGGCGTGGCGCATTTTCTCGCGCACGATGATGCCGAATGCCTTTCCATGGTGCGCGAACTGTTGAGCTTCATGCCCTCCAACAACCTGGACGATCCTCCGCGCAAGCCGTGCCATGATCCGATCGACCGCGCTGATGCGGCACTCGACAAAATTGTTCCCGCGCAATCGAATCTCCCGTATGACATGAAAGATGTAATCCACGCCGTGGTCGATGACGCGTACTTCTTCGAAGTGCAGGAGCATTACGCGAAAAACATCGTCGTCGGATTCGCACGTCTCGACGGCCGCTCCATCGGCATCGTCGCCAACCAGCCGGCCATGCTCGCCGGCACGCTCGATATCAACGCGTCGGTCAAGGGCGCTCGCTTCGTTCGCTTCTGTGACTGCTTCAATATTCCTCTGGTCACCTTCGAAGATGTTCCCGGATTCCTCCCCGGCACCGCGCAGGAATATGGAGGCATCATCAAACACGGCGCGAAACTGCTCTACGCCTTCGCCGAAGCCACGGTTCCCAAGGTGACCGTCATCACGCGCAAAGCCTATGGTGGCGCCTATTGCGTCATGGCCTCCAAGCACATCCGCACGGACGTGAATTATGCCTGGCCCACTGCGGAAATCGCCGTCATGGGTCCGGAGGGCGCGGTGGATATCGTCTTCAAGCGCGAACTCGATGGCGCGGAGAATCGGGAAGCGGCTCGGCAGAAAAAGATCGAAGAGTTCCGCGACCGCTTCGCCAGCCCCTATGTCGCCGCCGATCGCGGTTTCGTCGACGCCATCATCCAGCCCCGCGAAACGCGCAAGAAACTGATTCAAGCCTTGACGATGCTGGAAACCAAACGCGACAAGAACCCGCCCAAAAAGCATGGAAATATCCCGCTGTGAAGCTGGGTAGCTATTGCCGGGCGATAGCCGGCATGGCATAATTCAGGGAATTGGCGGAGGCGAACAAAAGGCAAATATGATGTCGGCGTTTGCTGAGTTCGACGAAATTGGCTACTGGTCAGAGATCAAGCTTGAGATCGTCCGCGATTATGCTTCAGCATACTCCAGGATATTAAACGCGAACAAGCTACCGCATATCTACGTCGATGCGTTTGCCGGACCCGGGCAGCACATTTCGAGGGGCACTGGCGGATTTGTTCAGGGTAGTCCGCTCAACGCTTTGAATATTCAACCGCCTTTTCGCGAGTACCATTTCATAGACCTGAACGCGGCCAAGATCGAGCACCTGCAAAGCCTAGTTGGTGGAAGAAGGGACGTTCACATCTACGAAGGCGATTGCAATGAAGTGCTAATCCAGAAGATTTTCCCGACGCTTAATTATGAAAGTTATCGCCGGGCGCTTTGTTTGCTGGACCCTTATGGTCTCGATTTGAATTGGCAGGTGATGTTCCAGGCAGGCCAGCTTCAAACGATTGATATGTTCCTCAACTTTCCGGTGATGGGCATGAATCGAGGCGTTCTCTGGCGTAATCCCGACGGAGTCTCCCCTGAACAGCGTTCCCGAATGACTGCGTTTTGGGGCGATGAATCATGGACGCAAGCCGCTTACTCAACAACCCGCAACCTATTTGGTTTTCCTGAAAAGGAGTCCAACGATTCTGTGGTGGAGGCGTTTCGGCAGCGGTTGCTGAGAGTCGCGGGATTTAAGAGAGTGCCTAGCCCGATACCAATGCGTAATTCGGCCGGTGCGACCATCTATTACCTGTTTTTTGCATCTCAGGTGGGAGTAGCAGAGGACATCGTGAGTGATATTTTCGCAAAGTTCAGAGAACGAGGTCAGAATCGGTAATGTCGCTCAACTCTCACATCGAATGGACCGACGCGACCTGGAATCCGGTACGCGGTTGCACGAAGATTAGTCCTGGCTGCAAGCATTGCTATGCCGAGACGTTCGCGGAGAGGTTTCGCGGAGTGAAGGGGCATCCATACGAACAGGGATTCGATCTGCGCCTGGTCCCGGAAAAGCTGACGGAGCCGTTCAATTGGCGTTCGCCGAAGCTCGTGTTCGTGAACTCGATGAGCGATCTTTTCCAGGACGGCGTTCCGGACGACTACATTGAGGCGGTCTGCAGGGTCATGGTCAAGGCCAACTGGCATACATTCCAGGTCCTCACGAAAAGATCGGCCAGGCTGAAAGAGCTGTTGAGCGGACGGTTGCGATTCGCTGCCGAGCAAGAACACATTTGGTGGGGAGTGAGCGTCGAGGACCGGCAGTACGGTCTGCCGCGAATCGGAGACCTTCAGCAGACGCCCGCCAGAGTCCGCTTCCTCTCGGTCGAGCCACTGCTGGAAGAGTTGGGCGTCTTCAATCTCTCCGGCGTCAGTTGGGCGATTGTCGGTGGCGAGAGCGGCCCAGGGGCGAGGCCGATGAAGAAAGAGTGGGTTGTTTCTGTGCGCGATCAATGCCGGGAATCTCGCGTTCCATTTTTCTTCAAACAGTGGGGCGGCGTACGGAAGGCAAAAAATGGCAGGCTACTCGAAGGCCGAACCTACGATGAGTATCCCGCGCGAGTGGTTTCAAGAATCCCTGATCGCGCGAGCTGTGTGGCGCACGCGCGCGATATTCTGACTTCGTTCCAGCAGGCTTTTCGGGGCAGTCCCCTGGTCCATCTCACAGCCTAGGCAGCAAAACTTAAGAGCCTCAAGGTGCGGATTACCGCACCCGTTCTCTGCTCGGACAGAGAAGCGATGATCTCGATATCTCTCACCCAGCCGGCGTTTGTCTTTTAATCCTCTCGGGCGTATATTAGAAAACTGAGAACTGTTGTGTAGTACCGGCATTTGGCGAAGCACACCAGTGGGCGCAAGCCCACTTTTTCGTTGCGGGGAAATACGCCCGCGCGCGCTTGATTCTAAGTTATTGGATGCATGGCACTTGAGCTTGATCGCGTACGAGGGATTGCGGAACGGGTAGCCGCCTCCAGCGGGCTGGAGGTAGTGGAAGTTGAGCTTCACGGCAGTGGCAACGCCCGCACGTTGCGCGTGTATCTGGACAAGCCCGGAGCTGCCGCTGGTGATCCGCTGGCGGGAGTAACGCACGGAGACTGCGCCAACTTCAGTCGCGAATTTGGCACCATCCTCGATGTCGAGGATGTGATGCCCGGCAGCTATACGCTGGAGGTATCGTCGCCGGGATTGGACCGGAAGCTTACGAAGGCTTCTGATTTTGAGCGCTTCGTCGGCAGCCGGGTGAAACTGACGACAAGGCAGCCGCTGAACAACAACCGGCATTTCGAGGGACGGCTGGAAAGTTTTCGCGAAGGGCTGCTGACACTGGACCTGAGCATCGCGAGCAAGAAGTCGCGGAAGAAACAGAAAGAAGCGACGGCCGCGCACGGACAGAAAATCGGGATTGAGTTCGCCAATGTGGAGAAGGCGAATCTGGTGCCGGAGATCTGAAGAGCAGGTCTTAGGTGTTAGGTCTTGGGGTTTGCCTAAGACCTAACACCTAAAACCTGAGACCCGAGCAGAGCGGCAGCACTTATAACGGAAAGTTTTTATGGCGAGTGAGCTTTACAACACGATCGACGCGTTGAGCCGCGAAAAGGGAATTGATCCGCGGATTGTGGTGACTGCGGTGGAAGACGCCATTGTCATGGCCACCCGCAAGTACTACAAGTCGCAGGAAAATCTGCACGCCGAGTTGGACAAAGAAACCGGCAAGATCAATGCTTACGCGGTGAAGACGGTCGTCGAGACGCCGGAGCAAGTGGAAGATCCGCAGCTGCAAATTACGCTGGAAGACGCGCGCAAGGCCGATCCCAGCCTGGAAGTCGGCGGAGAGTTGCGCATTCCGAAGGTCACGGAAGGCATCCTCGGACGCATTGCGGCGCAACTCGCCAAGCAGGTGATTTTTCAAAAAGTGCGCGAAGCCGAACGCGACACGGTTTACAACGAGTACATCGGACGCGTGGGCGAAGTGGTGAACGCGACGGTGAAGCGCGTGGAAGGCCCGGATGTAATTTTCGACATCGGCAAGGCGGAAGCGCGCATGCCGCGCAAGGAGCAGTCGCGTCTGGAATCATTCGCTATCGGTGAGCGGGTGCGAGTGGTGATTGCGCGCGTGGAAAGGGCCTCAAAAGGTCCTGGCGTGGTGGTATCTCGCGCCGTGCCGGATCTGGTGCAGCATCTGTTCCAAACCGAGGTGCCGGAGATTTATGACGGCACCGTGGTGATCCGTGCCATCGCGCGCGAGGCTGGCGAGCGCACGAAGATCGCCGTCATGTCCAAGGACAAAGACGTCGACGCCGTGGGCGCCTGCGTCGGCATGAAGGGAATGCGGGTGCAATCGATCATCCGCGAACTGCACGGAGAGAAGATCGACATCATCGAGTATCACGAAGATGCGGTCACTTTCGCCGAGAAGGCTTTGCAGCCGGCAAAAGTCAGCAAGGTCACGGTGGTGGATTCCGGCGGCAAGCACTTGGAGGTGGTGGTCGACGACAGCCAGCTTTCGCTTGCCATCGGCAAGAAGGGGCAGAACGTCCGCCTTGCCGCGAAGCTGCTGGGTTGGAAGATCGACATCAAGAGTGAAGAAGAGAAGCGCCAGGAAGTTGAGCAGCAGATGTCGGCCATGGTCCCGCAGACGGCCACGCCGCTGGAAAGCGTGCCCGGCTTGGGCGATGGCCTGGTGGAGAAGTTAGGCGCTGCGGGTGTAACCTCGGTCGAGGCATTGGCCGACATGACTCCCGAGCAGCTCGAAGCAATTGAGGGGATCGGCCCGAAGACAGTAGAAAAAATCAGTCTGGCGGTGAATAATTACTTTGCCAGCCTGGAGTCGGGTGCGGCGGTTGAGGGTGAAGCGGCTCCCGAGGGTGAACTCGCGGCGGAGTCCTCTGCCGCAGTCGGCGAGGAAATTACCGAGGAAATCCCGGTGAGCGAAGAAGCGGCTTCCGGCGAATCCACGGTGGAAGCCGGTAGCGAAGCTGCCCCAGACGAGAACCAAGGGCAAGCCGGGAATTCGGAAGAGCCGTCTGCTCCGGAAGCGGATTCCGCTTCCGAAACCAGGGAATGATGATGACACGCTGCAATATGTTCGCAGGCGTGGGTCCGAAGAAATTGACTCCGTGAGGTCGCAATGAAGACCTAACTACAACGCGGAGAGATGAAAGGCCGGATGAGTAAGGTTCGAATCAACGATCTTGCTAGAGAGCTGGAAGTCAAGAGTAAAGCTATTCTGGATACGCTACCGCTAGTCGGGGTGACCGAGAAGAAGACGCATTCCAGTTCTCTGGAAGAGCATGAAGCGGAAAAGGTGCGTGTGTATGTCCGTTCCGCCGCGGAAGGCTCGTCCTCAGCGGGCAAGTCCAGTTCGCGCCCCGCCCGCGGCGAAGAAGAAATAAAAACGAAAATTGATTTGTCGCACATCTCGCGTCCCGGAGATGTGCTGAAGGCAATCACTCAGAAGAAAGAGGCCGTGGCTCCGGTTGCGCCTCGTCCGCCGGTGAGTCATGCACCGGTCGCGCCTCCTGTAGAAAAACCAGTGGTCGCGCCTCCGGCCGCAGTAAGCCGGCCCACAACCGTTGCCCCTCCGGTAGTAAAACCAGCGACAGAGCCCCCGGCAGTTCCCGTGACTGCAACTCCGTCGGCTCCAGTTGTTCCTTCGAGACCGGTAGCACAGTCTTCGGTCGAATCAGCGCCGGTCGCGTCTTCGCCGGTGGTCGCGCGTCCGGGCGCACCGCCTGTAGTGACTCCTCCTGCGCCGGCGCCTCCGACAGTTTCCGCGAGCGCTCCGCCTGCGGCTCCAGTGGCGGCAAAGCCCCTGGCTCCGCCAGCGCCGCGCATGATTGTTCCGCAAACCGGCCCGCGACCTGTGTACAAGGCTCCCGTTCGTCCGGCTCCGCCGCCGGTGCAACCTGGAGTTCCCATCGGCGGCGCAATGCGTGCCGCGCCGGGACGTCCCGTGCCCGGCCAGCCAATTTTCCAGCGGCGTCCACCCATGCACGGGCCCGGCGGAGGTCCGCCGCGTCCCCCGCTTCGTCCCGGTGAACGTCGGCCCATGCATCCTACGCGACAAGCTCCCGCGGGTGCGCGTCCGCTCGGCGTGGGTCCAGCTCTTCCACCTCCCGGCACCACCCGGCCCGGCAGCCGTCCCGGCGGTCCAGCGCGCCGTCCCGGCCAGCGTTATGTTCCGCGCGGCGTAAAGGAAGGCCCGATGAAGGGCTACACGCCACCACCGCGCATGGTGGTGTCGAATGAGCCCCAGCCGATCACACGCAGCATTACGATCACGGAAGGCATCAGCGTAAAAGATCTCGCGGAGAAGCTCGACATCCGCGCCAAGGATCTGATTTCGCGCCTCCTGTCAAAAGGCGTTTTCGCCACCATCAATCAGACGCTCGACGCCGAACTGGCCAGCGAAATGGCACGCTTCTTCGGCGCAGATACGAACGTCATCACATTCGAAGAGCAGACCGCGAAAGAAATTGACGCGGCAGCTGCCGGGGAAGAATCCGCGCCTGAGACGGGAATTCGTCCGCCCGTGGTCACAATCATGGGCCACGTCGATCATGGCAAGACCACGTTGCTCGACTCGATTCGCCTGACAAATGTAGCGGAAGGCGAAGCGGGAGGAATTACGCAGCATATCGGCGCCTACAAGGTGCGGATCACCGACAAGGAATCACCCGCATTCGGACGCGAGATTGTATTCCTCGATACTCCAGGCCACGAAGCTTTCACTCGCATGCGTTCTCGCGGCGCGAAGGCGACCGACATCGTCGTGCTCGTCGTGGCCGCTGACGACGGCGTCATGCCGCAGACTCTCGAAGCCATCGACCACGCGCACGCGGCCGAAGTGCCCATCATCGTCGCCGTAAACAAGATCGACAAACCGGATGCCTTGCCCGATCGCGTGAAGAAACAGCTTGCGGACCGTGGTTTGGTTCCGGAAGAGTGGGGCGGCAAGACGGTGTTCGTCGACGTCTCCGCAAAGAAGAAGACGAACCTGAATCTGCTGATGGAGATGATTTGCCTGGTGGCCGATCTGGGTGAACTGAAAGCGACCCCGGAACGCGCCGCAACCGGCGTGGTGCTTGAAGCCAAACTGGATCGCGGACGTGGTCCCGTCGCCACCGTGTTGGTACAGAACGGAACGCTGAATGCCGGCGACAATTTTGTTGTCGGGAACGTCTATGGCAAAGTGCGCGCCATGTTTGACGATCGCGGCGCGCAGTTGAAGACCGCTCCACCTTCCACCCCGGTGGAAATTATCGGAATGGAATCGCTGCCGCAGGCCGGCGATCAATTCGTCGTAGTGGCCGATCGCGATAAAGCGCGCGGCATCTCCGAATATCGCGAACAAAAGTCCCGTGAAGCTGCCCTGGCCAAGAGTTCCCGCGTATCGCTGGAAGGACTAGCGGAGCAGATCAAGGCTGCGGGCACCAAAGAATTGAACGTCATTCTGAAGGGCGACGTACAAGGCTCGGTGGAAGTCATCACCGATTTGCTCACGAAACTTTCGAACGACAAAGTTCGCCTGAAACTGCTGCGCTCAGGCGTAGGAGCAATTACCGAGACCGATGTTCTGCTTGCCTCCGCATCAAACGCAATCATCATCGGCTTCAATGTCCGGCCGGAGCGGAAAGCACAGGAAATTGCCGAGCAGGAAAAAGTCGATATCCGTCTGCACTCGATCATCTACGAACTGCAGGACGAGATCAAACGTGCGATGAGCGGTTTGCTCGAGCCCACCTACAAAGAGCATTATCAGGGCCGCGCCGAAGTACTCAACGTCTTCCGCATTCCGAAAGTTGGTACTGTCGCCGGTTGCCGCGTGAGCGACGGCCTGATCAAACGCGACTCCGAAGTCCGCTTGCTGCGGGACAATGTGCAGGTCTTCAAAGGCAAGGTGGGATCACTACGGCGCTTCAAAGATGATGCCAGCCAGGTCACAAACGGCATGGAGTGCGGCATCTCGATCTCCAACTACGGCGACATCAAAGTCGGCGACGTGATTGAAGCCTTCGTCACGGAGCGAATTGCGGCGGAAGTAATTGCTTGAAAGCGGTTTCCAGTTTCTGGTGTCCAGTTTCCGGCGGCTCCGCGTGAGACTGGAAACTAGAAGCTGGATACTGGAAACTGCTCTTGATCGCCTTTCTCACCCTCGAACTGCACATCGAAGCAGCGCAATCGCTCAAAGACAAGCGGCAGGTGTTGCGCAGTCTGAAAGATCGTTTGCGCTCCAGCTTTAACATCTCCGTTGCCGAACTCGATCCCAGTAGCCTGTGGAATCGAGCCACCATCGGCGTCGTCAGCATCTCCGATTCGCGCGACTATCTCGATGGACTGATGAAAAACGTGGAGCGACAGGCCACGCGCATCGCGAATAACCACGGCGCGGAGGTTGCCGACTCGTTCGTGGAATATCTGTAGAACTCTTTTCCAAAAAAACCGCCCAAAATCCTGGAAGCGGTGGCTGTCGCTATCGCATTGTTACCTCTGTACTTACCCCAACCACTCTTTTGTGCGGGACGATAGCACGAGGGAGCCAACACCGGCGGCCAAATTTCTGATATTCTCATGCGTTTTACTTCGAGGTGAGCAGTGGAGAAGCGGGGGCTGAAATATCATCGCGGGCGGTTAGGCGAAGCCTTGCGCGAGGAAATCGAAACGCTGGTGGAAGGAGAACTGGCGGATCCGCGCATCGGACTCGTGGGTGTGACCGCCGTCCATGTCGCCGACGATGGCCGGTCCGCGCAGGTTCTAGTGGATGTAGATGGCGATGATCAGGAAGCTGAGCGCAGTCTCGAGGGCTTGCTTGCGGCCAAAGAATACATCCGGCATGAATTGGTTGAGCGTTTGCGGCTGCGGCGTGCGCCCGAATTATATTTTCGGCTCGACCGCTCGGAGCGGGAAAAAGCGCGAGTCGAAGAACTGTTGGCGCGGGCAAAAAAGAGAATGAAATCGCATGCCAAGCCCGGTGCGGGAAAGGCGTAGCAATGTTGCGGGACGTTCTTCATCAAATCGAGCAACGTGACCGGTTCGTGCTTACTTCGCATGCCCGGCCCGATGGCGACGCCATCGGATCGGCGCTGGCGTGCTGCCAGATTCTGCGAGCCATGGGCAAGCAAGCCGATGTTATGCTGCGCGACGGAGTCCCGCGAATCTATCGAACTCTACCTTTTGCGGATCAGGTGCTGCAGGCGAATCGCGTGACCGGAAATTATGAAGCTGCAATTATCCTGGAGTGTGACAGCGTCAACCGCACGCGTCTCGAGGGTCTGGAGGATCGCTTCCTGATCAGCATTGATCATCACGTCAGCGGACGCCCCTTCGCGCACGTGAACTGGATCGATCCCCATGCCGTTGCCACAGGAGAAATGGTTTTTCGCTTGGCTCGCGAAGCTGGGACTCCGTTTTCTCCGGAGATGGCGACTTGCCTTTACACCGCGTTGATGACCGATACCGGGTCCTTCATGTTTCAAGGGACAAACGAACATACCTTCGCGCTGGCACGCGAACTGGTGCTCGCCGGCGCTGATCCCTCTCATTGCGCGCGCAATATTTATTTTGCCCATTCCGTGGCCAAGATAAGGCTGCTTGGAGAAGCGCTGCGTAATCTGAACACCGAAGGCCATGTGGGCTGGACTTGGGTAACGCAGGAACAGATGGAGCGCTGTGGAGCGAAGGAAGAAGATTGCGAGGGTCTGGTCAATTACGTCCTCTCTATCGGAGAAGTTGAAGTGGCAGCTTTCTTCCGCGAACTTCCCGACGGGCGGTTTCGCTTGAGTCTTCGCAGCAAGGGAAAACTCGATGTAGCGAGAGTGGCCGAGGGTTTCGGAGGCGGCGGCCATGAATGCGCCAGCGGTTGTTCCATCGATGGTCCGCTGGCCCACGCGGTCCACCTGGTTCTGGAATCACTGCGCTCCGGTTCTTTCATACAATAAAGTTACGATTTTTCTTTTCCCATTGATGTCCACAGGTCTCGGAACCCTCCCATGACCACTCGAACACGTACCGACTCGCTGTTGCTCGCGGGATTCTGTGCGTTTTTGTTTCTCTACGGTTTGGGACAGTTCGGGCTCATCGGAGCCGACGAGCCGCGATACGCGCAGGTGGCGCGCGAAATGCTGGAACGTCACGACTGGATTACGCCCGTCCTGGGAGGCCGGCCGTGGCTGGAAAAGCCGCCACTCTATTACTGGCAAGCTATGCTCGCTTACCGCATCTTCGGCGTCAGCGATTGGGCTGCGCGACTGCCTTCGGCGCTCGATGCCACTCTTCTGGTTCTGGCAGTCTACTTCTTCCTGCGCCGCTTTCGGTGCGGCTCTGAACTTGACGGCGCATTGGTTGCAGCATCATGCGCAGGTATCGTCGGCTACGCTCGCGCCGCGTCCACCGACATGCCACTGGCTGCGGCCTTCACGATTGGCATGCTCGCCTGGTGGGCATGGCGCGAAAGTGGAAAGAGAAGTTACCTCGCGATCTTTTATGTCTTCATGGCGCTAGGGACTTTGGCGAAAGGTCCAGTAGCTCCCTTTCTCGCCATAACGGTCATCGTCTTCTACGCAGTCGCTGCGGGCGAACTGCGACTGGTACTGAAAACGCTGTGGCTACCGGGGATTGTTTTGTTCTGCGTCGTCGCCCTGCCGTGGTATGTCGCAGTACAGGCGCGCAATCCCGAATTTTTTCGCGAGTTTATTGTTGAGCACAATCTCGGCCGATTCTCAAAGAACCTTTATCACCATACCGAGCCATTCTGGTATTACCTGCCCGTAACGGCTTTGGCGCTGCTTCCGTGGACGGTTTTCGCGATCACGGCTTTCGTGCAGTCGATAAGGAAATGGCGGGTCTCGCGAAAATCGATTAAAGACTCGCGAAATAGTCTCGAAACCCAATTCGGTGTTTTCGTGTGCTGCTGGCTGGCTGTACCTTTAGCATTTTTTTCCATCTCTCAATCGAAACTTCCTGGCTATGTTCTTCCCGCGATTCCTGCCGGAGCCCTACTACTCTCGGATTACCTGAGGAAGCGTCTGCAAAACCGTGACGACGATCGAACGCCCGTCTGGCTCGTAATTTTGCATTCGCTGTGCGCCGCGGCTCCAATTGTTCCAGCGCTGTTGATTGCATACTTGATCACGCAGCATCGTCTGCCCGGCGGCCAGCCCATACTCATCGCTCTTGCCATCGCATTTGTGCTCTGTGGCGGAATTGCGCTCACCCTCGTGCGCAAGAGTGGTCTGCGCATGCTGCGCTTCGTCACTCTGATCCCCGTCGTGCTCACGGTCGGTGCCGTGCTGAAGCTTGGTTCCGTGGCGATCGACCAAACGCTGTCGGCACGGCCGCTCGCCCAGGAGATCGCCGATATCGAAACCCATCCGCTGCCACTCGCCGTTTATCATGTTTCCCGCGAACTCGAGTACGGCCTCACGTTTTATCGCAACCACCTAACCTTCAACTACGACTGGGGAAGTGTTCCATCGGTAGAGCATTTACTAGTGGCTCCGGAGAATTTGCAGGTGGAAATTGCAAAACTGGTTGCGGGGCGGAAAGTCTCTTATCTTGGCCATTATGCTCCGCAGCGTGTGGATTATTACTGGGTTGCCGCCGCCGGCACAAATTCTCCGCGCTAACTCGCGGCAGTCGGTATTGCCGCCTTGTGTTCGCCGGTTTGCCTCGCGTCTTCGAACCCACTAAACTCGGAGTTCTGCCGTGGCGAACGAAGCCGGAATGCTGGGCTGACTTTGCAGGAGCCCTGTGGAGATTCTCGACCTCAGACATTTTTCCTCCGTGGATTTGCGTCCCCTGCTCGATGATGAGGGTCGAGTCTGGGCCAGCCTTCTTTCATGGGATTACAGCGGTTCGGCGGAGATGATCCTGCGCTATGTGGACGCCAAAATTCTTCCCGGCTACGCCGCTATCGAACGCGGACGCATCTTCGGCTACACCTTTTTTGTATATGAAGGCAGCAAGGGAGTTGTCGGCGATCTGTTCGTCGCGAACGGTAGCCGTCTGCCAAACCCGCGCGAGGTAGAACTCAAGCTGCTGACGCATGTGATCGAAACCCTGCAGCAATCTCCTGGAATTCACCGCGTGGAGGCGCAACTGCTGGCGCACGAATCGGGAAGTGTTGCCCGGCCGTTCCTCGATCAGGGATTTCAGCGCCATCCGCGCCTGTTTATGGTTCTCGATCTCGGCAAGATATCGCCAGTCGTCCCCCCAACCCATCCCGAGATTGAAATCCGACGCTGGACCGAAGCCGATTACCAGCCTGCCGCCGCCGTAATTACCGCAGCCTATCGCGGCCATGTCGACGCCCAGATCAACGACCAGTACCACACCCTCGGCGGATCGCTGCGCTTCCTGAATAATATTGTGCGTTTTCCGGGATGCGGATTGTTCGACGCGGAGTCCTCATTCGCTGTTCTGGATCGCAAGGCCAAAAACCTGATCGGACTGATTCTCTGTTCCCGCGTGCGCGGCGATGTGGGTCACGTGACCCAGGTGTGCGTCCTTCCCGAATATCGTTCGCGCGGGATTGGTGAGTCGCTTCTGGCCGCGACCGTGGGCAGTCTTCGCAAACGCGGCTTTTCCATGCTGTCGCTCACCGTAACCGAAGCGAATGCCCGCGCGGTCGCACTCTACCGTCGGTTGAATTTCGAGACGAAGAGAATATTTGATGCTTTCGTCTGGGAAGGGTGAAGAAGACGAGCTAAGTGCTAACGGCTACCTTCGAACCAGCCACATGGCCCAGCCCGCCACCAGAAGGCCACCGAGGAACATCACAAAACAGTAGAGGCCGTAGCGAACCATGTCGCGAGTGGTTTCGCGATGCGTGATGCCGAAGACGATGGACGCGAAAAGCGCAAACACAAACGCCGCGCTGAAGTGAGTGAGTTGGACGGTCATTGCTTTTTCCCGATGGCGATATGGTAGGCGTCTGCGACGGCAATGAAGTTCAGCAAGCCGGCCACGATCATAAACTTGGTTCCGTAATCCGCAATCGCGAAAGCAATCGCTCCCTGGCCTCCGTTCATGGCGAGGGTCGTGATATACATCCCTCCGGCGCCCAAGTCGCCAATGAATCCGAGAATGTCGAGAATGTCGCCGCCGTTGGCCTTGTAGATGTGGCCTTGCATCAGCAATCCGAGCACGAACAAGGCTCCGATCGAGACCAGTAGCAATAGGCCGCGAATCCAGCGCTTTTGGATAAGGTGGCCCGCGCCCGGTATGAGCCATCCCACCGCCGGAGCGATGACGGACATCATGCTGGCGGGCTGCGCCGGTTCAACTGCTTTGGTTTTAGCTGTAGTTGAATTTGCCATCAGATGATTACGATCTCGCGTTGAATCTTGCCGGTCACTTCCGCCGACTTCGGTCGAACCAGCATATTGACTTCGCTGCGCACTCCAAACTCCGGCAGGTAAATCCCGGGCTCGATCGAGAAGCAAGAGTTGGGAAGAAGCTGGCGCTCATCGTGAATTTCCAGATCGTCCATATTGGCTCCATTGGAATGGACGTCGGTGCCAATGGAATGTCCGGTGCGATGAATAAAATATTCGCCGTATCCTTTTTGCTTGATGTGGTTGCGCGTGGCGCGGTCCACTTCCCATCCTGCGATCCGGTGTCCGGCGGCGATCGCGTCGGTCACGGTCTTTACTCCGGCATCACGTGCGTCGCGGACAATCTCGAAAACCTCACGCATGCGTCCGGACGGCGCGGAGCCGACAAAGCCCATCCAGGTGATGTCATAGTAAACCGCATCGGGAACATCTTTCTTTCCCCACACGTCAAGCAAGACCAGATCGCCCTCGCGAATAGGAACCGGATGATCGGCGCGCGGCTCGTAGTGCGGATTCCCGGCGTTCGCGTTGACTGCGACAATCGGTGGATCGTCCGTGAGCAAATTCTCGCGCCGAAACGCCTCCATGAACCACTGCTGGATTTCATGTTCGGTGGTTCCACCATTGCGCGCCCGCTTCCCGATTTCCTTGAAAGCCGCCGCCACAATCGAATCCACACTATCGCGCGCTGCAAAGTGCGTCTTGATTTGCTCCTCGCTCCACGTGGCTTCAAACTGCGCGACCAAATCAGCGGCACTGACCACGTTCTTTCCCAAACCACGCAGCATTTCGATTGTCCCACCATCGACCAGAGAAATGGTGAAGACAATATTGTTGGGCGAATACTGCATCGCGATGTCGCGATACGGTCCGAGTATCGACTTTAGGCTGTCGAATAATTCCTGCCATCCGGAATACTGCCGCTTGCTGCCGGGCAAGGAATCGAGGTGTCCGGCTTCGATCTTGTGCACCAGCTTCACAGGCTCGCCCTGCGCCGGGATCAGGTAAAACCAGCGTCGCGTGACCATCAGGTTTGCGGGCAAGCCCAGCACACGATAAGCAATGGGATCGCGATGGTGGTGATCGTAAAACAACCACGCGTCGATGTTGCGTTCGCGCAGCGCAGATTGGATCGCGGCCAGGTCCATGAGCAAACCTCTATTGTAAACAATGGAATTGATTTGAGCGAATCCGGGATAACTCAGCCGGCAAGGATCCGTTTCCTCGTCGCTCGCGGCAGGGTCTCGCATGCGGTGCGCAAAACCAGGCGCGGAGCTCGTCCGCGAATCTTTATCAGATATGGAACTGTTTGCTTTGCGTCGAACTTTGCCGTCTCGCGCAGCAGCCAGCCCAGTCCCTTCTGCACCATGTCATCTTCGTCGGAAAGAAGCGAATCCGAAAGCTTTGTGATTTCAGGGAAGAACATCTTTGCGCGGGCGCCGCGAATCAGCGCCACGCAGGCCGCCCGCCGGCGCCAGCGTTTCGGCGACCTCGCCCACCGGAAAACGACCCTTGCACGCTGAGGTTTGGAAGCCATCATCGGAGCGATGAGGTCATGTGCCAGTGCATCGTGATCTGCCCAGCTGCGGATGCGGTCGAGCCAGGAGTCGAACAGCTTGAATTCTTTCTCGCCAAACTCGCCATCGAGTTTCTCCAGCAGAAATACTGCGGCAACCTTCTCCTCCAACACTGAGCCGTCGAAAAGGCGATCGGCAACATCGATCAGGAATTCGAGCCCATGATCCTTTCTTACATCGCGACGAAAATGCACCGCTGCTCGCCGCAAGTCTGCCGTATACCACCCGTGCGATTTGATCTCGTCTTTGAAGAACCACTGCACGCCCGACGCATGCCCGGCGGAGCCGCCCTCTCTCAGCGCAAGGCGAATCTGAGCAGCCATCTCTGCTGCTGTGTGCTTTGATTCCACTGGCCCAGATCGAGCTTTCGAACGCTTCGGCATGGCTTCGCGTTTTACTTTGCCGCGTTAGTGACTCTGAAATATCTGTCATAAACCCAAAGCATCGCAGTGGTGACCACACCGACAGTGGTCACAGCCCACCAAATTCGCGCCGGCTGGTGCGTGACTTCTCCGAAGTGATGCATGAGAGTGCCACCGAACCATCCGCCGATCAGCGATCCAATTCCGATCGGCAAGAATGCGAAGCCCATGTACGTGCCTTGCTGTCCTGGAGGCGCGAGCAGCGCAATATATTCGTAGTAGCGTGGCTGCTGAATGATTTCCCCTAAAGCGAGAACGAACAGAGAAAGCACCGCTCCCCAGAGCGTCGGCCGGATCGCGAGAATCAACCAGGAAACTGACGTGATCAGAGTGCCGAGAATTACCGCCTGAAACGCCGGAATCTTGCGCGTCAGAAGGTTGACCACAAGGGTGAGGCAGATCACGGTTAGGCCGTCGGTTACCAGAATGATCTCGACATCTGCGTGCGGATTGATGTAGCCATGGATATATCCCGGCAAGCTGATGTACTGCTGCCAGAACACGACCCAGTAACCCGTGAACAGCACGAGGAACCACATAAACCGGCTGATTCCAGCCAGCGTCAGCGCGAGAAGTGCAGCCCAAATCCACCAGGGCACTTTGTACGCGGGGTATATCCAGAGGCCAATGCGGAGTAGTAGAGCGACCATGAGCACTGGAAGAACCAGCCGGTAGTTGCCGACGACCACGCAAAAATTCCGCGCGACGGTGGCAATCGAAGGCGGAGGCGCATCTCCGGCCTTGCGCGGCTCGCGGAAGAAGAACAGGACCACGAAAAACATTGCAAATACACTGAGCGCGGCCACCCGATACACACTCTCGACGCCCAGATGGCGATGGGCCCATGAGGCGTAGTACGGCCCAAACGCACCACCGATGTTGACCATGGTGTAGTAAATCGAGTAGCCAATCGAGCGAACATTCGGCTTGGACGCGCGGGCCGTGGTGCCGACCACGCATGGTTTCACCAGCGAGATCCCGAGTGCGGGCAGAATCAGGATGCAGCCAACAAACAGTTCGAGCGGTACCGCGTCGCGTATCGGAGCCAGCCAGGATGCTCCGATCGAGCCAATCAGAAAATACGCGGCGGCTAGAATCAGATACGCGATCGAAAGCGCGCGCCGGAAGCCCAGTCGGTCGGCAGCAGCCCCGCCGAAGATGGCAAGAAACCACACCATTCCGCCGAATATTCCCGTCAGCGTTCCAGTCTGTTCCGTGGAGAAATTGAGTTTTTCCTGCAGATAGAGAGCGAGCGAAGCGAAGGCTCCGTAGTAAGAGAGGCGCTCAAAGATCTCGCTGAGATTCGCGATCCAGAATGGCTGTTCAAACCCGGTGCGAATCTCCTGCAAACGTTCGGAAAAGCTCAAGTGGGACTCCCTGATGGTGAGTCTGGCGCTGGCTCTCGCCCATGCTTGTTTGCTAACTTCGGCACCTCTCACGTCTACATCTGAATGCGTGTCCTGACTTCCTCGGCTGAGAGCCCGGACACACGAATCACCTTGTTACGACCGGTCTGGCCGGAGGCAATGGTAACGGAATCGCGCGGTACCTTCAAAAGCTTTGCGAGGAATTCGACGCAAGCCTGGTTAGCTTTGCCATCGATGGGCGGCGCGGTGAGTGAAAGTTTGAGTGCATCGCCAAGCTCGCCGCTGATTGCGTTTTTCTTCGCGCGGGGATGGACCTTGACCGCAAACGTCACGCCTCCGCCCGACTCCCGAATGGCAATCAAGCGTTTTTCCCCAGCGAGAATGCGGTCTCGACCAACAACAAGGCCGTCAGCAGGGGCACTTGCGGGTTGTGCAAAGTGCGCGACCTTCCAATGCTCGCCATCAGGGCAATCCCGAACGCCAGCATTGCGACATTCGCTGCGATGCAAAACAGCTTGAGGCCTCTCACTCCAGGGCCATTGCGAATACGCAGTAAGTTCAGCATCGAGGCAAACAACAAAGCCAGGCACGTCCCGAATATCCAGATCCTGCCGGTGTAGGTTCTCGGCACAAGCAGGGAACTCACAATGGCCAAAACAAAGAGGATTCCCGCACAAAGCCAGTCGAGAAGCTTCATTGGTCCTCTTCGTCCTCTCTGGCTAAGGTTTTGTCCGCTCTCCGAAGATCGCTGTCCCCACGCGCACGCAAGTCGATCCTTCTTCAATCGCTATCTCGAAATCGTGAGACATCCCCATGGAAAGCTGATCCATCCCAACGGCCGGAAGCTTGCGCGACGCAATCGTATCGCGCAACTCGCGGACCTTGCGAAAATAGGGGCGCGCATCTCCGGGATTTTCCGTGAATGGAGGCACCGTCATCAATCCGTGGAATATCAGGCCGTCCAGGTGCGGCGCGGCCAGCAACAGTTCTTCCAGTTCACGAGAATCAGGCGCTACGCCACTTTTCGCAACTTCGCCGCCAACGTTGATTTCGACCAGCACGTCCAGCCTCTTGCCGAGCGACCTTGCCGCTGCGTCCAGTTTTTCAGCCAGCTTCAACGAATCGACCGAATCAACGGCGCGAAAAAATTCCACTGTTCTTGCCGCCTTATTGGTTTGCAGATGTCCGATCATGTGCCACTCACCGTCCTGCAAATCCCCAAGCGCCGCGACCTTGCCGGCAAACTCCTGCACTCGATTTTCTCCGAATACCCGAAGGCCCGCGCCGTAAGCTTCGCGGATCTTCTCCGGCGGCTGCGTCTTGCTGACGGCCATCAAAGTGATTTCATCCGGAGAGCGCCCAGTACGGAGCGCTGCGGCTGCGATGCGCTCGCGGATATAAGCAATATTTTCAGCAATCGACACTGATTTGATTTAAACACAGAGGAACACTCGGAGCCCATCATGGCAGGCCTCAGTTTTTGCTTGATGCTTACATGATGGCCGTCGGTGGTGCCGGTTCGTCGGGACTGCCGGCATTGGCCAGTGGCACTCGTATCATCACCAGTATCAGCACTGCCAGCGCGGCCAGGGCTACCCAGAACGAAGGCGTCCAGTGAACGAGCGTCACATCTTTGCCGGACCCAACCAGCCCGGCGATCACCAATCCGCACAACGCCTCGCCTGCGATCAGTCCGGAGGCGGTCAGCACGCCGGAGTTTTCGACCCGCGCCTTCTGCGCATCGTTGTAGCCACGCCGGTCGCGGAGTTTGTCGGTGACCCAGCGGATCACGCCGCCTACGAAAATAGCGAACGTCGTTCCCAGCGGCAAATACATTCCCACCGCGAACAGCATCACGCTCTTCACTTCGATCATGATCATGGCAAGGCCCAACAGAATTCCCACAATCACCAATGGCCACGCCATGTCCCCGCCCACAATTCCCTTGGAAAGCATCGCCATCAGTCCCGCCTGCGGAGCCGGGAGTGCCGCACTGCCGAAGTGGTATGCCTTGTCGAGCACAGCCAACGGGAAAAACAACACCAGCGATGCCACTACGACGCCGAACAGATCGCCGATCTGCATTTTTGAAGGCGTCCCTCCCAGGATGTGCCCAACCTTCAAATCCTGCAGCATCTCACCGGCAACGGCAGACGATACGCAAACCACGGCCGCGACTCCGAGCACCGCCGCCACGCCGCCGGTTCCGGAAACGCCGAGTGCCACCATCAACAGCGCGGCAATCACCAGCGTGCACAGCGTGAGCCCCGACACAGGATTATTCGACGAGCCAATCAGGCCCACCAGATTTCCCGACACAGCGGCAAAAAAGAAACCCAGAACAATCATTACCAGCGCGGCCACCACCGAAGCCGTAATAACCCGCGAGCTCGACAGATTTCCCGCCCCGCCAATGAAGTAGTAGTAAAGGGCGATCATGGCCAGGAACACGACTCCCACGCCGGCAAAAATCGCCTTCGACGGTAGATCGCGATCAGTTCGATTTGTAGCCTCGTGCGCGGCGGCAGACTTCTTCAGATCAGAAACCGCGCGTGCCATGCCCGCGCCCAATTGTTTCCGCATCTTGAACAAGGTGTAGGAGGCTCCCACCAGCATCCCGCCCACCGCAATCGGACGTACGATCGAGTAGTAGATGGCTCCCGCCAGCAGAGGCCATGCCAGCGTTTGTCCCGCAGGCTGCGCCGCCTGAATGTACGGGCCAATCGTGAAGGTTAGAAGCGGGACCAGCAAGCCCCAGGCCAGCACGCCTCCGGCAAAATTGAGCGCCGCCAGCCGCGGGCCAATGATGTAGCCAACACCCAGATAAGCTGGGCTGATATCGGGCGCGGTCAGCAGCGTTGCGCCGCCCGTGATCGTGGTCGCCACATTTGGATTTGTACCCGTGCGCAGCAGCAACTTCTTGCCCAAAGCACTGATGGTGACCGGAAACGTATTGTTCGCCGAGAAAACATTGACCGCGCCCAGCAGGTACATGAATCCGCCAAAGCCCATGTTGGCAAATAGAATCTTTGCAGCCTTCGCGCCTTGCTGTCCTGCTTTGTGAATCTCCGAGGCGGCCACCGATTCCGGATAGGGAAGGTCGGGATCCTCCACCATTACGCGCCGCAGAAGCGTCACAAAAAGTATCCCGAGCGTTCCACCAATCACCATCAGCGCTACCGAGTTCCAATACTTTTCTCGTGTCAAACCCGGCCACAGTCCGGCCATCACGAATGCTGGAATGGTGAACACGGCTCCCGCCGCCACCGATTCGCCGATCGAGCCTACGGTTCGCGCGATGTTCTCTTCGAGCAAGGAGCCTTTCATCAGCCGCAACAGCGCCATCCCGATCACCGCCGCCGGGTACGTTGCCGCAATCGTCATTCCGGCTTTCAGACCGAGATAGGCATTGGCCGACCCGAGAATCGCCGTCATCACCAGCCCAATCAGCAATGCACGGAAGGTGAACTCTTTCATTTCCATATTTTCGGGAACGTATGGAACGTGCTTCTTCCGGATTGGTGGGGCCACCGTGCTCATGAGCGAGATCCTCGCAGAATGGGATAAGTCCCGATACTCCAGCTTTATATGCGAAACACCGGAACGGCGCACGTTAGCACGCGGGCGGGCTGCTTTACAAGTGCGGCGCTCCTTGCGGAATGGTAACGCCCGGGGCGGATCCGACGTTATCCGCGCAAACCCGACTTAGGGTAAAATAGCAACAATTGGTCGTTCACCCCTTCGTTGTGTTGTTCTTCCGAGGTGCAGTGTGACACATCACTCCTCCGGCCAGCTCTGGTTTCAGAAGTATTTCGAATTTCACTGCAGCGATTGTGGCTGCGAAACCGGCTTTCGTTCCCGGCGCCGCACGTTTTCCGAACGCTATCTTCTTCCGATCTTTCTGCTGCAGCCGGTACGCTGCTCGGAGTGTTTCCGGAGGGACTATCGTCTGATTTTCATGCCGGTGCGCGAGCGGCTTTCGGACGTGACCAGGAACCATCCGGTCTCATCCGTTTCAGGTGGCGACACTCGTAACGTTGCCTAGCGGACCGGACGCCGCTATACTGGCGATAAGCGGGCAACGCGGAAGCGCCCCATTTTCGTGGGCATCACGGAGGCCGTCTTCAGCAGTAGTGGAGACCGAATTCGGGCTATCCAGGCCAAAGCCGCAGTGGCAGGGCCTTCTATTGCTTTCGAAGGCAGTCGATCCTGGTTTGACCGAACTTTTCCCGGTCGAGTTTCTGTTCAAATTGCTCAGAGTCTTTTCTCCGTTCTCTTTCCCTCCGATTGCCGTATCTGCGGCGAGCCTCTAGTACAGATATCCCGTCTTCCCGTCTGCCGGGAATGTCTTGCCGCTATGCATTTCACCGCAGGTGGAGTCTGCTTCGTTTGCGGCGAGCGCCTGTTTTCGTCCTACGCGCTCTCCGTGTCTGACGGCGAGCCTCGATGCGGTTTGTGCCGGCGAATCGCCCCCGTCTTCGAGCGCGCGGTGGCCTACGGCAGCTATGAGGGTGGACTTCGCGAGCTGATTCATTTGCTGAAGTACTCCGGAGTCTATCCGGCGGCGAATGTTTTGGGACGTATGCTGGCGGAAGTAGTCGAGGAACTCTCACCCGGGTTTGCCGCCGATCAACTCTTCGTCATTCCGGTGCCGCTGCATCGCAGTAAGCTTCGGCAGCGCGAGTTCAATCATGCGGAGTTGATCGCGCGCGCGGCGCTGAAACTCAGGCCGGCCTCGGGACGTTTGAATCTGCTTGCAGGCGCGCTCGAGAGAAAGCGCGGAACGCCTTCCCAGACCGGCCTCACACGCCACCAGCGCCGCGAGAACGTGCGTGGCGCGTTCGGCGTTACCCAGGCCGAAAGCGTGCAAGGACGCGAAGTCCTGCTTGTGGATGACGTTCTTACCACCGGGGCCACTGTTTCAGAATGCGCCCGTGTTCTGCGCCGTGTCGGAGCGACCAAAGTATGGGTTGCAACCGTCGCCCGCACACTGAAGGCTTCCGATCAGCATGTGGAGGTTCGGTTGTCCGGGGACGCAGCAAGTGACGAGGCATCATCGGAGGCGCAAGATATTCGCGTGGCTCGCGCGGTCGGCATCTAAGTACGAGTCGCTGTAACAGCGAGAGAGAAGACAAGCGCGGTGTCGAGGAGACAAACGAGCGTCATGTCAGCAAGAATTGAAGCCGACGGAGGACTGATAGGCAGGCACGCCGCCGGACTGTTCGCCGGGACGGCGGTGCAGCGCGACAGCAACGGTCACGCGCTGCATGCTCCCGTGCTCGTCCTGAACGCTTCTTACGAGCCTATCAATGTTTGCGCCGCGCGCCGCGCCCTGGTCCTGGTGTTGAAGGGCGTGGCCATGACGGAAGAAGAGAATGGACACTTTCTGCACGCCGCGCGCATCGCCATGCGTGTGCCGTCGGTCATTCGACTCCTGGAGTATCGCCGCATCCCGCACCAGAGCCGTGCTCTCTCGCGAAAAAATATCCTGCTGCGCGACCGCAACACCTGCCAGTATTGCGCCACCGTGCTGCCTTCCGGGGAGCTGACCCTCGACCACGTTATTCCTCGCTCCCGTGGAGGTTCCTCTACCTGGGAGAATCTTGTGGCCTGCTGCCACACCTGCAATCGCCGCAAGGGCAATCAGTTTCTCGCCGAAGCCGGCATGAAGCTGATGCGCGAACCGCGCGCCTTCAACCTCCACACCAGCCGCCACATCATGCGCCTGATGGGCCGGTCGGATGACAAGTGGAGAAAGTATCTGTTCTATTGAGGTTGCAAGGTTTCAGAGTTTCAAGGTTTCAGAGAAAAGGCGGAATGCCTTTAAGCTCCGAGACAGAAGCCTTATGGCCCGCTCTTATCGTGAACTTCTCGTTTGGCAGAAGGCCAAGGCCCTCACTGTCGGGATCTATCGGGCTACCGAAATTTTCCCGCGGACTGAGATTTACGGCTTGCCTCACAAATCAGACGGGCCGCTGTTTCGGTAGCTTCCAACATCGCGGAAGGCCAAGGCAGATTAACTCTCGGGGAGTTCCAGCATTTTCTAGGACAAAGCGCGTGGTTCCCTGCTGGAACTCGACGCCCAAGTGGCCATAGCGCTGGACTTGGCGTACCTGAAACCCGAGCAATACGAAATCTTGGATCGTGAGATCTACCAGGTCCTGGGCCTTCTAAATCGCCTAATCGAGTCCCTGCGCAAGGGCAGAAGCCAGTTGGATTTGAAACCTTGAAACTATGAAACTTTGTTACTGCGGCTTCTTCTGATCCGGACTCGGATTCTGATCCGGCGGCGCCTTCTGATCCTTCTGATCCGCCTTCGGAACTTCCTGGCCGTTGTACAGAATCCTCACATTCGATCCAAACCGTTTGTAGTCCTCGTATTTCACAATTTCGCGAATGTGAATATCGCCGGTGTTGAATTGCAAGGTATCATCGGCTCGCGTGTAGGTGGGAAACCAGTATTTGTTGTCGATCTGCTGCCGCCAAGTGGTGAACTTCGGGTAAAGATGTTCTTGCTTTCCCTTCTTCTTCGTATCCTTAATCTCCGGGACAGCCTGCCCATAGGTCTTCACGATCTGGAAATCCTGGTCATCGACCCAGATGCGGCCCTGGAAATAGCGCTTCTTGCCCACAATCGCTTTCGGGGCAATATCGAAGACGTAACAGTGCAACGTGTCTTCCTGCTGCTGGCCCACATAAAGAATGTTGTATTCCGGAATCTCGTCGCTCGTGAGCACGAAAGGCAGGCGGTTGCGGAAATCCTGAACGTCGCCTTCGTCGAGCGACAACCCTCCCTGTTCCAGTGACGACTGCGGCGCGAACACGACGTTCTCGATGCGATGTCCCTTGTCGTCGTAAAGCACGTCGAACACTTCGTGATATTCCCCGGTAACCGTGTCGCCGTCGCGCGTCTGCACCTTGATGTCTTGTCGGTAGGTGTACTGATCGCGGGCTTCCTTAAACAGTTTTTCCTTCGCCGCAAAGTGTGTGATGATTTCGTCGGGCGTGACGCCCTTCGGCGCGGTATTTTCCAGGGGCCCTTCCTGCGCAGTCGCGGGGGCAGCAAGGAAGGCGCATACAGCGAAGACGGCAAAAGACAGAAGAATGCGGGGCGGCCGGTTCATGAACCTATTTTATCGAATAACTGATCTTGTCGAACAACGGATCGATGGGCTTGCGAGGAGGCAAGTTCCCCAACTTCGTGCGCCTTTGCCGAGTGCCTCTGCGAACCGCGACCGCGGCGACCCTCCCCCGACCCCTCTCCGCTCAGTGAGGCCGGGGGTAGGGCGCTGCAGTTCTGCCGTTACCTTGGATGCCATATCAATCAGGGGGTTGCCGTCGGAAAGATTGTGAGACGTGTATCCGTGTGTCGGTTCTGCCCGTGATTGTCATCCAAAGCGAAACGAAGGACCTGTGCAACTGGCTTGCGAGCGAGACAGCAGCCGCAATCTGACAAACCAAGCCGGCGGCTAGAAGCCATAAGCGCTCCCCTGTTACACTCATCGGTTTGCCGAGGAGGTCCCTTCATGCATCGTCTTTTTCTTACATTTCTGGTTGTTGCCTTAGCCTTTCCCGCTTTTTCCCAGGCCAAGCATCCCTTCACCTTCGAAGACATGATGAAGCTCAAGCGCGTCGGCGAGCCGGAGGTTTCGCCCGACGGCAAGTGGGTGATCTTCAGTGTGGTCGATGTCGATCTCGCTGCGAACACGAAGACGCCGCACATCTGGATCGTGCCTCTTTCAGGCAGCGAAGAAAAAAGTGACGATCAGAAGAGTGGGGTGCCCCATATCTCGCCGAATTTGCGAGGCATGGGAGGCACGGAACGCGAACTCGTAGCCGACCAAGACGCCGACCGCCCGCGCTGGGCGCCGGATGGGAAGCGATTTGCGTTTCTCTCTACGAAAGAGCAGGGATCACAGGTTTGGATCGCGGATTTCGATGGTGCGGCAGGTACAGTCGAGAGAGTCTATAAGCTAACCTCGTTGCCCACGGAAGCTGGCGGCGAACTTTGGTCGCCCGATGGGAAGAATGTCCTTTTTACTTCGGATGTTTATCCGGAATGCGACGGGCAACCCGACGAAGTCGCCTGCAATGCCAAGAAACTCGACGAGGCCAACAAATCTAAAGTCAAGGCTCAGATTTTCACTCACCTGCTTTACCGGCATTGGAACGCCTACAAAGAAGGCAAGAGAAGCCATATCTTCCTGGTTCCGGTTCTTACCCAGGTTCACGTGTATCACGACCTCACCCCCGGCGACTACGATGCGCCCGTCTTCTCGCTCGGTGGGCAGGACAACTACGCCTTCTCGCCCGACGGGCAGGAGATTTGCTACACCTCGAATCACGACAAGAATCCGGCTGCCTCCACCAACAACGATCTATGGATCGTCCCGGTCAATGTTGCTACGGACCATGTGGGGACAGCCGCCTCGGCGATCCAGGTTTTGGCACAGACCAGGAACATCACCGCCGACAATCCCGCCAGCGACTCGACGCCGCTCTATTCCCCCGATGGCCGCTACATCGCCTACCTCGCCCAGCAGCGTCCGGGATACGAGAGCGACCGCTTCCGGCTGATGCTGTACGACCGCAAGACGGGAGAGAAGCGGGACCTGACGGAGGAAAACGAGTTCGATCGTTGGGTTGGATCCTTTGCATGGACGCCCGACTCGCTTCGGATCCTCTTCACGGCGGAGGAGATGGGCAGGCAGTCTATTTACGTGCTCGATGTTGTTCGAAAAAATTTTCCAATCGGGGCATACGGCCAATGTGAGCTGTGCGGCCCCGAGCTTCACAAGCTGGGGTGGGCCGGGGGGTACAGTGACGATGTCGCCGTTTCCAAGGATGGGAACATCTGGTTCACTGAAATGGCGGTCACGGCCCCAACGACCATTAAGCACCTCGGACCGGGACAGATCTGCCAGGCTTCCGACCCTACAAAATGCGGGGACGTGCAATTCGTAATAAAACCGCCAGTTGAGTCCATCAACAGCGCTGTTCTTTCGCAAATCGCCATGTCCCCGCTCGAATCCTTCTGGTTCACCGGCGCTCATGGCGACAAAGTCCAAGGCTTCCTGGTCAAGCCACCGAACTTCGATGCCGCGAAGAAGTATCCCGTGAAATTCCTCATCCACGGCGGCCCCGAGGGCGCCTGGGGAGACGACTGGAGCTATCGCTGGAATCCCGAACTCTTTGCCGCACCAACCTCATCAGGCCCAGGATACGTTGTCATCATGATCAACTTCCACGGCTCGACCGGCTACGGGCAGAAGTTTATCGACGCCATCAACGGCGACTGGGGCGGGGCTCCGTTTGAAGACCTGATGAAGGGCCTCGACTATGCGGAGAAGACTTATCCGTTCATCGATAAAGGCCGGGAGTGCGCGCTGGGCGCCAGCTATGGCGGATACGCCATCAACTGGATCCTCGGACACACCGACCGCTTCAAGTGCCTGGTGTCGCACGATGGCATGTTCAACGCCGAATCCGCCTGGGGCACCACCGAAGAACTCTGGTTCAACGACTGGGAGTTCAAAGGCACTCCCTACGACAACCGCGCGCTGTATGAGAAGTGGTCGCCGCACCAGTACGCCAAAAATTTCAAGACGCCGACGCTGGTCATTCACGGCCAGCTCGACTACCGCCTCGACGTGAGCGAAGGCTTACAGCTTTTCACCACGCTGCAGATGGAAGGTGTGCCGTCGAAGATGCTGTATTTTCCGGACGAGGGCCACTGGGTGCTGAAGCCGCAGAATTCGCAGCTCTGGTACAAGACGGTGAACGACTGGGTCGATCAGTGGGTGAAAGACCAGGTGAAAGATCAGGGGACGAACAAGTGAGTCTCGGCTTCGGGCTCCTGCTTTCGGGCCTCGGCTGTCGCTTCGGCAGAATGGAGTGTTTAGAGTTTTGTCATCCCGACCGAAGGGAGGAATCTGCTCCTTGCCCGCGCCCGCACGAAGCAGGGTTCCTCCTCATCCGAGCTATCTCAGCGAAGCAGCGTCCGCGTCGAGCATGAGCCTTAGGGAAAGCTTTCCATCACCTCCGCTAGCGCCGCAGACGCCCCTGCCGAGATCTGAATCTCGACCTCCAACAGCCCGCTAAATGGTCCGACGCTTGGGACGAAACTCGCCAAGCCATTCGCGTCGCTGGTCACGCTGCTCTGGCTTGCACTTAAGATGACGGGCATCCCCGTTTGTGTGCTGGTGGTATCGCCTGTCACCAGCGTTAGATCGTTCCCGGGCGGACGCAGCACGATGGATTGAAACAGCACGCTCGCTCCGAGGACGGGATTGGGCGGCGTAGACGAATCCGTTACGCGGACGGTGAGCGGCTGAAATCCCTGTCCAGTGACAATTTGAGCGGCTCCGCCTACGGGCTGCAGATTCAGCAGCGCGGCGGCCACGGCGTTCCCGGAAACAGTTTGGCAAGGACTATTTCCCGGCGCCACGCAAGCGCTGAGCTGCACATTGACGGCGAAGTTCGTTACCGTAAGTGTGACCGAAGCGTATCCGTTGCTGTTCGTTACCGCGCTCGGAGAGCTGAGTGAGCCCGATCCCTGTGCGACCACGAAGTTCACCGTCACCCCCGCTTGTGGCGCGCCGGAGCTTAGCACTCGCGCCGTTATTGGAACGCTCACTCTTGCGCCCTGGGCGATCCAAAGATAGGGGGTGGTCACTGCAATCGCCGTAGCCGAAGACGTGGCCGACAGGTTGGCAGTCACAGATTGCGCGGGATTATAGACGGCAGGCGCGAGCGTTGCAGTGATGTTTGCAAGTCCCGCCATGGTGGGCGTAACCCAGGTTGAGGCGAATCCGCTTTCATCCGTGACCGCCGCGCACGAAGAAATGCCGCCGCAGACGGAGAGGGTTGCGCCGTTAGTGGTAGTCCAGCCGATAGTTGCGCCGCTGACCGCGGAGACGCCATTCGAACCAACGACCTGCACCATCACCGGGTTAGCCGCCTGAGTTCCCACCGCCGTCAGCGGATTTCCGCCTCGCAGCAGCAGAATCTCGTCAGTGGCTGCGGCTCCGAAGGTGAGGGCGCCGGTCATTATGGAGAATGCGCCACTGACCGGGTCGCTGATCGTGATGGTTTGAGGCCCGTCGCCCTGCGCCGGAGCGGGAACCAGAATCTGGCTCGCGTTGCTAGCCAGCAGAGGAACGTTGTTATTCCCCACGGCGACGGTGAGGCCGGGCGCAAACCCGATGCCCTGCAGGGTGACGGGGCCGCCAGTCACCGGGATGCGTGCAGGGTTGACCGAGTCCCCGTACGGTACGTGCGCGTGATAAGAGTAATCGGGACGGCCGTCGCCACGCAGGTCAGCGATGCCGATGATAAAGCTGTTCGCGTTCAGCACCTGCGCATCGACACGGCTCATGCCGAAGGTCCCAGCATTGAACGGAGCGGCAGTGAGCACTGGCGGTGCTGTGCCCTGTGGATCGCCCAGGGTCCAAATGCCGATAACCGGCGCGGCTTTTGACTCGGTCGGCACCCCCGCCTCGTCCAACGCGGTGACGGCTGCTGACCAAGTACGGTTGGCTTGCGCAGTGATCAGAAAGTAGGCAGTGTCGCCGTATCCGCTCAGCGAGCCGATCCAGTCACCCGGCGGAGGAATCGTAGCAGGCGCACTCCATGTCTCCGCTGCGGACCACAGAGGCACAGCCTGCCCACTGCCGGACATGGGAATATCCTGCTCAAACTCGCCGCCTGCACTCACGGTGACCACGATCGGCGCAAAAGTTCCCGAAGGAGCGACTTGAGAAAAATCGTAGAGGCAAACGCCACCCGACCACAAAGGATCCAAAGCCTCGACCGAAAGCTGATATAGCGCGGTACTGGCTCCGTTGGGAATGGGCAAGCCGCCAAGATCGAAGAATCCCTCGAGCGCTTGATCCGTCGAGCCGAACTCGCTGTAAAGATTTCCCAAAGGATCAGCTAAGCCGGTGATCGGATTGCCCGCGTTGCCGGTAAAGAGGAATCCGGAGACCGACGACGCCGCGTATCGGTGGGAGGGCTGACTGGTGGAAGGGTCGATCCAGCGCGCAAACACGTTCACGCCCTGCATGGGCTGGCCCGGGGCGCGAAAATGGTTTTCGAAATACACGGAGCCGTAAATGCGGGCAGTCGCGGTCGGCTTACCGGCGGCGGGATACAAGCGCGAGAGCGAAGCCACATCATCGGGCGCGAGTTGGTACGGGTTTGCATAACAAAGCGTAATCGGAACGCAATTCGCCGAGTCCATGTAATGCATCACGGGAAACCCGGCGAAGTCATCGGGCGTGGCTGGAGGCTTGCCCGTGATTACATTCAGATTCAGCTGCGACCAACCCAGGCCCAGCACACTGCCCAGCACCCGCACCAGCCGGTATTCCACATCTGTGAGTTGCGAGGATTGCAAAGCGCACTGTCCATTGATCACGATCAGCGCGTGCAGGAAGTTCGCACCCGCTCCAAAGTTATCCACGCCTCCATAGACTGCGTTTCCGAAACACTGCGAAGGCGCGCCCGCGCCGGCGCCGAGCAGCGCGTCCGTTACCGAGCCATCGTAGTCGTAAACGATTCCCACCGGCGTTTGCGTGGCGGACGAAGCAATGTCGGAGGGAGCGGTGATGATTCCGTTGGAGTCGACAACAATGTTACTTCCATTAACGTCTTCGGCGAGCTGGCCAGCAGCGTTTACCACCACGGCCGCAGTGGGAACCGAGGTCCACTGCAGGAAGGCATTGGCCACGAGGGCGTTGGCTGCCGAGTTCGGCAGGATGGGGCTGAGATCTCCCTGATCGGTGTAGTAGTTCACCTGCCCCTGCGACCAGGTAAGTGGCTGCCCCATATTTGAAAGATTGAAGTAGCTGGAGCCCGCAACGTATTCAGGCCCGCCGGCGCGGGTTATCCCGAGGAAAGACAGAACCAGGGCCAGGACGGCAATCTGGTGAAACAATGCGTGTTCGGTGAAGGCCGCGAACTTCTTTATCGTCACGTTTGGTTCATTCCTCTCCGCCGGCACGCCGAACCGCCTCGGCGAAATCGGCATACGGGATGCTGGTTCTTCCGCGGATCAAGGGATCTGAGGCCACCGTCGCGACATTCCGCGCCGTCACTACGACCCTTCCCACCGGATCAATCTCGAATCTGGCGCTTTCTCCGCCTACTGAACTGGTAAGGCCGAAGCGGCTCGGGGAATAGAGGAACAGCAGCAAGCGTTCGCCAACGTGGTAGCGTTCGCCTCGCGCCCACAGGCCAGCCCATTCGTGGATGGTCAGAGTTTGGCCCGTCGACGCGCCACGAATGCCGTGCTCCACCTGGAACGTAATCGTCGTGAAGCCGGCGTCGTGTCCGAAGGCCGGGGCACTCCCCGGGGCAGTTCGCCCCACAAACGTGACGCGGCCGGAAAAAATGATTCCTGACGCGCGAACGATTTGCGGGAGCGCGATCCTAACCGGGATCAGGGGATATTGCAGGGGCATCCTCGGAAGCTTGGGAAGCTGACCCGCATCAGTGAGCGGCGAATATTGCGAGGCCGTCGAACCTGAAACGAAGGCTGCGGTGCGATCCTGAGTTACATCTTGCGCCGCCGAAAGCTCGACTACGAAAATCAACAGCAAAGCGGCGAGCAGACGCCAGCAACTCCCGGTCATAGAAATCACCTGGGAACGAATGTCTGCTCAGAGGGTTTGGGAAACCACGCACATCCTAATTCGCCGGTGTGCGAATGGCGCGGTGACCGATGTCACAGCCGGCCTGTGGATATTCCGCGGGGGTGGGAAGGATTGCCGCGTTTCCGTTGACTTTGCTTCCGTCCCACCCCTAAGATGGCTCACCAGATTTCTGGCCCAGACGTTGCGGGCAACGTCCCCGAAAATATGATTGGGCAAAGCATCTCTCACTACAAGGTGATCGAGAAGCTCGGCGGTGGCGGGATGGGCGTGGTCTACAAGGCCGAGGACACGCGCCTGCACCGCTTCGTCGCGCTGAAATTTCTGCCTGAAGACGTCACCCGCGACGCAGCCGCGCTCAGCCGTTTTCGCCGCGAAGCCCAGGCCGCTTCCGCTCTCAATCATCCCAACATCTGCACGATCTACGACATCGGTGAAGAGTCAGGCCTCGCTTTCATCGTCATGGAATATCTGGAGGGCGAGACGCTGAAACACCTGATCGGCGATAGCCCTCTGGAGATGGAGAAGCTACTTGCCATCTCAATCGATGTGGCGGATGCGCTGGACGCGGCCCATTCCAAGGGCATCGTCCACCGCGACATCAAGCCGGCAAATATCTTCGTGACCGCGCGAGGAACGGCCAAGATCCTCGATTTTGGCCTGGCCAAGGTAACGCAGGATAGCAACCGTGTGCTGGACCCGTCCGAAGCCACCAAGACTGAAGGAACCAACGCTCAGCACTTGACCAGCCCGGGCTCGGCGCTGGGAACGGTCGCCTACATGTCGCCCGAGCAAGTGCGGGGCAAGCCTCTGGATTCACGCACCGATCTATTCTCCTTTGGCATCGTGCTGTATGAAATGGCGACCGGCGCGGTGCCGTTTCGCGGAGAAACTTCCGGAGTCATCTTCGACGCGATCATGAACCGCACGCCGGTGGCGCCGGTCCGGCTGAATCCCGAACTCCCGGTCAAGCTGGAGGACGTGATTAACCGCGCCCTCGAAAAAGATCGCGATCTTCGTTATCAACACGCCGTAGATATCAAGTCGGAGTTGCTGCGCCTCAAGCGCGATCTTGAGTCAGGGCGATCATCGGCTGAGGGATCTTCGCCTTCCGCGCCGGTTGCAGCTGGGAAATCGCAGGCGCCGCCTCCGGCAAAAACAAGCGGGCGAGCTGCGGCGGTTTCTTCCTCTTCTTCTGGTTCAGGCAGCGTCCTGGCCGTCCCCGTTTCACCTCCCGCGAAGGCGCGTTGGAAGTTCGCAGTCCCCACAGTCATAATTTTGGCCATTGCGCTGGTTGCCGGAGGATTTTACTGGCGCAAGCATCAAGCGCCAAAGTTGACAGACAAAGATCAACTCATCCTCGCCGACTTCACCAATCAAACCGGCGACGCTGTATTTGACTCGACCTTGAAAGAGGCGCTGGCGATTCAGCTGGAGCAGTCGCCTTTGCTGCAGTTGGTCAGCGATGCCGAACTGCACAATAACCTGCAATATCTGGGACAGGCGCGCGACCAGAGAATTACGCCGGAGCTGGCGCAGCAGTTAGGCCAGCGTCTCGGGGTGAAGGCGTATTTGGCGGGGAGTATCGCCAGTCTCGGATCATCGTATGTAATTCAGATTAACGCTGTGAACTGCGGCACTGGAGAGATCTTTGCGCGTGAGCAAGTGACGGCCAACGACAAAACCGGAGTGCTGCAGGCAGTGTCGAATGCAGCTACGGCCATGCGGGCGCGGCTGGGCGAGTCGATGAGCTCGATCCAGAAGCTGACGACGCCCTATACCAACGTCACCACGGCCTCGCTTCAGGCCTTCCACGCATTTTCGTTGGGGGAAGATGAGCATCGCGTCGGACGCGATTTTCCCCAGGCGGCTTCCTTTTACCAGGAAGCGATCCGTATGGACCCGGGCTTCGCGATGGCGTACGCACGGCTCGGTGTGGCCTATGGAAACCAAGGCGCTGTCGCCAAGGCGATTGAGAATTTGAAGAGGGCCTACGAACTGCGCGAGCGAGTTACCGAGCGCGAGCGCATGTACATCGAGTCGCAATACGCCTTGCAGCAGTCCGATCTGCCCAAAGCGCTGGAATCTTACAAGCTGTTCGTGGCGACCTATCCACGCGACGCCGCGGCATGGAACAATCTGGCGTCGGCGTATCAAACCATTGGCGACTACGAGCAGGCCGCAACGGATTTCGAGAAGACCTGGGAGATCGCTCGCTGGGATGATGTCGCAGCCGACAACGCCGCAGGCACGTTGATGGGAATTGATCGGATGCCGGAGGGAGAGCGCTACTTAAAAGAAGCGCTGGACCAGGGCGGCGCTGACAACACCTCGTATCACAGCAACGCTATGCTCGACGATTTCGTGTCGGGCCGGCCGGACTGGGAGAAGCATGCGCAATGGGCGACCGGTCGCCCCGACGGCTTTATCGTGCAGACAAGCGCAGCCGCAATTTATCTCTATCTGGGGAAAATGCACGACGCAGATCGGCAGTGGACGCAAGGGGCACAAAAAGCTGAGCAGCAGCACCTGACGGATGCAGCCGGTGGACTTTACGCGATCAAAGCGCTCCACGACGCGCTGGTATCCAATTGTCCAGCCGCCCGCGAAGACGCCCACCATGGGCTGACTCTGGATCATTCGATGGCCACCGTCCCCGACGCTGCTTTGGCTCTTGCGCTGTGTGGTGAGGAAGGTTTCGCCCTCAAGGAAATCGAACGCGTGGCTGCGGAATCACCCACGAATACGCTGGTCAATGACATTTACTTGCCCGAGGTAAAGGCCGCCGCAGCCTTGGCGGCGCACCATCCCGAACAGGTTGCGGCGTTGCTGACGTCCGCCGTTCCTTACGTGCTGGTGACGAAGATTCCTCAACTGCTCGGCCGCGCGTCCTTGGAGGTGAAACACGGACAGCAGGCCGTCACCGACTTCGAACCGGGGGTTCGCTATCGCGGTCTTTCTTTCCAGGAAGGTACCGGCACTGCTCAGGCTCCCGACTATATTCTCTGCCTGCTGGGAACGGCCCGCGCCCAGGCGGAGTTTGACCATGCGGCAGCGACCCGCACCTACCAGCAATTGCTCGACCTTTGGAAAAACGCCGATCCTGACTTCATCCCCGCTCAGGAAGCGCGCCGCGAACTCGCGGCTTTGAGCGCGGCGAAAAATTAAGAGAGCAACCAAAGCGATCAACCGGTAACCACCGGTAACTCCCGACCGATTGCCGAGTCGCGAAGAGCCCGGCCCTCTAATCTCATTGGGGCGCGCCGCCGATAGTGCTAATAACATAAGGACGGCAGACTGCGTGAAGATTCTCTTAGTGGAGGACAGCAAACCGATTCTGCATGAAAACGAACGGGTGCTGCATAAGGCTGGGTACGAGGTGGTCTGCGCCGAAGACGGCGAATCCGCACTGAAACTGGCGCGGGAGCGCCAGCCGGATCTGATCTTGCTGGATATGATCTTGCCCAAGATCAGCGGCCCCGAGGTGCTGGCTTGCTTAAAGAAGGACGCCGCAACCGCCGACATCCCGGTGATCGTGCTCAGTAGTCTCACCGAAAAGAACCGGCAAAAACTGATTGAAGCCGGCGCCGAGGATTACGTAGAGAAGAATTCCCTGATGCTGGCGCCGGGAGTGAATGTGTTGCCTAAAATACTGGAGAATCTGATCTGCCGCATCAACCGTAAACGCGGGGTCGCTTTCAGCGACGTTCCACTTCATGACAAGTGAAAAACTGCGTCCGCTGATGAGGCAGCTCTCGGCCATAGAACGGGAAGCAAAAAAACTTTCCCTACAGGCCGCGCCGGGCGTGCTCTTCCGCGCTGAGATTCGCCCCCGCCAGTAGCAGCAACCCTGAGAGAAATGCCCAGAACATCAGGCTCACCGACAGTGCAAACGGCCCATAAACTTCCGCAAAATTCAACCAGGGCAGCGCCAGAATATAGCCATACTTCAAAGCCTCCGACAGCAACCCCATGATCACCGCTGTTGGCAGCACCGCACGCGCCGGGACCTTTCCGTTGGGCAACAACCAGTAAATCAGAAAGAAGATGGCAATGCTGGCGGCGATGGCGAACAGCTTCATCACCATGAAACCTACCAGGCGAATAAATCCACTGCCGTGACCACGCAGTAAAAACTCCAGCAAAGCAACATTGCCCGCGGTCATGGCGATGGATAGCAATGCCAGCACGCCGCAACCAAAAGCCAGCCCCAGCGAGATCAATTGATTGCCGAAGTACGAACGGTTACTCGGAAAGCGCCAGATCCGGTTGAGCGCCACTTCCAGAGGCATGAACACGCCGGAAGATGTCACCAGCAAGATGATCAGGGAAGCCACTTGCACGCTGTGGCGGCTGTTCACCATCGCGTTCAGATTGCGGATGACGAACTCCTGCCCGGCGGGCAGGTAGTCACGAAGCAACTCCACTACTACGTTGTACATCACCTGGGAATGGAAAACGCGCCGGATGAGCGTCATCAGTAGAACGACGAAAGGAAAAAACGACAAGATCGAATTGGCGGCGACGGAAAAGGCAAAAGTGTGCACATCGGTGCGCAGCAGGTAATTCACCGTGGAAACCACCACCCCGGCGGGTCGCGTGCGGCGCGGGCCGGGCTGCCGGCTTGGACCGCTTCCCTTGGGTGCAGCAACCGTAGTTGTTATCTGATCTGCCACAGGTGTTAGCCTAATCCTACCAAGGGTTTGCCCGCTTGTCGGCGGCTCCCGGAAAAACCAAAGTTTCCGTCGCCCGACGAGTCTTTTCTTATACCTCGTTAAAGTTTTGGATGTGACCGCAGGTTATCTTTACCCCTCACCCTCTAATTCTTCTTGTCAAACGATTTAGTAGTGCTTATTATCGTGTGCTCATTGTCCGGTGCGTACCGGGCGACGAGTGTGTTAGGCAGGTTGACGTCTTGCGTAGGGCCGTAGAAACAGCGTCGATGGTCCAGGGCTCCGAAAGTTCGCGCCGCAATGTCTTCACGCGGCGTTAACCCGAGGAGTCTTTTGCTTTGGGGCGATTTCTTCAGCACTGCCGGGCGCGGCCGAGTTCCACCGTCTTTCTTGAGGGGGAGTCCCGGTTTGCCGGGGCAACAATACTGGAGATTCGGGGAACAATTCTTTACGATAGTGAAAGGAGTTTTTCCGTGAGAGAGAAGGGAACAGTGAAGTGGTTCAACGGGGCGAAAGGATATGGATTTATCCAGCGCTCCACGGGGGAGGACGTTTTCGTACATTTCTCCGCAATTCAGGAGAACGGCTACCGCTCGCTCAACGAGGGCGAGACCGTGGAGTTCGATCTGCTGAAAGGTCCCAAAGGCTTTCAGGCGGGCAACGTCGTCCGCGCCTAGCCGCGATCATTGTGGATGGCTGACCCTCCCGCCCCATCGGGAGGGTTTTTCAATTTTGCTTTACGCATCCAGCAGACACCTCACCGCACTTCCAACGACACCAAATCCCCATCCGACAGGCCGCCGGGCTTATAGTTTACCGACACCGAGCGATCACTCCAGGTGCACGAGAACGTATCGGTGCCGATCAACAGCAGGGACTTGTAGTCCGCCGTGCGCAGCTTCAGAGTCGTTCCCCCGGTAGCCACCGTGAGAACGGCGGCCGGAGACTGAGAGCAATCCACTCTGACCAGCCGTCCCTCCAGAAATTTGGCTGCGCGCCTATCTCCCACTCCGGCGTTTTGTGACGATTGTTCCGCCGCCGCACGCTTGGCAGCGTCCTGCTCCAGCACGTCAAAAGGAGAACTCTGCGGAGACAGTTTCGGAGCGGTCGAGGCCGTCGACAGACCATACTTCTGTTCGTTGGTCAGCCGGGTTAACTGCTCGCGAGCCTCCGCGGCTACGATCGAATTGCTGCTCGTCTTCAAGCGATCCAGCAGCGCCCGCGCCGCTTCCCACTTCTTCCCCTCAATATAAATTTCCGCTAGATGGTAGACATACTCCTGATTGCGCGGACTGAGTTGCATCGCCGCCCGCTCCGCCTGCATGGCCGCGATTGAACCACCGCCCTCCTTACGCGCCATTGCCATCAGGTCGTACGCGTCGGCGAACTCCGGATACCAGTCCAGCACCGCCCGCAGATCCTGCATCATGTTGGGCAGTCCCTGAATGTCGGCATGCTTGGCCTTCGCGATGCGGTATTTCAGCACGGCGAGATAGTAGCGGATCCACATGTCGTGCTGGTCGAGGATGGCCGCGTCGCTCAGCTCTTCCGCGGCTGCATCGAACTCCCCATGTTGCAGGTGATCCCAAGCCAGCGCTCGATGGGCAATCTCATTGCCTACGGCCGCCACTAGCGGAGCGTCTTCAATACTCTCCCTCGCGGCTTTCCGCTCGACGGGCTTCCCGGAAGCAGTGCTTTCGGGGATCGTGGCCAGTGCTTGCAACTCCTGCAGCCCGAGGTTGCGGCGTTCCGGAATTCTTGTCATTACTTCAGCAACCAAGGCCTTGGCATCGTTCTCGCGCATGGGTTTGGAGATGATTGCGCTGTCATTCGGCCCCACCGGCGCAGGAAAGTGGTAGACCTGCCGCGGATCGGCCACGGAATCTTGCTGCTTCGATGAGTCGAGCGCCACGAACAGCGGCGTCAGCGAGTGAAAGTAGTCTTTCACCGCCTTCTCGAATTGATCCGGCGTAACCCCATAGGCCTTCTGAATCGCTTCTTCTACCGGCAGGCGCTGGTTCTCGACCAGATCAAAGTACGTGCCAGTCTCGGGTAGTTTCTTCTCGTGCAGCAGGTAGTGCACCGTGATCCACGACTGCGCGTAATACAGCGTGTGATGCGTGCCTTCTATATACGCGGAAGTGTCATGCTTCATGGTGAGGAGGTCGGGCAGCGCAATCCATACCTGGGCGCCGAGGAGTTCCGCGAGGGACTTCGGCGGATTGCTAATCTCGCGTTGATTGCCTACCAGGTCCTCGGTGAAGATGGAACTTAGTTCCGGATCCCCGCCAATCTCCACCTCCTGGTTATCGACGCGGAGGGAACTAAAATATTCCGCCAGGCCTTCGTCGAACCATCCCTCGACTGGAGGATAGTTGTAATTCATCAGCAGGTGCGCAAAATCATGGGCAGCGGCGCGCCAAGGTTCCACTTCAAACAAGTTCAGCACGATAAAATTCTGGTCCTCGCCCGGGACGAAGAAGCCCGGAACGTCGATGGGCTGCCCCTGCTTTAGCGGCGCACTCTGATAATAATTCTTGTCGTTCTTGAAAGCGAGAATCGTCAATGGCAGCGGTTCGTTCAGTCGATCCTTCATCAGCAGGATGGCGAACACCGCCCTCATCTGCTCAAATCGCAGCGCCACTTCCTTTCCCTTTTTTTCCCCGGCGTCGGTAATCACCGTGAAGTGCGTGGAATGAATCTCCAGCCATGGAGAAGGCTCCGCCGCAGGCGCGGATGAAGATAGAAGGACGCCGAGAAGCATCGCGGTAAAGCAAGTAATCGGGATGGAACGGGTGCGGACCATGCGCTGCCGGCAGGGCGCGGACATTATCGAAATGCTAACACGGTCGCCCGGGAAGCGCCGCGTTCAATCATCCCGCTGCTTGCTGACACCAACCACACGCCGCGTTATGCTTCTACCATGCGCAAACGAAGCTTGAAAGACGCCCTCCTTTTCGTGCTGTTGTGCGTTCCCGCCTTACTGGCCCAGCAGACGACATCCACTCCCGCAGTCGAAGGCAGTCGATTGCTGTTCTCTGCCGATTCCTCCCACGCGCCCGTGGCGTTCATGCCGGCGGAATTTCACACCTTGCCGCACGTCGCTATCACCGTGCACAACGGCCACACCAACGCTTCCGAAACTTATTCCGGAGTTCCACTTGCCACGCTGCTGGCCAGGATTAACGCGCCCCTCGGCAAAGAACTTCACGGGGAAGCGATGACGAGCTACCTCGTCGCGGCAGGCTCGGACGGATATTCGGTGGTTCTATCTCTCGCAGAGGTTGACCCCAGCTTTCATGAGGGTCAGGTGCTGGTAGTCGACACGCGCGACGGACAGCCGCTCGGAAACTACGGCCCGTTCCAGTTGATCGTCTCAGATGACAAGCGTCCGGCGCGCTGGGTCCACAATCTCGTTTCCATTACTCTGCAACACGCCCGCTGAACATTTTTGTGCAGCGCAATTAAACCGCTTGGGGTCTGTGTGAGACCATGCCTACTTCAAGCCCAGCCCGCCGTTGAAGTGCTGAATCACTCCGTAGCATTCGCAGGCCGCGGCCTCCAGATTCTTGCGGTTTAATATCTTCACCGTTCCACGCAGGTTTTCGATCAGTCCGGCGTCCTCCAGAACGGCCGCCGCCAGGCTCACGCTGGGCCGCCCAGTACCCAGCATTTGCGCCAGAAAGTCGTGAGTCAGAGGAAGCAATTTGGAGTCGACGCGGTCTTGGCACATCAGCAGCCAGCGCACCAGTCGTTGCTCCGTCTCGTGCAGCCGGTTGCATGCGGCAAGTTGCGCAACCTGCATTCCTTGCATCAACGCAAACCGGCTCAATTCGGATCGCAGGACGGGAGTACACGGCAAGACGGCTTGAAATACCCGTGACCGAATCCTGACTCCGCTGCCTGCCATTTGCATGATGGCCTGAAACATTTCCCGCCGCAGCCCCACCGTCAACGACATCCCCACCATGCCTTCCTTACCGACGATGCCAACTTCGACACTTCTCCCGTCTCCGCTGAGAGCCACGAGCGAGGTCATTCCTTCATTCGGGAAATATGTGAACTCAAGCCTCTCTCCCGGCTCATGCAGAATGAGGTGTTGCGGCAATTCCGCGGGCTCCAGATGAGGCCGCAGCAAGTCATACTCGTCGTCCGGGAGTGACAACAGAATGACATTGCTCACCGCTTTCCCGGCTGTGTCGGAACGAGCTCCAGCCTGCAGTGGAGCTAGCTCGGCCCGTCTTGTCAGCTTTCTGGTAATTATGTTTTCCGTCACCATGCGCATCGTCGTCTTAGATGCAACAGGCCGCTTCCGTTTGCGTCTGAGACCCTGTAATCCTGACGGTGATCTAATGTATTTCTGGGGAAACCTGAGAGGCGAATATACGGAGAAAATGCCCTTTCAGTTTTCCACTGCAGCGTGGCTTTACGCTTCGTGTCTTCTTTTTTCTTTACAACGGAATCCGACAAATCAAAACGGCAGGACGAGTCAGTATCCACTTGCGAACTAGCAGTCGCCAGGGTCGTCTGGCGTCGCGCCTGGGAGTCGTTGTTCCTTGGCGCTGAGGATGCGATTCAATTCCTTCACCAACTCGAGGAACTTTTGTCGATCCTGCTCCACGGCAATGCGCGCACACAACTCGTGAATGTGGTCATTCTCTGCCTTGTTCATCGTGAGACCGGAGTATTACGAACTTCCACTACGCGTGTATGTTCGATGTCGAACAATGCGGAAGGGTCGGACGCCGCGGCGTTCCTTTTCTCACCAGCTGTGGTTTTGGAAACAAGAGAATGTTCTGGTACAGCAAGCGTTTTCCTGTGATTATTTGACTGTCCTATGCGCATTCTTCTTATCGGCGGGAATGGCTTCATCGGACAGTTCGCCATGGCCGCACTGAAGCAGCAAGGGCACACCTTGGCCGTGTTTCACCGTGGCACGACGGCCGCGCCCTCAGGCGTGGACGAGATTCGGGGCGACCGTCATCAACTCAACGCCAGTGCTCAGGAACTGCGGCGCTTTGCTCCCGATGTCGTGATCGACCTAGTCATCAGTTCGGGTCCGCAGGCGAAAGAGTTGATGAACATCTTTCGTGGGGTGGCTCGACGCGTGGTCATGTTGAGCAGTATCGACGTGTACCGCGCGATCGGCGTTTCGCACGGCTCGGAAAGTGGTCCACTGCAGGCGGTACCTCTTACGGAAGAGTCGGAGCTGCGGCGCAATCTGCATCCCTACCCGGCAGAGAGCATGCAACTCATGCGCAAGACTTTCCCTTGGGTGACGGACGATTACGACAAAATCCCGGCGGAGCGCATCGTGATGAACCAAGCTGAACTTCCGGGCACGGTGCTCCGGCTGCCCATGGTGTATGGACCCGGCGATCGGCTGCATCGTTTTTATCCCGTGGTGAAGCGCGTCGCCGACGGACGGGACCACATCATTTTTTCCGACGCGCTGGCCGGCTGGCGCTCGCCGCGGGGCTACGTGGAAAACGTGGCGGCGGCCATTGCGCTGGCTGCCACAGATGATCGCGCAGAGCGACGTATCTATAATGTGTGCGAGGAACCATCGTTCAGCGAACTGGAATGGGCACGAAAGATTGCCAGCGAGATGCGCTGGAAAGGGGAGTTCGTCGTCCTGCCGGCGGAGCGCGCGCCGCCTCATTTGCTAAAACTCGGCAACGCTGCGCAGCACTGGACAGCGAGTTCGGCGCGTATTCGCCACGAGCTTGGGTACGAGGAGCCAGTGGCGATAGAGGATGCGATCCGACAGACCATAAGTTGGGAGCGGAAGAATCCGCCTGCCGAGGCGTTACTGTCGCAGTTCGATTATGCGGCAGAGGATGCCGCGGTAGCAGGCCACCATCCTTAGCCTTGATAACCGAATCGCGTTCGCACTGGCCGTTGAAATCGAGGTTTTTCCGCACCCTGTTAGATGATCAAAGTCGACAAATGGTGATGAAGGCTGGGGTGGTGATGGGATGATCGCCGCGGAATGGTGATGGGACGAATACGAAACACTAGAAATCAGTTGGCGGATGGCGGATGAAGACTGGGGAAATGAATTGCGGGCGAAACGAAGCTATTTAAGTCTTAGTCGCCGCTGGCATGGTTCTGCGTAGGCACCAGAACCAGCCGCGCTCGCGCCTCCGCGGGCCGTTGCTGCGACGCTCGGCCGCAAGCCTGCAAGATGCCGATGACCGCGCCGTAAGCCGCAATGACGCCAATCCCGACCGAAGCTACCACGGTAACGCAGAGAATCAAAGGCATGAAAAGCGAAATCACGGTCAACCACCCTGTCTGTTTGCAGTTCGAAATCGCAGTATTCAGATGCCGTCGTATCGAGGTTCGTCTATGCGGCATCTTCAATCTACCTGCGTTGACGCCCGCCGCTATTGACGACTAAGATACGGAGTAGAGCTGCGCACTCCTAATCTCGAACAATCCAGTAAGCCTGTCGAGATTACGGAAGGGCTATCCAGCCCAAACCAATGGCCATCACCAAGATTTCGGTGCGCGGAGCGCGCCAGCACAACCTCAAAAACATCGACGTGGAGATTCCCCGCAACACCCTCACCGTCGTGACCGGACTCAGCGGCTCCGGCAAGTCCTCGCTCGCTTTCGACACAATCTATGCCGAGGGCCAGCGCCGCTATGTAGAAACCCTCTCCACCTACGCCCGCCAGTTCCTGGACCAGATGGAGCGCCCGGATGTTGATGCAATTGATGGACTTAGCCCTTCCATCTCCATCGAGCAGAAGACCACCAGCCGCAGCCCGCGCTCGACCGTCGGCACCATCACCGAGATCTACGATTATCTTCGTCTCTTGTTCGCCTCCATCGGCGTCCCGCATTGCCCCAAGTGCGGACGGCCCATCAGCCGCCAATCGGCAGAGCAGATCGTCCAGCGAGTGATGGCCCTCACTCCCGAAGATCGCGTCATGGTCCTCGCGCCCATCGTGCGCGGCCGCAAGGGCGAATTCAAGAAAGAGATGGAGACCCTGCTCAAGCACGGGTATACGCGCGCCCGCGTCGATGGCGAATTGGTGAATCTGGAAGACGACCTCAATCTCGATAAACGCAAAAACCACACCATCGAAGTGCTGGTTGATCGCCTGCTGGTAAAGCCGGGCATCGAGCACCGTCTGGAAATGTCGGTCGGTCTGGCCATGAAATTGGCCGGTGGCCTGGTGCAAGTGGCCGTGGTCGGAGGCGACGAGCAACTCTATTCCGAAAAGCTGGCCTGCCCGGATTGCGGCATCAGCGTCCCGCAACTCGAACCGCGCTCCTTTTCCTTCAACAGCATGTACGGAGCCTGCCCTGAGTGCCACGGCCTCGGCAGCCGCTACGATTTCGATCCCGCGAAAGTCATCACTGATTGGTCGAAGCCCCTGCTCGATGGCGGTCTTGGTCCCGGTTCCGCCTCGCAGGGCCTGATCCACGCTTTGCAGATTGCGGCCGCGGCCCACGGCATCAATCTCAATACGCCCTTCGAAAAGTTTCCCGAGAAGATTCAGGACTTGCTGTTGAACGGCGAGTCAGGCCGCGGCAAAACTGGCTTCCGCGGAATTTTTGGATACCTCAAGCAGAATCTCGAAGAATCCACTTCCGAAGGCTATCGCGACTGGCTGATGGATCACATGTCCGCGACCGAATGCCCCGCGTGCCACGGCAAGCGCCTGCGCCCGGAGAGCCTCGCCGTGAAAGTAAATGGCATGTCCATCGCCGATTTCACCGCGCTTCCGATTTCCCGTGCGCTCGAAGTCGCCCAGGGCATCAAACTTGCTGGCCGCGAAGAAAAGATTGCCGGCCGCGTCATGCATGAAGTTGTCGAGCGCCTGCAATTTCTGAATGCCGTCGGACTGAATTACATCTCGCTCGACCGCTCCGCCGCCACGCTTTCTGGCGGCGAAGGCCAGCGCATCCGTCTTGCCACGCAGATCGGCTCCAAGCTGCGCGGTGTTCTCTACGTGCTCGACGAGCCTTCCATCGGCCTTCATCATCGCGACAACACGCGCCTGCTCACTGCGCTCGAAAATCTCCGTGACCTCGGCAACACCGTGCTGGTCGTCGAGCACGACGAAGAAACCATTCGCCGCGCCGACTACGTCATCGATCTCGGTCCCGGCGCCGGACGCCACGGCGGAAGTCTTGTCGCTCATGGAACGCCCGAAGACATCATGCGCGAGCCCAACTCGCTGACCGGCGCTTACATCTCCGGCAGAGTCCAGATCGAGATGCGCTCCGAACGTCGCGAGAAAAACGGAGCCGCGCTTACGATTCTCGGAGCGAAAGAAAACAATCTCAAGAATCTCGACGTAACTTTCCCCCTCGGCGTGATGACGGTCGTCACCGGAGTCTCCGGATCCGGCAAATCCACGCTGGTCAACGACATTCTTTATCGCGCCCTCGCGCGCCAGCTTTACCGCTCTCGCGAAAAATCCGGCGAGCACAAAGCAATCGTCGGCGCGGAGAATATCGATAAAGTCATTCGTATCGACCAATCCCCGATCGGCCGCACTCCGCGCTCGAATCCCGCAACCTATACCGGCGTATTCACCGCGATCCGCGACCTCTACGCCATGCTGCCCGAATCGCGCGAGCGTGGCTACAAAGCCGGACGCTTTTCCTTCAACGTTTCCGGAGGACGTTGCGAGGCCTGCCAGGGCGAAGGCCAGCGCCGCATCGAAATGAATTTTTTGCCCGACGTCTACGTCCTCTGCGAGGTTTGCGGCGGACGCCGCTACAACCACGAAACCCTGGCCGTAAAGTACAACCGCAACTCCATCGCCGACCTGCTCGAGATGCCCGTCTCCGACGCGTTGCCCATTCTCGAAAACATTCCACAGGTAAGACAGAAGCTGCAAACCCTGGTCGATGTGGGCCTCGGCTACATTCATCTCGGTCAATCTGCCGTGACGCTCTCCGGCGGCGAGGCCCAGCGCATCAAGCTGGCCCGCGAGTTGAGCAAGCGCCAAACCGGCAAAACTCTTTATCTCTTGGACGAACCCACCACCGGCCTCCACTTCGACGACGTAAAAAAATTGCTCGACGTCCTGCACCGGTTGACCGACCTGGGCAATTCGATCATCATCATCGAACACAATCTGGACGTGATCCGCAACGCTGACTGGATCATCGACCTCGGCCCCGAAGGCGGCGAAGAAGGTGGCCGCATCGTAGCCCAAGGCACACCGGAGCAGGTCGCACGCGTGAAGAAGTCGTACACCGGGCAAGCGTTGACGGGATATTTTGCGGGGAACGGGAAGCGGAGTGCGTGATTCGTATCGTGTCCGAAAACAGATGCCTCACACTTGCGCAAGAATCGCCTCACCAACTCGCTTTGAAAGGGCACGGCTTGAGCCGTGCTGTTAATCTGCAAAATGAGTGCGGGCTTTAGCCCCTGAGGGACTCTGCCTTGTGGGCGCAATTGAAGAAAGGTTCTTTTCTGTCATCACCCGACAACCCGCCGCCCGACCCGCAGCCTCTACCCAGCGAGCCGCAGCTATCGGCGCAGCCGATTACCTACACGTTTCCGGCCGCGCCCACGCCGCCCGCTCCTGCCCCCAAAGCCGGCGAAAATCCCGTCTGGAGCGGCTGGGATGTCCTGGTCATTGCCATCCTCACGCTCGGCATTCTCTTCGTCGTCCAACTCGTCACCGTCCTTGCCGCACGCCAGTTCGCCTATCCTCATCGGAGTTGGCTTGAAGTCGCGCAGAAGCCCGTACTCGCGCTGCTCGCGGAGTTGGTGGCCTACATCGCCGTTGCGCTCTATATGTTTCTACTGGTCGAGGGCAAATATCACGCACGCTTCTGGCAAGCGATTCGCTGGAACTGGCCGGGCGTGGCCGGACTTAGTATCTTCGGTGTGGGCGTTCTGATGCTAGGTTTCGACGCGCTGGGCCGATTTTTACCCATGCCCAAGACCACGCCCTTCGATCAGTTTTTCGAGCGTCCCATGGACGCTTATCTCACCGTAGCTTTCGCCGTCACCCTCGGCCCACTGATGGAGGAACTTTTCTTCCGCGGCTTCCTGTATCCCGTGATTGCCCGGCGCATGGGCGCCGTCTGGGGAATCATTCTCACCGCGCTGCCCTTTGGCCTCATGCACTACGCGCAATATCGTTCCTGGTCGGCCGTGCTGATCATTATTATGGTCGGCGTCGTGCTTACCACAATCCGCGCCGTGACCAAGTCTGTGGCCTCGAGCTTTCTTGCGCACGTCGGCTACAACGGAACTCTCATGGTGCTGGCCGCGGTCGCCACCGACGGCTTCCGTCACATGGAAAAAGTCGGTATTGTCTTGTTTTGATTGTGTGGCGCGGGCGCTCCCGCCCGCGAAATCCAACCACGAGACAAACCTCAAATCCTTGTTCCGATCCCAAGAGATCATGGCCTCGACCACATTCCTCTAGCTGGCCGCATTTCGGGGGCGAGAGCGCCTGTGCCGCATTCAACCCAAAACCACTGATAATCCTCAGGCTTCTCCACCAACCCTGTTCTCACTGGATTTTGCCGGATGTACTCAACGGTCCGCCGCAGACTCTCCCCTCCTCGCAATACATGATCGAACGATTCATCCTGCCACACAGGACCAGTTCTTTCGCCAAGCCGATTGATGCTCCGCGCGGACGATCCCTTGATCGCTCTTAGGATTTCCGGAAGAGCAAAGGTCCAGCCGTCGGTATCTCGCAGAGCTGTAAACAGCAAATGGACATGATCGGGCATGATTACGACCGCGTGAATCCGGATTGTCCTGCCGTTGTCATGGAGGCAGTGCTGCAGGGTTAGAGTCCGCGCCTTTGGGGAGAGATCAAGTGCAAGCCGCGTACGGAAAGTGACAAAAACAGGTCGGTCGTCTCTTGATAATGAGGCAGACGACGACGGTATTCGTATCGGCGGAAAGTTGCATTGAGCATGAGAGCGACTACTCTTTTTTCATCGTAGCGCCAGAAGACGGATATCGCAGAGGTGTGCTGAACTTTTTTCCGGAACACAGTTCCGAAATGGACTTATCAGCCTTGCTCTTGGTTAGCTCTCGCGGGCAGAGCCTGCCCTGAGCGAAGCCGAAGGGACTGCCCGCGCCACATTTCTGTGGGGTATTGGTTTATACTCGCTTCGCCATGAAAGGTAACTCTAAAGTCCTCGCTGAATTAAATAAGGCGCTCCGTGAAGAACTCACCGCGATCAACCAGTATTTTCTGCATGCCGAGATGTGCGAAAACTGGGGATATCACAAGCTCTCCGATTTCATCAAGAAACAATCCATCGGCGAAATGAAGCACGCCGAAGTGCTGATCGAAAGGATCCTGTTTCTCGATGGCAGCCCCTCCATGATGCCGCTGGAATTGAAGGTTGGCGGGACGGTGAAGGGAATGCTCGAAAGCGATTTGGCCCTCGAGGTCGGCGCCGTCAAGCAGTACAACGACGCGGTCGCCATCGCCACCCGCGAAGGCGATAACGGCTCCCGCGACCTGCTGGTGACCCTGCTCAAGGACGAAGAAGAGCACGTCGACTTCCTCGAAGCCCAGATGCACCAGATCAAGGAACTCGGCTACGAACGCTACCTCGCGCAACAAGTGGGCGAGCACGAGGAAGAATAGAGAGAGAGGCGGAAGACTGACCATCTTCGTAGCGGCCGCAGGCTCGAAAGACCTGGTTCGAATTACGAAGATACTCTCCCTCGTTCCCTCCGAATTGTCTAGTCTTTCCGCGAATTTTGCGTGAACATCCATAACCCCTCGCGCCTCGATTCGTCTAAACCCCAGGGTGACATCGTCCGGCAGCGGACAAGGTAGAATCCGGGCGGTCCCGGCTTCAGTAAGGAGACCTTCCTTTGATCCGTACCCATGGGAAAGAATTATCTGCGCGAGTCTGGCTCCTCGCCGCCTCGATTGCGATTTTTGCATGCTTAGAACCAAACGCCGGAGCGCAGCAGAAGAACACCATGTCCGATCAAACGCCGGTAACCACAACCTCCACCGGTGAAGGCGGAATCATTCGGCTGAAGGTGCGCGGAGAGAACAAAGCCAGCCTCGATCGCCAGTCCGTCACAAGGCTCTACAGCCATCCCAAGAATGCCGCTACCTGGCAAACTTCAACCGAAAACTCGGAAGCGGTCTTTGTCGGTCTGGGCCTCGGGCAGTATGACGTTCTGGTGAGCGCAGTGGGGTACCTCACCAGCGAGAAAAAGGTGGAGATCGTCTATTCACAGCAAAACATTGAATTGGATATCGTCCTTCATCCAGACCCCTCGGCGGTCGACCTGAACCCGCCCTTCGAGGATTTGCCGCAGAAGGCTCGCAAAGAGGCCAAGCGTGCGGTGGTCGCGCTCAAGTCCGGAAACCTTAAGGATGCGCAAAAGCACCTCGACAACGCCTACGCGGCATCTCCTTCCAGTTCCGAAACAAATTTCCTCTTCGGATATTTGAACTTCCAGCGCGGGCAGTTCGAGCAGGCGGAGCCTTATCTACAGCGCGCATCTACTAGCGATCCCCCCAATATTCAGGCGCTCATCCTGCTAGGGCGAGTTCAGTTCCGGCGCTCTGATTTTGTGGGCGCACAAAAGAGCTTGGAACAAGCGCTCGTGGCCCGCCCCAGCTCTTGGCCGGCGCACAATCTCCTGGCCGAGGTCTACTTGAAACTGAAGGAGTACGAAAAAGCTCTAAAGGAAGCTCAGTTCGCTCTCGACAATGGCAAAGGGGAACGAAGTGCTGTGTTGCTCGTGCTAGGCCAGGCGCTCGCGAATCTCGGGCGCGATCAGGAGGGAATCCAGCCGCTCAAAGCTTTTCTTGAAGCTACGCCAGAGAGTCCGGCTGCTCCACAAGTGCGCGCCTTAATCCGTGAACTGGAGAAGCGCGCCTCCGAGCGCAGCGAGCATCCAGACGCGACGCAGCTTCCACTCTCTTCCACGGCGAGCGAAGACCTCGCCTTTGACGATTCGCAACCATCCCTGCCAGACAATCTCTGGCAACCAGCGGGAATTGATGACGCGAAGCCGGCGGTCGCGGCCGGCTTGGTCTGCCCCCATGACCACGTAATCGAGATGTCAGGGGAACGCGTCAAGCAACTGGTGGACGATGTGGCCCGCTTCGCGGCGATCGAAGATCTGGTGCACGAACAGCTTGATGTCACGGGCAATCCGGTCAGCAAGGAAACTCGAAAATTTGACTATGTCGCAGCGATCTCCAACGCTCGGCCGGGCTTCCTGGAAGTTAACGAGTATCGCGGTCAGAGGTATGGGACCGCTGATCTGCCGGATGGTATTGCCACTCAAGGTCTCGTGGCACTCGCGCTCGTTTTCCATCCGGAAATGCGCGAAAACTTCCAGATGACCTGCGAAGGGCTAGGCGAGTGGCGCGGGCAAGCAACCTGGTTAGTCCATTTCCGGCAACGTGACGATCGGCCGAGTCGAATTGAGAGCTATAAAATCGGCGGGCAGGTGTACCCGATTCCGCTTAAGGGACGTGCGTGGATTACTGCTGACAACTTTCAAATTGTGCGGATCGAATCCGAATTGGTGAGCCCCGTGCCCCAAATACGGCTTCGAACCGAACATCAGATTGCCGAATATGGACCGGTAGTGTTTCCTAGGAAAAATGTCGAACTCTGGCTTCCCAAGAGCGCTGAAATCTATATCGACTTTCGTCGCCACCGTTACTATCGCCGCCACAGTTTCGATCACTACATGCTGTTCGCGACCGACTCGGCAGACAAGCCCGATCTGACGAAGTACCAGTCCCGTGATCTGCAGGTAAAACCTGCCCCCGAGCCGTCCGGCGTCGTGCACTGACGCCCATCACTTCACGGTGACTGTCAGCAACTGCGCTCCCGATACCACATAGTCTAGCGGAGCCGTCGCGGTCTCATCCACGTTCGACTCTCCGCTCACAATCATCTCCTGATTGCCTCGCATGCCGTCCATCACGTTCATGATCGAGATCGGTAGGGTCGGCATCACTTTGTCGGCGACGCGCGCTTCCGGGTCGGCCTCCAGCAGCGAGACGTAAACCCGGTTGTTGGAATGCTCCTTGTTGAGCAGCGAAATCGTAGACGCCAGATCAAGTTTGCGTCCGAAGGCCGCGTTTGAGCGCCCAAGATGATCGAGCGTATCGCCGTCACTCACCAGAATCCTTAAAGTTCCCTTGCTGGCGGAAGTCGGAATCTTCACTGGAATCTGCTGCACAATGCGCTCTCCGCGGTAAGGTGCCAGCACGGTTTCCAGCATGATTTCTTCGCCCGGACGCGCTTCCGTCACATCGGTGCGAGCGCTCTCCAGCCGCGCCCAGCGCCGCTCGCGGACCAGGTCGAAATCCAGCTTCACTCCTGCCACCGCCGCCGCGCTATAAGGATTGTCATAGATTCGCTCGAAGCGTTCACCCAGAGAAATCGCTGCCTGCATTGCCGCAGGTTGCGCACTCTCGCCCGGTGCGAACATGTTGCGCATCGTGACCTCGGGAAATCCCTTGACCCCAATGCTCCCAGCTAACCGGTACGTGATCTCTTCGCCGAACTCGTTCACTCCGTGCAGCGCGTTGAACACCGTCACCATCAGCGCCACCGGCGTCAGCTTCGGGTTGTTCAGCACCTCGTAATGAAACTGCTTCACGCCCGTGCTGCTGTGGATGCTCAATGCGACTGGAATCATCTCCGGTTGCCGGTTGAACACGCCCATGATGCCGGTATGCCGATCCTGCACAAACGTTCCCACCGGCTCGGTGGTGTTGATGATCTTGAACGCGTTCAGCGGCGAGGCCAGCGTAGCCAGAACCTCCGCCTTGTTCATCGGCAGATCGACCGAGCCAAACTGCAGCAGCGGATGGCCGCACGCCAGCAATCGCTGCGGATCCACGTAGGTCACGGTGCAGGTGGCTTCGATGTCCATGTCGCCGCGCACTAGGATCGCGCTGATCGCCGATCCCGGTACGACTGGCTCCGGCTGTTTATCGTCGCTCACCGATCCCGCGCCCATCACCGGCACAATTCCAGCCGATCCCAGCTGTCCGGCAAAGAGCTGAATGGCTTGTTCGGAGAATCCGTTGAACACCAGCGGGGTTTCAATCGGCTTCAGATAATTCGCGAAACCGCTCCCGCTTGCATCTTGCGCCAAACCCGGCAGCGTGGAAATTTCACCCGGCGTCCCAGTTTTTCCGGCGACATTGTTCAGAGCAGGCTTAACCGCAGCGCTTTGTTCCGCCGGAGAACGATCAAGCGCATTGATCTCCAGCATGTCAGCGATCGGCGTAACTCCCGCAATCGGCTCTTTCGAAAATTCTCCGATCCGAAACGCGAGCGCCCCAGCCAGCTTGCCATCCAAATAGACCGGACTTCCGCTCATGCCCGCGACCACGCCCGTATACTCCACCTTCTGCCCGTGCAAACGGACCAGGATCACGTCGCCCTTCGGCCCGTTCACGTTATGCAGGACGCCCAGAACTTCCACTTCCATGGCCTCCGGCTTGACCCCCTCAAAAACCGTGTAGGCCACGCCGCGCATGCCCGCATGAATCTGGCTGACAGGAATCGTAGGCGGATTTGGCGCCGGATCAGACTTCTGCGCCGCAACCAATGAGGAGAAAGACAGGCAAGCAATGAGGAAAGCGAGAACTGAATTTTTCATGAACTGAGCCCGGCAGGACCGTGTGAGCCCTGCTCTATTACGTTAGACTTCGCCGGATTGTAAGTCGTTGCCAGGAGGGAACAAGGGAGCCGGGCAAAACATCCCAATCGCGAATCCCTGCGTCTATACTAGCACAGGGGCATTTCGCCCCCAATGGTGTATTTTCCTCCTCGGGGTTTCTATGTTCGCCGATTTCTTAGCTATCAACCGCCGCTCAGGCCAGTTTGGCCACACCATGTGGATGCTGGCAATGGCCTTCTCGCTCAGTCTTTTTTTCGCAGACTCTCCCGCATCCGCCCAGGATCAGACCCAGACCCCGCCGCAAACCAACGACAACGGTAAGCCCAAGCAGGACGCCCCTGCTGAGGCTGGTGGCCCAAGCGGCGACATCGGTCCCTACGCGATTCCTAAAAAGAATCCCGACGAAGCGCCCCCCCCGCCTCCGCCGCCGACGCCGAAGAAGGTCGAGGGCCTGCCGGACTATTCCATCAAGGTGAACTCGCCCCTGGTGAATGTCGACGTACTGGTCACCACCAAGGCCGGAGAGTTCGTCCCCGGCTTGAAGAAGGAAAATTTCCGTCTGTTTGAAGACGGTGCCGCCCAGGCTATCAACACCTTCAATGTTTCGAAGGCCCCCATCACAGCCGTGCTGCTGGTCGAATACGCCTCCACCAACTATGGGTTCATGATCCAGGCGCTGCAGGCTTCCTACTCCTTTGCCAACACCCTGCAAAAGGACGACTGGATTGCGGTCGCCTACTATGACATGCAGCCGCACATCCTCGTCGATTTCACCCAGGACAAGAGAGCGGTCTACGGAGCCTTGAACCAGTTGCGCATTCCCGGCTTCGCCGAGACCAACTTGTTTGACGCCTTGTATGACACGCTCGACCGCCTCGACCGGATTGAAGGCAAGAAGTACGTCATTCTCGTGACCACCGGAGTCGACACCTTCAGCAAGCTCACGCTGGATAAGATCATGAAGAAGATCAAGGATACGAAAGATGTAACCATCTTCCCGGTCAGCGTGGGATGGATCATCCGCGAAATGTACGAAGCCCACGGCCGCGCCGCACCGCACGGCATGGGTATTCCCGTCAGCAACATGGATTACCTGCAAGCCGACAACGAAATGCGTACCTTCGCCGCCATGACCGGCGGCCGCGCCTACTTCCCCCGCTTCGAGGGCGAGATGCCGGAGTTGTTCCACGACATCTCCAACGACATCCGCAATCAATATTCGATCACCTACCGTCCCACCAACGACAAGCTCGACGGCACCTATCGCAAGCTCAAAGTGCAGGTCGTGGCCCCCGATGGCGGACCGCTCAAAGTGAAAGACCAAAAAGGTAAGGAACAGAAAATCGACGTCGTCTCCCGCGACGGCTACACCGCCAAGCACTCGGTGGACTAACGAGCAAAATTTTGTCGATGGAATCCCTGCCGGTCGTATATACCTGACGTATATACGTGGAGGATCCATGGGCACAGCGCGTGTATTCCGGTCGGGAAACAGCCAGGCGGTTCGATTGCCGAAGCAGTTTCGCCTGAAAAGCGAAGAGGTTGAGATTTTTCGGCGTGGCGATGAGATTGTTCTGCGCGAAAAAGACGGAACCATGGTTCGAGCATTCGATCTTCTGGCGGGCTTGCCTGAGGATGTCGAACTGGCCGGTCGCGAAAAGGATTGGCCGCAGAAGCGCAAAGGCCTGTGATGGAAGCTCGTTATCTCCTGGACACGAACATCGGTATTTACATCCGTCAGAAACGGCTCGAGCAGGTTTTGCGGCGATTCCGCAAACTCCGCCCAGGAGAAGCCGCCCTTTCGGTCATCACCTAATGGCGAACTTTTGTATAGAGCAGCCCAAAGCGCGCATCGCTCAGAGGCGCTGGAGAGACTGTGGGAGTTAGTCCATGTGCTGCCCGCCCTTGCTTTGCCAGAAAGCGCGACTCAGACCTACGGTGCGACGCGGGCCTACCTGGAAGCGAAAGGCGAAATGATCGGCAACAATGATCTTTGGATCGCCGCCCACGCCCTCGCAGCTGGATTGACGCTGGTCACCAATAATGAGAAGGAGTTCCGCCGGGTGCGTGGACTGAAAGTACAGAACTGGGCTGTGTGATGTGTGACTACGTTTCGTCGACCAAAGGAAGATTTGATGCATCTACCAGCGGACGAGGTGAAAGCCGAATTCCTACGGTCGTTTCCTGCAGGATCAGGGGAACTAGCGTTCGAGTTACCGAACGACATTACGTATCTGCACCCGCGGGCAGAATTCAAACGTAGATACAGAGTCGATCTGGGAAAGAAGTAGCCGACGGCGATCCCTATTTTTAATTTTTGTGGTTGATCAAGGCTCGGAGTGCCCCCTCCTTAGGGTTTACAATAGGGTGTTCCGCGCACTTATCTTCATTCATGCAGTCCTGGAGGAATCTATGAAGCTTACCCCTGGAAAACTTGCCGGTCTCAGAAAAGTTTCAAACGAGCACGGTGTGATCGCAGCTGCGGCCATGGATCAACGCGGCTCGCTGCAAAAATCGCTGGGCAAAGAAAAAGGCGGAGAAGTCAGCGACGCCATGATGGAGGAATTTAAAACCCTGGTCACCGAGGTGCTGACGCCACACGCCAGCGCCATCCTGCTCGATCCCGAGTGGGGACTGCCCGCCTCCAAACGACGCGCCAAGAACGCCGGCCTGCTTCTGGCCTATGAAAAAACTGGTTATGATAAGACCGGTCCTGGACGCCTGGGCGATCTGCTCGACCACTGGTCTGCACGCCGCTTGAAGGAAGCTGGCGCGGATTGCGTCAAGATTCTCCTCTACTACACCCCGTTCGATCCCAAGGAAGTGAATGACAAGAAGCACGCCTGGGTCGAGCGCATCGGCGACGAATGCCGCGCCAACGATATCCCATACTTCTTGGAGTTCGTGGGCTACGACGAGGGTGCTGACGAAAAAGCCTTGGACTACGCCAAGAAGAAGCCCCACATCGTCACCGAGAGCATGCGCGAGTTCAGCAAAGACCGCTATGGCGTGGATGTGCTGAAAGTCGAAGTGCCGGTCAACATGAAGTTCGTCGAAGGCACGAAGTCATTCGGCGGCCAGAAAGCCTACACCAAGAAAGAGGCCATCGACCTCTTCCACACGGCCGCGAACGTCGCAACCAAGCCGTTCATCTATCTTTCTGCTGGCGTCAGCAACGCCGAATTCAGCGAGACCCTGGAACTGGCTGGCGAATCGGGAGTGAAGTTCAACGGCGTGCTCTGTGGCCGCGCCACCTGGAAAGACGGCATTCCGATTTATGCCAAGCAAGGCGCAGCCGCATTCCGCAAATGGCTGGAGACCGAAGGCGTGAAGAACATCAACAACGTCAACGGCAAACTCAAGGCCGCAACTTCCTGGCATTCGATCTATAGCGTCGAGCCCGTCCTGGCCAACGCGTAGATCCCAACGTTCCGTGTGGCGCGGGCACTCCTGCCCGCGCCTTTTCTTGTCACACGCAAAAACGCCAGAAGGATTTTTCCGGGTCGCCGTCCCGGAGCACAAAATAAGAATCACCTTGACCGAACGATCGAGTCGAGTCTGCCTTTGCTGAGACCCGAGACCTGCCCTTAGTGCGCGTGAAACACAGTCTCCAGCAAGAAGAACATTCCCGCTCCCACAAAGACCAGCAGCGCCATCTTCATCGCCGGTTCCTTATTCACCTCAGGCACTAAATCCGAAGCGGCCACATAAATGGTGACCCCTGCCGCAAGCGGCAGCCCCGCGCTCACATGATGTCGAAATACCGCCATCGTCAGAACCCCCGCCAACGTCGCTCCGCCCAGAATCACGGATGCGAACCAAGCGGTCCCACGGCTGCGCCCGCTGGCCAGCATCACCGAACTCACCGTGAAGCCTTCCGGAATCTTGTGCAGGAAGATCGCGAAAAAAATAAGCCACCCGAGAGCGTTCGAAACCAGAAATCCCGACGCGATCGCGATCCCGTCAAAAAATGTATGAATGATCAGCCCGAGCAGCACCGAGTATCCCTTGTGCGCGTGCATGAACTCGTCTTTATGCGTCTCTTCGCCAAAATGAAAGTGAGGCGTAACGGTGTGCTCAAAGAAATGAACGATCAGGTAACCCAGCAGAATCAGGGACGCCGCGCTCCGCCCTCGCAGCTCCAGACTTTCCGGAACCATCTCCACCAGCGCCGTCGCCAGCATGAATCCCGCCCCCAGCGCGACAAAGTACCGTAGGTACCGCCGCTCCCAATTTCGCTGCACAATAATCGCCCCGCCAAAAACATTGGCGGCGGCCGCGGTAAGCCCAAGCAGTATGCTGATGAGAATGGCGCTCATGTGCAGTTGGCGAGGATCATACCAGAGGGGATTCACCACAGAGGCACAGAGACGCGGAGGAAAGCCAATTCTTGCTTTTCTCTGTGTCTCTGTGGTGAGATTATCCCGAATGCCTTATGTGCATCACGTCCCCATCCTGCACGATGTAGTCTTTACCTTCCAGTCGCAGTGTCCCCTTGGCCCGAGCGTTGGCTTCGGAGCCGGCATCCAGCAGCTGATCCCAGCGAATCGTCTCTGCGCGAATGAAATGCTTTTCCAGATCGGAATGGATCGCGCCCGCCGCTTCCTGCGCCCGCGAATGCGCCGGAACCTGCCAGGCTCGGCACTCGTCTTCGCCCGCGGTAAAAAACGAAATCAGTCCGAGCAGTTTATAGGTTGTCCGAATCAGCCGCACCAACCCGCTCTCCGTCAGCCCATAGCTGGAAAGAAATTCCGCCGCATCCGCGTCGCTCATCTCCGCCAGCTCTGCTTCCACCTTGCCGCAGATCGCCGTGGCCGCGGCATTCGGCCTCGCCGCAATGTCGGTCAGCTTGTACTTGCTCACCGCTTCTTCCAACTCCTTGCCTAACTCGGTCGACTCACCAATATTCAGCACATAGAAAATCGGCTTTTCACTGAGGAACATAAAGCCCTTAATCCGCTTCTTGTCCTCGGGAGTCATCTCCATTTCACGAAGTGGTTTATCCGATTCCACCTGCGCCTTCGCGCGCTTCAGCAGCTCGAATTCCTTTTCGAGCTCCGCTGTCTTCATCTTCTTCAGATCTTTTTCCAGCCGTTCCAGCCGCTTTTCGATCTGCCCCAGATCGCTCACCAGCAGATCAAATTCCACGTTTTTGATGTCTTTCAGCGGATCGATTTCCCCGGCATGCGGCACCGACGGATCATCAAACACGCGCACCACGTGCGCCAGTGCGTCCACATTGCGCAAATGCGCCGCGTAAGCGCTGTCTTTCAACGCTTCCTGCCCAATCGCGCCGACGTCCACATATTCCACCGATGTATGCGTGAGCTTCTTCGGGTTGTAAAGCGCCGCCAGCCGGTCCAGTCGATCATCCGGAACCTTGGCCACTCCAATATGCGCCTCCCGCGGATTCGCCCACGCCTGGTCTGAAAGATGTGCCTTGGTCAGAATCCGAAACAACGACGTTTTGCCCACCTGCGGCAGGCCAATGATTCCAGTTTTCATAAGAAAGCTTCTAGCTTCTAGCTCCTAGCTTTTAGCGAAACGGACGAGAACAGAGGGGCTACGCACAGTGCGCTCCAGCCATCGTCGAACAACATTTCAGGATAAATGATCGGAGACGCAAATGCCCAACGATGCAGGGGTGGAGGGCTGAGCTAGAAGCTAGAAGCCAGGAGCTAGAAGCTCCGAGCTGTTAAATACACAACCACGAGCCCCAGCAGCAACACCGCGCCTTCCACTCGCGTCGACCACACATGCAGCGCATCGAACTGCACCCGCTCAGGGTTATCGATCGGAACGGACCTCACCTCACCCAACGACGCCCGCAACACATCCATGCGCGAAATTATCCCGAACTGCGACACCAACGTGAGCGCCAGCATCAAGCACAAAAGCACGTGACGTCCCGCAAACACATGCGCAGTTCCGTCAGTGAGACGGCTGTAAAACAGGGAACTGCCGAGAAAAACAATTCCAGAGAGGATCGCGATCCAGTGCAACTTCCCTAAAGCGCGTCCCACGACATTGCCAGCGAGGTGAGATGTCGGCAAAACAGAGAACGCCGTCGGCGCCAGCACGAACGCAAAAAAGATCAGCCCGCCAATCCAGCAGACCAGTGACAACAGCATGAGAAACCGCAGGAAAGACATAGCGAAGAATTATAGTCCCGTGCCGAGAAACCAAAGGCTGGAAACTGGGACCGGCAACTGGCAACTGATCACTGGCCACTGCCTCACTACACCGGCACGGCCACATTCTCCACAATCTCGCGCAACACCTGGTCGGCCTGCTCCGACCTCTTCACGGTCGAGGCGTATTGCCCGTCGACCACTACACGATGCGCGAACACGGGCACCGCCAGCGGCTTGAAATCTTCCGGAGTGCAGAAGCTCCGGCCGTCAAGGAACGCCATGGCCTGCGCCGCACGGTAAAGCGCCTGCGCCCCGCGCGGCGAAACTCCCAGCGATAAATATTCCGATTGCCGCGTCCGCCGCACAATCTCCAGCGCGTAGGTCACCAGCGATTCATCTACGCGAATCGCCTTCACGGCCTCTTGCATTTCGAGCACGTCCGCGCCGGTAAGAACCGGCCGCAAATCCTGCAAGTGCGCCGCTCCTGCCTCCGAGCGCAAAATCACTCGCTCCGCCGCCGCATCCGGATATCCCATCCTCACCCGCATCAGGAATCGATCCAGTTGCGACTCCGGCAGCGGATACGTCCCATGATGCTCCACCGGATTCTGTGTCGCGATCACCAGAAACGGCTGCGGCAACTCGTAAGAATGCGCATCCACCGTAACCTGGCCTTCGTTCATCGCCTCCAGCAGCGACGACTGCGTCTTCGGCGTCGTGCGATTAATCTCATCCGCCAGCAAAACGTTGGTGAACACCGGCCCACGCTTGAACTCGAACTCCTGCTCCATCGCCGAATACACCGAGATTCCCAGCACGTCGGAGGGCAGCATGTCGCTGGTGAACTGTACCCGCTGGAAGGTGCAATCGATGGCCCGGGCCAGCGCCTGTCCCAGCGTGGTTTTGCCAACGCCCGGTACACCTTCAATCAGCAGATGTCCCCGGGCAAAAATGCAAACCAGCGCCAGCCGCACCACATCGTCTTTTCCCCGAATCACGCGGCGAAGGGATTTTTCCAACTCGGCGGCTTTGTGGGATACGGCAATCGCAGTCTCAGGCGGCATTAGATGGATTCTACTATCGGCCACGCAACCGGCGGAGTTACCGATGTCATAGGACTTCAGCTCTTAAGCTACTGGCTTCTAGCTACTAGCTTCAGCCCAATAGGCGCCGAAATTCCGTGTCAGCGCAACCATGAAATCAGAACGACGTCACTGCTGCGTCTTGCATGAGGTTTTAGCTAGAAGCCAGGAGCTAGAAGCTAGCAGCGGTTTTACTGCATAAACTCCGCCGGCCGCCCCGTCAGCCGCTCAATCCTCTTCGCAATCGGAGGATGCGTCGAAAACAGGCTCCCAAAATTCATCCCCAGCAGCGGCTGAATAATAAACAGGTGCGCCGTCGAAGGCGATGCCGCCATCGGCACCCGCCGCGAGTAAGCATCCAGCTTCTGCAACGCGCTCGCCAGCGCATACGGATTCCCCGTAAAATGCGCTCCCGTCGCGTCCGCCTGATACTCCCGCGACCGCGACACCGCCAGCTGAATCAAGCTCGCCGCAATCGGAGCCACAATCAGCATCAATAGTCCCGCCAGCCCTCCGCCTCCGCGGTCCTCGCGCTCGCCACGCCCGAACCCGCCAAAAATCATCGCCCAGCGGCCCATGCTGGCCAGCATGGTAATCGCGCCCGCAATCGTTGCCGCGACAGAACTGATCAGAATATCGCGATTGTTCACGTGCCCCAATTCGTGCGCCAGCACGCCTTCCAACTCTTCATCGTTGAGCAGGCCGAGAATTCCATGCGTCACCGCCACCGATGCGTGCTTCGGATTTCTCCCCGTGGCAAAAGCATTTGGCGACTCGGTCGGGATCACGTAAATCTTCGGCATCGGAATCCCAATCTTCTGCGTCAGCCGCTCCACAATCCCGTAGGCCCGCGGCAGTTCGTCGCGCGTTACCGGCTGCGCCCGGTACACGGCCAGAGCAATCTTGTCGGAATAGAAGTAGGAGACGAAGTTCATCACCACCGCGATCCCCAGCGCCAGGAGCATCCCATTCTGCCCGCCAAACGCCCGCCCAATCATCATCAGCAGCAGCGTCAACGCCGTCAGCAAAAACGCGGTCTTAAATGTATTTCCCATAATCGTTCTCACCCAATTAGATGTTACGCCCCCTAAGGAGATGCACGTACCCCGGCCTGCCGCCAAACCTGGTGTTGTGCAGGTGTTATGTGGGGACAGCCGCCCTCGCCCGGCACTTCCCGTGTGGAGCGGACACTCCTGTCCGCTGCCTTTCGCCGTTCGGGGACAGTCGCCCTGCTCTTCCAGGGAGCCGCCGAGAAGCCGTCAAACCGCCGAGAACTTATGCAGCACCGTGGAAGAGCGGCTCTTCAGGGCCGCGTAAGCCGCCCAAAATCACGACGGGCTTTAGCCCCTGATCCCCGCGCTTGCGTGACATCCAACCCCATCCGCCCGGTGCAAATCTTCCGTCAACCAATTTATTTAACCCCTTCCCCCGCAACCTCCTAGACCGCAGCCCGACCCCGAGAACCTCGTCGCCATTGCTATAATGTATTTACAGTGATTAGCCAAAAGCAATACAGCTCGCCCGACCCCGCTGCCGAATTCGATCGCATCGCTAACCCCATTCTTTCCGATATTTTGGCCGCAAACCCTTGGATCCAAAGATTTTGCTTCGGCACCCTTGGGCTTGGCTCCCGCAACTCTCACAAAACAGGGATCTTAACCGGAAGGTATGCTTTTTTACCAGGTGTCAATCTTATGTCCATCAATCCCCATGTCAAAATCTGTGCCCACATCAGGGTCACCGGAATCCAGTGCGGCTCTCCCGCTCTGCGCGAGAAGGAATTCTGCTACTTCCATCAGCGCATGATCCGTGGCGTTCCTACACCGAAGAACGCGCGCATTCATCCCATGGCTCTCATCGAGACGGAGGAATCCATTCAGGTTGCTCTCATGGAAACCATCAATGCCATCGTGCGCAATCAAATCGACCTGCGCCGCGCCGACTTGATCCTCAAGGCCCTCCACATCGCCGTGAAAAATTCCCGCCGTGTCGCCTTCAACTGGGACACGTCACACATGATCCGTCAGTCTCCCGAATTCGAAACGCCTCCGGAACCACCCGCCATTGCCAGCGCACCCGCCGACCAGCCGGTTGCCACACCGCCGCGTCTTCCGCCCGCCAAACGAATCCGCGGCAACCGGGCGCCCAAAGGTCAGGCAGTGATGAATCCAGATAGGCAGAGTCTGCCCGCGAACCCGGTAGGAATGGGCGAACTCCATGCGGCAGAAGATCTCAACTAGCTTTTGTTTTTATTCCGCGATCGCAGCAGCGGAGTGCCCCAGGCGCTCGCGGCTAACAGAGCCCCAAACAGAATGACGGCGTCGATACTGGACCGTCCTTCGGCCGACCAGTAAACGTCGCGCAGGTTCAGCCAGAGAGCAAATTCATCGAGCGTGAGGGCAGCGCCCACGCCGTAGAGGACCGACATGAGCCGGCTCAACAGAATCGATGAATCGTCTTCCCCGGTGCCGATATCGCAAAGCCATCCGTAACCGACCAAAAGGAGGATGAGAATTCCGAAGACTAGATGGTGAATGTGCCGTCCACTCGGCTCAATGATGAAATGGAACGGCGGTATGTGGTGTTCAATGGCGTAAACCACGGCGCGGACTCCGGCGAAGGTCAGAAAGAAACTGACAGAAGCCACGAACAGACGACGCCGGGGCCGGTCCGGAATGCGGTCATGGAGAACGGCGCCGAATGGGGTGCCTTGCAGCAGCAACAAAAAGAAAGCCGTCCCCGCAATCGCAAGCAGCAGGATGAACCAGGAGTAGGCCATTGGAGAGAGTACCTAGTATCTAGTATCTAGCAAACATTCCCACGGTACTAGGTACTCGCGACTGTGACTGCGAAGGCTAGGCTTTCTGGGCTTCGCGTTTTAGCGCGCGGTCCAAAGTTTGATCGAGAGCGGACTTCGCTTTCTCGTATTCCGCTTGCGAGATCAGCCCCTGCTTGCGCTCGACTTCAAGCTGGAAGAGTTCTTCTTTGATTCCCTCCATCAGCATGGAGGTGGGACGGGCGACTGAGCTGCGACCAGCGCTGGTTGCGGCGACTTCAGCGGGCGCGTAATCATCTTCTTCCTGCATTGCGACTGGCATGGAAGAGCCGGCCGGTTGGCGCTTCAAAGCGCGCGCCGCAGCCTGTTGCCGGGAGCCTACGTACACGCCGCCGATGATCAGGACTGCAGCGAAGCCTCCGAGGATTTGCCAGCGATATTTCTGCAGCGGATCGGGAGCATCGATCGGCGGACCGAGTCCTCCACCGGGACGGTTGCTGGACTGCGCGCCAGGAGCGCCGGCGGAACTTTGTCCGCCTTCGCCAGAGCCTTGAGCGCCGCTCTCCTGGCCGGCTTCCAGCGTCCCTTCGCCCGAGATTTTGAACGCAAGGTTTTGGCCGGGCGCCGTGTTGGAGGCGACTTGCACGCCGGCATCGGGCTCATTTGGATAATTGATCAGTTTGAATCCCGCCGAACTCGCGGCCGCGGTGAATTGCATCGCCTTGGGGAGCATGACGACGAAGTGCTCCAGGGGATAAATCGACTTGGGATCGATATTGGCGCTGCCGCTATAGGGAAGCTGATAGGTGACCTCGAAGCGCGTCAATCCGGGCCGCAGGGGAAAGATGAACGAGTAGCGATTCTTCTCGCCTTCGGGCACGGGAGCGGACTTCAGCGGATTACCGCCTTCGGTTGTGGCCGTGGCGGAATCGTCGATGACTTGCGCCCCGTCAGGAACGTAGAACTCGAGATTGCGTTCGTTCATCTGAGTGCGCGGCGGGCTGGAGGTGTTCTGCACTCCGAATTCGCGGGTGACGGCGATCTGGCCCTGACCGGCCTGGACGCGCATGATGTCGGCGACCACCTGGATGCCGTCGACTTTTTTCGCGACGTCATACACTTCGATCGCTACCGACGTGGTTCCCGGAGGCGCCATGCGGTGATAGGTGACATCCTGATGGATGGCGCGAATTAAGTGCGGAGCTTGCGCATCGTCGAGCTTGAAACTGAATTGGCCCTTGGCGCCGGTTTTGGTGCGGCCGGATTCTTCCATGCCCTGGCCGAGCTTGAACATGACTACATCGTCGCCAGCAGCGGGCTTGCCGGTGGTAGAGTTTTTCACCGTGCCGGTGAGAGTTTGGGCGGAGGCGAAGGCGGCGAGGAGGAGAACGAGGCCAACAAGGAAGGTCGCCTCGCGCTTATTGCGACGCAACAAGCGCGTCACGGCGCGGGGGCTCCCACAGATCCTTCGCTCGGCAAGAATCGCCTCACTCAGGATGACATTCATTATGGGATCCGTCGGCTGCGTGACTGCTTCGCTTCGCGAAGCAATCACTTCGCTCAGGATGACAATTGAAGATTTCAAGATCTTTTTCCTTTTTGCGGCGCGGGAGTTTTTTCCAGGCGGTCGATCTCGGCCAGGATGGTGGCGGCTTCATCCTGCAAGGAGGATTTCAGCGAAGCGTAGTCGACATCGGGCACCTTGCCGGCTTTGTACTCGAAGTTGAGATCGCGCAGGTTTTCGTAGACGGCATCCTTGCGCTCGCGCAGATAACCGGCGCGGGTTTTTTCCGGGCCAAGAAAAAGTCTTCCGGGAAGATAGAAAACATAATAAACAGAAGCGACGAAGAGCATCAGGCAGAGAGGAATCCAGGTCATAGATCAGTCTCCTTGCGGGCCTGGTCACGGAATTGTTCCAGTTCGGCACCGCGGACAGGACGAAGGCCATCGGCGATCGCCGGAGCGGGACGATTTTTCCAGGCGCGAATCACCAGCACGATCAAGCCGAAGCCGAGAATCAGAACGACCGGCGGGATGATGTAGGCTGCGCGATCGAAACCTTGCATGGTGGGGGCGGCGAGCACCGTGGGTCCGTATTTTTGCACGAAGCCCTGCTCGACCAGGCTGTCGCTGTCTCCGCGGGTAAGCGACGCCATCAGCTCGTTGCGCATGCCATCGGAAGCGGGACAGCCGACGTGGTTGCATTCCAACAGAATCTGGTTGCATCCACAGATGCACATCAACTGGTGGCCGAGTTCGGTGAAGCGAGTGGCGGGATCTCCGGCGCCGAGCAAGGCGAATACTGCGGCGGAGAGGACCAGGGCTTGTATTAACTTGCGGCGCAGATTCCCACTTCTCGCAAAAGATGCGAGAAGCGGGGCACCCGGACTGAAGAGCGAATTTAGACGACTGGGCATCAGTCTCCTGTGACCGCGGGCTCGGCATGGGTTCGCGCTATGCGGGCGGCGGCTGGGGCGCGGACCGGGGCGGGCGCATTCGGAATCAGCGCGAGCACAGTTCCAATCAGCATGATCCAAACGCCCATCCATATCCACATGACCAGCGCATTCAAATGTGCCCGAAGAATGGGGCGACCGTTATCCGGATTGACGCCCTCGAATACCACGTAGAGATCTTCATTCAGACCGGAACGAATGTCGGGCATGGTGGAGGTCTGCTGGCTGGCATGGTAAAAACGGCGCACCGGCGTCATGGTATCGATCTGCTTGCCACTTTTGAAAACATCGAGCATCGCCCACTGGCTGTAATAGTTCGGGTTGTCGTCTTCGGTGGAGGAGCGGCAGATCAGCGTGTAGGGGCCGATGGTCATCTTGTCGCCGTTCTTCATCTCCATCTCTTTATCCAGATTGAAAGCGGCTCCCGCGAAGCCGATGATCACCACCACGACGCCGAAATGGACGATGTATCCGCCATAGCGGCGCGTGTTGCGGTGCGTGAGTTGCACCATGGAGGCGAACATGCCTTGCCCGGTGTGCTTGGAGATGACGCGGCCGCCGCGGTAGAACTCGCTGGCCACGGTGAGGGTCACGAGCACCGAGAGCGCGATCGCCATTAGGGAATAGAAGTAGGAAATATCTTTCCAGGGCTTCAAGCCGAATGCCGATCCCCAACTCTGCGGCGTGACCATCAGGAAGATTGCGACCACAATGGCGCCGATGGCCGGCCACATGAAGTTGCGCTTCAGGCTTTCGAGAGAAGTCTTGCGCCACGCCAGAAGCGGGCCCACGGCAGTGAGGATCAGGAGCAGTAAAGCCACCGGGATGGCGACACGGTTGTAGAACGGCGCGCCGACTGTGACTTTGTTGCCTTGCACCAGTTCAGAAATCTTCGGGAACCAGGTTCCCCAGAGCACGGTGAAGCAGAGCAGAACGAAAAGCAGATTGTTGAAGAGGAAGCTCGATTCGCGCGAGACCAGCGATTCGAGTTTGTGCTCGCTGCGCAGATGTGATTTGTTCTTGAAAAAGAAAAACAGGAACACGATCAGAGTGATGGCCAGGAACCAGGCAAACCAGTCTCCGATGGAAGATTGGGCGAAGGCGTGAACGGAGCTTATGATGCCGCTGCGTGTGAGGAAGGTTCCGAGGATGGCTAGCCAGAAAGTAGCGAAGACCAGCCACATGTTCCACATTTTCAGCATGCCGCGTTTTTCCTGCATCATCACCGAATGCAGGAAGGCAGTGCCAGTGAGCCACGGCATAAGCGACGCATTTTCAACGGGGTCCCATCCCCAGTAGCCGCCCCAGCCGAGAACGGAGTAGGCCCAGTGCGCGCCGAGAAAAACTCCACAGGTGAGGAATGCCCAGGTCACCATGGTCCAGCGGCGGGTGATGTGGATCCACTTTTCGCCGGGATACTTCATGATGAGCGCGCCCAGTGCGAAGGCAAACGGGATGGTGAATCCGACATAGCCCAGATAGAGCATGGGCGGATGGATCACCATCTCGGGATACTGGAGCAGAGGGTTCAAGCCGTTACCGTCGGCGGGAATGGTGCCTTGCACGATGGCGAAAGGATGCGCTGCGAAATTGAGCAGCAAAAGAAAAAATATCTGCACGCCGGAAAGAACCACCGAGGCGTAGGCGAAGAGGCGCGGGTCCGTTTTATAACGCAAACGCAGGACGAATCCGTAGGCTGCTAAGAGAAGTGACCAGAACAGCAGCGAACCTTCCTGGCCGGACCAAAGCACGGCAAACTTATAAGGACCGGGCAGATCGCGATTGCTGTGGTGAAGAATGTAGGCGATGGAGAAATCGTCGCGGAAGGCGCAGATGACCAGGACCACAGAAGCGAGAAGAACAGCTGCAAAAGTGACTATGCCGGCGCGACGCGCGGTTTCGCCGATGCGCTCCGAGCCTTGGCGGAGAGCAGTGAGCAGTGGGCTATCTGCCCAAGACGCGGGCAAGCCGGCGCGACCGGCGGTTGCGCCCGCTGGTTGCAAGGAACCCCGGTTCTGGAAAGCTAGCGCGATGATCCCGGCGACGAACGAGTAAACGCTCAACGCCAAAGCGAGAAGAAGTGCAAAACTGCCTATTTCCGCCATGTGCGGGAACCCCGGCCTATTTTTTCAGAAACGCCCCGGCGAGGCAACCGTCAAGGGCCATTCACTAGATGCAATCCGTCCGTGGCAAGGCATCAGGAAAACAGCGCAGGCAGCCCCAGGATCGGATCGACGGTAGGTGCGATCTCCAACCTACGATATCCAGCCACAGACCCAGAATCGGGGGCCTAGCCACGGTTTGGTCGCCCCGGCACAGGCAAGTTCAAAGAGCAACTAAGCGCTCTGCTGATGGTAGCGCTGCATCACTTCGCGTTCCGCGGCGAGCCAATCCTCGGCTTCGCTGCCTGAGCCGGCTTCGCGCTGCTGGTACAGTTCGTAGGCGCGGCGGCGGATCTCGTCCTCCAGGTTGATCGGAACCACATTCTTGCGCGGTTCGGTCTTCCGGAGTTCGAACTTCTTGGGCTCCGCCGCGACTCTGGATTGTGGAGTAACTTTGGATTCCGGCGTGGTTCCTACGGGTGCTACCTCCGGTGCTGCGACTGCCTTTACCTCGGGAACGCTGGTGGGATTGCTGACGCCAGTTTGCTCTTTACTCGTACGATTGGACTTGCCGCCTGAGGTAGATCTTGTTCTCGCCATATTCGGATACTCCTTACAGATACCTAAATTTAGGAATGAATTGAATTGTTGAGCGAACCACATACACCTTGCCCAATTTTCTAGTATGAGAGGCCAGTGTTGGTAACGTTTAAAGCCAGTATAAACCTGTTGAGGCTGTGGAAAGTTGATTTCGGGGGAAGAAATTGGAAGTGGCCGCTTTGCTATAATGGAAGCTCTCCGGATGGCGCTATCGTCTAGGGGTTAGGACGGAAGATTCTCAATCTTCAAACCCGGGTTCGATTCCCGGTAGCGCTACCAAGTGTCCCAGCGTCCCTTGCGCGGGAACCACTCAAACACATCAAAGCAGCTGATTGATACAACTGCGTCCTTCAGCGACGTTAGTGTCGCAAGGACGCAGCAGGACTTGACTCTGGTATTGGGCTTAGCGGGACAGACGTGGCTGCGGGCTGAGGTACCAGGCTGAAATCAGGCTGAAGCGTCTTCAAAGCTGGACGTTTGGAAGGCACGAACTGACTCCAGTGATTGTGACCGAATGCCAGGACGCTATCGAGGGAGCCGATGTAGACCATCCCGTTTGCCACTGCGGGTGAGGAAACCAGGAAACCATTCGCCGGGTAGCTAAACCACAGGAGGGCGCCGGTCTTCGCATTCAGAGCGTACATCGCGTCGGAAGAAGCGATGTAAACCACGCCATTCGCCACCGCCGGTGAAGAAGACACCGATGTGTCGGCGGGGTAACTCCACAACAAGGACCCGGTCGCGGCGTTCAGCGCGTAGACGTTATTATCCTCCGAGCCGATATAGACCACGCCGTTCGAGACTGCGGGCGAGGCCTCCACGGCGTTGCCGGTAGCGTATTTCCAGAGCAAAACGCCGGTACTGGCGTTTAGCGCGTACACATTGTTGTCCCACGAACCGATATAGACGACCCCGTTTGCGACTGCGGGAGAGGAGGTGATCGTGCTTCCGGTGGGATAGCTCCACTGCAAGGCGCCGGTGGCGGCGTTCAGCGCGTACACATTGTTGTCTTCCGACCCGACATAGACCACTCCGTTTGCCACCGCAGGCGAGGAATACACACCATTGCCCGTCGAGTAGCTCCACAATAGCGAGCCTGTGCTGCCGTTCAGGGCGTAGACGTTGCCATCGTCCGAGCCGACGTAAACCACGCCATTCTCAACGGCGGGCGAGGACTGTACACCGTTCCCTGTGGGGTAGCTCCATAGAAGGGCTCCGGTCTTTGCTGTGAGCGCGTAAAGATTGTGATTCAGGGAATCAAAAGAGCCGGAGCCGACATAAACGATCCCATTGGCGACGGCTGGCGCGGAAATCACCGATTCGCCAGCGGGGTAGCTCCACAATAAGGAGCCCGTGCGGGCGTTCAGCGCGTACACGTTGGTGTCCTCCGAGCCGATATAAACCGCACCGTTGGCGACGGCGGGTGAGGACTCAACCAGGTCCTTAGCGGAATAGCTCCAATTCAGGCCGATGCCTCCAACCGTATTGGGGGCCAGGACGTTCTCAAAAGCATTGACGCCATCGTGCTCAGGTGCGAAGCGAAACTGGCTCCAATTGGTCTGTACAAGAAAGGGCTGCTGAGCGCCTTTGAAGTTATTCCTCTGAAGCGCAGTTATCCAATGGATGCCAGGGTAAGCGGCGCGCGGCGCACTGATTCCGACATTATGGAATTCGCCACTGCCATCGGTAACAACCAGCGCCTCATCCAGGATGTCGAAAAAGATATCCACTCCCACGTTCGCCCCAAATCCGCGGCCCGAAACCAGAATGTGGCCGGTTGGCGGGCCATGTCTTTGCGAAAGCGTGATCAAAGGCGCAGCATTCGATACGCCGGAGACCAGCAGAAAGGAAATCAGAAGTAAGGCACACGAAGTGGTCGAGCGAGGGCTTTCGCTAGGATTGGACATATCCCTTCCCTGGGTCACAACGATTGACGAGAGCGGCCGTGCTCGAAGTGCCGATAACTTTATCCGTCAGTCGTTTTCCGTTGTCAATGGCGAAGAAGGTGCGTTTGTAGGGTGGACCGAGACTTTCGCCTCACAGCGTGGTCGCGGTGAACGATCTTGCAAACATCCTTAGATTGTCGCACCCAATGCAAGGGGGACTTGTGGAAAAGAAGCCAGGGCCCATTGCCATGACCCTCGAAATCCGAAACCTTAGAGGGATTTCAGAAAAACCGAGGGCCCGGCGAGGCGCCAGGTAGGGGCATCCATTGGAGGGAGCATCTGCCGGGAGCGCTCGCTCAGGCGCCCGCCTCGGGAGGATGGGGCAGCGGTTGGATGATGTGAAGGCCACACTCGGTCTTGGTAGACCCAGACCATCGACCTGCTCTGGAATCTTCGCCGACACGCACGGCGCGGGTGCAATGAGTGCAACCGATGCTGGGATATTCGCGGTCATGCAGCACGTTGTAAGGCGTGTCATGCTGCCGGATGTATTGCCACACCTGCCTGGAACTCCAGTCGGCGAGGGGGTTAATTTTCACCAGGCCAAATTTCTCATCCCATTCAATCTTGCCGGCGCTGGCGCGGGCAGCGGTCTGGTCGCGGCGGATGCTGGTCATCCAAGCCTGCAGTTCGCCGAGCTTGCGCCGCAGCGGCTCGACCTTTCTCAGGTTGCAGCACTGATCAGGATTCTGTTGCCAGAGCGCGGGACCGTGAACCCGTTCCTGCTCCTCGGGGGAGAGAAGGGGATAGACCCTTTCAATGGTGATGCCGTATTTTTGCTCCACCTGGTCCATCAGGTTGTAGGTCTCGGGAAAAAGAAATTCGGTATCCAGAGTAAAGAGGCGAAAATTTTGGCGAGTTCGGGAAGCGATGTCGATGAGGACCATACCCTCCGCACCGAAGGCGGAGGAGATTGCCACGGTGTTGCCGAAAGTTTCGAAGGCCCAGCGGAGAACACGTTCCGGTGTCCAGGTTTCAGCGGCATTCTGTAGATGGGCGATTTCTTCCTTCTTCATGACAGCGTTTCCTCTTGATTCGACTCCCCGAGGGAAGTGAGACTCTGCGCCAGCGCGGTCTCCATATCGGGGAGGTTGGCTTCGATCTGATAAGCGGGACGGTCGGCAAATTTCACAACGTCGCCAACCACCAGCAGGGTTGGCGCGGCGAGTTTCGGAGCCCGAGGGAGATGCGAAATTGTGGTTCGGTGCACTTGCTGTTGCGGAGTAGTTGCCCGCGAAATGATGGCGCAGGGAGTCTCGGCGGCGAATCCAGAGGTCGTGAGCCGGCTGGAAATCGCGGCGTAGTCGTGGCCGGGCATGTAGATCACAAGCGTCGACTCTGATCCAGCGAAGTCGCTCCAATTTTCATCGGGGTGTTCAGAAGCGCGATGACCGGCCATTAATACGAGGGTGGAAGATGTTTGCCGATGGGTAAGCGGAATCCCGGCTGCGGCTGCTGCTCCCAGGGCGGAAGTAACGCCGGGAACAATCTCGTAGGCGATGTTCGATCGCCGCAGCGCTTCGAGTTCTTCTCCAGCACGGCCGAAGATGAGCGGGTCACCGCTTTTCAGCCGCACCACCTGCCGTCCGGAGGCAGCCAGCGTTACCAGCAGAAAATTGATTTCCTCCTGCCGCATGGTCTTGGCTCCGCAGCGCTTGCCTACGTTCCGGACTTCGGCGGTGTGGGGAATCAATTGCAATATTTCGAGCGGGACGAGGTCGTCGTGCAGCACCACGTCCGCGGTTCGCAACAACCGAAGAGCTTTCAGGGTGAGCAATTCGGGATCACCCGGACCCGCGCCCACCAAGTACACTTTGCCGTTCATACGGTTACTCTCCTGTCGTCTTCGGCGAACGCATTTTTCTGAGACTCTTCTGCCAGTGTTGCCTCGAAAGCTTCCCGGCTCGCCAGCGACTGCAGCAACTCACGTTTGCGCTGTGGATCAAGATTGCTGGCCAGTACCAGTCGTCGTGTTGCTCCCAGTTCCGCGACCCATTGCGCGTATGCTGGGCCAAACTGGCGTTCGAGCTGTTGCCGAATCTTCTGCGCCAGGGACGGGCTTTGTCCGCTGGTGGAGACGGCGATTTGAAGATCACCGCGGCGCACCACGGCGGGATAGTAGAAGTCGCAATATTCCGGAACATCCACCACGTTGCACAGAACTCCGCGTCTCTGCGCGTCGCGGTAAATGGATTCGTTGAGCGCGGAAGAGGCAGTGGCTACGACGGCCAAGAATGTTTCGTCGAGATCCTCCGTGGCGAAGGCGCGGAGTTCGAGCGTGATCTTGCCTGCTCTTGCCCAGTCATGGACCGCGGCCGTGGCCTCCAGGGCGACGACATGGAGGCGAGCGCCGGTGTCGATAAGGCCGCCAATCTTGGGCTCGCCAACTTTGCCAGCGCCAACCACGAGGCAGCGTTTGCCTTCGAGCTTCAGGAACATGGGGAACAAGTTGCTCATGGCTGCCTCAGCCTTCCACTCCGCTAGGCACGCGTCCCTCGGGCAGATCGCGCGGAACTGGAGCGATGGTTTGTCCTGCAAGGTAATCGCGCAACTCTGCATCGGTGCGGCGAGAAAAAAACTGCCGCAGATTTTCGCCGGGGTTGCCATCGGCGAGATAGCGGCGCAGAAGGCGCTCGATGGCTTCCGGGACTTCGGTCGCGAGGCAGCGATAGCCGACTGGCCGGGCAATCGACTGATGGAGACCGACGGCGCCGCCCAGGCAGAAGTAGTAGGCGTCCAACATTTGTCCGTTGACTTTTAATTTCTTGCCCTCAATTCCGATGTCGGCGATCCAGTGTTGTCCGCAACTATTGGGGCAACCAGTGACGTGCAGCTTCAGGTGCTGATCGAAGCCCGGCAGGCGCTCTTCCAATTCTTCAACCAGCCAGCGGGAAAAGGTCTTCGTCTCGGTGATGGCGAGCTTGCAAAACTCGCTACCGCTGCAGGCGATGGCTCCGCGGAAAAACGGAGAGCCGCTCACCGGCAGTCCGATTTCGCCCAGTTCTTTAGCGAGTTCGTCAGCCCGCAGGCGAGGGACATTGACGATCAGCAGGTTCTGCATGTTGGTGGTGCGCAGTTCGCCGCTGGCGAAGCGCTCGGCGAGATCGGCTGCGGCTTCCATTTGTTCGGGAGTAATTCGGCCGCGAAGAACCGCCGATCCTACGTAGCAGTAGCCAGGCTGCTTCTGTGGGTGAATGCCGACGTGATCGCGGTAAACGTCGGAGGGTGCTTGCTCGGGTTCGGCGGGATCGAGTTGAAATCCGATACGGCGCTCGAGATCTTTCTGGAAGTCATCCGGAGTCCAGCCATGGCGCAGGAAGAGAAACTTCAGTCGGGCGCGCTCGCGGTGCTCGCGAAGTTGAGTGGAGTCGCGAAACAATTCAGCGACCCCTTTGATCACGGGCAGGACCTGATTCCAGCGGACGAAAGCGTTCAAAGGCGCGCCGAGGTAGGGTTCGGTGGAAAGTCCGCCACCCACGCGCAAGGCAAAACCTATCTCAGGCTCGCCACGGGCAACGCGTTGGAGCGCCGTGAGACCGACATCGTTAATCTCCGGGTAGGGGCACCAGACGCGGCATCCGGTGATCGAGATCTTGAACTTGCGGGGCAAGTTGTAGAACTCGGCGTTACCAGCCAGCATGCGATCAGCTTCGAGCGCGAGCGAGGATGCGTCGCAGATTTCATCCGCGTCCACACCCGCAACGGGGCAACCGGTGATGTTGCGCGTGACGTCGCCGCAGGCGCCGATCGTATTCAGGCCAACACGCCACAATTCTTCCAGCACTTCGGGGAGGGCTTCGATGGTGATCCAGTGCAGTTGAATGTTCTGCCGCACGGTGAGATCGGCGGTGCCACGAGCATAGCGGCGGGCGAGACTGGCGATGGTTCGGAGCTGATCAGAGCGCAGAAGGCCGTTGGGAATTCGAATGCGCAGCATGAAGAAGGGCAAGGCGCGTCCTACGCCGCCCTGGCCACCTACGACGCCGGCGCCATCACCCTGCGTGTAGACTCCCCACCAGCGGAAGTAGGTTCCGATCCATTCGGCAGGAATCGAGTCGAAGCCTTCGCGCGCGAAGCGGCGAATCTCGGCAAGACCCTCCCACGGATTCATGGCGCGCTTGAGGCGTTCGGACTTTTGTGCTTTGGTTTCCGTTGCTGTATTGGTCATGTTTTGCCGCCAAAAAGAAAAACCCACCGCCAGATGCTCTCTGGCGGTGGGTATAAGTGCTGATGTTATGAAAGTCTTAAGTCAGCAATTTACCCGCACCAGAGCACACGCATGCACAACAACAACATGCACACATGCACTCCTGGCGAAGATTGCTGAAACTTGACATGCTCCAAAGATACTAGCGTGAAGCTGGCGAAGGCGTCAAATTACCTTCAAAATAGCAGAATGCAAAATTTCGATTCGATTAATCACATTTTCGCATCAGTCCTGGGAGCAGGGAGTTGTGCCGGGCGCTAACCATCGCATTTGAAACTGAAACGTTGGCGACCGGGCGCTGGATTGACAATTTCGGCTCCATCGCCCTACCTTTCCGTGGGGCGCTACGGAGGGGTCGTTACATGCGCAAAATGATTTCTGGACATTCGTGCTTATCCTTCAGCGCCGTCCTGGTCGTACTCTTTGTAGGCGGAGTTATGCAGGCACAGAACGTGCCTTCCTCACTGGGTCTCTTTCAGAATCATTCTGACGTTGGCATCACGCTGCACGCTGGGTCTGCGCAGTACGATTTTGCGCAGCGCACCTACACCCTCACGGGCAGCGGCGAGAACATCTGGTCCAACTCCGACGCATTTCAGTTTGCCTGGAAGCAGATTTCTGGCGATATCGCATTGACGGCGGACGTTGCGCTTCCGCAAAAGGGCGGGAATGAACATCGTAAGGCGGTACTGATGATCCGCCAGAGCCTTGCTGCAGATTCGCCCTACGCAGATGTGGTGTTGCACGGAGACGGTCTTACCTCGCTGCAGTATCGCGACGCGAAAGGCGCAACCACGCACGAGATTCACTCGAACATCTCTGCCCCGGTTCGCTTGCGAATTGAGAAGCGTGGCGGCTTCATCTATGTGTTTCTAGCCGCGGCCGCGGGCGAACCGTTGCGGCCCTCGGGTGCTTCGATCAAGCTGCCGCTGCAGGGACCGTTTTATGTGGGCATCGGCGTTTGCTCGCATGACAAGGACGTGGTCGAGAGGGCGATCTTCACGAATGTTGGCCTCGCGGCGCCCGCCATCAGCGCCGGTCCGCCGGTGCTTTACAGCACCCTGGAGACAATAGCGATTGAATCCGCCGATCGCCGCGTCGTCTACACCGATGCCGGTCACTTCGAGGCGCCCAACTGGACGCATGATGGGACTAGCTTTCTCTTCAACCGCGAGGGCCGGATTCTGCGTTTGCCCGTTGATGGCGGAGAGCCCACGACCATCGATACCGGCACGGCCATCCATTGCAACAACGATCACGGAATTTCTCCGGATTCGCAATGGTTGGCGATCAGCGATTCTTCGCAGCCTGACCACAAATCGAGCGTGTACATCGTGCCGCTTCGCGGGGGTGCGCCTCGCCTTATCACGAAGGATTCTCCGTCGTACTGGCACGGCTGGTCGCCGGATCGCAAGACGCTCGCTTTCGTCGGACAGAGGAATGGCGACTTCGACATCTACACCATCCCCTTCAGTGGTGGCGATGAAACTCGATTGACCACGGCGAAGGGGCTGGACGATGGGCCCGAATATTCGCCCGATGGCAAATATATTTACTTCAACTCGGAGCGCACTGGGCATATGCAGATCTGGCGCATGCACGCGAATGGAAGCGAGCAGGAACAGATCACGTTCGACGACTACAACAATTGGTTTCCCCACATCTCTCCTGACAGCAAGTGGATGGTTTTCCTCTCGTACGGGAGCGATGTCGTGGGTCACCCGCCTAATAAGGATGTACAACTACGCATCCTGAATGTCAGTGGAGGAAAGATCGACGGCCCGATCGCCGTTCTGGCCACGCTGTTCGGTGGCCAAGGCACGATGAATGTTCCGTCGTGGTCCCCGGATAGTTCGAAAGTTGCATTTGTGAGCTACGAATTGCTGACCGCCGAAGACGCTGCAATCAAGTGAGCGCCGCGGGCTCGTTAGGAAGCTTCGGCGTTCGTTGAATCTTCAAAGAACAAAATTAGGAGCTAAAAATCCTTATGCGTGTTGGAGTGTTTACGCCTCTGCTCTCGCAACTCCCGCTGGCTGCAGTTTTAAAGAAATTGAAGACGCTGCAGATCGACACCGTCGAGCTAGGCACGGGCAACTATCCCGGCGATGCGCATTGCAAGTTGTCGATGCTCGAAGACGCGGCCGCTTTAGCCGAATTTAAAGAAATTTTGGCTGGGCATGGGGCCGCGATCAGTGCTTTGAGTTGTCACGGCAATGCGTTGCATCCCGATCGTGCGCGGGCACAACACGACCGCGAGGTGAGCCGGAAAACCATCCTGCTCGCGGAGAAACTCGGCGTCTCTGTGGTGATCGACTTCTCCGGCTGCCCGGGCGACTCGGTGCATGCCACTGCCCCGAACTGGGTGACGTGTCCCTGGCCTCCGGAATATCTGAAAGTGCTCGAATGGCAGTGGAGCGAGGTAGTGGCGCTTTATTGGATCGAGCACGCGAAGTTCGCGGCTGATCACGGCGTCAAAGTCGCAATCGAAATGCATCCGGGGTTTGTGGTCTATAGTCCGGAGACGATGCTCAGGTTGCGCTCGATTGCCGGGCCGAGCGTGGGTTGCAACTTCGATCCCAGCCATCTTTTTTGGCAGAGCATCGATCCGATTGTAGCCGTCCGAGTGCTCAAGGATGCGATCTTCCACGTTCACGCCAAGGATACGCAGATCTACGCTGCAAACTTGCCGCGCACCGGTGTGCTCGATACCAAGCTGTACACCAATGAGCGTGAACGCAGCTGGATCTTTCGAACCTGCGGCTACGGTCACGGCGCGGAGTGGTGGAGCGAATTTATCTCGACGCTGCGTATGTTTGGTTACGATCATGTGCTCTCGATCGAACATGAGGATAGTTTGCTCTCGCCGGAAGAAGGCTTGACCAAGGCGGCCAATTTTCTTAACAGCATTGTGATTCGCGAACAGCCGGGCGCGGCCTGGTGGGTCTGACGCAGAGTGAATGGAAATGAGAACAATCAAGACGGTGATCGTCGGTACAGGCTTTATGGGGCGTGTGCACCTGGAAGCGGTGCGGCGGCTGGAATATGTTGAGGTAGCTGCGATCGCAGGCAGAAACGCGGACGCGGCTCAAAGGTTGGGTGCGGGATTTTCTATCCCAGCGATTACGGGAAGCTATCGCGAACTCCTGCGAGACCCGGTGATCGATGCGGTCCACATCTGCACGCCGAACGCGCAACATTTCTCCATGGCAAAGGAAGCACTCGAGGCAGGGAAGCATGTGATCTGCGAAAAGCCGCTGGCGACGAGCGTGGAGGAAGGGGAAGAACTCGTCGCGCTCGCGAAGCGACAGGGAGTTCGCGATTGTGTCTGTCACAATTTGCGATATTACCCGATGGTGCAGCAGATGCGGCGCATGCGCGAGGACGGAGACCTGGGCGAAATTCTCGTCGTTCAAGGGACTTATTTTCAGGATTGGCTGCTGTATGACACCGACTGGAATTGGCGTGTGGATGGTAAGGCTGGCGGCCCTTCGCGCTGCATGGCCGATATCGGCTCGCACTGGTTCGATATGGCTGAGCACGTCGCCGGACTGCGCGTGACTTCTCTTTGCACCGATCTTCAGACATTTCATCGAACGCGGAAGAACCCGAAACATTCCGTGGAAACGTTTTCCAATAAACTGCTCGGCCCGAAAGACTATGAGGAGACGGTGGTCGATACGGAAGACTTCGGCTCCGTGATTTTTCGCATGGGCGAGCGGGCGCGAGGCAGCGTCACCGCGAGTCAGGTTTCGGCGGGAAGAAAAAATCGGCTCGGTATTGAGATTTGCGGCACACGAGCTTCCGTAGCGTGGAATCAGGAGCGGCCTGACGAACTCTGGATCGGGCATCGCGATGCGGGCAATGAGATTGTTGTGAAGGATCCTTCTCTGCTCAAGGCGGCAGCTCGCAGCTATGCTGACCTTCCCGGCGGCCACAGTGAAGGTTATGACGACACGTTCAAGCAGGTCTTCCGGCGCTTTTATGCTTCGATCAACAATTCGGGCGGAGTGATCGAGTATCCGCAGTTCATCGATGGACTGCGGCAGTTGACCATCCTCAGCGCTGAGCTCCAGAGCCATCGAACGCGAGGGTGGATTGATGTTCCGACAGCCGAAACTGCAAGTGAAAGGAACGCGTGTTAATTCTCGCCGCCATTATTGCCATCTTTATCTACGGGATGATCGCTGCCATGTTGGGCACCATCCTGCCCGAGCTGTCGGATCGCTTCCATCTATCGCCCAGTCAGAATGGCACCATCGCTTTTGCGCAAGCGGTCGGTCTTATTCTCGCGTCGCTGGCCGCTGGACCGGTTCTCGATAACGAAGGGAAAAAACTTGGCATCGTTCTCGGACTTGCCTTAATCGCGATCGCGCTGTTCCTGCTGCCACGCGCGCCGGGATTTCGCAGCATCGTGCTGCTGCTGTTCTTGCTTGGAGTGGGCGGTGGGATCATGGTGACGGGCGCGAATGCTCTGGCCAGCGATGTGGGCGAGGCCCATCGTGCTACGGCGCTGAACCTGGCCAATCTTTTCTTTGGACTCGGCGCGCTGGCTACACCCTTGATCGCCGCGAATTTGTTTGGACGGAATTGGGTACGACTTTGCTACACCATCGCGTCACTCACGGTGGTCACGCTGGTGATGGAGTCGGTCACTAAAATGCCCGGGCCTACAGGATCCGGACGATTCGTGCTAGCGGAAGCGGCACCGGTGCTCGGACGTCCGCTGCTGTTTCTGATCGGATTCTTTGTTTTTCTTTACATTACCTGCGAAGTTGGGATGTGGAACTGGTTGCCGCGGCACCTGATCGCACAGGGCATTCCTGAACCGCGGGCACTCAATATTCTTTCTCTCGGCTTTGCACTGGGCATGCTGATCGGCCGCGGGGCCATCCTGCCGATTCTCACACGCGTGCCCGCGATCACGGTGACGCTGGTGGGATCCGTTGCCATGGCGGTTACAACTTTTCTAATGCTTCGGGCCAAGGGAACGGTTGCCGCATCGGTGCTGGTGTTTCTTGCGGGGATTTCGATGGCGCCGGTCTTTCCGACCACACTCGCGATTGTGGGCGATGCCTTCCCGCGCATGACTGGGACCGCGATTGGCTTCGTGATTACCTGCGGATGGACGGGCCTTGCCGTGAGCTCGCGCATCATCGGCGCGATCGCCGGTGGCGACCCGCGGCGTTTGAAAACAGCACTGCTCGTGATTCCCGCGTCTGCCGTACTTATGGTTGGCCTGGATCTGGCCATCCGGAGCGCGTTGCGCTAGGCTCCTGTCACACGGTCGTGGCTCGCATGTAGTCGGCGTCGATCTTCAGCGCTTCCATCTGGGGCATATCAAACTCCTCCTGCTCCACGAAAGCGTGCTTGATGTCGGCCTTCTTCGCCGCTTCAAAGATGGGGCGATAGTCGATGTTGCCGTGTCCCATTTCCGTTGAAGGTGGATGGTCTGAAGGCGTGGACGTAGGGGTCATCTTGAAGTCCTTCACATGCAGCATGGAAAAGCGTGTGGGATTGCGAGACAAGAGATCCGCGGGTTTCTGGCCGGCCACCACAGCCCAGCCGCAATCCAATTCCATGGTGACCGTCGCCGGATCAGTCTGGCGCAGGAGTTCGTCGTAGAAGACCACGCCGTTTTCCGAGCGGAACTCCGGCGTGTGGTTGTGGTATGCGAAGCGCATACCGGCGGCATTTACTTTCTCACCGATGCGATTGAACTGATCTGCATTCCAGCGCCAGTCGTCGAGCGTCATCGATTCTCTGGCCGCGCGCGATCCTGCATCCTTCACGCGCGAAGGATCTTTAAGCATGGGCGAGGCGCAAACGATGTAGCTCAGCCCAAGATCTTTGCCGAATTGAATGGTTTCATCGACTTTGGGCAGCAAATCTTTCAGGGAATAGTGGGCGCTTACGCAGTGCAGGCCAGCACCATCCATCGACTGCTTTACTTCCGCTGGTGTGTGACCGAAGAAGCCGGCAGCTTCCACTTCGCGATAGCCCAGCGCGGCGAGTTGATGGAGCGTTCCGTCATAGTCCTTGGGAAGCACATCGCGAACAGAGTACAACTGCAAGGCGAGCGGAAGGCCGAAAGCATTGGCCAGCAGCCGGGGCGTGCTGTTCCATAGGGCTGCACAAGCGGCAGAGGCAGACGCGGTCTTCAGAAAACTTCTTCTCGAAATTCGAATCATAGTAAGACCTCAATTCTGAATCATCTCGTATAAAACAGCGCGACGCCGCGGCTATCCACGAATTGTCTTCGCGTGCTCATCCCAGGTTGCAATCGTATTCTTGAAATAAGCGTAGTTGGCGAGGTGACATCCGATGGCCGCATGGTTACCGAACACTTCGTTCTCCACCGTGGGCTTGCGAGTTCGAACTGCCTCGAAAAAAATTGCCTGGTGCGCTGAGACATCGCTGTAGCCTTGCGGCGCGGTGAAAGTTTCGGCCTCAACTGGTTGATAGTCGAGTGGACCAGGCTGCGGATGTTCGGCGGTCCACTGGGCCAGATATTCTTTGCGAAGCCGAGCTGGCCAGCCTTTCGTGGAATATTCTTCCGGCTTAAGAGTTACATCTTGCGGGATGAAGGTGAGCGTTTGCCCAATGATTTCCATGGTGCCTTTGGTGCCGTGAAATTTGATTGGTTCGCCGCCGGCGTTATTCAGGTTGCAGCGCAACACCACGCGAAATTTCGGATAGTCATAAAGAGTCTCGATTAGATCAGGAAAATCGCGCCCGTCTTTCCAGCGAAAGAGTCCGCCGCTCGACTGCGCGCGCTGCGCGGCTTCATTCGTTCCCGAGATGAAGTGAATTCCGGAGAGCAGGTGGACGAACAGATCGCCGGCCAGGCCCTCGCCGTAGTCGGAGAAGCAGCGCCAGCGGAAGAAGCGTGCCGCGTCAAACGGGCGCTTCGGCGCACCGACAAGGAACTCATTCCAGTCGATAGTCTGTTCGCTCGCGTCCGGCGGAATGGGATAGACCCAGGCGCCGCTGGGCGAGTTGCGATCGGATGAACCTTCGATGAAGAACACCTCGCCGAGCGCGCCGGATGCGTAGAGGTCGCGGGCTTTCTCGTAGACGATGGAACTCACGCGCTGGCTGCCCACCTGCATGATGCGATTTCCCTTGTGCACGGCCTCCACCATGGCGAAGCCGTCTTCCACCGTGTGCGACATGGGTTTCTCGCAGTAGACATCTTTGCCGGCGGCGCAAGCGTCCACCACAACGCGGCGATGCTGATGATCAGGGACGGCGACAATCACCGCGTCCACATCCTTGCGGTCGAGGATTTCTTTGTAGTTACGCGTGGCCGGGACTTGCTTCAGCACAGCCTCCTGAGCGGCTTCGTGCCGGCTGTCGTAGAGATCGCAGACGGCGACGCATTCGATGCCGGAAACGGCGAGCGAGGCTTGCAATAACTCGCATCCTCGGGTGCCGGTTCCGATCGATGCGAATCGAACACGATCGCTCGGCGCCACGGCGCGGCCCGCGCCCCACACGGCGGCCGGTTCCAGGAGGGTGAACTTTACCGCGGCTCCTGCAGCTACGGAGCCCGTTCCAATGCGCATGAAATCGCGACGCGTCAAGGAATGCATTCTTTGCCTTTCTTTCTTTCCCCGCAGAGTAAGACTATCGAATGGTCAAGTCAACATAGTGGCCGAAGCTGGAGAGAGCGACTTGGTCGTTGTTAGGAAGGTAGAAGCCAAACCGGCCCAGACTTAAATTGCTGCCGGGTACCGACCAGCGGTCGAGGACTACCCAGCTATCTCCCTGCCGGATCTGATGGACGATCTCACTGGGCTCCACGCGAATCTGGAAAGTGCGGAAGCTCTTCTTGTCGGTCTTGTGGGGAATTTTAATTTCGTCTCCCTTCTGACCGTTGCGGATGACGGTGCGGTAGAAATTATTATCATCCATTTCGAAGAGGATGTAGTTGTTGACGTCGACGCAGTTGAGCACCCACCGCAGGCGATGTCCTTTTGCGAGCAAGGCAGAAAAAACAAATGTGCCCGAAGTGGGAGTGAAGTTGTACATCACGAAGTCGCCGCCCTTGCGAACGAACGAGCCCTTCTCTTGCTTCCAGCCGGCGGGATCGTCCCACTTCGACATGCCGTCGGGCGCAAGAGATAAATCCAGGTTCCGAGATTGGCCGGCGGTAATGTCCACGGTTGACGTACGCGTGAAATTGTCCGAGGTCTTCGCGGTGAGCGTGTAGGAACCGGCAGCGAGACTCATCGCGCCGCCGCTGCTGACTTTCGCGGGAGGCTCGCCCGCTTTGGTGATGGTTACCTGAGCATCGGCGGGCGTGAAGGTAATTTTCAACTCGCCGGGAGCGGCTTCCAACGCCAAATCCGCAGCGGCCAGGGAAACCGCCGTGCCAACCACAAAATGTCTCTTCAGCTGCTTTGGCTTGAACCGATCTTTGCGGATCTCGACAGTGTGGTCCCCGGGGCTCACCGGCGAAACCGTGAGGGTGCCGTCGGGCTGAACGGTTCCTACTGCAGCTTGGTCGATGAGCACAGTGGAACCGGGCACTCCACCCTGGATGGTCAGCGAGGCTAGATGCGGGATGGGTTGCAGATCGAAAATCAGTTTGCCTTGCTCGCCTTTGCGAATGCGGATCTTCTGCTCGGGAAGATCCTGAAATCCTGACTTGGAGACGCGGACAACGTAGTCCTTAAGTTCGAGATTCGGGATGCGCAGTTGGCCGTTCTGGGTGAGTTGCGGCTGAAGCCTTCCGTTGAGAAAAACTTTCGCTTTGTCTTGACCGGCGATCACAACGAGCGAGCCCAGGTCGTTGGAGGTTGCTTTTTCTGCGCTCGTGTCGGAAGGTACATCGACAGGTGGCGACACTGGCTCGGGAGAAACCGCAACAGGAGTGGCAGGAGCAGCAGCGGGTTCGGGCGCCGAAGCCACCGGCGCGGCGTGATGTCTCCGCACAGACAGAACAACTGCCAGCACTAAAATGATTACGGCGGCGGACGCCAGGATCGCCGTGGTGAACCGTTGCGGCGATTTCGCGGGTTGCTTGGGACGGGAAGAGGATGGTGTTTTGGGCGCGGGCGCAGGATGGTTGGCGACCGACGCGGCGACTGGCGCCGGCGGCAATGGCAGTGGTGGTGTAACTGGCGGCGGAGCTTGAGTTGGCGCAGCTTCGGACACATGGGATGAGGCTGCGTCATTCATCCCCTCCAAAGAAGGCTCCGCCGATTGGGCGGGCGGAGTGTGGTAAGTTTTGGTCGCGCTATCGCCGTCGGGTGATCCCGTGGTCATTATCCGGGTCACTTCCAGCATGCCCAGCCGGTGTAACAGGCCATTTGCGATGGAGAGAACTTCTCCATCTTTCGAATATTTTTCCGCCACCGCGCGCACATGATTCGCTAGCGCCTGCTTTGAAGCCTCATCCGTGGCTGCCTCCACTTCAGTCTCCATGAGGCGCAGTTCTTCCACATCGCGACGACGAAGCTGGCGGCGCTGGGTTTGCAGATCCCGCTGCACGGTTTCCTGAATCTGAATCAGCCGGGGTTCCCGGGGATAAACCGACAATCCTTCCTCGATTCGCGACAAAGCAGCGGCCGGATCAGCGGCAGCCTGCAACTTGCGCGCTTGCGAGACACATTCTTCAACGAAGGTTTCCTTCTTGTGGTCGAGAATGAGTGTCTTGATGGTCTTCGCCATCGGATGCGCTGGATTCAAGTCGAGGGCTTCCTTGGCGAGCTTCTCGGCTTCGCGCCAGTCGGTTTCTACAACAGAGTGCGCCAGTTCGACCAGCGCATTGGCCAGAACTGCGCGCGACAAGGAATTATTTTCATCGAGCTCGTAGGCTTGACGCAGGAATTTGATCCCGTCGGCGGACTTCTGCTGTGCGAACAAGGCTTGGCCTTCGGTCATCAGGCGGTGGGCCTCGGCCTTCCGCTTGACGCCGTCCTGGGCGAGCTTCTCGAGTTCCGTCAATTCTGCGTCGTTGGGGAACTCCGCTGCCGCCGATTGCAGGAGATCGAGTGCGCGAGCGTAGTCGCTGGAGTGCAAGCAAGTGTCGATCTGTTCGACAAGGCGCGTTTTCGATTCGATTCGAGTCTGCTGCTCGCGCCGCTTCTGCAGACGATCGACCTCGAAAGTCAATCCGGGATACTGGCTGTAGATCGTGCGCAGGATTTCCCAGTCGTTCAGCGCATCGCTATAAGCGCCCTGCTCTTCATGCAGGTGGGCGCGGGCGACGATGGAGTTGACCAGGTCGCGCTTGTCCTGCACCAGGCGCAAGGCGCGCTCAAAGTGCGATTCTCCGGGATGCTGATCGAGTGCTTCTCGCAGAATGTTGACGCGCTTATCCAAATCCGGTTCCGTTTCGACTTGGCGATCGACGGACGCGATGAAGGCCGAGAGCTCCTGTCGCTGCTGCTCCTCGATGTCGTAGCGGAGAGCCTGGAAGATCGCGTTGTTTGGATATTTTGTTAGATATGCCTGGCAGGCAGCCATGGCCTTCGCGAAATTGTGCTCGGTGAGCTGCCTGCGAGCTTCGGCATAGGCGGTGTTCATCGCGTCATGCTCGGAGCGGACCTCGTTGTAGAAGCTCTGGTAATTGGCGCCGCTCTCGCGGTTGATGGAATCCGGGGCGCGCCGGTCCAGGTCCAATACCACACCCAGCTTCGAGAGTGCATTGCTCACTTCGCCCTTCTGCCAGGCCTCCATGGCGGCACGATGGAGTTGCTCTTTCTCCTGCCGGAGTTTTCTGTATTCCTGTTCCTGGCGATCGACCTCGGCCAGCAACAGCAGCGCACGCACTTCTTGCGGCCGGAGTTGGAGAACATTCTGCAGCGCCTCGCGGGCATGCCCGTAGGCATGATTATCGATGTGCTGGCGGGCCAGACGATACCAGTTGTCGATCTGGCGGTCGCTGCGGCGATTTTCAATTCTGCTTTTCAGAGCTAATGCAGTGGCGTTATCTGGTTCGATCTGCAGCGCCTCTTGCAATTTTTGCAAGGCAAGCGGATCTTCTTCCTCCTCGAAGCGTGCACGGGCGGCGTCGAGCAATTGCGAGAGAGTCTTGCGCCGGACTGCACCATCGAGCTTTCTGCGCAGAGAGCCTATGGCTTCATCCATGTGGCCTTCGGCTTCGAGTTCGCCAAGGATTTCTCCAGCGAATTGAAAATCGCCTTCTTCCAGCGCCTTGGTGGCGCGCTGCAGACGCGGACGCGTGCGCTCAGGATCGAAAAACTCGATCGGCTCGTTGCGCAGCGCCTTGTTGAGCGTGTCGCCAAAATCGCGGGCGCTGGCAAAACGATGCCACGATTGTTTCGCCATTGCTTTGTGCAGCACGCGGCTGACGGGCTGGCTTACGGTGGAATTCAGTTCCGCGGCCAGGGGCGGAATGTGACGAAGAATGGCGTCGACGACTTCATCGGCGCGAGCGCGTTGAAAAGGATTGCGCCCCGTCATGGCCTCGTAGCAGACGACGCTCAGTGAAAAAATGTCGGACGCGGGCGATAAGGGCTTCAGTTCGATCTGCTCGGGAGACATGTAGAGCAGCGTCCCCTTCTGTGCCCGCGTGGTGTGGGCGTCGGCCATGTGGGCCACACCGAAATCGATAATCTTCACCGAGTCATCTTCCATCACGAAGATGTTGCTCGGCTTCAAATCACGGTGGATGAGACCACGTTCATGCGCGGCCTGCAGACCACGGCAGGTCTGGGAAATGATGTCGATGGTGCGCTCTACGGTGAGACGATGGCTGGCTTTACGGATGAAATATTCCAGCGTAGTGCCGGGAAGAAGCGGCATCACGAAGTAAGGTTTCTTCTTGCCTTCCTCCTCGAACTCTCCGATGTCGAAGATCTCAACGATGTTGGGATGGCTCATGGAGGCGAGCACGTCGCACTCTTTGTAGAACAACTGAAGCGAAGCGGGATCGGGAATGTCGAGAATGGTTTTTAGCGCGACATCGCGACGGACGACCGTATCGTAGGCGCGGTAAACCAGGCCCATACCGCCCTGGCCGAGGATCTGACGAACCTCGTAGCGGCCTGCTAATTTTCTTGGTGAGGAGGGAGTATCCATGGCGCATCCCGGCTCGGGGGGCCTTAGCATCTTAATGGATTTAGCCGAAAAATGTAGCGATGGAGACTAGAGACTCTAGCGACCCCTGGGGCATCTGGGCGGTTCCTGAACAGTTCGTCGCCATCACGCCCGCAGCAAATTACGAGCGATAAAGACGACATTCGCGGGCCGCTCGCCCAGGCGCCGCATGAAATACGGATACCACTCGGTTCCGAATGGAATATAGATCCGCACGCGCCAGCCGTTGCGCACCAGGCTCTGCTGCAGGTCGCGGCGGATACCGTAAAGCATCTGGAACTCGAAGCAGTCGCGCGGGAGCTTCTCGGCATTGGCGAAGGCCTGGGCCTGCTGAACGATGCTTTCGTCGTGCGTAGCCAGGCCGTGATAGATTCCGCTCTTCATCAGGATTTTCATCAGCTTGAGGTAATTTGCGTCGACGTCGTGCTTGGCGGAAAAAGCGATCTCGGAGGGCTCCTTGTACGCACCTTTGCAAAGACGAATGCGAATCCCATCGGCCAGAAGCTTTTCAATGTCGCTCTCGGAGCGCTTCAGATATGCCTGGATCACCGTGCCAACGGAGTTGGCGTTGCCCGGCGTGCGGTGGAGTTCGTGGACGAAATCAAGGGTGCGTTGCGTGTAGGGCGATCCTTCCATGTCGACGCGCACAAAGCCGGGAGGGTTCATGGCGGCGCACTTGGCAACGAGTCCACTGACGAGTTCCCGGGCCAATTTCTCATCCACGTCCAAGCCCATGTGAGTGAGTTTGAGACTGATATTGGCGTTAAGTTGGTTGCCGGCGATGGCGTCAAGAATTTGGTGATAGAGCTGGGCGCTGTGGCGGGCTTCGTCGGGATTGGTGACATTCTCTCCGAGATTGTCGATGCTGACGCTCATTCCGGCGCGATTAATGGCTTGCGTAGCGCGAACAGCGTCGGAAATTTCAGTGCCGGCGACGAAGCGGCCGGAGACACGGCGGCCCAGAGAAGAACGCTCGGCAAAATTGCGTAGGGATGGGTTTTCAGAGAGACGGACGAAGAACGCTCTTAACATGCCTCACCTGACAAGTGGTAAGCGGCCGATCCAGATCGGTGCAGGAAGATCACAGAAAGTTGTATCACAAGGCGGGTAGGGCTTAGATAGGACGTCGGTCACAAGCGAGCGGAAGATGACTTTGACGATTCAGAAGGTCAGAGCGTGAACTTCAATTCAATAATCTCGTGGCTTTCGTGAGGAGCGGGTTCCCATTTCCACTCGTGCAGCGCGTTCTGCGCGGATTGAACAAACAAGGGATGACCTCCCTTTATTTCCACCGACTTCACGGTGCCGTTTGGCGCAACCAGCACGTCCGCTTTTACGACACCCTGGATGTTCATCGAGCGGGCCATGGGCGGATATTGCGGAGCTACCCGCACTAAAATCTTGCGACCGCCTTCCGCATGGTCCTGAGCAAAAAGATTGGCGGAAACCGCTGTGAGGGCTGGTACGAGCGCCAGAGCCACAAGCGCTAAGGTGTGCCGGAGGACGGGTTTCATGGGACTGACTGCAGAGTAAGAGGAATCTAATGGGCGGTGAAGATTACGTCGGTAATCACGGGCAGCCAATGTCGAAAATCGCGCCGGAACCCGCGGAAAATCTCCGATTCGATGGCTCTCCGGCGTCGCGCGCTCTTCAGTTCCCGTGCTCTTCCAAAAACTTCTCAACCTCGATAGCGGCCATACAACCACTTCCAGCGGCGGTAACCGCTTGACGATAACGGCGGTCCTGCACATCACCGCAGGCGAAGACTCCGTGGACGCGAGTCATCACGTAGTTGTGCGTTTTGAGATAGCCATCCGCGTCGGTCTCGAGCTGGCCTCCGAACATCTTGGCGTTGGGTTCATGGCCAATGCCGAGGAACATCGCGCTCGCGGGGAAGTCCGAAACTACGCCGGTCTTCAGATTCTTCAGCTTGAGGGCGGTGACTTCGTGTTTGACGGGATCGTAAACATCCTCGACCACTGTGTCGGTGAGGAACTGAATCTTAGGGTTGTGCTGAGCTCGCTCCAGCATGATCTTGGATGCCCGAAAAGTCTCTCGCCTGTGAATCAGCGTGACTTTGGAGGCAAAACGAGTGAGGAACAGAGCCTCCTCCATTGCGGAATCGCCCCCGCCGATCACCGCAATTTCTTTTCCAGAGAAAAAGAAGCCATCGCAGGTGGCGCAGGAGGATACGCCGTGGCCGATTAACTTCTGTTCGTTAGGCAATCCCAGCCACCGCGCGGAAGCGCCGCTGGCGATGATCAGTGATTCAGTGTGCACCTGATGTTTGCCGAGATGGAGGAGGAATGGACGCTGGCTGAGGTCGGCGCTGGTGAGATGCGCCATGCGGTATTCGGCGCCAAAGCGCTCCGCCTGCTTGCGCATGTTCTCGACCAGTTGTGGTCCCATGATTCCTTCGGGAAAGCCGGGGAAGTTTTCCACCAGCGTGGTCATGGAGAGCTGCCCGCCGGGTTCATGGCCCTCTACCACAAGAGGTTTCAGGTTGGCGCGTGCAGTGTAGAGAGCCGCGGTGTGTCCGGCGCAGCCCGAGCCAATAATTACGACGTTCCGAGTTTCACTCATGATTTTCAAAATGTAGTCGTTAGATTGCGGATTTCAGATTTCGATGCATTGTGCACCTTCGTGCCGCAAGAGTAAAACTTAACCACCAACTAACCTACACGAAAGAATTGTTGGTTCACTTCTTTTCTTCTGCAGGCTTTACCGGCTTGGATTTTGTGGCAGTCTTCGGTCCGGCGCTGGGAATCTGCGCCAGTTCGGCGGGCACGGTGCGTCTCACTCCCAGCTGGCGGCGATAATTAGCGAGCACCTCGGAGGCGCTACGGAATAGCGGTTCATACGCGCTTTGATCCGGCGCCGGCCCGTTCTCTGCTCCGGCGCACCGGGCCAGTGCCACCGAAGACTTTCCGAATCTTTCGAGGCGAATGCGGCTGGCAGGAGTGTCGGCCGCGACCATGGTTGCAACGCTGCTGATGGCCGAAGCGCTGTCTTCCATCGAGACTTGAATCAAATCCTTGGGGTCGCGGACATGCAGCACGAGGGTCTCAACCATGTTCTGGCCATCATTGCTGAACGAGTACTGCACGCTCGAGAACCAGGCCTGCGCAGGGAACTCGCGGCGGATGCGTACGTAGTGTGCCACCGAAGGCTCGCCAGAAATCTGCGTACTTTGTCCGGGCTGCAGGAAGTTCGGCGCGTCGGTCAAGGTGGAGACGCCGTGGGAAATCTCAAAGTCAGGATTGAACGATGGCTGCTTCGGAATGCGTGCCAGGGCCGCGGAGATTTCCTTCTGCTCCTCGGCGGAAGGCGTGCACACATTCAGCACGTTGACCTTCACCTGTGGTTGGGTCGAAGGGCTCTCGGAAGACTGCTGGGCAAACGCGGGAACGGCGAACAGCACGCCGGCGACAACAAGGATGATTTTTGGGAGCACTGCGGAATTCTAAATGATGACTGCGGAAAACCTTAAACCACAAAGCGTGTGGAAGGTTTTGCCCAGGAGAAGAAGACGGTTAGAATTCGAGGATGGCGAATCTTACGCTGGTTTATGGCATGCGGCTGCTGCCCTCGGAAGATGTGGCCGAAGTCGGGCAAGCTCCGGTGAAGCTTACCAACGGACGCGAGGCCCACGTCACCATGCACGTGCTCGAAGGCAGCAAAGAAGAAATCGAAAAACAGTTGCGCACCAGCCTGGAGGCATTCTTCGATCTCTATCCCGAGATCTAGGTGTTTTCGGGACGAGTGGGGTCTCAGGAACGGGTCTTAGATGTTAGGTCTTCGGTGTTGGGTCTTGAAATGTCGATTTTTCCTATGACCTAAGACCTATTACCGAAGACCCAACCGCAGGCAGCAAGTCGAAATCATGCGAGAGGCTTACTGGAAATTGCGCGCAAGAATGACGGCTGCTGGTTTGTGGCCGCAGGGCTGGATCGCGCGCGGAGCCTGGTATTCACTGGGTTTGGCGGTCGGACTCTTCGTTCTTCAGATGTTGCTGAGACTCTTTCTGCCCAAGGCAAGCGACAGCCTTGGAGGCTGGGTCAAGTTCCTTCTTTTCGATGCTGCTTTGCTGTTTTCCATACTGGCCTTTCGCGGGATGAAGCGAAAGCTTCTGTGGCGGCTGCGCAACCGGCTGATCGTCACTTATGTTTTTATCGGCGTCATTCCGGCCGTTTTGTTGATCGTGATGGCGCTTATCACGATCTACCTTTTCGCCGGGCAGTTCGCCAGTTACGTAGTGACTTCGGAGATCAACTCGCAACTGCGCAGTATGCAGGCGGTGAATGCTGCGGTGAGCAATGAACTGGCGGCGCGCATCGAGAAAGGCGAAGCGCCCACGGCGGATTCGCTGGAAGGACTAAGAAAGAGGGATCGTGCCTGGGGAAGAAGGCGAGTCTGCGCCTGGCACGGTGCGCGGATTTTGTTGTTCAGTGGCGGAGCGCAGAATTCGTCGGCAATGAGCTTTCCCGAGTTTTTCAATAAAGACGACAGCGAGTTCGCCAAGGTGATTCGCGAAGGCCAGCCCTTCAAAGAAATTATTCGCGACAACGACGAGTTGTACTTGCGCGTGGCGTCGGTGTTTGTGGTGGGACCGGAAAAGCTTACCGTCGTCACCGGCGAACCTCTGGATAAAGATATGATCGCCGACATCGCGGCGAACCTGGGCGAAATCACGCTTTATGCGGCTGGGATCAAGTTCGACGACGCGCAAAAGAAAAATCAGAACCCGAGTGCGGCAAAGGGAAGCGGTTTTGAAACGCGCCTTTTTGATGACCCCAACAAGGGTAAGGTCGAAAGCGGCACCAGTGACGCGAAGACGGGTGCCAGCCCGGAAGGCGATCAACGGGTTTTCCGTCCGACGTTCACCGTAGGTTCGCTCGCCGCACCTGCGGGCACGATGGACCGCGAGATCACTTTTGGCACGCCACTGCCGGTGGTGGATTGGAAGACGGGGGAACGGGAGCGAGCCGGCGCGTTGGTAAGAGTTCGCACCAGGCCGTCCGTGCTCTACAGCCATCTGTTCGCCGCGCTGGGAGATATCGCACGGGGTGTGGAGTACATTCTGCTGGGGATCCTCATTTTCTTTGCCGTCATTGAATTGATTGCACTGATCATTGGCACGCGCATGACGCGCACGATGACCCGAGCCGTCGGCGAGCTTTACAACGCCACCAGAAATGTCGATCGCGGCGATTTCAGCCATCGTATTCCGGTGAAATCCTCAGATCAGTTGGCGCAGCTGTCACTGTCGTTCAACTCGATGACGGAATCCATCGAGAAACTGATTCAGGAGCAAAAAGAAAAACAGCGGCTGGAGGGTGAACTCGCCATTGCGCAGGAGGTGCAGGCGCAACTATTTCCGCGGCAGGTTTCGGAGCTGGAGTCACTCGAAGTGCACGGCTTCTGCCGTCCTGCGCGAACAGTCAGTGGCGACTACTACGATTTCCTGACGGCGAGTTCCCACAAGCTGATTTTGGCGGTGGGCGATATTAGCGGGAAAGGAATTTCCGCCGCGCTCCTGATGGCGACCATTCACTCAGCGGTGCGCGCCTACAGTGTGGAGAGCCTGCCGCAGATGCGGGAGCCCGTGGCCGTGGGCGCCGTTGCCGGAGCGGGCAGAATCATGGCGGCGTGGCCGGAGGGCATCGAAGTGTCTCCGGGAGCATTGCTCGGCCTGCTCAATCATCAGCTCTACGAAAGCACTCCGCCGGAGAAATACGCCACGCTGTTTCTAGGAATTTATGACGGACGGTCGCATCAGTTGACCTACAGCAATGGAGGACATCTGCCTCCAATTCTGATTGGTGAGAACGGCGCGATACGGCGACTGGAGGCGGGTGGGACGGTGGTTGGCCTGTTCGACAACATGACGTATGACGAGGGATCGGTGCAAATGCATCCCGGCGAAATCTTTATCGCCTATAGCGACGGCGTGACGGAGCCGGAGAACGAGTTCGGAGAATTTGGCGAGGAGCGGCTGATCGATCTGGTAGGCACGAATCGCCAACTGCCGCTGCTGCAGATCAGCCAGGCAGTGACATCCGCGGTGGATGACTGGATCGGCGACAACGAGCAGCCGGACGACATTACGCTGGTGCTGGCGCGGGCGCGATAGTCAGATTTTCTTCTTCTTCCAGCGGCCTTGCTTGAACAGGATCGCGCTGACGGCGGCCATGGAGCTCTCGGCGATCGCAATGGAAAAGAAAACTCCATTCGAGCGCATGTGCAGTGGAATCGCCAGCCAATAGGCCAGCGGTATCTCGAACAGCCAGAAGCCGAAGAAATTCACGATGGTTGGCGTGATCGTATCCCCCGCGCCATTGAACGCCTGCATCATCACCATGAAATAAGCGTAGCCGAGATTTCCATAGCTCACGATGCGCAGGCAAGCCGCGCCCAGCGGGACGACTGCCGGATCGTGCGTGAATAAGCGGACGATCGGCTCAGAGAAAAATATAAAGATCACGCCAACCGCACCGAGAAAAATCACGTTGTAAAGGCCAGTCCGCCAAACCGCCTTTTCTGCGCGGTCGGGATGGCCCGCGCCCAGGTTTTGACCGACCAGCGTCGCTGCCGCATTGCTCAACCCCCACGACGGCAGAATCACGAAAATTACAATTCGAATGGCAATCGTATATCCGGCGAGCGCCGCGGAGCCGAAGATGCTCACGATGCGCACCAGACCGATCCAACTGGTGTGGGCGATGGCGAACTGCAGAATCCCAGTTAGCGAAACGCGGATCAGGCGCAGCAGCACATCCAGACTCAGGCGTACCTGGCTCCTGAGGATGCGAATCCGCTCGGTGCCGTGCATCAGGCGGTAGAACTGGTATAGGACTCCGATGCTGCGCCCGGTCAGCGTGGCCAAAGCCGCGCCGGTCACGCCTAGGCGCGGAAACGGTCCCCAGCCAAAGATGAGGCAGGGGTCGAGGATCAGATTGATGATGTTCGACACCCAGAGTAGGCGCATCGCGATGGCCGCATCCCCGGCGCCGCGAAAGATCGCGTTGTTGAGAAACAGCAGCAGCACGGCAAAACTTCCACCCAGACAAATTCTGGCGTAGCCGCTGCCGGTGGCGATGATTTCCGGGGAAGCGCCCATCATGCGCAGCAGGTTCGGCGCAAACAGGAAGCAAGGCACACCAATCGCCAGGGAGACGAACAAGCCTAGAGCGATCGCTTGTACGCCTGCAACCGCTGCGCCTTCAGGATCTTTTTCACCAATGCGGCGCGCCACCATGGCGGTGGTGGATAAGCTGAGCCCCATGGCGACGGAGAAAACCAAAGTCAGCATCGATTCGGTAAGACCGACGGTAGCTACGGCGTTCGCGCCCAGCCGGCCAACCCAGAAAACGTCGACCACGGCGAACAGCGACTCCAGCACCATCTCCAAAACCATGGGGACGGCGAGCAGCAAGATCGCGCGGTTGAGGCTGCCGGTGGTGTAGTCCTGGTGCGAGCCGCGAACGGCTTCTACCAGTGAGGCCCACAATGTGTGCTGCTTCCCGGCAGAGGAGGCTGAGGTATCCATAAGTACCTTCGAACTTTCGGCGCTAGTCACCCCAATAAATCTGACGACCGCGCGATCAAAATTAACAGAGACAAAACAAGAGGTCCGGCTTGCGGACTCAGAAGGATGGCGAACTATCGAGGGTTAAACATCGTAATTTCCTTGCAGCAGATCGTAAAACGGAGTGCAGGCCCACGTGCAAACCAACTATTGAATTAGATGGATTGTATCGCGAAGCCGAGGGATCCGCCAAACGGATTTCGTTCGGCAGATCGCAGATTACTTTTTCGCAAACAGCGTCACTCGCGACGTAACCGCCAGGTTTTTCACCATCCCTCCTAAAACCACGGGGCCGAGCGGCGTCTCCACCAGTCCGCGGCCGTCGGCTCGAGGGTCATAGGTATTCTCGTCAATCGTTTCCCATCGATGAGTATGCAGGTCGTAGTCAAAAGTGACGCTGGAAACATTTTCGGGCTGGCCATCATACGAGGCGCCCTTGTAATCGTGAGGAGTAATGGTGCCACCGGAAAAATAAATCTTATGCTCCCGCTCAGCACCTCCGCCGGAGATGCCAAAGCGGGCGGCTCCGGGATGCGGCGGCAGCTTGGTCCAATCAATCTTGCTGGGATCTTTGCGATCGATCTTACCCAGCCAACACTCGTCCGAAGCGACGTAGCGCGGGCCGCCGGATGGCCCAGGTTTCGCGCCATCCACAACAACAATCTCTTCGTCCGCCAGGCCACCAGCCATGCCGAAGGCTGGAGTGCCGGGAAACGGCGTAGCCTGGCTCCACGCATCCCGATCAATGTCGTAAACCTGCACGTTATTCACCGGGCCACTGGGCGAGCGGCCGCCGATCAAGTAAACGAAACGATCATGGGTGACGCCAGTGACCGCGCTATCGACTGGGACAGGAATATCTTTGCCGCGAGACCAGCGGCGCGCGCCGGGCTCATAAACATTTACGTCGGGCACGGTGAGCTCACCGCCCTGATTGTCCACTACATAGCCGCCCATCAGAACGACCACCCCCTTGACTCCTCCGGCGGCAGCATTCAAACGGCCTACAGGCCCGGGAACCGCGCGCCCCTGGCTCCATTTTCCGGCGTGCGAGAAAGTCATCACATACACCTGGTTCGTAACGTCGTCCCAAGTTTTCTTCGGGCCTACTCCCATCATGGAAAACAATTGGAAGCCGCCTTTGAGCGTCGCGACGGCATTGCTGGAAACGGCGGCGGGCATCGGCGGGAACTTCGGCTCATCTGCGCCTAGAAGGACCACAACGCAAAATGCCAGCAGGGTGAGGAACGAAATCTTTTTCATCGCAAAGATATTAACTCACCTTGCGCCTTAGGTTGTGAGGCTGACGATCGGAGTTAGAACCAGGTTTTGCGGCGGTACTCGCGGTAGGCGTCGCCAAATGCGGCTTCGAGGACGCGGGCTTCGCGGTGGGCGCGCAGCGTTTGCAGGATGATGACGGCCGGCACGAGGAGCCATAACACGGGACGGTGGATGAGTAGCACAAAACCGGTGATCAGCACCGTTCCGAAGACGTAGATCGGGTTGCGAATTTTCGAGTAGACTCCATGCGTCACCAACTGATGGGCCTCCGCCTTGATGGCGAACGATCTGCCCAGTTGATAGCGAGCGACCGCAATCCCCACCACCCCCGCCACCAGTAATGCTGTTCCCAGGCTCCGTTGCCAATCCCACGGGCCGGGCATCGTGAAGATGAACCAGAGCAGCACGCAAATCACAACAATCTGAACTACGGTAAACACATAAAACTGTCGCTCTTCCATCGATTCCCTTCCGGTTCGCTGACTATTCGATCAACCCTTGGCGTACAGCATGAATGAAATCGGTGTAGGCGGGAATTTGTCCGCCCGCGCGCATCAGGCTGGCGATCTGCCCCCGATGGTACGCGGAATGCAGCACAACGTGGCTCAGGACATCCTGCACAGTGCTCGACCATGCTTCGCCCTTGCTGTTTTTGTAAGTGATTCTCTCCGAGAGAGCTGAGGAGGGAAGCTGGGCGAAATATTCGACCCAGAGCTCGGCGAGTTCGCTGGTTTGCGCCTCGCACTGGTCGAGATTGAACTCCGGCCAGACGGGCAGACCTTGCGGTTGGCGCCGGATGCGCTCGAGCCACAACCGCTCGGCGGAAAGAATGTGCGCCAGCAACTGCAGAGGCCGCGCAGGCGGTGGTCCGGATCCAGCGCCCTTGATCGCTGCCAAAACTTCACGGTTGGCCCAGGCATCGTGGAGAAACTGACGCCGCAGATGTTCCAGTAATTCCACGATGCAGACTCCGTGATCGAAGAGTTCGAACCGTTGACGCAAGGCCGCGAGTAAACCCTTAAGTAATTTAGTCGGCGCTCAGCACGCACTGCAACCCGGTTTTTTAACGGTCCGTTCACACTTCTCGGTTAGACTGCTGGCTGACTCGTCAAATGAATTATTCTGAGTAATAGGCGGCTGAGTGTTGTCTGTTGGAAGTTCGCTGAATATGGTCCGCAAAGTTTCCCCATCCCGAACGGCATTGGAAGAGACGGACGCGTCTGGCAGCTCGCGTGAGAATCCGGAGGCGGAGAAGAAAGGCGCGAAAAAAGGCACGGGATCACTCGACGATCTGGCGCAGACGGCGCTCAAAGCATTTCTCATCGCTCGCGACGCTGCCGCCAATGTGCCTGATTTGTTCACGCAATCCTCGCGCATGGCGTTTCTTGCCATCAAGGAGTGCGAGCAGGAACTCGATGTAATCGAGCGCTACATCGACGAGCGGACTCCTGCGGCCATCACGCGGGTGAATGAAGCTCGAGCGCGCCAGTTATTGACCAGCCTGAAATGCACCACCGACCTCGAACGCATTGGCGATCTGGTCATGAGCATGTCCCTGCGAGTGCAGGCGCGGACGGCGAAGACGGCGGCTTCCGATGTGCGCCAGTTGGTGGAGATGTCGACGATCCTGCGCGAGATGCTCGATCTGGTGTATCGCGGATTTGTTGATCTTGACCTGGAGTGCGCCCGCAAGGTCCTGCAAATGGATAAGGACATCGACCGCGTCTGTCATGCTTTGTTCCAGAAACACCTCACCGGCCATGGCGCGCAGAGCAACCCATCCAGCTTTGAAGTGCTCCTGATGGCGCAGGCATTGGAGCGTGCCGGGGACCATACCACCAATCTCGCCGAGGATCTATACAGCCTGATCGAAGGCCGCAGCCTGCGGCATGCTCCCAAGAAGCGCGCGGCCACGTAACGAAGACGCTCTCCTCGTCTTACGTCCCTAGGCTCGGCGGCTACTTCCACGAGGACGGTGGGATTGCGAATCCGACCATCAGCAATCCTTGCATCTGCCCCCAATCGTCGGTTTCGCGGTCGAATACGGCTTCTCGGCGCTGGTCGGAAAATCGCAGATCCAGTAGAAAGAGTTTGTGGATTGCATAGGCTCGTACCCCACTCGACGAGTCGCGTGTTTCATCGAAAAGCGCTCCGTACAACACGTAAAGGTGCGATTTCCACTCGATCAGCGGGGCGTGCTGTTCCGTCAGAGTGTTGACGATAAGCGAGGGATTAATGGAGTCGCGCGGAACATAATCCGCATTTACCATGACCGGCCGGCCGTCGCTCAGGAGATGTCTACCCTGCAACTTGGTGCTGAGTTCCTTCAAGGACAGCGGCCCTGACAGGTTGGCGTAAAGCGCGACGTCTTCCAGGGCTGAATCCTTTCCGCAGCACACGGCTTTGTCGTGGAGTACGGTCTCCAGCGCCGTTGCGAACACCGCGGATCGGTGCGCCGACGGCGCTGTTAGGGATGGCAGGTTCGCGACGCGGACTTCCTGATTGGCAAGAAAAATAGGACTGCTGCCTTCTTGTCCGCAGGCAAGGGGCGAGGCCAAAGTGATCACATAGAGAACGAAAAAGGAGAGAATGCCGAGCTTCGCCACGGTGCACCTCCAACCTAAGCCTCACAATCCTAGCGCAGGTCGGCGTTTTAGGAAAAAACCAACTCGGCCTCTGGTAGTTCAATAACGACCGGCCTTTCCGAAATTCATCATTCGTTAACACGCGGGAAACATTCTCGCAACATTTCCAACATACATTCTAGGAACCCGGACGTGCACGGTCTGGAGCCGTTTGAACCTGAAATAACCGACGATGCAACTTCCCACGGGATCTTACGAACCGCGAAGTGAGGCGGGAAATACCGCTGTGTCTCGCTGCCTGGTCTTTGTTCTCGAAGATGAAGAAGACATCGCCCGGCTGATCTCTCATAACTTGCAAGCGGCCGGTTTTGACGTGCAAAGCTTCGTCAGTGGCGCATCGGTGGTCTCCGAAGCCTTACGCGAAATGCCTTCGCTTTTTCTTTTGGATGTGATGTTGCCCGGCGCCGACGGTTTTGACCTCTGCCGTCAGATTCGCCAGACGGCAACCCTCTCGGCGACACCCATTATTTTTCTCACTGCGAAAACTGCCGAGGCCGACCGTGTAAGGGGCCTTGAACTGGGCGGGGACGATTACATCACCAAGCCCTTTAGTCCGCGCGAGTTGGTGGCCCGGGTGCGCAGTGTGCTGCGGGGCGTTCGTCAGCCGGCGGTCGCGCCGGAGGTGCTTCGCGTGGGAGATCTGGAAATCGACGCCTCTTCAATGACGGTGCAGGTGCAGGGAAGGGCGATTCTTACGACCGTGCGCGAGTTTCGGTTGCTGGAGTATCTGGCCATGCATGTCGGTCGCGTACTCACGCGCGATCAGTTGCTCGATGCGGTGTGGAAAGAAACTCCCTTTGTGACGCCGCGTTCCATCGACGTTTACGTGCGGCGGCTGCGCGAGAAAATAGAAACCGATCCCCGCCACCCGCGGTATCTGAAAACTTTGCGGGGCATCGGCTATCGCTTCGAGACCCCGAAGTAGCCACGGTTTCGCTTTCTTGATCCGCATCCGGCTTTCTGCTGCCGTTTCTGCTAGTTCCCGCGCCGCGGGCTGCTTTGATTTATCCTGTCGTCTTAACGCATCTCGATTCGCCCCATCATGACCCGATCCAAATCACTGTGGAAAGCGGACGATCAAAAGGCCCGCTTGCTCGAACTTACGGCGCAGTCAGACGATTCCGCCAAGGATCACTCGCTACGCCGCGACGTACGCTCGCTCGGAGCATTGCTCGGGCGCGTCCTGGTGGAGCAAGTTGGGCAAGAGTTGTTCGATACCGTCGAAGCGCTGAGGCGGCTCATGATTCGTCATCGCGAGCGAGTCGCGCACAGTCCCGCGGCTAAGTCTCACGGCGAATTGATGGCGAGCGCCCAGGCGATGATTGCAGAGATGGACGTGAGCCGCGCCTATCAAGTGACGAAGGCCTTCGCAATTTACTTTGAGCTGACCAACCTCGCCGAGACCAACCATCGCAAGCGCCGCCGCCGTGCCCGGCAATTGCACCGGCAACATGCGCTGCCCGGATCTTTCCACGGAACCCTGCTGCGGATGAAGGAAGCGGGAATGCCGTCTGACGCGGCGCTTGAAGCTCTTCGTGAAGTCATCGTGACTCCAGTATTCACGGCCCATCCCACGGAAGTCGCGCGTCAGACAGTGTTGCTGAAGCGCCGCCGCATTGCCGAACAACTGGAGCGGCTGGATCGTCTTCCCCTCACTTCGGGCGAAGCCCTGAGATGCGAACAGATCATCCACGCGGAAATTTCCGCACTTTGGCAGACCGACGAGGTTCGACAGACCAAGCCCACCGTGGACGACGAAATTCGCATGGGCCTGCGCTATTTCCGGCTTGCGTTATTTGAAACGCTGCCTCGCATTTATGCCGAAGTGGCGGAATCGATTCGCGAGGTTTACGGAACCGTCCTAGATGCGACGGAGTTGCCGAGCCTGCTGAGTTTCGGATCCTGGATCGGCGGTGATCGCGATGGCAATCCGCTGGTGAAGCCGGAATGCATGAAGGATGCGCTCGAACTGGCGCGAACCATGATTCTCCGGGAATACATTCGGCAGGTCGAATTCCTGAGTGATTGCCTGAGTTCGTCGTCGCGGCAGACCGCCGCTTCGCCGGAGATTCTCGCTCGCCTGGCGCAATATAGGCAGTCGATGCCCGGCGTTTTCATTCTTTGGGGGCCGGGCAACACGGAGGAGCATTACCGGCGATTTCTCTCCTACGTGGTTCACCGCTTGCAGCGTAGCCGGGAAGGCTCGAACGCACAGGATTCGTATCACGATGCGGCGGAGTTTGAGGCCGATCTGATTCTGCTGCGAAAGAGCCTGATGTCGAATCGCGGGCAGCGGCTGGCGGAAACTTTTGTTGATCCTCTGCTGCGCCAACTCCGAACTTTTGGCTTCCATTTGCACGTGCTTGATATCCGCCAGCACGCTCGCGTGCACGCCGAAGTTCTCGAGGAGATTGCGGCACAGAAGATTGACGCGAGAAAGACTGAACCCAGAAATCCCGAACTAAGAAAGACAAAATTAAGAAAGGCTGAATTACGCGAGACTGCGCCGGCGCTCGCAGCAGGTGGTGCTTTGCCGGATAGCGGCGAACGTGGTTCTCTGCAGACCCGGGAGTTGATCGATACCTTCCACACCATCCAGCAACTCAAGCAAACCTATCCTGCTGAGTCCATCCGGCAGTACATCATCAGCGGGGCGGAGTCTGAGGATGATGTGCTCAACGTGGTTGGACTCGCAAAAGCTTGCGGTATCAATCTGACTGGTTCTGATGATGATCCTGGACTGATGCCGGTGCCGCTATTTGAGTCGATCGATTCTTTGCGGGCCGCGGGCGGGGTGATGCGCCGGCTCTGGCGAAATCCGGAATATCAGTCGCTGCTCGACTCCTGGGGGCGCTGGCAGGAGGTCATGCTCGGTTATTCCGACTCCAATAAAGATGGAGGGATGCTGACCAGCACCTGGGAGCTGTATAAAGCGCATCGCGATCTGCACCATGCTGCGCAAGAATGTGGAGTGAAGTTGCGGCTCTTCCATGGCCGCGGGGGCACGGTAGGACGCGGCGGCGGGCCGACACATTCGGCAATTCTGGCGCAGCCGGAAGGCTGTTTTTCCGGGCGCATCCGCATCACCGAGCAAGGAGAGGTTCTCAACTGGAAGTATGCTGACGCGGTGCTTGCGGAGTGGAACCTGGAACTGATGATTGCCGCCAGCCTGGAAGCGCTGACGCGCCCGGGTTCGCAGCCAGCCAAAGATCAGGCGCGCTGGGAGGAAGCGATGGATGAAATGTCGGAGGCTGCTTACCGCGTCTATCGGCGCGATATCGCGGAGAATGCCGACGTGCTGGAATATTTCGAGCAGGCCACGCCGGTGCATGAACTGGATGCGGCGCGCATCGGTTCACGGCCATCACGCCGGACCAAGGGCCGCCGACTAGAGGATCTGCGCGCCATTCCGTGGGTCTTCGGCTGGATGCAAAGCCGCCACGCCGTACCGGCATGGTACGGCGTCGGCCAGGGATTACAGAGCTTCGCCAAGAAGGGAAAAAGCCACGAGAAGCTGCTGCGCGAAATGTTGAAGCACTTTGCCATCTTCTCCGACTTGGTACGCAACGTCGAACTCGGCATCGCCAAAGCCGATCTCCACATTGCCCGGCTTTATTCCGGCCTGGTGAAGAATGCCGCCCTACGCACGCGCGTCTTCTCGATGCTGGAGGAAGAGTTCCTGAGATCGCGCAGCATGATTCTCAGCATTACCAGCCAGCGCGAATTGTTGGCGCGCAACCGGGTGCTGGCGCGCTCCATTCATCTGCGCAATCCTTATGTGGATCCCATGAGCCTGATCCAGGTTGAACTTCTACGGCGTAAGCAGCAAGGGGGAGATTTGGCGAAGCTGGAATATCCTCTGGGCGCGACCATCAATGGCATCGCCGCCGGCCTGCACAACACGGGATAGGTTTAAGTGGGCAGTGGCCGCTAACCATGCGGTTCACCGTTCGTCTGTAGTATGTTGTTCTACGGAAGGAGGCGCGCACTATTCTCCTGGTCCTTCGCGTTGTGGAAGCTGCTTTTCTTCGTGCGCATGTCTCGAGCTTATGGTTGCGTCTCAGTTGACATTGCCATTCCTGCTCCAAATTCGTCCGCTCCATCCAAGAGGCCCTATGTCTATTTCCAGAATCATTGCAGGTTTTGTATTGTTCATTTTGCCGCTGACACTGCTGGCACAAAAAGCCGCATTTAATTCCGCTGCCTCGGGCGCCGTCGCGGCCAACCAGGAAGGTACCCCTAAACTCGATCACTTCGATCCGGATCTGGTCGATAAGTCGCTGAATCCTTGCGACGATTTCTACAAATACGCTTGCAACAAATGGATCGCCGCCAATCCCATTCCGGCCGACCAGGTGTACTGGAGCACGGGCGGTGGTTTGGAAATATGGAACGATAACGTCCTACGCGAGACTCTGGAAGCTGCAAGCAAGAGCGATTCAAGCCGCAGCGCCGTGCAGCAGAAAATTGGCGACTATTGGGCCGCCTGCATGGACGAGAGTGGCATTGAAGCGGCTGGCTTGAAGCCTCTCCAGCCGGAGCTCGACCGCATTGCGGCGATCAAGTCCAAGCAGGAAATTACCCTTGAAATCGCCCATCTGCACCATCTGTTTCCCGGGGCATGGGAGCAATCCGACAATCAAACGAACTCACCATTTTTTGGCTTCACCGGCGCGCAAGACTTTGACGACGCTTCCAAGGTTGTAGCGCAGGTCGATCAGGGTGGCCTTAGCTTGCCCAATCGTGACTACTACATCAATACCGATGAGAAGTCAGTGGAGACTTTGACGAAATATCGCGCCCATGTGCAAAAGATGCTGGTGCTCGCGGGTGAGGCGGAAGCGCAAGCCAGCGTCGATGCAGCGACCGTAGTCGAACTGGAAACCGCGCTGGCCAAGGCGCAGATGGATAACATCAAGCGCCGCGATCCCAAGAATATCAACAACAAAATGAGCCTGGCTCAGCTTCGCGAGCTGACGCCATCCATCCAGTGGGACGCTTACTTGAAGGCGGTCAATACTCCCGTCAGTGAGCACTACATCGTCACCTCGCCCGATTTCTTTCGCGCAGAGGACAAGCTGCTGGCGGAACATCCTCTGGAGCATTGGAAGACTTACATGCGCTGGCATGTGATCCACGGCGCTGCGCCCTATCTAACAAAGGCGATGGCGGATGAAGATTTCAATTTTTTCTCCCGCACCTTAGCCGGCCAGGAGCAACAGCTTCCACGCTGGCGGCGCTGCACTCACTGGGCCGACCGCGACTTAGGAGAGGCGCTCGGCCAAGCCTACGTGGACCGGGCTTTTCCGCCCGAGAGCAAGGCGCGCACGGTTGAAATGGTGCATGCCATCGAGAGTGCAATGCACAGCGACATTGAAAGTGTGAGTTGGATGACGCCTGCCACCAAGGAGCAGGCCATCGTGAAGCTGAAGGGAATCGAAGACAAGATTGGATATCCTTCGCACTGGCGCGATTATTCCAGCGTAAAAATCACTCGCGAGAGCGACCTGGGCAACGTGCAGCAGGCCTCGTCGTTCGAATTCGAGCGCTGGGTTGCGAAGATCGGCAAGCCGGTAGACCGCAGCGAGTGGACGATGACGCCGCCCACTATCAACGCCTACTACGATCCGCAATTGAATACGATCAACTTTCCTGCCGGAATTCTGCAACCGCCGTTTTTCGAAAAAAACATGGACGATTCCGTCAACTACGGCGCCATCGGGATGGTCATCGGCCACGAACTCACTCACGGCTTCGACGATCAGGGGCGCAAATTCGACGCTCACGGCAACCTGCGCGACTGGTGGACGCCGGAGGATGCCAAACAGTATGACGAGCGCGGCAAGTGCATCTCTGACGAGTACACGCAGGAAGTTCCGGATGCAGGCGCCGGAGTCAAGCAAAATGGCTTGCTGACGCAGGGCGAGGACACGGCGGACAACGGCGGCATCCATTTGGCGCTGATGGCTCTGGAAGCCGATCTGAAGAAGCAAGGGAAATCGCTCGATGAAAAAGGTCCGGACGGCTGGACGTATCTCCAGCGCTTCTACCTTGCCAATGCGTACTCATGGTGCTCGAATGTGCGGCCTGAGGTAGCTCGTTTGATCGTCACCACGAACCCGCATTCGTTGCCGATTTTCCGTACCGACAATGTGGTTTCGAACATGCCCGAGTTTGCTCGCGCCTTTGGTTGTAAGCCGGGACAGAAGATGGTTCGAGCGAACGCGTGCCGGGTTTGGTGATCAGGGGCTGCAAGCAAAAGGGCCAGCTTCGGGCTGGCCCTTTTTTTTCTTAACCTCTGCCGTTCTGTTTCTAGCGATTGATGTCGTCCTTCGACTGCAAACGCTTCACGTAGGTTTCCAGGTTAGATCGGTTGGCATCATCTGGTACGCCGGTGAGAGCGGCTTGTATCTCTTTGACGGCTTTGTCGAAGTCTCCCTGAGCGCTATAAACGCGGGCCATACCGACGTGCGAGGTCCAAAAATCAGGAAACTTCTTCGCGTTGGAGCGATAAACCGCGAATGCTTCTTCCTGCTTTTTCTCTCCCTGCAACTGGCGGCCATAGAAATAGAGTTGCAGCGCGGATGCCTTTTCCAGCGCCTTGTTGCGGAATTCCGTAGACGCATCTTTGCGGCCCATGGCATCGAGAATGCGCGATTTGTTCATCAGGTTGTCGAAGCGCTCTTCCACCTGAATCGACTGGTCCTCATCCTTCAGCGCCTCGTCCAGATTCGTCTTGGCGGCGAGGAAGTAACCGGCGGCATCGTCCCAGGTGTCCCAGTAATATTGATTGAGCCCGCGCATCTGGTGGTGAAGGCTGGCTTCAACGACGTCGCTGACGTTAACTGCGACTTTGAAAGGCACGGCGATCTTTTCCCAACTCAGAGTCACAACCGCGGAGTCGGGTTTGACGTCATCAAAATCATAAGTGAGTGCATCGTGGAATTCGGCAGGTTGCGACTTCACCGTGACTCGCAGCGCATCTTCGTCCTGCTTGTAGCTGAAACTTCCCCAGGCAGTGGACATTTTTGAGAAGATCACCGTCCACTGACTTTCTCCCGGAATCATGTGCAGACCGTAAGCTCCCTTGTCCAGCGCCTGGCCTTCGATGGTGACGGGATCGGTGAAGGTGATGGTGGTGTTCTCATTCGCTCCCGCGCGCCATACCTGCCCGTAAGGAACGAGCTTGCCCCAGACTTGGCGGCCATTGACCAGCGGCCGGTGATAGTTGATGGTGATATCGGTGAGGCCGATGCACTGCGTGACTACTGCATGCTGGCTTTGCAGCGGGAGATCGAGCATTACGGTTTGGCCGAGGCAAAAACTTGCCACCGACAAGAAACCACATAACAAAACAAGCAGACGAGTTCTGTGCATGGAAAACTCCTCTTCTCTGGTGGGAATCGAACAGCTGTTTCGGCCGCAACCTGGACAGAAAATTGGGAACTATGCGAGCCTGACCCGCTGTGCTGTTGGGCTTAGACGGGGGCGCGGTGCGAAGGTAAGCAATGGGAAGGAAGCGGGCTGGCCCAGCTTTGATTGTGGCGGACAGCCTGACAAAGGCGGCTGCCCCACCTTTGCTGGTTCTGCAAAGGTGGGCCCACGGACGCCGATCTAGGTTGTTGGCAGCAGGAAAGCCCAGCCTTCGAAAATCACGAAGGCTGGGGCAGCCCCCGTTCGTGGTGTCGCAGGGCAGGACATTGACGATGGGCCAGCCCGCCTATGTCTTATCGAGCACCTGCCGCGTGGCTGCATCCAGATTCTCTCCGAGCGCTGAATTCAATCGACACGGTTTTTCATAAGGATGCCGACAAGCCGGTGCGAGACGCTTGGTCAAAGGTCATCTCGCACGCTTACACAAAGCGTCCTGACTGGAATGCTGACCAGGATGGAGCCAAAGCGTGGGACAATCGATTGCTCGACCTGAGAGTGGATATGTATCAACTCATGGGAGCAGCGGTCGGTTACAACCTGAGCCTTGATTATATTAAGACGCAAATGTATTACCCACAACTGCACGTGGATACGGAAGCGGATCAGATGCAAATCCGAAAGCAATTTTTAAAAGCAATCACGGATGATGGATTGAAGGTTGTTCTCGTTAGGGAAGATCTTGCCCCCGGCAAATAGATACCACGTTACCCAAGCGCAAACCCGGGCCGCTAGTTCTCCAACGGCGCTTCGTATTCGCGAGGCAGGAAGCCGGCTACCAACGCATCTCCCGGATTGGCGAACTGATGACTCTCGAGAGTGGTCTTCGGTGAGCCCGAACCTTCCAGGAGAGCATCTATCCGCTCGTAATCGGTGTCCGCGATGTCCAGTCCCATTGCGCGGCTTGCGGCCGCGATCTCCGCATAGCACGAAGGCGGCTTAGGCAGTTGGCTGACCGGTCCCGAAAATGTCTTCATGGTCCAGAGGATACGCATCATCCCTGTGTGAGGGAACGGCACCACGGAGGGATTACCAGTGGCGTTACCGCCGCAACGTGAAAGGGGAGACGCGTCGCAAGCAGAGCGCGAGTTCCGCTAACCTACTGAAAAGATGGTGGGCGCTATAGGATTCGAAACCGTGTGAGAACGTAGTTTCAATAACTTAGATCGCGGCAGATGGCATCTTACGCGGCTAATTCGGCAAAGTTCGGTGTTAACGGCACGGGAATGGCACGGGGGAAGGCGAGCGAATATCGGTGATCCTATCTCATTTCACCCTCGTCCGTTTTTGCCAACCTCCCGAACGACATCAGCTAGTTGCTGCACGGCTTCCACAAGTGAGCGCAACCCCCCTTCGTTACCGGCTTTGGTGCGAGCATCTTGTATTGCTTCGTTAATCGACTTGAACCACCGGTCCAGTTGCGCATTATCCATAGCGCTCAGAGTATCACGGGGCGTAAAATCAGCACGCAAACACAGCGCAGATAGAGCGCGTCCTACTGAGGAAGCCCGAACTTCTCTAGCTTTCGCAAAAGAAGCAAACCGTACTCGATAACAACGTTTCTTGAGAGTCGTGCGTACTCTCGCTCCGCGATCAGCGGATGCACAGCTCCGTCACTGATGAACGTATACAATCCCGTGGCGAGGCCCTCTTCCGGTTTCGTCAAAATCGCCTTTTGCTGTAGAAATGAGGTAGCCGCGCCCCACGTTTTGGGAACTGCGCCTCCGGATTTCTTGGCAACTCTGGCACTAGCATAAATCTGCAAGTTCTCCAAGAAACTCCGAAGGTGTCCCATGCTGCTCTTGAGATCAAAAAGTGAAGACGAACGCTGTAGTTTGTCAGATTCATTCAAACTCTGGATGAGGGTCTGACTGAATCCCAATTGCTGCAAGAACGATTCAACCGCCTTCTTGTCCTGATTGACCTCCAGATTTACATCTCGTAACAACTCTCCCTTCAATAGGAAAAAGCGGGCCTTGCGACAATGTTCGAGTACTCCATCGCAAGCATTTATGGTCTCGCGAGCAACGACGTAAACGCTGATTTTCTCCCCTCCGATTGTCCACGATGTGTGCGTCTGGGCTTGTTGGGCGAACGTCACTTGCGCTGTGTTTTTCAGAATTGCCACCTTATCCGCTAAGTGCACCATCTCTGAATCACTCAGAAGATTCCAATTGAGGGCGAGCAGTTCCCGGAGTTCCAAAAGCATCAGGATGACTCCCGCTGTTGGTTTTGCTGTTGAGAGCGAATCGAACAGGTCCACACAGTGCCCACTCCGACCCGCGACCAAAAGAGCATTCCTGGTACAGAGTTTTTCAACACCCACGGGATATGACGTCAACAATCCGAGTTTTCTGTGCAAAACTGACCATCTTCTTCTGCAAAGCGCAGCATAATCTTTACGATCATGAAGCCTAAGAAAGCTAGTCTCAGAAAAGTACATGCGGTGCGTTGCCCTATTTGTGGCGCGGGACCGGGCGAAAAGTGCGAACTCACCACGGGACAGCCCCGGACAGAGCCTCATCGTGACCGACGCTTGCTCGCATCGGATTAAGTGTCGCGCTTAAGCTGCGCGCGTTTCCCAGCAGCGCACGGCTTGCATAAGCTGCAAATCCACCTCGTCCGCGATGACCGCTATGTCTGCCAGCACTTGGTGATGATCGATTTCGCTCCGGTGAAGATGCAGTGTGTGAAATGTGACGACTTGGAACAGCCTTGACTCCTCAACGAGCATGGCTGGGGTGTAACCCAGAAGTCGCCGCGCTTTTCCGTGCGCAGCAGCGGCGGTGGACACACGCAGATGGGCACCCTTGGTAAGACGGAGGCGGCTAATCAGGTCATGGAACAACTTCGGCAGATGAAGCGCGCGGTCGTTATCGTTGAGCGGAATGCAGGTGAGTGATGGGAGAAGATTTACCTTCCTAAGCCATTCTGTGATCGCAGGTTCGAGTTCTCGCTCCAGTATGGTCGCCACGCTCTTTGGCTTCTCAGTCATTCCCTACCTCGCGTTCATGCAGGCACACTCTCAACGTAGTGTTGCAGGTTAGACGCTTCAGAAACTGTTCAAAACAGAACACAAATCATTTCTAGTTGAACAAATCAGGCGATTACACGCATTGAGCAAAATGTGACAGAGGATCTTGCGCTCTGTTCTGATTTCGTAACAAGAAAAGATCCTAACATCAAGACTCAGCTCTTCGTGCTATGTTCCCTCGCGGGCGTGATTCGGAAGAGGTGTAAGTGTGCCCGTGCGCCTCAAGGAAGTCCCTAAGAAACCGTACTCCCCTCCACAATTGAGAGTCCTCAGTTTTGAACAGGCGTCTTTAGTTTCTAGTCGGACACGCCTGGAATGGCGACATAAATGCACGGGACTTGCTCGAACATCTGTTCCCCCCGACTGAAACACTTCCGGGCACGGCCTCACAAGGAGAGAGGACTAATCGTTCTTAGGATTGGGGCCTTTCTGTTTTTCCAGCATGGGCGTAGAGTTCACAGATGGACGATTGTTCAATCGCGGGACGGACTGAAAAACTCCGTCGTGAGATAGAACGGATACAGCTAGAGGAGCGTCGTTACCGCCTTAACAGAAGCCATTCACCGGATGAGAATAAAGAGCATGAGAAGCGGGAGTTTCGAGTCCTTTCAATCCGTGAAGAACTTAGAACGTTTGTCGAAAAAGCAAAGCAACGATCAAGCCACGGATCGGTCTGGTACAGTTGACTTCGTACCCCACACGAATTAGACCTTGCGGCAATACTCCCTGCCTGATCTAGAAAGGTTCGGCATCTTGTCAGCACACCCTACGATCTCAGAAATCCGGTAGGGGTTCTTGCTCTCGCTAAATTCTGCGTTAAGGCGCAATGTGATCTCAACCGCCGTCAGGCATTCGTCTTTTTCGCCAAGTATCCTGTTGATGCGATCTGCAAGAATGGACATTGGGATAACCCCGCGAAAGGCACCGGGCCATGAGACGAGGTTAGCGCCTTCCCCCAAGGCACCCAAACTCGGACACAAGGCCCGGTCACAGGCGTGCCCCGGCATCTTGATTCCCGGTAACAGTGGTAGTCAAGCCAAGTCGTGGGTTACACGGTCGCATTGGTCAAGCGCCGGGGTTGGCGGCTTTCTTTACGACTTCCTTATACCTTTCCGACTTAACCGTTGGTGCGCCCCGCCGTGAGAGGACTATCATCAGTAGTAAGATCTCAGGGTTTCCGGCTCCGCAAGGACGTGCCCTCCCCCGTGATGCTGCCTCGCTGAGTTCGTTGAATAATCTTGAGGGACAAAGGGGTGTGCGGAGAACGCGCACCCTTTCTAATTGCTAGCGAGTTCACAAGCGCGAATTCAGACTGCTCGGCTCGCTAGGGAGTCTAGCGTCACCGTGCCTCGGTGTACGAGCCTTAGAACGCAATTGCGTGGCACTCTTGATGAGGAAATTTCTGGTCAGATGTCGGAGTATGATGGCCGCATGAACCACTTGGACAGAGCAAAAAGAGCATTGGAACGGGAAGCGCGGTCTGGCAAACGCACAGGGCCAACAGGCGAGGATGTGCTGGAAGCCATCAGAGAGATTATCGCTCACCTGGAAGAGCGAGAGCGGAAGCCCGCCGTCACGGTCAACGCGCCGTCGCGATGATTCTCTAGTGCGTTGATTTAGCCAGCAGAGACAAACGTGGTCGTCGTTGATGCAAACACGGACTTGCCAAAATCAATGCACTGCGGTTGTTGGGCGAGACGGAATACGCAGTTGATGAAGGAAACATTCTCCAGAATCAAGGGGCCGCCGTGGTACTCAATGGTCATATTGACGAGGACAATGTTCTTCAAACGATGACCGTCGAGGCTTATAACGTTTTCTAGTTTCCCCTGAGCCACAACGGTCTTTGGTGCTTCGGATACTGAAATGGGCTTTGGGTTAACTATATGCTCTGCGCGCGCAGCTTCGGCTATCGGGACTTCTCCGCCTAAAGAAGAGAGTCTAACGTCGAACGTCTTCCCCTCCGTTCCCCCGAAATCATATTCAATAGGTGGAAGCGTCAGTGGCTTCGGTTGCTCGCCTGAGAAGAATCCTGTCTGCCTGAGGAACGAGGAGTAGTTAAGCAGTCCCGTTATGGCGCTCCAAGCGTCTGTGGTTTGAGGACCTTTGAATAACTGGGACTCAGAAGCTAAATCGGTGCCGATTGCGGAGATTTGTTGCGGATCGGCTGTCACATTTTGTTCTTTTGCTTCGGTTGCAAGTGCCGCGACTGTTTTCAATCCCAGATCACTATTTCGCTGGAGGGATAAGTTCTTTTTTATTGCCTGAGGCAATGTATCCCCTGCCCGTGGTCTAAGAAGTTCCAAGTTGGCGGACATTTGCGAGAGGGTCTTTTCTATCGCATCCAATCTATCGCTTGTCTTTGTGCGGAATTCGACATAACCCTCCCATTTTGCAAAGGTCAAAATCAAGATAGCGACGACAGCGCTGGTACCGCTCCAGTCTCTGATAAATCCTGTGAACCTTCCCCAACCCTTTCGCTTTAGCGCAGTCTGAATCTCCAGCGTGATCCACGCCTTGTCTGTATTGTTGAGTGCCATAATAAGGGCGACGCCAGTCTCCTAGCCCATTACATTACACTCTCGCACCTGGAGTGCACCGAGAATTGCATATCGGCCTGGCTAGCCCAGTGGTCGTTCATTCTTTGGCGGAAAGCGCGCGTCAATCTCCCGCATAAATTCCCTCCGCCCTTCCCGCTCACTTTGACGAGCCGCCCGGCGCAAACCGCCCGCCACAGCTCGGGCATTCCACAAGACAAGAGTCTATCCGGCGTATCTTCTCGGGCGGAATCGAGTAGCCACACTTCGGGCAGACGGTGTTGAGCGCGGCCTGGACCTTCTCGCGGTTGATTTTCTGCTTACTTATCATCGCCTGGATAGAAGCCTATCACGTTTCGCCTTGTATTCGCCCTGTAAAGACAAGAAATCCCAATAGCGAGTCCGCTTAGAAAGTCCAGTTAGTAGTGTGTAATCAACACGTTAGCCGTTGACACGCGGAAATTAATCGGCTACCATTCTTACATGGCTGGGGAGGTCCGATTCCATGAGTTTAGTAAAGTTCAATATTGCCTGTGAGCTACGCAAGGCACTGAAAGGCAAAGAGACCAAGGTCCCTGCCGATGTTTTGCTTCAGTACGCCGCTCCTGTTTACCTTGAAGCTGTGAAGACGGCAAAAGTGCAAGCCAAGGAACGGACGGGCATTGATGAGTTGGAGCGCATGTTCCGCCTGGAAGATACACGCGGCTAGCTCTGTTAGCTAGGTGGTCTGTTGTACAACAATCCACGCGCCATGACAGGGCGGTAGTTTGCGGCCCTTCATAACCGTTCGTTTCGCGTCACAGCCAATGCAGCGATAGATGCCCGAAGCCGGGGCTTTTGCGCCCGAAGAGTATTGCTGAGGTTTGGGCTTTGATTCAGTTGCGGCCTTAGCTAGTTTTACAGCGGCGGCAGCGGCGGCAATTATGGGCAACATAGGCGTAACACTCCTTGTCTGCATCTTCTCAGGCGTAGGAGATTCCTAAAGATCACGGAAGTAATGCGGCGCAATCCATGCTAGGATTTTCCCGCCATATATGGATTGGTCGCAAATATCGGTAGGCGCAATTCTGGGAAGTGCGGGTACGTGGGTTGCCGGGGTCACGCGCTCGTTAATTGATCTTTGGATTCAGGAACGGGGCAAGGACAAAGATGAAGAACGAAAAATCAGAGCAGAGCAACGTACCGACCAACGCGACGCGGAGTTGAAGAGACAGGAAGCGGCGGACCGATTAACGCATGATACGCACACTCTGCTCCGAATAAGAACAAACGTGCGTGGGGCCACAAGCCTGCTCAACGCGGCGAATGAACTGCGAGAGCTTCACGATTTTTTTGAGCGGCATCCGAGGTATATCGAGGTCGGTGCGAACAGAGCTTTCCTGGAGAAGTGGCCGAAAACGCTATTCGCCGAAGTTGCAGCGGGCCGCCACGAAGCAATTGAGACAGGAAGAGATTCAGGCGTGCTCAAAGAACTAAAAGTCGAAGTCGAAGACCTCACCCTTTCCTAGCCATCCTCTCTTCGCCCGCGCGTTGGCTCGCCTTCCGCCGGGACCGGGACCGAGCCGTCCGATGCGCTACACCGTGCGCCGGTTTGCAATAATCCACATTCCCACTTTTTGGAATGAAAGGCGCATGGCATTTTGGGCACACTCTAATATCTCCCATGAACATCATCACGAATGCCGCAGTTTCCAAATTGGGGCAATACACAGCGGGCGATAGTAGACGTTCTGCCTTGTAGGGACACCACGCTACCAATCTGGCACTTTGCACCGCGTTGCTCATTAGCTTGGAATAATCCCATCGAGCACCTTCCCGCCTGTCCCCACCGCCGGTATTGCGCGTTATCGTACCGAAAGTCGGTATCCAAGGGCGCACCATTTCTAGCGCGTCTTGAAGCCCACGTTCGTCCCTCTTGTCATACGCCGGACGAAGGCGGCCCGCGCCAAGATAAAGAAACTTCTCGTTAGTCGAAGAATCTCTTCGTGACGAAAAAATCTCTAGTCCCAGCCGCTTCTTGATTTCCGCCGCTGTTATCGCCCGGACCTTCACGTACCTCGTTCGCGTGGGACCTGGAAAGCATGTCACTTCCCCGGCGGCCATGTCGGGGTTTTCGGCGTCAACGAGAACGGGTAGTGTAACGGCCTGTAATGGTTTTATCATAGTAACGTGACATCGTACCATCCGTGCGCTACTCTTGGCAAGTTGCAAGTGGCTAGCATTTTCCAAGTATGGAAGGCAATCAAAACCCGGATTTTCTGACTGTGGACGGAGCGGCCCGGCTTGTGGGTCTTACGCACTGGACCATCAGACGGTGGCTTCAGACGAAACGCCTAACCCGCTACAAATCGGGACAACACACGGTTGTAAGCCGCCTGGAGCTGCTTGCGCTGATTGAACCCAAGCGGGAAATAGAGGCTAGCAAATGAGTTTGCCGTTAGAACCTTTGGGTGTCTAGCGGCAAGGGCGGTGGGCCGAGTCCATCCCGCCGCCCGAACAAGATAAGGAACTGTCCAACTAAGGGGAGAGAGTTGGGCCGCTCACGCGAAGTTCCCCGCACTGCCGGTAAAGACGGGCGCGAGCACACAAAAAATCACAGGAGAAACTTTTATGTCCCAACTAATGGAGCTGAAAAAACAACACGCGGAAACTCTGGCAGGCACTGAGCGATTTATTGCCTCCATCGAAAGGCAGAAGCGCCCGTTATCCACCGCCGAGAACGACATTGTCAAAGGACACATGTTGACGGCCAACCGATTGAAAGACGAAATCACCAAGGCAGAAGACGCTCAAGTTGCCAAGGTAAAAGCCATGCTTGCCGAAAATCCGGCCAAGCGATTGCACGTAACACAATCGGAAGATCGCGAGCGTCTAATACCGAAACGATTCTCACGTGAGTACTACGAGGCTTTTTACGATCAGGCGGTTCGGTCGGGCGGTAATGCCCCCGTAAACGCGGCTTTGTACGAAGGCTCGACAAGCGGCGGCGGGTATGCGGTGCCTATCATGGTAGATAATTTCATAGCGCCGCTCGCGCCCACCGCGAGTGACATCCGCTCCATTGCCACGGTAATCGAAACCACCAAAAACCTTTTGTTGCCCACTACCGCACCAACAGGTCTGCCCACCACTATCCAAACTGCGGAACTTTCAGCATTTGCACAGTCCGTTCCCTCGTTGGGTCAAGTGCAATTGCAAGCCTACCTCAATGCTCTGCTCGCACCTGTCAGTTTGGAACTGACGGAGGACGTACCGGGACTTGAGGCGTATATGCGTACCGTTGTCGAAGCGGCGCTCCTCGAACAAGAAGATGCGTTGTTTATTTCCGGCACAGGCTCCAACGAACCTCAAGGGGTTATCGGAAATTGCGGAGCTGGAATCACCGCCGAACCGGATGGCAACGGCAACCTCATATCCTTCGCGGGATTGAGTGCACTCATTGGAGCGGTCAAGGCGAAGTATCTATCCAATGCGAGTTGGCTCATGTCCCAAAGCACGGCCATTGTGGTCCGCGCAGCTCTTGCATATAGCGGGGCCTCGTTCGAGTGGACTCGGGGTGCCGATGGAGTGGAGCGCCTGTTTGGCTACAGAGTGGCTTACAGCGCAAGTATGCCTGCCGCCGCACGCGGTAACGCGCCGGTGCTGTTTGGCAATTGGAAAATGGGCTACGTCGTGGCCGATAGGGGCGGCCCCGCTGTGCGCCTGAAAATCCTTGACCAAATGTTCGGGGTCAACGGCACGCTGTATTGGTTGTTGAGCCGCCGCACGGACGCACGCGTGTGGGTCCAGGAAGCAATTCAGCAATACAACGTGGCCGCAAGCTAAACAGATTGGCGCGGGGTTGTTCTCTCTCCCCGGTTAGCGGGGCTTGCAAACGGAATCCGCGCCATCCTTTAGCAAAGGGTGACATCACCGGATGCGGGGTGAGCTAACAGCGGCCTCTAGCGTGCCGACGTTTCGAGAATCGCTAGAAAAAGAGACTGCCTGTTCTATCTGGGGAGAGGGGCGGGCAGTCCTTAAATTATCTTTCGAGGTTTCATCGTGGCACAACCTGTGTGGGTTTTGAGCGTTGACTTGCAGACTAAGACTGCAACTTTTCAGAGCGGCATGTCTGATGCTGCCAAGGCAGCACGCGGCAGCTTCACAGAGATTAAGAGCGGCGCGGATGAGATGAGCCGGGCCACAGGTGGCTCCATGATGGAAGCCCGGCACGGCGTCATGCTGCTTGGTGAAGAATTCGGAGTCCACCTTCCCCGCGCTCTAACTTCATTCATTGCCAGCATTGGACCCATTGGCGCGGCAATGGAGGCAGCCTTCCCCTTCTTGGCTATCATCGTGGGCGCAACGCTGTTGCTCCAGCACCTTGCCAAGCTGAAGCAAGCGGGTGAAGCCCTCTCGGAGTCACAGACTAACTTCGGAACTGTGGCGGCCAACGTCCTCAATTCTTGGGACGAGAAAATCCTCCAGGCCGGTATCAGGACGGATGAGCTAAACGGCAACCATCTGGGTGCGCTCGAAAAAACGCTTCAATCAATTGACCACCAGTCCATGCGGGAACTCGTCCAGTCCTTTGACACCGTAGCCAAGGCAGCGGACGTGACCTTCGCTAACCTAAAGACGAGCTGGTATCAGTTCGGGGCCGGGTCAGCCGGGGCCAAGAATTCCCTGGAGCAATTCAAGGTTTCGTATGACGCGCTCTTGGCAAAACAAGATGACAAAGGCGGCACGGCTCTGTTGGACGCGAAGATTGAGCGCGAGCAGCGCATCTTAGCCTTGCAGCAAGAGGCTTCCCGTAAGACATCCACAGGTCCCGGTGACTCTGGCGAAGCTGGCGCAATGAAGTTCTACGCGGCACGCCTGGAGCTGCAAAAATTGGGCGTGGGTTACTCGCAGAAAGAGATTGACGCCCAAGTAATACAAGTCAACGCGCTAAAGGACTTGGTGGATTTGGAATCAAAACGAGCGGCACTTGTGAAAGCCGATCAAGGCAACGCCCGGCAGACTGAGCAAAACCGGGGAGATGAGGACAGCGACAAGGCAGCACGGGACCAAGCGCAAGAGCAGCGGAAGGCGGCAGAGGACGCGGATAAGCTGTGGGAGGAAAACTATCGGGAGGCTGTGGCGCGGCTCCAGGAGAATGAGCGCGAGAAGATTGACGCGACTAAGCAAGGCTCACAGGCCCGGCTTGCCGCCATTGACTCCGCTATCAAAGAGGAAGACGGCAAGGGGTTGCAGGAGACGGGCTTTTACCGCTCGCTCCTCACGTCCCGCGTAGAGCTGACCCGGCAGATGGCAGAGGAGCAAGCCAAGATCACAGCGGAGGCAGGCAAGCAAGAGGCTGAGCACACGGCGAAAATGGGGGAGTTGCAGGTAGCGGCGGACAAGGACGCGGCGGCCCTCCGCCTGAGTGCGTTGCGGAACTCCGAACAAGCCCGCGGTGCGAGTGAAATACAGCTTGCCAGCGAAACATACGCAATTCAGATGACCAGCTATTCCCAACAGATAGCGGCCCTGGACAAAGGCTCAAAGGAATATGAGAACAAGCTAAAGGCCCTCCAGGACAAACAGCTTGAGCAAACCCGCGAGCATGAGAACCAAATAACCGCGATTAAGGAAAAGGCGGAGGAAGATCGTAACCGGCGCATCCTGTCTGCCGAGAATCGCTTTGACGATGAGATAACCCGGAGTGCCATGCAACTCCTCACCACGCATAAGAGTGTTGCTCAAGTCATGCGTGGGCTTGGGGACCAAGTGGCAGAGGGTCTAATTCAGAACGCGCTTAAAGCCATCATTGCGGATGACATGACCAAGCCGCATGACGCTGCCGCCGCTGCTCGCAAGGCGTACTTGGCCGGGATGCAGTTTCCCTTCCCCGCCAACTTGGTAATGGGACCGGCGCTTGGCGCTATGGCCTTTGCCTCCGTCATGGCCTTTGAGACAGGCGGCATTGTTCCGGGAGTGGGTAACAAGGACAACGTGCCCGCCATGCTCACGCCGGGGGAGGCCGTGTTACCCAAGCGGATGACTGAGAGGCTTTCGCAACCAAGCGGCAGCTCCGGCGCTCAGGAGATACACGTCCACCATCACGCTACTTACCACGTCCAGGCGTTGGACAGTGACGGGGTATCGGCGGTCCTTGAGAAGCACGGGGAGCAGTTTGCCGAGCACGCAAGCAATCACATACGAAAGATGAATCACTAACCAACATTTTTTGGGGAGGCAGGACGTGGAATTGAATTTTTCTCTTACATTGCCGGATGAGCTGTACCGCGAGTTGATTGACAGTTGCCGGGAGCGGAGTTGCTCACCCAAGCAATTTGCGGCAGAGAGTTTGGAAATTGTGCTCGCATCCTCGCGCTTGCCGAGAGTGGCTAGTCCTCTCCCGGCACGTATCGGGACGCGGGAGGTTGAGGAAGCGGAGCCGGAAGGTTATCCGGTCCACCTGGAGCAAGTATGAGTAAGGAAAATCACATAACGGCGGCAGAGTTTCGAGGCTTCAAGATTTCCGACAACCCGAAGCCGTGCGCGTCATGCTCACCGTACAACCCCAACCACCCGCCCGCGCCGGTGGTCATCGAAGGCCAGCACTTTTGCGTTTGGTGTGCTTTGGAGATTGCACGGGAGATCCTGGAAGGCACGCAAAGATGACCATCACGGAATTGCAAGAGCAACGCCGGTGGGTGTGTTGGAAGCTGACAAAGGTCCCCGGCAGAGATAAGCCCACGAAAGTGCCTTACATGCCGAACGGTCGCAAGGCTGAGAACGATGACCCCACAACCTGGAGCACATACGCGGAGTGCAATGCCGTGGTGTCACAGTTCTCCGGCCTTGGCTGTGTACTCGGAGATGGCGTTTTCGGCGTGGACATTGATGAGTGTTGCGATGCGGTCACCGGGAAATTTACGCCGGAGTCCCGCGAGATCGTAATTGCGCTGGACACCTACACGGAATACAGCTACTCGGGAGACGGCTGTCACATGTTGGGCCTGGGTGACCTGGACGAAAAGTACAGGAAGCAAAAGCGCAAGGTGATTGTGAAGGCCATTCCCGGATGCAGGCAGATTGAGGTTAAGTCCGCTGGATTTTACTTCGTTTACACCGGAAGGCATATCAGCAAAACACCGGCTGACCTAAGGCCCCGTCAGGCGCAATTGAATGCATTGTGCGCGAAGGTAGCGGCGGTCACCAAGACAGCCCTGTCAGTCTCCGCACCGGATGAGGCCGCCCGTTTTGCAAAACTGTGGGCCGGTGATATGAGCGATTACGCGGACAATCACAGCGTTGCGGACATGGCCTTAGTAAACATTCTCGCACGGAGATTCAATAACAACGCTTTCCAGATCGATGCGGAGTTCTGCAAGTCCGGCTTATATCGGGAGAAGTGGGAGCGCCCGGATTACAAATGGTCCACCATCTGGAAAGTTATCAAAGGCGCGGATGCTGTGACCTTCAGCGAAGATGAGCCTATGGAGGACGATGGCCCCACGGAATACCTTGTGGACGCATTGTCAGAATCGCATGAGGGTTGGTTTCCTCTTGGCGAGCTGTCACTAATTGGCGGGTCATCCGGCTCCGGTAAAACGTATTGGATGATAACGCTCTTGGGAAAAGTCCATAAAGGCGGTGATGTGTGGGGACACAAAGCTAAGGCGCGGGACTATCGCGTATTGCTACATGACCGTAGCCCAAAGGCCATGTTTCGCACGATGAAAGCCTTGGGGCTGCCGCCTGAAGCACGCGAAAGAATCATACGGTTATCCAGCGCACAGCAATTATGCAAGCCCGCCGAAATTCTGGAACCGCTGGTTGACCACAATCCCGGCGTGGATGCGTGGTTTATTGAAGGACTGGACCTGTGGATTCCCAAACAGAATGAGATGTCAGTAGTCGCGCCTATCTTGGATGACCTTCAACGTCTCGCCACGCGGAGAAACGTGGCTATCGTTGCCAGCATGGGCGCACCAAAACAGAAGCCCAAAGACAAATATTTTGGACGTGACGCGCTGTTTGGTAGCTCTGCATTCGCACGCAAAGTGGAAACCGTGGTCACAATTACTCTGACTGATGCGGATGACGGAGACAGCGCACGCCGATACACCGTGTTTCCACGCAATGGCCGTGTGGAAGATTTGTACATGGGTTGGTCCGCTAACGGCTTGGTGGTTGTGGATAAGCCGCTTGAGAAAACGGACGATAACACGGCAGCGGGCAGGATGGGCCGCGCTGTGCTCGCCATGTTCAAGCCGGGGGACCAAGTGATTTACTCACCGCAGTTTGGGCCGGAGGCAACGTTTTATCGGTGGAGAAAACAAGCTGTCCATGATGGTGATTTGGTTTTCAACCGTGGCTCGTATTTCGTTGCTCAGCCGGTGGAGCGCAAGCCAAACTGACCCGGCCCACAGTGCGTGATGAGGGGAATATTTATTTCCCCCCACCACCAACACATGATCGTAGGGTATTTGTCTTGTGTTGTGTGTTTTCAATCAGATGCGGGCGAGAGGAAAGCCATGTTCTTGATTGGTGATTGGCCGATCACAATCAAGGTTACGCGGGATTAAAGAACAATGACAGACACAAGCCACGGCAACGGGGCCTCATGGCCTCACCGTCCAGATAGCGAACGTTGGCCGGAGTTGTCCATTGTGAAGGTGGCCGCCGATTCTGTACCGTTTGGCGAGTCCATCAGCCGCAATGGTCGGACCGTGTGGGCTGCCTACCATGATGGGAAGCTAATAGCTGTGGGTGCTACACACGATGAGGCACGCCGCAAGTATCGTGCCTGGACTATCCAGACGGGCATGGAGGCACACAAGAACGATTAAGGCTGGGCGAACAAAGGGCGAAAATCTTGACAGTGGTTTGCTTGTCGCCCGCCGCATCCGTTTTTGGACGCCATACGCCGATACATTTGAAATTAAGTCTACCAAATCAGTAGACATTGGGAGCTAACACCATGCCACGCACAGTAAAGAAAGACGCCAACCTACAACCCGGCAAGCCTGTAAAGTCGGGCAACTTATCCGCCCGCGCCTCCATTGAATGGGACCGGCTCACAAGCGAGCTGGAAAACGCGCACATTCAAGTTGCCACGTCTCACCGCGCCTTGTTATCGCTCGCGGCCACGATTGCGGCGGACATTGCGGACGCTTGGGAAGTGGTCAAAATTGAAGGGACGTATGTAACGAACAAGAAGACCGGCGCGGTCCAGGTACACCCGGCAGCCAAGACGTTGAATGAACTCCGGCGAGACTACATCAAGGTCCTTACGGCGCTTGGCACCCGTGCAACGGCAGCTCCACCTCCGAACGATGGCCCCACGTTGGAGGAAATGCTTGGACGCTAAGAACACCCCGCCCACGGTGCCTATTCCGACCTGGAGCCTCTAAGAACGGCTCTAATGCTTGGGAACAGGCATTCAAAGCCCGAAATTTATGAGTCAGACCGCCGCTAATTCGCCTTGGATGAACGCCCGCGAAGCCGCGCAATACCTCCGCGTGGCACATCGCACCATCCTGGAATGGGCAAAGACCGGCAAGGTCCCCGCTCACCGGCTATCAGGGACGCGCCGCTGTACATGGCGTTTCCGTGCCGATGAGCTGGATGATGCTATGATGGCCGCGCCATCTGCCGCAAAGAATGGAGAATCATTCAATGCGACGGGAAAGTAAAAGCACAACCGGCAGCGTGGTAAAGGACCGGCGTAGTCAAATCTGGCAGTTCTTTTGGTGGGCCGATGGCCGCCGTCATAGTAAGACGTTAGGCCGTTTACCCACTAAGACGGCGGCATGGAACGCGGCGCAACAGTTCCGAGTCCGGCAGCCTCAACCTAAACCCTCCAGCGTGCCCACCGTGGCCGCGCTAGTAGAACAATACCGGGCAGAGAAGATGCCCAAGCGAAAAGACACAAGGGCAGGGTATGAGTCTTGGCTCCGCGTTTACATACTCCCCAAGTGGGCAGATCACCCGATCACGGGGCTACAGGCGCGTCCTGTGGAGCTGTGGCTCGATTCTCTGTCCCTCGCACCTAAGAGCAAGGTCCACATTCGCGGCCTTCTCAGCACGTTGTGGAATTTCGCCATGTGGAAGCAAGACGTACCGATGCAGGTAAACCCTATCAAGTTGGTGACGGTCAAAGGCGCGTCCAAGCGCATACGCAAGCCGCGCATTCTAGCCGTGGACCAATTCCGGGTGCTTCTCTCGCACATTCACGAACCCTTCAATACGCTAGCTCTGATGTGCGTTTGCTTTGGCTTACGCATCAGTGAAGCCCTTGCATTGAAGTGGTCCGACGTGGATTGGCTCAACGGCACGTTGCGAGTGGAGCGGGGCATCGTGCAACAGATCGTGGATGATGTGAAGACGGACGATTCACGCAAGACGCTGACAATTGCGGCGGATCTGTTGGACGTATTGAAGGTCTGGAAGCAAAAGACACAGTTCTCCGCGCCGGGGGATTGGATCTTTGCTTCGCCGGTACAGGTTGGAAGGCTGCCCTACTCCTACACGGGAGTAAAGCAGGAATTACAACGCGCCGCCGATGTCGCAAGCCTCGGGCATCTTCGAACGCACGCCTTCCGCCATACGTACCGCACGTGGCTGGATTCGATGGGTACGCCGGTGGGTGTACAGCAAAAGCTAATGCGTCACGCTGACATCCGCACAACGATGAACATTTACGGGGATGCCGCAACCCCCGACATGCGCGAAGCCCACGGCAAGATAGTGGGACTTGCGCTCAACGGCACGGAAACGGCACGGAAGCCCGTCTAACCTATTGAAAAATGGTGGGCGCTATAGGATTCGAACCTATGACTTCCACCGTGTGAGGATGGCACTCTACCGCTGAGTTAAGCGCCCAACGTTTTCTATTCAAACATCAGTGCGCAGTTCCTGCAACTCTGCTTGCCGAGCGCGAAGCCGATGAACCCGGTGCTTCGGCTCTGCAGGCGGGTTTTGGAGTAGTGGTGCGGGCGTGGTAGCCTATCGGCGGCAGGGGCACTGGCGGCATCGGGTCGTCAGTACTCTGCATGCCCAAAGTAACCTCCATGCCGGATGAAACCAGACCCCTGCGACCCGCCGTATCCTCCTCATCCAAGGGGATTTCTGGGGATTCATCGGAACAAGAAGAAGAGCAACTTTCCGCCTCCAGCCGGGTTCGATCAAGTGTGGGCGCAGCTGCCATTGACCGGAGCGTTCTGATGGCGACGGTGGGCCCTCGTCCGGCGAATGGTTTGCAGCCAGCATTTGTCGGCGCCGAGAATTTCACGGACGCGGAAGTGATGCTACGGGTGAAGGCGGGGGATCAATCCGCTTTCGACTATCTGGTGCAGAAGTATCGCCGTCCGCTGGTGAGCTTTATGTACCGCATGGCGCGCAACACGGCGGCCGCTGAAGATCTGGCGCAGGAAGTTTTCTTGCGGGTCTACCGCTCGCGCCAGACCTACGAAGCCAGCGCCAAGTTTACGACCTGGCTCTACCGCATCGCCACCAACCTGGCGGTGAATCACGCGCGCGATACCCGGCACGAGCGGCCCGAAGTCACGGTGAGCCTGGACGAACCGGACGAGGAGACGGGCACGACGCTGGATGTGGCCGACGGCGCGGTTACGGCGGAAGAGTCCTTGGTGCGGCGCGAGCGGACGCTGGCCATACGGGCCAAGGTGGAAGCCCTGCCGGAGCGGCAGAAGCTGGCCGTGATCATGCACAAGTACCAGCAGATGGACTACAAACAGATTGCCGAAGTATTGAAGTTGAGCGAATCGGCGACGAAATCGTTGTTGTTTCGGGCCTATGAAACTTTGCGGGAACAGTTAAAAGAATTTCTGTAGGAAGGTTACTTTTGGAAGAGTGAGCATGGGCGAAGAGAATCTAAGGGGACATGGTTATGAAGTGCGAAGAAATTCGTGAAGTGATGCCGGACCTGGCCTCCGGCTTGATGGATGCGACGCCGGAGATGGGCGGGCATTTGGCGGAGTGTAGTGCGTGCGCCGGAAAGATGGAAGAATTTCGGCAGACGATGGCGTTGCTGGATGAATGGAAGGCGCCGGAGCCGTCGCCCTACTTTGATGTGCGTCTGCAAGCTCGTTTGCGGGAAGAGATGGCCAAGCCTCAGGCGGGCTGGTTGACCTGGTTCCGGCGTCCGGTGCTGGCTGCGTCCCTCACGGTGCTGATGGGAATTGGCGTGGGATTGTTCTTTACCAAAGGAGGCGGAGTCTACAACTCGGGGAACAACATTGTAGCGGACTCTCAGGTGCAAGCTGAACCAGGTACCGCGGTAAGCGATCTGCAGGCTTTGGAAAAGAATCACGATTTGTATGCTGATTTCGACCTGCTGGATGACCTTGAAGTGCAGCAGAATGTGGTGGCGAATCCGTAGAGCGAAGCAGCGAAGTGAGGTCTGCGGCAGAGCATACGTGGTGGGATGGATGACCCTGAGGGGCGGGGAGAATGCGGCTGAAAAATTGCACGGTGGGATGGATGGCGACGGCGGCGCTGTGTGTGGCGACCGTTATGGCCGTTCCCTGCCTGGCGCAACGTAACAACTTTCAGCACAACAATTTCCGGCCAGTGCAGGGGCGGCAAGTGGCCCCAAATCATCCCCCGGGCCAGGGGCACGCGGGCGACTGGCTGCGGCGCTATCAGGGTTTACCACCGGCCGAGCGGGAGCGAGCGCTGCAGAACGATCCCGGCTTTCGTCGTTTGTCGCCGGAGCGACAGCAATTGCTGCGGCAGCGGCTGCAGCATTTCTCGAGTCTTCCGCCGCAGCAGCAGCAGCGCATGCTGAACCGCATGGAAACCTGGGAGCACTTGACGCCTGGACAGAAAGGAGAGGCACGGCAATTGTTTGGCAGGATGCAGCAGCTTCCTCCCGATCGCCGGCGTATGGTGGGCACGGCCATCCGCGACCTGCGCGCCATGCCACCGGGCCAGCGCGAGCAGATTATCGATTCCAACCGCTTCCGGGGTATGTTCTCGCCCGAGGAACGCGACATCATGCGCGGAGCCACCCGGCTGCCGCTGGCTCCTCCCGAGAATGGCAGACCAGAAGAATAACTGCAGTTGAAGCGGTGAGGCAGTTTCTGGTCTCTGGAAGTTATCCCGTAAATCGTTTTGGGAAGGACACGAATTTTATTCGTGTCGTTAAGTCGCTGAAAAATGAGCCCGCGCTTCAGCGCCTGAGGTACGCTTTCCGCAGATTGTTCAGGCGTGCCGCCGAAAGTTTCCAATTTCTAGTCTTAGTGAAAATCGTGTGACACGGTCTCAGCCTTGGTAACGAACAGCGGTAGTACGCGTTCCGCCTTCACCGAAATCACATTGTCTTGATTCTGCAGGATCCCTTCAATCGCAAGAAATCGCTCCGAGGCCAGCAGCAGCCGGTTGCGATGAAACAGATCAGGCGTGATGATCGCGTTGGCTACTCCCGTTTCATCTTCCAGACTGAGAAACACAAAACCTTTTGCGGTTCCCGGGCGCTGGCGTGTGATGACGCAGCCTCCGATGCGTAGACGTTTTCCGCTGGGAATCTCGCGCAGTTCACTGGCGCGGCGAATGCCCATGGCATTGAGCCAGTCGCGACGATACGCCATGGGATGCGGTCCCACCGTGAGGCCGGTACCGTGAAAATCGGCCACCAGGCGCTCTTCGTGGTTCATGGGTTGGAGTGGGGAAGGCAAATCAGGTTCCGGCAGATTTTCCAGCAGTGGACCGGAGCCGCGCACCGCGCGTTCCACCTGCCAGAGAGCGTCGCGGCGATGAAGTTGCAGTTTCTGGTTTCCCGTTTCCGGTTTCCAGAAAGAACTCGCTCGAGTATCCAATTTTCTAGAAACTGGAAACTGGAAACTGGAAACTGAATTCAGCGCCCCGATCTCCGCCAGCGTAGTGAGTTCGTCCTTGCGCAGTTCTGGAACGCGGCGGGTGAGGTCGTGAATAGAAGCGAACGGAGCGCGTGTGCGTTCGCGTACCAACGCCTGAGCGCCTTCTTCACGCAGGCCGCGAACATAACGTAAGCCCAGGCGTAAGGCGATCTGGTTTCCAGTGTCCAGTTTCTGGTTTCCAGTTGTCTTGTCGATTAAACCCATGGGCAATTCCTGCGAATGACTGGAAACCGGAAACTGGGAACTGGAAACTGTTTCCAGCGTGCACATCCATTCCGAACGCGTCACATCCACCGGCAGCATTTTCAATCCGTGGCGTTGCGCGTCTTTCGTGATCGTGGCGGGAGAATAAAATCCCATGGGCTGGTTGTTGAGCAAGGCGGCGGTAAACGCAGCAAGATAGTGGCACTTCAAATAAGCGCTGGCATAAGCAATCAGCGCGAAGCTGGCAGCGTGCGATTCGGGAAATCCGTAGAGCGCGAAAGAAGTGATGGAAAGAATAATTTGCTCCTGCGCCTCATGGGAGATTCCGTTGCGCGTCATGCCGGTGCGCAGCTTGGCTTCGATTTCTTTCATGCGGGCCTGCGATCGCTTGAAGCCCATGGCGCGGCGCAGATCCTCCGCTTCGCCGCCGGTAAAGCTGGCTGCGATCATGGCGATGCGCAGCAGTTGCTCCTGAAATAGCGGCACTCCCATCGTGCGTTTGAGAACCGGTTCCAGCGAAGGATGCGGATACGTAACCTCTTCGCGTCCCTGGCGGCGTTGCAAAAATGGGTTGACCATCTGGCCGACGATCGGTCCCGGCCGGATGATTGCGACCTGCACCACAATGTCATAAAAACGTTTCGGCCGCAGTCGCGGCAGGCACGACATTTGCGCGCGGCTTTCCACCTGGAACATGCCGATGGTGTCGGCCTTCTGCAACGTGGAATAGACCGAAGAATCGTCTACTGGAAGATGCGCCAGATCGACTTCTTCCTCGTAGTGGTTGCGGATCAGTTCGATCGAATCCTTGAGCACGGCCATCATGCCGAGCCCGAGCAGATCGACTTTGATGATGCCCATGTCGGCGCAATCTTCCTTGTCCCACTGCACTACGACGCGGCCGGGCATGGACGCGGGTTCGAGCGGAACAACCGAATCGAGTTGCCCCTGGCAAATCACCATGCCGCCGGAGTGCTGGCCGAGATGACGCGGCATGTCCTGCACCGCCAGGCACAGTTCGTAATATTTGCGCAGGCGCGGATGTTTCAGATCAAGTCCGGCATCGCGGAAGCGGCGGTCGAGTGCATCATTCTCGTCACGAAATTCCCAGGTAGCAACGGCGGCCGAAATTTTGGCCAGCGTTTCCGGATCGAACCCCAGCGCCTTGCCCATTTCGCGCGCCGCCATGCGGTTGCGGTAGGTGATGACATTGGCGGTCATGGCCGCGCCGCGTTCGCCATAACGCCGGTAGACATACTGAATTACTCTTTCGCGCTCGTCGCCGCTGGGCAGGTCGAGGTCGATGTCCGGCCACTCGCCGCGTTCTTCGGAAAGAAAACGTTCGAAGAGAAGCTCCATGCTGATGGGATCGACGGCCGTGATGCCCAGCGAGTAACAGACAGCGCTGTTAGCGGCCGATCCGCGGCCCTGCACCAGAATATTTTGCTCGCGGCAGAAGCGAACCAGATCCCACACGATCAGAAAATATCCGGCAAGTTTAAGCTTTTCGATGAGCGCCAGCTCGCGCTCAATCTGGCTGCGGGCGCGGCTTTGCACGTCAGCTTTAGCGCGGCCATAGCGATGGCGAAAGCCTTCCCAGGCGCGGTCGCGCAGGAACGAATTCATCGTCTCGCCTTCGGTAACGGGATAGCGGGGGAATTCATAGCCGAGATCGTTAAGTGTGAATTCAAGACGCGAAGATAGTTCGAGAGTGTTGGCGAGTGCCTCGGGCAAGTCTGCGAAGAGTTGCTGCATCTCCTGCGGCGATTTCAAATAACGTTCGGAGTTGCGCGCCAGCAAACGACCGGCCGTCGATAATGTGCGGTGATGCCGGATGGCGGTGAATGCGTCACAAAGCTCGCGATTTTTTTCAGTCGCATAGCAGACGCCGTTGGTTGCGAGCAGGGGAAGATTCAGCGAGCGTGCAATTGCGATCGCGGCGCGGTTGCGAGCTTCTTCTTCCCGATGAAAATGGCGCTGCAACTCGATATACACATTGCCGCGGCCAAATAATGAAATCAGCTGCTCGATCTGCCGGCGGGCTTCTTCCATGCCGCCATGCTGCAAGGCAGTTGCCAGAGGCCCATCCGCGCCGCCGGTTAGACAAATCAGACCATGGCCGTGCTCTTCCAGTTCCTCTTTCTGAACCACTCCCTCACCTTTTTTCGCGCGCAACTTCATTTTGGTGATCATGCGGCATAGATTCTGATAGCCCGCGCGGGAGGAAACCAGAAGGGGAAGACGAAACTCACCACGGAGACACGGAGACACGGAGGAATTCTTAAATTTGTGACTGTTAATTTTAAATTGTTGATTGTTTTTCTCTGTGTCTCCGTAACTCCGTGGTAAAAATGCCGTGACTTCCGCGCCAATGTGTGCCTTGATTTTGAGTTTTTTCGCGGCCATGTGAAAGCGAGGCGCACCGTAGACGCCATCGGTATCGAGCAATGCCATGGCAGGCATTTTTAATCGGGCACAGGCACCTGCCAGATCCTCCGGCAAGGAAGATCCTTCGAGGAAGCTGAAAGCCGAGCGGGCATGAAGTTCGATGTAAGGCATATCTCGCTAAAACCCTTCACCACAGAGACACAGAGTCACAGAGAAAATCTTCTACCTGTTTTATGTTTTGTCTTCTCTGCGTCTCCGTGCCTCTGTGGTAAAAAAATTCAGTCATACGTCCCTTCCACGAACCAGCCTCCGCCGAGTAGATCGTGCACGAGGCGGTAGAGAGCGATTCCTTCCGCATTCTGCAAAGCGATGTCCCACTCATCGCGCGACCAGGCTTCCCGCTCCCACCAGTCGCCGGAACTGCGCCAGGGGCCGGCCTTCCAGAGCACACTACCCTGTACTTCTTTTTTCTTCGCGCACACCACGCGTGCAAGTTCTGCGTTCTCCAGGGTCACTGTGGCCCGCAGCGGCGGGCGGAATCTGCGAAGCGCCGCGACGGCAGATTTTTCTCCTGCCGGCGCAAAAGTTTTTCGTGACCGATCTTTCGATGCTAGTTCTTTCGACGCGAGGCTTTCCTGCGTGCCTCCAGGCGAAAAGCGCCGCATGCGAAAGCCTTCGGCACGGTGCGTATCCAGCAACTCCAGAGCTCCCACACGCGATTCACCGACCAGTCCGGCAATTCGCGCCAACGTGAGTTCCAGTTTTTCCGGTTCTGGCGACGGAGGCAGAAATAACCCGGCTTGCGCCGACCGCGGCCGCGCCGGTTCCGCCACAAGATGAATCTTCAGGATGGGCGCGCCCGGCGGATGCGCATTCAAATCCAGTTGCAGCAGCTTGAGAAAAAGTTTGGGATCCAGCATGGGAAGCGGAAGACAAAGAGTCCTGCAGAATTTATTTTGCTGGCCGGAAACAAAATGCTGAGCTGGCGATTGCGGTGAGATGCAAGAGGGATTGCCCTCACAAGAAATTTCGGAAGCATCGAGCCGAGAATCACCTCGCGTCAAATTTTGCAGTTCCAGCGTGAGCCGCAATTCCTGAGTGTTCAGAGCACGTGAGGCCAAACGCGCACAAATCTGCTCGAGCAGACGATTCATCAGAAAGGCTAGAGGCTCCAGCAGCACAATGGGATATTCCAACTCGATCGCTTCTTCAAAAACCGCAGGCGCTTCCACCGGAACCAGTGTGCGCGAAGCCGCGCCCCGCGCCAGTTGCTGCAGGCGCAGGCCTTCCTGGCCCAGACGCTCACTGAGCGCGATTTCGGGCAGCGCCGCCAAGGCTCGCAAATTTCGTATGCCCCAGCGATCCAGCGTTTCGAGCAGACCGGCTACTTCTTTTTCCTGATCGGGTTCTTTTTCTGCACTCTCTTTACTCGCACACGGATTGAAAAATAAACGATTGGCAAATAAAACTTCCACTGGCAAAGATCCCAAAGACTCGTTTTCTTTCCCTGGCAAAATTACAGTTATGCTGGAAAATCCGCGGGCGGCAAGCACAGCGGCATCGGGATTCGAAGCCACGGCAACATTGCCATCCAGTCCCAGTTCTGCAGCGCAGCGCAAGAGATTGCGGGCAATTTCTGGCAGCGAGCCAAAAAGAGATTCCATGCCTGCCAGATCAAGAATTACCGTGTCGGCGGCTGCATCCTCCACGCAAGGCGAAAACGATTGCGCGCAATCCAGCAGGACGGCGTGCGCCACCGATTCCTGCAGCAGAGAACGCGGACGCAGCGTCAACTCCGAACAAAGTTCTGCCTGCGCTTTGGTCATGCCGGGTGTGATGCCGCTGCGGGCTGCACTCTCGTTCACGGCGAAAATTTTTTCCATGGGAGGCTTCCCCTCGAAAATGGCCAAGGCCAGCGCGCGCAACTCCGGTTCGGCGCGAGACACTGCGGCCACGGGAAAATTCGGCACGAAGATGCAGGCAAAAGGCATGATGAATCAGTGGCCAGTTGTCAGTGCCAGTTGCCGGTGGGATTTTTCTGTCAACTGGGCGCTGGCAACTGACAACCGGGCTCTCATCCCGCCCATGCGGTTTTACTGGCGAAAGTAATCTCAGCGGAGCGAACTGGTTTACGATCCATGCGCGAGCGCACTAGCTCCGCCGTGATTTCCATTTCAGTCAGCAACTGTGCATGGGTGGGCGTCGGGCTTGCCTGATTTTCTGACGTGCCCAGTTTCATCGATCCCAGCTTGATCAATAAAGATGAGCAGCTTCCGGCAATGGACTGCCGCTCTACCGCCAGCAGCACCGTGGACGTGGGTTCTACCGCACGGCGGAAGCGGAACCAAGTAGCCAGCGGAATACGGCGTGCCGCTTGTGGCAGCAGATCGCCCAGATCGAGGACGATCATTCCAAAGCCTCCACTTTCGAGCAGCAAATCCGTAGTACGCAGGAGTTGTTCCAGGCAATGTTCGGCCTGATGCGAATTCTCTCCGCAACGCACCCATAGCAACCGGTCCAATTCAATCCCTGCAGCGGCGAGTGACAGCGGATCGAGAGCATCGCTGGCATCCACGATCGCGCAAAATTCTCCACGCCGGGTTGCCGCAGACAGAGCGGCCAGCATTAAGGTGCTGCGGCCGGAAGAGGCGGGACCGCAAATTTCTGTCAGGCAACCGCGGGGCAATCCTCCGGTGAGCGCGTCCATCGCGACAATGCCGCTCGATACCATTTCTGGCGCAGGACGCACCGCCAACCGAGAGGCCGGAGTTACGCCGGCAAGCCTCGCGTCTTGGAAGGCCCCGGGAAAAATTGCAGAGACGACTCGCTGGGGCGGCCGCGCCTCAGTGAAAAGCTCTGCCTGCGGGCAAACCTCGGCCTCATTCTTACTTTCAAAGACAAAAGGGCGGCCCTGGGCCGCCGAAGTGGAAAACACTGCGGAAGACATAAATTCCTCAGGGGAAATTTCAGGGAACTCCGGAGTCGGGAAGGCTCCGCAGGCGTTTTCGCTTTTTATTCGCCTTTGAGAATTGTGCGCCTGGCCGGGAAGATTGTCAAGCAGAGTCCTGATCGTGCCGGGAACAAGCCTAAACCCCTGCTATTTCCCGCTATAACTCACTCTCCAGATCGAGTTCGATCCATCGTCGCTTACCAGCAGGGAGCCATCCGGAGCCACTGTCACGCCCACCGGCCGTCCCCATACATTGCCATCGGGCAATACAAAGCCGGTCAGGAAATCCTCATACTCGCCGCTGGCGTCGCCTGTCTGGTGGAGTGGCACGCGAATTACCTCATAGCCCACGCGCACCGCTTTGTTCCAGGAGCCGTGTTCGGACGCGAAAATGTCTCCCTTATATTCCGCCGGGAACTGCTGGCCTTGATAAAACGCAAATTCCAGCGACGCGTTATGCGGCTGCAACAGCACATCCGGCACAATCACCTTATCTTTCAACTCCGGATGTTTGCCCTTGTGCCGCGGATCCTGATATCCGCCCATATACCACCACGGCCAGCCGTAGAATCCCCCTTCCTGCACGTGCGTGATGTAGTCGGGGACCAGATTGTCGCCCAGTCCGTCGCGCTCGTTCACCGAACACCACAGTTCACCGGTCTGCGGATTCACCGCAATTCCGCCTCCCGCATTACGAATCCCGTAGGCATACACGCTTAACACGCAATTTTCAGGATTGCAGACTAAAATGTCGGCACGGTTTTTTTCTCGCAGCGAATAGTCGGGATCATCAATGTTCGATCCCGAGCCTACCGCGACAAACATTTTCTTTCCGTCCTGCGAGAACACCACGGCGCGAGTCCAGTGTCCCCCTGGCCCCGGCAGATCGGCGATGTGTTGCGGCGCTCCGCTCGCCTTCAAATCGCCGTTGTGATACGGGAATCGAACCACTTCGCGCTCGCTGCCCACATAGAACCACTGCGGATCAGGGCCCGGGGGATAGAAGGCCAGGCCATACGGGCGTTTCAAGCCGCCGGCAAAAATGGCGGATTGCTCAGGCTTGCCATCGCTGGTGAGTCCGCGAAATACACGAATGCGTCCGGGGTCGCTTTCCGCCAGAAAAATATCGCCGTTCGGCGCGGTACGCAGCGTCCGGGGATTCTCAAGACTAGCGGCATACATTTCCACTTTGAAACCAGCAGGTGCGACCGGCCATACATCGGCCGGGCGCGCTACTAAATCAGGGCCGTTATCCGCCGATTGCGTGGCATACGGCCGCGGCAGATCATTTACAGTAATTTTGTGAATCGTTCCCGGCTTCTCGTAGCGGAAGTCGGTGAATGGCGGCGTCGGCGGCGGAGCCTTCAACTTCGATGTGCTCGTGTCAGCTGGCGCGGGCGCGCTTGCCTCCGGCGCAGTCTGCGATTTCCCCATCGACTTCACATAGGTAACGATCTGCCATCGCTGTTTTACTGGCAAGGATGCCCACGAGGGCATGCCGTTTTCTTTGTCGCCGCGGGTGATGAACCAGAACACTTCACCAGGCTTAACGGAATCGAGCTTACCGCCGGTCAGAGCGGGCACATTGCCGGTGCCTTGGCCCGTCCTGCCGTGGCAGGAGAGGCAATTGCGTGCATACAGTTGCTTGCCAGCCTGCGCCGCCGCGTCCTGGCCTTCGTATGGATTCTTCATCGCTTGCGCCGAAGGCGGTGCGTTGTGGAAGTTCGCATCTACATTCTGCGCGAACAGCAGGGCGATGGGTAGAAGAGTTGCTGCCGCGAGAAGGGCGTAGCGAAGGGCGAATGGGCGCATGAATCCTCTCCGAGATCTATTTACAAGTGAGGTTTTTAGCTGAAACTGCTGAAACTTTGGATGCACTTGCGTGGCGTTAGGATTGTGTAAGTCTCGCCAGACCAGCGCGCAAATCATGACTCCGCAACTCACCCGGACAATCGCTGCGCGTTTCGCTGGCGTCGAAATCTTCAGGCTCTCGGTCTTGCCGTCCCGCTCGATCTCTGGGCGGAAGAGCGTGGATACGCCAAGCTCCATCCCAACCTGCTGGGGATGTGATCTCGAAAGTGATTACTTTTGTAATTCCGCGACTAATTTCGTTGTGCCGGGTTTGTAAAGTTCTTGTAAACATACAACCTGGTCCGCTTGTAACTTGATCAGAGTGCAAGAAAGCCGTATAAGCTTAAGGAAACCACAAACAACTCAACCTGAATTGCAGACGGAGTATTCAATGCGATCCTGGAAGTTTCTTCTGCCGCTTCTAGCCACATCTCTGTGCTTCGCCGCCCAACCCGACCGCATCACCGGAGGGATCAATTCCGGCCAGATGGTGGCGCTGGCAAAAAGCCTGCATCCGAAGGCAAAGCCAGAATACGATCAGGGCGTCGTAGATCCGTCTCTGAAGTTGACCTATATCACGATGTTGATGGCGCCATCGCCGACTCAGCAGAAGGCTCTGGATCAGCTTCTCGCCCAGCAGCAGAACCCCAAATCCCCCAACTACCACGAGTGGCTCACGCCGCAGCAGTTCGCCGATCAGTTCGGCCTCAGTCAGAACGATTTAAACGAAGTTACCGCTTGGCTCAAGTCGGAGGGATTCCAGATCATCAGCGTGGGAGGCGGACATAATTCCATCGCATTCAGCGGCACGGCTGCCCAGGTGCAGCATGCCTTTAATAGCGAGATCCATCGCTACAATGTTAACGGGGAAGAACACATCGCCAACTCCACGCCGCTCATGATCCCCACCGCGCTCAGCGGCATTGTGAGCAGCGTGATGGGCGTGCATAACTTTGGTCCGCATCCTACAAATCGATTTCGCGGCCAGGCAGGAGTGCGCAATCCCCGCCCTGACTATTACTCCTCGGGCTTCAACACGAATTTCCTCGCTCCTGGCGATGTTGCCACGATTTACGATATCAATCCGCTCTACACCGCTTCCACGCCAATTGACGGAGCTGGGCAAAAGCTGGCCATCATCGGCCAAACTGATGTTTACCTTGCTGATCTCAACGATTTCCGCTCCGGTTTTGGGCTCAATCCGATCACTGGCTGTACGACCAATCCGACGACCGGAATCATTACAGCCTGCAATTCCACCTATTTCCGGTACAACGTGGTGGGCGCCGATACTGGCACAACCTACAACTGCGGCGATTTAGGCGAGGCAGACCTCGACATCGAGTGGTCGGGAGCGATTGCACGGAACGCGCAAATCATATTTGTAAACTCTCCTCTTACTTACGACTCGAATTGCAACATTGTCAGCGGCGGCGGCGTCAATGCCGCCCTGACCACGGCCGTCGATCCTTCGAGCGGACCAGTAGCCGCTCCTGTCGTCAGCATGAGCTACGGGATTTGCGAGTTGGAGGCCGATAGCCTCGAAACCGTTCTGACGCAGGGCAACGCCGAAGGCGTCACCATTTTGAACTCATCCGACGATATCGGTTCCGCGGGTTGCGACTTTAGTCCGCCGAACAACACCCCACCGTTCAGCGCAGCGGTGGGCGGGTTGGCTGTGAGTTATCCGGCAAGCAGCCCAGAGGTCACTGGAGTCGGCGGCACCGAGATCTCCGTCGCAGACGATGCTACTCCTCCCAACGCTTTCTGGGGCACCACCAACGGTACCAATGAAGGCTCTGCGCTAAGCTACATTCCTGAAATTCCCTGGAACGATGACGAAGAGCTCGCCCAGCTTTGCCAGGGCGATAGCACGAATCTATTTTGTGAACAGGGTGGCAGCCCAGCCGTGACCGGCTGGGTTCCGCTTACTTCCACTGCGACTGCGCAGCAGGTGCAGGAGGACATCTGGATTTCCGCCGGTGGCGGCGGGGCGAGCAACTGTATAAACTCCCCCAGCGGCATTTGCCTAGCCTCAGGAGGCGGCTTCGCTCAGCCCTCGTATCAGCAAACCTTGGTGGTTCCGAGCGCCCCAGCAGGCGTCCGCTACGTTCCCGATGTCTCCATGATGGCTTCGCCGAACTTCCCCGGTTACATCTTCTGCACGCCGGTAAACGCGCCAACTACTACTACCAGCACTTGCGCCAGCGGAATCGCGACCGCCGTGGACCCCAATCAGTCCATCATCGGAGGCACTTCTGTTTCGTCTCCAGTTTTCGCCGGTATCGTAACGCTGCTGAATCAGTATCTCGCCGCCAGCGGTGGTCTCAGCAACATCAATTCGAAGCTTTACTACATCGCCGCTGCCAACTTCTACCCCGCATTCCACCACGTCACTACCGGGGATAATAACGTTTATTGCCAGGCGGGAGATCCCGTGGGCTTCCCCAGCAACGTGGTTTGTCCCTCTTCCGGCGTCATCGGCTACAGCGCGGCGAATTCAGACCCGGCCACCGGCTATAACCTGGTCAACGGCCTGGGATCCGTGGACGTCAACCAGTTGGCCCTTGCCTGGGCGGCATCCGCTGCGACTACTGCTACATCGCTTTCGTCGTCTACCACTACGAGTGTCGGTGGACTCGGTGTCACTCTCACCGCGAACCTCACGCCCACCACTGCCGCCGGATATGTGAACTATTACGTGACCGGCTCGAACTCGCCGATCGGCAAAGCAACCGTGTCCGCAGGAACGGCTGCCCTCCTAACGACCGCCTTGCCCAACGGCGCTGACAACATCACCGCTTCATACTTTGGGAATAACGGGGGCTCAACCTCGAACTCCGTGACCGTTACCGTCACGCCAGCCGATTTCAGCATGTCGGCCTCGGTATTGACGCCCGCTTCTGTCCCTGCAGGTCAGTCGACGACCGCCGTCCTAACAATCACCCCTGTCACCGGCGCTGGCACGATAACCTTCACGCCCAGCAACTGCTCCGGCCTTCTCACAGGTGCAACCTGCAGCTTCAGCCCCGCAATGGTCCAGTTCGGAGGAGTTTCGCCCACCGGAACTACCACGCTGACCATCAGCACTACCGCAAACATGACAGTGCCTATGCCTCCTGTCGCTCAAACTGTCACGGTTACAGGAACGGAAAGCGGCACCGGCGGCAATTCTCACACCGCTGCTGTCAGTTTCACATTAGCCGCAACCAACCAGACTTTTAGCGTCGCGCCCACGAATGGAACTGCCACTTATTCGATAGCCGCTGGAGCAACCGCTGCGGTTCAACTGACGGTCACAGGTACAAACGGCTTCGTCAACAGCAGCAGCAACACCACCGCCTTGCCGGTAACGTACAGTTGCCTGCAAAGCAGCATTCCGTCGGAGGCGAGTTGCGCTTTCAGCCCGAACGGCGGCAGTGCGGTCAGCGGAACTTCTCTCACACTCAACATCTCGACCGGGGCTCCCTCGTCGCAGCTGCATCCGCCACTGGGGCGTGGCAGCCGCATTTTCTACGCTCTACTGCTACCCGGCCTGTTCGGAATTGTGTTCGGAGCGAGATCGCGCAACCGCGGTGTTCGCTTGCTTGGCCTGATCGTGGTTCTCGGCCTCTCCACGCTGGGGTTGGGCTCTTGCGGAAGCAGTAATAGCAGCACTGGTGGCCAGAAGAATCCGGGAACACCGGCGGGAAGCTATACCATCGTCGTGAACGCCACCACGGCAGGCCCGACCGCGCTCACAGCCACTCCACTTAAGATCACGCTCAACGTCACGAATTGATCTGGGGTACGGCGAAAGGCGCTCCGCATCTGCGGAGCGCTTTTTTGCCTAAAGCGAGAGAGCATTAGATTCGTCTTACACGTGTGCACGACCTGCTATTGCCCCCGAGGCTGGAGTTTTTCCTCCCCGAGCCGATGATTGGATTGTGTCGAACTCCTCTGCCGCGTCCGCGCGCGATGATACCCAGGGCATCAAGCTGCGTTACGTGGCTCGCCAGCCAATCTTTGACCGCGAGGAGAAAGTATTCGGTTACGAACTTCTTTTTCGCGATGACATGGAGAACGCCTTTCACGGCGGCGATCCCGACGTCGCCTCGCGCTCTACCCTCGACAGTTCGCTCCTGGTGGGCCTGGATGTGCTTTGTGATGGCCATCGCGCTTTTCTGAATTGCACCCGCGACACTTTGATTGGTGGACTGGTTATGCTGCTACCCTCGCACTCGACGGTGGTCGAAATTCTCGAAACTGTTCCCGTCGATACCGAGGTAATGAATGCATGCCAGCGTCTGAAGGAAGCCGGATACCTGATTGCCCTCGATGACTTCGTCAGCGACGATCCGCGCGAGCCGCTGGCCGAAATGGCCGACATCCTCAAAGTGGACCTGAAACTTACCACGCTCGAGCAGCGCGCCGCGTTGGTAAAAAAGCATGGCCCCTGGCGCTGCCGCATGCTGGCGGAAAAAGTCGAGAACCACGCCGAGTTTGTTGCCGCCCGCGATCAAGGCTTCGTCTATTTCCAGGGCTACTTCCTGCGCCGCCCGGAAATGATGACCACGCACCACGTGCCCGCCAACCGGATCAATTACATGAGAATGCTGCAGGCCGTATCCCGACCCGAGTTGGACGTGCCCGAACTCGACAATCTGATCAAGACCGAAGCTTCCATCTGTTACCGGTTGCTGCGCTACATGAACTCGGCCAGGTTTGGATTCAGGAATGAAATCCATTCCGTGCGTCACGCGCTTGCCATTCTCGGCGATCGCGAGGTGCGCCGCTGGGTGCGCCTGATCGCGGCCGTCGGTGCTTGTCAGGATAAAACCAGCGATCTCGTGCTCTGCGCTTTGGTTCGCGCGCGCTTCGGGGAATTGCTGGCTCCGCTGGCGCGGCACGGCGACTCCGATCTTTTCCTGCTCGGACTGCTCTCCATGCTCGATGTCATGCTGGAAATGCCCATGTCCGAAATATTGGAAAAAATTCCCCTGGATTCCGAAACCAAGGCCGTGCTGCGAGGCGAGCCCAGTTCGCTGCGCTCCGTTTACCAGTTGATGCTGGCCCACGAGAGCGGCGAGTGGGACGCAGCTCACGCAATCTGCGACAGCCTCCAGATCGATCCCGACGCGGTTGCCGCTTTCTATTGGCAGTCCCAGCAGTGGGCCCGCGAAGTCTCCAGCGGAGCGTGAAGACGGGTTTTCGGACTGCCTGGAGCCCGCAGTCCGCCAGTCATGTCCTGTTGTGCAAAACCTATCCGTTTTGCCACTTGCGTGCCTGCAGTCGGACGAGTACCATTAGCTTGTTCTCATTGGCCTCGTTCCCGCGTAGGCCTTCCGCGCCCCAGGCCGTTCCCGGCGGCGCGACGGATCCGACAACGGATAACCGATACGCAAACATTTATATTTTGTCGCCAATACGAGTTTGCTTCATCTGATAACGGTTGATCACGATTTTGCTTAGGAATTTGCACCAGCTCAACTCGCCATACCGCATGTAATCGTATGTCCCGCGTGGAACGTGCGGCGTGAAGGGCGTCCTTAAGCCAACGAAAAGAGCTGGAGTCAAAAGTTGCTGGTGCGCCAATATTGCCAAAGCCTGCCGCAACCAATTGGGAAGCCTGAGATTGTAAAACCTGAACTTGGGGAATCTTGAACAGCAAAACTTTGCAACGCTGCACCGGATCCACGATCCGGCACAAGCAGCTTTGAGAGGACTATGAACGCAGGACCAGGAAGGCCCTCCGGTGGCGGAGGCAGAAACCGACGCCGCCGCGGACGACGCCCCAACAATGCACGCGGAGCCCGCCCCGCCGGCCCCAGCCAGTCTCGCCACAATCAGGACGGCATCTACACCGCTCCCATGGATCACAGCTACCGTGCTGCATTAGCCGGCAATGGCAACAACGGCCAGAACGCGCGTCGCGGCCCGCGTCCCGGTTTTTCTGCGCCCTTCGCGCCCGCTGATCCCGAACCGCTGCCCGCTTTGCGCGAAGATTCCAACTCGCGCATCTTTGCCTTCGTGGACGATCTGTTCTTTGCGGCCAAGATTCAGGAGACCGCCCGCAAACTGAACGTCAAAGTCGAGTTCGCCAAGAACGACAAAGACCTGGCTGAGCGCATGCTGCAGAATGGCGAAGAAAAGCCCTCGCTCATCATCTTCGATCTCAACAACGCCAACGCCAAGCCTCTCACGCTCATTCCCAAGCTGAAGTCGAAGCTGAAGAAGGGAACTTCCATCATCGGATTCCTCTCTCACGTCCAGGGTGATCTGAAGCAGAAAGCACACGAAGTAGGCTGCGACATGGTGCTGCCGCGTTCCGCCTTCTCGCAGAATCTGCCGCAGTTGTTGCGCCGGCATGGAGCGCCGGAAGACGAGAATCCGACAGTACAGTAAGCGCTGGAGCCGCCTATCCCGGCGGCCAGCTCAACGTCCGTCCTCCCAGCAGATGCACGTGGAGATGAAACACCGATTGTCCCGCGCCCGGGCCCACGTTTAACACAGTTCGATATCCGTGCTCGATATTTCGCTGGCGCGCGATCTCCGCTGCCGCCAGATGACAGCGGCCAATCAGTTCAGCCTCTTCCGCCTGCGCTTCCTTTAGCCCCGCAATGTGTTCCTTCGGAATGATCAAGATATGCGTGGGCGCTTGCGGGTTGATATCTTCGAAGGCAAAGACATATTCGTCGTCGTAAACCTTCTTGGCGGGAATCTCGCCGCGGAGAATGCGGCAGAAAAGGCAGTTGCTGGCGGAGTCGTTTGCCACAGTGCACCTCGGCCAAACGATAGCATCTGCGCCGCAGGGTTGTCAGCGCAGTGGGGAAGTAAAATCGAGCCTACGGGACCAGCTTGAGTGCACGTCGTGAAAGACCCTAGGGGGACTGAAAAGCACCCTGGTTAACAAGTAGCCTCCTCGGCTTCCCAACCAACGCAGAAAACCGGGCATCAGACACTCTCCGCTGCAAATCGTGTCATGAGGTCCCTATGTTCCCCAGCACTCGCGCTTCCTGTCTCGCTACTTCGTCAACCATCTTGTTCATCCTAGCCAGCCTGACGGCTGCGTCCGCGCAAACGAACTCCACAGAAGTCACCCAATTAAAGTTCACTCAGCACGATCTTCCCATCGGCACCGCGCCCTACAACAACGGTAGCAGTTCCTCGATCATCACTGGCGATTTCAACAACGACGGCATCCTCGATGTGGTGACGATCGATGGGACGCCGACTGGGGCCGAGGCCTCCTTCTTCAAAGGGCTGGGCGGAGGAAAATTCTCGACCACCCCGGTCAACTCACCGATCAACGTGAGCAATGAAACCGGCATAGGCGGACCCGCATTCGGCGCCGACTTCAACGGCGATGGCAAACTCGACCTGGCCATCGCCTCGGGACCGGTATGCTGCGGACAACTCGGTCCGGTCACGATCCTGCTGGGAAATGGAGACGGAACCTTCACCCAGGGGGAAAGCATAACCGTGAACACCGCAACCGGAACCGGACAGGCTGCGGCTATCGCGCTGGCGGACTTCAATGGCGATCACAAGCCGGATATCGCAATCTCCGATGGAGTTGACGGCTATACCTGGATCTATCTGGGCAATGGCGACGGCACCTTCAAACTGGCGGATACGCAGAAGTACGGTGGAAATTCGCTGGTTGCCGGCGATTTCAACTCCGATGGAAAGCAGGATGTAGCCTACGCTTCCGGATACGAGAGCGGCGGCAACGCCGTGGGTATGTTCCTCGGAAATGGCAACGGAACCCTCAATCCTCCTATCGTAGTTACCGGCAACTACACGTCAGGGTTGGCGGTAGGCGATTTCTACAACGACCGCATCCAAAGCTTGGCGGTGCTCTATGCTACCGGACCAGTCGATGGCAATGACACGACCTACGTAGAGACCCTGCGTTACTCGAATGGGAAACTGCAAGTAGCTCCATCGGCGCAGGTCACCCAGCCCGAGGCGGAGGGGCCGATTAATATTTACGGCGGCGACCTCAACGGGGATTTCATCGATGATGTCTTTATCAGCGGAGGCGGTTATTACGGAGGCCCCTACAGCGAGTACATGATCGGGAACGGCGACGGCAGCTTCCAGGCGCCGCAGAACGCTCCCTATGACAAGCAGGGCACCACCTTCTCTTACCCGATCATTCGTGACATGAACCTGGATTCACGCCACGATGTGTCGCTGGCCTGGTTAAATGTGGAAGACGACAACGGCGGCGGCGATGTGCTGATCAATGATAGTGCGACGCGGAACTGTGATCCTCCTCCTGCGAACAAGCTCAGCGCCAACATTTGCACTCCCAAGAGCGGGCAAACGGTGGACGAGACGTTTACCTTCAAAGGCGCTGGCAATGCCTTCAACGGATTTGCCAAGCGCATGGAACTCTGGATCGACGGTGCCAAGATCGGCCAGAACCTTGAGGACCAGCTGAACGTCACCACGGCCTTAACCAAAGGGACGCACACCGCGTCGTTCGTGGTGATCGACAGCTTTGACGAAACCGCGTCTAGTTCGGTCACTTTCACGGTCAGGTAACGGCGCTTTCCAGCTCGAACAACTTACCGGTTGAGAAATCCCATCCCTGATAGTCGGGATGGGAGTTTTTTCGCGCAGACTCTAGCGAAACTTTGTGATCAGTTCGGCGAAGGGCGCGGAATCCACATTCCACGTGCCTTCGAAGGGATTATCCAAGTCCGTGAGGCGCGTCGGTCCGGGAATCACGTTTACGGATTGCACTGGGCCTCCATTCCCGATACGTTCGCTCAAATAACTCGAAACAGGGAACTCAGAAAATTTAGTCCAGCCGTACCAGGAACACAGCACCCTCGGGCGTTTTGGTTTCCGAGACAAGTTTCTGGGCGCGCTCGCGATCGTCGTCGAGCACGTGCACCCGCACCCACCAGTCTCCGATCGGACTGCCAAAGTGCTGTACCTTCGCCGTGCGATACCGGCGCGTGAGATGGTCTGCAAACTTGGTGGCTTCCCGCTCGTGCGCAAAACTTCCAATCTGCACCGCCCACTTTCCCCCAGTCGCAAGCGGCAGCGGAGTTTGCATCACTTCGACTTTCACTTCCGCAACTCCCGGCAGGTAGACATCGAGCTTGCGCGCCGCAGCGAGCGACAAGTCGAGAATGCGCCCCGGGATGAATGGTCCCCGGTCCGTGATGCGCACCAGCGCGGTGTGCCCCGTCTTGAGATTGGTGACGCGCACGATCGTGCCCAGCGGCAGCGTGCGGTGCGCTGCCGTCATGGCGTGCATGTTATAGACTTCGCCATTCGATCCCACGTGATTGTGATACGGCGGACCGTACCAGCTGGCATTACCGATTTCAGTAGCGAGCGGGGTAGCGTTGGCGGGAATGGTAGGCTCGGCCAGTTCGTTCTCCGCGGAAGCCGGCAAATGGTCGTTCTTTGCGGCACCCTCCGGCCGTGACGTCGATTCCGTAGTCGAAGGCTCAGGCAACGGCGGTGGCGGAACATTCGTGCGAGTTTGCTTGGGATGACCACAGCCGCCCAGGAAGCAGAGTGTAAGCGGCAGAGTCAAAAACGAGCCGCGCAGCACAAGCCGATCGCGCCATCGTTGCCTGCGAGAATTTCTGGTTGAGTTCAAGAAGGCTACTTCGGAGGATGCGGATGTTTTTCCATGTAGTCGGCGAATTCGGAAAGCTTCTCCGAGGCCACGCGCAGCGCCTTCGTCGAGCGCTGCCTCACCGCAGGGACCACTTCGTCGTTCAAATACTTGATGAACTCCGGAATCTCTTTCTCGATCTTCTCGGCGGCCTCGGCGACGGTCTTGCTGACGCGCGCCGACGCGTCTTCCACCTTGCGGTTGAAGTCGTTCATAATGCTCCTCGCTGTTGCTGGGCGTGAAACACTTCACGCGAATGTTGCGGATGCCACGCTCCGCTATTATTTCCTGCCCGGAGGGTCGGGTCAATGGCGGGGCATATGGCAGGTCAATGGCAGCGGGCATCCGTCGATCTATTAGAATCGCATCCCGGAGTTGGATGAAGGCGGTAACCACAAGTTTGCAAGTCGAGACAGGGATGCGCAATGAGACGATAAAATTTCGCCGGCGGTTGCTTGCCTGGTATGGCCAGCACCAGCGCGACCTGCCCTGGCGCGCCAACCGCGATCCTTACCGCGTGTGGCTTTCCGAGATCATGCTGCAGCAGACGCGCGTGGCAGCAGTGATCGAGCATTACAACGAATTCCTGCGGCGATTTCCTGCGGTGGAAAAGCTGGCGCGCGCGAGAGAGGCCAGCGTCCTGGCGGCCTGGAGCGGACTGGGATATTACCGCCGCGCGCGCATGATGCATGCGGCGGCCAAAGTGATCGTGCGCGAGCACGGTGGGAAGTTTCCGGTGACGGAAGAAGGATTGCGGAAGCTGCCAGGAATCGGCCGCTACACCGCCGCCGCGATTGCCAGCATTGCCTTTGGTGAACCCGTCGCCGTGGTCGATGGCAACGTCGAGCGCGTGCTGCAGCGGGTGAGCGGTAGGCAGTTGGCTGGCGAAGAATTGTGGGGGACCGCGAATCATATGCTGGATACGAAGCGGCCCGGAGACTTCAATCAGGCAATGATGGAGCTCGGCGCCGTAGTGTGCACGCCGCGTGCACCGGGCTGTTTGACGTGTCCGGTGATCGAACTCTGCGCCACACGCGGGGAGTTAGCGGCGACTACGAAAGTGGCGTCGCAGAAGAAACGCGAGATCAATTATTCAATGCTTTGCCGCGACAGCGAAATTTTTCTCATCCAACGTTCTCGCGATGCCTCCCTGATGCCGGGAATGTGGGAGTTGCCTGAGCGCGCAGAAAGGAACGGATCCGCGAACCCGGAATTTACCCTGCGGCATTCCATCACCGTGACCGATTACACCGTGCGCGTGTGGCGCGATACTTTACCGTGCGTCGATGGAAAATGGATTCCGGTCAGTCGGCTAAAACAAGTCGCTCTCACGGGATTAGCACGAAAGATTTTGCGCAAGGCGGCGATTCTCTGAAAAACAATCGCACGCACTGTTAGCATGAGTGTATGGGCAATATGCGGATGTCTGCTGAGGAAATTGCCAACAGCCTCACGCATGGCCTCGGCCTGGCGCTAAGTCTCGCCGGACTCGTGGTGCTCATCGTGGTTGCCGCACTGCACGGCGGCGTCCTCAGCATTGTGAGTTGCAGTGTCTACGGCGCAACCCTGGTTTGCCTTTACGCTGCATCAATGGTCTACCACGCCGTTTGCGCGCCGCGCTGGAAGCGCGTTCTGAAGATCGTCGATCACAGTTGCATCTACCTGCTCATCGCCGGCACCTACACGCCGTTCGCGCTGGTCGCCCTGCGCGGAGCTTGGGGATGGACTTTGTTCGGCGTGGTGTGGGCCCTGGCGCTCGGAGGGATCATCTTCAAACTCTGGTTCGTCGACCGTTATCCCATCGCTTCGACCATTTTCTATCTTTTGATGGGATGGTCGGTCGTGATCGCGCTGAAGCCGCTGCTCCGCGTTGTACCCACGCCGGCGTTGTTGTGGCTGCTGGCCGGCGGTGTCGCGTATAGCGCAGGAGTAATCTTCTTCGCCATGCCGCGGGTGCGCTACAGTCACGCCGTCTGGCACGGATTCGTTCTGGCGGGAAGCGTCTTCCACTACGTCGCCATTCTTCACTACGTGGCTCCGGCCCGAGTGTGACGGATTTCTCGCCCTGAGCCGCTGATCGCCGTCAACACCTCACATCATCTAAAATATAACGAGCTAGGTTAAAGGATGCGCGCAAGTTCTGGCGCGAAGCATCCTGAAAACGAACCGGAGGACGACTGATGGCAGCATTACCCGCGGGCGCGAAGGCGCCCGATTTTGAACTGAGAGCCATGGATGGCAGGCGCTTCGTGCTGCGCGATGAACTGGCACATGGGCCGCTCGTGTTGGCGTTTTTCAAGGTTTCATGCCCCACCTGCCAGTACGCGTTTCCGTTTCTCGAGCGGTTGGAGCGAGCGTACGGGCACCAGGGTGTGCGGATCATCGGCGTTTCGCAGAATGAGCCCAAGGAGACGGCAGCATTCACAAAGGAATTTGGCATTACCTTCCCGGTGCTGCTCGATGACACCCACAAGTATCCCGTGTCCAACGCCTATGGCCTGACCAACGTTCCCACCATCTTCTGGATTGCCGGCGACGCCGAGATCGAACTTTCCAGCGTCGGCTGGGTGAAGGCCGACTTCGCAGAGATCAATCGCAGGATGGCCGAGTCGGGAAAGACGGCTCCAGCCGCGGTATTCCAACCCGGAGAAGATGTGCGTGATTTTCGCGCGGGTTGAGGCTCAAAGAACTGATCCCGCGGTCGCGGGATGTCCAACCAACAGAAACCGCAGCGCTAAGCGCGGAAGACTCCTCCACAGGTACAACTCCGCAGTTGGTCTGAAGGTCCTACTATCAACTGACCTGCCGTGCTGCAAACCCTGCCACTTCCTTACAACCAAACTCTTCCCCTCCGTTACAATTTACTCAGTCTTAAAAACAAAAGCATTCCTGCGTTGAAACGCCACTTCGCCGGGGGAGAAGACCGATCTATGCAAGCAATCGTTAGGAGAAGTGTTCTTGCCGCTGTGATCGCGGCAGTAAGCCTCGTGGCCTGGGCGGAGGGACCTGCTCCACCGGATCCAGCGCCAATCGGAGCCAAGCGCGAGGCGGTTTCGGTGCGCCTGCCCTCCGCAGCATTCGCCGCCATGGAGACGATCAGTCCCGATCACATTCGCTGGCATGTGCGTTTTCTCGCGCATGATCTTCTGGAAGGCCGCGGCACCGGCCAGCGGGGCGGCGATATCGCAGCTGAATACATCGCCACACAGTTCGCCGAGTATGGACTAAAGCCTGCCGGAGACAACGGATCGTACCTGCAGAAGGTACCCCTCGTAGGAATTACCACGCTTCCTGAGACGCAGTTCTCGCTGCTGCCGAAGCAGGGCGCGGCTCTGAATCTTAAGCCGCTTGACGAGTACGTTGCTTACGACCAGACACAGCAGTCGCAGTCCGATGTGGATGCCGACATTGTTTGGGTTGGGTACGGCATTGAAGCTCCGGAATACAACTGGGACGACTACAAAGGTGCAGACGTGCGTGGCAAAGTCCTGCTCATGCTGGTCAACGAGCCGCCGTCGGACGATCCCAGATTTTTCAAGGGCAAGGCGCTGACCTACTACGGCCGCTGGACCTACAAATACGAAGAAGCAGCACGCAAAGGCGCGGTGGGCGTGATCCTCATTCACCGCGAAGACATGGCAAGCTATCCGTGGGAGGTAGTGCGGAACTCCAACTCGGGTGAGAAGTCAGCCTTGAAGCTGGAAGGCCCTGCGCTGAAAGTTGCGTCCTGGGTGCAGTTGGATGTGGCGAAAAAATTGGCCGCCGGTTCCGGCATGGATCTCGACAAGATGATGGCCGATGCGCGCACCCGCGAGTTTCGTCCCGTGAACCTGGGCGCGAAGTTGAAGGCGCACATGGTAAGCAAGTTACGAAATTTCGAATCGAACAACGTGGTGGCCATTCTGCCCGGCTCCAGCCGCAATCTCAAAGACGAAGCGGTAATCTACACGGCGCACTACGATCACTTCGGCATTCGTCCCGACATGCCCGGCGACAATATTTTCAATGGCGCGGCCGACAACGCCACCGGCTGCGGCATTCTCATCGAGTTGGCGCGGGCTTTCAGCGTAGCCAAAGAACGTCCCGAGCGCTCGATAATCTTCGCATCGGTTACGGCGGAAGAACAGGGCTTGCTGGGCTCGGAATATCTGGGCAAGCATCCGCCGATCCCCGCCGGCAAGATTGCCCTGGATTTAAATTACGACGACGTGCAGCCTCGCGGAGCGCCAGAAGAAGTGGAAGTCTCAGGTGCCGAACGAACCACTTTCTATCCCTGGGTGCAGGCGATGGCAAAAGAATTCCGGCTGGCGATCCGTCCCGATGCCCGCCCCGAGGCCGGACACTTCTACCGCTCCGACCATTTCAGTCTGGCGCGGGTTGGTATTCCATCGTTCTCAATCAACGAAGGCATGAAGTTCAAAGGTCACGACGAGGCCTGGGGTCTGGCGCAGGACAAGGAATACACGCAGAAGCGTTATCACCAGCCCAGTGATGAGTACCGTCCCGAGATGGATTTCACCGGGGATTCAGCCATGGCGCGCTTCGGCTTCGCTCTAGGTTGGGAAGCTGCAAGTTTCTCGCATCTCATTGGCTGGCAGAAGGGCGACGAGTTCGAGGCGACGCGAATCAAGAGCCAGTAGCAATACCGAGTAGCGAAAAATTTCGAAGTTCTCAACGCCTGTTCTCCACGCCTGCCAACGCGGTGTCCACAGTCCAAACCCGATAACCTCGGTAACTTTAGCCTCCGGTCCAGCCATGCTAGCCTCCATATGTACATGTGTAATCAGTAAGTTCCAACAATTCCAAGAAATTAACGGATGCCTCGATTTCCCATCTTCCGCCTCGGCAAGGAGCCAGAGAAACTGGCGCTGCCGAAGATGGTTGCTGCGACACCCGCAATCGCGCTCGAAGGATTGGCCGTCGGTGTCGACAACCTGCGGCATGATGTTGCCCTGAGTCCCCGATTCGTAGAGGCGGCCCGGGCGCAGATCATGCGCCAGATTATCCGCCACGGTGAGCTGGAGGGTTTACTGGCGGCCGAGGCGCCTCAGCGGACCCAAGCACCGTCATGGATGCGAAGCGCTGCCGCCGCGCCCACTCGCGCCGCCGCACGCGTCGGGGGCGAACCTTCCGACTGGAAGCCGTTGCTCGCGGAACTGCATCTCGCCGCCCTGAATCGCGCCAAGAAGGAAGAAAAAATCTCCATCGACCTCCTCGCACGCTTGGCGGTAACCAAGTTTCTGCGTACGGAGATGTCCCAGCAGTTCGCCCAGTTGCTGGAGCGCTGCCGGCTTCTGCTCAAGAGCTACGAGGGCATGCGGCAGGGCAAAGCGGTGGAATATCGCGAGCGCGTCGCCGCTTTCCAGGTGCGCAAGAAGATCATTCTTCGAAAAACTGGGCAGGAACTGTTCGAGACTCTACGCGCCATCGAGAAAGAGACTCTGGCCCGTACCCGGCGCTCGTTTTTTGGAGAGCCGAAGGCCGCCGAACCCGGCGGTGCGGTCCTCAGCAGCCATGGCCTTTTCATCAATCGCCTGGCGTTCTCCGAAGATGGCCGTGACGACTATCTCTGCGCCGAGCATTACGTCATGCTGGGCAACTGGGATCGCGATCCCGACCGTTACCCTCGTCTGCAAGATCTCGTGTGGGGCTTCATGCGCTCGCTTTACGGCGAGGAAACTACGAGCGAGACCATCGATTCCTGGCTTTGTGCGCCGGAAAACGCTCGCGCCCTCGTAGGCACGGGAACTCCCGATGAATCCACGCCGGAAGGCGTGGCCCAACAAGAGCGCTTGACGGCATGGGTTCGCCTGCTCGAAGACGAGCAGGTGATGGAATGCGTGATCGCCTCCTACCACGCCGTGCCGCTGCTCAGCGAGTACGCGCCGCGCATCAACCCGCAGCAACTAAAGAACGCCCTGATCTCGCGTCCCGAATGCGACCGCGTCGAGCGCATGATTCAGGATCACGGCAAGCTTTCGCCGGCCAGCCTGTATACGGCGGTGGCCAAAGTTGCCGGTTGCCGTGGCGTGGAGCGCGCCAAAGTCGCAGCCAGATTCCTTCAAGACTTCTCTCACTATCATCGCGATCTGCGGCGGCTGGAAACTCTGAATGCGGCGCTCGACTCGGTCAACGTGGTCGCCACTGAAAAGCTGCGCGAGCTTTCGCGCATGAACGGGACGCTCTACGAATTTCTCCTGCCCGATGAGCAACCTCAGCAGCCCGAGGAAGAACGCGTCCTGCGCCATGTTGTCCTAAAGGCCGACGTGCGTGACTCCACCCGGCTCACCCGCACGCTGATGGAGAAAGGTCTCAATCCCGCTTCGTACTTCAGCCTCAATTTTTACGATCCCGTCAACAAACTGCTCGCGAAGTACGGAGCGCAAAAAGTGTTTCTCGAAGGCGATGCCATCATTCTGGCCATCCTCGAGCGCGCTGGCGAGCCTGAACTCGCGGTGAGCCGTGCTTGCGTGCTGGCCCGCGAGATCATCGAGATCGTGCGCGGCTATAACGAACTGATGCTGCGCTCCGGCATGCCGGAACTCGAACTGGGCGTGGGTATCACGCTGCAGGAAGCTGCCCCGCTCTACCTGATGGATGGCGAACGCCAGATCATGATCTCCGAAGCGCTCAACGAGAGCGATCGCCTTTCTTCCTGCAACAAGCGGGTCCGAAAGAAAATGGAGTCGCAGGCGGGACCGTTTCACGTCTATGTATTCGAGGCTGCGGATGTAAGCGCAACTTCGGAGGGAGGGCCGAAAAATTCGGAGGATTCCATCCTTAGCTATAACCTGGGTGGCATTCGCTTGAACCAGGCCGCCTTCCGCAAACTGGAGCAGGAAATTTCCTTGGTGCCGCTCACCGTAAAGCTTCCGCCCTCGCTGGCGTCGGATAAAGGCGAGTACAACCTCTCCATCGCAACCGTCCCCGTCGATCGCGACATCTTCCGCAAAATCGTCGTTCGCGAAAGCCGCGTGCCGCGGATCAACCTGGAAGAGTTTTCAGTTCAGGGATGGACCGACCGCACGTATTACGAAATCTGCACCGACCCTGCCATCTACGCCGCGCTGGAAAAGAAAAAAGCTGCCAAGGTGTGATCGCCGCAACCACCGAGTCGTGGGGGCTGGCCCACCCCTAAATGTTCCTGCTTGCGTCACCACTAGAACGGCTGCCCCAGCTTTGCTGGTTTTGCAAAGCTGGGCACCACAGGCCCCGACCCTGCCGTCCTCTCTCACGCGATCTTCCAGACCTTCAGCTCCGCCCTCCGCTCCTCATTCACCCGCACGATCCCGCGCTCGCCGTCCGCGTAATGACGGTAGCTGCTCCAGTCCCACTGCTGCGGCTCCAGCACCAGTCCCCGTTTCACCGGATTGCGATGCATGTAGCGCAGCTTCTCCACCCGCTTTTTCGCTGTGAAGACGACAAAGTCGTAGAAACGCGCCTGCCAGATATGCCCGCTGTCGAAAGCCGTGTCCCACAACCCGCCCTGCCGCGGATCACTCGCCACCCGTTGCCTGCGCAAAAGCCGACGCGCGAACCCCTGCTTGATCGCCTGCATCGCCTTCGACGGATCTCCGCGTTCCGGCACGCTCATCAGCCGGTGCAGGTGCTCGGCATGATCACGTAGCCCACCACCACAAAGTGATACCGCAAAGTGATACCGCCGGCGCACGCTCTCGAGCACTTTTAGCAGCAGATCGCGATGCTGCGGCCTTTGCACCAGCGGCAGCCGGCGATAACAGCTCGTGGTGATGAAGTGGAGATATCCCGCGCCATAGTAGCGACGGAGCTTGTTGGTCAGCCGCGAGATGTAGCACACCACCCAAGGTCGGGTATGTGGCGAATGAACATGGAGGCAAGGCCCGTGGTGCCCAGCTTTGCAAAACCAGCAAAGATGGGCCAGCCCCCAGTTTCGGAGTTAGGTGAGTAGGACATCTCCAGTGATGGCAGGCTCTTACTTGGTAGGCACTCCGATCTTGGACGCATACAGCTACCTTCAGGGTGCGGGGCTACCCCTCAACGTCTTTAGGACCGGTCGTTAGTTACATTGAGCTTTGGTTCATGGGCTGCACGCACCGTAATCTCGGGAGACGTGGTCCACCCGAAAAGCATGCCCGGAATGCGATTTGATTTTATGGCCGCGCAGGGATAGACGTTCACGAGCCTTCACTTCGCTCGGTGCATTCACTAATTCATAAATGTTGCTATCCTTCGCAATCAGACTGAGACCACCGTCGGTTTGCTGGACACATCCCGTTAGCGAGGTGTGGCCCCGGTTTATCAAGTAAATGCCGACGCCGATCCCGGCCCCAACGGCGATAGCCGTTCCCACGATAGCAGCTGCACAGCCGCCGCAAATGGAGTTTGCCGCCGCTGCAGGCCGGCAAAACGGCAAGAGAATCAGTGTGGTGGAACACAGAACACGGGCACGGAAGTTGAGCTGCTTCATGGTCGCCGCCTTTCCGACGGTATGTGTGACCTGCCGATGCCGATCGTCTCGCTGACCGGGTAGATGCCGGGGTCGAGCTGGCACACGGCTCCTTGGCCGCTTGCGCCGACGCATTGGACGAAATCTTGAAAGGAAAGCGCGCCAGCTGTCTGGATGAACAGAAGTCCTGAGATGCCGAGTAGCAGGGGAATTCGCACGTTGTACCCGCGATCGACGTTCATGGCAGTGTCGCGCTGGATTCTCCGGTTGCGGCACAAGCTCGGACGAATTGTACAGTTTCGGGGGTCTGTTGCAAGGCGAAACCTCGATTTGGAGTCGAAAGGCCCCTCTACGCCTCGAACGCTCAGACTCCGATTTTGAAATTGGCTGGTGCCCGTCCTTTCAGCGTTCTTTGCGAAAGGATGGGACTGACGCAATGGTCGCCCACAACCTTGCCCTCGATCAAAAATCAGCCCATCATAGTCGAGGCTAACCAATTGAATTCACCCAACCCAATAACGGGCAACGCTTTGACCGATAATGCCGCTGCAACACACCGCCCGGTTAAGTCCTCTATCCATAATATTTTACGGGCAAGTCTTTGTTGCTCAATATTTTGCCAGCCTTCGGTTCGATCGGTAGTGCGGAACTCATTCAAAACAAGGATTTTGCCGGCGACGTCTGAGTTTTTTTCTTGACCCGGATCGACAGGCGCCAGCCGATAGCGTTGCCCTTAGAAATCCGATTTCATCTTTGCCGGCCGGAAGGGAATCCAAAACGTGGCCTCCACCGCAACAGGAGATCCGTCTTTCATGGCGGGCTGAAATTGCCACTTGGCGATCGCGTCGCTGGCGAACTGGTCCAGCCGATCATCGATGCTGCGCAGCACGCGCACCGTGCCTACCGTGCCATCGGCCAGGATGACGGCATGAAGGATGACGGTGCCGGAAACATTTTGCTTCATCAGTTCCAGAGGATAGGCCGGGTCAACCTTGCGCGTGGCCACCGGCGATGAGATGTCGGGCGCTTCGCCGGAGGGATTGGAAGGAGTCGAATCCGCTTTCAGCGCCGCAAAGTGGATGATCCAGCTGCCTCCGCCCGAGTTCAGGTTCGGCATGTTGAGGCTGAGGGAATACACCTTGCGTCCGCCAAAAACCGCACGTTCGGCTTCGGAGATTTTAGGGTCGCTGTCGGATGCAGTGCGCGAAATTCGCGGTGGGCGCGCATTGGCAATCAGATTCGGATTGACTAAATTGCCGCTCGATCTGGTCGGCGAAGGCTCACCCGCTACGGCAGACGTGGCATTCGAAGTCTTGCCGACGTAGAGGCCCGAGGGCAGCTTACCGGCAGTTTTGCTGCCGGTTCCGCTTCCATTCTCCGCGCCGGTGTTGCCGGCTAAAGTCCCCGCCGTGCCGGCTGCTCCTCGGTGACCTTCCGGCGTAGCAGCGAAACTGCCGCGGCAATTACCCGCTACAGGTGCGGGCGGCGCGCCCACAGCCGGACGCACGCTAAGCGCGATCATTCCGCCACTGGCGCGCGATCCTCCCGCCGCTCCCACCGAGGGAGGCGGAGCGATGACTTGCGCAGAATGTCCGCGCAGAGCTGCCGAGCGCCGGGGCACCGTACGCTGTTCGTCGACGGAGAGCTGAGGAGCGGGCGCAATCACGGTGCTGTGGCCGATATTCAGCTCGCCGGTGCGGAGCCGGGAAGCGGCCTCCAGCGCGGGCGGTGGCGCGATGACGGACGCCTCGGGAGCTTGCAAAGTTTTTTGTGACTGGTTGTCTTGAAAAATCGGCGGCGGCGCGATCACCGACCGTTCCATCTGCGGCGCAAGCCGTGAAATCTCCGATGCTGGCACCAGAGGAGCCGGCGCAATCGGCATCCGCGGCGTGTTCGACCACGCCACGGTGTTGGGTAAAGGCACATCGTGCTTCAAGCGGATGTTGGGTGCGGTGACGATGGTCTGCGAATGGTTGTCAGCCTCCGGCGGCACAGAAATGATGGGCTGCGCAGACAATTCCGGATCAGCTTTCCGCGCATGCTCCGATGTTGGCTGGCGCGTGTCCAGCGGGGGCAGATACTCCGACGGCGTGTAGTAGATGACGTCGGCGTGGGTGAACGCGGGTTGCAGCGTTGCATGGGGTTGGAGGGCGAGAAATCGTGCGCCTGCCCAAACCAACATCAGCGCGAGAATGTGGTATCCGCCTGACTGGAAGAATCGTCCCCACGGAAGACTTCGCTCGACGAAAACATCCGGCCAGAAATCCGCGGGCGCAGACTGGATGTCCAGCGGAGTCGCCGCGCGCTCAAACAGGTCGAGAACATTCTGAACAAAAACGCGAGGCCAGGGTTCGGCGGTTATCAATAGGCGCAACTCCGGGGCCGGCGATTCCACCTCTTCCAGCACTTGTCCCGCCGTTGGGCGCATCGTTCTATCTTAGATGAATCAGGGTTCGAGGGGGAAAGATCGCTCGGAATTCGGCATAAGTGGGAAGGGCACGAGGCCGGCATCGCGGCGGGGGTAGTACGATGAATGAAGGTAGGAGATTTCTCATGACCCATGCTCGCGCCATTTTCGCGGCCTTAGTTTTCTGCGCTCTCGCAGTGGCCTCGTCATCGGCGCAGGACTCCAAACCAGCCGCTCCGGAAAAGGCCCAAACAACTCCCGCGCAGCAAGCCTCAAAAGGCCATGAATATTCAGGGATGTACAGCTTTCTCAAGGACGGAGAGTTTGTTCAAATCACCGTGGAAGATGAAGGACGGGTTACGGGATTTGTTTCCCGCTACGGCGAAGGCGAAAGCGACAAGGGCGCGTTTCTCGATCAATATTTCCGCAGCGCGAAGCTGGACGGTACTTCGCTGATCTTTACCACCGAAACAGTGCACGCGGTGTGGTTCGAGTTCAAGGGCACCGTGGAACGAGGCGAAGGCAAGAATCCCGGAGACGAGGCCTACTACATTTTGACGGGAACGCTCACGGATAATACCAGCGATGCGCAAAAGAAAATTACGGCGCATTCGCACGACGTCGTGTTCAAGATGTTTCCGGCGGAAGCCTCGCCAGTGCCGTCCGCAAGAAACTAGTACCGAGTACCGGGCTCCGAGTACCGAGTAAAACCGTCAAGGAGTCGGATTAGTTTCAGAGCACTCAAGCCGCTGCCAATAGCAGATGTTTTGATCCTGATACCCGCGACTCGGTACTGGGGACCGGCTTTGGCTACTGGCCGGCGCGGGCAGGTGAGATTAGAAGCCCCCCTGGAGATTTCTTCTTGGTGCTGTCCGGTTTTTCCTGAGCATAAACCAGATCCAGCCCCCCCTCGGCAGTGGCGGAGGCATCGGCCAAAGCTGCAGCCAGGGCGCGGAACGAGCGGCTGACTTCCTGACCTTCCTGCAGCACCACCGGAGTGCCATGATCAATGGCGGGTGAGATCGCCTGATACGCGTTGGGAATCTTCCAAAGAACCTTGCAACGAGTGGAGTGTTCGACGTCCTCATCGGTAAAGCCCGGAATTTTCTTGTGGCGATTGAGAACAATCCGCAGCCGGTTGCGGCCCGCGCCTTCCTCAAGGAAAGCGTGGATCCGGCCCGCACTCCACAAAGACACTACATCCGTTTGCGCGACCATCAGCACGGCATTCGAAAGATCGGAGAGCAGGCGCGTGGTGGAATCGAGGCGGCTCGAGGCATCAACGACCACGTACCGATAGTGACTTGCCAGCAGGTCGAAGAGCCGAGCCAATTCCGCCGGAGTGGGTACGGAAGGATAGGGCTGCTGTGGGCCAGCGAGAAGATGCAAGCCGTCTTTGGCGGTGGTCATGAGCCCCTCGAGCAGGGAAGCGTCGAGGCGATGCAGATTTTCCAGCGCGTCCGGTACTCCAAAGCTGGGCCGCAAATTGAGATGAAGTTGGGCATTACCGACGGGCGCAAAATCCACCAGAACCACATCGCCGTAAGCCTGTTGTAGCGCGACCGCGGTATTCACCGCAGCTGTGGTGGCTCCGGCACCGCCCTTGGCACTGAGAAATGTGAAGATGCGGGCCCGGCCCGCGCCGCCGCGCGTGCGAGTTCGATTGGAACTGAAACGCGTCAGAGCTTCGAGAAGGGCCTCGGCGCCGGCGCTGTCGTCCAGATATTCGCCCGCCCCGGCGCGCATGCTGGCCACAATCGTTGTGGGCTGCTTCATGCTGCCGTTCGCAAAAATTGCGAGCTGGAGGGTATTGGCTTGAAGAAGTTCGATCGCGCGGATGGCGGGTTGAGGGTTCTCCGCGGAGATATCGACGACCACGACCTCGACGCTTAAATCCTGAATCTGGCGGAGGACGGGGTCCGTTGGTCCGGTAGGGAAGCCGACGTTGCCGAACACGGCCCGCCCCAGACTTGTAGACTCCACCCTGCGCTGCAGTTCCGATAAGTGTTCGCGGTCTTCGGTCAGGAGCGCTACGGCGATCCCATGCATGGCGCGGTTCTCGCTGATTTCTCTTGGTGTCTGCATGTTAGAAAGAGAAAGTACTCTCCGCCAAGTGACCTAGGTAACTAGCTGAGAGTGTGTGTCCAAGACTGCGCAGAGATGGAAGGGCAGCGATCCGCAACGCAGAAGAAAACACGACAGGCGTACAGCTGGATGACTGACTCCCAAACCCAATCCGCACTCGTGGCAGTTATTCTAAGCCAAGGCGGGAGGATTGGAAAGGACTGAAACGCGTGCAAAGAACTAAAGTATGCCTGTCATAGCGAGCGGAATAGCTGTTTCGCTCCATTTTCTCGCTTGAGTTACGGCACCACCTCATGGGTCGCGTCCCGCGGACTGGGCGGGGCTGACGAGGCGCTCCGTTCCGGCTCAACCGGATTGTGGAGGGCCGATATCCGCCGGAAGTCGGCTGAATTGTCTTCCATTTCAGGAAGATATTCATAGTCTTTCAAGCAGACTGCCACGCCGATCTTGGTTTCTGCCGATTTGACTTCGCCCAGTGCGGCTTTCCATTTCTTATCCGAGGGCTTCACGACGCGCAGAACTCGTCCCCGGCAGCGAACCCGCATATTTTCGCCCAGCGTGATTTCACTGGGCATTCTTAATGTGAGTTGCACGTCCGCACCTTCGTTCAACGCCATGTCCGTGAACAAAAATGCTCCCCTGGAGCTGAGATCCTGAGTGAATCCCAGGCCTTCCGCGGAAGTTGCGACGTCAAGCAACGAGACGGGGAGGTTAAACGCGAAACGTTGTCCAATGCGGCGTTCAACACCAACCGGGGGATTCGTCATGGCCGTGTGCCTTCCTTAGGGAATCGCCGAGAAGAAAGCAAGTGCCACTGTAGCGCAGTCCGGACGCTCTGGGAAGTCAAAAACGAGCGACCGCCCGGGACAATCGAAGTAGTCCAAAGTGACATCGGGAATGACTGCAAGAAAACCTTGCCCCGTGGTCCGTATTTACTCGATCAAAGAACCCGAAGCGGTGTTCAAGTTATATTTGGTCTAAAGGGTGGCAATCGTCATCCAAGAAAATCAAAGTGTCTGAGTCAAGGAATCCAACCGAAACGATCGCTGCCGCAAGCGCGGGCGAGGCGGCTGCCGCGCGAGGCTCGCGGTGGCAAGTCGCCCTTCGCGCCTTGCGTCATCGCAATTTTCAGCTGTTCTTCAGTGGACAACTCATTTCGCTCATCGGCACGTGGATGCAGAGTGTCGCGCAATCATGGCTGGTCTATCGCTTGACGGGTTCGGCATTGCTGCTGGGGTCGGTGGGATTCGCCAGCCAGATTCCTGTGTTTTTGTTCGCGCCCATAGGAGGAATCACGGCCGATCGCTCGAACCGGCGCCACGTCGTCATAGGAACTCAAGTGGCGTCGATGCTGCTTGCCTTCGTGCTGGCGGCGCTTACTCTGCTGCACCGGGTCCAGGTCTGGCAAATATTTGTGCTGGCGAGTCTGCTGGGTGTGGTGAATGCATTCGACATTCCTGGGCGGCAATCGTTTCTTGTGGATATGGTCGGGAAGGACGACTTGATGAACGCCATCGCCCTGAACTCTTCGATGTTTAATGGCGCGCGTGTCGTCGGTCCGGCAATTGCGGGGATTTTAGTGGCGAAAATCGGTGAAGGCTGGTGCTTTTTCGCCAACGCTGTGAGCTACATCGCTGTCATCATCGGATTGCTGCTGATGAGGGTCCACAGCCCGGGCAGGGCATCGATGGCATCGCCGCTGGAACACATGATGGAGGGATTCCGCTTTGTGAACCGCACTGCGCCGATTCGGGCGCTCCTGATGCTGCTCGGTCTGGTGAGTCTCGTAGGTATGCCCTATGCGGTATTGATGCCGATTTTTGCCGACAAGATTTTGCACGGCGGGGCGCGAGGATTGGGCATCCTCATGGGCGCGACCGGAGTGGGAGCATTGTTGGGAGCCCTTACTCTCGCGTTCCGCGAAGGCGTGAAAGGTCTGGGCCGTTGGGTCGCGCTGTGCTGCGCAGGCTTTGGATTAAGCCTGGTCATGTTTTCGCTGTCGCATAGCTTCTGGGTTTCTGTAATTCTCCTATTGCCCGTGGGCTACACAATCATGCTGCAGATGGCTTGTTCGAACACGCTGATTCAGGTAATGGTGCCGGACGCACTGCGCGGGCGGGTGATGGCCGTGTATTCCATGATGTTCATGGGGATGGCTCCGATTGGTGCGCTGTTTGGCGGTGTGCTCGCCGACCGCCTGGGCGCTCAGGTCACCGTGGCGATCGGCGGTATGGCATCAGTGGCGGGCGCCTGTTGGTTCTGGGTGCAACTTCCGAAGATTCGCGTGGAAGCGCGGCGCTTGATTGTGGCCCAGGCCATTGCCGGCGGCGAGCCGTCAGAGATGACCGCGCAGGCTGTCGAAGACTAAGTCCATCCATTCAAAATTTTCATCTTCCGCATTCATGCCGACGAGCTCTACACTCCACGCGTATATTTCTTGAACAACCGCGGAGAATCGTGATATATCCGCGTACTATCTCACGGCGTTCGTGCCGCATATCGGTCTACCCATTTCGATGGGCGAGTGAGCCACAGACAATCGTTCAATTGGAGGACAAGATGAGTTCATTTCGGAAGATGATGGCATCGGGTCTTTTCATGGCGGTTTTCACTGGAACGATGTTTGCGCAAGGCGGAGCCACGGGCGCCATCGGTGGAGTGGTGCAAGACGCATCGGGCGCCATCATCGCAAATGCTCAGGTCACTGTCCGAAACGAAGCCACGGGTGAAGTGCTGCGGCTGCAGAGGACCGATGCCTCCGGTTCGTTCGAGGCGGCACTGTTGCCCGTGGGCACTTACACGGTGGAAGTGAAGGTGGCGGGCTTTCCTGACACTAAGTTTGCCGGCCTCGTAGTGCGCATCACGGAAACGACGCGCATGACGGCGGTCATGAAAGTGGGTGTGGTGACGTCGGTGGTGGAAGTGCAGTCACAAGTGGAGCAGGTCAATACCACCGATGCAACGACAGGCCAGTCGCTGGGAGCGCAGACGATCGCCGATCTGCCACTCGCCACACGGAATTTTCAGCAGTTGCTCGACCTTTCGGCAGGCGCTTCTGCCAACCTGAACAACGCTGCCGCGCTAGGCCGTGGCGATGTGCGTATCGACGTCAACGGTGGAAGAGAAGACAACAACAACTATCTGATCGAGGGAGTTTCGGCGTCTGACTATTCATTTGGAGAACTCACATATACCCCGGTCCCCAACCCAGATGACATCCAGGAATTCAAAGTCAGCACCAGTCTTTATGATGCCACTCAGGGCCGTAACGGCGGCGGTAACATCAACGCTATCCTGAAAAGCGGTACTGCCAACTTCCATGGAGATCTTTGGGAGTACTTCCGCAATTCCAAGCTGGATGCCGGAGACTATTTCTTAGGGCCCTTCAGGCTCCAGCAGAATATTTTCGGCGGGGATTTCGGCGGTCCGGTTGCTCCGAAGGCCAAGCTGGGGTACTTCTACGTGAACTACCAGGGTACCCGCCAGCGCAGCGGAGATTCTCTGGGAACCTATCTCAGCGGCGCCTCAGTGCCAGTGCTGCCGGCGAACCGTTCCTGCGCGAGCCTGGTGAGTACCTTCTTTCCGACCGGGGTGCCTTCCTATGCCAATACTGCGATCGACTGCGGATTGGATCCGGTGGCCTACAATCTACTGAACGCTACGGGCAATCAATTCGGTCCTGGTGGCTACCTGATACCCACCGTGGCGGGAACGCCTGGTCTCACCCCCACCGGCGGTGTCAACACCGGTCCGTTGACCCTAAGCACTCCGGGCCGCTATAGGGATGATCAGTTTACGGCCAATTGGGATCGCGATTTCAACAGCGGGAAGGATCGCTTCTCCGAACGGTTCTTCTGGTCTGATTCCGAAACCTACGAACCGTTCGGTGCCGATAACTTACAGGTCCAGACGGGCTACCCGGCTTATGCCAGCAACCTGAATTTCCCCCTCAACGTCCCGCTGCGTGGACGCTTCGGCAGCGTCGCAGAGACCCACTCCTTCAGCAATAACCTGATCAACGAGTTTCGTTTTGGCGTGAACGTTATCAGCGATTCCCTGCAGAACGTTCCCATTCCCAGTGCCTCGCCGGCCGCCTTGGGCATCGACAACGGATCGGGAGCGCCCGACATGTACCGGCTTCAGTTCAGCAGCGGATTGCAAATTGGACCTTTCCCCAACCAACTCCAATCGGCGTTGGCTGACGCCCTCGTGTATCTCGATACGGTCAGTTGGACGCACGGGAAACACTCTCTGCGTTTCGGCGGTGAAGTCGACCGCACTTCGATTCGCCGCAACCTCCCCGTGCTGGACAATGGTCTGGTGTTCTTCGTCCCCGGGGCCGACACCTCCAAAAATTATTGGCAGAACTTCCTGTTAGGGGAGCCAACTTTTGGCGAAGGAGCCGGCGGCGCCGCCAATCACGATTACCACATTCCCGCCTTTGGCGCCTTCGTGCAGGACGATTACCGCATCAGGCCCACTTTGACCCTGAACCTGGGGCTTCGTACGGAGTGGGTGGGTGCTGCGGAAGACAATCTCTGCCATTTGGGCAATACGATTCCCAATAACGCCAATACAATCGGCAATGCATTCGTGTATCCGAGCTGTGTGAGTAAGTACGGAATTTCAGGCTTCACCGGCACGCTGAACAGTGCCGCTCTTAATAATGAATACTCAACGGTTGCGGAGCCACGCATCGGCCTGGCCTACGATGTGGCGGGCAGGCATGATACGGTGATTCGCACCGGCTACGGTATCTACAGCGTTCGCGAAGATATTGGCGCTGTCGACAACCTGTCGTTTTCGCCCCCGTTTTACCCGATATTTGTGGTCGGCAATGCGCCAGGGAAATTCGGCAGCCTCCTCGCCAGCCTGCCGCCCCTCGGGGTAGTGCCCACCGCGGATGTGCCGACGCCCTCGTTTTTCCAAGGTTTTGCTGGAGGCACAAGCGGAGTTGCCACGAACGCGGGGCCCGCCTTCTCCGGCACCGCCGCCACCTACTTTGGTCTGGCTACTCCCCTGCGCTGGATCGTACCCACCACGCAGCAGTGGAATCTGACATTGCAAAAGCAGCTTGGCGGAAATTGGGTTCTCGAACTCGGATACGTGGGCACCAAGGGCACCCATCTGCGCTCGACCTTTGATCCTGATCAACCCGCCTTGGCTAGCCCGTCCAACCCGATCGTCGTGACTTGTCCCAGCAACTGCGCAAATGGGGCTCCCAATGGAACCAAGTACACGATCACTCAAAACACGGCGGCCAATTCCACAGCGCGGGTGCCGTTCCTCGGGATTAATCCCTCTGCGTTTGAGGCGTTCTATCCCAACTCCGATTCCCACTACAGCGCTTTGCAAGCTACCGTTTCGCACCGCTTCACGAAAGGACTGTACTTCCAGAGCGCGTATACGTGGTCGAAGTCGATCGACGACGTCTCCACCGCCAGCGTAGCCTTCCTCACACGCGTCAACGACCAGAACAATGCGGCCGACTCGCGGGGACTTTCCGACTTCGATCATCGCCAGCGCTTTGTCACCAGCTTGAACTACGCATTGCCGTTCCTTGCCGACCGGCACGATGGCATGGGATATGCGCTGGGCGGCTGGGAAGTCGATAGCGTGATCGTTGCAGAGTCGGGTTCGCCAATCACGATTGCGGATGGGGCTGGGGGGACGAACTATAATCTGGCCAGCTACCCGGTTGCGACGGCCAATTTCGCTCCGGGCTTTAATTGCAGCAGCGCTCTGAATTCGGGCAGCATGGCCACCAAGATTGCAAATTGGGTTAACCCCGCTGCCTATACACCGGATCCCGTAATCGGTCCGGATGGTACCACCGGCTTCGGGAACTCTCCCCGCAATTGCATCTATGGCCCGAATCAGGTGAACGTCGACTTCACGATCGGCAAGACGTTCAAGCTGGGCGAAAAGCAAAATCTGCGATTCCGCGCCGAGTTCTTCAACCTTTTCAATCATCCGTCATTCCAAAATCCGCAATTTACCGGGAATGCGAACGTTGAAGCCACGAATCCAAATGGAACCAGCGCGATCGGCGAGATCACCCAAACCAACGGAACGCCGCGCCTGATTCAGTTCTCGCTGAAGTATTCGTTCTAGGTTGAAGCCGGGTGAGTTACTCGTAGGCTTGCGGCGGCAATCCGGTAATGCGGATACCGCCGTGGCCTTTGTGACGGATGTTCAAGCCGATGAGCAATGCGGTGATCTGCTCGAGGATTCGCGCGTTCTCCAGTTTGCCGGCATCAAGAGTTCGCACGCCGGGAATCCTGGCGGCGAGTGCGCGCGTGAGTTGCAGCGCGTTCGGATCATCGCTGCAGACCAGAACATCGCACTCGAGCGGCTCGTCTCCGTTGAGCATATCTGCGGAAAGATTGTGAAACGCTGCCGCGACGCTGACTCCTTTCGGTACCAGCTCCGCGGCTTGTTGGGCGGCGGATCCTTGCCAGACGCCAAGCGTGCGTGAGGCGCGTCCGCCGACTGAGGCGGCAAGCGCGACCGTGGCATCGATCAGAATGCTGCCCGGGCGAATCGCCGGCTTGAGTTGTTTGAGCAGCGCGGCCTGGCCTTCAAACGGCACCGTGAGGACAAGGATCTCCGCAGCCGCGCAGGCGGCGCTATTCTCCACGCCTGAAACCCGCGCCTGGCTTCCAGCTTTCTGCCTGATTTTGTCGGCCGCTTCCTGGGCACGCTGAGCGTCGCGCGATCCGATGAGGATTGTTTCTCCGGAGCGCGCCCAACGCAGAGCGAGACCCATGCCCGCGGGCCCCGTTCCGCCCAGGATGGCGATAGGTCGCGAGGCCTCACTCATGCAAATTCCGGCTCCAGTGTTTCTTCCGCGGTGAACTCTTCCAAAGGTAGCTTGATGTTGATGCGCGTGTACGTTGTGTTGCGCTCGGCTGGTATGCGGCCAGTCTCCAGAATGAGTGACTGGAAGTCTTCCGGGCTGGCGTATTGGCCGGCGGTGGCTCCCGCTTCGCGCGAAATATTTTCTTCCATCAGCGTGCCGCCGTAATCATTCGCTCCCGCGTGCAGGCAGAGCTGCGAAAGATGGCGATTCAACTTCACCCACGAAACCTGGATATTGTTGATAGAGCCGGCAAGGAACAATCGTGCGAGGGCGTGAACTTTCAGATGCTCGGCCAGTGTGGGCCCACTGCGAGCCAGACCCTGATGAAACAGCAACGTGTTCTGATGAACAAATCCCAGGGGAACGAATTCGGTAAAGCCACCAGTCTCCCGTTGAATGTCGCGCAGCAAAAGCATCTGCCGTACCCAGTGTTCAGGCGTTTCCGTGTGCCCGTACATCATCGTCGAAGTGGATCGGATGCCGCAGCGGTGGGCGGTACGAATGACCTCGATCCACTGCGCGGTGGTGAGCTTGTTGGCCGAAAGAATATGTCTGATTTCGTCATCGAGAATTTCGGCGGCGGTGCCGGGAAGCGTGCCCAGGCCGTTATCGCGCAGCATCGAAAGATAGTCCGCCAGCGGCATGCCGGTGAGTTCGACGCCATAGACGATTTCCATCGGCGAGAAGGCGTGGATGTGCATTCCTGGGATTGCGCTTTTCACCGCGCGCAAAATGTCGCGATAGTAAAAGGGAGGCAGGCCGTGGGGTAGGCCTCCCTGAATGCAGACTTCCGTGGCGCCGAGTTGCGAGGCCTCGATGGCTTTTTGCGCGACTTCTTCCGGGCTTAAAAAGTATGTGTCGGACTCGCGGGGGCCACGGCTGAAGGCGCAGAATTTGCATCCCACGAAACAGATGTTGGTGAAGTTGATGTTACGATTCACGACGTAGGTGACGAGATTGCCGGAGAGTTCGGCCCGCAGCAGGTTGGCTGCCGCAAGCATGCCGAGCAGATCGTCGCCTTCAGCCCGAGCCAGGTCGTAAGCCTCCCCCCGCTCGATGGCATCGCCGTTTTGAGTCTCGAGAATTTTCTCCAGCGTAGAGCGAATACCCGGCGCGACTTGAGACGCGATGTCAGACCAATCGAGTGCAGGAAAATTTTCCAGTTCCACGGGCGAAAGTCGGCGGGCCAAGGATGCCTCCAAATCTGCTGGTATTCCAAATTACTACCAGAGGCTCCCCTTTGGCGAGGGCCTAGCGGAATAAGTCGTTGGCGGCGGGGCGAAGCAGGTCTCTCACGCGTCCGCGGGCTGTTTCGTACGAGTATCCGCGAATGATGCAGGCTGGCGTGCGGTTGAGCTTGCCACAAACCAGCCCAGCGGCGGCTGCAAGCTCGTCGGCGACGGCTTCCAGGCTGGCGTGCAGCCTGTAGCCATGCGGATCGCGCAGTCCACGATCATCGCGCAGCGGGTTGATCCCGGCGATGCCAATGCAGAAATCGACGAGCCCTTCTCGCCAGGGACGGCCGAATGAATCCGTGATCAAAACCGGAATGGCAAGTTTGGTGCGTTTCTTCAATGCGAGATGAAGCCTGCGGGCGGACCGGTCGGGGTCGGTTGGCAGGAGCACAGCGTGATATCCGCCATCGACGTTGGAGACATCCACGCCGCTGTTGGCGCAGATGAACCCGTGATGAGTCTTGGTGATGAGCACGCCGTTCTTACGCCGAATGACGGTGCGGCTTTCGCGCAGGGCAAGCTCGATGACGCGGGCATCGAGGTTATATTCCTTGGCCCACGCGACGGATTCGGCAGACGGTTTGATCGTCGGTAGATCTACAACGCACCCTTCCGATTTGGAGACAATCTTGTGTTTGACCACAAGGATGTCGCCGGGCTCGAACACGAGCTCTTGTTTGTGCACTGCTTGCAGCAAACTTTCTGCCAGCGAATCACCAGCTTTGATCTCCTCAGCTAGAACAATCGGGATCAAACGGATTTCAGCGCTGCTGGAGACAATTCTTTTCCGGTGCGCTGTGGCTGGCTCAGGAGCAACGCGGCGAGCCCTGCTCACAGACCCTCTGTACCCGTGGCCGGAAAACTCCGGTCGAGCCCCCACCGGCGAAGCAGTGCTTGCGTGCGGGTTTCGCCGGGATGCGCGAGAAGCGGGTGCAAGTCCGCGGGATTGTCGACATCAACCGCGATGCCCGGGAGTTGCAGCACGATACAAGATTTGCCTGTGGCCTTGGCCGCGGCGAGATGGGGCTTGAAGCTGTCGTTGCCGAAGCGTAGAGGGAATAAATTCGCGGGTCGCCGGAACGCAGCGTTGGTTCCACGTCCGTCGGCGGCAGGAGCCAGCACTGAGCCTTCGGCAGGAGCATGCGCCAAGATCTGCTCGATCTCGCTGGCCTGAATCAGCGGGATATCCGCCGGGATGACGAGCGTGCTCTCGACGCCGCGCGATACGCAAAGCTGCGTTGCCATTTCGATGGCGCCGGTTTCGCCTGGATTCGCGAGGTCAGGAATAATTTCGAAATCGTACTTCCGCGCCAGTTCGAGCGCGAACGGGTCACTGGTCACCAGCGCGCAGGCTGGTCGGCCAGGCCAAGCGGCGAGTGCTTCCACAACGTCATGCAGCATCGCCTGGGCCAATTCGGTTCGCGCGGACTGCTCCAGCACGGCCGCAAGCCGCTGCTTGGCCGCCGATAGATTCTTTACCGGGATCAGGATCACGGCTGATCGGAGCCAGCGCGGGCCGCTGCCTCGCCAGAAACGGGTTTGTCAGCAAGCAACCCGCTTATCGTGTGGGAGAGGACGGCTCTCGCGAGTGCAATTTTGTCTTCGGCACTGCGCAAAATGGATTGCGTGCACTGTACCCGCAAGCCATTTCCGCGAAGAACTTCCGCGGCACGGGCATCGCGGGTGTCGCAAATGAGGAGATCCAGAAAATCCTCGTAGGCCTTGGCGATCCCTGCAATCGAACAAGGGAGGCCATGCGCGGTCATCAGAATTCCTGCGGGTCCGGCAACCGGAGCGTTACCCACGATCGGGCTCACGGCGGCGACTTTGCCACGAGCACGAACCAGCGCATCGCGGACTCCCGGCACGGCGAGAATCGGCCCGATGCTGGTGATGGGATTGCTGGGAGCGATGAGTACGGCGTCGGCGGAGGTAATGGCTTCGATGACTCCCGGGGCAGGCTCGGCGTCCGAGGCGCCAGCGAATCGCACCGACTTCACGGGATCCTGATACCAGCGCTGCACGAAGTATTCTTCGAAACTCAGTTCGCCCGAGGGCGTATCCACACGAGTCTCGACACGGGAATCGCTCATCGGCAGAATGTGCGCTTTTACACCGAGCTTATCGCAAATCGTCGTTGTGGCCTCGGAGAGCGTTTTACCCTCCGCCAATAGTCGGGAACGCAAAAGGTGAACTGCGAGATCGCGGTCGCCGGTGTGGAACCACGTGGGCTCGCCAAGTTGCCCCATGGCCTGCAGGCAAAGAAAAGTATCGCCTTTCACGCCCCAGCCCCGTTCGCGGCTCAGCAAGCCGGAGAGCACATAAGTGATGGAATCAATATCCGGCGAAACGTACAGTCCCCACCACAGCAAGTCATCGCCGGTGTTGACGATCAACGTGATTTCTTCGGGCGGGACCACCTGGCGCAAACCGTCGACAAATTTCGCGCCTCCCGTGCCGCCGGTGAGTACACAGATCATGCGGCCCTCTCTTCTTTAGACAGGCCTTCCCGGTCGCGCCCGGCTTCAAGTTTTTGCGCAACCAATCCCGGTCTCGACATGACGGTTGGTAGAAACTCGGGATACACGGGAAAGCGCTGCCGCAGCTGGAATCCCTTGCTCTCGGTGCGCAGGCGCAGTTGCTCCAGATGAGGCCAGGGCTTCTCGGGATTGATATAGTCGGGCGTCAGCGGCGAAATTCCTCCCCAGTCGTTGATGCCAGCATCCAGCAACTCCTCATAATACGGCGCATTCAGGTTGGGAGGCGCCTGAATATTGACGTTGGGCATTAGCAATCGGGTTACTGCCACGGTGCGCAGCATTTCGCCTTGGCTGGGCTCGGGCACGTTGGCCATTGGGATGTTTGGCTTGGCGCGGAAGTTCTGGACGATAACTTCCTGAATATGGCCGTAGCGCTCATGCAGATCGCGAATCGCGAGCACTGTGTCGACGCGGTCTTCAAGGAATTCACCAATGCCGATCAACAGGCCTGTGGTGAAAGGAACTCGCTGCTTCCCAGCCTCTTCGATGGTCCGCAAACGTTTGGCCGGGACTTTGTCGGGAGCATTGTCGTGGGCTGCGCCGGGTGCCAGCAGCGCATTGTTTGTAGTTTCGAGCATAAGTCCCATGCTGGGTGAGACCGCAGCCAGGCGGGCGATCCATTCAGCGCTGAGCAGCCCGGGATTGGGATGGGGCAGCAAACTGGTCTCGCGCAGCACCAGCTCGCACATGGCTTCGAGATAGTGCAGCGTGGATTTATATCCCAAATGATGCAGAGTTTCGCGCATTTCGGGGAAGATCAGCTCCGGCTTGTCGCCCAGGCTAAAAAGAGCTTCAGTGCATCCCAGCTTTTCTCCGGCGCGGGCAATGGCGAGAACTTCGTCGGGGGTCATCGTATGCGCGCCGGCCTCTCCGGCATCGCGGCGGAAGGTGCAGTATCCGCAGTAGTCACGACAGAGATTGGTGAGCGGCAGAAAAACCTTACGGGAATAGGTAATCACGCCGGGTTTGAAGTTTTCTTTGGCGGCACGGGCAGCGGCGAGTAGGGCCGGGAGATCATCGTCCCTGCAGCGCATCAGGCGCAGGGCGAGGTCGCGAGAGATGGGCTCATCGGGGCGCAGGTTTTTTAAATCTACCGCACACGATAAACCCCGTTCTGGAACAGCCGTCCTGATAGCGATCTGAGTGACCATCCTGGATTCCGCAAGCCTGCTGACGCACTGAATCATACAACAGGGGTCAGCGGCCAGCGGTCGGTGCCAGTCAATACAGACCTGCCCGTCAGTTGAACACTGACCACCCGCTCGGGCAGAGGCCTCCGCTCATTGGGGGATTCGAGTGTAATGGGGAATTTATCAACAGCCGTCGGACAGCTCGGCTCTGGCGTGATATATCAGCGATGAAATATATGCTGCCAGGGAGTAGGAGGTGGCTCGAATGAGCGGAACTGTAAAGGCGAAGAAAGTCATTACGTCAGGTCCGCTCAGGACGCTTCCAGAGCTGAAGCCGGAGAGTCGCCCCCAGATATTCGCACTTCGAGCGATAGCCAAGTAGCCGAAAATAAACCATAGTGCAGCGAGAACCCAAGTCCACTTTGCGGCAGAACTCCGCCACGTTCGCCACATGAAGAAGCCAATGAAAGCGGCGCAGACAACGCTCAAAATGATTTCCTTCCATACGATCGCGGCGACCGTATGGGTTGGAATCAGCCTTCGCACCTCGGTATCTAAAATGGCCGTTCCGATTACTGCTGCAGCTAGGTTAATCAGCAAGGAGCCCACGAATTTTAGATAGCGGAGCATCGCGCGAATTCTACAATAGCTGTTTTCGGCATCTGGTCAACCGTCGAAATCAGGCGATTTCGCTCGTTGACCCGGCGAGCCACTGCCATGCTAATGTAGGCAGTCGCGACACCAAAACCCCAGGCACAGCATGACCCTCAGTGCACTCGAATTCCGCAGAGCGATGGGAGCCTTTGCCACCGGCGTGACCATCATCACCGTGGATCTCGATGGCGAGGTTCATGGCATGACGGCCAACGCGCTTGCGTCGGTGTCGCTGGCTCCGTTCTTGCTGCTGGTATGCGTGGATCACAGCGCGAGCACCCACGCCCACCTTCACGCCAAGAGACGCTTCGGCGTCAACATTCTGGCCGAGCATCAGCGCGTGATTTCTGAATATTACGCGCGGCCAGAGCGCTCTCACGAGCAAGCCGAAAGAGAGGCTGGCGTACGCTTTGATCGAACCGCGCACGGTACCCCGGTCTTACAAGGTGCGTTGGCCTATCTGGAATGCCGGCTGAAGTCGGCGCAAGACGCCGGCGACCACACGATCTTCATTGCTGAAGTGGAAGACGTCGTGGTGCGCGAAGGCGAACCACTGCTCTTTTTCTGCGGCGAGTATCACCAAATCGGAAAAGAAGTCTCGGAGTAGAGGCTAAAAAGGCCCGGCACCTCTAGGGGGGACGCCGGGCCGGAGGGACTCGCAGACGTTTTGCTATGTTTATCGCTGGACCGCCTTGAGGGCAAGGTCAGATGTCACAAGCGGCCTGTGCAAAACCGAGAGCCGCCACTTTTCGTTCTGGCGAACATCTAATCTTCCAGGTAAGTCTTTAGCAGGTATACCGATTGGGGGCATACATTCATGGCAGAAAAGATTGCAAAGAGCGAGTCGGAGTGGAAGCAGAAGCTCACTCCGGAGCAATATCACGTGACCCGCGAGGCGGGCACGGAACCGGCCTTTACCGGTAAGTACTGGAAGACTAAGGACGCGGGAACCTATCACTGCGTCTGCTGCGGGGAGCCGTTGTTCGATTCCTCGACGAAGTTCGATTCTGGGACGGGCTGGCCGAGCTTCTTCAAGCCAGCGGGCGAGGGCAAGGTTGAGGAGCACAAAGACCGGAGTTACGGAATGGTGCGCACCGAGGCTCGCTGTGGCCGTTGTGGCGCACATCTGGGGCATGTTTTTGAAGACGGTCCCACACCCACCGGGCTGCGGTATTGCATGAACTCAGCGGCGCTGGACCTCAAGCCCAAAGAAAACAAATAAAGCTTCAATCGAAGGAAGTCAAAGAAAAAAAGGGGCACACTCGGGTGTGCCCCTTCCTATGCTTGGAGACTTTGACGAGCCTTATGCTCCGGCAGTAGCCGCCAGAGCTTTTGGTGGTTCCGCAACGGAGGGCTTGGTCGCTTCCGCGGCTTTTGCCTGGGGCTGCGCCTGGTTCTGCTGCTTCTGCTCGCCGCTCTTGACTTGGATACCGCCCTTCAGCACGGCACCATCTTCCACGCTGATCCGGATGGTGGAAACGTTGCCGTTGACCACGCCTTCACTACGAATATCCACGCGGTCGCTGCATTCGATGTTGCCGGTTACTTTGCCCATCACGACAACTTCGCGAGCAGTGATGTCGGCCTGCACGGTGCCGTTGCGGCCGATGGTGACGCGATTCTCCATGAGAGTGATCTTGCCTTCGATTCGGCCGTCAATGTAAAGCGCTTCCGAGCCGGTGATTTCGCCCTTGATGACAAGCGTCCGGCCAATGGTGGCTTGCTCAATGGGCGCTGTGGTGGTTTTGACCGGGTTGTAAGAGTTAGGGTTGGAGGCGGGTGAGGTGGACCTCACGCCGTACGAGTTCTCTGAGGACTGGAGCATGCGACCTTCCTTTATCCCGCTATCCCGCGCGGCGCGTTCCTTCGCCAATCTCAGGGCAGGCTATGGCGGCGCCGATCCATACGGGCGGTCTGGGAATCTTGGGCCTTCGGTTGGTTCGTGTCCCTTTGGCCATCCTGACTATCGCACAGAGGTAAGTCATCCTCCGAGATTACGGAAGAGAGTGTACGACCGCGCAGAAGGAAGGGAAAAAGGCCCTAGTCGGATTCCTGGAGAGATTGGCTGAGCTCTTCCCATTCCGTGAGGAAGGCGCCGTGAGCGGCTTTACGCCGCTCGAGTTCTTCGGACTGGGTCTGACTCGCTTCCGCGCTAACGAAATTCTGCAGCGCCGTTTCGCATTGCGCGATCGCAACCTCAGCGCGATTGATCTCCGCTTCCAGTTCGCGGATGCGATCTTCCATCTTCTTGCGCTTGATGGGATTCAAGCGCTTCGCCTTGGCGGCTGGTGGAGGGGCGTCGACCGCGGCATGATTGCCGTTTGCTGGCGCCTCTGGAGCGGGCTCGACCGCCTTCAATTGCTGGCGGATGGTCTCATCTTGTTTCGCGCTCCCGCCCTGCTTCCGCCAGAGATAATCTTCATAATTGCCGGGATAGACTTCGACTTTCCCGTCTCCAATTTCGAAAACTCGTGTGGCCAGTTTGTCGATAAAGTACCGGTCATGGGACACGAAGACGACGGTGCCGGAGTAATCCATAAGAGCATCCAGCAGGACATCTTTAGCGCGCAAGTCGAGATGGTTGGTGGGTTCGTCGAGCAGCAGAAAATTCGCCGGATGCAATAGAAGACGCAGCAACGCATAGCGGCCGCGCTCGCCGCCAGAGAGCACTCCGATCTTCTTGAACACGTCGTCTTCGGAAAACAGAAAACATCCAAGCAGGCTGCGGAGCTCTGTCTGCGTTGAGCGAGGAGATGCTGCGCCGAGATCGTCGATCATGCGGGCGTCCGGATCGAGTTCCTTGTATTGATCCTGCGCGAAGTAATCAGCCTGCACGTTGTGGCCAAGGCGAAATTCTCCTTGCGTGGGCAGCTCTGCGCCTGCAAGCAACTTGATCAACGTGGACTTGCCCGCCCCGTTCACGCCGACCAGCGCGATGCGGTCGCCCTTTTCGATCAGGAAGTTCACATCACGGAAAACTTCTTTCTCACCACCCTGCGCTCCTGCGGAATTCTTTCCCGGGTAAGTCTTGGCCACTTCCTGGAACTCAGCCACGATGCGGCCGCTGGGCTTGGGCTGGGGGAAAGTGAAGTGAATTGTCTTCTCTTCTGGTGGAACCTCGATGCGCTCGATTTTTTCGAGTTCCTTAATCCGGCTCTGCACCTGCTTCGCCTTCGTCGCCTGGTAGCGGAAGCGGTTGATGAATACTTCCAGTTGCTCGATCCGGTCGCGTTGATTGCGGTAAGCCGCCTGCAATTGTTCGTTGCGCTGCGTCTTCTGCGTCAGGAACTTGTCGTAATTTCCGGTATAAAACCAGAAGCGCTTGTTCCAGATTTCCGCAATCTTGTTGACCGTCACATCGAGAAAATAACGGTCGTGCGAAATCAGCACGAAGGCATGCGGATAATCGTGCAGATATTCTTCCAGCCAGTTACGAGCTTCCAGGTCAAGATGGTTGGTAGGCTCGTCGAGCAGCAGCAGGTTTGGTTTCTGCAGCAGGAGTTTGGCCAGCGCCAGCCGCATCTGCCAGCCGCCCGAAAACTCATCCGTTTGCCGCTCCCAGTCTTCTTTACGGAACCCCAGCCCCATCAGGACTCGTCCAACGTCCGCTTCGATCGAGTAGCCATCGCGGGTGCGAAATTCGTGCTCCAGGCTGTGATAACGGTCGGCAACGTCGGCATACTCCAAGCTTGTGTGATCGAGCTCGGAGATGCGGTGAGTCAGCGTTTCCAATTCTCGCTCCATGGCGTGCAGTTCGGTGAACACGGCCATGCACTCTGCAAACACCGTACGACCGGAGAGCGAGAGTCCATCCTGCGGAAGATAGCCCGCTGTGGTTCCCTTTGCGACGATCAGAGAGCCGTAGTCGAGCGTGTCCAACCCGGCGAGAATCTTCATCAATGTGGATTTGCCGGTGCCGTTGGCGCCCACCAGGCCGACGCGGTCGCGCGGCGTGATGAGCCAATCGGTGTTTTCAAAAAGAAGTTTGTGGCCGAACCGTTTTCCGGCGCCAGAAAGCTGAATCATGGGCTGGATTCATCGTCTCACAAAAGACGAGTAACGTTCACATGTCACAGACCAACGATCGTCTCTGCTGTCATCCTGAGCGCAGCCTTCCGGCCGGCAAAGCCGGATGGAAGCAAGCGAAGGATCTTTGCATTCTCACTCCCATGTCTACTACGTTTACGTCATGACGAACCGCTCCCAGACGCCATACACGGGCATTACCGGCGATATCGAGAAGCGTGTGTTTGAGCACAAGAACGGCACCCATCCGGGATTTACCTCGCGTTACAAGATCAATCGCTTGGTCTACTTCGAAAGGTTTGGTGACATCCACTATGCGATCGCTCGAGAGAAGCAAATTAAAGGCTTGCTGCGAATCAATAAGATGGCGCTGGTTGTTTCCATGAATCCGGATTGGAAAGATCTGAGCGAGGGCTGGTATATTCGGCATCGTTATCAGCCCAACAATGCGCAGATCCTTCGTCGGGACTCCTTCGCTAAAGCGAAGGACTCCACTTCCTCAGGATGACAGCAGTCCTTGAGAATCAGGAATGCGCGACAGCGCGGCCGTTGCGCGATCCGGGATACGCGCCCCACAGCTCACTGTGGAACTGAATGCGCTCCAGCGCGCGATCAATCACGGCTTCCATTTCGCGCGCGTACTTCACTTCGCGCCCTTTGGCCAGCCGCCGTCGCGCCTCTTCCGGACTGAACCAGGTGGGATGACGCATCGCTTCGTCAGGACGGCGCAACTCGTGGATTTCCATCAAAAACGCCTTGACCACAAATTCCTGCACCCCGCCGGGCTGCCAGAACACACCTTTGGAATGGATGTAAAGATGGAAGTGGCGCGGCTCGATTGTTCCCAGAGCACCGGCCTCTTCCGAAGCTTCGCGCTCCGCGGCCTGGCTATGCGAGAGGCGCGCCTCGGGTGATCCCTTGGGGAAGGTCCACTTGTTTCCGCCGTTGGTGTTCACCAGCAGGAACTCCACAGTTGCGTTCCGCCTGCGGAAGCAGACTGCGGCCACCTGCAGTGGCAGCGATTTTGAAACGCGTGGCGAAGCCATGGGGCGCCCTCCTGCTCTAATCCTAGATGCAGGACGTTTCAGTAATGTTAACGTGCAACGAAAATTGTGCAGGTAGGGTGGTTACTGTAGTTACCAAAATGGGACACCAATCTCTAAAGTCCGCGCCCGTATGGCGGTTCGGAGACGCAGCCTAGGCAAGTTTGCTCTGCAGCGTCTTCCTGTCCAATTCATTTTCCCAGCGCGCCACAACGAGCGTCGCGACACCGTTGCCGATCATGTTCACCAGCCCACGGAACATGCTCATGAAGCGGTCGATGCCCAGGATGAGCGCCATCCCCGCCACCGGGATCGTGGGAATCACCGACAAAGTAGCGACCAGAGCAATGAAAGACGCTCCCTGCACGCCACTCGCGCCTTTTGATGTTAGCGTGGCGACTGAGAAAATCGTGAGCTGTTCCAGCAGGGTTAAATGCGTGTTGGTGGCCTGGGCAACAAATAGCGCGGCCAGCGTCATATAGAGGCCGCTGCCGTCGGTGTTGAAGGTGTATCCGGTGGGAACGACCAGACCCACCAGAGATCGCGAGCAGCCCAGATTCTCCAGTTTCTCCATCAGCGTGGGGATCGCGGTTTCCGACGAACTGGTGGCCAGCACCAGCAGGATTTCCTCTTTGATATGGAGCAGGAATTTCACGATGCTGAATCCCGCGACCCGGCAAATCGCTCCTAGCACGATGAGCACGAAAAGAATTGAAGTCACGTAAAACGTGGCGATGAGCTTGACCAGTGGCCCCAGCGAGGCGAGTCCGTACTTGCCGATGGTGAAGGCCATGGCGCCAAAAGCGCCGATTGGCGCAAAAATCATCAGAATGTTCACTACGCGAAACACGACGTGGGTCAGCGACTCCAGCAGTGCCACAATTGGCTTCGCTCGCGGCCCCGCCGATGACAAGCCAAAGCCGAACAAAATCGAGACGAAAACCACTTGCAAGATATCGCCCTTGGCAAACGCATCCGTCACCGTGGTGGGGATGATGTGCATCAGGAACTCGGTGACGCTTTGCGCCTTGGCCTGCCCCGCGTAGTCTGCGACGGCTTTTGCATCGAGCGAGGCCGCGTTCACATTGAAGCCGCTGCCGGGATGCACCACGTTGCCGACAACGAGTCCAACCATCAGCGCAATTGTAGAAACGATTTCAAAGTAGAGCAGCGCCTTGCCGCCGACCCGCCCGACTTTCTTCAAGTCCTGCATGCCGGCGATGCCGGTGACCACCGTGCAGAAGATGAGCACGGTGATGATCATGGTGATCATGCGAATGAAGGCGTCGCCCAACGGCTTCATCGCGACGGCGCGGGCGGGGCTCACATATCCCAGCACCACGGCGATCACCATGGCGATGAGAACCTGCACCCAAAGAGACGAGTAGAATGGCTTTCGCCGCGGCTCAGTGGACTCGGTTGGCGATGTCTCGATTAGAGTAGACATTGGCTGGCACGCGAACTCTTCTTTGACAAGGCTTGTTCGGCCAAGTTAGTTCGCTGGAGCCTCCAGCGTCTTCACCAGCCACGGAATAATTACCTGCTTGAAGATCAGGGGATCGGGCCACACTCCAACTTGCCGACCCAGGTGTCCACCGCGCGGATTGATCCAGGCTTCTTTCGGCACATCGCCTTTGCTCAATAGCAGGTATTCATCATCGATCGGCACCTGCGTGTCGAGAACTCCGGCAAGAATGAGCATCGGCGCCATCGGCTTGCCCAGCAAGCCCTCATGCACGAGTGACAACTTGGGCAGAAAGTCGCCCATTTCATCCAGCGTGTGTACGCCTTCGAGAATGCTCATCAGGGCCGGCACCTGGTCGAATAAATACTCGCGATTGCCCAGCAACGAGTTCATCAGAAAATCTTTCTGAAAAAACTTGTCCACTGGCGGAGATTGCGCACTGCAGCCGCGCAACCGCCCGCGCTCAACAATCGCCATCTTCGTCGCCCAATACGCTCCCCAACTCACGCCGTGCATCGCAATGCGGTTCTTGTCGATCTCCGGCCGTGACTGCACGTAATCAATCACGCGAGACAACATGCGATCCGCAGTCTCACTCACTTTGATCGGATTCTGACCTGTTCCCGGGCCATCGACCGCGAGATAGCCGATTCCGAAAGGAAAAATCGCGCCGAAACTTTCCGTCAGGTCTTCCTTACGGCTGTCCAAACCGTTCACCGCAATCACCAGCGGTACCGGGCCTTTTGCATTCTTCGGCAGGCGCAGGTAACCGATGATCTCTTTTCCTTCGAAGGGAATACGCACGACCTCGAGCGGTGGATCCATGAAGCGCGCGTGCGCCAGAAACGCCTCGAGAGCTTTCTCGTACGAACGTTGTTTGCCGGGAGACGCGGGAATCGGCCAACGCCCGAACGAATAGAGCCGCCATGCCCGGATGTAATCCGTATTCGCTTTCGTGGGATCCGTTTTCTCCAGCGACTTCGCTTCATTGAAGTAACGATCGGCCACATGCATGAATCCAGCGGCCCATTCGTCTTTGTCGGCGGTGTGGATGCTTTCGAAAGCCTCTTTCACATCGCCGGGATCCAGACCAATCAGGGGGTACTGGCCGACTTCGGCGCGATGAATAGCCTCGACTCTAATTTCGTCGATCGTGCGTTCGCGACGTTCTTCTTTTTGCCCGAAAGCGCTGATTGAAATGAATGCGAGCAGCACAAACAAGAGAGATGCGGAATAGAACTTACCTTCTATTTTCATGCCTCGGCCCTTTTTTTCTTGCTCGCGATCCGGCGAGCAGTCTAAGAAAGAAGGCCGGACGGAATTGCGTCCGGCCTTCTTTCAATCCCTGACCTGACCACAATTAAAAGATGAACTTCAATCCGAGTTGCACCGCGCGGCTGCCGCCCGACCCGATCACAGGGTTGGCTGCGGCAACGTCCGGCGTGGCGCATCCACAACCAAACGGGCGGGCCGAGGGGTCGTTCAAACCGAAACCATTCTGACCGCCGTAAGGATTTGCGAAATTCGGATGGTTGAAAATATTGAAGAACTCAGCGCGGAACTGCGCATGCAAACGCTCTCCGAGGTGCCAGTTCTTCGCGACTGAGAGATCGAAGTCCCTGAAGCCAGAGTCCGGGAATGTGTTCCGCGACATATTGCCGAACTGACCGAGCGGCGGCGGAATCATGATCGAGCCGGCCTGGGCATAACAGCCAAACAGGTTCAGCGACGCCGTCGATGGGCCAGCTGTGCCTCCGTCGACGGTCAGAGCCTGGCTGGCGCAAGCCGAGTTGCTGGCTCCGGGAAAATACGGAATCGGATTCGGACCTGACTTGAAGTCGGAGGGCTTACCATAAAAGCTCCACCGAATTGGCTCGTTGGCCGGGGGGCTGACGGGAAGCGGACCGACGCCCGCAGCATCGGTTCCCAGATCAATCGGGCCCCAGGGTTGCGAGCTTTGCAGGGTCACGATGGAGTTGAGTTCCCAGCCTTCCAGCATCTGCCCAAAGCCGCCGCGTCCGGGGATGGCGTAGGTGAGTGACAACGTGAAGCGCTGTCGCATGTCGAAGTCGCTGTTCGCGTATTCGCGTCCAACGTTGTACGAATCTTCAGGCAGACCCGCGCCGTAGCCAAAGTCCCAGTTCGCCCCAACGTCATCGAGTGCGTGAGCGAACGTGTAACCAGCCACCATGCTCAGGCCGTGGTAGTTTCGCGAGTTCAACGTGACTTGTAACCCGTCATAGTTCGACCGGTAGACGTTGGCCATGTTGAAAATGTTGCTCAAGTAAGGGAACTTTGTCGCGTACGTCTCGGCTGCTGCCTCGTTCCCCGAGTCGACGTTGCAATTGTTGTACTTCGGAGCGCTGGCGAGACATGCGGTAAGGGAGCCGACGCCAGTACCGGCGGTCGTCCAGCCCGATCCCACCGGCGGCTGGTTGATATCCCGAATGCCCGTCAGGTTCGTTCCATGATTGCCCACGTAGGCGACTTCCAGAGAGAGATTCGGCGAGAACGCGTGCTGGACATTCAAAGTCCAGTTCCAGACGTAGGGAGTAGTGATGTTGCGGTTCACGCTCATGATGGGGCAAGGACTGGCGAAGCAATTGATCGTGGCGCTTCCGTAGAGAGGAGTTCCGCTATCCCATTGAGGAAGGATGGGTGGAACCGATACATTGCCAGCCGTGATGGTGCCGCCTGCGGTGTCGCCCGCGGCGTCTATGATTCCGCCGGTGGGAACGTTCGATAAACCAAAGGCATTGTTGAAGGCGAGTAGTGCTTCCCAGTTTATAGTTTCGTACACCAACCCGACTCCGCCTCTCAGCACCGTGTCTCCTCTGCCGGTTACGTCCCAGGCAAAGCCCAGGCGTGGAGCGAAGTTTGTATGATCGGGGTTATAGGGACCGCTGACGCCGTTCACTCCTTCCTGGATCAATCCGGTCGGCGAATTGGGATCGAAATTGCCCAGCAGGTTGTGGGCTTCCTTGATTACGGAGCTAAATTCGTACCGCACCCCGGCATTCAGCGTCAGGTTCTTGGTGGCGCGCCAATCATCCTGCGCGAATAATCCGTAGGCCCAGTTGTGGATCTGCCGGTTGGGATCGCCAACTTGAACGGACGCCTTGAAAGGATCTCCCGCGAAAAAATCTTCCAGCGCGGTGGATGCGGGTAAAGCCACGCCGCCCAGGAACGTGATGCTGCCTCGGGCATTGCCAAAAGCGCCGCCGTTGACGTCGTTTCGGTGTAGCTCGCCTCCGAACTTGAAAGAATGCTTTCCTACCGTGTAGGAGGCGTGATCGATGAATTGAGTGATCGAGTCCGGACCCTGGAACTTCGGCCACTTGAAGCCGCCGAGGCCCGGGACAAACGCTCCCGCGAAACCGATGCGAGGTAGTCCACCAGTGAACGGTCCGCTCACCCCAGTGTCGAGACCGTAGGCCGAGGCCGGAGTATTCAAATCACCCGGGAGCGTAGGTTGGTAGAGGCGGTTATAGCCGACTCGCGCTTCATTCACCCAGTTCGCATTCGGAGTCCAAAGCCAATTTCCTCCAACCACTTGTGCACGGGTATGGATGTCGGACTCCCATTTGGCTTGCAGCTCCGGAAAATCTTCGACTGTTCCCGAGTTATTACCGAAAAAGTACATACCGCTGATGCTGTTGCGCTGGTTGATGTTGTAGTCCACTTTGCCAATCGCGTTGTCGACGCCAACATTATTGGGGAAGCCCTGCACCACGCTGATGCTGGGAGTGTTATTGGTCGGAAATCCCGCGCCATTGCAAGTCACCGCGCCACTTGCCGAGACCGTGCAACCCGAGATCAACTGGCTGGCGTGGCTGATCATTGAGGGCGTGAAGCCGTTGGCGAGAAGATCCGCGATGGCATTGGGAATGCTCGCGCTGCAATCAACCGCGGCGAGAGCAGGAGACGTACAGGTCGGGGCCGACCCGGCGGCAAGGGGTACAGCCACCATGGATGGAGTCGTAACGCTATAAGAGTTTCCCACATCGTAGCGCTGGCCTTCATAAGCTCCAAAGAAGAAAAGCTTGTCCTTGATAATCGCGCCGCCAAAACTCCCACCAAACTGTTCCAATGTCCGGGAAGTTTTCGCCGCCGGGGTAGCGTTGAAATAATTGCGCGCGTCCAACACGCCATCACGGCCGAACGCGAAGGCGGAACCGTGAATCGAATTCGTTCCCGACTTCAATCCAACGTTGATCACCGCGCCCGGCTTCCATCCGTACTCGGCCGGAGGATTCTCCTGAACGTTGAATTCCTGAATCGCATCGATCGGCAGAATGGTCGCGGAGTCTCCCGCGATGCCTGCGCCGTTGATAATGCCTTGACCGGAAAAAGGCTCGCTGTTGAATAAGCCTTCGACGAAGTAGGCATTGTCTTCGGCGCGCAATCCGTCGGTGCTGGTGGTGGAGAAGCCGCCGCCGGGATAGCGCATCACGCCCGGGCGAAGCTGCAGCAAATTCTCGTAGTTGCGGCCGTTTAGCGGCAGGTCATTGATTTCCTGGTTGCTCAGCGTTCCTCCGAGGGTGGCGGAGGTCGTGTTTACCAGGGGCACTTCTTCTTGCACGATCACGGTCTCCGTGACTTGTCCGGGCTGCAGTGCGAAATCAGCGCGGACGTCAGTTGCGACCTCGATGACCACATTCGGCCGCTCGATGGACTTGAACCCCCTGGCTTCCACGTGAATCTTGTAAGTACCCGGTGCAAGGTCGGGGGCAGCGTAGGCGCCGGCTTCGTCTGTAGTGAGCGCGCGGGAGGTGCCACGCTCCACGCTGGTGACTAAGACGGTCGCGCCCGTAACCGCTGCGCCGCTCTGGTCGGAAACGGTGCCCAGGATGCGACCGGTGGTCGACTGAGCTAGACCGGGCACGCCCAGAGCGCAAATCGTGAGTACGACGAGAAGCATCCCGCTGGCTACACTGGCAACCTGACCCGCGGACATGGCGGTGCATCGGAATTTCATCGAAGCCTCCGAATTCTGGTCCGACAGCCATACCACTGCCCGGCGAATGAAGTCAAGGAAATTCGCTTCGCAGGTGCCTCGAACTGCTGCCGATGAGCCTGGTTGATTAAGGCCAGCTTGGTGCAATTTCTTCTACATTGTCTAGAAGAACTGGAATTCAGGAAAGGCTTGCGTTTCCTTCCCAAGCAGTGCTATGCTTCATGGTCATACCACCATACCTAAGAACCGCTTATGATTACGTCATCCTCCAACGCCCCAGAATCGCCGCCACAGCCGTTGGACCTGCGGTATAGTAGCCGGACCATCGCCAGTTCCCCCCAACTGGTTCGTGCGGGAGAGATTCCTGTGTACAAAGTTGTTCGCACCTCTCGACTGTATGAACAGATCGTGCAGCAAATCGAAGAGTCGGTTCTTAACGGAACCCTGAAGCCGGGCGATCAGCTTCCTGCGGAACGCGAGTTGGCGCAGCGTCTTGGAGTCAGCCGCACCGCCGTGCGGGAGGCGGTGAAAACGCTGCGGGAAAAAGGTCTGGTCGAAGCCTACTCCGGCCGCGGAACATTTATCACCGACGGAACTTCGCAAGCTGCGCGCCAATCTTTCGATCTCATGGTGAAAATCGGGCAGCCGGAAGGCTCACCGCATCTCGCGGAGCTCCGGCTGATTCTCGAGCCCGGCATTGCTGCACTGGCCGCGGTACGAGCCAAAGAAGAAGACGTCGCAGCCATGCGCGAGGCGGTGGTGGTGATGGACCGCGCACAGAAAGATCCCGAAGCCTACATCGAAGCCGATCTTGATTTTCATTTGGCCCTGGCGGAGGCGGTGGCGAATCCGCTTATTCTTTCTCTGATCGATTCCATTGTCGGATTGCTGCGCGAGCAGCGCATGAAAATTTTCAATGTGGAAGGCGGACCGCAGCGCGGACAGATTCATCACAAGCGCATTCTCGAGGCGGTCGAGCGGCGCGATCCCGAGATGGCTCGGAGCGCGATGCGCTCCCATCTCGAGCAGGTGCGCGAAGATTCGAAAGCACCCGCCGGCATCCCGTCTTCTTCGTCACACAGAAAGCACGCGCCGGCAGGTTCCAAAATCACTTCGTAAATTTTGGTCGGAGAATCGTTGGATTAGACTTCGGAGGTTCGGGGCGGATGGCGAAACTCGGGTTCATCGGTCTGGGAGTCATGGGCAGCCAGATGGTCAACCGGCTGCTGAGCAAGGGTCACAGCGTCACCGGCTACAACCGCACGCGTGCCAAGGGGCAGTGGCTGGTTGAAAAAGGGATGAAATGGGCGGACTCGCCACGTGAGGTCGCCAACTCTTCCGATTTTGTTTTCGCGATGGTGACGAACTCCGCCGCCATTCAGGCTGTCACCGAAGGCCCGAATGGCCTTCTGGCGGGCCTAAGCGCGGGCAAGATTTTCATCGATATGAGCACCGTGGCTCCCAGTGTGAGCCGCGCATTGGCCGCGAAAGTGCGCGAAAAGGGCGCGGACATGGTCGACTCGCCCGTTTCCGGCAGCGTGATAACCCTGCAGGAAGGGAAGCTTTCGGTGATGGTCGGCGGACGCGGCGAAACCTTTGAGAAAGTGAAACCGCTGCTTCTCGATATCGGACCAAAAGTGACTCATGTGGGTGATAACGGATTGGCTCTGTCGATGAAGATTGCCATCAACTTGAGTCTCGCAGTTCAGATGCTCGCGTTTTCTGAAGGCGTGTTGCTGGCCGAGAAAAGCGGCATCGCGCGCGAAACTGCCGTCGAAGTCCTTACTCACAGCGCCGTGGCTTCGCCCATGATTCAGTACCGCGGCCCGTTCGTGCTGCAACAGCCGGAGGAGGCCTGGTTCGACGTCAACATGATGCAAAAGGATATGGTCCTCGCCATGGATTTGGGACGCCAGTTGGATGTCCCTCTTCCCTCAACCGCGGTGAGCAATGAAATTTTGACCGCGGCTCGGGGCATGGGTTGGACGAAGTACGATTTCGCCTGCATGTTCGACGTGCTGGCCGCGATGTCGGGGGTGACAACGCCCGTAACGAAGGGAGGTAAGAAAATATGACAACTGCGACCTCCAAGCCCGAGGCTGGACACGAAACTTCCAAAGAAAAAGAAAAGTGGCTGCACGCCTACCGTCAGATGGTGAGCATCCGCCTCTTCGAAGAACAGGTGAATGAAGTCTACACGCGCGCGCTCATGCCGGGACTTGCGCACTTGTATAGCGGTGAAGAAGCGGTTGCGGTTGGAATTTGCGAAGCCCTGCGCATCGACGACTACATCACCAGTACTCACCGCGGCCACGGACACTGCCTGGCCAAAGGCGCGTCACCCGATCGCATGTTTGCCGAACTGTTGGGTAAAGAAGCCGGCTACTGCCGCGGCAAGGGCGGATCGATGCACATCGCCGATCCCGCAACCGGCAACCTCGGCGCCAACGCAATCGTTGGCGGCAGCGTCGGTATCGCCACCGGTGCGGCCTTTGCTGCCAAGAATCTGGGACGGATCGTGTCGCAATCTGCTTCTTCGGAGAAGGCGCGCTCGGCCAAGGATCGCTCTACGAAGTGATGAACCTGGCGCAGTTGTGGAAACTGCCCGTCATCTACGTTTGCGAAAATAATCTATACAACGAGTACACCCATTACACCGAAACCACGGCCGGCACGATCCTAGGCCGCGCCGCCGCTTTCGGCATCGAGACTGCGAGCGTGGACGGACAGGATGTGCGCGCCGTCAACGAAGTTGCGGCCCGCCTGGTCAATCGCGCCCGCACCGGCGGCGGACCTGCATTCCTGCAATGCGATACCTACCGTTACAGCGGCCACCACGTCGGCGATATCAATCGCGAATACTACCGCTCCAAGCAGGAAGAGCAGCAATGGAAGACGGAGCGCGATCCCATTCTCGTATTGGCCAGGTGGCTGATCGAACGTGGATATGCGGACGCGGCATCCCTTGAAGGAATTAGAAATGAGATTCGGGCCATCATGGAAGCGGCCGTGAAGTTCGCCATCGCCGCACCGTATCCGAGCGTCGACGAAGTGGAGATGCACGTCTATGCCTGATCGCGAAATTACATTTGCGCAGGCAGTACGCGAGGCGCTGGCCGAGGAAATGCGCCGCGACTCGCGCGTCTGCATCATTGGCGAAGATGTCGCGGAGGCGGGCACGCCCTTCAAAGTTCTCTCTGGCTTGGTGGAAGAATTTGGAGCGAAGCGCGTGGTGGATACGCCGATCTCCGAAGCGGGTTTCACCGGAGTCGCTGTAGGCGCAGCGATGACTGGCCTGCGTCCCGTGGTCGACATTATGTTTGGCGACTTCATCACTTTGACCATGGATCAAATGGTCAACCAGGCCGCGAAAGCTCACTATATGTCGGGCGGCCATTGGAAAGTGCCGATGGTGATGCGCACCACGCTGGGAGCAACGCGGCGCTCGGCCGCGCAGCACTCACAGTCGCTGCATGCATGGTTCAGCCACGTGCCGGGATTGAAAGTGGTTTTGCCCTCGACGCCCTATGACGCGAAAGGCTTGCTGAAAGCGGCTATTCGCGACGAGAACCCCGTAGTCTTCTTCGAAGACAAGATGATGTACAAGCTCAAGGGCCCGGTTCCGGAAGACGATTACACGATTCCTCTGGGCGTCGCCGATGTGAAGCGGGCCGGCGACGACATCACTCTGGTCGCGACCAGCAGCATGGTGCAGGTCGCGCTGGGCGCTGCGATCATGCTCGAGAAGGAAGGCATCAGCGCGGAAGTCGTCGATCCGCGGACCACATGGCCGCTCGATGAAAAGACGTTGATCGATTCGGCGAAGAAAACTTCGCGAGTGATCGTGCTGGATGAAGGCTACGGGCGATATGGCGTGACTGCAGAGCTTGCCGCCGTCATCGCCGAAGGCGCATTCTACGATCTGGACGCGCCCGTGAAACGAATGGGCGCAATGCACGTGCCGATTCCGTTCTCTCCGCCATTGGAAGATGTGACGGTGCCTACGGAACAGACGGTATTTGATGCAGCGAGATCGATGTGCAAGCCGTCTTGAAGTGTGTGAGCAATGGATTAGGGTTGAAGCTAGAAGCTAATAGCTAGGAGCTGAATTATGGGATTGAAAACTCATGGAACCATGGCGGTCGATTGGGAAAACCGAATCGACTTTGACCGCTTGCGCCGCGAGCGTCTGGCGAAGGCCAAGGCTCTGCTGGCCAAGTCTGAGATGGGCGCTCTGCTCTGCTTCGACATGAATAACGTGCGCTACCTGACCTCGACGCATATCGGCACATGGGCGCAGGACAAGGCTAACCGCTTCACGTTGTTGCCGCAGAATGACGAACCCATCCTTTGGGACTTCGGCTCTGCCGCCAAGCATCATCAATTGAATTGTCCATGGCTCGGCGAGCGCTCGCGCCCAGGAATTTCCATGTTGCGCGGCACCATGTCGCCGGAGCATGGACGCGCCGAAGACGTGGCCAAGAAAATTCGCATCGAGCTCGAAATGCGCAGTCTGCACAAGGAGCCGGTCGGCATCGACATCATTGAGCTTCCCGTACTTTTTGCGCTGCAACGCGAAGGCATTCAGGTGGTTGATGGCCAGGAACTCATGTCCAACGCGCGCGTCATTAAGACGCAGGATGAAATCTCGCTGCTCAACACTTCCGCGATGATGGTTGATGCCGCTTATGACGAACTCTATCGCGCCATGAAACCGGGGATGCGCGAGAACGAAGCGGTTGGATTGGTGAGTAAAGTTCTCTACGATCTCGGTTCCGAATACGTGGAAGCGGTGAATGCAATTTCCGGCGAGCGATGCAATCCGCACCCGCATGTGTTCTCCGACCGCGTCCTGCGGCCCGGCGACCCCGTTTACTACGACATTCTGCATTCCTACATGGGATACCGCACCTGCTACTACCGCTGCTTCACCGTCGGTTACGGTTCGCACGCCATGGTGGATGCCTATAAACGCTGCCGCGATTACCTGGATGCAGCCATCGAGCTGATTCGTCCTGGACGCAATACCGCGGAAATCGCAGCGGTGTGGCCCAAGGCGCAGGATTTTGGTTTCCCGAACGAAGAAGCCGCCTTCGCCCTGCAATATGGACACGGCATAGGACTTGCGATTTGGGAGAAGCCCGTAATCTCGCGGCTGGTTTCGCTCGATCATCCGCAGACGCTTGAGCCCGGCATGGTCTTTGCGCTGGAAACCTTCTGGCCCTCGACCGATGGCTGGAGCGCGGCGCGGATTGAGGAAGAAATTGTGGTCACGCCGACGGGACACGAAGTGATCACGCGCTTCCCGGCGGAAGAACTTCTGGTGGCGGGCGCGCATTATTTCACTGTGAATGGACCGCTGCCTACCACTCGCGAGACTGAAGCTCCGCCCAGCGCTCGAGTGCTGGACATGATCGAAGCCAGCGCGAAAACTGAGCGCGTAGGAGTTTCGGACTGAAGGCCATATTGCAAGCCTTCCCCAGATAAAACTATGGCCTTCAGCGTGGTGATGCCCGCCCTTGAGATGGCGCAGGAAACCGGCAAGCTCATTGCATGGCGGAAGCAGGAAGGCGACCGCGTCACCAAGGGCGAACCGCTTCTCGAAATCGAAACCGATAAAGCTGTGATGGAAGTAGAAGCGCCTGCCGACGGCATCCTCGCCGGAATCACCGGCCAGGTCGGAACCGATATTCAGGTTGGGAAGACGATTGCTTGGATTGTGGCTCCAGGCGAGAAGCCTCCTTCTGACAATGACTCCGCAACGAGCACGCCGTCGGCGCGGGCCGGATCGCAAAGTAAGACCGAAGCGCCGCCACTACCAGTTGCTGCCACTGCTTCCGAACCGTCTCCGATACAGAGCGCGAGAATTTCGCCGAAGGCCCGTCGTCTCGCGAAAGAGCTGGGTGTTGATATTGCGACCGTGCGCGGTACTGGCCCCGGCGGTGAGATTCTATCGTCGGATGTGCAAGCCGCAGCGGCAGGCTCCGCGTCCGGCACCGTAGCCGAGAAGAAATCCGTCGACCTCGAAGTTCCCAGCACTCTCGGGCGACTGATGGCGGAGCGCACCACGCAGAGCTGGACCACAGTTCCTCACTTCTTTCTTACGCGAGAAATCGAGGCCAGCGCGCTTAACGAATATCGAGGGAAAATACTTGCCGAGGTCGAGAAGACTCACAATGTCCGCATCACGCATACGGACCTTCTGGTCGCGTTGGTCGCGCGCGTGTTGCTCAAACATCCGCGTTTGAATTCAAGTTGGACCGCGGAAGGAATTCGCCTTCACGACTACGTAAACATGGGCGTGGCCATCGCCGTGAATGACGGCGTGGTCGCCGCCGTTATCCCAAACGCACACAGCGCGACACTGGCGGAGATTGCCATGCAGCGCCGCGATGTGGCCGAGCGCGCCCGGGCAGGGAAGCTGCGCCCCGCCGACATCGCCGATGCCACCTTCACCATTAGTAACCTCGGCATGTATCAAGTGGACCAGTTCACCGCGATCATTACTCCGCCCCAAGCGGCAATTCTTGCTGTGAGCCGCATCGCCGATCGCGTGGTCGTCGTAGAAGGCAAGCCGGCCGTTCGACCGATGATCACGTTGACACTCTCCTCCGATCATCGCGTGGCTGACGGCGCGCGAGCCGCGATGTTTCTAAACGATCTGGCAGAAGCGGTCCGCGAACCTGAAAAATGGTTACCGTGACCGCGCTGTTTTCCTTGTCCACGTAACTCCATATAAGACATAAGAAGTTGTTGAGTGCGATGAATCTTGGGCGGTATCCTGTGGTTGACGCCACCTCGGGGTTGCAGAAACTCGTTTAGTAGGCCAAAGCTTTGAAAGCCGCCATCCTAAGAAACGCAAAACACCCTCTTCAGATTGAGGAGACTCCCAAGCCTAATCGTGCCGCCGGTCAGGTTCTCCTTCGGGTTCGTGCGTGCGGCGTCTGCCGGACCGATCTTCACATTGTCGAGGGCGAATTACCGCCTCGGAAACAACCACTCATCCCCGGGCACCAAATCGTTGGAGACATCGTCGAGAGCGCTTCATCCGATTTGCCGCTCGGCACGCGCGTCGGCGTCTCCTGGATTGGCGGAATCGACGGAAACTGCCCGTACTGCCGTCGAGGCATGGAAAACCTTTGCGATTCGCCGGTCTTCACTGGATACACCGTCGATGGCGGCTATGCGGAATACGCGGCGGCTCGCAGCGATTTTGTTTTTGAGCTCCCACCACAACTCGATGACCTGCACGCCGCGCCCCTGTTGTGCGCCGGCATCATCGGCTTTCGCAGCTTGCGCGTGGCTGGGGTGGAACCAGGCGACCGAGTTGGATTATTCGGGTTTGGCTCGTCCGCGCATCTGGCGATTGCCGTTCTGCGCTCATGGAACTGCGAAGTGTATGTCTCAACCCGCGGCGCATCGCACCGCAAGCTGGCGGAATCTCTGGGCGCGAAGTGGGTCGGCTCTGAAACCGACAAGCCACCCGTGGCACTGGACCGCGCCGTCACTTTTGCTCCCAGCGGCGACGTGGTGATCACCGCGCTCGCCAGCCTGCGTAAAGGTGGCGTGGTTGCGATCAACGCGATCCATCTCGACCGCATTCCTGCGTTCGATTACGACAGCCTTCTCTGGGGCGAACGCCAAATCCGCAGCGTGGCAAACATGACGCGATCCGACGCGCGCGACTTTCTCAAAATCGCTGCCGATATTCACCTGCAGCCTAAAGTGACCGTGTTTTCTCTGGAACATGCCAACGAAGCGCTGGCTGCCGTCAAAGGTGACGCTGTCGACGGAGCGGCTGTCATCGTCCCCTAGGATTCATACTCGTTGACGCGCTCCGCATTCGGAGGGATTTTTAATGAGAGTTCTCAAGCCAAAAAAGCGGACGCTCCCGAAAGAGCGTCCGCGGTTGGTTAAACCCGTTTTCGCACGACTGAGTGGTTACTTGGGAAGAACGCTCGTTCCCTCTGCAACCACGGCGGTAAGGGCCGAAGGACTGAGTCCCAAGGTCTGGAGGATGGTAGGCGCGACCTGGACGGTGCCCACTGCGGCGCGAACCGTTTGGGGATGGTAGGACGGATTCGACAGCAGAAGAATCACATTCGTATCGTCATGGGCGAAGCCGCCGTGCTCGGCCAGTTTCGCGGTGCTTCCGGAATAGGTCACTCCGACGTTCGGGGTCACGATGATGTCCGGCGTGCGCGGGTCTGCGGTTGGGTCGTTGTAGTTAAGCGCGAGCGAAGGGCCGTAGTAGATTTGCCCAAGCTCGATTCCGGCAGGGGAGGCATTCGCTTCGAGGATTTGAACCGCGGCTAAAGTATCGGCGGAGTTCGACAGCCAGACCAGTGACACGTCATCTTCCGTCGGTCCAATGCCGGTGGGGTTGTTGGTGGATTCCGAGAATGGAATATAGCCGGCGTTGGAGAGCAGGGTCACGGGCGAAGTGCCGTTGATGAGCTGAGAGACGTAACGGCTGGGATCGATGGGCGACTGGCCGTGCTTGGCAGTGATCACGATCAGAGTCGAATCGTATAGACCTTGTGCCTTCAGTTCGTTGACGAATGCCCCGATCGAGGCGTCTACGAACTGGAATTCGCTCAGCAGCGCCGCGGTGGGAGTTGCAGCTGCATCCAGATATCCGCCGGTCGTGCTGTTGCTTGCCTCGATGAGCTTCTGGCCCACGCTGAGCGCCTGGAAGTTCATGCCGAAGATGGTGGGGACCTGGGTCGGCGTGGTGCCGAGGTGGTTCTTCCCATCGATCTCGTTGAGGATCGCATTGACCTTCAAGGTGTCGTAGCACTGAATGTTCTGGAAGCTGTTGGTCCAGGCCGTAAGGTCCGACCCGGGATCGCGGATGGGGTTGCAGGATACGCCGAGGGGCGTTACCACGTGAGGAAGGCCGATCACGGTGGAGTTGATTTCAGGCCCGTAGAAGTCATCGAGGGCAATGGGCCCAAGACCAGAGGCTACCGAGGAATACGCGGGGTGCTTGTCGGACCATGCCGCGTATCCGCCAGCCTGGTGAATGACGCTGAAGATGCTGTTGGCCCGGACGAAATCCCACGGCCAAACCGGGTTGCAGCCATTATTTGGGTCACGGATCAATCTTTTCGAGTCGATCGAGGCAATGCCGCCGTCGGTCAGCGATGCGCCCGGGGCGCCGCCGTTCAACTTGGTCTGGTCGATGTCGATGCCTTCTTCGTACTCGCTCGTGGTCCCGGTCGGCGCCGCGAAGGGAGTGCAGGGGCCAGCCCCCAGGCCGTTGCCGGTGGTTTTCGCGGGCGCGTCATAATTCCGCGAATAAGCCACGTCGTAGTAGACGCCGGTGTAGGCCGGGCTTCCGCCGGTGATGATCGCGGTCAGGCCGGGAAAAGAATCCGAGGTTTTTGAGGTGCTAGCGGCGACGTAGTTGATGCCGGTCTTGCCCAGGGCAGCCAGCGCCGGGCAAAAGGGTTGGCCATTATTGATGGCGCTGATGCCGTTGGAGCAGTTCAGGAAATCGACTGCGTGCATACCGTCGACGCTGATCAGGAGAACACGCTTGATATTGCCTTTTAGGAAGTTGTTATTGGTTTGGGCGATGGCAGTGCCCATCAAACAGGCAGCCGCGAGGGAGAGTAAAGCAATTGTCCTTTTCATCGTGACCTCCGGCAACAATCTATCAACGCCGTTTCACCCGAAGGTTAAGGAGAGTTTAATTTTTCGTTGATGAACAAATTGTCATCTTCAGGAAAAGGGGCGGTCATGTTCCGGACATATTCTTAGCTGTGCGCGTGTTCTTGGCATGCGGAGTTAAGGTCCGATCACAAGAGGAATGAGGTGAAAGATGTTCAGGAACGTCTTCCGCAAACGGCTTAATGCCGTGCCGGACCTTGTGTATTTGCTCTGCCTGTGCGTTGGGTTCGGTCCGTCTCTCGCGGCTCAGACTGGAAGCGGAGGATTGACGGGCAAGGTTACTGACGGGTCTGGCAGCGTGGTCGCGAATGCCGCCGTGACAGCGACGAACGTGGAGACTGGACAAACGCAAAGCGCGACCGCGGGGCCGGATGGCACTTACAAACTTGACGTGGCTCCCGGAAATTACCGGGTGAAGTTTGATGCCGTTGGTTTCAAGACCTTGGAGATACCTTCCGTAACGGTTAGTGGGACTGAGACGGCGGTCTTGGACGAAAAGCTCGACGTGGGGGAACAAGGCACCGGCAAACCGACACCGGCACCAGAGGACAACTTGCCCAACGCCCCTTCCAGCAGTTCGACGGCTCCTTCGCTGTCGGATCTGGGTCTTTCGCCGGAGCAGACTCAGGGAAATGCCCGTGAGCAAGCACTGCTGGATAAACGGACACATATGCTGAAGATCCACCAACGCATGGGTTTGATTACGACGATACCGCTCGTTGCGACGGTGATCCTCGGTCCTGGCGCTGGCGGCAAAAGTGAAGGTACGGCCACTCGCGATTTGCACGTGGCGCTGGGCAGCCTGACGGGAGATCTGTACGGCATCACTGCTTACTATGCTATTCGCGCACCCAGAATTCCCGGAACCAAAAAGCGCGGTCCGATAAAATTTCACGAGGCGATGGCTTGGATTCACGGCCCCGGCATGATTTTGACTCCCATTCTTGGGGCAATGGCATTCAGTCAGAAGAACAACGGCGAAAAGGTCCACGGGATCGCCTCCGCGCACGGACCAGTAGCGATAGTCACCGCAGGTGCATTTGGGGCTGCCCTACTTTCGGTTTCAGTAAAGTTCTGAACACAGTTTATGAATCAGAAAATCCTGATCGTCTTTTTACTGGTAGCAATGCCCGCCTTAGCTGGAGGCGACAGCCAATGGCTCCTTCAAGAAAGCACTCTCACGTATCGCGTATCGCATCCACTTCATCAGAGCGAGGGCGTAAGTCATGCGGCTAAGGGCAAGGGCGTCTGCCATGCCGGGCAATGCGACTTTCTGATCGCCGTGCCGGTCAAGTCGTTTGATTCCGGAGACAGCAACCGCGACCTTCACATGCTCCAGGTCACGCGTGGCGCGGAGTTTCCGCTGGTCACCGTGCGCACTCACCTGCCCGAATCGGACGCTGCAGCGTCGACCATCGAAGCCGATCTCGAAATCCAGTTTGCGGGCCAAACAGCCCAGTTCAAGCAGGTTCCTTTCAAACTAGAGAAGCAAGGGAACCAGATTCATCTCACGGGAACAATTCCGGCTACGCTGGCGGATTTTAAGATCGACCCGCCATCGCTGTTGACGATGCCCGTCAAGAACGAAATGCCGGTGCGTGTGGACCTGACTTGGCATCAGCAGTGATGCGGCACCTGTTGGCTCAGGAAGTTTCCAAGACCTTGTTTCGTGCATCCCACCTGGAGGTGTACAGTCTTGGACGGGCGGAAATCTCCCATGCGATTGTTGGTGGTCGAGGACGACATCTCCATTCAGCAGTTCCTTAAAAGGGCGCTGACGGAGGCAGGATTTCAAGTGGATACGGCCAGCACGGCAAAGGCCGGCGAAACCATTGCTCTGGAGGGTATCCACGACGCCTTCATTATCGATCTTGGCCTTCCAGACCTGGATGGATTAGACCTGATTTCCCGCTGCCGCGCCCAAGGTAGTTCGGCTCCGGTTTTAATTCTGTCTGCCCGGCGTTCAGTGGATGAAAGGGTCAAGGGACTGGAGCGGGGCGGTGACGACTATCTGACGAAGCCATTCGCTCTTCCAGAACTGCTCGCAAGACTAAGGAATCTCCTGCGCAGGTCCGCGCTTCCACAGACCGAATCGGTACGACTGCAAGCCGCCGACCTGCAGCTTGATTTGGTACGCCGTGAAGCGCGACGAGGCGAAAACTTGCTGCAATTGACGCCACAGGAGTTTTCGTTGCTGGAATATCTTTGTCGGAATGAAGGTCGCGTCGTAACCCGGACCATGATTCTGGATCATGTCTGGAAGATGAGGATTGACCCCGCGACCAATGTGGTTGATGTTCATATTTATCGCTTGCGTAGCAAAGTAGATCACGACACTCCGCGACCGCTGATTCACACAATTCGCGGCGTCGGCTACGTTCTTAAGCATGCCTAAGAACTTGCGCACCACCGCCGCATGGCGGATTTCGATTTGGACGACCTTGGCGTTCGCGCTGGGAACCGCCGGGGCATTTACCATCGTCTATTTTCTTGTGGCACAGGGCCTCCGGGAACGGAGCGACACTTGGCTTAGCGGCGAAGCTGAGGTTCTTGCTCAAGTCTCGGCGGATACGCCGAGCGATCACCTCTATAAGCGAATCGTGCGAGAGGTGGCCGAGCTTGCAACTCAGGAAGTACCGGATGAACGTAATGCTCGGGGCGAGAGGCTCAATTCCGTGTTCTTCCTGGCAACAAACCCCAACAACACTGAAGGTCCGTTGTGGGTTGGCCCCGGCTCGAAGGATGCTTTCGTTAAGGCGATGCAACAGGCAAGGCTGGTTCCCGGACCTCCGAAGTCCATAACGGTTGAAGGATACCGACAAGCGTTTCGAGTCGTGGTGAAGGCGCAAAACGGTAGAACTGTTTACCTGGGACTCTCGGATCGTGGCGCCAAGCATCTGCTGCACACATTGGCTCGTCGTTTTCTCATGCTTTGGGGTGGCATGTTCCTGCTCGGCTTTGCCATCTCTTACTGGAGCGCCCGTCGTACCCTGCATCGGGTTGAACGAATCACGGAAACTGTCGCGCGAATTGGAACCGAAGACCTAAATGAACGACTGCCTGAACCTGTGAATGCGGATGAGATTTCACGATTGGCGAAGACCTTTAATAACATGCTAGACCGGCTTCAGGCTTCGGTGAATCAGCTCCGGACGGTTACTGGCGGTATCGCGCACGACCTCAAAAGCCCGGTAACTTTGATTCGTGGAACGTTGGAGTCCGCATTATGCAATGAAGGAAATGAGAAGTGGCGAGATTCTGTGGGAGAGGCAATCGAAGACCTGGACAGGCTCTTGCAGTTGTTGAACACAACGTTGGACCTGGCGGAGGCGGAGGCGGGTGCTCTTCACATCGAGCGCTCCCCTGTCGACTTCTCGGATGTCGTGAGACAACTGGTTGATATATACCAGCCGGCAATGGCCGAGCGGCAGCACGATGTGACGACTGAGCTCGAAGAACATGTGGTTGTGGATGCTGACGTCACCCTGCTAAATCGTGTAGTAAGCAATTTGCTTGAAAACGAATTGACTCATCTTCCGGCGGGATGCCGAGTGAACGTCCGGCTCTATTCGCATCAAGGATCAGTAGTTCTTGTGGTTGAAGACAACGGTCCGGGTTTCCCGCCCGATATTGGCAGCCAGGTTTTCAAACGGTTTGTGAAGGGAAAATACTCCCCCGGTCACGGTCTCGGACTGGCATTCGTCGATGCAGTTGCCCAGGCGCACCGTGGTAATACGAGGGTCTCGGACCGTCCGGGAGGTGGCGCTGTTATAACTTTGTCGCTGCCCGTTAGCGTCCTACAGGCGGCATAAGCCCGTCGTAGTCCACCTTGAGCCCCTGCGAAACGCTCTCTCGCCAGCAAAACATAAACTGAATTTAGAATCTCTCTTGCGAATGGTCTTGCTCGCCGCTGAGAACCTCTTTCTAGAACTCGAATTTCGTGGCGATCTGGACCAGACGTGGAGCGGCTGCGCTTACGACTTGTCCGAAATGGGGATCATTATTCACTTCACCGTCCACCGACGCGGGGCCATAAAACTGTGCATGATTGAATACGTTAAATGCCTCAACCCGGAACTCAAACGATTTCGACTCGGTTACTCGCAGCCGTTTGGTCAACGTCATGTCAAAGTTATTAATTCCGGGACCATGGAAAAATCGTCGGGACACGTTTCCTAGTTGCCCAGGCGCTTCTGTGGTGAAGGCGGCCGGTGAATTATTGAACGCAGGCCGTCCGTTCCTCGGATTGGTGTTGATATCGAGCGGTGCCCCGTGGTATTCGGGCGTATCCAGAAGATAGTTGTTGATGCCATTCCCCAGCGTTCCCAGCAGCGAATTATCCGAGTCATCGTACAAGGTGACGGGAAAACCAGTGCTGAAGCGGGTGGTGCCTGCGATGCTCCAATCATCAGTCAAGCGACCGGATCGCTTAAAAAGAAGATCAAAGGGCACGGTTACCCTATAGCTTGCCACAAAGTTGTGTCTCATATCCCAGGCGGAAATCGCTCGCGTCGCCGCGTAGTTCAATGGATTGAGCTGTTCGCCAAGGTTCGAACCTTGATCGATGGATTTGCTATAGGTGTACCCAAGCAGGAAATTGGATCGGTGTCCAACGTAGCGCAGATTCGTCTCCAGCGCGTTGTAACTCGAATTCTCAATTGTTTTCTGCCAAGTATTCTCTTGGTAGTTTGAGCCGATGCCATCTCGCGTTCCGTGATACACGTGGCCACTCGCGCTGGTAATAACGGCATCTTCGCTGAAAGGGCCACAGGTGGGGCTGCCGGGCGCCACCTCACTGGCTTGACTGAGGCTGAGGCAAAGAGCCTGGTTACTGGGGTTGTTAGAGACTACCGCGAGAATGTGGTGCCCCTCATTTCCCACATAACTCATGGTGAGCAAGGTGCTTGTCGTAAGCTGCCGCTCGAAGGAAAGCATGTAATTCTCGGTGTAGGGAACGGCATTGCGATAGTAAAAGGAAACGTCGGCGGAGATAGGGATTACACTGGCAAAACTTTGCGTGTCCGGATTCTTCGCTGAGACGTTGTGCGGAGGGAACGTTAGTGGAAACGGATTGGTGTTCTGGCCGCCATCGGCAGCATCGATGAAGGGCGTCGCAAACAACGGGGGCTCGGGACTGAGGTAGTTGTAACCAAAGGGAGGAACGCCATACATGACCCCGGTCGACAGTCCTGGAAAAGCGGTGTAGAAGACCCCATAGCTCGCGCGAATACTGCTCCTGCCGCTGTCTCCGAAAATTCCTTTCAGAATTCCGTCATCAAATCTCGGGGCATAGGCGAAGCCGATTCGCGGAGCAAAGTTGTCTGGCTTCGACGGCGAAATCGTACTCGGGATTCCCGGATCGCCGGGAACCACCAGGTCGCCGGGCAATCCCGGGAAGAGGACCGACTGCCTCCCCGGGATGATGGTCTGAATGTTATCGTACTTCTCCCAGAACGGCATGATGTAATCCCAGCGTAGACCGACGTTGATCGTCAAATCAGTTCGCGCCCGCCAACTGTCTTGGGCAAACAGGCCCGCATATCGGTTTCGCAGGTAAAAGGGCTGGCCTGAGGATTGAGTGAAATTGCTCGGCACGCCGATGAGGAAATCGGCAAAGGCGGAGCCAGTTTCAGTTCCGTCAATATTGAAAGTCCCGTTGAACGTCGCGTTGGGATGCTCGTTTACTTGATCCCAATGAAATTGCGTGCCGAATTTTAGGGTGTGCGCCCCAACCACCTTTGAGAGTGTGTCGCTCAAATAGAGCGTGTTGTTGATCTGCGTTTCATTGGTGATCGGAACCCCCATGACGAACGAAGGAAAAACAATGTTTTCCACACCTTCAAACTGCGGCGCCTGTACCGTGAAGCCGGGAACTCCGTTGCTTGCGAAGCCCTGAGATGCCAAGCTCACTCCAAGCCCGCCATGGGGTTGCCCAATCACATTGGCATTGCGGAGATAGCCGCTGTGGAATTCGTTGACGGTGCCAGTGCCGAAAACCTTCGTGTCCCCCAGGCTAAGGAGCTGAGCACGTCCGAATGTCAGCGCGTCAAAGCCACGTATGCTGGCCCCACCCTGCTGTCCCGGGTAAGGATTGTCGAGCCGGTAGTCGTCAAAGAAATAGTATGCGGAGAGCCGGCCCAATCGACCGCCGTTGGCGTCGAGTCGAAGCGAAGACTTATCGTCACGCACCGTCTGTGCATAAGCAGAAGTGGAAAATTGATTGGTGCCAAAGTTCGGTGAGGGAATGTATTGCAGGAGGGCGTGGGCTGGTGCCGACCATGCGCTCATGGGAATGATTGCGTCCGGAAACACTTGCGAATAGAGCTCTCCAGCCGTGACTGCATAACCCAGCTTGGCCGAGAGCAGGTTCGCGATGTTGTTCCCGCTCACCTTGCCTGTCAAAGAATCAGCTATGTCTGAGAGATTGCCCGAGCGATCCTGAATCGACGGAACGGAGATATCTCCCGTTTCGACGCCTTCGTCGGTCCGCGTGCCTTGATAATCTCCAAAGAAATAAACCTTCTGGTGCTTCACCGGACCGCCGAGCGTACCGCCAAACTGATTCTGCCGGAACACGGGCCGACTCGGATCGAAGTAGCCGCGGGCATCTAAAAGCGTGTTGCGCAAAAATTCGAAGACGTTGCCGTGGAATGAATCGCTTCCCGACTTGGTGATGACAGTCACCATGCCGCCGTTATAGTTGCCATACTCGGGATCGAAATTGTTGGTCAGAACGCGGAATTCGTCGATCGAATCCAGGTTCGCGACGATCGATGTTCCGCCATTCATGTGCTCCTGCACATCAATTCCGTCCACTAAGAAACCGTTCGATGATTCTCGCTGCCCGTCGATTGACAAATTTCCTGGATTCAAATCGCCTGAGGGAGAAAGACCTCCCGTCACTCCCGCCATGATGACCGAGTTGGGCAATAACGTTGATGCCGGGGCGACTCCAGGTTGAATCGGCAAGAGATCGGTATAGCTCCGTCCGTTCAGGGGGAGCGCCGTCATTTGCGAGCCGGTTAAGAGTTCACCCAGATGAGTTGCCACGGTCTCAACCTGCGCCTCTGTGCCCGCTGGGTTGGCTTCCACCGTCACGCTATCTGATCGCTGTTCCAATGCGAGCACGGCGTCCACTGTGAAGGCCGCATCGGTATCGACCGCCAAGTTGGTTTTGGTCTGGACCTGAAACCCGGCGGCTTCAATCGTCAGTTCGTAGTGACCGACCGGAAGAATCGGGAAAGAATAGAATCCCTGCCCGTCCGAAATCGCTTTGTATTCCGACTTAAGCGCGGTGTTGGTTAAGATGAGCTTCGCCCCAGGGACAACTGCACCACTGGGATCCTTCAGCGTTCCCGAGATGCTGCCGTCGGCTGCCGCCCATGCCGCGGCTGGCGAACCGACCAGAATTACGCTCGCCGCGACGCTCAGAAGCAGAAAGAAAATGATATTTATCCTGTACATATGACCTTGCCCTTGTTCCGGAAGCGGTTGCTCTGTATGAGGAGCGAAGAAGAACGCCGACCTCCGGTCCAACTGAAATTGAATTTCATTTTCATAATGCCTGCGGGCTATTTTCGGGGCGGTGATTTGGGTCACACCTCAATGTGCGCCTGATCGCTCAAGGTGAGGCCCCCCGGCGATGGTTCTCATCGATAAGGTGATATCTCGGGCGTGGCTAAGGAGCCTTTCGTCCCGAACGCCGACGGCTAATGCGGTCTCGATCCGTTTGCGAGCTTCCGCGTCCTGACCGTTGACGTGCAAAGCCCACGCGTAAGCGTCCAGCGTGTATACGTCGTGACGCCAGGCGTACTCGCGCTGTGCCACTTCCATCGCCTTGGCTGGCCGATGTGCGTGGTCGGCATAGTAGAAGATGAGTTCGCGGTTGGAGTTATTCATCCCGCTCGACTCCGCCAGTGCTTTTTCTTCGAATTCACCAAATGCCTTCTTCGCTTCGCCATCGCGTCCCGCCAGTTGCAGCGCCTCGGCCAAGTCATACAGGTTTGCGGCTCTTGGTGCCGACTGATAGCGTTGCTCCAAGAGGACTACCGCCTCTGCGTAACGCTTCTGCGCGATACGAACCTGGGCAAGATTTCCCAGTGCGGAGGGGTAGTTGGGAGACAAAGTCAACGCTTGTCGGAAGAATCTTTCCGCCACCTCAGTATTGCCGGAAGCCGATCGAAGACGGCCCATCTGCGTGAGTATCCCCGCGCGTTCCCCGGTTTCGGTTGGTGGGGTCGACTGATACGCCAAGTCGAGTAGTTCGAGCGCGCCTTCGCCATCGCCGAAGAGCTCGCGCAAACGGGCCGCCCGGGTCAGGGCAGGCAGATTTCCGGGACGAAGATTAAGCATCCACTGCGCGGATACTTCCGCATCCTTATAGTTGCCGAGTTCCACGTTCGCGTCGGTTAGCAAGCCGTAGACCATGACGTCGTCGGGAACTCGCTTGTTCAGTGCTTTGGCAGCCTCCAGCGCGACAGGATACTCATGTTCGCCGAGGAGAATCGAAACTCGTATTTTCTCTGTGTCGAAACTGTCTGGAGCCAATTCCAAAGATTTCTTTACGGCGTCCTCTGCTTGAGTGTAAAACCCCGCATCGGAGGTCTCCTGCGCGCGGCGAACCAGCGCGGTCGCGAGAAGGTTGTAACCCGCAGATTGAAGGGGCTTTTCCGCGATCGCCTGGCGGGCTCCTAAGATGCTCTGTTCCGTGGGTGAGAGATCCTTGTTGCTAGCCGCACTTGTTATCTGAGCCACGGCGGCGAGCGAGCCGGCCATCATCACTATCACTGAACACAGCACCGGACCTTTTTTTTTCATGGCATGCCTCATTTCAATTTCGGTTCGAAGTCTGAAAACAAAATCATGGCCGCCGTTCTGACCACGGCGGCCACAAGGTTCGCTACTCCACAGGGCAGATGCCGCCGGGTTGTCCGGTGCAGCCTGCCTGTCCCGGTCCAGTGTGCGCGCTGTTGCGGCCACTGTTGGCGGGCATTACGTAAGGGAAGGAATTATTGAAGCCTTCGGTCTTCGTGTTTACTCCGTCTCCCAGCGCCAAGCCGAACTTCGTGGAATCCACCAGGATTCCCTCGATGGCACGGAGAGAGATGTCAAACACATCGTCGATCGGTCTGCGTCCGTTGGGATAGCCAGCTACGTCGCCGGCGATGAAGCCGAGCCGCAGTTGCTTGCCCACCGGAGTTGGAGGGATACCGGTATTGAGCCGCAGAAGATCGGCCACTGGTCCCGCATCACTGGGCCCGCACCCCGGACAGATAGGCGGCTGGTACTGTGCCAGAATCAGCAGGTCCGTGCGTGGATTGGGTGGAACTGGAACGCCCAAGGAACTGAGCACACCCGCCGCCACCGGATCCAAAACGAAGTTCGCGAACTGCGAGTCGTTAACCGGAAAATCCATGCTGAAGCGATCCTTAAAGCCGGTGCCGATGATCGCCTCGTTAATCAACGAATTGCCTTCGCGATTGACCTGCTGGAATGCACCGTAGTTCTGGTCTGGATTGGGCGAGCGCCGCACCGTGATGTGACTGCGCGACGTGCTGCCATAGGTTCCGATAACCGCTTGCTTGTCAGAGGCCGGGTGGATCTTGCCGTCCACCGTCAGCATCCTGATGGGAACCTCCAACACGATGGAGTTGACGTTGTAGCCGCCCACGGCGTCAGGTGCGTAGTTGTGAGTATTGTCGGCATCGATGGCCGGCGAAAGGATCGGACCGACTCCGCTGCGGAAATTAACCGAGTCAAAGAAGGCTCCGAGATCGATAAAGAATGGGTCGTCTGCGGTTCCCGCCCATACTCTGATGCCGTCACCCAGCGTCTGAATTCCCTGGTTGAACAGCGTTTGATAGTCTGGCATGGTCTTCGGACCAACGTTCGAGGGAACTGCGAAAAGGGCCTGTCCGTTGTTGAGAAGGGTGGATTTGCCATCCTTGACCATGGTCACGGTGTAAGTCTGCACCAGGCTCAACCCCTCGGCGCCGGGACCCCTCAGCGAAGTAATCGGCGGAATTCCGGCTACGCCGCCAGCGAATCCAGTAAACAAGTTGGGCTGGAGGATCTGGGTTGTGAATCGGAACTGGAAGACGACGTCTGGAATTCCATCCTGGTTGTTGTCAATCAGCATCTCGTAAAGCACGTTGGGATCGAAGGGGAAATAGTTTGGTCCGTTGGCCGGTTCAAGGAGCGGGTCAACGTTCAAGATGAAGGTGACATTGTTAGGGTTGTCGTAGCTGACAAAGGCGTACCAGTCCGTGACATCCGCGGAACGGTCCAATGCCGTAATGGGCGCTTCCCGATGACTCGATGCGGACAGGCTGCTAGGTGCCAGCATGAACAGCGATATCGCAAGCGCCAAAATTGGCCTTAGCTTTTTCATGGGTTCTTTCCCGGTTCAAGAATTCGTGGACGTTTCCCGTCGCAAATCAGAATCCAGTAGCGGTGCAGGGGCTACCGTAGAGGCGGACGACGAGATCCATCTACGTGACTCAGGTACGGTCGTAACTTCCAATTGGATTGACTCTGTCTAACTTATTCGCCGCAGAAAGGATGATCGCGATTGGTTGAAATTACGATGGGATCCTCAACCTTATTGGAAGCAGGGAATATCCTCGCGCGCGTCCTCAGCGCGAGGTGAAGGTAGATTACGCGGCGGCTACTGTGGGATCCAGTTGACGTGCGCAGTGAACAGTCCGTGCACAAAGCCGATCTGATACACCAGGAACATGCCGAAAGCCACACTGGCCAGACCTGAAAGGAAGGTCAGATGCCGGGTCATTTTGAAAAATTTGTTCCCCGCGTAGATCACAGGAACCGAAATCGCGGCAGTCATCAGCATCATCCCCACCATGGTGCCGAAACCAAAAACCAGGAGATACGCCGTTGACCAGAGTGGACTCTTGATGGTGGAAAGCACTAAGAGGGCGACGGCAGCCGAACCGGCCAAGCCGTGCACCAGGCCTACAACCAGGGGCCGCATGGTCTGATAAAGACCAAACCTGCCGACCGTGCTGTGGATAACAAATTGAACTCGGGCGAACACCTTCGCTTCTTTCCTGCCCGTGGGTTCGGTGTGACGAGAGGAATCCTGCAGTTGCGAGCTTGCCGCGAGCTCGCGTTTTGCGGGAGTCAGGCGATCCGTAACCCAACTCATCATCCCCGTCAAATTCAACACTCCCAGCAGGATGAGCATCAACGCCACACAGAATTCCATGGATAACCCCAGCCGCGGCGGGATAACCACGCCGAAAATAATAATTGCCGATCCCACGAAGAAAATTGTCAGCGTGTGTCCCAAGCCCCAAAGTAATCCAATCGTCGCCGAGCTTCTGACCGAACCTTGACGGCTTACAATGGTCGATACCGCGACCACATGATCGGCATCGGTGGAATGGCGCATTCCAAGGAACAAGCCCAATAGAACAACCGTCGCGAAGGGAACCAGTTTGTTTCGAGATAGAAGATCGGGCCCAAGATGCATGGATCCGACCGCCGACGCGGTAATGGCCAAACCCAGCACCACCATGAATGCAGATGACAGCAAGGGAAGATATCGCAGGGCCCGGCTGCCACTGCTCACACGCGTGGACATAAAGCGCTTGGCATAGACCATGCCCAACCCAACAATGACCAGTACCGCCGCCAGGCCAAAACTAAACGCGGTGATTAAGAACAGCCCGAAACCGATGCGATGCAGGGAGAACGCACTCAAGAGCACCACCAGCGCCGCCGGACAAGGCACAATGCCACCCGTGATTCCCAGCGTGCACAGTTCTCGTAACGAAAGAGCGCGCTCGGTTGGCGCCGGTCCGCCGCAGGCCCCATTGCCGTTCGCCGCCTCCACGCGAGTGGGTCGCTTGAACATCGAGAGAAGCCAGTGCGAATGTCCCTCCCCGGTGGCGTGCGAATGCTCTCCGGTCTCTCCCGTCCAGCGTCTTAGAAAAATGAAGATACCGAGTCCGGCAACGCTCAGGCCGGAGATCACTCCAAGCCAGGGATAGAGCTGCTCGGGAACGATGTACCTTGAGGCATAGAGCGTTACAGCACCTAACAGGAACACGCCTGCGGTGTGCGCGGCCGTAACCACGATGCCAAGCAGCACAGCATGCCTTGCTGTTCCACGCGAACCGACAAGATAGGCTGCGACGATAGTCTTGCCGTGTCCCGGTTCGAGCGCATGCAGCGCGCCCAGACCCGCAGCGATGAACGCCGCCGAAAGCAGAACCCACAGGCTCAGCGTCCCCTGGGTTGAGATAAGTTCGGTGAAGCGACTGCGCGGCGTATTGCGTTCGTGGGCGGGAGCTGACACCGGAAGAACGCTGGACGTCACGACGAAGACAGGAACGGACTGAGCGTTGATCAAGTAAGACGATGTGCTGGCAACTGAATTAGCAGCGCCTGCATTCGCGGCAGGATGAACCGCAGGCAAGGTTGGGCGCTGTTTCTGACGAGGAGGCGGGGATGCAGACGCGAGATATGCTAAGTCCCCTCCCTGAGAAACCGTGCCTTGGGAAGATGTCTGAGTTGAAGCATGGCTCTCCGCTTCTTTCATTGAAGTCCTGAAGCCGGCCAGTGCGGTTAGTTGCTGCGGCGGGCTGTTCAACGCATCGCTGGAGTAATCGGTCAGTTCATGACTGCGGTCGGTATTCGGAGCGGAACTGTCCACAATCACAACTCCATCGCCAACCACAACGATCTCTTTCCAGCCTGACCGCCCGGGAAAGTTGTTATCGGAATAAGAGAGCTTGTGAGAACCAGTGGCGAGCTCGAGTTTGCCCCGGAACACGAACCCGAGCTTCATCGTAGGCAGGCCGCCAGCGCCATCCGCGAAAGTCAGTTGGCGCGACTGCGTATCTAACCGGACAGGTTGACCGTCGCTCAGTAAGGAGAGCCCCTCCTTCAAGAGTTGCTCTTGCTTATCCAGGTAACGGGAGTCTTGCGGATCGTCAACTGCACGAGAAATGTCGAACTGCCGAGTCTCCTGAAAAGTGGGAATTTCGGCCATATCGATCAGATAAAGCACTTCTACTGAGTCTTGTTTGATGGTGACTTTCGAATAGTGATTGACGCTGAAATTCCCCATGGGATGGGCGAACGACGGCGCGCCGCTCAAAAGCAGCACAAACAGAAACAAGATCGTCCGCACCCACCGATCGTGGTCCCTATCTTTGCGCTTGTTCATTGTTTGACCTCAAATCCTGGTTATGCGACGGGGCGATATCTTCTAATGTGCGGCTTGCAACTTGAGCCTGAAGAACGTGAAAATGCGGATTCGTTTTCAAAGCACGACTCAGAAAATCTATTGCGTCGGAATCCTCGCCCAGGCTGTGGTAGATCATGCCGGCATGAAACAGCAGCAGCGGATCGTTGGTATGCAGAGCAAGCGCCTGCTCGATTGCCTCAACTGCTTCCCGGCATTTGCCATTCTTGTAGAGGACCCATGCCAGGGTGTCCCACGTGTAAATGTCGTGCCGCACTTCTAATTCATTTCGAGCAAGCTCCAGGGCCTCAGGCAGCTTGATTCCTCGATCCGCATAGAACAGGGCCAGTTCCCGATTGGCCAGCACTCGATTTAACTTGCCGAGGTGTCCGATGTATTCGACCAGGTCATACTGCTGCTCAGCTTCCTGGGTTCGTCCGGCTTGCTGGTAAACGTCGCCCAACTCAGCGACGTACGCCGGAAACGGAATGATGGCAATCGAGCGCTGATAGAGCTGAATGGATTCGTTAAGCTTCCCTTGCGCTGCCCGAACTTTCGCCAGACCGGCGATGGAACGATAGTGATTGGGGTCAGCTACGATGCCTGACCGATACGACAAATCGGCATTGCCCAAGTCTCCAGTTTGAAAATAGCGCTCGCCCAATTCGAAATACAGCCAGGCCAGATTTTCTCGGGGAATATTAGCTTGCAGCGCCGCTGCGATGGCAGTCTTCATCAGCCGGATCGCTTCGGTGGAATCTCCGTGCAGGAAGCGCAGATATGCCATGCGGCTGTCGTTCGTGTATGCCACCGCCAAGGGGGACGAGGTCGCCTGCCCAAGAGACTGCGCAGTGTTGTAGGCCGCGCCGGCCTCCTCGTAATCGCCGATATCGGTGTAGGCATCTCCTTCGATGGCAAATGCCGATAGATTTCCCGACCCCGTGCCGATCGCCTTTTGGGCATACTTAAGTGCGTCCGAGAAGCGATGCTCGCCCATATACACCAATGCCATGTGAAGCAAAGGATCTGCGGCCCGAAAGTCTTGCGGCGTCAACGCGAGAGCCTTGTCGAGCGTCTGCTCAGCCAGATCGTAATAAGCAATGTCTCCGGTCTCCCTGGCCTTCTGAAAGAAGGCGAACCCTAGCCTGTCATATTCCGCAAAATCACCCGGAGCTTGCTTCATATGATCCTGCAATGTCCGAATCTGCTGGTCGGTTTCCGAGATAGCGCCGAGGCGTTTCAGCTCGACTGAACCAAGAGTCGGAATCTGGGACCATGCCGATGCGGCACAAAAGAGCTGAACCACAAGTAGCCACTTGGTCATTCCAGCCTCGCTAGGTTGCAGATATTAAAGACAGACAATAGGAACGCTCTGGTTCCGAGACGGCGGCCACTGCCGCTGCCTATGCCGCGAACCCACCAACACGATGAGTACGGGAGCAAGCGAAGATCGGATTTCCACAATCCCTACTGTCGCCAAATTTGATCGACGACGACCCAGAAGGTAAGAAGGGTCAAAAGTCAGCTTGCAGGAGGTTTCATCGGATAGGTAATGAGAAAACGCACTTGTGGCCACGAAACCCGCAACGCCCGTTGGCCGGTGTGTTGCCATCGGGGTCGGAGGGGATTTGCCGCTGCACGACCGGACAGAATCCCAATCGTACTTGCAGCACGAAGATCAAGAGGTCCTTGCCGGATCCTTAGTCATAGTTTCTCATCGCCCTTCCATGCCCGTTAGGAACCGGGAGCCAAGAACCCCTCTTGCCGGCTCAGGCCAAGTCATCCTGTTAGTGACACGCCATGACCCCTGCAGCGTAGATCATACGGGTTACTACATCTGAGTAGTTGTAGAAACCAAAGCCGCCAGTATAGTTCCGTGGACGCGCGGAAAGGACCTGTCCCCCCCACCTCGCCACGCCAACGAAGTGCTTCCTGTCTCTCATAAGTGAACAGAACTGGGCCCTTTTCCAAGAAGGGGAATTCAAATGCGGAAAATCTGCACAAATCTCAGACAGATGCGAAACAGAATCGGCTACCTCTTTTTAGCGCTCATGGTCGTGGGTATCGCGCCAGCGTTCGCCCAGGAACAAATTCCGGCGGCTGGCACCGCCCAAATTCGAGCATTCCTGCTGGATAAGGCGAACAGAACGCCGGCACAACTGAAGCTGGATTCCCAGATAATCTACAACTCCAGAATTGCCTTGGGGCAGTCAGCCGTTCCTGGGATCCCTTCCTCGTTCACGCCGGCTGCTCTTGAGAAGTCAAGCGACGCCCTGATTCATGTGGATATCTCGGCGGATGTGACCGCCTCGTTGCTGAGCGCCATCAGCGCGGTCGGCGGACGCGTCGAGTTGTCGTTCCCGCCATTCAAAACCATCCGTGCGTGGATTCGCCTGTCTGCCGCCGAGACTCTGGCCGGACGCGCCGATGTACGCTTTATCAAGCCGGCAGAGCACGCTCATGCCAACGTTGGCTCCGACACCACCGGTGTCATTGCGCACGGGGCGAACATCGTGCAGGCCGCAGGCATAACTGGCACCGGCTTGAAGATAGGTGTTTTGTCGGACGGCGTAACCGCCCTGGCTGCCGAACAGGCCGCAGGCCGGTTGCCAGCGGTGGTGAATGTGATTTCGGGACAGAGCGGGGATGGTCCGGGACCGTGCCCCTCCGCACCGGGTACCAGTACTTGCCCCGATGAGGGGACAGCGATGCTTGAGATCGTCTACTCGATGGCTCCTGGCGCAACCCTTTACTTTGCGACGGCCAATCCCAGCGAGGCGCAATTTGCCGCCAATATTCTGGCGCTGCAAGCCGCCGGCTGCGACATCATCGTGGACGACGTTACTTACCCTGGCGAATCGGTATTTCAAGATGGTACTGTATCCGCCGCTGTGAACTCAGTGACCGCTTTGGGCGTACTCTATTTTTCCTCAGCCGCGAACTCGGGCAATCTTGACAGTGGCACATCGGGAACTTGGGAGGGTGACTTCAACGCTGATGGGGCCGCTCCTCCAATTACCGAGACCGGGACCGTTCACAGTTTCGGCCCTACCGACTATGACGTAATTACGTCCTTAAGCGGTTTTGGTGAGTATCTGCTTCAATGGTCCGATGCCTTCGGCGCATCCTGTAACGACTACGACCTTTTCATTCTTGATCCGACTGGCACCTTCGTCGAAGGGGCCTCTACGAACCCTCAGACCTGCACCCAGGATCCGATCGAGTTCATCTCAGATCCCCACGGGCTTTTTGCGGTCAATAGCCGCCTCGTCATCGTGAATGTCAACAATGCGGCAACTCGTGCCTTCCACGTGGATACGGAGCGCGGCCGGCTGAATATCGGAACGTCGGGCGCTACTTTCGGCCACAACGCCGCCGCCAGCGCGCTCACCGTCGCCGCAGCAGCCGCGGCCAGCGCCGGCGGGGGTCTATTCGTTGGCGGAACCACGAATCCGCCGGAGTCCTACAGTTCAGACGGTCCCCGCAAGATTTTCTACGACCCCAGCGGCAATCCTATTACACCGGGGAATTTCTTGTTTGGCACCAATGGCGGAACTACTTTACCCAAAGTGGACTTCACCGCCGCTGACTGCGTCCCCTCGGGTGCACCGGATTTCACCGGCGGCTTCTGTGGTACTTCCGCCGCGGCCCCGCACGCCGCGTCGATTGCGGCTCTTCTCATGTCGAACAATCCGGCGCTCACGCCGGCGCAAGTCAAGAGCATCCTGTATTCGACGTCGCTGCCCGTTTCGAACTTTCTTCCCCGGACGGTCGGCACGGGCATCGTGATGGCCGGCCTTTCGCCGATGATAAGCAAGACGTTCGGAGCCAGCGCCATCCGGTTGAACTCGAGCACCAGTCTGACGTTCACTATCGCCAATCCGAATACTTCGTTCTCTGTGGGCGGCATCGGCTTTACCGATGTGTTGCCGGCCGGCTTGGTCGTGTCGACGCCTAGCGGTCTCGCCGGAGGCTGCGGCGGTGGCATCATTACGGCTACAGCTGGATCAACGAGTATCAGCCTGTCGGGCGCGACCTTGGCAGCGAGTGCGTTCTGCAGCTTCGCCGTGAACGTTACTGCGATCAGCGGCGGCGTCAAGGCTAACGTCACTTCGCTAATCGCTTCGGCCGGGGGAGCCTTCGGAACCTCTGCTACTGCCACTATCACCGTCATTGCGCCGCCCACGATCGCCAAATCGTTTGCTGGGCCCACCGTCCCTCTGAACCAAACTACGTCTTTGACCTTCGCCCTCACCAATCCGAATGCGACGGTTTCTCTGAGCGGCGTGGGATTCACTGACACACTGCCTTCCGGCTTGATCGTAGCGACTCCCAATGGTCTGAGCGGAACCTGCGGAGGTGGCACCATTACGGCTGCCGCGGGATCAAGTAGCATCAGCTTGTCGGGCGCCACACTGGGCGCCGGTGGGAGTTGCGCTTTCACGGTGAACGTTACTGGCACGGTTGCCGGGATTCAGAACAATACAACCAGTGTCGTGACCTCCACTCAGGGTGGAAATGGCGGGACGGCTTCCGCCACCATTACGGTGGTTGCGCCGCCTGTCATCAGCAAGGCATTCGCCGCGTCCACGATCCTGATCGGCGGCTCCACGGCCTTGAGCTTCGACATCATCAATCCGAACGCTACGGTCTCCCTGACCGCCGTCGGCTTTACGGACACTTTGCCCTCCGGCCTGGTGGTATCGACGCCGAATGGCCTCACCGGAAGCTGCGGCGGTGGAACCATTACGGCCGCTTCGGGATCAAAGAGCGTTAGCCTGTCCGGTGCAACCTTGGGCGATGGCGCGTCTTGCACCTTCTCGGTGAACGTCACCGGCATAACTGCCGGGAAGCAGGTCAATACGACCGGTGCCGTTACTTCCTTGGATGGTGGTACCGGGAACAAGGCCTCGGCCACTGTGACGGTCCTCGCGCCGGCTCTGGCCGACTACTTCTCCAATGCCAACACGCCTGGTGCGCCAGACGGAACCCTACGCATCGACAACCCGGGGGTGTCGGGGGGCAATCTCTGTGCCGACATTTTCGTCTTTGATGCCAACGAAGAACTGTCGGAGTGTTGCAGTTGTCTCACCACGCCCGATGGTTTGCTAACCCTGTCAGTGAATACCGATGTGACGGGCAATCCGGCCAACGGCACCCTGCTTTCCACAGGAGTGATTGCGATCGTCCCAGCCGCGACCATAGGGGGAGTGTGCCCGATTCCGACCGCAATGACGCCGACGCCGGCCCTCAAGGCGTGGGCTACGCACATTCAGACTGGGGAAAGCGGTTTTGTTGTCACCGATGGTGACTCCCAGGCCACGGCGTTAAGTGCGCAGAATCTAAGCGCCCTAACAGCTCTATGCGGGGATATCCAAACCGTCGGCAGCGGTCGTGGCGTCTGTGCCAACAGTGTCGCTCTGGCGTCCATCTGCAACAAATAGCGGCGCCGGGAAAGGCGGCGCAATGACAAGGAACGGAGACTGACTCCAATCGGGCGTATTCAGCCGAGAAGACCCCGAGACAGGAATTGACTCTATCATTGGTCGCGGGGTGCGCGGATTTGAACCGCGGGGCCTTTTTCTGTCTTAGTGCAGTTCGTAAACACAGAAGCAATCAATACTTCCCGCTCGCCCACTAGAAATCTCTGAGTGCCGGCGACCTCCGGACGGCGACGCTTCCTGCGCCCACGCAGGGAGACGGCAAAGCAGAGTTGGGATGAAACCACAATCAGGTCCGTAAATTCGGACGACTGACCGCGGATGAGTCGTTTTTCGATCACTTCCGGTTGGGAGGTCACCCGGGAGCGATCAAAACAAGTAGCAACAGTGGCCACCACGGCATACGACGGCGACGTTCTACTCGAGCCATCGTTCCCTGAAAACTTTCGGCTACCACAAACGAGGTACTTCATGCCCAGCCTTCAGTGGTAGCAAAAAAGCCCTGTATCTCGTGATGTGCCCCTTCTCACATTTTGGATATTGTTAACGGTCTCAGTCTTGACCGGGCGGGTAGCTACGGAGCGGGAAGGTTGATGCAAAAAAGTCTCAAGGAGGAAAAGACAAGGAGGAGAAGACAGTGAGCGCAATGAATGCAATCAGCAATGTGACGGTAATGGGCATACGGAAAGAGACCGACAGCCTTGGCGAAGTCGATGTGCCGAGCGCCAAGCTGTGGGGAGCACAAACGCAACGGTCGCTTGAACATTTCAGCATAGGACACGATCTGATCCCGCGCGAGATGATTGCAGCGTATGCGACTCTGAAGAAAGCCGCCGCGAATGCCAATCATGCCGGTGGTCGGCTCGACGACGAGCGGCACAGACTAATTGTTCAGACGTGCGACGAGATCCTTCCGGGCCAACACGAGGATATGTTTCCTCTGCATGTCTGGATGACTGGCAGCGGCACGCAATTCAACATGAATGTGAATGAGGTGATTTCGAACCGCTGTTGCCAACTCGCAGGCACTCCGCTCGGCAGTAAAGCGCCAGTTCATCCTAACGATCACGTCAACATGTCGCAGTCCTCCAACGACTCTTTCCCCACGGCGATGAACATAGCGGCGGCAGTGAACGTGAAAGAGCGACTGCTACCGGCGGTCAAGAGCCTGCGTGATTCAATCGCAGCGAAGGTCGAGGAGTGGAAGGACGTTGTGAAGATCGGCCGGACCCACATGCAGGACGCCACGCCGATCACGCTCGGCGAGGAATGGTCGGGATACGCGGGCATGCTCAGTGACAATATCGGGCGCATCGAGGATGCGTTGAAAGGCGTGTACCAGCTGGCGCTCGGCGGCACCGCCGTGGGAACCGGCATCAATGCAGCTCCCGGATTCGGCGAGGCGGCCGCTGCAGAAATTGCGAAACTCACGAACCTGCCTTTTGTTAGTGCGCCGAACAAATTCACTGTGCAAGGCGCCCATGATGCTCAGGTACAGCTCTCGGGCACACTTCGCACTCTCGCGGTTTCGCTCTACAAAATCGCCAATGACATTCGGCTGATGTCCTGCGGGCCACGCGCGGGTTTCGCCGAGTTGGTGATTCCGGCGAACGAGCCGGGCTCATCGATCATGCCTGGCAAAGTGAATCCCACCCAGGCCGAGGCGCTCACGATGATCGCGGTGCAGGTGATGGCCAACGATGTGGCTGTCGGCTTCGGCGGCGCCGGCGGCTACCTGGAGATGAACGTCTACAAGCCTCTCATCATCTTCAATGTGACTCACTCCATCACGATCATGACCGACGGATGCACCAACTTCCGCAAATTCCTGATCGAAGGGACAAAGCCGAATTTGAAGAAGATCAAGGAGTACGTGGACCGTTCCCTGATGCTGGTAACCGCTCTTTCGCCCGTCATTGGCTACGACAAATCGTCGAAGATTGCGCATTACGCGCTGGATAACGACCTGACTCTCAAACAAGCCGCACTAAAGCTGGGATTTGTAACAGAAGACGAGTTCGACCGCGTCGTCGATCCGGCGAAGATGGTCCACCCGTACGTTGCAAAAGCCAGCTAAGGAACCCGCAGTTCTAAAGCAGTACGAAGACACGAGCGCTAAATGAAGTGGATGAAAAGGAGTAAGAAATTGTGACGACCGATAAGCGCGGAATCGAATTGCTTCACGACCCATCCCTCAACAAGTCAACCGCCTTTACCGAGGCCGAAAAACAGGCCCTCGGAATTGTTGGCCTGGTGCCCGATGTCACCGAGACCGAAGACCTGCAGTTAAGCCGGGTGATGATGCAACTCGGCCACAAGACCACGGACCTCGACCGCTACATTTATCTGACCAATTTGCTCGACCACAACGAAACACTCTTCTATCGGACTGTAATGTCCGACCCGGCCCGCTTTCTCCCGATCGTGTACGACCCGACCATCGGGGAAGCCTGCCTCAAGTTTGGCCATATTTATCGCCAGGCGCGCGGCATGTATCTCTCAATCACGCGCCGCGGCAAAGTGAAGGAGATTTTGAAAAACTGGCCGCAGAAAGATGTACGCTTCATCTGCGTCACAGATGCCGGACGCATCCTCGGTCTCGGAGATCTTGGTGCAAACGGCGCCGGCATCCCCATTGGCAAGCTGCAGCTCTACACCGCTTGCGCCGGTGTGCCGCCGCAATACCTGCTTCCGATGTACCTCGACGCGGGCACTAACAACGAGCAGTACCTGCGCGATCCCTTGTACTTGGGTATGCGCAAGACCCGCCCAGCAACTGCGGACCTTTATTCTTTCGTCGACGAATTCGTCGAGGCGGTGCAGGAAGTATTCCCGAAGTGCTGCATTCACTTTGAGGATTGGACGGGCACGGACGCCGTGCACTTGCTCCAGCGCTACCGCGACAAGTACTGCGTCTATAACGACGACGTGCAGGGTACGGCTGGGATCACTCTTGCGGGGATGATTAATGCGGCCAAGCTCAAGGGCACGAAGCTGAAGGAAGAAAAGTACCTGTTCCTCGGAGCGGGTTCGGCCGGAATTGGCCTTGCGAACCTGCTCTGTTCTGCGCTTGTTGGACAAGGCATGACGCTCAAGGAAGCGCAGTCACGAGTCTACATGTTCGACATCAACGGCCTGTTGGAATCGACACGCAAAGACCTTGTCGACTTCCAGAAGCCATACGCACACCAGCACGCGCCGACGCGGGATTTCGTGGCTGCCATCGAGAGCGTCAAACCGACGACGATCATCGGCGTGAGCACGATTGGCGGAGCGTTCAACCAGAAAGTTGTTGAAAGTATGGCGAAGATTAACGACCGCCCTGTAATCCTTGCTCTATCCAACCCGACCGAGCATGCGGAGTGCACTCCGGAACAAGCCTATGCCTGGTCGAAGGGCAAAGCGATCTACGCTGCCGGAGTGCAGTTTGAACCGGTCCACTACAACGGCCAGACATTTCTGCCGGGACAAGCGAACAACTTCTACATATTCCCGGCAGTCGGTATGGCGATCTTCGCCACGCAGGCGAAACGTGTCACAGACGAAATGTTTATCGAGGCCGGTCAGGCAGTAGCGGATCAGGTGCCATCCGACTTACTGAAGCAAGGGCTCCTTTACCCGCTGCAGTCAAACATTCTGGAGACCGAGATTCAGACTGCTGCCCGGGTGGCGAAGTTGGTCTTCGATGCGGGACTCGCTCGCGTCGAGCGTCCCGCCGACATGGTTGCGTTCATTCGTGAACATGTCTATAAGCCGGAATACAAGCTGGAGGCGACACAGTTGAGCAGAGTGGCCTGAAAGCCCGCCCGGCTGCGAGCACTGTCAGAGCTAGCTGGCAAATTTGCTTTTCTAGAGTGGGCCGCCTGGTACACCTTCGCGGCCCTTCTTTTTTCCTCAGGCTGCGCAAGTGGCAAAGGAGAATTGTGCTTTCGAACTTTAGCCAGACTGACATGTGGCTTTCCCTCGGTCTTGCCTTTGTTGGAGGGTACGGCGATGCGGCCGGCTTCGTACTCGCGAGGACGTTCACGGGACACCTGACCGGCAATTTAGTCTTAGGGGCGATTGCTGCAGCGGCACACGATTGGCGGGCAATGCTTGGGCATCTCTCGGCCATTGTCACTTTCCTGATAGGGATTGTGCTGAGTGTGCTGCTCGTGCGCCCCCTCAAGGCATGGTCATCGTGGCCGTTGCTTCCCACGATCATGGGGATAGAAATAATTCTGATACTGGCTGCTTCTTTGGCGTTGGCATCAGGTGTGGCCCATGGAGTTGAAATATTCGTGATCTTTGTGTCTCTAGCGCTGGGGCTACAAAATGGAGCATTTCGTCGTGCCGGTGGCATCAGCGTTCACACCACTTATCTGACAGGGATGATTACGAGTCTAATCTCTACAGAAGCTGAACAATACGCTTCTCAAGTGGTTCCTCCGCCTGTAAGCGCTCACGATCCAAAAATAAGCCTTCTCTGCGGAATCTGGATCGCCTTTGTCCTAGGCGCAGGAACAGGAGCGGCGATGGTCCTTCATTTTGGGGCGTTTGGGATGCTCGGAGCTGCGCTGCCTTTGATCACGCTCGTACCGGCTCGAGGTGCAGGCTTGACGACGACACAACAGAACGAGAGGCCATAAGCCTGGGTTATGGCTGGAGACAGCCCATCCTACGCGTGGTGGACACGATTGTTGGGGCCGCCGTTGGAGTGGTTGACGCGTGGATCAGTCTGAAGTTACGCCACTTCAGGAGCACAGGGGCCAGAAAAGGCCGAGACGAAATATGCGAAAGTTAACCAGCAAACTCGTTTGTCTGGCGGTGTGCCTCTTTGCGGCCCGCGCTTATTCCCAGGCTGCGCAAGAGGAACCGCTTCCCGGGCCCGACAGCCACGAAACTGGTCAGGGGCCGCACGGGCACCTGTTCGGAGAGTGGGGCGGCGAGCGAACGCGTTTGGAAGAGCGTGGAGTGAAATTCGATTTTCAGTACGTCAGTGATTCGCTTTGGAACATCAAGAGCGAACAGCAGGAGCGACTTGCAAGTTGGAATCGCCTCCGGGGAACGGTAGACATTGATCTCGGCACGCTGGCCGGTGAGCAAGGGCTGTATTTTCATGCGACCGGGCTGTGGCAGGGCGGCGGCAATCTGGGAACATATCTCGGGCTTCTGACCAGCCCGAGCGGGATGTCCAGCGCGAACACTTGTCGCCTCGATTCCTGGTGGATCGAGAAGCGATGGCTGGATGAGCGCATCACCGCACGCGTGGGTCAATTTGCCGGTCAAGATTTCTACGGGGCTCAGCACTATGCGGCTTCTTTCATTTTCGAGCCGATGGGCTATGCGTTGGGAAATTTGTTCACGACCCTCGAATCCTTCGATCCTCCCTCGACGCCAGCCCTGGAAGTCCGCGTTGCACCGATCCGCAACCTCTATGTGAAATCGATGGTGGCGGCTGCAGTGCGCTCGCCCTTTTCGCAAAATCCCACGGGCTTGGTTGCGCAGTTCAATGGAACTCCAGTCAGCACCTCGGAAATTGGATTCACTCCGGGCAGGAAGGCGTCATCCATGCGTGCCTTCGACAACGTCGAGAACCGAAAGGGATACTCCGGCCTCTATCAGTTCGGCGCCTCCTACAATCCAGGAAAGTTCACGTCGCCGACGAGTGTGACGCCGCGGTCGGGCAACTATCTTTTGTATTGGATGGCAAGCCAGGCTCTCTGGCGCGTGGACCCGAAGGCGGGAAAAGGTTTGGACGCTACGTTCGCCTATGACTGGAGCCCGTCGGACATCAACCGCAACAACACGATGCTCACGGCAGGAGTGCGGTTCAACGGGCCGCTGCCTCTACCTATTCACAACACCATGTCTCTGGGTTATGTGCGAAACAGCTTGAGCTCGCAGTTCCTTCCGCCCGGCGTGCGTGCATGGAAGACGGAGGAGGGGGTTGAATTCAACACACTTCTGGACCCCTTACCGATGCTCCTTTTACAGCCAGTCGTTCAGTATTACGCGAACGTGGGAGGGGCCGCGCAGCGCGCGGTTGTTTTCGGATTCAGAACCAAGGTCGAGTTTTAGAAAGCATTCGGCGTCATTTGCTGTCGCAGCACACTAGGAAAGGAAATCATTCATGAACCTGGGCGGACTTGTAGGAGCGCTACTGCCGGTATTCTTTGTTCTCGCGCTCGGCTACATTGCGGGCAAGCGAAACGCTTTCGATGCCAACCAAGCTGCGGGACTGAGCAAACTTGCGGTTTCGTTCGCGTTGCCCGCGTCTCTATTTGTCGGCATGACCGAGATACCCAGGGATCTGCTCCTGCAGCAAGGCCGCCTCGTTCTGGCGCTAATTCTGGCTCATGTCGGCCTTTTTTTCGTTGCTTGGGCCGCATTGGGACTCATACAAAGCATGCGCGGAACACCGGCGATCCTTTACGCTCTTATGCTGTCGACATCCGCTACCCCGGTCTTTGGTTTGGCCGTTCTCCAGCCGATCCTGGGTCCTACCGCAACCGGGGCGGTGGGACTCGTCGCCTTATCTATTAATCTCGTGGTGCCTGCAACTGTCGTTTTATTAGAGGTGGATGCTGCGAAGCGTCGGGGTACCGCCAAGGACAGTTCGACGTCGAGTCCTGTCCTCACTGGATTGGCGTCAGGTTTGAAATCACCTCTCCTCTGGGCGCCAATTGTCGGAATTGCAATCGTCCTCGCCAAAGTACCCCTGCCGCGAGTGATCGCCGCATGCTTTCAGTTGATAGGGTCGACGACTTCCGGTGTTGCTGTCTTTGCTGTAGGCCTGGTTCTGGCGGCTCACGCGTTTCAACTTTCCCGTGTTGTATTGCTCGGTACACTCGGCCGCCTCACAGTACAGAATGTAGTGCTGCTCGCTCTCCTGCGTTTGCTGCACGTCAACAGTCCATTCGCGCGCGAGGCGTTGATATGCTGCAGCTTCCCCTTGGCCACCGTTGTTGTGCTCTTCGCAGCGCGATATAAGTCCTCCGAATCTGAAACGGCATCCATGCTCTTGTTTTCGACACTTTCTTTGGCAATTACGGTCCCAATCATCCTGTGGCTTACGCATCATTGGCCCGTGTAAACAGCAATTTTTGGGCAATTTCAACGCCTGACAAAAGGAGAAATAGTATGGCAACCGTTACCTCGACAAGCCATCCTGATGTCGTTCTTGTCGGTGGGGGGATCATGAGTGCTACGCTGGCGGTGATTCTGAAAGAACCTGATCCGAGCCTGAAGATGGAGACGGATCCAAAATGAAGGTGCCTACGGATCAGTCTTGGAATAACGACACTTGCCTTATGACCCTGGAGGAACGTGCTGACATTGTTCTCGCTGTGGCCCGAGTTCTATACGTCAACGGCCAATCTACGGACCAGGTTTTGGCTTCGGCGGAGCGCACGGGCCACACTCTCGGGTTGCGCGCTAAGATCATGCCGCGCTGGGGAGAACTGCAACTTGAGGCCCAAGACCGCGCCAACGGCACCAGACTGATCTCCGCAGTCGCGGCCGACCCCACCGGCGTGGCCATGAATCGCGTGGCTTCCGCGATGCGCACAATTGACGACCTTGCCGGCGGTCGACTTTCGCCCGCCGCCGCACCGGGGGCGATTCGCGCGGCCTCACAAGCACCTCTGGCGCCGACCTGGCTGTTCACGCTGGCAGCGGGGGCGGGGGCTGCGGCGTTAGCGGAGATTTTCGGTGTCCGGCATCTACCGGCAGTGGCTCTCATATTCGTGAGTGCGGCGGCCGGCGCCGTTCTGCGACGCGGCTTGGCTCACTACAGCGCAAACGTCTTCGTACAACCATTCGGCGCGGCCTTGCTTGCGGGCGTTATCGGGGCGTTGGCGGTTCGATACCAGTTGAGCTCCTCACTGCGCCTGGTCGCAGTCTGCCCATGCATGGTCCTGGTGCCCGGACCACCCGTCCTCAGTGGCGCGTTGGATCTCGTCAATGGCCGTATCCATCTCGGTGCCGCCCGCATAGTCTTTGCGGGGCTCGTCGTTATAGCGATCTCGACCGGGCTACTGCTCGGACTCACGCTTTTGGGTGTTTCTCTACCGGTAGATCAGGCCAGCAGAGCCGTGCCCCTGTGGCTCGATACGATCGCCGCTGGCATCGCTGTCGCCGCCTACGGCGTCTTCTTTTCCACACCGCTGCACATGCTTGCCTGGCCGGTTGCGGTCGGCATGCTGGCCCACGCTCTGAGGTGGTGGTTACTTACTGCGCTTGGTGCTAGCGCCGCAATCGGCGCCTTGGTGGCTTGTCTCGTCGTCGCGCTGATCCTCACTCCCGTCGCACGCCGTTGGCACATGCCTTTCGCGGCCATCGGCTTCGCGTCCGTCGTTTCGATGATTCCGGGCGTCTTCCTATTTAGGATGGCAAGCGGCCTCGTACAACTTGCCGATGGCTCGCACACGACGTTGGAGTTGATCAGCGCGACAATCTCCGATGGAGCGACCGCCATCGCCGTCATTTTGGCCATGAGCCTAGGTCTCATCGTTCCGAAGATGGCCATTGATCGCCTGAGCGACAGATCGATGCAGGCGAGGCTCTGAGGGGCCCGGTTTCCTTCAACACCTTTCCCGCATCCGCATCACATGGTCGGCTAACCTTCCAGGATTCTGAGCGCGTTATCCCGGAGTTACCCGATGGTGAACGCAGACTTATTCGCCTTTTCGTTCCATCCTAGAATCGTAATCGGGGCGTTTGTCCATAGGCGCAAAGGCCAAGAAGACGACGCACTTATCCTGGTGAGGACTGCTCTGTTCGGGCCAATCTTCATTGGTGCTTTTAAGTCATACCTCAATTTCGAGTGCGGAATGCTCCAGCGAGACGTTTTGGAGTGTGTGCCTGATTCCGTTGGGACCGCGTGCGGTTCCGATGCTTGCGGACACGCGTAGACAGCGCTACTTTGCATGATTCGCCCGGGACGCCACTCGGAACGGTGCAGCCTCTACCGGGGCACTCATCGAGTGAGATCACGCGCCAGGTGTACCTGCATCCGCTAACGGAGAATCGGCGTGTGGCGGCGGAGAAATTGGAAGCGCATGTATCTGGACCCGAGTCGGACCCGAATTTCAATTGGCTACAATTCGCGCTCCCAGAACGCATTGCTGCAGAAGAAGTTGTTGGTCGGGGCGCGCGGATTTGAACCGCGGACCCCCTGCGCCCAAGGCAGGTGCGCTACCAGGCTGCGCTACGCCCCGACATGATTAGCAGAATTGATTCTAAAGCACCGTCCAACTTTATTACCACCCCACTCTGAGTTGCCGCCTCGACCGTACCGTCGACAATCGGTGGAACGCGCTATAATTCCCCCCTGTATATGGCGAGTCCGCGGTATGCGTTAGTTGCGTACGTGAAAAGTCCGGTAGGAGAGTTCGTGGAGAACCTCCGACGGGAGTTGCATCCCGCATTGCCCCATCTGGCGGCTCACCTCACGATTCTCCCGCCACGACCTATACAAGGAACCGAGAACGCGGCGCTGCAGATGCTGGCCGGAATTTGCGGTCGAACTGAGCCCTTTGAAGTGACCTTGGACGGCATGGAAAGCTTTGTTCCCACTACGCCTACAGTCTATGTCCGCGTGGCTCATGACGCGTCACGCCTGCGAGAGTTGCACGACCAGTTGAATGCGCAAACGCTGGCCTTTGCGGAAGAGTGGCCCTACACGCCGCATTTGACGATCGTGAAAATGCCGACCGAATATGAGGCAAAACAGGCTTTGGAAATTGCTCGTGAACGTTGGCGACAGTATTCGGGGACCCGGCGCATCCTGCTCGACCGGCTGACTTTTGTGCGCGAGGACGCTCAGAACTGCTGGGTCGACCTGGCCCCGGTACCGCTCGGGGGCACCCTGGTTTCGCGCTAACTCGGGTTGCGCAACCCATTGGCTTGCGCACAGCCTTACCGATCGGAAAGGACTTGCTTATGCTGGAAATTCAGACCAAGCACCTGCAGCCCGGCATTGTTGTCCTGGAAATCACAGGAAGAATCACGATCGGTCGGGAGTGTAAACAACTGGAATGGGCCACCGAGAACCTGGTCCGCGAGAAACAGGAGAAAAAGGTTATCTTCGACCTGACCGGCGTGACCCACATCGACAGCACCGGGGTCGGCATCATCGTGATGTCCGCCGGCCAGATGAAGGAAGCAGGAGGAGAGCTGCGGCTGGCAGGTCCCAACAAACATGTCGAACAGGTTTTGAAACTCGCCAGTATCGACAAACTTGTTACCTGGACCCCGACCGTCGAAGAGGCCGCGGTAGCCTTTGGCGAGGCCTGACAAGGTCCGCCGAGAAAATCTTCAAAATGTAACCGTGCATTGACGGACCTACCCCACACAGGGCTGCGAGCCATTCTTAGATTTCACGCATTCAATTCACCCGTAACCACGGCCTAGTTACCTGGCCTTACGTTACCCCCGTCCGGCGAGCATGGCCCCAGGTACATTTCCCTCCCGTGCGTTGCGCGGTGCGGGTGCAGTGTAAACAATGAAGACAGGGAAGTGCGACATCCGCGCCGGCAGCCGCTTCAGGCGCGGGTTTCAGGAACGCCCCGGGGGCAATGAATGCAGATTGGGGTCTACGGCTCGGGTTTTCTAGGAACAGTCATTTCGGCGTGTCTGGCAGATTTTGGCACTCCAGTTTCCTGCTGTCATCCCGACCGGTCCCGCATGGTCGAGATGGCGCAGGGCAATGTCCCGTTTTTTGAAAAGAATCTGAAGGAGATCATCCGGCGAAATGTGCGCGCCGGGCGGCTGGCTTACTCTACCGATATCGAATCTTTTGCGCGCAAGGCGCAAGTCATTTTTCTGGCGGAAGATGGCGCAAAGGGCCTGACTGACGTGGTGATGCGTATCGCGCGCCTGGCCCCTAAGCCACCAATCTTGACGATTGTCACCCCCGTCGCTGTGGGCACGGCATCCGCTTTAGAGAAGAGCCTGAAAGATGCAGGCCTGCAAGGAACCATCGTCTCCCAGCCCATGTTTTTCACCGACGGTTGCGCCGTGGAGGATTTCAACTGGCCGGACCGCCTGATTCTGGGATCCACTTCCAACGAAGCGGTGCACATCCTCAAACAGATTTTCCATCCGCTGGTGATGCGCGGAGTTCCGGTGATCGTGACCAATCAGGCCACGGCCGAACTGGTGCGGGAATCGGCTACGGCGTTCGTAGCCACCAAGATTTCTTTCATCAATGAAGTGGCAGCGCTATGCGAGCGCGTGGGCGCGGACGCCGTAAACCTGGCGCTGGCCTTGGGTCTCGATAAGAAAATCGCTCCCCGCTGCCTGCAGCCTGGCGCCGGCATGGGCGGCGTCTTTGCCGAGTCTGACATGGATTCACTGGCGCAGTTGGCTCTGGCCAATGGCGTTCCGCTGAAAGTGTTGAGCGCCGCTCGCGATGTCAACCATACGCTGGCAGATCGCCTGGTCGAAAAGATCGCGGCGACTTTGAATTCAGTTGAGAACAAAGACGTGGGAATTCTCGGCCTGGCCTTCAAGCCGAATACGAATTCCGTGGCAGGATCCTCCGCCATACGCTTGGCCGAAACCTTGGTCGCGAAGGGTGCGCGCGTGCGAGCTTACGATCCAGTGGCTCTTTCCGATGCCAAGACCCGGTTGAATGGATCGGTGCGCTACTGCGAATCAGCCTACGCAGCTGCGGAAGGCATGGATGCTCTCGTTGTCGGCACCGGCTGGCCTGAATTCCGCGCCCTCGATTTTGACCGCATCAAGCACCTGCTCAAGAACCCCATCATCGTGGACACGAAGAATCTGTTGGATTCTACCCGGCTGCGCGCCATGGGGTTTGAATACGTGGGCGTGGGCAGGGGATGAGCTCTTCCGGCACGCAATTCGAGAGCACATCCTCGTACTCTCGTTTTTCTCTTCTCCTCTCTGGAATTCTCGATAGCTTTTCTTTTGCCCTGTTCTATTTGTCCTTCTCATCTCTCACCCATGTGCTCCATGCCATTTGGTACCGTCTCGTGGCTGAAGACTGATCAGCTATCCAAGGGAAGGAAACCGATGCGTCCTAAGGGGACCTTTCTGACATCCGCCAACCGCAGTTGCTATAATCAGCAAGGCGGTGGGAATAGCTCAACTGGCAGAGCACCGGACTGTGGCTCCGACGGTTGCGGGTTCGATTCCCGTTTCCCACCCCAGAAATTCCCTCCCTCCCTTAGCACCAACTCGCGATAGAATGCTGAATTCAACGGCAAGCGCAAGCGGATGAAACGGATTTTCCATCCATTTCGAAGAGCTTCGGGACAACTGGGCCCGCTCGAGCAACGCATGCTGGAGGCATTGTGGGCGCGAGGCAACGCCACCGTCCGTGAGTTGGTCGAAGACCTTTGCCAGGACCTCGCCTATACCACCGTGATGACTACGCTCGATCGGCTTTTCAAGAAGGGTCTCCTGAAGCGGACGGAGGAAGGGCGAGCATTCCGCTACGCTGCGCGCCTTAGCAGCGAGGAGTTGCATCTCGAAGCTGCGGGCCACGCCTTCCAGCAATTACTGGATGTGAGTCCAGCCTCCTCGTTGCCATTGTCCTTTCTGGTGGAGATTCTGAGCGAACGGGATACGCAATTACTCGATAATTTGGGAAAGCTGGTGGAACGCAAGCGCCGCGAGCTGGCGCAACGGCAAGCGGGCCGGAAGGAGAGAGAGTAATGTTCGCGGTGCGCGGCTTGGCTGTTTGTTTTTCCGTCTTCTTCATCCTATATAGCGCTCTCTCCCTCGCAGTTTGCCTCGCATGGAGGCGAGTGTGGGTGTACGGCCGGCAGTGTTCTGCCAGACGCTGCGCCGATCTGCTGTTCGCTCTTCGCCTCGTTCCTTTTGTCGTGGCCACCGGTGTGACTGCGGTCCTGGCGGTGCCCTCGTTCCTGTTGCTCGAACCTCGCGCGGTTGAGGAACCCATAGGCATTGTGCCTCTCGTCTTGGGTCTCTGCGGAATTGTTCTGATGCTGGCGGGGATATGGAATGCCACAAAGGCATTGATCCGGGCCTCAAGAACCGTCGCACGCTGGTCGAGCGAAGCGAGTGTCATTGATTACGGCCCCGCCGATTCGGGCAAGTCACTTTCGGTGCTGCGCACTCCGGCACCTGCGCCCCCGCTGACCGTGGCGGGCATTCTGCGGCCTACGGTTTGGTTATCCGGCGCCGCGGAGTTTGTATTGACCGAGCGGGAACTAGACGGCGCGTTGCGCCACGAAGTTGCACACATCCGGCGGCGCGACAACCTGAGAAAGCTGCTGCTGTGCCTGACGCCCGTCCCCGGAATAGCGCAGCTTGAAAGGGCCTGGCGCGAAGCGACTGAAATGGCCGCCGACGATGCCGCAGTCTCAAACGTCTCCGAGGCTTTGGACTTGGCTGCGGCTGTAATCAAGCTCTCGCGGCTGGCTCCGTTGGAACTCCCCGCCGAACTGACAACGGCTTTGGTTCACAGTCCGGCAGAGTCCGTGAACGCGCGCGTGGAGCGCTTAATTTCCTGGACGCAACGCCGGCAGAATCCGACGAATGAATATTCGGTCGCCTGCGCGCTGTGCGCAACCACACTGATGCTGGCCGCTATGGCCGTAACTTACAGCCAACTTCTCGTACAGGTACACGCGGCCACCGAGTGGCTGGTGCGGTAAAGCAGAGTGCGCGCATTCGAACGCTTTGCTTAAACCGACATCTTAGAACGTGAACCGCACGCCCAACTGCGCTGCGAACGGAATGCCCACCGTGGTGCCGGGGCCGAAGAAATCTCCTAACGCGCCCTCGGGGATCTCCAACTGCTTCAGGTTGGTGATGGGCGCGGTTTGGGAGCAAGCCGCATTGGTGCAGATACTGGTCACATTGGTGATGCCTTCGGCATTTGGCACCATCTGGGCCGCGGGAACCGGAAGCTGGACGACGTTGACGGCGAAGTTTGCCCCCGGATTATTGCGGTTGAAAAGATTGAAGAATTCGATGAACGGGTCGATCTGCCAGCGCTCCTTGATTTTGAAAGGACGCGTCACGCGCAGGTCTGACTGGATGTAAGGCGTGCCACGGAATTCGTCGAGGCTGGTGTACGCTCCATTTACATAGATGCGGCCTGTGTTGTCTGCGTTCGTGATCGTGATAGGACGGGCACTCTCGACCTGGCTGACTGTGCTCAACTCGAATCCGCCGGGAAGGTGCACCGTCCCGGCCAGCACGAAGCGATGGCGAACATCCTCGCCAGACGGGCCGTAGTCGCCCTGCCCGAAAGCATTCAGGAATCCGGCATTCGGCTGGCCAGGTTGTTGTTTGCAGACGCCATCCACATAATCAAACAGCTCGCCCAGCAAGCATCCCCAGGTCTGCGCCTTGGAGAGTTGGTAGTTTGCGACGAGATTAAAGCGGCGCGCATTTCCTTGCAGATGCAGCATCAGCCCGTTGTAACTGGAACGGTTGTCCGACTCGAACACATTCACATTCGGCACTACGCCCGTCTGATCGGTGGCGTAGTTCGGGTCCTCCGTGGAAATGAGCGGAGTGAATAGGTTCGTGCCCCTGCTGTAGGGGAAGGCGCGGTATCCGTGACTACCCTGCTCGTGTACATAGTCAGCGCTCATCAACCAATGTTGGTTGAAAGCATGCTGCAAGCCGCCAGTAGTATGAATGGCATAGGGCGTTTTGTAAGGGGAGCCGACCAGATTACCAGTGGCTCCGCTGCCGCCACTCAGGCAGCCGGACCCGGTGAGAGCATAAGTGCCTGGGCCACCAGTGAGGCTGCAAGTTCCAGTGGTGTAGTTCGAGTTGTTGACGCCCTGGAATGCAGTCGCCCATCCGTTCTGTGCGAGATCGTCGTAGTAGATGCCGAAGCCGGCGCGAATTACGGTCTTCCCGCTTTTGCCGGGAGAGTAAGCGACCCCAAGGCGAGGCGCAATCTGCTTGCGATAGTCGCTCGGTAAGCCGGGAACAATCGGAATCTGCAACGCCTGCAGCGTCACGTACGCGGCGTTATCCGCTTCGCTTCGGCCGGAGCCCTGGAATAGTCCCCATGTCGTCTGATAACGCAAGCCGTAGTTGAACGTAAGCTGGTGTGAAACTCGCCAGGAGTCCTCGGCATAGAGTCCGAGACGCTGAACGTCCTGCGAAAACGCGCCGTTGCTGGCAGGAGCGTAAGTGCAGGTTGAGCCGTCAGAAGCGGCAATGCCTAAACACTGTGGGGCGAATGTCCCGAACACTCCCGGGTTCTGCACGTAGTAGGTCGGATCATTCGCGTACTTTGCAAGAGTCTCTGCGGTGGAGGCAAACGCCCCGCTGAGCACCGGTTCATGAATGAAGTCGACTCCGAACTTGAGCGCATGGTCACGCACAACATGGCTCAGATCGTAGCGGAATTGGTATTTTTCCTGATTGCGCAGGTCGGGGAACAGAGTAATCGGAGTAGCGAATTGGTTATCGCCGAAGGTTTCGAAACCGGAGATGGTCAGCGCTGTGGAACTGAAGGGGAAGGCAAGCGCGAAGCCCAGATCTGAGTTCCGAGTCTGCGTGACGTGCAACAAGCTGGCATCGAGAACCAGATTGCCAAGCCAGGTTGGACTGAAGGTATAGGTGTTGCTGAGCGCCACGTTCCAGTAATTGTTATGCGTGGTCAGCCCAGTCGATGGCAACGTGCCCTGCTCGACCAGGGCGTCGTGCGTGAGGTAGCTGTCTTCCGATATGCGCAAGAACCAATTCGATTGCGACGATTGCGCCCAGTCAAAGCGCATCGAACCGAGGTAGTCGCGAAAGGGAATGGGAACAGTTGCGGGAACGGCGATCGAAGGAACGCCGGTGATCAATGCCTCTGATGCCAATTGCGCCAGCGCGTCAAATTGCGTAATGCTGGCCGGGCTGTAGGCGATGCTGGCGTCTTCATGCACGCCTTCGAATGAAGTGAAGAACCAGACCTTGTTCTTCGCGAGGGGACCGCCGAACGTTCCCACATAGTTCTGGCGGGAGAACGGCTGCTTCGGATTCGGGGCCGGGTTCTCGATGGGAAAGCGTGCATTCAGTGCGGCCTGCCGGTCATAGAACACCCCGCTCCCATGCCATTCATTGGTCCCGCGCTTGGTGGTAATCACGACCGAACCCGCCGTGGTCCAACCCGTGTCGGCGTCTTCGTTCGATGTGCGCATGGCAAATTCCTGAATGCCATCCGGCGAGAAATTTTGCAGGAAGCCGCCGATCCAGTCGTCGGAGTTCTCCGCCCCATCGACCGATAGCTCGTTGTTCAATCCGGAACTTCCACCGGTCGAAACCGCGGTAATGCGCGCCTTCGTGGGATCGGAGGGCTCGACGGGTTCTGTTCCTGGCACGAGATAAGCAATATTGGCGAAACTCCGCGCCGGAAGCGGCAGAGTTTCCAGGTCCTGGCTGCCAACCACCCCTCCGCGTACCGCGCTCGATGTGTCAATCACTTCCGTCGTGATCGAGGAAGAATCTCCTCGTATGTTGACGGTTTCCGAGGCCGCCGCGGGTTTCATCGTGACGCTAATATCCCGAACCGTGGCCACCGCAACCACGACCTCCGCCCGAGCCGGAGCGAAGCCAGCGGCACTCACAGTGACGTGGTAGTTACCGGGGAGAAGGTCATCAATTCGAAACTCACCTCGATCCTCGCTGGTAGCCTCACGTTTCACGGATAATCCCGACAATTGCGCGACGATCTTGGCGGACACAACCCGGGCGCCACCGGCATCCTGCACCGTGCCGCGCAACGATCCGCGCGGGTTCTGGGCATGGAGGCTGGCTGTAAGCAGGATGCTGAATAGAGTTGACGCCAACGCGCTCTGCCGCAGATCTATCTTCATGTTTCCGGGACAGAACCGAGACTAGCCCGGAGCGCGAGATACTACCAGAGATCGTTGGGAAGCTGGGCGGTCGTGCCAAGACGAATCCGAGCGCCGCTACAGCTTGCGGTCCCAGCAAAAATGGAAAACATCCGTATGCTTAATTTTCGATGCAAAGTATCGTGATTTTGCGGCCCAGCGATCGCCCTTCCGGTGTTTCAATGAACGTAGATGATTAAGATTTAAGGAGGTTCCCTATGAAATCAGAATGTCCTACTCCACCGATGTCGCCCTACTCTGCAGAAGAGTTGAAGGCTCCTTCATCTCGCCTGCTCGATGAGAAAATCTCTGACGATTCCGGCACCGAGGCGAAGGTCGATAGTGCATTCGCTCCCGCTGGATTGAAGAATCCATTCTGGAAGTAGTAACGCGCTCGCTAGCGCAAAATCGGCAGGCAGAGGCATGGACGGAGAGCGAACGCCAGCGCAGACATTTCCTGCAGTGCAGGATGGAGTTGGGCGTCGCGGCAAGGTTCCAGCGTGATCACGAATGGCAGCGCGGCCTTGTCGAAGCCCGGCTTCTGCAGCACCGCGTCAATGTTCAGTTGATGCGCTGAGAGGATCGCCGCCAGTCCCGCAATAATCCCTGGTTGGTCTTTCACCACAAAGCGCAGGTACCAAGGCGTCTCAAAATCACAACTCACTTTCGGCGAGGTCAACTGCAGCGGACGCTGTGCACGCGGTCCCGCCGAAAGATTTTCCGCGACAAACTTTAGGTCCGAAACTACAGCAACAGCCGTAGGATTTCCCCCCGCGCCTGCGCCCAGAAAAGCTACGTCGCCGCCGTATTCTCCCGAAGTCAAAACCAGATTCAAATTCCGCTGCACGCGTCCGAACGGCGAAGATGCTGGAACCAGGCTGGGACCAACCTCTGCAAATAGCGTGGTTTCTTTCAGGTCGGCGCGCGAAATTTGCCGAATGGTGCAGCCCAACTCGGCGGCATAATCGAAATCGATCGCGTCGATACCACGAATCGTGCGAGCCCGAATATCCTGCGGAGAAACCCGGACTTGCAACCCAGCCAATGCCAGGATGGAAAGTTTGGCGCGAGCATCCCCGCCATCGAGATCTTCGCTCGCGTCTGCTTCCGCATAACCACGCGCCTGTGCCTCTTCAAGTGCCTCGCTAAAGGGGATGCGATCGGTCTCAATCCGGCTGAGAATGTAGTTGCACGTCCCGTTCAGAATGCCCGCGACGCCGTGCAGTCGGTCGCCGCTCAACCCAGTTCGCAGGGCTGGAAGCACCGGGACGCCGCCGGCGACGGATGCCCCGAACTCGAGCTGGCTGCCGTTCGCGCTCGCCAGCTGCAGCAAGTCCGGACCATGCCGGGCGATGAGCTGCTTATTTGCCGTAACCACCGACTTGCCCGCTTTCAGAGCGCTTCGCACCAGTTCTTCCGCCGGCGTCAACCCGCCGATCAGCTCCACGATAATGTCAGCGTCGGAGTCGAGAATCGCATGGAAATCTTCGGTCCAGACCACATCACTCGGCACCCAAGACTGCTTCTTTCGCTCGATGTTCCGATTGCAGATGTGAGTAAGGCGGAGTGAGCCATCGCCGCGCTCACACAGAATTTTGGCGACAGCGCTGCCAACGGTTCCGAAGCCTACGAGTGCGATGCGCGGCGCAGATGCTTCCGCCTCGGAAAAAGCAATGCGGCCCGACGGCCTGTCTGAAGGAGTTTTATGCAAGGCTATTCTCAAAAGTAGAAGATCATGTCCATAATACGTGTGACTTGTGTTGGCACGAAGCAGAAAGCAATATCAGTGCCGAATCCACGAGAAAGAAACGGTCAGCCTCAGGCGCAGCACGATGGCATGGCCGGTCAGGCGGCTTGCCAGGCAGAATCAGCATCAAAGTTGGTAATATAATGCGATCCCGCCGCAAATAAGGCAATGCCTTCCTGCGAGGAATCACAGCGGAACCTTTTTCAATGGCGCCTTTCCATGCCGAGCGCTACGGTCCGCCACCACGCCCGGTTCGGGGAGGAGAATGGATGATTGGAAAGTTCGCGAGTGTGCTGTCGCTGCTGATTCTTACAATTCTGCTGGGAGGACAAGGATTCGCCCAGGCGACGCCGTCCGGACAGTCTCCCTCACCCGCAGCCCCCGCTCCGCAAGAACCCGCCGCCCAGCAACCCGCCGCCCAGCAACCCGCCAGCGATCAAGAGCCCGCTGAGGAAGAATCCAGTTCGCGACGAAAGGCCAAGCCCCGCGACTACAAGAACTGGAGCTATAACGTCGGTCTCGGCGCGAATTTGGATAGCGGCACGACTCGCACATTCGTCAGGGAGGGAGGCGGGGTCGCCACGGCTGGCGTAGCTCGCAATGCGAACAAATACTTTGGCCTTCGCGCAGACTTTATTTTTGCCGATCTTCCGCTGCGCGATTCCACTCTGCAATTGGCGCAGGCCGGAAGCGCCTACAGTTATCTTTTCGCTCTTACGCTGGACCCCGTCATCAACATCCCTGTGACCAAGCTCTACGGCGGGTATGTCCTCTTCGGGCCCGGCTACTATCATCGCTTCGGCGCCTTGAGTTCTGACACGGCTGTTCCCGGTTCGGCATGCAATGCGTTCTACGAATGGTGGGTCGGCACGTGCCCGAACGTCAGCCTCCCGCTCAGTGGCAACTTCGTCAATTCCAGCCAGAATCACTTTGGATACAACTTTGGCGGGGGAATTACGCGCAAGATGCCCAGTGGCGTGGAGATCTACGCCGAGTACCGCCTCACACACGGATCGGGGAACGGCACCACGACCGACGTACGTCCGATCACGATTGGTGTGCGCTGGTAGGACGCCCGGTTTACTCTATGAACCTCTCTACCACCTGTGTTGATGATTATGTTTCTTACTGAGGCCGCTACTCGGGATTCGTGCGGTAGCTCCAAAGATTGCCAGCACGCTGCTGCAACTGAGTGAAGGAGCCCGCCGTTACTGGCTGCGAGACGGCGGCATCGGAGTTCGCTTCCAGCAGCGCTGCTTCAATGATGGGATGTGCAGGCGCCAGCGAGCAGACAGGATCGGTCGCAGTCGCGTCACCGGTGAGCAACAGCGCCTGGCAGCGGCATCCACCAAAATCCTCCGACCGCCGATCGCAACTCCGGCACGGCTCCGGCATCCATGCTTCTCCCCGAAAGCGCTGAAATGACGACGACTCCTGCCAGATCGATTCCAGGCTCTTCTCCCGCACATTTTCAAACTCAAGGCCAGGAATCACCTCCGCGGCGTGGCAGGGAAGAACCTTGCCGGATGGTTGGATGAGCATCAATCTACGTCCCCATCCGCCCATGCAGGCCTTGGGAAAGCGCGCGTAGTAATCGGGTACCACCGAATCGATGCGGATGCGTCCCGCAAGGCGCTTCTCGGCAGCCGTCACGATTTCCACCGCTTTCTCCAACTGCGCCCGAGTAGGAATCAGCGCGGCACGGTTCTTCAACGCCCAGCCGTAGTACTGCGTGTGCGCGATTTCCATGCGCTCAGGCGCAAGCTGCTCGATGAAAGCGATCATCTCCTCAAGGTGATCGATGTTTTGCCGGTGAATGACAAGATTCACAGTAAACGCAATTTTGTGCTGCCGGACCATGCGCGACAATTCAATCTTGTGCGCGTGCGCCTTGGCTCCTGCAATCCAGTTTGCCGCCTCTTCGCGCGAATCCTGAAAGCTGATCTGGATGTGATCGAGTCCGGCCTCAACCAGCCCCTGCAGCCGTGTTTCGGCGAGCCCAATGCCAGAGGTGATGAGGTTGGTGTAGAGACCTGCCGCGCGCGCACCCGCGATGAGTTCCGTGAGATCCGCACGCGCGAGAGGTTCGCCGCCGGTGAAGTGAGCATGCAACATTCCCAACTTTCCGGCCTGCTGAAAAACGTCTATCCACTCACGAGTGGATAGCTCCGAACTCACCGCGGCCAATTCCAGAGGGTTCGAGCAGTAGACGCAGTGCAGCGGGCAACGATGCGTAACTTCGGCGATGAGGGCCAGCGGATTGGGAATCATGTGTGATGCTGAATCATTCAATAGTCGACAATCCGCTTGTGCCGCAGTTGCTCGAGAAATTGGCAGATGTCTGCGCGAATCTTCACCGGATCGGCGACGCTGAACTGAGCTTGCAATTCTGCGATGATCTGGGCGAAGGTGCGCTGGCCGTCACAGCGCTCCAATATTTGCAGGCCCGTGTCCCGCAGGCGAAGCGCGCCTTCAGGATACAGAATCACGCGCTCCCGTTCGGCTCCGGTCTTATTCTCCGCCCCCCAGCGGCAGCCGGTCGCCAGGCGCGGCTGGCTGGAATCCTCCGGAGGCGCCACGCTAGCTGCCCTCGATGCGGAACGCGCCGGGCGGCGGCCATCCCGGCTGCACGTAGGCAAAGTAGAGCGCATCGAGCTGCGCCCATAGAATGTCGCACTTGTCGCGCAACGCCTGGAGCGCCAACTCCTGCTCGGCTCGCGTCTTCGCGTTGTCGGACACATAGTTCACGGCGAACTGCGAATCTTCCGGTGCTTGATACAGCCTGGCCTCGAAGTAATCCAGACCTCCCGCCAGCCACGGATAATGTTGCCGCAATTTGTCTACGCGCAAGGTGATCAGCTTGGGAGAAAACAATTCCGTCAGCGAAGAAGCGACCGCTTCCAGCAGAGAGCGGCTGCGAACGATATTCAGATATTCATTCACCGCAAAGCGCGTTGCCGGAAGAATCCCCTTCCCCGCGCGAACCTGCGCAGCATCAAGACCCGTGGCCTCCGCCAACTTTATCCAGCGCTTGATGCCGCCTTCGCTGGTAGCGTCGCCATCGTGGTCAACTACGCGCTTGCGCCAGGCCCTTCGAAAGACCGGGTCCGGACCGCGCGACAGGATAATCGAATCCTTAATCGGGATGATGCTCTGATAGTAATAGCGGTTTAGCGCCCAGGCCTGCAATTGTCCACGGCTCAGCTTGCCTTCGTGCATCAACAAATGAAAAGGGTGCTTGTGATGGTAGCGCTGCTCGCCCGTGGCGTGTAATTGCGCGCGCAACTCCTCAGGCGAAAGCAGGGGGGTGGATTGTGATACGGTTTCGTTTTCTACAGGTTGAACTGCCATCCATCCTCCGCGATCTCCCACCCCGCACTCCGCACCTGGCGATGTTGAGGACTCGCCTCATCCAGCATGGGGTTCGTATTGTTAATGTGTAGAAATATTTTACGCGGGCAGCGCACTCCCGCCAACTTCACTAGAGTGCTTTCGACGGGAACATGTCCCATCTGCAGCGCGGTCTGTCCGCTGCCCTGCACGCGAATCAGTTCGTCGTCGCTCCAGAATGTTCCATCGAAAAGGAGGACGTCGCATCGATCAAGTTGCTCGAGCAGCGCATCATCGATTTGAGGGACGGCCGGCATGTAGGCTAAGCGTAGGCTGGAATGCGAATCTTTGCTCCTCGACTCCTCGTTGTCAGAGTCAAGAATGAAACCTAGCGAGGCTTCGCCGGCCGCGAGCCGTTCTCGTCGCTCAGCCGCGACATAGGCTGGATAATGCGTGCTCAACGACCACGCACAGCAACGCAGACCGGACTCCTCGTCTTCAGCATTGCACAGATAAAATTCTTTTCCAGTTGCAAAGTCGGTCCACACGATCTGGTTCGTGACGCGCTGTAGCATGGCGAACATCGAGTTATCCTCACGAAGAATGCGGCGAACGGAAGCCGTGGCATGGACGCGCAGCGGTTGAAGTTCCCGCAGCAGGAGCAGACCGAGTACGTGGTCCAGATCCGCGTTCGCCAGCGCTACGCCCGCAATCGGCGACTGACGCAAACCCTCGTGCGGATGCAACTCGGGCGTGGCTTCAATTTGCGTTCGTAAATCCGGAGATGCACCGAGCAGAAACCAGGAACGACCATCTTGCGAAACCGCAACCTGCGTCTGGCTGCGCGGTTTTCCGGAGAAGGTGCCAGCCCTGACACGGCGACAGTTCGCACAAGCGCAATTCCATTGCGGAAACGCTCCCCCGGCCGCTGAACCCAGAATCTTTACTTCCATCTCTGCGAGTTTACAGCCTTGCGGCATTGCGGGAAGTAATTGCGCGAGAACCTGCGGCCGATTCTTCCGCTCGTTGCGAAGCCCCTTCCCCACCAGGGAACTCGGATGACGGAACTTGCAACCTTTTCACAAACTGGTTGTACTGAGAATGAAATTCTCTGTAACATTGGGTAGACTTTGTGCCCGCGCTACCTTTTATACTTGCGTTCACACCGGTCCAGCCGCATACTGCACAAGACCCGCGCGATGCGGGGGTCGCCCTCCTCCACCCTCCCCTTTTTATATTCCTGGCTGGCGTTCCGAGCGGTGACCGTCTCCACCTTCGCTTTGAGAGCACACGGCTGAGGGATCGCGGCGTATCACGCGAGAATGAGGCCGGGCCGAAACCGCAAAAAGAATCAAAATCATGAGCCCAACACAGGCTAGAGCAATGCCCAATGCCACGCGATGTACCCGCCGTTGTTCAGGAGAGACTATAAGTTGACTCTTAAAATCAGGTCCCACTTCGCTCAACGACGCACTTAAACTCGGAACCGTTTTCTTGTATACGGCCCACAGCATCAACTGCAGCGCGACCAGGACCAGCCAGAAAAATAAAGAGATCCCAATCACAATCGCCAATCTATGGTGCGGGGGAGTCATTCCAGCGTAATCGTCCAGGATTACAACCGGAACAAAACTGCTGGGAAGTGTCATCCACGAAAGCAGCGTTGAGGCGCTGCGATACATCTTGACGAAGGCTCTTATCTTTTCTTCATCGGATTTCGAATCAACGAAGTAGCACTTCCCCTTGAGAGTAAAAGGAATAAAGACCAGCCGTCCGCCCTGATCCCTCCTGAAGTGGGATTCGACGCCGCCGTCCATCAGTCTGGAGAACAAAGAGCTCATAGCTCTTACCCTTGACCCACGGCTGCCGCGCAGCGCTTCGGATCGAAATCCCAAAGCGTGACATCGGTCGATAAATTCTCGACTCCTACTTCGCCAGCCATTTCGGTGCCCGGCTTGCCGCACCACACGATGCGAAATTGAGCCTTTGTTCCTTCATACAACACGTCGACCACGTCTCCCGGCTTCAGCCGAGCGTCCACGCATTGCAGAGTCGCGCCTCGGCCACTGATCGTGCGCAGGCTCGCAGGCTGCATGAACGGGCGGGAATTGCTGTCCATGCCCCATATTTGTACGGGAAGGTCCACGAACACACGCGACTGCTGGCGCCTGTCCATTGCAATCTCCTTGGCTCAAAGCGAGTTCAGGGGATGGTAGGCGGGGTTGACGAGCAAACAAAGGTAACTGCAGTCACAGGCGAGGCTATGCCGAAAGTTTGATTACCAGTGGTGTGACGCGACACTGGGAACGCTTAGTCCAGGTCTCCAAGCGAGCAGGCGCCCGGTCCGCGAGGATCACCGCAGGATCCGCAACCACCCGTGGGAGCAGGCGCGCCAGATGAGCCTTTCGCGGATACGGCGAAGACGCTCAGCTGTGGAGTCAGCTTCACACTTTGGCATTTGGGACATTTCGCTTTGTCGCTGCCAAACACCAGGGTCTCAAACTCGTGCTGACATTGCTGGCAGACATATTCAAAAATCGGCATCTCGATCACTCCCGTGCAGCGGACTTCTGCTATTAGAATCAATTCGTGCGAACTTGGCAAACTGGAACGATGACGCTTGCCATTTTCATCTGCGCAAGTGTGAGGACGGCTTGATCGCGAAGCCGCCAGTTGCCGCCCAGCGCACTTTTCGTCCGCACCGCTGGTTGCGCGGCGGACACATCCAGACTCTCGCCGCATTTTTTCTCTCGCGTCACGTCGGGCTTCCCATCTCGGAAAAGCGCCTGATCGAAGTGGAGCCTGGCGTTCCCGTGCTCTGCCACTGTCACTGGCAGACGGATCGAAACGCGCTGACGCTGATCGTGGTACACGGTTTGGAGGGATCGAGCGAATCGCAATACATGTTAGGAATCGCTCGCAGCGGGTTAGCCGCGGGGATGAACGTTGTTCGAATGAACCAGCGCAACTGCGGGGGCATGGACCATTGCGCGCCCACGCTTTACAACTCCAGCCGTTCCGCGGACGTGGCTGCCGTAGCCCGGAACCTGATCGAACACGATCGAATTCCTGGTTTCGTGCTCATCGGGTTTTCCATGGGCGGTAATCTGGTTCTAAAACTGGCCGGGGAGTGGGGAAGCGACAGCCCCCCGGAATTCCGTGGAGTGGCGGCTGTGTGTCCGGCAATAAATTTGGCGGCCGGGGCCGACGCATTGCATGAGCCCGCCAACCGGATTTACGAATACTATTTTCTACTGCAACTGTTCCGGCGCTTTCGCCGTAAGGTTCGCCTGTTTCCCACGACGTTCGATGCGGCGCGCCTGCGCGGAGTGAAGACCTTGAGAGAATTCGACGATCGCGTAACCGCCTTTTACTGTGGCTTCACAGGAGCGGACGACTACTACGCGCGGGCCGCTGCCGCCAACGTCATCGACCGCATCGCGCGTCCCGCGCTGGTGATCCACGCGGCCAATGATCCCTTCGTCCGAATTCTGCCGGAAACTCGCCAGGCGCTCCTCGCCAATCGCAATATCACCTACGTCGAAACTGAGGATGGAGGTCACTGCGCGTTTGTCGGCCAGGGTGACGGCGATTCGACCTACGATGGCCGCTGGGCGGAGCGCGAAGTCGTGGAATTCGCCAAGCAGTTCCAGTAGCCAGTTTCAGCCCGAGTGCGTGCTCCTCGGACCACTTTATTGCGCCGTTGCTGGGCGCCGGAACCAAGCTAGAACTTCCGCCCCTCGCCCCTTCAGCCGCGTCCGCAGGAAGGCGAGGAGAAGCATCGCAAGGAAAATAACCAGCAAGCCGAAAGACGCCGTCCTGATGGTCTGGCTGTGCTTAGGCAGAATCGATAATCGTCCGTATACGAATTCGATGTGTACCCAGTAGACGAGCAGGGAAGCCTGACCCAGCTGAATCAGAGGGCTGAATCCCCCGCCTCCTGCACCCCAACGGCACCAGCCAAAGCTTGCCCCCAAAATTACCAGCAGCATTCCGACGCGCATCAGAAAAAAATTCGGGCTCGTATGCCAGAAATCGTAGGCCGCGTATATCTGACGAGGCTGTGCATCGAGCCAGTGGGCAATCTCCACCAGTACAACACCTGCGACCGCAGCCAAAGAAAAGATCATTGCCTCGCGCCTGCGCGCCCATTGGCTCTGCAAGACAAGTCCGGCAGCCAGTCCGGCGAAGGCGAATGCACTCCAGGGAAACATCGGGAACAGCCAGGCCTGCGGTGTGCCCAGATTGTGGACGCCGTCAAAATAAGACTCCAGCGGCCACGGCAGCCAACGCGGACGCCATGTCGTCCACATAAGAGGGGTGAGCAAGGAAATCAGCAACGCCGTTGCTGCCGACGCGAAAACCAGCGCAAGCCTCGCCCGCTCCCCGCGGTGAATCGAAAGCACCAGCCAGCAGAACAGTCCCATCAGCATCATCGAGAGGCCAATGGTGTTGAGGATATCCACGCGCAGCAAGTCGCTAAGCGGTGCCCAGCCCCAGGCAATCAAATATTCCTGCACTCGAAAGAGCAAGCCGAATGCAAATATCTCCGCTCCACGTCGAATCGTTATGCGGGCAATCTGCGCGGGCCGCAGATTGTTCTTCCACAGCTTCTCGGTCACCAGCGCAAACGAAATTCCCGCCAAAAACAGAAACAGCGGAGCCGGAAATGTTCCTCCCAGTTGCGAGTACATGAAGAACTTGCTCTGCCGCGCGTTCGCGCTCAGCCATGAGTCGTAGCAATGGGTCTGGAACATCAGGATACACGCCAAACCACGCATCCAGTCGATGTACGCTAATCGGGATGAATTCGCCGCAGCCATGCTTCCTGCCCAAGCTCAACGTGGCAGTATACGGCACGACGAATAGAATCAAGGAGACTGCAGGCCCTTAACGGATGAATCGCGAGGTGTGCGTTCCAGTTCAAACATCCGGCTCACTCTGTGGATTCAATCTGCACCAGGGGAGTGCGAGGCCCGGAGGAGCGTGCTCCCGGCTGCCAGCGATCCGGAGGCCGCTCGCGACTGCGCAGCCGGTTCACCGCCGACCCGATACTCAATGAAGCATTCACCAGATGCCCGACACGGAGGGGTCCGGCAATTCTTTCGTTCTGAATCCAATGAAGCGCGCTGCTGATGCTGCAGCCGCATTGGCTGCAATCCGGATTTCCCCCGAAGACGCAAGGTTCCACACGGCTTTCCAGATCGGCGGAGTAATTCACCGACATTTTCGAAAACACGCAACTCTGCGGATTCGACGGCGGGCTCACAAAGGCGCGAGCCATGCCCTCGGGAATCAGCAGCTTCGGATACTTTGCCCCTAATGGCGGCAATTCGCGCGCCACGCGTTCGCGCTCCTCCGGAGACAATCGCTCCGCACTTTCTTCGTCCATCTGTGGGCTGTAAAGGCTGATCCAGATGTGATCGACCTCAGGCCGAGCGTTCCAGAATGCGGCGTATTCCTCAAGATAGCCGGAGCGCTCGAGCATCGGCCGCGTGATTACCCAGTGAACATTAATCTTCCGCCCTGCAATATTCGTCAAGATGCGTTCATAAGTTGCCGGCTGCCGCCGGATGTCGTGATGCTCCGGCAGTCCGTCCACCGAAACTGCGACGCGCATGCGAGGAATCTCCATCCACTGCGCAGGAATTGGAATCACTCCGCTGGTCACGACCATACTGAAGATTCCCATCTCGCTGAGCGCGGGAAGAATGCGATCCAATTCACGATGACGCATCATGGGCTCCCCGCCCACCAGAGAAACATGCATGGGACGGTGCCGGCGCACTAGATCAAGAACTCCGCCGACGAGCGCGTCTCCGCGAAAATCGCGAAGCTCACGCAGCGTGAGTCCGCCGCCCAGGTGGCTTTCGCCGTAGGCGTAACATCCCGGACAGCTCAATGGACATTCGCGCGTGATCTCAATGGAGAGCAGCGGAACGCTGCCGCTCAAAACTCGCCATCCTGCACGGGCAAGATCGCGGGGAGTAAGACTGGGACGGGGCTCAACAGACTGCATTAAGCATTAGATGCATGCCGGGTCCTTTTGGCTACACCGTCCCGTCCACGAGGCAAGAAAACTTAGAGAGCTGTGTGCCGAAACTAGGAAGAGTCGATAATCCAGCAGATTATGATAGATTTTTTCCAGGGGCGCGTAGCTCAAACGGATAGAGCACCGGATTTCTAATCCGGTGGTTGCAGGTTCGATTCCTGCCGCGCCTACCATAAACCAGTGACCAGTGAGCAGTTGTCACCTACGTATTCCTCGCCGCCATGCTTTGATTGACTGTCCACTGGCCACTGCCCACTAACCACTGCTTTTCCGGTGTTCACATTCCGCGGTATTCAGGCAGGAGTCGGCCAGCATCAGGCGCTGCACCGGCTTGCCTCCGATGATGTGCGATTCGACGATCTCATCGACATCGGCCTCGGTGACGTGTCCATACCATACCGCCTCGGGATAGACGACAACATTGGGGCCGTGCTCACATTGATCGAGACAGCCCGATTGGTTGGCGCGCACTCTGCCTTTCAGGCCCCGCTCCGCCAGTTTCTGCTTGAATAATTTTTGCAGTCTTGCCTGACCGCTGGGATCGCAACATCCTCGCGGATTTCCCGCGGGCCGCTGATTGCCACACACGAAAATGTGTTTTTCAAACTTGGGCATGAATTCCATCTTAACCCGAACGACTCGGATTCAAACTCTCCACTCCCCGTTCGCGTTGCTATCCGCCTCACGGGCGCGATAAGATACTTCGTACACATCTTCTCCGCTTTTCATCCCAGCAAGCTTTTAGAATTTTTGCCGCGGCAAGGCGTGTGCGACCCCGGTGTTCATACGTACGCACGACGCTCTTGCGCGTCTGTGAATCCCTGTGACGGAGTGGGCAGTGAAACGAGGCAAGACCGCGGTAATTGTCGGCGCCCAGTGGGGCGACGAGGGCAAGGGAAAAATCGTCGACGTTTTATCGGAGAACTTCTCCGTCGTCGCCCGCTATGCTGGCGGCCACAATGCCGGCCACACCGTCATCATCAACGGCAAGAAGTTCGTTCTGCAATTGGTGCCCTGCGGAGTGCTGCGCACAGCGTGCCGTAGCGTCATCGGTAACGGCGTGGTTCTGGACCCCATGGCTTTTCTGAAGGAAGTGGGCGCGCTTCGCGAGGCAGGCGTCCGGGTCGACGGAAATCTTTTTGTCTCCAATCGCGCTCAAGTAATCATGCCCTACCATCGCATGATCGAATTGGCCGCGGAAAACGCCCCCGGCCGCGTGAAAATCGGCACCACTTCTCGGGGGATCGGTCCGGCGTATGAAGACAAGATGGGCCGGCGCGGCCTCCGTGTAGCCGATCTGCTCGATCTGCAACTTCTAAAGAAACACATCGAGAATGCGGTGCGTGAGAAGAATATGATCGCGCATGCGCTGTTCAATTCTGAGCCACTGGATGCTGACAAAATGTACACGGAATACGCCGCGGCTGCCGAGAAAATCGCGCCGTTCGTATGTGATACCGCAGTCCTGCTGAACCAGGCTTTGGCCGCGGGTGAGTCCATTCTGTTCGAAGGCGCGCAGGGTACCATGCTCGATATCGACCATGGCACCTATCCGTTCGTCACTTCTTCCAGCGCGACTTCCGGCGGCGCTGCGACTGGAACTGGCGTTGCGCCGAATGCGATCGAGTCAGTCATCGGACTCACCAAAGCATACTGCACGCGAGTCGGCGAAGGTCCGTTTCCCAGCGAGGAAAAAGGCGCTGCCGGCGAACAGTTGCGCAAGCGCGGTAACGAGTTCGGCGCGGTCACCGGACGTCCGCGCCGCACCGGTTGGCTCGACTTGCCGCTGTTACGTTACGCTGGCATGATCAACGGCATCTCCTGGCTGGTGGTGACGAAGCTTGATGTGCTGGATGAGCTTGCGGAAATTCCTGTCTGCGTCGGTTACATCGTCGATGGAAAGAAGACGATGGAGATCCCGGCGCAAGCCAGCGGTTACGACAAGCTGGAGTGCGTTTATCAGAAGCTGCCAGGCTGGCGGACATCCACGCAAGGTATTACGAAATTCGACCAGCTGCCGAAAGCCGCTCGAGACTACCTGGCTTTCGTCGAGAAGGCAACGGGAACCAAGATCGGCCTTGTCTCAACCGGCCCCGACCGGGATCACACCATCTTCATGGACGAATTCGCGAATGAGTTGCAGACAACTTCATCCCGAAAAGTCTAGAATTAGCTACCCATTTGTAAGACACCAAGACTGAGCAAGGAGCGCACGATGGTGGTTTTGGCGGTAACGTGGATGGCGAAGGTTGGCCGTGAAGGCGAGGTCACTGCAGTGTTTGCGAAGCTCACTGAAGAATCGCGCAAGGAGCCCGGCTGCGCCATGTATCAAGTCCACCGGCACAAGACAGAAGCGCGACGATTCTTCATCTACGAGCAGTACAAGGACGACGCCTCACTCGAAGCCCACCGGAACGCCCCACATTTCTTGCAGTACGCCCGCAAAGACCTGCCCAGAATTGCAGACCGCGTGGAAGGCCATCTCTTCGAGCCGCTCGGGTAGAGCTGTGGCGCGCGCCCCTCGCCGGCGGGTCCCGTCACTCGTTCTGGCTTCTCGCCCTCTGGCAGTGATAGTCCTATTTCGCTAGTTCGTAGCCTGCGAAGAAGAAACTCAGTTCAAAGCGCGCTGTATCCTCGGCATCAGAGCCGTGAATCGCATTGTGCTCAATGCTCGACGCCCACTTCTTGCGGATCGTGCCTTCCTCGGCGTTGGCCGGGTTGGTGGCTCCCATCAGGTTGCGCAGATCGGCGATGGCATTTTCTTTTTCCAGAGCCAGCGCAACGATCGGTCCGCTCGACATGAAATCGGTGAGCGAGCCATAGAACGGCCGGCTCGCATGCACGGCGTAGAACTGCTCCGCCTGATGCTTGGAAATTTCCAGCATCTTCATGGCGAGAATGCGGAATCCATTCTTCTCGAATTGTTCAATGATGTCGCCGACCGCATTCTTGGCGACGGCGTCCGGTTTCACGATAGTAAGAGTCCGTTGCAGAGTCTTCATAAGTGATCGTTAGTAGTCAGTCCTTCGTAGTGGAATTGCTGTCCTTGCTCGGTACTAGCAGCTAGACTTTTACTCCCAGCGCCGCCACCAGCGTCTCTCCAATATCCGCCGGAGACTTCGCCACGCGGATCCCAGCCGCTTCCATGGCCTTGATCTTCTCCGCCGCCGTTCCTTTACCGCCGGAGATGATCGCACCAGCATGGCCCATGCGGCGTCCGGGAGGAGCTGTCTGCCCGGCGATAAAGCCAACCACCGGCTTCTTCATGTGGCTCCTTACAAATTCTGCTGCTCGCTCCTCGGCATCGCCGCCGATTTCGCCAATCATGACCACAGCTTCTGTTTCCGGATCGCGATTGAACAGGTCGAGCGCGTCCAGGAAGTTGGTTCCAATAATCGGGTCACCACCAATCCCAATGGCGGTCGACTGCCCAATGCTGCGCTGCGTGAGTTGATGCACCGCCTCATAAGTCAGCGTCCCCGAGCGCGACACGATGCCGACCGGCCCTTCTTTATGAATCGATCCCGGCATAATGCCGATCTTGCATTTGCCCGGCGAAATAATGCCGGGGCAATTCGGTCCGATCAGCCGCGAGCGCCGATTCTGCAGGAACTCCCAGGCCTTTACCATGTCGAGCGTAGGAATGCCCTCAGTGATGCACACGATGAGTTCGACTTCAGCGTCGGCCGCTTCCATGATCGCGTCAGCCGCGAACGGCGGAGGAACAAAAATCACCGTTGTGTCGGCACCTGTCTTCTCCACGGCTTCAAGCACGGTGTTGAAAATCGGCCAGCCTTCGTGCGTCGTACCGCCCTTGCCCGGTGTTACTCCGCCCACCACCTGCGTTCCATACGCCGCACAGGCCTTGGCGTGAAATGTACCCTCACGTCCCGTCAGGCCCTGCACGATCAAGCGCGTGTTCTTATTAACCAGGATTGCCATAAGTATGATTCCTCGTTGCGTCTACCACGACCGTTCTTATCCCGAAGCGGGTGTTTTCTTCCTAAACTCCCCGCGCCGCCGCCACTACTTTGTCGGCTGCGTCTTTCATGGTGTCGCTTACCACAAAATTCAATCCCGAATTCATTAGAATCTTCTTGCCTTCATCCACGTTCGTTCCTTCCAGCCGCAGCACCACGGGAAGCTTGATATTGGTTTTCTTGGCCGCTTCCACCACGCCCGTTGCCAGCGTATCCACGCGCAAAATGCCGCCAAAAATGTTGATCAGCACTGCCTTCACGTTCTTGTCGCTCAGCAGGATTTCAAACGCGTGAGCCACCTGGTCCGCGCTTGCCCCGCCGCCGACGTCGAGAAAGTTCGCCGGCATCCCGCCCGCGTACTTGATGATGTCCATTGTGGCCATGGCCAAGCCCGCGCCGTTCACCATGCAGCCCACGTTGCCGTCGAGCTTGATGTAGTTCAGGCTGTATTTCGAAGCTTCAACCTCGAGCGGATCTTCTTCCGTGATGTCACGCAGTTCGCGAATATCGGGATGGCGGAACAGCGCATTGTCGTCAAACGTCAACTTGGCATCGAGCGCGAATAGCCGTCCATCGGTCGTTGTGATAAATGGATTGATCTCGACCAGCGAAGCATCCGTGTCAAGGAACGCCTTGTAGAGGTTAGAGAGGAATTGCACCGCGGGATTGATCTGCTTCGCATTCAGCCCAAGCTTGAAAGCCATCTTGCGCGCCTGAAAGCCTTCCAGTCCCATGCCGGGGTCGATATGCTGCTTCAAAATTGCGCCGGGATTTTCCGCCGCGACTTGCTCGATTTCCATTCCTCCGGCAGCCGACGCCATGAACACCGGCTTGCCTTCCGCGCGGTCGACCAGAATCCCCAGATACAATTCTTTCTCGATCGGCAGCGTCTCTTCGATCAGCAATCGCCGTACGATGCGGCCTTCCGGCCCGGTCTGATGCGTGACCAACTTCATGCCCAGCATTTTTCCGGCGAGCTCCCCCGCCTCATCGGCAGACTTGGCGATCTTTACGCCCCCGCCCTTACCGCGTCCGCCGGCGTGAATCTGCGCCTTGACCACCACTCCGGTCGCGCCGGCGCTGAATAATTCCTTGGCAACGGAGTCAGCCTCTTCACGCGAGGTCGCCATCGTCCCGCGCGGCACCGTCACACCATACTTCTTAAGAATCCCTTTTGCCTGGTACTCATGGATTTTCATAATGACACTCGTCAACTAAGAATCGGAAGGAACCTGCTTGCGGCTTTCAAATGAGGGCAGCAAACTCTTAATTTTATAGAGAGGAACCGTTTAGGGCAAACCCTCCCCCGCTTCTTTTTAGCGCGCCGTTCATCTAAGCCTAAATCGGGAGTGGACACTGGACTGCGAAGGAAACGCTCAGAAGGCTGAGAGGATCAAATCGTGAAACTGGTTTCACTGAATGTGGCGAGGCCGCGTTTGATGGTCTATAAAGGCGCGACCATCAACACTGGGATCTTCAAGAAACCTGTGACCGGCCGCGTAGCGGTCCGCACCTTGAACCTCGAGGGCGATCAGCAGGCGGATCTGAGCGTTCACGGGGGTCCCTACAAGGCGGTCTACGCTTACCCCTCGGAGCACTATGACTTTTGGCGGAGAGAGTTGCCCGGTACGGATTTGCCTTGGGGCATGTTCGGCGAGAATTTTACGACCGAGGGTCTCACGGAAGACGAGCTTCACGTTGGCGACCGGCTTCGCATCGGCTCATCCATTGTGATGGTCCGCCAGCCGCGCATGCCGTGTTACAAGCTTGCGGCCAAGTTTCAGCGTGACGACATGATTGAGCGATTCTTGCATAGTGGACGCAGTGGACTCTATTTTTCCGTGGAGCAGGGAGGCGAGGCCGGAGAGGGAGATTCGTTTGAACTGATTTCGCAAGATCGCGAAGGAATTACCATCTCCGAAATGAACCGTCTTTTCTTTCGCGAGAAATACAATCGCAATCTGCTGCAAAAGGCGATCGCCACTACTGCTTTGCCCGAAGACTGGCGCGAATACTTCTTGCCCAGACTAATCGGGCCCGGGGTTCAGGCTTCCCGTTAGATCACTCACATCGCGGTCGCCGGTTATCCCTTACAATTCCGAGTGAGATGATCCTCGACGCTCTCCATCGCATCGCCAATCACGGCCAATCCCTGGACCGGACGGAATCGCGCGAAGTCATGGCGGAAGTCCTTGCGGGAAATTCCACCGACTCTCAGATCGCGGCGCTGCTCCTGGCTTTGCATATGAAAGGTGAAACCGTCGAAGAGATCGTCGGCTTCGCCGAAGCAATCCGCGCTGCTGCCACGCCGTTGCCATTCTCATTTGCCGAGTCCGAAGAAAGCTCCGACGCCAATGCCCTCTACGTCAGCGGCACCGGTCGTGATGCGCTGGTCGATACTTGCGGCACTGGAGGCGATGCAAGCGGCACCTTCAACATTTCAACCGCAGCTGCATTCGTAACTGCGGGTGCGGGAGTGCATGTGGCCAAGCACGGCAATCGCAGCCTCACCTCGAAGTGCGGATCGGCCGACGTGATGGAAGCCCTCGGAGTCAACATCCAGTTGTCTCCCGAGCGTGCCGCTCAATGCCTGCGCAAAGTCGGAATCTGTTTTCTCTATGCGCCCGATCTGCACTCCTCCATGAAACAGGTGCAAAAGGTGCGCCGAGAGCTCCGCCTGCGGACCATGTTCAACCTGCTCGGCCCGCTCACCAATCCGGCGCATGCTTCAGGACAGGTGGTGGGTGTCTACGCGCTGGATATGGTCGAGAAGCTTGCCGAAGCGCTGAGTATGCTCGGACTGCATCGCGCGCTCGTAGTACACGGCCTCGACGGCCTCGACGAGATCACGATCACCGGCCCAACTCGCATTGCCGAGGCCCGCGATGGAATTGTTCGCACCTATGAAGTCGTTCCCGAAGAATTCGGCCTGGAGCGTTCCAGGCTCGAAGACATCTCTGGCGGCGACGCCGCCGAAAATGCGGTTATCGTTCGCGAGGTGCTGAGCGGGAAGAAATCTCCCCGGCGCGACGTTGTCCTGCTGAACTCAGCGGCCGCGCTGGTGGCCGCTCGCCGTGCCGATCATCTGGCCGAGGCACTCCCCATGGCTGCAGAATCGATTGACTCCGGCGCGGCGGTCTCCAAACTTGCAGCCTTGGTAAGCTTCACCAGAGGAGAAGGGAAGTAAATCGCCATGTCTTGCGTGCTGAGAGCGAGCGGTGCCAATTTTGACGTCGATGAATTCTTGAAAATTTCTTCGCTGGATGCTCTGACGGCGTTCCATCGCGGCGCCGTGCAATTTCACACTTCGAGCGTGACCCGCAGAAGTGATTATTCTGGAGTGAACGTGAGCGTGAGCACCAGAGAATTTTCCGATTTAAATGGTCTGGTAGACGATGCAGTTGGATTTCTGCGGGAGAATGACCGGGAGTTGAGGCGCCTGCGGGATTTCCCCGGCCTGGATCGCATGGATCTTGAATTTCCCGTGGAAGATCGCGATCTGGTGTTCCAGCGCGATGCCTTTCCTCATCAACTCCTATCGCTCCTGGGCGAGTTGCGAATCGGCCTGATCGTTTCGCGCTATCCGGCACACTCCGGAGCAACCGATCAAGTCCCCATGGAACAATAGAGATGCTTGCATCTGAGATGTTCTTGATCCCCGATTAGTTATTTGTCCGGGTCGCCAGTCTCGCCAGCCTCAATCTTGAAGGCATTGTTCGTTGTGTCGCTCTCCGGCACGCTGCCATCGTTCACGACGATTTCCTCCGGCGCTTTCGCGGTCTCCACGCGAATCACTCCCTTGCTGTTGCCACGCACCTCAACCCGCTTCATAACTTCACCGCCAGCGAATTTTACCGTGATTGGAACCTCGGCCCCCGCCTGTCCCAGGTTGTCTACGGTGACCGTCAACAGGTAAACATCATTCATGGACTTGCGCGAAAATGCCGACTCCACTTTAAAGTCCGGCAGTCCGCGGTCGCGGTAGACCCAATCGTCGAAAAACCATTCCAGATCTTTCTGGCTCTGCGCCTGAATTAATTTCTGCATGTACGAAGGTTCTCTATCCTGCTCCGGATGGTACGACGCCAGAGCTTTCTTCAATGCTTGATCGCCGACCATGTCGCGCAGCATCCACCACGCACACATCGCTTTGCTGCGGTAAAGTTCTTCGTCAGCGGTGTTCACCAGCGACCGGTTCACCTCATCTTCGGATCGTGGAGCGGTCGTTGGTCTCCCTTTCTCGTTCTCCGCCGCGCTAAATGCGACCCGGTGCGTTGTCATGTAATCCAGCGCAGCCTGGCGCCCGCTCTGATGCTCCACAAACAGCGCCTGCGCAAAGTGGGCCAGCCCCTCGTTGATCCAGGGCCGCGGCGAGGAGAGCGCTGCGTGCGTAAGCTGGTGCGCGGCCATCAATCCTGCTGCTTTGGAATCCGCATTCGCCAACGGAATTAGGAGAAGAGAGCCACTCTCAAAGGGAGCGGCGTTCGGGTCGTCGAGATCAGCTGTTTGCGCTTTGTTTCGCGGCGATCCAAACCAGTCGGTAATGAGCGGAGTCACCTTTTCCGCCGCATCCGCGTACGCAGCCGCCGCCACGTCGTGCCCATGCAGGTAATGGACCGCGATATCCGCCCGCTCTGCGACTTCATAGTCAGCCATCACGAACGTTGGTGCAACCGATCCAAGAGTTCGGTACGAGCAATCCGCGACGAACTGGTGCCTAACCCCAAGCGCCGACGGGCATGTCGTGGCATTCACCAGAAGCTCTGGCTTCTCGTTTTCATCATCGCTCGGCACCGCAATCTGCAGATGCATGGTGGAGGTTGTCTCCCGGGTCTTCCACCTTCCCATCGCCTCGAATTCGCTGTTGCCTTCGGAAAGATTCCCTGCTTCGGTAGCGATCGGATACCACGCCACGTTGCCCGCTCCTCGGACCGCCGTGAATTTCGTACTGATCTGGTCCCAGTCCGCGCTGCGTGCGGCATCTTCGGGCGCTCCGATCCGCGTGAGCCGCGTCGCGTCCAGCACGATCACTCCTTCGTAACCAATCTCCAACTCAATCGTGGCCTTGGGCGCGACTGCTTGCGGTAAAGTCACGATGGCTTCGGAAAGCTCGCCAGTATGATCGATATCAGAAGTGTAGGGCTGCGCGACAAACTGCAGAGGTTTGCCACCGGCGTTGATGGAACGCCAGTTTAGAGATGACGAAATCTGCAGCACCGCGATCTTCTGCGGCGTTTGCGAATCGTTACGAAGAATGATCTTGCCCCGAACTCCCAGACGCTGCTGCTCCGGTTCCACGCGGACGTTCAGATCGTAGCTGGTGAAAGTAAAAGCTTCGCGATCGAGAGAAAGGGCGTTCACCACAGAGGTACAGAGGACACAGAGCAAGCAAAGCCGTAGACTGCACAGCTTCATTTCGCACCCGCGGACGCCTCGTTATTTTTCGCGCGCCTCTGCCGCACAATTTCGTACATCACAACCGCTCCCGCCACCGACACGTTCAGCGAAGGAACCTTCCCCAGCATCGGAATCGACACCAGAAAATCGCATTTCTTCTTCACCAGATCGTGCAGTCCCTTGCCTTCCGCGCCCAGAACCAGCGCGCAATCCATGTTGTAGTCAAGGGCGTCATACGTCTGCTTGCCGCGCTCGTCGAGGCCGACCGTCCATATATTGCGCTCCTTCAAATCTTCTATCGTGCGCGCGATGTTGGTCACCTTTGCGATCGGCAAGTATTCGCTGGCCCCGGCGGAAGCTTTCGTCACCGTCCCGGTTACCGGCGCGGCGCGGCGCTCCGGGATAATCACTCCATCCGCTCCCGCAGCATCGGCCGTGCGCAACACCGCGCCCAGATTGTGTGGATCCTCCACGCCATCAAGCACGACCACCAGCGAGTAGCGCCCTCGTTTTGCGCCAACCACATCGTCCAGATCGCTGTATTGTTTGGCCGAAGTGACCGCTACTACACCCTGGTGCGCGGCGTTGCCGGCCATGTGGTCGAGCTCCACGCGAGTGAGAAAACGCACGGGCACGCCCAGCTTGCGGCAGTCTTCAATCATCCGCTGCAAACGGATGTCATGTCGCTCCTTCGCCATGCCCACCCATTGGAAAGCCCGTCCCCGGGCCTTCAGCGCTTCGGTGACTGCATTGATGCCGTAGATATAGTTCATGAATATTCAGTGTACCGAAAGCCACGAATTCAGACAGCGCCCGGCATGTTCGCCTGCCAAGGTTCGGGAAGGGCACGGCTTCGGTTCTGAGACTGCCTTAGCAGGCGAAGCGCGCCGCAGGCGCCCCAAAGCCCGCATGACCGTGGAAGAGCGGCGTTTTAGCGCCGCGTAAGGCCATAACTCACGCGGGCTTTAGCCCCTGAGGGTCGCACTAAGAAGTCGCACGACTTCGCTCGGCTCCGGCCGCTCCGTATAATCCTCGTTCGCAAAAGCGTAGAGCACCGTGCCGTCGCGGTCGATAATGTAAGTCGCAGGAATCGGCAACTCCCAACTGTCATCGCCGTTCACGAACGGCAGGTTGACGAATGCCCGCTGGTAGATCGCTTGCTGCTCTTCGGGAACGCGATAGGTCAGCTCGAATTGCCGCGCAACGTTGCTTCCGGCATCGGAGAGCAAGAGAAATCTAAGCTTGTGCTGATCGTGCATGAAGAACGCTTGCTTCACAGTCTGCGGAGAAACCGCCACCAGCGTTGCGCACGCCTGCTCAATCTCCGGCAAGACGAGATTCATCGCTTCCATCTGACCGACGCAGAACGGACACCAACGCCCGCGTATGAAGCAGAGTACGAGCCGTCCCTTTGCCAGCAGGTCGGAGGAAGAAATACTCTTGCCGTCGTGATCTTGAAGCTGGAATTCCGGAATCTTCGCGCCGACGGGCAAGACGTTCGCGGCTAACCGTTGTTGCTTTAGTTCGGCGACGGCGCGGGCATGAACCGCCTGCGTCTCCGCCGGAACGTACTTCGCGATCAGTTCCTTGCGCTCGGCAAAAATCTCGCGCAGAGGACGGATGTCAGTGTCCGGACTGGATTCTTCGAGCGATCGCCATTTCATAATGAGCAGTGGCCAGTGTTCGGTGATCAGAAGGGTAAAAAGCCAGTGCTGGCCACTGATCACCAGCTACTGACCACTGCCTACATTCCCGGCAACTTCATCCCCGCCATCCTCCGCGCGAAGCTGGGCTTGCCCATCTGCTTGAACATCTTCTTCATCTGCGCGTACTGGCGGAGCAGGTTATTCACTTCCTGCACGCTGGTGCCGGAGCCGCGGGAGATGCGCTTGCGGCGGCTGCCATTGATCACTTCATGATGGTTGCGCTCGTGCGCGGTCATCGAATTGATGATGGCCTCAACCCGGTTGATCTGTTTTTCGTCCACATTGTCAGCGGCCTTCTGCAATCCGGAGAACGGCCCGATCGACGGCATCATGCCAATCAGGTTCTTGATCGACCCCATCTTCTTCACCTGCCGCAACTGGTCGCGAAAATCTTCGAGCGAGAAGCCGTCACCGCTGAGCGCCTTGCTGGCCATCTCCGCGGCCTTCTTCTTGTCGATCTGCTGCTCGGCGCGCTCGATCAGCGAAAGAATGTCGCCCATGCCAAGAATCCGCGACACGATGCGGTCCGGATGAAACGGCTCCAGCGCGTCGTACTTCTCGCCGACACCGATGAACTTGATGGGCTGGCCCGTGACCTGGCGAATGGAAAGAGCAGCACCGCCGCGGGCGTCGCCATCCATCTTGGTGAGGATGACGCCGGTAAGCGAAAGCTTTTTGTGGAACTCGTCGGCGGAGCGGACCGCATCCTGCCCGGTCATGGCGTCGGCGACGAACAGAATCTCCGAGGGATTGAGCAGCTTCTTCAGCGACTGCATCTCGTTCATGAGATCGTCGTCGATATGCAGACGCCCGGCAGTATCGACGATCAGCACGTCGCAGCCGGAAACGATGGCCTCACGGCGGGCCTCTTTTACCAGCCGCTCGACTGCTTGTGTGAGCTGTGCGGGCGTGTTCGCCTCGCCCACTTCGCCTTCATAAATCTGCGCCTTGACGGCCTGCGCCACCACTTTCAACTGCTCGCGCGCCGCGGGGCGGTACACGTCCACCGAAACCAGCAGCGGGCGATGCCCGCCAATCTTGAACCAATTCGCCAGCTTGCCCGAAGTGGTCGTCTTGCCGGACCCCTGCAGTCCCGCCATCAGCACCACAGTAGGCGGTTGCGATGCAAACTTCATGCGCGCCGTGTCCTTGCCAAGCGTCTCGACCAGTTCGTCGCGCACGATCTTGATGACCTGCTCGCCCGGAGAAAGCGCGGTCAGCACTTCTTGCCCCACGGCCTTGGCCTGTATGCGGTCAATCAGTTCTTTGACCACTTTGAAGTTGACGTCGGCTTCGAGCAGCGCCAGCCGAATCTCGCGCAGCGCCTCCGCAATATTCTCTTCGCTCAGCCGGGCCTGGCCGCGCAGGGACTTAAACGCGCGCTGCAGTTTTTCCTGAAGATTCTCGAACATAAGCCTCTAGAATGTATATTACCAGCGGTCGCCGAGCGAGGGTCGGCCCGAAGGATGTTCGAATACACCATAAGTCTAATTGGGGGAGAGTAAAGTGGGACCGCCCGTATCACGGGTGAGGTTCGGGGCCGACTCTGCCATCTGACTATTTGCTTTGGAGAAAAGGCGATCGAGGAGTCGGCATCAGATTACTTCAAGGCCCTATGCCAGGCGCGCCTCCGACTCGAAAAAGAGGGCCTCAACCTGTTCTGCTACGGCGCGAGTCTGGATGTTCGCCCCTCAGGAATGAGCCGGGACAAGGGCTCAGGGCTGAAGGCATACCGGATGAAGATCGGACGGAAGCCAGTTATAAGTGACCTCGTTGGAATTTTCGAGGTGGGCCCGGATGTTAGCCCCGCGACGGTGGCCGAGCAAGAAGAGTACTTCGAAAAGTGGCTTAGGTCTGAAAGGGTCTAGTGCCGAAGGCACGGCATGCGAAAGCCCGGCACGGCAGTACCGGGTAAGCGAAGCCTTGGGCAGCAAGTCCCTTTTAGGGACGGCACGCCTTCTGCGCAGCCCGCGGTGTGACATCCAGCATAGACGTATCTCCACAAAACTGTGGACAGTCGGCGCATGGCCCACCGGTATCCCAATATTCTTATCCATTGCGTCTTCAGCACTAAGGAGCGGCAGGATCTCATTCCTCAGGAACTGCTGCCCAGACTCTGGAAATACTTTGCAGGCATTGGCCGGAATCACGGAATCCCAGTGCTCGCTGCGGGAGGCATTTCAAACCACTCGCATTTGCTGATTGCACTCCCGCCGGACGTGCCTGTTTCGAAGGCTATTCAAGTCCTGAAAGCAAATTCATCGCGCTGGCTCCATGAACATGGATTGGATTTTGCCTGGCAGGAGGGATACGGAGCCTTCAGTGTGAGCAGTTCGAATAGAAGCGTCGTGAAGGACTACATCGAGCATCAGCCGGAGCATCATCAGCAACGATCATACGAAAACGAGTTTGAGGCTATGTTGCGGAAGTCAGGGATGCCGTTTGATCCAAATGACGCGTTCGGGTAGCGTGCCGTCCCTTTGGGACTCGTTCTAACTCGTCTTTCGCCCCGGCACTGCCCTGCCGGGCTTTCCCATCCCGTGCCTGCGGCACTGGTTACCCCACCTTCGGCCTTATCATCTCAAATCTCTGTGTCGTTCTGGTGTATTGAATCCCGCCCATTCTTCCAATCAGGTCCAGCGAATTTCGATCCAGCTTGCCTTCTTTGAGATGCGCGTCATTCACGTGAATCGAGACAATCTGCCCGATCACCAGGCTACTGCTGGTAGGAGCTGGGGAAAAATCGAGAATCTGATGCAGCTTGCACTCAAAACTGACCGGAGACTCGGCTACTCTCGGCGGTCGGACGACCTTGGACGCAGCTGGCGTGATTTTCGCCAATTCGAATTCGTTGACCGACGCGTCGTATTCGCCGCTGGTTAAATTCATCGCCTCGCGAAGTTCGTAGGTGACGATGTTGACCACGAATTCCCGCGTCTCGCGAACGTTCCGCAGCGTATCTTTCGCCTCGCCATGGTGAGCTCCCGCCTGCTTGGATGGCCGAAGTCCAGGCGCGAAAGCCAATAATGGAGGATCTACGCAGACCGCGTTGAAAAAGGAAAACGGCGCCAGGTTAAGCTGTCCCGAGGCGCTTACGGTCGAGACCCACGCAATCGGGCGCGGCGCCACGGAATTGAGCAGAACATTGTAAATCTCACTGTGGGAAATGTCTGATGGGCTGACGATCATTCTATCGAGTATAACTTTTCACGCGTTCACTTCGTTACGGCGAACACTTCCTTTGCCGCGATCACCGTGTTGCAGTGAATCGTCACTGTATCCTCCACATTTTGCGCGTAGCCGCCAGCGTAGGTCACCATCACGGGGATATTTCGGGCATGCGCTACGCGAAACACGAGTTCGTCGCGCTTCTTCAATCCCTCAATCGTGAGTGAAAGCCCACCCAGTTGATCCTCTTTGTATGGATCCGCGCCTGCCAGATAGCACAGCAAATCCGGCTCACACTGCCGCAGACCCGAACTCAATGCGTTGTCGAGCCACGCCAGATAATCGTCGTCTCCCATCCCGTCGGGCAGGTCCACGTCGATCGAGGAGGGCGGCTTCCACATGGGATAGTTGTTGTGCTGGTGAAGCGAGATGGTGAAGACGTCCCCTGCATTCGGATTACGCCGCCGGATTCCTTGCGTTGCGACCGGTGACCCCGAGGCCGAGGGCAGAGCTTCGCCCAGCGCACGCTTCCCGGCGAAAATCACGGCCGTGCCGTTGCCCTGGTGCACGTCGCAATCGACCGTCATCGCCGTGCGAATCGCGCCATCGCGCTGCAATCGCCGGATGGCGACCGCCACGTCATGGATCATGCAAAATCCCTCGCCGTGGTCCGGAAACGCATGATGAAATCCGCCGCCAATGCTGACTGCAACCCGGTCGGCCAAGGCCTGTCGCGCCGCCAGCATCGATCCTCCCGCTGCCAGCCAGAACGCCTCCACCAGTTCCCGCGAGTAAGGAACCTCAAGCTCCAATTCCTCTCGCGAGCTCAGCGTGCCCGTCTCCAGCTTGTCCACATACTCCGGCGTGTGCACCAGCAGGATGTCCTCGTCACTGGCCGGTAGCGGTTCCAGGAAGTCGCTCGCTTCCGCCACCCCGCCCGCCAGCAGCCGGTCGTGGATGCGGCGGTATTTCTCCGCAGGAAAAACGTGTTCGCCGATGGGAAGGTAGTAGCCGTCGCTGTAGATCAGCTTGAAGGGAAGCATTCCGCGCTCAGATTCAGCGCCGGCCAAGCGGCTGCTGAAGGACTCCATATAATACGCGGGAAGGCAGCAATTAGCATTTAGCAATTGGCAGATACTCGGTTGGGAATTTGAGGCTGCTAATTGCCAACTGCGAATTGCTAACTGCCTAACTGCTTGTTTTTGCTACCGCTTCTTCGGGGGATGAATCGTCGTGGCCAGCATCGACCTCCGCACTGGCACAATCGCGCCCTTCGCCGGATCAGCCGCGGCGTTAGCGCGAGTCAACACTTCCTGCTGGATGTATTGCACAAATTCCTGGATCTGCCGTTGCATCTCTTCCATGCGCTCGCGCATTTGCAGGATGATCGCCATCCCGCTGATGTTCACGCCCAAATCGCGGGCCAACGACAAAATGAACTCTAACCGCTGCAGATCTTCGTCGGTATAAAGGCGAGTATTACCCTCGGTCCGCGACGGCTTCAACAGCCCCTCGCGCTCGTAAAGCCGCAGGGTCTGCGGATGAATGCCATACATCTCGGCTACCGCAGAAATCATGTACGCGCCCTTGGATTTACGCTTGGTCATCGTTTTGAGGGATCCTTCGCTACGCTCAGGATTTCGCTAGCAGGTTTAGACGCCCACTCTACAGCTCAATTTATAACAAAAACAACTCGGCCACGGATTATCACCGATTCTCACGGATCAAAAAAGCCAAATCCGTGTTCATCCGCGCAAATCCGTGGCCGAAATTCTGTCTACGCCGCCGGTTCAGCCTTCTGTTGGCCCCGCATAGCCCATCCCTGAGGCTTCAGCGAATGATTGACAGCGTAAGCCGCAAAGCCCGCCGCGATCAGGATCATGCCGAACTCGAACGAGCTCATATTCCAGACCTGCTCATGCTCGCTGCGAATAATAGAGAATCCCAGCAGCAGCATGGGCGGGATGCCGATCGCGATCGCCCCGAACAATCCGCCCGGGACGCGGAACGGACGCGCCAGCTCCGGCTCGCGGAAGCGCAACACGGCCAGCGCCACGAATTCCAGCAGCAGGCTGAAACCGTAAAGCAGGATGTCGAGCGTCACCAGCCGGGCAAAGCCCAACCCGAGGCACATCGCCCATCCCATCGCCAGCGCGACAATCGCAACCCAAGGCGCCCGCGATTTCGGATGCAGCTTGGCAAAAATGCCGGGCAGCATGCCATCCTGCGCCATCGCCAGCGGCAGGCGGGAATAGCTCATCACCAGCGCATTAAACATCCCAAACGCGCTGATCACTCCGCCCAGCACTACCCCAATCCGAAGCAGCGGTCCGCCCAGCAGTCCGGCAATGTCGGCCCACGAGCCAGTCTCCCACGCCGTCGCTTTCAGCCCAGTCATCCACATGGCCGCGAAGGGCAGCACGTAGCTCAAGGCCACAATCGCCACCGCAACCAGCATCGCCCGCGGATAAGTCCGCTGCGGCTTCTCCACTTCCGTTGCGATGGTCGAGGCGTTGTCCCATCCCATGTAGTTCCACATGCAGATGAGTAGCCCGCCCAGAATATCGACCGTCGACGTAGTCGGTTTTGTCACGGCGTTCGCCAGCGCTCCCAGCTTGAACGGGGCCAAGAGCACGATCGCGACAAACGGCGCCGACAGCGCGAAAAACAGCCACAGCGACGTGAGCGAAACCACCTTCACGCCGGCAATATTCAACACCGCGCAGGCAATCACCACCGCCAGCGCAACCCACCATCCGCGATTTCCTTCCTGGAACCACGGGAACATTCGCGTCAGGTAAGCCACGAACAGCGTGGGATAAATCGCCATATCGAAAACGGACGCGACCAGCGAGAGCCACGCTTCCTGAAATCCCCAGAAATTTCCCATGGCCCGCCGAACCCAGGCGTAGTAACCGCCTTCATAGGGCAGCGCGCTCGAAAGCTCGCCGATCATGAAGGCCGTTGGCAGGCTCCAAAGCAGCGGCGTGAGCAGCAGGATCAGAATTGCTCGTCCATATCCGGCGCCGTGCACGATGTCTTCCGTGCCATAAGTTCCGCCCGACACCATAAAGAAGGTAGCGGCGACCAGAGGCCACAGGGTGAGGCGAACGAATTTTTTCCGGTTGGGGATGACGGCGAGAGGTTGGGGGTTCTCGGATTGTTGGCGCGGGGCGCTAGCTGTTGCCAATTTCTATGTCTTCCTCCTCAGGCGACTCACTCTCAGCTACTCCGCAGCGGCTGGTCTGGCTCGAGCTTTCTGGTTTGGTTAGATTCCAGAAATCACGCCGGAGTTAGTTCGCAGTGTTAGAGATTACGGCATTTTCCCCACGATGCAAGAAAATTCTTGAAAAATTTTGTTACGCCGGGTGGGTACGGAGGTAACGGCGATCCAAATCAAGCCGAGCTAAGCTCACGATTCGCCCTCTCACCTGCGGTGAAACAGGAACTTGTTGCGGGGACAACCCGGCACTGGCTATCATTCAGCGTTGTCAGGAGGGGTTCTATGAAACTGCCGTTTCTCGCTGTCGCGCTTTCCGCTGCTGCGCTTTTCACGGCGCAGCCATCCAAGGCGCAAAACGCCTTCACGCCCGATCAGGTCAAGTACGGTCCAGCGCCGCCGTTCTTGCCTCCAGGAGCGCAACTCGCCGTTCTGGAGGGCAATCCAATGGCTGACTCTGGCGATTTCACCATCCGCCTTAAAATGCCGGATGGTTACAAAGTCGCCCCTCACACTCATCCCCACCGGGAGAATGTCACGGTGCTGTCGGGGACTCTCAAAGTCGGGATGGGGGATCAGTTCGAGGCCAGCAAGATGATGAGTTTCGGGGCAGGCAGCTTCGCCTACCTCGATCCCACCATGCACCACTACGCCGCGGCTTCCGGGGAAACGGTCATCCAGATCCACGGCATGTCGCCGGTCAAGTTCAACTACATCAACCCGGCCGACGATCCGAGCATGAAGAAGTAGGCAAACCAGCAAGGGCCCGGCTTTTCGCCGGGCCCTTATTGTCCCCTCTGTGGTGAAGGCTTTTCTAGACCTGCTTCCACAATTCTTCCCGCGGGTCTTCCGGATTCAGCTTCGCCAGCTCTCGCAGCAACTCTTTGGTGCGCTCGTCGCGCGGCATCGGCACCGTTACCGTGATCTCGACAATTTCGTCCCCACGCACGCCGTCCTTCGTGGCCGAAGGCACGCCTTTTTCGCGCAGCCGCAACTTCTGCCCCGACTGCGTCCCAGGAGGAATCTTCAGCAGTGCCCGCCCATCGATGGTCGGAACCTCGATTTTCGCTCCCAACGCAGCCTCCGTAGCGCTTACCGGGACGGTGAGATAAATGTCATCCGCATCGCGCCGAAAGACCGGATGCTCTTCGGTGCGAATGATTACATAAAGGTCGCCCGCCGCGCCGCCATGCGCCCCGGCATTGCCTTTTCCCGCCAGCCGGATGCGCTGCCCATCGCGGGTCCCCGCCTTGATCCTTACCTCCAGCGGCTCAGTCCGGCTCACCGTGCCTTCGCCGTGGCAGGTCGGGCACGTAGAAATATTCTTCCCCGTCCCCTGGCAGCGCGGGCACTGCACGTTGAACTTCATCCGCCCGCCGGTCTGCGTGATCTGACCAGTCCCGTTACACTCCGGGCATTTTCCCGGCGCTTCGATGTAGCCCTGCCCGTGGCAATTCGAACAAACATCCTGGCGCGTAATGTTGAGCCGCATCACCCCGCCGCGGATCGCCGTCCAGAACGGCACGTTTACCTGATATTCCAGGTCCGAGCCCGGCTCTGGTCCAGTCTCCGCTGTCGCCGCCCCATGTCCGCCGCCGAAGATTCCAGAGAAAATGTCTCGGAATCCGCCGCCTCCGCCGGTTCGCCGGCCTCGCCCCGCGCTGTCCGCCAGATCGGAGAAATCGAATCCTCCGAAATCAAAGGGAACACCTTGCCCGCCGGCTCCGCCGCCGGAGAATCCTCCCGGCGCCCCTCCGGAAAATCCGCTCGTCCCTCCGCCGCGCGCGTAGGCCTCCGCCGTCGCCGGATCAATATTGTCCGAATAGAATCCGACCTGGTCGTAGATCTTGCGCTTCTTGGGATCGCTGAGAACGTCGTTTGCATCGGAGAGCGCTTTAAACTTCTCCTCGGCAGACTTGTCCCCCGGATTCACGTCAGGATGGTATTTCCGCGCCAGCTTGCGAAACGCCTTGCGAATCTCCTCCGCCGACGCGGACTTCTTTACTCCTAAGATCTCGTAATAGTCTTTCTTAGTAGGCGTCGCCATTTCTAAGTTCTGTCATCCTGAGCGAAGTTTCTCTGCGCGAAGCGCAGGGAACCGCAGTCGAAGGACCCCATGCCCGTGAATCCCCGCAACGACGAGTTCAGGAGTTCTCTCATAAGTCCTTGATCGCCTCTCCAGCAAACGCCATCTGCGCTCCCCACGTCTCCGCCAAATCTTCCCATCGCAGATTCTTCGACTCAATGAGCGCGACCTTCTTCACCCGAATCCACCCTTTTAATTGCTTCTCACCGCCGATGGCCTTATGCACATCATCGAAGCTCTCGTAATATACCAGCCGGTCGCAATGATACTTGCCAGCAAACCCTTCGACCTCGCCCCGCTTATGTTCCAAAGCTCGCCGATAGATGCTGTTCGTCATGCCGATGTAAAGCGTTCCAGAGCCGCTGCACACGATATAGACGAAATACTCGTGATCCTTCATGCGAACCCCACGGACCTGTCATCCTGAGCGGAGTTTCCGTTCGCGAAGCGAACGGAAACGTAGTCGAAGGACCCCATGCTTCTTAATCTCATCACGAACTTATCAGAAAGTTCTCAACCCGAACTGAGCATCGTGAGAACTCCTAGCCATGTCCATCTCGCTGCACGCTAGCAAGGGGGCCTTCGACTCCGTGACCGCTTGGTTTCGCGAAGCGGCCACTCCGCTCAGGATGACAATTCTGAGATGGTCATGACTAGTTCGGCGATCGATGCTCCTCTTGTAACACGATCAGTGGCTCGGATTCCGCCGCATCCTCATACACCGGAATTCGCCACGCTCCCGTTGGCGTGGAAACAAGTACCCGCCACCGTCTCTCATCCTCTGCCAGACTCAAGAAATAAGTCTGGTCATTCACCTGAAAATCCATTTCACTCTCCCCTGGGATCCTTCGCCCGACCCGTCAAAATGTATGGCGCGAGCAAACCTGCCCGCGCCACACGGTTCAAACTGAAAGCTGACCGCTGAGAGCTGACAGCCTATTTCTTGTCCTCGACGTCCACGTACTCAGCATCGATCACGCCTTCATCTTTCTTGGCTTGACCGTTGCCGCTGTGGTCGCCGCCCGCCGCCGCGCCGGGAGTTGGCCCACCGTCCGCCGGACCTTTCGCCTGCGCCGCCTTGTACATCTCCTCGGCCAGCTTGTGCGAAGCCTTGGTCAGCGTCTCGCGAGCCTTATCCATCTGCGCCTTGTCATTCGACTCCAGCGCCTTCTTGGCGTCAGCCAACGCATTCTCCACGTCGCCGCGGTCCGAGCCCGAGATCTTGTCTCCCGAGTCTCGCAGCATCTTTTCGACGCTATAGACCATGCTGTCGAGCTGGTTCTTAGCCTCAATCGACTCTCGCGCTGACTTGTCTTCCGCCGCGTGCGCGTCGGCTTCCTTGGCCATGCGTTCGACCTCTTCCTTCGACAGTCCCGAAGACGACGTGATCGTAATCTTCTGGTCCTTCCCAGTGGCCGTGTCTTTCGCGGTCACGTTCAGGATGCCGTTGGCGTCGATGTCGAACGTCACCTCAATCTGCGGCACGCCGCGCGGAGCCGTCGGAATCCCGGTCAAGTGGAACTTGCCCAGAGTCCGGTTCTGCGCCGCCATTGGACGCTCGCCCTGCAGAACATGCACCTCAACCGAGGTCTGATTGTCCGCCGCGGTCGAGAACGTCTCGGTCTTCTTGGTCGGAATCGTCGTGTTCCGCGGAATCATCGGAGTTGCCACCCCGCCCAGCGTCTCAATCGAGAGCGACAACGGAGTCACGTCCAGCAGCAACAAATCTTTCACTTCGCCACCGAGCACACCACCCTGAATCGCCGCTCCAATCGCGACCACTTCATCAGGATTCACTCCCTTGTGGCCTTCCTTGCCAAACAGCTCTTTCACCAGCGCCTGAATCCGCGGCATACGCGTCTGTCCGCCGACCAGCACGACTTCGTTGATCTTGCTGGCGTCCACGCCCGCATCTTTCAAACACTGCTTGCACGGCCCCACTGACCGCTGAATGATGTCTTCCACCATTCCTTCCAGCTTGGCTCGCGTCAGCTTCTTCACCAGATGCTTCGGCCCGCCGGCATCCGCCGTAATGAACGGCAGATTGATTTCCGTCTCCATCGTGGTCGAGAGCTCAATCTTGGCCCGCTCGGCCGCGTCACGCAGCCTCTGCAGCGCCATCTCGTTGCCCTTGCCCCGCAGGTCCAGACCTTCATCTTTCTTGAATTCGTCAATCAGCCAGTCAACAATCCGCTGATCCAGGTTGTCTCCGCCCAGGTGCGTGTCGCCATTGGTGGCCTTCACCTCAATCACGCCCTCGCCCACTTCCAGAACCGAGATATCAAACGTTCCGCCGCCGAAGTCGTACACGGCGATCATCTCGTCCTTCGTCTTGTCGAGACCGTAGGCCAGCGCCGCCGCCGTCGGCTCATTGATAATGCGCTTCACTTCCAGCCCGGCAATCTGCCCGGCATCTTTGGTGGCCTGCCGCTGCGCGTCGTTAAAGTACGCGGGCACGGTGATGACCGCTTCGTTTACCTTCTCGCCGAGGTAATCTTCCGCCGCCTTCTTCAGCTTCTGCAAAATCAGCGCTGAAATCTGCGGAGGCGTGTACTCCTTGCCCTGCGCCAACACTGCTACGTGGTCGCCCGACTGCACCACCTTATAGGGCACCATCTTGATCTCTTCTGTCACTTCGTTGTAGCGCCGACCCATAAAGCGCTTGATCGAATAAACCGTGTTCTCCGGATTGGTAATCGCCTGCCGCTTCGCGACCTGCCCCACCAACCGTTCCCCAGTCTTGGTAAAACCAACCACGGAAGGCGTGGTTCGCCCTCCTTCTTCATTAGGGATAACTTTGGGCTCGCCGCCCTCCATCACCGCCACGCAAGAATTGGTCGTCCCAAGGTCAATTCCAATAATCTTGGCCATAATCGTCTCCTGTTATCTTTCCTGATACAAATAAGTGCCTTGTAATCAATGTGCTTATGATTGCCAACAGTTCCATGCTAAGACCTGAGTGGAATGCTGTCAAGGTTTAGATGCGGCGTGGTGGGAGGAAGTTGCGGCATATCCAAAGGATAGAGATGCAGGAGAAGAACAGGTGGTAACGGCCGTTCTCGACTGGGGCGGGTGGTGGCCACCTGAAATTTCCAGTCCTGGTTTCCGTTTCGAAACTTGAGGGTGCCCCACCCTAACGCGTTCTCTGCGCTAGGGTGGGGCTTTTTGACTTCCTGTCCATGTCCGCGGACCGCCCCATGCTTCGCGCTCTTTGCGAAGCGTGGGATTCCACGGTCCCATCCCTCTGGGGTTTTATTGATTCCCCTGGTCATCCTGAGCGAAGCGACTGCTTCGCGAACGCGAAGCAGCCGCGCAGTCGAAGGACCCCTGCCCGCTTCGCGAATGCCATCTCCGCTCAGGATGAGAGAGCCGGGGGCCCGACCACGCCCATTACTTCACCGGAATCAAGTCGAACTTCCCTGACGACTCTTCGTAGAACACCGCGCCTTCTTTTGCGTCGCCGCCGCTCCAGTGCTTGTGTCCTCCCGGAACCCTCAAGAAGTCACCCGGACCGACGCGCTTTTCGCCGGCATCGTCCTTGTACAAGTAAGCGCCCTTGATTACGACGATCCACACATCGTTGGTGTGGATGTGCATTCCGCTATCCTGTCCCGGATCGAACTTGGTAAAAGTGGCGTGCGCTCCCTTATCGGCGTCGCCCCAGATTTTGGCCATGGCTACGCCCTTGACCCTTGTCATGTAATTAGCCTGATCCGAAGAGACATAAACGACTTCCTTCATTTCGTTCTGTCCCTGCACCCGCCCCACAGACCACGCGACCATGACCGCCGCCGCCACTCCCACAACGACTAGTGTTCGCTTCATCTGATTCTCCTTTTTCCATCGCAGTTTTCGATGTAATCCGAAGCCGCCGCATTCTACACTGGCGAGCCGCACAGCACCACGACTGGGATAGGCATCAGGAAAACGCGGAGGCATCCTCAAATCTTTGTAAAACTGGCGGGTGGTCCGCGTTTTCGGCAGGCGGTGTCAAGCCTCTCAATAATATTTCTAACCCCTTGCGCCTGAACTCCATGCGGCGAATCAGCCACACCCAAAACGCAGCACCTGTGTTATAATGGCTCTGTCGTGATTAGCTGTACGATATACGAATCATCTAGCCTCAAGCCCAGCCTCCGCCCCGCCGCTAACTCCTTATTTCCCAATATTTTACCCGCAGGTTATTGGTTCCAAAGATTTTATCTGGCCGGCCACAGATCGCCCCAGCGCAAGCTCAACAAAGCAAGGATATTAGCTGAAAGGTATGATTTATTTCTGGTCACACTCTCGAAAGGGCCTTTCACTCCCACAAAACAAAACGCCCCAGACTCTTTCGAGTCGGGAGCGTATGTCGATCAGCCCTCCCCCAAGTGCTGCTCAATCAGGAGACTAATCGGAAGCCGCACATCGGTAAATGGCTACTCCGTGCCATTGTCGAGAACGCCACGGTCCTTATGATTGTTTCTCCATTTCGAACGAAGTCGTCGTCCCGTGCAGTTTATCGGTGTAATCCACGTGGATCGACTTGCCGTCCTTCGAAACCGACATGCGGTTAATTCCCACTACCTTCCCGTCGCGCTTGTCGATCTCCTCAATGGTGTTCGCAGAAATTCGCTTCAGCGAAACCAGGGTGTGCCCTGGATCTCCCTCAACCGGGTAGTCTTTGCCATCGAACTTCGCGTCGTAGCTTTCGCCGTTCGGGTCTGCCATTTTCAGCCCGTCCGCCGTGCTTTGATAGGTCACAGTCAGCCCATTGTTGGAGACGCTATCAACCTTCGAAGTCCGCCACGCTCCCGATAGCGCGTGCGAACCCGTAGCGCCCGGGCTTACTCGCGTGGATGTAACCTCTCCCGTCACCGGTTTGGCTTCGGTGCTGTCGGTGAATTTGTCGTGCAGAGTGTTCCCATCGTCCGAGACGGTTGCCGTGTCGGTATACATCACCTTCCCATCCTTCTTTTCGATGATCTCAATCGCGCTGGCATTTACGACTTTAACCGCGATGGTGTCGTAGTAAGGATGTCCCGTAACCTTCTGATCGTTGCCGTCGGCCTTCACCGCGATCTTTGGAACGCAGGTCAGACACTCATACATGTTATTGCTCAACGAATACTTGTCGGGCTTGGTGGGAAACTTCGCTGTGTCCAGTTTGGTCATCCAGGTTCCGTCGAATGGGCTTTGGGCACAGAGGGTCGCAGACGCCAATAGCACCGCAGCTAACAGCAGTCTTTTCATAAGACACCCCTTCAGTGAGATTTTTGGCAGCCCAGCAGGAAGGTTCGGCCCCGATCATTTCACGCCCGCGTGTTGGGCTGTCGGTTGGACGCGCAAATTGTAGCACCGCGCTCTCCGGACTGAGAAAATTCCGCGATAACCCGCCGCGCGACACCCGGTGTTTCGAGCGATCGTGTGACTTGTACTCTACTCGATCTCCGCTCGCCACAGCGGCTCTCCGCCGAGAGAGTGATAAAAGCCCCAGCCTGCCAGCGCCACCACGCTGAGCAGCGCGAGAGCGGAAGTCGTCATGTACCAGGCTGAGAAGTCGGAAGTGAACGGGACATTCAAGAGCATGTCGATGGTGAAGATCGCGCAGGCCAGCGGGATTAGTCCGAAACGATAGACGATCAGAGCCGCGATGGCGTAGATCAGAATCCATGCGGGCAACTCAACCGAGACGTAAGACGAGGTAAGTCCCTGGAGCAACGCGAACAGAGCAACGAACGCGATGACGGCGATCCAATCTTTTCGCAGCAAGACTTTCAATCCGAGTAGTAGAAAGAAGAACTGCAAGGTCCCCAGAATAGAAGCCGGGATCTGCATCAGCCACGCGCCCAGCGCCTCGCGCCCACCCGCCAGATATTCGGTCTGCGCAATTCCTGGCGGCGCTCCCATGTGCATCATCGGGATAGAACGAATCTGAAAGATGAGAATCCAGACTACGCCGAGCATCACGCCGAACAAAATGTCGCGCCCAACCAGCGGATCGCGGAATTGCCCCGACATGAGCCGGCTCCACGAAATAATGGTCTGCGGCCAGCGCCGCCGCACCCATGGTTCCAACGCCAAATACAGCATCCAGGTCAGTCCAGAGAGGAATAATGCGGTGCTCATGGCGAGGATGAAGACTCCCAGGGTTTCGATCCTGGGAACAAGATGCCCCCGGCACAGCCACAACAGTATCTCGAGCGCAAACATTACCGACGCCAGGCGAAACGCACCCTCGCGATCGCCGCGCCCTTGCCGGTAATTTCGTCGCGCCCAAAGAACGGCCCCCAGCAAGAGCGACAGGAACATTACGATTGCCAGCACCTGCTGCGCCTTCTTTCCCGTCGAGTCCGCTGGACTCTTCATGCGATCCGGTTTGGTCCAGTCGCCGATCAGGGAAAAGAAAACCGGCTTGCCATGCCACGAAGCCGCTTCCACCCGCAGCGGCCGCGTCGTTCCCGGCCACGTTCCCGTCCAGGCTACGCGCGTATCGGAGGAGGCCAGCGAGTTCCACGCCGGCTCCGCGTTCTGAAACTGCGCCACATCCAGTCCCGCCGCGGCGAAGAGAATATTCCAGTCAAACACGCCGGATTGCGCAGCCGTACCATCTTTCTGCGGGGGAATCGCCTGAAAATATGTCAACCGCCCTTGCGGATCGAGTTCCAGGTTGATCATCCCCGAAAGAGTTGTCGGAGGATCGTCGCGCATCACAATCCCGGGGTTCAACAGCTGATCCCGGAAGCCTTGCGCCATCATGTCATCGGGACTTTGCCGGTACCAGAACTGCAGCAGCGAGGGCCGCGCCGCGAGCACGGCATCCCAGTCCGGATGCGGCTTATCGTTCTTCTCCACATATTCCTGGAAGTCACTGTCCTGGTAGAGATCAGCCGCACGATCCAGCGGCCGCTCTGGATATCCCAGCCGTTCAACGATCTCTCTCGCCTTCTGCGTGAGCACCTCCGGCGTCAACTCCAGGCGCATCTTCCCGAGCCCGCTGTAATGAATGCCGAGAAACGTTACCAAGCCCAAAGCGATCAGTACCGAGGCGAAACACGCAACCGCGATCCTTGGACGCAGCCCAGCCGTTTCCCCGGATGCCGCCACCATCTGCGGCGAAGGTGTCTCGCCCGCCGCCAGCGCCGCCGCCAGTGGATCACCCCCCGGCAGGGCTGCGGCCACACTGAGCACCGTTGCTGGACGCGCCGATGGCTCGGTTTCGAGGCAGCGGAGGATCACGCGCTCAATCACCGGATTGAGATCCTTCACCACAGACGAAGGACGGCTCACAGTTCTGTCGTCCCCCGCGCGTACCTTCTTGTCGGATTTCGCCGAGAAGGCTCGCTTGCCAGTGAAGACTTCGTACAACACCAGGCCCAGAGAAAAGATGTCACTGCGGGTGCTGACTTCTTTCCCCGCCAACTGCTCGGGTGCCATATAGGCCGGAGTTCCGCTGCGCACCTCGGCTCCCTGAATCTGATCCGCGACGCCCGCCAGTCCGAAATCGGTGATGACCACTTGCCCGCGGCCATCCAGCATGATATTGGCGGGCTTCAGATCGCGATGAAGAACTCCCTTGATGTGGGCGGCGGCCAGTCCAGCGCAGAGCTGGCGGGCAATGTCGAGAGCCTTGTCTTCGGGCAGGCGGCCGATGCGCCGAAGGAGAGAAGCCAGGTCTTCTCCGTCGACATATTCCATGGTGAAAAAAGTGTGACCCTCAACTTCGCCTACGTCGTAAACGCGGCAAACGTTGGGATGAGAAACCCGCCTTGCGATCCGCACTTCATTCTTGAAGCGCTCGACTAGACCTTGTTCACGCGCGGCTTCGTCCGGCAAGAACTTGAGGGCTACGGGCTGGCCGAGCGTGAGATCGTCGGCGCGATATACCTCGCCCATACCACCTCTTCCCAGCAGTGCAATGATGCGGTAACGCCCGGCCAGTAATCGGCCGGGAAGGAAGCGACCCTCGCTCTGGTACTCGGCGGAACTGGAGGGCCGTGACGAGGATGACGACGCGGGCCGAGGCGGCAAAGGCGAGGTTGCCGTTGGGAAGTCGAGAGTGGCGAGATGGTCCGAGTTGCCGGCGGGCGCTCCACAGGCCGAACAGAAGCGTCCAGTGGATGGAACATCGGTACCGCAGGATGAACAGGCGCGCATGATTTTTCCCGATACAGTCTACCGCGTCGGAACCAAACCGGTCGCGCAACTCAAGCGTACCGCGGAAAACCGGAAGCCGCTCTGTATTACCATCCTAACGATGAGCTCCCGCCTCCGCCGTTGGATGGGTGATCCTTTGGTCTTGTTGTGTCTGGCAGCGGGTCTGCTGGCGGCTGTGGTGCAGTCCGGCGAACTTGGCACCGCTGACACCATGCATCGGTTACAGGCTGCGCACTGGCTCTGGACTTCCGAGCCGCAGGTTTTTCCCAACGACTATCCCGAGTTCGGCCTGCACGGCCGCGGCGGTCAACTCTACGCCTGGTATGGAATCGGTCAGTCGTTGCTGATGCTGCCCGCCGATCTTGTGGCGACGTGGGTCTCGCGCTGGAGCATTTTTTCTGACTACGAAGACGACCCCCAGGTGCGCGCCATTGTGGTCAGCTATCTCACCGGCATTCTGGTGAACGTGCTCACAGCGCTGGTGGGCTTTCGTCTGCTTCGCCAATTGCAATTCAGCGTAAGGGAATCCGTGCTCGGCTTGCTGGCGCTGATGTTCTGCACGACCCACCTCCACTACACGCAGAACATGGCGGAAAACAACTACATCATGCTGCTGACGCTCGCTGGATTCTCGTTTCAATATGAGTGGCTGCGGACGGGAAGCCGGCGTGCGCTGTTGGTGGGCAGCGGCGCACTTGGACTGAACTTGCTCACGCGGCTCACGACCGGCTTGGATCTTATGGTGGGTGGCGTCTTTCTCTTGCTGGTTCTTTGGTTTGAAGGACAGCGACGACGCGAACTCTGGCAGCGGTTCGTCGCGTACTGCAAGGTCGCCGCTCCGGTGTATGGCTTCTTCTTGCTGATCGACCGGCTGTACCAGTTCTACCGGTTCGGATCGTTCACCAACACCTACGTTTCGCTGTTTGCCAAGGAGCATCGGTTGCAGGACCCAACGCTGCCCGCCAATTATCCTTGGACATCGCCATTTCACGAGGGCTTTTTCGGCGCGCTGTTTAAGCCGGAGAAATCGATTTTTCTTTTCGATCCTCTGCTGCTGTTGGCCATTCTGCTGCTGGTTTTGTTGTGGAGTCGTTTGTCGCCCGAAGTTCGCGCGTATGGGCTCGCGTCGTTGCTGCTTCTGCTCGTCTACATCAGCTTCTATGCGCGGTACACCTACTGGGCGGGAGACTTCGCCTGGGGCGATCGTTATGTTTCCACTGCGGTGGAGATGGCGGCATTGCTTGCCGTGCCGCTGTTGGTGCGTTATCGAGCCAACCTGAGCGTGTGGATCTGGCGCGGCGGAATGGTGCTGATCGCGGTCAGCCTGATCATTCAGCTTGCTTCGCTTGCCTTCTGGTTGCCGCTGGAGATTTACCAGATGGAGACGCTGGGGCATCCCACATTCGTGATCGCGCTGCGCTTCAAGAACATCGTGGCATTCGCGTTAGGCAAGATGGATGCCTGGGGACTAGACACTGAAGCCATGCACTGGGATGCATGGGACTACGTTCACATCACCACGTGGAATTTTCTGCCTTTCTTATTGCGGAGAGTAGGAGCGGTGCCGATTTGGGTGGTGGATATGGCGTTCGGCATATGGGGAGCGGCGATCGTGGCCTTGAGTTGGGTGTTGCTTCTACTGCGAAAGACCATTCGGATCACAAACCCTGATCCGCGAACTCACTGAATAAACGCAGTCAGCAGCAATCTGATTGCTGACGTCACTATCTTCTCGATTCGAGGAGGCAGAAACTCAGTCATACTTCTCGTAGCGAATGCGCTTTTTGTCCCAGCCCAGCGACTTGAGCAATCCGCGATTGGCTTTGACCATTTTGTCCAATCCACAGATATAGGCCTGCATGTCGGACCGGCCTTGCGCAATGTCCGGAACGTGCTGCTGCACATAGCCGCGCAGGCCGGGCCATGTTTCGTCTGGGCGACTGAGCGTCGGTAAGTAGTGAAAGTTGGGGTGCTGATCAGCAAGGTCCAGAAATTCATCGTGGTAATAAATGTCTTTTTCGAATCGATTGCCAAATAACAGCCAGAACTGCTTCTCCTGATGACGCACGCGATCCGCGAACAGCCACTGCAGCATCGCGCGGAACGGAGCAATACCCGTTCCAGTCGCGACGAAGATGGCATCGTCGATCGGCGGCCGGAGGATGAAATCCCCGAATGGCCCTTGAAGCGAAACCTGCTCACCTTCCTTCATATCGCACAGGAAGTTCGACATGAACCCGTCCTGCACGCGGTTGAGACAAAGTGCAAAACGATTGTCATCACCTGGAGGCGAGCAGATGGAATAGGCGCGAGTGATTTCTTCTCCGTCCGTTTTCAGCTGCCGGAATGAGAGCCACTGTCCGGGCACGAAGCCAAAGCGCCTTTCTCCGAGAATCTCGAATTCAAGGTGCTTAGTGAACTCAGATAACGAAACAGAGCGGACAAGGCACGCAGCAAGGCTCTGGAATGGAGACATCAATTCATATAGATGAGATCGGCTCGCGCAAAGAAGCGGAAGGAACGACGCTCACGCACGAGCGCGCCTACTCCACGGTGACTGACTTGGCTAAATTCCTGGGCTGATCCACGTCGCAGCCGCGGCGCACGGCGATGTGATAGGCGAGCAACTGCAGGGGAACGATTTCCAGAATCGGCGAGAGTTCTTCCGGCGCGGCGGGAACGTAGAGGACGTGATCGGCCGCTTCCTTGATCTCTTCGTCGCCGTCGGTGGCGAGCGCGATGACAACCCCGGAGCGCGCCTTCACTTCCTTCAGATTGGACATTGTCTTCTCGTAGCGCACCATCGAGTCGGCATCGCTGATGTCTCGAGTCGCGACGATAACGACGGGAAGATTCTCGTCGATCAGGGCGTTGGGGCCGTGTTTCATCTCTCCAGCCGGGTATCCTTCCGCGTGGATGTAGGAGATTTCCTTCAGCTTCAACGCACCTTCGAGGGCGATAGGATAGTGAATGCCGCGGCCAAGAAAGAGAAAATCCTGAGCGCGCTGGAAACGTTTGGCGAGATCCTCACAGGCTTCATCGTGCGTGAGAATATTTTCGAGCTTCCCGGGAATCAGAGTAAGTTCTTCAGCGGCGGTGCGAATTTGGTCGGCGGTCTTGGCACCGCGCACCTGCGCAAGATAAAGAGCGAAGAGATAAAGCGCGGTGAGCTGGCAGGTAAAGGCCTTGGTGGAAGCTACGCCAATCTCGGGGCCAGCGTGAGTGTAGATCGTTCCGGCGGCCTCGCGAGTGATCATGGAACCCACGACGTTGCAGATCGCTAGAGTATGCGAGCCTTTCGCTTTGGCCTCGCGCTGGGCCGCGATGGTATCGGCGGTCTCGCCGGATTGCGAGATGACGAGCGTGATCGTATTGGGATCGACGATAGGATCGCGGTAGCGCCATTCGCTGGCGTAATCAACCTCGACCGGCACGCGGGCGAAACTTTCAATCATGAACTTGCCCGCTTGCCCGGCATGCCAACTGGTGCCGCAGGCCACAATGTTGATTTTTTTCGCGGCGCGGAATTCCGACTCGCCGATTTGCATTTCGTCGAGGAAGATGTGACCGGTATCGAGGGAAACGCGTCCTAATGTCGTGTCACGGACGGCGCGCGGCTGCTCGTAAATTTCCTTGAGCATGAAGTGCTTGAAGCCGCCCTTTTCCGCCATGATCGGGTCCCAGGTCACGTGCTGCACCTGCCGCTGGATCGGCCTTCCCTCAAAATCCGTCAGCTCCACGCCAGCAGGCGTGACCACGGCGAGGTCACCATCGGCGAGAAAAAAGATGTCGCGCGTGTGATAGAGAATTGCGGGAACGTCGGAGGCTACAAAGTATTCATCGTTGCCCAGACCTACCACTAGAGGCGGTCCATTGCGCGCGGCCACAATTTTATTGGGATCGTCTACGGAGATGACAGCCAGAGCGAAGACGCCGCTGAGTTCTTTCACCGTGCGGCGAACCGCATCTTCGAGAGTAGGACGGTGACCGTTGCCAGTCTTGAAAAGATGTTTCTCCACCAGGTGAGCGATGACTTCAGTATCGGTTTCGGTCGAGAACTTGTGGCCCTCTTCGATCAGCCTTTTCTTCAGACTGAGATAGTTCTCGACGATGCCGTTGTGCACGACAACGATTTTGCCGGTGCAGTCGCGATGGGGATGGGCATTCTCTTCGGTAGGTCGTCCGTGGGTTGCCCAGCGGGTGTGGCCGATGCCGTAACTGCCATCGAGCGGCTTGAGTCGGATCGCCTCTTCCAGATTACGCAGCTTGCCTTCGGCGCGGCGAATCTGCAGCTTGTCGCCATTGCCGGCAACCGCGATGCCGGCCGAGTCATAGCCTCGGTATTCGAGGCGCCGCAGGCCTTCGATGATGATCGGGACCACCTGCTTCTTGCCGACATAACCAACAATGCCACACATGCGGACGCTCCAGAAATTCAGTCTGCGAGGGAGCAGCGAAACTCTTCAATGACCGGGTTGGTGAGAACCTCTCGCGCGATGCGTTCGACCTCGGCTTGCGCCTCCTGGCGGTTCAGCCCGCCATCCAGCGTAAGCTCGAAATACTTGCCCTGGCGGACTTCTTCCAGACCTTTATAGCCCATCTTCTTGAGTGCGCCCTGGATGGTTTTGCCTTGAGGATCGAGAACACTTTTCTTAAGCGAGACGTAAACGTAGGCTTTCATTGGAGCTGTCATTATACGTCAGGGCTCCAGAGGGGTATGACTTGGCGGCAGGTAAGACAAACACTGTATGTTCCGGAGCGGGAATACGTTGATGAAGTCGAAGAACCCAACCGTCCAGCCCAATGGTCTAGCGGACTGACTGGTCTGATGGCTCAACCTTATTGATTGAGTTGTCCGATCTTGTGCTCCAAATCGATCTTGGCATGCTCCAACATGCTGCGACGGCGAGGGTCGCGGCAGCTTTCAAGTTGTTCCGAGACTCTCCGGAGTGAGAGACGCAGGTTCTCTTGTTCGCGCAGACGTGCAGCCTCTTCGCCTGTCAGGCGCTTTCCCGGCCTTACCGCGGTGGCGGCTTCTTCCTGTTGTGCCTCGATCGACTTGCTCTCCCAGCCGCGAGCCATGCTTCCGATTATAGCCGTCGCGGGTGTCTGCATTTCGGACAAGGCTTCGAAGCATGCACGAGGGGTGGCACGGACAAATCCCATTTCCGTAATTCTGTTACGAAACACGAAATCAGCTAATTTATTGATTACTCATGAGTAACTTCTGTCTATAATTCGAACAGAAATTTTGCGGAGGGTGGGCGACCCTACACGAGGGGGCAGAGTCGCAGGAGAGTTTATTTTCCTTAATGCGCCCCTTTAACACTCCGGGAGCTAGGTTTGAGCTGCGACGCCATGTACTGTCGTTCATGCCCGCAGAGATCGTGCCCCTCCCTCTCCCGCCAGACAAATCATTCCGGAAACTCATTGCGCCGCAACGGAGAATTTGGATTATTCCTTTCTACCTTCTCAAGCTTCATCTGCCAAGCCAAGGTCCCAAAGACTATCGGAGCAATGGAGCCGTGGGATGATGACCCGCGGCGCGAATACCAAAATAACCCACGAAGGCGCACTCGCCATCCCTGAGTCGCTCGCCGAATGGGAGCAGCTCCTAGGAGATGAATCCATTCCCTTCACAGCGGGCCTTTCTATTTTGGACACTGACTTTCGCTTTCTCGCAATCAACAAAAATCTCGCGGAGATGCATGGCATACCCGCGGAAGCACATTTAGGAAAGACCATTCGCGAAATTTTGGGGGACTTCGCGGAGTTGCTGGAACCTTACTACGAACGCGTGAAAGCAACCGGGCAGGCGGTACTCAATCGGGAAATCAGTTCGATCCTTCCAACGAGGTCCACCCCCGGCCATTGGATCGGTCACCATGTCCCCATCAAGGACTCTGACGGCCGAGTCACAAGAATCGGCGTCATCGTGGTGGAGATTACCAAGCAAAAGAAACTCGAAGAGTCGTTCCGAAGTGTCTCGGAGAATTTGAAGGATCAGAAGAAACGTGGACAGGTGATGACGGAGGTCGGCCGGCTCCTGGAATCGAAATGGGACGTGCGGCAGGTCTTTCCCCAAGTCTCTGCCCGTTTGCGCCGCGTCTTGCGGCAGGAATACGCGGCGCTCTCTTTGCGCGACGAAAACAGTGGACAGTTGGTGCGGCAATCCATCGACTTTCCCTTCCGGAAAGGTGGGAGCCACGCCGCCGAAGTCGATGTGACGAAAGGTCCGGGAGGGAAAGCCTTCCGGGAGCGAGCTTCTCTAATTTTCAGCAAAAAGGATATGCAGAACTTCAGGTCCGACATTACGGACCATCTTTTGAAGGAAGGGCTGCAATCGCTATGTTGCGTCCCATTGATCCGGCCAAAAGGTCCGGTGGGAGTTTTAGTGCTCGGCAGCACTCGCGTCGAAGCCTTCAAAGTTGACGACCTGACTCTTCTGAACCAGGTTGCGGCCCAGTTGGCAATCGCCTTGGAAAACGCCGCAACGGCTCGCGAAGTCGAACGACTCAAGATTCGCTTGGGTCAGGAGAAAAAATATCTGGAAGGCGAGACCCAAACTGCCGCTCATTTTGCAGGAATCATCGGGGAGAGTCCGGCTTTGCAGAAAGTATTGGAGCAAGTAGCGATTGTTGCCACCAGTGATGCCACCGTACTGCTGCTGGGAGAAACGGGAACCGGCAAGGGCCTGATTGCGCGGGCTCTCCATCATGTCAGCAAACGCAAGGACAAAGCGTTTGTCTCTTTGAATTGTGCTGCCATTCCCACCGGACTGTTGGAGAGCGAACTGTTCGGCCACGAAAAGGGCGCATTTACCGGAGCGGTTCAACAGAAGGTCGGACGGCTGGAATTGGCGGACAAGGGTACTCTTTTCTTGGATGAGATCGGCGATATCCAGTTGGAGTTGCAGCCCAAGCTGCTTCGTGTTTTGCAGGACCATGAGTTCGAGAGGCTGGGAGGCACTGCGACGATCAAGGTGGGTCTTCGCCTGATCGCGGCTACCAACAGGGATTTAACCAAAAGCGTGGCGGAACAGAGGTTTCGCAGCGACTTATTCTATCGTTTGAACGTATTTCCAATTCACCTGCCTCCTCTTCGCGAGAGGCGCGAGGATATTCCCGTATTGGTCCGATACTTCGTTAGAAAATTTGCCGCCCGGATGGAACGTACGATTGAGACCGTGCCCCACGAGACCATGGATGCTTTGATCAACTGGGATTGGCCGGGCAACGTACGGGAGCTGGAAAACTTTATCGAGCGGTCGGTCATCCTGACGGAAGGGACCGCCTTGCGAGTACCGTTGTCCGAACTGCAAGCAAAAGGTCCCGGCTCCGTCGATGCTTCGCTTGAAAACGCCGAAAGAGAACACATTATCCAGATTCTGCGGGAGGCCGGAGGCGTAGTCTCGGGGCCCAAAGGGGCGGCCCGTCGCCTGGGGGTCAAACGCACCACGCTGCAGTCGAAGATTGAGCGGCTAAGAATTACTCGACGTGATTATTCCGGCTCGTCATCGGAGTAAGACCGAGATCATGGACTGCCATTCGACGTGCCGATTGATTGTGGATTGCCGCCCGGTCGGCAGGGAAGCGGAGGAAAAGCGAGATCCTCCTCGGTAGGGCTGTGTTTTTTCTGTGGGTTAGAACCTTCTCACCAGGTGCCATTCTGGAATCACAAATGCAATGACATCGGTCTAATCGGGAGAGCTTAAGTAGTTTTCCCGAAGGCGGACGGACGAGCCGCGGCCTTGTCGATAACGGACTCGCATTGGGGCGTGAACCGTGTTAGTAGCAGGGAACTTTGGGCCGAACAATTTGGTTCGGTCGTTGCCGAAGTGTGCCAGCCATGCAGTCAAGCGCGAGCTGATTTCCCGTAACGAGGTTTGGCGCGGACAGCCGTTCGAACACCAGGAAGATTGGGTGGCCCTTGCATCCAACCTCGGAGCTGCCGCCGGTGCTGACTCCGGCGCTGATCTAACTCCCAACCAGGTTGCTTCGGACGAGATCGATCCTCTGTACTTGTTTGCCTGCGAAGTGGAGTGGGAACAGAGGGGAGATCCTAGCGCGGCTTGGGAAGTCATTTCTGGAGCTCGTAGCTCCAACCAGGACACAAGGGCTCACGCCCGGTCCCTGCTGGAACGCTCGCCGCAACCGCGGCCCCACCGTCCGGAAGACGGCGACCCGGCGTACCACGAGCACTCTGGTTTCTTGAAGGAGGCAGGCATGAGGACTCCCTACGGCTTCGACATCATCGAGAGTTGCATGGGTTGCAAGGCTGTCCAGGAAAGCTGTTTCTGCCGCTTTTCGCCTGGGGTGCAGCGAGCGATGGATAGCATCAGCCACCACAGCGTGATGCCTTCAGAGGCGCTGCTTTTTGTGGAGGGGCAGACGCCGCGCGGTATGTACGTCCTTTGCTCGGGCAAGGTGAAGCTTTCGACGACCTCAAAGGAAGGCAAGGTGCTCATCCTGAAGCAGGCTGAGGCGGGGGAAGTGCTAGGGCTGAGCGCCGCCATTTCGGGTACAAACTACGAAATGACCGCTGAGACCAATACCCCGTGCCAGTTGAATTTCATCAGCCGCCAGGAGTTGATGGCGCTCATGCAGAACGAGAGCGAAGTAGCGGTGCACGCCGCCCAGTCGCTGAGCCGTGAATTCCAAGGCGCCTATCGCGACATACACGACCTGGTGCTGGCTCGTTCGTCTTCGGGAAAACTTGCCAAACTACTCTTGTCGTGCGCTCCTGTGGGCGCCCAGCAATCGGACGGGCAGCGGATCCGTTCGGCGATGACCCATGAGGAGATGGCCCAGAGGATTGGTTCATCGCGAGAGACGGTCACGAGATTGCTCAGTCATCTCAAGAAAAAGAGGCTGATTCGGCTCGAAGGGGCAACACTCGTCATTCGAGACCGGACCGGGTTAGAAGCTTTGGTGGTCTAACCCTCCCCCCGGAGGCCGGCTGGAAACTCGGCCGGCCTTCCAAATTTCATGCCCGACCGATCTGGCCAGTTCGAGGTCGTGCAGAAATGAGTGGATTTGTACACCGGCACGCTGATTCAGGATCTTCTTCGTTCGGTGGAAAGAGTAGAACAAGCTGCTGCGCTGAGGCTGGGTAGCCCGTCGACCCTCGAAGTTACATCGGCGGTCAACACGGAGCCAATCCGTAGAGAAACCCGCGGGGCAGAGGGGAACTCAGAGACCGAAAAGCTCCCGCAGCCGCTTGGTTTGAGCGCGGCTGACTGGAATCTCGCTCTGCTTCTTGTCATCCATGCGCAACTGATACGAGCTCTTGAACCAGGGCACAACTTCGCGGATTCGATTGATGTTCACCAGATAGGAGCGGTGAGCCCGCCAGAACAAGCCTTGATCTAGGCTCGCGAGTAGCTCCTCCAGAGTGCGGCAGTTGGAGTGTCCCTCCATGCCGGATGCCCCGGCCGTTACCACCGTGATCACCCCATCCTCAATCGAGGCGTAGCAGATTTCCTTCTGGTCCACCAGAAACATCCGCCCCACAGCCTTGAGTAGTATTTTCGAACTTTGAGTTTTTGGCGCTTGCAGCATCCGTACCAGGGTGTCGATTTTTTCTCCCGGCAACTCCTGCGCTTCTTGTTGTGTGCGCGCCTTCTGTAGCGACTGCGCCACGCGCTTCTTGTCGAAGGGCTTTAGCAGATAGTCGACAGCATTAACCTCAAACGCCCTTACCGCGTACTGGTCAAACGCAGTCGCGAAGACGATTTTGGGCAATGGAATTTTCTTGTCGAGCAGTTTCTTGATGACACCGAAACCGTCGAGGCCCGGCATTTGGACGTCGAGGAAAACAAGGTCAGGATTATGTTCCTTGATCAGGCTGATGGCCTCAAGGCCATTCTTCCCCTGGGCTACAACGTTTACATCGCCAGCGCTTTTCAGCAGAAAGGCAAGTTCATCACGGGCGAGTTGCTCATCGTCCACGATTAATACGGAAAGGGTCATTCCGTCTCCTGAGAGTGGGCAGACTCTAATGAAAAGTATAGCGACCGCGTTTTGCGGGAGTCAACGCGGTGTGTGCTCAATCATTCGATTCCGGCTGTAAGCGGGAGAATCCGAACTTTAGTGGGGCGGCTGGATCATGCCGCCGGGCATCTCCATTTTCGTGAAGCCGGCGGGCGCCTCGAACAGGCTGGCCGGTTGCGAACCTTCCTGGATGTTACGCAATTCGCCGCTGTTGTTCTTGCCCTGCCATTTCACGGGAAATCGCAATTTGGGATCAAGCCAGAATTGGCTGACGTCGCCGTTCCCATTCGTTCCTTCGTACTTTACGGTGCTGCGTCCGTTGATGGTCTCGTCGCCTACCTTGTGGCAACTTCCACTTTGAGCATGCGAGACCTTCTGCCAGTCACCGCAGGCATTCTCTACATCGCCGGCGCGGAAGAAAGCATTGGCATAACCCATTCGCTGGCTTTGCGCTTGCGCCGGCATCTCCATATACATATGCTGCTGGGCCATCAGGACGATCGAGGTCTGAGTTGCGAAATTCACGATGACCGCGCCTCCGCCATGTGGACTGGAGACTTGCGATTCGATCCGCATTTTATCTTTGGCGAAGTAGATCTTGGCCTGGGTCGGCGTGCCCGGTTTTTGCAGGTCTACAATATCGGCGGAAAATTCCGTCTGGGCGAGTACAAAGCCGGCGGCGAACATTAGAACGATAAAACCGGAAATACGGGCGATGCATCGAGGCATGCGACTCTCCTTACCATCGTTTTCGGGGATGAGCGTCAGCGCTTAGTGTGCGCTTTGATTAAGAGCGATCGCAGAATAGCAGAAGCCGCCGGGCTATTCACAGCACCCAAGATTCGATTGCACCCAGAGTAAATGTTTCTTGCGCGGTCCTTTACGTCACAGTTTCCAGCGCCAGCGCCATACCCATTCCACCGCTAATGCAGAGAGTGGCCACGCCGCGCCGCGTGTTCCGCTTCAGCATCTCGTGCAGTAACGTGACCGTGATGCGTGTCCCGGTACAGCCGATCGGATGTCCGAGCGCGATCGCGCCACCGTTGACGTTGAGCTTGTCACGATTGAAATTCAATTCCCGATCGCAGGCGAGCACCTGGCCGGCAAAGGCTTCGTTGAGTTCGACTAATCCGAAGTCGTGGAGCCTTAGGTTGTGTTTCTCCCCGAGCTTGCGCAAAGCCGGGACAGGGCCCATCCCCATCGTGCGCGGATCAACCCCAGCCGAGGTCGCCGCCGAGATTCGCGCCAGTGGCTTCAGGTTGTTCGTCTTCACGAAGTGCTCGTTCGCCACAATCACTGCGGCCGCGCCGTCGGTGATTCCTGAAGAATTTCCCGCCGTCACCGTCCCCGTTTTCGAAAACACCGGAGCCAGTTTGCCCAGCTTTTCCAGACTCGCGCCTGGAAACGGATGTTCGTCGCGACTAACGATGGTCGCACCTTTCTTGCTTTCGATCGTTACCGGAACTAGCTCGGCGTCGAATCGCCCCGCGGCAATTGCCCGCGCAGCGCGGGTTTGCGACATCAGCGCGTACTCATCCTGTTCCTCGCGAGAGATCTTGTAGTGCTCAGCGAGCACTTCGGCAGTCTCGCCCATCACCATCTTCGCCATCGGACAGAAGAATCCGTCGCGATACATGCCGTCCACCAATTCCTGATTGCCCAGCCGAAATCCCCAGCGCGCTTCCAGATAATAAGGAAGCCGCGACATGGATTCCGTGCCGCCTGCCAGAATGCAGTTCGCATCGCCGAGCAGAATCGCCTGGTACGCGAGAGCAATGGACTTCATCCCAGAAGCACAAGCCTTGTTCACCGTGAATGCCGGCACTTCCTGCGGCACGCCGCTGCGTATGGAAATCTGCCGTGCTGGATTTGGCCCGCCCCCCGCCTGCCGCGCGTTGCCGAAAATGGCTTCTTCTATTTGCGCGGGTTCGATTCCAGCACGCTCGATCGCAGCCTTGGCTGCAACTACGCCCAAGTCAGCCGCGGTCAGCGAAGCCAGCGATCCGCCGAATTTCCCAATCGGCGTGCGCACCGCGGAGAGAATATAGACGGCTTGCAAATGCTACCTCCAAACGTTTGAGTCTAGCAGGGCGAGGAAAGATGCTGCATGCCGTTCAGTTCGGCGAAACTGCCTTATTGAATCTCCACACCTCAGGAGAATGGATTCTCGATCTGCAATTCTTCAACCTTCTGCCCGTGCTGGAAGTCTTCGCTGTAGAGTTTCCTGCACTTCCCTTCGATCGCAGCCGCGACGATGAGCGAGTCATACCAGGACATGCGGTATTTTTCCGCGATTCGCAAAGCTTCGAAATAAATGGCGGGCGAGGAATGCACCGCCAGCAGCGGACGGAGCACAGTGATCAAGTATTGTTCTGCCTCAGCCACGCTCATGGGTTGGGCAAACCGTCGGAACGCCACACTAAAGAATTCCTGCACGACCTGATAACTGATGATTCCCTCGCCGGTGTCTGCGGCGCGTCGGATGAGCTGCGCGGCCTTTTTCGCCTTGGCAAGTGCCTTCGCATCGAAGGTGTACACGAACAGGTTGGTGTCGAGGAAAAATCTATCGCTCATTCATCTCGTCTCGGTTGTAGGGGCCGCTCGAGCGCACATGCCGAAGACGTCGCATCAGCGCATCCACGGCCGGGCCTCCGCCCGCCTGCGCCGCATACTGTTCCAGCCACTCGCGGAAGGCAGCGTTCAGCGTCTTGCGCTGTGCCCTTGCCACCAGCCGCGCCTGCTCGATGAGGCTTTCATCCGCGCTGAGAGTAATATTTTTCATGCGAGAATAGTGTACACTATTTCAGTGTGCGAGGTAGTTGACGCGGAGTCAATCCCTTGCCAAAATCTCCTAACCTCCGGCATAATGATGGTTTGGCTGGACCTCGCCGGACTCTTCCGGAACAAGGATACACATCTGTGTTAATGATTCGACTGTCGCGCATGGGTGCGCGCAAACAACCGTATTACCGCATTGTGGTGATTGAGAAGGCGCGTGCGCGCAATGGCCGGCCGGTGGAAGTGGTGGGGACATACAATCCTCGCACCAACCCCACCAGCATCGACTTCAAGCGCGACCGCGTCGAATACTGGGTTTCCAAGGGCGCGCAAATGTCAGAGCGAGTCGGCAAGCTTTACTCCAAGCCCGCGGCTGCTCCCGCGGTTTCTGTGGTCTAAACACCCGTCATGACTGAACCCACTGGAGATGTTCGCCTTCTCGTCGAGCGGATTGCGAAGTGGATCGTCGATGCTCCCGATGAAGTTTACGTGGATCATCTGGATGACGACGTGATCGAACTGGAAGTGGCGGAAGGTGACGTGGGCAAAATCATCGGCCGGCAAGGCCGCAATGTGCGGGCCCTGCGCACGCTCTTGAGCGCCGCCGGAGTGCGCCCGCGAAAGCGGTACACGCTGGAAGTCATCGACTAGGAAGTCGCGACGAGCAGGCCAGCAAGCCGAGGAAGCGGCGAAGAGCCAGCGCCGGGGCAGGGAACCGGACCATTCGCGATCCTGAAACAAGTGGTGAGTTCATTACGCTGGCCCGCGTCGTGAAAACGCAGGGCCGCCGCGGTGAGGTTGCGAGCGAGATCTACAGCAACGTTCCGGATCGATTTGCCGCAGGTATGAAGTTGCTGGCGCTGCCGCGGGAGTCGAAGCAGTCTCGGCGCGAACTGGAAGTCGAAGAACTCTGGCCGCACAAAGGTCTGCTGGTGCTGAAGTTTGCCGGAGTGAATTCGATCTCCGAGGCCGAAGCGCTGATTGGATGCGAATTGCAAGTGCCGCGCAGCCAGCGCTCGCCATTGGAAGCCGGCTGGAATTACGTGAGCGACCTTGTAGGTTGTGCGGTGCTTGACCACGGCCGCGAGATTGGACGCATTGAAGATGTCCAGTTCGGAGCGGGTGAAGCGCCGTTGTTCGTCGTGCGCGACGCCGCAACCCGGCTGCTGGAAGTTCCCTTCGCTGAGGCGTATCTCGACAGCGTAGATGTGGAGCGCAGGCAGGTGCGCATGAACCTGCCCGAAGGCCTGCTGAAAGTGAACGCTCCGCTCACGGCAGAAGAGAAGCAAGAACAGGCGCAGGGAACGAGAAAAAAGCATTAACCCAGAGACCATGGGTGAGACTCTGTGTAGCCCTGTGCCCTTTGTGAAAAGGTTTTGATCCGCGATGAAGGCCGATATCGTCACAATTTTCCCGGACTTCTTTCGCGGACCACTGGATTATGGCATCACCCGCCGGGCTCAAGAGATGGGCCTGGCGAAAATTCAAGTCCACGATCTGCGGGAGTTTACCCACGATCGTCACCGCACCGTGGACGACCGCCCTTTCGGCGGCGGTGAAGGCATGGTGCTGAAGCCGGAACCGCTCTTTGAATGTTTGGAATCGATGGACCTTGCGCCGCGCGAAGAGCGCATTGCAGGACGCACAAAGCAGTCGGTAGTGTTGCTCTCGGCGCAGGGACAAAGGTTCAGCCAGAAACTTGCTGCGGATCTGGCGCTGCTGGACCGCATCGTTTTACTTTGCGGACGGTATGAAGGCGTCGATGAGCGCGTGGCAGATTTTCTCGCTGACCGGGAAATTTCGATCGGTGATTATGTTCTGAGTGGCGGCGAAATAGCCGCGGCCGTGATCGTGGAAGCCGTCACGCGGTTGCTGCCCGGAGCGGTGGGAAACGAAGCGTCAACCCAGCAGGAGTCATTTACCGTTGACGGGAAGGTAAAAAACTCAGGCGGCGCGGACTCGACCTGCGGATCGAATGGCTTGTTGGATTATCCGCACTACACGCGGCCTGCTGAATTTCGCGGGATTGCGGTACCTGAGGCATTGATGTCCGGCAACCACGAAGAAATCCGCAGATGGCGGCGTCAGCGGGCGCTCGAAAAAACTTTTCGCAATCGCCCCGACTTGCTGGAAGGCGCGGCGTTAAGCGAAGACGACAAGAAATATCTCGCCGGAATCAAGCGAGGCGAGATCGCAAGATAAACGATAAACGATAAAAGATAAACAACAGAAATCAAGAGACCTGGAATTTCATCAAGTAGGATTCCGGAGTTCAGAAGGGCTAACGATTATGTCGAACCTCATCATTGAAAAACTGCTGGCGAAAACCCAACGCACCGACATTCCCGCATTTCACCCCGGCGACACCGTCCGCGTTCATGTGAAGATCAAAGAAGGCGACAAGGAGCGCTTGCAGGCCTTTGAAGGCGTGGTCATCAAGCGCGACAACGGACCTCAGGCGAGCTTCACCGTGCGCAAGATCAGCTTTGGCCAGGGCGTGGAGCGCATTTTTCCGGTGCACTCCAAAGTGATCGACAAAGTCGATCTGCTCCGATCCTCCAAGGTTCGCCGCGCCAAGCTGTATTATCTGCGCGGCCTCAAGGGCAAAGCGGCGCGCCTGCGCGACGCCGAATAAGATTCGCGTGTCCTTTGCTGGTGCGTATCGGCAAAGGACACGTCGCGAGTCTGACACTTCTATCCCGCAACGGCTGCCAAAGGCTCGGTGACAACTTCCAGGTCGGCGAAGTCCTGCTGGCGAATCTTCTTTACCTGCTTCAACACGTAATCGAGCAGCGGACGGTCACCCTGGCGGATCTCCTGAAACTCCACGCCCATGGCCCGGTTCTCGGCTGTATATTTCACGTTGCCTTTCAAGGCAACGCTCACGTCGTAAATATTCAGAGCCAGTCTCAGCCCTGTGCCAGGAACCAGCAGATCGCTCGCGCTCACCAGACAGCCATACTCTGAAATCTGCTCCACGCGGCCTTCGACGCTCGATGACCCTCCGCCCGATGGTCCCGCAATTCGCAGCAGGTCGGCTTCTCCCTCAACCTGGAATCGCGGACTTCGTCGCCTATTTTGATCGCCTCGCCTGAACGTGTTCATCACCGGCCGCTTCTTCGGTCCGTCCGGAATGATCGGCAGATACTGCTCCTGCATTAGCCGCAGCTCTTCTTCCCAGGGAATTCTGTTGCCTTCCACGCATTCCACCGTGAACTGGCCGCGCAGCGGAGAGTTCGGATCGGCAGCCCAGACCACCTGGCACACCGATTTATTACGTCCCCGTTCCACGGTGATCAAATCCCCAACCTTCACTTCGCGAAAGCTGAGCAGGCGCGCGCCGTGCGGATGGATGTCATAGGTGCAAGCCATCTCCAATTCGCCGCGCTTGCCGTTCTGCATGTGCGTGAGCCGAACCGGCAGCGCCAGGTGGACTAACTTCTCGACCGGCGCAACATCCTGTGGCGGCTGGGTTACTTCGTGGTTCACAACAGTCCTCGTGTGCTTGCGATCTGTTGCGAACATAGCAGTACATGTCCGACCGGACAATGTACCGCCGTAATCGAAGTAATGGTTACTTTGCGGCATTACCATGCGGCGGGATGCGTCCCGTAAATGGTTTTGGGAAGAGCAGGACTTCAGTTTTTAGCCTGTCCTGAGCAAGCGAAGCGCGCCGAAGGGTGCGCCCAAAGCCAATAGAGACGAGGGCTTTAGCCTCTAAGGAAACCGGCCGATTTTTCCCGCTTGCGGAAATCTCTGCTGGCAAGTGAAGATAGTGGACAACACTTTTCCTAATGGCAGGCATTGCGAAGATCGCCCCTGAATTTTCTCTCTCTCCTTCCGCGGCAAAATTGCGTTTGCTGAAAAAGCTGCGCTGCACGTTGCGCTACGAAAAAAAAGCGTGGGACGCCGGGGCCCTAATGGTCGCTGGCGTCGATGAAGTTGGGCGCGGCTCGTTGTTTGGGTCGGTGGTGGCCGCGGCGGTGATTCTCGATCGCGGCTACCGCCTTCGCGGGCTGCGCGATTCCAAGCTGCTGCTGCCCGAGCGTCGCGAACAGCTGGCGCCGCGGATTCGCGAACATGCCGTCGCCTGGGCGGTTGCGGCGGTCGATGCGGCACGCATCGACCAGATCAACATCTATCATGCGTCGCGTCTCGCCATGCGCGAAGCGGTGCTGCGTCTTCAGCCTGCGGCCGATCATTTACTCATCGATGCCGTGCGCCTGGATTGCGATCTGCCGCAAAAGGCCATCATCCACGGGGACGCGCTTTCCATCTCGATTGCCGCAGCTTCCATTCTGGCCAAGGTCGAGCGCGACCGCATGATGTGCGAGTGGGATGCGGTCTTCCCCGAGTACGGCCTGGCTTCGCACAAGGGTTACAGCACCCCGCAACATCTGGCCGCGCTGCTGGAATACGGTCCGACGCCGCTGCACCGGCAGTCGTTCGCTCCGGTGTGGAGCAATCCGGTGGAGCAGGAAGTTTTCGAGTTCGAGTGACGTGACCCTTGTTTCACTTCGGGAGGTCACGGTCAGCCACGTCCGGTGTCTCTGCGGCAACTGCCTAGCCAAGGCCTGTCTTAATAGCTGTGGAGCAGAGTCCAAGCGAGATAAGACGCCACCCGCGCCTTATCTCGTCTCTCGTTTAAACCAGAACGCGCTCTAGCGGTGCCCCCCGCCATGCGCACCACCCCGATATCCGGGGAGCGCGTGTTCAGCCTTCCCTTCATGGCCAGCGTCGCCTACGTTGCCTCGCCCATCCCGCGCCTCGTTTGCCTGGAAGTGGTTGAAGCGCTGCGCCCCGTGCTCCGGCAACGGTCCTGCGTAACCGTGATGAGGATCAAAGCGGTTGTCGACATGGCCGAAAAAGCCGTGAGGGCCGTGAAACCAGGGGCCAGCTCCAAGAAACACCCCGCCAACAAACCAATCGGGCCCATAGTAGCCGTAAGGAGCACAGTCATAGGGGGTATAGTCGAAGTACCCGTAAGGGCACACGGGAGCCGGTCCGATGTTTACGCCGATGGCAACCTGGGCTTGCGCCACGGGTGCACAGCATAAAAGGCCAGCGATGAGAGCTGCGAAAGCAAGCGCACTGACTTTGAACATGATTTCTCCTTAGTTCGTACAGAGTTTCAACCTGGACAACTGAGCGCCAGCATAATACCGAAGGATCAGTACCGACAAGTCGGCCTATGGGAAGTAATCGCGACCTGCTCCCGGTTGGGCAATTCCCGAAATCGACTATTGTTAGCAGGCGTTAGCACTGTACCGCCTCCCAAAATCATTGCAAGGTAGAGCTGAGGTCGTTGACCAGCTTCGTGTTATTGATGAGCGCCTGGCGCAGAATTTCTGCTTGCTGTTTGGCGGTGGGCCAATCCTGTTTCTCCACTGCTTCGGTTAGGCCGGGCAGCTCCAGGTGAGCGTAGGTGAAACGCGCGCCGTAGAGAATGTGCTTGAACCATGGCCTGCCAGGAATGCCATCGGGGTTGAGCCAGTTGCGTTCCACTTGCATGGTGCCGTGGTTGATGGTCGTGGCAAGCTTGGAATCAATTGCGCCTGAGGCTAGGGCGCGCGCGGCGGAGTCGTCCAGGCGCTTGCCGGCGGCTTCGAAGTCGTCAATGGCATCGAGGATCGGCTTGAGATCTAGTGCTGGCTGTTGCCGGGCTTCGCCCGGCTGGACAGCCCCTTCGACTCCGCTCAGGGCAGGCTTGGGCGGCTGTCCCAACGCGTTGTTGTTTTTTGCCAGTTCATTTACGAACTGGCGAATGTTGGCGGCGTAGCTGGCGAAATCGAAAGGCAATAGGTCGGCGTTAGCGAGGCGCAGGGCGAGCACGCCCCACAGCTGCGTCATCAGCGTGTGATAGCGGTAGCCGGGGTCGCCGAAGTGATTCATCCAGAAAAAATCGTCGTAGGCGGAATGGTAGACTCCGTACGGCCCCTCGAAGCCCAGGCCGAGAACGGGCATGCCAACGAAGTTGAGAAAAACAGTATGGTCGGAGCCGCTACCGATGCGGGTATCGGCCAGATTCGAATCGGTGACTTCTTCAGTTTGCTTGGCCTTGATGCGCTCGCGCGTGGATGATTCCTTCCACGCTTCATACAAAGTTTCGCCGGACGGATCATGCAGCGTGTGCGTGGTTTCGAGCAGCATGGGGGCGAGCGACGCAACCGCCTGGCCATGAAAATTCGGCCCTGATGTAGCCTCGTCCACATTGAGATAGGCGACAGCTTTCTGGCGCAGCTCATCCGCGAACTGCTCTCCCCACTCGGTGGAACCGGTGAGGCCGACTTCTTCTCCATCCCAACTGCAGACGACGATGGTGCGCCGCGGCTTCGTACCGGCTTTCGCCAACTTTCCCAGCGCGCGCGTGAGTTCCATCATGGATGCGGTGCCGCTCGAGGGGTCGACTCCGCCAAAGACCCAGGCGTCGCGATGATTGCCGAGGACGATCCATTCATCGGGCAACTGCGCGCCACGAATGCGGCCTTCGACCACGTAGTAGGGCTGCGTGGAGTTGTCCATCTCGATCTTCACATGGACGCGAACGCGCTTGCCGCCGAGGTGATACTTGATAGGCAAACCGCCTTGCCAGTCGTCGGGCGCAACGGGGCCGTCCATATTTGCGAGCAGCGGCTTTGCATCGTGCCAGGAAAGCGGCAGCGCCATGATTTTCGGGATCGAAACTGCTTGCTCGACGGGAATGCGCTTGGCGCCGGGAACGGAGGCCCATCCTGGAGTAAGCGGATCGCCGGGCACCATGAAGTCGTAAGTGATGGCGCCGCGCTGGATGTGATACTCGGGGCCCCATGGGCCGTTGGGAACGACCTTGCCTTTTTTAAATCCGTCCTCGGCGGGATCGCTGTAGATGAGAATGGCGGCGGCGCCTTCGCGTTCGGCGGTGAGGGCTTTGAATCCGCGATAGCTGTAGGGATTCGAGTAACGAACGAGGACGACTTTGCCTTTGACCTCGATGCCTTGTTTGCGGAGAAGGTCGTAGTCTTCGGGGTTACCGCTGTGCGCGTAGACGAGCGGCGCGGTGACTTCGCCGGATGCAGACATGCCACTCCAGGCAGAGCTGATGCTCTTGTTTTTCAGGTCGGGATCGCCGGGGACGGGCATCTCGCGCAGGACGGCACGATAATGTACGGGCGCGACCATCTCGAGCGAAGTGAATTTCGGATTGGAACCGTAGACATCATAGCGGCGAATGACGACGTCTTCGAGGCCTTCCTGCCGCCACTCGTCGGCGATGTAGCGAGCGAGTTCGTTGTTGCGCGCGGAGCCGGCAACGTGGGGTTCAGCGGTGAAGATGTGATGCTGGCGGCGTTCTTCGTCCGGGGAAGGGATGGCTTTGAACTTAGTTTCGATCTCAGCCTCGTGAGCCGCAGACGACGGAGTGAAGCCGAGAATCGAGGTCTGGGCCTGGGCGAAGAACGGTGAGCGAGGCGCGAGTGGCAGAAAGAGTATGGCGCTCGCGGAACAAAGCTTAAGCCGGCGGAAGCTCATGATCGGCATCTCCTCGTGACACGACGCTTGCTCAGGATGACAAATCCGATTGATGCTACTTTGCTTTGTAGATCTCCGTCAGCAAATCTGGTTTCGACTCATCGCGCACCAGGTGCGGGTAACGCTCGCCTCCGTGGTAATCGAGCTTGTAAGTTTTGTAGTAGTCGGTGTTCTCGACGAGAAGTTCTAAGGGGGCGGTGCCGGTTTTGCCGGCTTTCAGAGCCTCGCGCAGAACTTCGGGCGAATATTGGCGGCCATTGACGGCAATCAGCTTCATGCCAGGACCGATACCGGCCAGGGCTGCGGGCATGCCCTCCGTCGTATCTGTAATGGTGCCGTCTTCGCGGAGTTCGAGGCCGATGGAAAACGCTCCACCGACGACGTGGAAGTTGCTTTCGACGCCGCGCAACATTTCAGATTGCGATTCGTCATAGACCAGCTTCCAGCCGCTGCCTTCGATTCCGCCGAGCGGTGCTCCAGGACCGTGGTTGGTGAGACGCTCAGTCCAGAAGCTGCGCCAGTCGTAGGGTACAACCTGATTCAAAGTTTCGACGACATCATCGAAGGTGTAAGTCTTCACCATGGGGGCGGTGCTGGGAGCGCCGTGAAACAGCTTGCAGAAATCGTCCAACGTTTTCTTACCTTTGCTCTGCTGGCGGATGATGACGTCGGCCCAGAGCCAGTTCAACGTGTCTTCATCGTAGAAATCCACACTGCGCCGCCAGGAGTGCCAGGCTTGCGGAGCGAAATAAAGTTGAGGAGCGGCGTCGGCGGTGTCCTGCAAGTTGCGCCAGGTGCGGCCCGGTGTATGGTCGAGCTCGGCTGCGGTCATAGCCAGGTCATCCCGGGATTGCTCGGGTGTGAGCAATCCGCTGCGAGCAGTTAGCACCGTGCCCAAGTAATTCGTTAAACCCTCATACACCCAGAGCAGATCGTCTTGCATAGGCTGCTGATAGTCGGGAGTAGCGAGGTCCGCGGGGCGGCGGTATTTTCCGTTCCACGAATGAACGTATTCGTGGGGAAGAAGGCTAGCCTCGGCTTTGCGAGCGGTTTCATCGACGAGGCCACGCTCGTCGACGCGGCTGTCGTCGGACTCATGATGTTCCAGCCCGAAGTGAGCCACGTGATCGCTCAGACTGAGGAGGAAGTGATAATCGCGATAGTGATGCGCGCCGAAAAGCTTGTTGGCTTGTTCGACCAGATTCTTGTAGTGGTCCCAAACTTCTTGCGGAGGCTCGAGCGCGGCGGCGCTATCGGCGGCGATGTCCATCTCGGTGAGAGGGTCGTCGGCTAGCTTGACGACCTTCAGAAATTCACCGGTGATGACTGGAGAATCGACCAGAGTGCCCAGGGAAGCGGGCTTAAACGCGATTTCAGTATTGTCGCCGTTCGTGGAGGCGATGGGCAGAGGCGTTCCGAACTTCCAGTTGGCGGGAAGCTTCAGAGTAGCGACGTAAATGAGGTCGTCCACCTTCCAGCCTTTGGGATAGAGCAGAACCTGGTTCCAGCTGATGACAGCCATTTTGTCGGTAGCGGAAGAGCCAGCGGAGAAGCCGCCTTCAAACATTGCGGGAGATAGGAAATCAAGTTCAACCTGCACTTCGTTCTCACCGGCGGGGACGTCGACGTGGATGGTGAAGCCGTCAAGCAGATCGCGACGCCATTTCAGGGTTTTTCCGCTGGCTGTGAATTTGAGTCCAGCCAGATCGATTACGGGCCCGTCGGGGGCATGCTCGCCAGGAATCCACTTGGGATAATAGAGTGTGAGGTCTCCAGCGCTGGCCGGAATTTGCAGCTTGGCATGGAAGATCTTGCGCGGAGCCGAAGTGGCGTCGACGAAGATGGTTACCGTTGGCGGCGTAACGGACCAGCTGGAAAGAGAGAAGAAGAAGACAAGACAAACTACTCCCAAGATTCTTGAGAGTTTCATTTTTCCGGGCCCCCTGGGTAGACGAATCAAATTCTAACTGGCTGTACAGAATTGTAGATTCTAGCAGCCAGTGGGACGAACGGTACAGGGATGCACCAGCGCTGCTATCATTTCGACGATGTCACGGCGGGGAAAGTTCATCACCTTCGAAGGGCTCGACGGAGTTGGCAAGAGCACGCAGATGCGCAAGCTGGCGACAGCTCTGCGCGCCGCCGGATATAAGGTGATCGAAACGCGCGAGCCGGGAGGAACGCCGACCGGGGAGAAGATACGCCGCGTTTTATTGGACTCGGCGACCGAGGGTCTCTCGCCGCTGGCGGAGATGGCGTTGATGTTCGCTTCGCGGGCACAGCATATTGCGGAGGTGATTCAGCCAGCGTTGGATCACGGTCAGATTGTGCTGTGCGATCGCTTTACCGATTCCACGGAAGCTTACCAGGGCGGCGGACGCAAGCTAGGGAGCGAGCCCGTGCTGGAGTTGCATCGCGTACTTTGTGGAGATACGCAGCCCGACTTGACCATCCTGCTCGATTCTGACCCGGCGATGAGCATTGGGCGGGCGCGGAGGCGCAACCGCCGGTCTGCCGACCGGGCCCACAAAAATGCCAGCAAGCACGCCGACGAGAATCGCTTTGAGCAGCAGAGCCGCGGCTTTTTCACCCGCGTGCGCGACGGTTACTTAGCTATTGCTGCGCGCGAGCCACAACGGGTTGTCGCCGTGGACGCTCGCGGCACGCCTGAGCAGACACATCGGCGGATTATGGAGGCTGTCGGGCGAAAGCTGAGGTTGGCAGAAGCGAAATGATTCCTATCATTCTTCGAGAGGACGCGGCGCGACTCGCGGACCGACTGCCACGCATCTTTGCGTTTAACGGCGCCATCCCCTCAGCACAGTTGGATGCTTGGTTGAGCGAGCGGCAGCTCACAGTTCCCGATGATTTGAAGCAAGTGTGGCAAGAAACAGGCGGAGGAGTCGTATTTGAGTCTGAGATCATTCTTAGCCCGTATGGCGATCGCGAGTTGGGAGAGAACGTGGACAGTGAGAACGAGTTCCATAGACAGAAAGGAATGCCCGTTGACTGGTTACTTTTTCACACCGGTATGAATCTTAGAGTTATTAAAATGTCGAGCGGCGAATATGCAAGCCTGCAAGAGGGCTCATACAGGGTCCAGGAAACCTTTAGGTCCTTTGCTGAGTGGTATGTGAATTCGATTCGGAAAGAGTACGCGGCGAGGTATGGACTGAGATGATGCAACATTCGGCCAAATGAGACCGTGGTGCATGTATCCGAGATTCCCACCCGTGCAAAAGACGCAAGCGTGGGCACCCTCAATGTGTAGTATTCGCAAATGTCATTCTCTGATTTTCACGGTAATGCCGAAACCGTCCATCGCCTGCGCGACATGCTGGCGCGGAAGCACTTTCCACACGCTGTGATTCTTTCGGGTGCGCGGGGGGCGGGCAAGTACACGCTGGCTCTCATGCTGGCGCAGGCGTTGAATTGCCTGACTCCGACTGAGCCGGATGGTCTTCCCGACTTCTGCGGCGAATGCTCGAATTGCCTTCGCATCGCGCAGGCTGCCGACCTCGAAGCGCGATTTGCGGAAGCCGTGGAAACCCGGGAAGGTCTGCGAGAGACGGACAAGAAAGAGACGCGCCTGTTCGTGCAGACTCATCCGGATGTGCTGGTTATTCCGCCAGACCCTCCGCAGATGATGATCAAAGTGGATCAGGTGCGGCGCGTTATCGAGACTATTTACTACCGTCCGTCGGAGGCGCGGGAGCGAGTTTATATTTTCACCGACTCTGCCTTCATGAAAGAAGCGGCCAATTCGTTGCTCAAAGTTCTGGAAGAGCCTCCGGAGTTCGCCACGATCTTTCTGCTCTCGGAGAACCCCGGCGAACTGCTTCCCACCATTCGCTCGCGATCGATGGTCTTCCCCCTCGCTGCGGTGCCGCTTGAGGACGTAGAGGCATACTTGGCCAAACATCGCCCAGAGTGGAAGCCGCAGCAGCGGGCTCTGGTGGCGAGGCTTTCTGAGGGAGCATTGGGCCGGGCGCGTAGCTTCGATTTGGATGGTTACATCGCCGCCCGCGCAGATGCGCTGAACATCCTCAACTCGGCGCTGTTGGGCGGCGAACACAGTGCACTGTTCAAAGTTACCGAGTCTTATCGTCCTGGCGCCGAGGGCCGGGAGAAGACGGAACAACTTCTACGCACCTTGTATTCGTTATTGCGCGATCTCATGTTCCTGGGCTCGGGAGCGCCGGAACTGGTTCACAACACCGACATTCAGAGCCAGCTTACAAGGCTGGCGGAGTCCGCGGATTTCGAATGGATCACCATGGCATCGGAGCGGCTAGCGGATGTGGAACGGGGTATGCGCCGCAATCTGTTGCGGTCGTTATCGCTGGACGGGTTGGCGCTGGCTCTCGAGAGATCCGCATGAGGAATTTATAATTTATTTGTTTTCAGGTGGTTACGGCGATTACTTCGGTGGTTCTACTCCCTTCGGATTGATTGTGCGCTGATTCCTGCGCGCCTATAATTGACTTACTCTGGTTGAAGATTTCTCCGTCAGGTTCCGGGTAGTAAGCCGCGAGGGTGAAGTCTGTCTTCGCTAACGAGGTGAGAAAAACCCGGTAATGCGAAAGCGCCTGCAATTCGTCCTGATGGCCAGCACTATAGCCGCGACCTCTCTTTCTCTCACGTCACAAGTACGTGCCGCTGATGGCGACGGCTCCTCGGAAAAGATCACGGCAACCGACGAGCATGGCCGCACGATTTACGTAAACGATTCTGGAGCTACAACTCCGGCCCACCATGCCGAAGCTTCCGAAGCGCCGCGGCGAACCCTGATGTATTGGAGTTCGAAAGAAAACCGCTGGAAGCCGGTGCCTCCAGCCAATGCCGCGTCCATGCGGGCGGCGCGGTCAGCGGCGGCCGAAGTGAGCCAATACCTGGGCAGAGAATCGAACCAATCGGCAAACGCCAAGATTGTTGCCGCCAACTTTCGCGGCACCGTAGCAGGGTCAGGGGATATCGACACCGCGATCGAGGAGGCTGCGGCGCGGCATAATGTGGATCCCAACCTGGTGCGTGCCGTGGTGAAGGTGGAATCAAACTTCAATCCCAATGCCGTGTCGCGCAAGGGCGCCATGGGACTGATGCAATTGATGCCCTCAACCGCGCGTCAACTAAAGGTGAAGAATCCGTTTGACCCGGAACAAAATGTGGACGCCGGAGTGCGGCATTTGAAACAACTTCTGGAAAGTTACGGCGGCGATATCAAACTGACCCTGGCCGCCTACAACGCGGGAGCGGGCGCGGTGGCCCGTAGCTCCGGAGTGCCCCGCTATGCGGAAACCCAGAACTATGTGCGCCGGATTACGAATCTTTATTATGGTGGAGCTGTTGAGGCCGGAAGCGTGGCTCGGGATCCCGTTCGAATTCAACGGGATGCGAGAGGCGTGCTCTATATCAGCAACACTGAGTAATATTGCGGCATCTGTTTACTTGTCTCTATCTCTCAGGCACCCAGGTTGATTTAACAAACGGTTCAACCAGCAGGAAGCGAAGGCACGGGCTGTTATCTTGAAGAGCTCATTGCGGGACCGTGGTCTGTGGGGAGGGTTGCTGGTGCTGGCCTTATTGGCTACGCTGCCGGCACACGCGCGGGCGCATCATTCCGACGCCTGGGCGCGCGAGCACTTTGCTACGGCCGAGCGGATGCGGGAAGCTCTGAACGGACGGCCCGCCGCGGAACGAACCCGCCGTGACTACCAGCGCGTGGTGAATGCCTACCGCTCGATTTATCTGGGAGCACCTACTTCCACCAAAGCCGACCCGAGCGTGGTTGCGGTAGCGGAAACGCTGGTGGAGATGGGCCGGCGCTTCGACGACAACAAAATCCTGAACGAGGCCATCGAGCAATACAAGTTTCTGCGGCGGGAATATCCCGGAAGCAAGTATCGCTTTGACGGTCTGTTCACGATCGGCGAGATCTATAAGGACGACCTGAACGATCCGGATGCGGCGCGGGCTACCTTCCAGGATTTTCTGCGGCACTATCCTCACAATCGCTTGGCCGAGGGTGCCCGTCAGGCCATCGTCGAACTGAACCAGGAGGCCGCGAAAACTGCGGATGCGCAAAAGCCGGCAGAAAAAGCGCGGACGCCGAAGGACGCCAGGAATAATCAGGATGGAGTTGTCGTGGAGGGCGACCACGGTGTGCGTACCGCTTCTGCGAAAAGCGAGTCGGCGGCTCTGCATACTGGGCACTTGCCGCGAGTGACCGGCATCCGGCACTGGTCTACGCCTGACTACACTCGGGTTGCGATTGACGTGGAAGGCGATGTGAAATTTTCGTCGCAGCGCATTGCGAGTCCGGCGCGCATCTTTTTCGATCTGCGCGATACCAAGCTGGCTTCCACGCTGGTCGGTAAAACTTTCGATGTGGATGACGGTTTCCTGAAGAAAGTCCGGGTCGCCCAGTTTGCACCGGGCCGCACGCGAGTGGTGCTCGAAGTCGACAATCTCTCCGACTACGATGCCTTTCTGCTGCCCGATCCCTACCGTCTGATCATCGACATTCACGGCAAGAAGGGGTGGACGAAAGAACGCAAAGAGGCCGTCGCATCGTCTTTGGCGCAGGCGGATGCACCGGTCCTGGCGGAAGCGAACCCTGAACTTGATCCAGTTTCGGCGGAAGGGAAGGTTCCCGTTTCGCAGGCCGCATCGGCAGAAACAGAGAGGGCCGCGTCGAGGGAAGGTGGCGGGAACCCGGCGGCGGCATCTGAGCCCGAGGTTGCAACTCCTGCTAAGAAGTTGCAGCCCGCAGTGGTGAAGAAAGTTGTCGATGCCGATGCTGATGACGATGAGAATGCAAGCGTCGCGGAGCCGCCGAAGCGAAATATACGTGTGGCAACGAAAAAGGAAGTGACGTCGCGAACTACCGTCGCCAAGAAGCTGGCGAACACTGATTCGGCGAACATTGATCTGGATGGCGACGGGGAAACTTCCGATTCCAGCGGCACTGAGGCAGGCCGAGGCGACGTACCGGAGACGCGACACAAATCCAGCTCGCGCGCCATTACTTCAGGAAGGTCGGGCAGTGCGTCCGATCTTGACGTTCGCGAGGCGAGGCCGACAGCGAGCGGCGACCGTTCTCTGATTCGCGCTTTAGGATTGAAAATCGGCAAGATCGTGATCGACCCCGGCCACGGAGGTCACGATACCGGCACCATCGGCCCCAACGGCCTTGAAGAAAAAGATCTGGTGCTAGATGTCGGGCGACGTTTGGGTAAACTGCTGGAAACGCGGCTGGGTGCGGAAGTGGTTTACACGCGCAAGGATGACACGTTTATCCCGCTCGAAACGCGCACAGCCATCGCCAATCAGGCGCGCGCCGATTTGTTCGTCTCCATCCACGCCAACTCGAGCCACGATCCTGACGCCCGGGGCGTTGAGACCTACTATTTGAATTTCACCTCTTCGCCCGAAGCCCTGGAAGTGGCGGCACGCGAGAACGCGGTTTCGGAGAAGTCCATCTACGAACTGCAAGACCTGGTGAAGAAGATCGCGCTCAAGGAGAAGATTGAGGAGTCGCGCGAGTTTGCCGGAGATGTGCAGCAATCGCTACACACCGGCCTCGCGGTGAAGAGCCCGGCCATTCGCGACCGCGGCGTGAAGAAGGCTCCATTTATTGTTCTGATCGGCGCGAATATGCCTTCGATTCTCGCCGAGATTTCCTTCGTCAGCAATCCTACCGACGAGCATCGCCTTGCTACCAGTGAATATCGCGAACGCATCGCCGAGTCGCTCTACCGCGGCATCGCCAAGTATGTGAACGGGTTAAGCGGGGTGAAGGTCGCCAGCAAGATGGAAAAGGGCGCGGCTCAGTAGTTCCTGCAACATTCCAAACGGTTTGCGATATCCATCCATTGCGCTTGCCTGATCCCGAAATCCCTCCTGAAACCTTTTCTCGTCCTCTGTGGTCTAATTACAAAAGGGGCTCTATTCCGAGCGGTGTATTCATGGGTTTTTCCAAGTCCGTAGTGATACCGGCGATCCTAATTTTTATCGCTAGCGCGACGTTTGCAGCTGCGCCCGGCACGAATTCGGCTACGCCGATTCTGCCTAAGCAATTTGCCGGATGGCAGATCCAGGGCGCGTCTCAAGCGAGCAAAGATGCCGGTGCGGCTGACCCGACGAATGCGCCTCTACTCAAAGAATACGGATTCAGCGACTTCGAGGCTGCGACTTACAGGAGTGACGACGGACGGACCTTGAAGATCCGCGCCGCAAGATTCGCCGATGCCACCGGGGCCTTCGGTGCTTACAGTTTGTATTTGCAGCCAGAAATGGCGCGGGAAGAAGTTGGTGACCAGGCTGCGTCGCTCAATCAGCGCGTGCTGTTTTATCGCGGCCACATCTTGGTGGACGCTGTCTTCAGCGAGGTATCGGTGATGTCGGCAGCTAGCCTGCGCGAACTGGCTGGAGAGCTGCCGCGCCCTGGTGGAAATGCCGGCAACCTGCCCCCGATTCTTGCCTTCATGCCGCATCATGGCTATCAGACGAATACAGAGAAGTATGCAGAGGGACCGCTTGGTTTGGGAGCGATCGCATCTCCTCTTCCCTCGCAGCTAGTCGATTTCGGCGCCGGCCCGGAAGTCGTGCTGGGGCAATACTCTACTTCAAGCGGACCAGCCACGCTGATGCTGATCGAGTATCCAACCCCCGCTTTGGCCGCTGAGCATTTGCGCCGCATTGACGCCGCCAATCACGCAGCGCAGCCGCAGGCTGGAGTGGAGGCTGTCGAAAATATTGGCCCGTTTTTTGATAAGCGCTCGGGCCCGATCATCGCGATCGCAGCCGGCCCGCTTTCGCAAAGCGACGCACAAATGCTTTTGGGTGCGGTGAACTACGAGGCCAGCGTCACGTGGAATGAGAACACGTATTTCGACAAGAAGAACAACATCGCGAACTTGCTGGTCAACACTATTCTTCTGTGCATCATTGTGGGTGCGATCTCTCTGGCGGTGGGAGTCGCGTTCGGCGGCGCCCGTGTTCTCTTGCGTCGCTATTTCCCCGGTCCCGTCTTCGGACGAGCCGACCAAACCGAGTTCATCTCGCTGGACCTGTCCGAGCCCGCCAGCCCCGGAACTCCGGCCGCGCATTCGTCCCCTACAGAAAGCTCAAATAGGTCTTAAGTAGCTCAGGAATATCGGCTTAGAGTGTTCTCTCCGGGGTTTTGTCTCAAATTGGAACAGCCACTCAAACTATTGCTTTGTTATGCAAGTCATTGAAAAGAAAGACATTTATTTCCCAAAAATTGCTTGACACCTCCCTTTTTCGGCTCATAAGATTTCGTACAGAAAGTTTTGACGGGATCTAAGCCTCCGTTGGAACTATTCTCCCTTGAAAAGAAAAGGTCACCCTGTTGCCGGGTGGCCTTTTCGTTTTGCAGTTGAACCTGAACGGTTGGTTATCTGATTCGTAATCCGAAGGTTTAGACTCCCACGCTCTTCATTTCACTCCGACGGAACTGCTGCTCCGTATTTCCGTACCATCTGTTGGGTGGTTAGTCGTCGGCGATAAAACGAGCGCGGGAGAAAATCATGTTCTGCGATGGATGCGGTGCCGCGGTACAGCCGGGCCAGGGATTTTGCAGCAAGTGCGGCAAGCAAGTCGTGGGTCCCATTACTGCGATGCAACTTCGTCCCGGGCGCGTGCAGGGACATGTACACCTGCTGGGAATCTTCTGGTTGGCCATTTCGGCCTTCAACACCATCGGCGGCGTGCTCCTGCTGGTCCTGGCCAACACGTTGCTTGCTCATTTGCACGAGATGGGTGCGCCGCCGGAGACGCCGACCGAGTTCCTGCGTTCGTTGCTAAGCGTGATCGGTCTCTTGATACTGGCCAAAGCCGCCTGCGGATTCATCGCTGGATGGGGTTTGCTGCAGCGTGAGCCTTGGGCTCGCGTCGTCGCGCTGGTTCTGGGATTCATTTCGTTGTTCAATGTCCCATTCGGAACGGCTGTGGGTGTTTACACTCTCTGGGTGCTGTTGCCTGCCCAGTCGCAACAGGAACAGGAATACGAAGCGCTGGCCGCCTCCCGGGCCGCTTAAATTTGCTGCGTTGCCGCGGCGATGTCACTTGCGATGGAAATGACTCGCGCAGGCGTTGGCTTTCGGCGGCGATTTGGTAAACTGAAATACAGTCCCCCCTGAAGCCGACGTAGCTCAGTTGGTAGAGCAGCCGATTCGTAATCGGCAGGTCAGCGGTTCAAGTCCGCTCGTCGGCTCCATCCTAACCTCTTCGAAAAAATCACTTACGGATCGGTCATTGCACCCCGCGTTGTGATCATCTCCGCGATCGTGCGAGTTCGCGTGAAGAGCGTCTGAGTCTCGCGTCAAGACTTTTTCGCCTTCGCGGGAGCAACCAGAGCCACGGCGGCCTCGCTGGTGAGCAGGAGGAAAGTGATCGATTCCTGCAGATACAGGCGAACCGCAGTATCAGTGTGGCTGAGATATCCGATGGAAACGTCCTGGCCGATGTGAAGCTCGAAATCGCCGCCTCGGGTGGTCAGCACGAAAGCTCCGGCAATGGCGGGCGCCCATATGATTTGATCATTGACCAGCCGCTTGACGTGCTCGAGGACTGGGTAGCCGTGGTCGCTGATTTCGGCGAGCGCAGTGTAGGCGTCGGCGCCGATCAGCACCGAGTAGGGGCCGTTGACGCCGACGAGACGCAACTGGCTCAAGCTTTGGGAAATTGCATCCGGGTATGCGCGCACATCGGCGGGGAGCGTCATGATCGGATTGCTGGTGCCCTGACGGATGCCCCCAATGCCAGCGGCATCATAGCCCTCGAAGATCGCCCCGTCCTCGGCAAAAGCGATCTGCCGCGCGGCGTCCTTCGCGGGTTGCCAGTCCGAGTCGTTCGCGCCACGGTCGACATCGTCGATCGCCTGGCGATCCAATTCGAACGGAACGCGCAGCTCGACCAGCGCCTTCACCTCGCGCTGCCTCGCGACTATGCCCTTCGCCGGCGCGGGGATGGTCCGCAGGTGGCCGGTGCCGACGGCGGAAAGGCCGGTGCCGCCCGGGCCTTTTACATCCACCACGCGCCGCCCGGCAAGGTAGCGCTTGAAGGTACGCGAAGTTTCCTCCTCGATCTGAGCCCATGCGGAATCGGAAATGGGAGCAAGTTCGCGATGCAGATTATTCATGTCGGATGTCTCCTTTAAGGGAACCGATGCCGAGCGAACCCTCGGGCACCGATGGAATGGATGGATTCGGTTCGGCGGCCACCGACGCCGCGGGTGGAACCACAACCGTGGGCTGGTCCTCCACCGGCGGGTCTTCGGTCACATTCTCCAGAAACGTTGCGGATGGCACGAAGAAGAGACTTCCGGTGACGGCGCGGCTGAAGTCGAGCAGGCGGTCGTAGTTGCCGGGAGGTCGACCGACGAACATGTTCTCAAGCATCTGCTCGATGGTGCGGGGCGAACGGCTGTAGCCGATGAAAAAGGTGCCAAATTCACCACGCCCGGGCTGCCCGAAGGGCATATTGTCTCGCAGGATCTTAATCTCTTTGCCGTTCTCAACGATCGTGGTGAGCGCGTTGTGCGCTGACGTCGGCTTGACGGAGTCGTCCAATTCGATGTCGGACAGTTTAGTGCGGCCGATGATGCGTTCCTGTGCCTCGGTGGAGATGGCATTCCATGCGTCAAGATCGTGGAAGTATTTCTGCACGATGACGTAACTGCCCCCGGCAAACGCAGCGTCCTCGTCGCCGATGAGCACGGCATCGATCACGGCCTCGCCCCTGGGATTCTCCGTTCCGTCGACGAAACCGATGAGATCGCGGTCATCGAAGTAACGGAAGCCCTGCACTTCGTCCACCGGCGAAACCGCATTTCCGATACGCGCCATAAACTGCGTGGCAAGCTCGAAGCATAAATCCATGCGCTTGGCCCGGATGTGGAACAGCAGGTCGCCCGGCGTGGACACGGCAAGGCGCGCTCCGGCACGAATCTCACGGAAGGGGTGGAGTTCTGCCGGCCGCAGAGGCCCAAAGACATGGTCCCATGCGTCGGAACCAAACCCTACGACGCAGGAAAGTCCTCCTTCCAGGTCGCGAAACTCCACGGCGCGCACCAGCGCGGCGAGATCTCCGCAGAACGAGCGTAGGGTGGCGCGATTCTCAGGGCCCGGGTTAATGGTCGCGACGAGAAAGATGGCGGCGCGGGTAAGCGGCGCGGCTACCGACTGCGCGGTGCCGGGTAATCTACGTGACGCTGCGGGCGCGTTAATCGGATCGGGCTCCATCGCGTGTCGTCCCCGGTGGCGTGTGCGGAATCTCGCTCTCAAAATTCAAGCTCACCCACCTGTGCAAGTCCGGAATGCAAGCTTACCGCGTCACCGACTTCGTTTGCGACTAGCGAGAGGCTGCGGAATTCGTAAGCAAACTATTCCGAAACCCCAGTTTAGCAAAGCCCAATATTCCTGTCCCTTCGCGATATGAAAGGACACGCGGAGAGGGCGCGACAACTCCTGGTGGAAGTAAACTGAGAACTCAAACTCGCTGCTGAGGCCGCCAACGCGAGCATGAACAAATAGCAGCCTAAAGCAAGGTTGGAATTCAGGACCTGGTTGGGGTCACCACGCGGATCTCATTTCGCTGGAGGTGCCCCCGGCTGCTGGAATGTAGCAGTTCAGGGTGTAATCCATCACCATGCGGTCGGCGTTGAAGCGCCAGCCCAGGGTGCGGATGGTTCGCTTCATGCGCTTGATCCAGCCGCGGGGCAGACCGTCGCGATCCCGCTGGTAGTAGAGCGGAATCACTTCTTCGCGAAGAGTTCGGTGCAGATCCTCGCCGTCGCGTGTGTCGTGGACGTTCAGGTCGGAATGAGTTCTGCCCGTGCCGATGGCAAAACCATTCATGCCGTCATAGGCTTCCGCCCACCAGCCATCGAGAACGGAAAGGTTCAGCCCTCCGTTCAAGACCACTTTTTGGCCACTGGTGCCCGATGCCTCCAACGGACGCCGTGGGTTATTCAGCCACACATCGACGCCCTGCACGAAATAGCGTCCGACGTTGATGTCATAGTCTTCGACAAAGACGAATTTATCGGCGAAGCGCGGATTGCGCATCAATTCGGCAATCTGTTGCAGAAGCCGCTTACCCGGCTCGTCGAGAGGATGCGCTTTGCCGGCGAAAACAAACTGCACCGGGCGTTTGGGATCGTTCACCATCGAAGCCAGATTCTCAATGTCCCGCAGAATCAGGTTCGCTCTTTTGTAGGTGGCGAAGCGGCGGGCAAAGCCAATCGTTAGCGCGTCCGGGCTAAGTACTTTGCCGAGTCGTTGCAGAGACTCTCGGGATTCGCCACGGCGCTCCGCTTGCTCCACCGCCCGCCGCCGGACAAACTCGAGAAGCCGCGATTTCAGGCTGAGATGGGTCTCCCAAAGCTCGCCATCATCCACGCTCTCAATGCCTTCCCAGATGCGAGCTTCACTGCTGTGCTGGTGCCAGTTCGTGCCCAGATGGCGATCGTAGAGGCGAAACATTTGCGGGGCGAGCCAGGAAGGAACATGAACTCCGTTGGTGATGTGGCCGATGGGAACTTCGTCTTCCGGCTTGCCCGGACAAAGCCCGGTCCACATCGCCCGGGAGACTTCGCCATGCAACGCGGAAACGGCGTTGGCGCGACGGGAAAGTCTCAAGCCGAGCACGGTCATGCAAAACGTCTCGGAAAGATCGCTTGGTTTCTCGCGACCCAGGCCCATCAGGCTCTCCTTGGAAAGACCGAGCCTTTCACGCAGAGGTCCGAGATGCTCTTCGATCAGGTCCGCGTCGAAGCGATCATGGCCTGCAGGTACCGGGGTATGCGTAGTGAAGACCACCTCCCGCGACACGCGGGGGACGGCGCTATCGAACGCGACACCCTCCTCGTGCATCCGCGAGTGCATGGCTTCCAACACGGCGAATCCGCTGTGCCCTTCGTTCAGATGAAGAACGCCCGGCGTGATGCCCATGGCTTTGAGGGCGCGGAACCCTCCCACGCCAAGCAGCAATTCCTGCCGGATGCGAGTCCGCGCGTCTCCGCCATAGAGGCGGGAGGTTAGTTTCCGGTCATCCGGGGTATTGCCCTCCACATCTGAATCGAGTAGAAACAGGTCGCAGCGTCCAACCGCAACCCGCCATACTTTGGCATGAATCGAACCGTTGCGAGTTTCAATTTGTACGGCGACCGGGCGGCCATTCTTGCCGATCGCGACTTCCAAGGGCAATTGATTAATGTCGGTCTCGAGATATTCCTCCTGCTGCCAGCCATCGCGATCCAAACGCTGGCGAAAATATCCTTGCCCGTAGAACAAGCCAATGCCCACAAGAGGGATGGCAAGATCAGACGCACTCTTGATATGGTCTCCGGCAAGAACGCCGAGGCCGCCGGAATAGACGGGAAGGGATTCATGAATCCCGAACTCAGCGGAAAAATAGGCCACGGGGCGAGGCCGCAAAACCCCCGCGTGCCTGGTTCCCCAGGTGCGGTCCGCACGCAAGTATTCCTGCATCCGGCGGTAGGCGTAGTTGATGCGGCTGTGCAGCACCAGCTCCGCGGCCCGGCTTTCCAGCTTCGCCAGAGGAAACTCCGCCAGCAGCGAAACTGGGTTCTGGTTGAGCTCCCGCCAGCGCACGGGATCGATATCGCGAAAAATACTCGCGGTATCGTGGTCCCAACTCCACCAAAGATTGCGGGCCAGCGACCAAAGGCGCTCCTGCGCAGGAGCGATGAAGCGATCCAGCGTGCGTGCTTCGCTGACCACCGGCGCAACCTGGGCCGCCGCCTCGGTCAGCATCTGAATCTCAGCGTCGCTGAAGACGCGAGGTTCAAGAGTTTGAACCACCAGAACCCCCTGCAAAACTCCGCGATCGATGAGCGGAACTCCCAAGAACGACTGGTAGTCATCCTCGCCGGCTTCCCGGAAGTACTTAAAACGCGGGTGGGTCTGCGCCTGCTCCACGGCCACAGGCCGCACCTGTTCCGCAACCAAACCGGCCAAGCCCTCATGGATCGCCATCCGCAAGTTTCCGATGCACTCTCGCCGCAGCCCGACGGTGGCAGCCAGCACCAGATTGGCTCGATCCGGTTCGAGCAGATAGGCGGAGCACACGTCACTCTCAAACCTCTTGGCTATTAGAGCCACTACGTTCATCAGTGTTTCGGCGGGCTGTCCCTCTTCCGCCGCAAGGTTGGCGATCTCTTCCAGAGTGAGGACGTCCGGAGCGTCGTGCGCGTGGCCGTTGGGAGCTAACTCCTGAACTTCGTTACGATTTTCTTCCAATTCCAGGCTCTCTGGTTCCATTCTAGATTCAGATCCTGCGGGTTGAATTGTTGCGTCCCAGTCGATGGAGCGTCTAGCTAATCGTCATCCCGGCCAGCGTGGAACCATCTGCTGGCAGTCTCATTATCGCAGATAGCATTCTTGCAATTTCCGTCAGAGATGGTCAGAGCGCATCCTTAGATGATGGCATGCCGCGTCTGCGCGCACTTCTACTCCTGACTTTACTTTAGAGGTGCGTCCCCACGGCGTCCAATCGAAATTACCGATACAGGATATTAAGTCGGGTGAGAGCCATGCGCTATATTACTCCCGTACTCCCCGCTTCCTTTTACCGAAACTGATAGCCAGGCTTGAGTTCGCAGCGGTAGTTCTTGGACTGATCGCGATCGACCACCATGTGGCAGTCCGCCCAGCGCAGGAAAAGATCGGGCCCCAGGGGGAAAACGATTGCGTCGCCTGACACCTCGGCCTCAATGCTGGGGCCTTCCGCAGAGGCGGGCAAGCTGAAGTTCATGGCGCGGCCGAAAATTACTGGGTAAGTCTCGCGCACCATGTCGCTGGTCATGGGATGAACCACCTCAGCCTCAAGCAAGAATGTAACTGTATCGGACCAATTAAGAACCGAAACGTTGAAGTGCCGGTGATCCGGCGAAAAACTTTCCAGTTCGATTCTGGTGAAGGGGCATGGCCCGGCGATACAGGAAACGCGGGCATTGCGAAACTCATTCCCCTCGCCGGCATCCAGAGAGAGGGAGCCGAGCGTAGCTTTCCACTTACCCCCAAGAGCGCATGGCGGGTTGCTGTTACACGGAGTATTTCCCGTGTTAACGATCTGAAACGTCTTTACGGCGCTGCCAATATTCACTTCGGTAGTAGCCTTCACGGAATATCTGATTCGGGTATTCGAAATTGCAGATCCGGAGGTAGTTTCGGCGACGGTGTCGTGATGGAGGGGAACCATGCGGACGACGTAAATCTTGTCTCCGATGAAATCATTCACATCCAGCGGTTGGTAGTCTTCATGGCGAAACGTGAGGAGTACAGCCTGACGCCTGCGAAGCCCTTTGGGCAGCGTCAGAGTAAAAAAGCCCGAAGAATCAGATTTGGACGTACCGCTTCCCAACTCGTTGATGGCCGTGATCTGGACATCGGCGAGTGGCAATTGCCGGTTGGGGTCGCGGTCCTGGCGCAGGACTGCACCTTTTAGCGTCACGGGTTGCCGGCGCTTCAGGTAGGCAATTGCCGATACCGCAGCCAACAAGGCAATGCTCACGATTGTCCAAGTTGCGATAGTCTTGCCTCTAGTCATTGCCACACCATATGTTTAACATTCTAGGACGCATTTTCCACGTGGCAAGTTTGCCGAGCAATCAAGCGGAAAGGACGCCGACACTCCAACCTTGGCGCTACGTGAGTGTACGCGGAAGCATCTAAGTTTTCTCAATGCGCATGAAAGAAAAGAGCTTAACGACAACTCGGCTTTCCCGGAGAGATCTTCTTTTTCAAATCGGCAGCTTGGGACTGTGGACGGTGTTTGACCACGGGAACGCGCTGTCTTTGCTGGCGGCGGCAGAGCAACGGCCGAGCGCCGCGCCCGCGCCAGGTCCCGGAGCTCTCTCACCGGAGGACGACGCATTTCTGGATGAACTGGAAAAGCTAAGCTTCCAATTCTTCTGGGAGCAGGCGAGTCCCCTGACGGGGCTGGTCCGAGATCGCTCCAATGTCCTCAAGAACGATAATCCCGTGGTCGCCAGCATTGCTGCAACCGGATTCGGGCTGACCGCTCTTTGCATCGCAGACAAACGCAATTTCATTCCAACCGCGGATGCTCGAGACCGAGTCCTGGCCACGCTGCGCTTCTTATGGAAAAAGATGCCCACGCATCGTGGTTTTTTCTACCATTTCGCCGACATCAATACTGGTGAGCGCGTGTGGGACTCCGAAGTGTCCTCGGTCGACACGTCGATTCTTCTATGCGGACTTCTCACCTGCCGGCACCACTTCGATAAACATTCTGAAATCACTCTTCTGGCCTACGAGATCTTCAATCGAGTCGATTGGAGTTGGCTCTCCGAGGACACGTCGCTCTTGCCCCACGGCTGGACTCCCGAGTTCGGCTTCCTGCCCTATCGGTGGGATTACTACAGCGAGATGATGATGATCTACCTGCTTGGCCTGGGATCGCTTCCGCATCCTTTGCCGACTGAAGCTTGGAACGCCTGGAAGCGCACCAGATTCGAATATGACGGCGTTCGCTACATCGGTTCGTTTGCGCCGCTGTTTGTGCATCAATACTCCCAGGCCTGGTTCGATTTCCGGAACCAGCGCGACCAGTACGCCGATTATTTTGAAAATTCAATTTTGGCCACGGATGCTCACCGGCGCTTCTGTTTAGAACTGGGCAAACAATTTCCGGATTACAGCGACGATCTCTGGGGGATTTCGGCCTCGGACTCGGAAAAAGGTTACGTGATTTGGGGTGGGCCGCCGATGATGGGCCCAATTGATGGAACAGTGGTGCCGAGCGCGTCCGCTGGTTCGTTGCCGTTTATGACGCAGCCTGTCTTGCGCGTGCTCAGGAATATAAAAGATCATTACCCGCGAGCTTGGTCCCGGTACGGATTTGTCAATGCCTTCAACCCCTTGAAGAATTGGTATGACACCGACACCGTGGGGATTGACGCGGGAATCACGATGCTGATGGCGGAGAATGTCCGGACGGGTTTTGTCTGGAACACCTTCATGAAGAACCAGGAGGCGCAACGCGGAATGGAACGGGCTGGCTTTAAGAAGTATCAGCCGTGATGCAGGAGCTACCAATTGCGCGGAGCGGTTTTTGGTAGTGGTGCAGTTTGAACCGCACCACTACCGAGCGGTTGCGATCTTTGCTACTTGAATTCGATTACTGCCAGACCGTGACCGGGTAGCGTGACGGAGAGTTCACCGTTTCTCAAATGACCAGTCTCCGGAGCGGACATCTCCGCAGCATGCTGAAGCTCTTTAATCTGCATCTGGGTCGGATAGCGGGGGCTGCCCATTTTTTCGTAGACGGGGTTTACATCGCCGTGTGCGTTGTCCACTCGCGCGATTAGAACATGCTTCGCGTTCGTGTTTTTGAGTCGTAATGTAATGGTCCTCGGAGAACCGTCTTGCGCCGGAGGAGAATAGTTCCACAGCGCCAGAACCAACGTGCCGTCTTTTCTGCGGGTGAGTAGAGCGGAATCGGAATCGAGTTGGATTCGTTCGTCGCCCAGCTGGTGCAGGAGTTTAAAGGCGTTGAAAGCTGGCTTGGGAATGTTATCTTCGGCGATCAACCCATAGCCACCATAGAACGGCGTTTTTACCACACCTTGTTCTTCAAAAACGTCGGAGAAACTCCAGTACGACATCGAATCCACCAAACCATCGCACTGACGGATGGTATCGGCAAGCCACGGACCCATGTAAGCGGCGTCTGTAACCTCGGGCTCGTTCTTATAACTGGCGTTGAACTCGCTCCAGATCAACGGCAGCTTCGGAAGCGGCGACGACTCGATCTGGTGGTGCACTTTGTCCACTGCTCGGCAGACCATCTGGTCGCGAGGAATATTTTCTTGCGTGCCGAAGACGTCTTGCGCAGTGTCGTTGGCGTAGACGTGAGTTGACACATAATCCAGCGGAATCTGCTTTTCGGCGCAGTGGCGGATGAAGACATCGACCCATGCCGCCTGCGCGGTTGCAGGTCCGCCAACCCGAAGGCGTGGACTTACTTTCTTAAGAGTGGTTGCGGTCTGGTCGTACAGCTCCCAATAGGTTTCCTGTTTGGGCTGCCCCGCCCAAAAATCAAGATTGGGTTCGTTCCACACTTCAAAATACCATTGCGAAACTTCGTCGATACCGTAGCGCTCGATCAAGTGTCGAGCAAACGCTGTCATCAGGTCATCCCATCGGCTCCAGTCCTTGGGAGGAGCCACATTCGGGTGATACCAAAATGGGTGCAGGGTGTGGCTGGCCGCTAGCTGGTTGGGCATAAAGCTGATCTCAACGAAGGGACGCACTCCGTCGACCAGCAGCCCGTCGTAGATTTGATTGATGTACGAAAAGTTATAGAGCGGATGTCCCTCACTATCTTCGCTATAGATGCCAACCTCGTCATCGAAAATGGCGTGAAAACGAACGTAGGTGAAATCGGTGATTTGTTTGACCGCGCGCAGGTCACTGCGGTAGCTGTCGCGCAGGCTTAGGATGGCGCGTCCTGACCCGAACATTTGCTCCCAGAAGTGCGGGAATGGATGCGAAGGCGCCTTGGCATCGACTACCAGAATACTTGACCCTGCCGAGGACTGCTCCTGCGCCGGAGCCTGTAAGGCAATCGATGCAAGAGTGAAGACGACCGAGACAGCAAGAATGTACGAACGCCTCATAGAGAGCTTGTTTTCGAACTGCGGTTAGGCCGCCTTGACTCGCGATTTCTGCGAATTCGTGCGGCTGGCTGGTTTTTCCTGCAGCAGTAGTTCCGTAGCCTGTACGCGTGGATGGCTGTGAAACCACCGTTGCAGGATTTCATCATCAAGGAAGTTTGCAATGGAGAGCAAGCTCATGCCCTGGTGATGGACCATCCAGCAGCGAACCACTTCGCATCCGTGAGGCTGAGAGCGCCGGCTGGGACTGAAATCCAGCGACTCATAGAAACCATAGGCGCCCAGCCATCCTTTGCGTTGCAAGTGGCGCAAATTGCGCAGCCCCTCAACGGAAGCAATGTCGAGCGCCAGAAAGGTTGAATACGGGGAAATCACGGGTCCGTCATGCTCAGGTTTGAATATGGCTAGCTGGGGCACACCGAAAGCGAAATAATCGTAGTTCCCCGCGGCGTCCAATTTGCTGGAGGCGGATTCGGAGATACCCCAAGGCACACCTTTGTCGGCGGCATAGGCTCGTTGCACCCGCACCGCTGCCTCCGCCGCACGCTCCAGCAGCGTGTTTGGATAAAGCCGCATCCACAGCGCGGGCATGAGATATTCGAACATCGTTCCGGTCCAGGAAAGCAGACCCGCGATCCCATCCTCAAACAACGGAGGCCGGCCGAGTTCGAACCAGCTTTCCTGCGGAATGTCGTCTTTTGCGATGGCGACGAAATACGCGATACGCGCTTCGCTTGCCAGAAGGTCGTAGCACGCGGGATGGATCTGTTTCTTCTCCATCTCGAAGGCCACCGATAGCAGTCCCCGGTTCCGGTTGAGGAGGAAGGCAAAATCCATTTCGTCGGCCAGGGTGCCCGCCTGATCCGCAATTTTCTTCAGATCCTCCATCAGCCGGACGACTCGGGTGCGCGCCTCGGGCAGCAGTTCCAACAGCTCGCGATAAAGCTCGTTTCGGTCCCCGAGCTTTGCGGAGTCAATCGCCAACCGCAACTGCGTGGCAAGGCCATCGATGAATCTCGGCAACTGCTCGAGGGGGGGAGTTTCGTGTGGCTGTTCTTGTGCTTGCGTGGGGAGATCCGGCATCACCGGGGCATACTCCGGCAGCAGCCAGGGCGCATAAAGTTGAACGGCCCGGCTAATTTGCCGGATCCGTTCCTCCGCCTGGTCCTGAAACCAGGTTGTGTCGGCGTTCTGCGAGCTAGCGGTGGAACGAATGTCCTTCAGATCGGCATCGGGGATATCGAGAACGTACTGCAACCAATCTGGCTTCCGAAGAGCCTTTTCGATCAAAGAGCACTTGCGGCGAGGGATTGCGCCGAGGCTGGACAACAGAGAAAGATGGTCGAGGAGACCCTCCGACAATTCCTTCGGAAAGAGCGGCCGGTCGAGAAGATCCAGGCATCCCTGCTGAAGAGTCCACAGGGAAGCCAGCAAGTTGCCGCTGTCCACGCTGGAAACGATCGCCGGTGTAAGCGGAATCAACGACCGCGTGTCATACCAGTTGAGCAGGTGTCCTCGCTCTCTGGGTAATTGCATGACGGTCGCTAGAGTTCGCAGCGTCTGCTGGGAAAATTCCGGCACCGTGAGATAGCCGAATCTGCAGGCCACCTGGCGTGCATTGAGAAGCAATCCGAGATTCGTCGGCGAAACTCGAGGCGCAACCTTGGTGTCCTTTTCCTGGACGTTATCGGGAATCAACCAGTGGTGCTCTTCGGTGCTGAACTCAGCGAAATACCGCCAGGTGCGGAGACCGGAGACGCGGAGCAACCAGCGGTCGCGTTCCGATGCTTCTTTGCGCGGAGCTCGAGGAGGTCGATTCATCCACAATGAAATCGGTCTGCTGCAGGCCCACAGAAGAAGAATGGGGAGCGCAGCGGGCAGAGAGCTTTGGCGCACCAGCCAGAGCAATAAGAATACACCGAGCGCAACGGCCGGAGTCCAAGTGAGGTAAATGTCGAGCGTGGTGCGCTTGTCTCCAGCGAGTTCCACTTCCGCCGCGGTTTCCCATTGCAAAAGACGCTGCCGCGTGATCAATCGGCGGACCATGGTTCGTACCACGGCGTCCAGCGACAACAGCGCTTGATGAGCCAGGAACGTTACCGTCAACCAATTCGCGATGCTGGCGTTCAAAAGGGAGTCAAAGGCTTCGTGGGCGCTTGATCTTCTTCCGGTTCCGGACATCGCGGCATGTGCCAAATCGAATGCCAGTTGGCACAGCGCGGGTAGGAAGAGAATGGCGACCGTCGTAATGGTCCAGGAGGCCGCGCCTCCGGGCAGGCACGTCCACCCCAGCACGAACAGGAGGAAGATGGCAGGCTCAACCAGACTGCGCCGCAGGTTATCGAGAATCTTCCACCGGGAGACCACCGAAAGTGGATTCGGCACTCGATGACCTGACTCTTCAGGCACGAGCGGAAGCAGCCATCCCGCAATCTGCCAGTCGCCCCTCATCCAACGATGCTTTCGTCGATTGTGAGCGCTGTAGTGGGAGGGGTAGTCTTCAATAACTTCAATGTCGCTGACCAGACCGGCCCGGGCATACGCTCCTTCCACGAGGTCGTGACTGAGCAGTGCATTGCGCGGGAAGCGGCGATCGAGCACGCGGTGCAAGGGTTGAACTTCGTAGATCCCTTTTCCTACAAAAATTCCTTCGCCATAAAGATCCTGATACACGTCGGAGGTGGCGTGAGTGTAGATATCGAATCCCGTCTGCCCCGAATAAACAGTCGCGAGCCTTGATCGCGCCGAACTCTGGACGCTGACGCCCACCCTGGGTTGCAGAATTCCGTAGCCCGCGACGACGATGCCTTTCTCCGGGTCGATGATGGCCTGATTCAGCGGGTGCGCCAGCGTACCAGCCATGCGACTGGCCGAACCTCGCGGCAACTCAGTGTCGGAGTCGAGCGTAATGACGAAACGAACGGTGCGGACTACGGACAGATTGCCAACCTTGACGGGAAAGCTGTCAAATTTTCCCAGCAGCAGATTGTTCAGATCCATCAATTTGCCGCGCTTGCGTTCCCAACCCATCCACAATCTTTCGCGCGGGTTGTACACACGATGACGATGAAATAAGAAGAAGGAGCCCATCCCCTGGCCGGCATACTTCTGATTCAGCCGGCGGATCAGATCGGAAGCTAAGTCAATCAGGACGCTTTCTTCCCGTGGCTCCGAAGGAGAATCGAGCAGATCGGAGAGCAACGCATAATGAATGTTTGGATCCTGGTTGCCTAGATAGCGAACCTCCAGGTCATCAACGAGTTTGCGAACCTGCTTTTCATTCAACAGCACCGTCGGAATCGCCACCAGGGTGACGCAATCGCTCGGAATGCCTTCGGAGAAATCCAGCTTGGGCAGAGTTTGTGCCGGCAAAAGCAACGTGGCCAGATAATTCATGATCTGGACGGCACTCTGTGAACTCGGCAACAACACAGCCAATATGGCAAGCAAGACCAACCACAGGGGGGTAGTTGGCGGCGTCAACAGCACAACAACGCCCCACACAATCGCCAGAGTGAGGGCGGCGATGCCCGGCAGATAAAACTCATCCGGATGCTCACGCAGAAAAATACGAAGGCGCTCCGCCACCGCAGGATGGAAACCAACTCTCTCCCGAAGTACCCTGGTCCCTTCGGCCAGCAGGTAAAATCCCACATGCGACTCACGCTCAGTTACGCGGGGATCCTCATTCCGACGGTTCTGCGCCTCGCGCGTGAGTTGCAGCACTTCGCTGGCAACCTTCATCTCGGAGCAATCGCAACGTTCAGAAATCTTCACCAGTTGCTGGCGATAGAGCTCCCGTGTTTCATAGTCCATCCGAGGATAAGCTCTGGCGGGATCTTCCCGCAGGATGCGATCGAACAGGATCAGGGGCTCGATGACTACCTTCCAGGAAGTTTGCTTAATCTCCTGAAGACTGTGGACTAGCTCCGGGATACCGCTGGATTTTGTCGGACTTTCCAGCATCCGGCGGCTACGCTCCGCAATGTGCTCCAACAGCACAATCTTCATTACCGGTACAAGCATCCAGAGCTCTGACATCTTCAGAACTGTGATCTCCTGAAAAGCCTGAATATAGGAGGTGAAGCTCGCGGTGCTGAACTCGTAGGAACTGGCGGCGAAATAGTCCTCGGCCAATGCTGCGATTCTTGGAACAATGGTGCCGTCCGGAGTGCGAACCTGGGGAAGCTTATGAGGCGCGTGGAAGGTTCCGCACGTCTCATGAAACTCCCCTCTGAGCAGGAAGACATTTTCCTGCAAGCGCCGAAAATCGTCGGAAGCAATCGTTGTGGAGCGAGACTCAAGCGACATCAACAACGGCTGCAATGACCGGTAGAGAGTTTCGCAGCGGTCGCGGAAATGGCGCGACTCCTCCTGCCCCGGCATCCAGGCCAGACTTCGCGCAAGCTTCACAGCACTCGAGGACAATGTATTGGTGTTAGGTCCCATATCCGGAGATAGCTGTACCCTTTGAGTCTCCACCCTGTCGAGTTCCAAGTGACCGCTCTGTGGTGTCATACAGTCTATTTCCTAGCGATAGCTCGAAGCTTGCATCTCGAACATCTCGGCATATCGGCCCCCCAAGCTTGCCAGTTGGTCGTGGGTTCCTTCCTCGGCGATCTTGCCATTTTCCAGAACTAAGATGCGGTCCGCTGAACGTACGGTGGAGAAGCGGTGCGAAATAAAAAGCGCCATCTTGCCCGCGGTGAGTTCGGAAAAACGGTGAAATACTTCGAACTCGCTGCGCGCGTCGAGCGCGGCAGTGGGCTCATCAAGAATCAGGAGCTGAGCATCCCGCAAATAAGCCCGTGCCAGCGCGACCTTCTGCCACTCGCCACCGGAGAGATCGACCCCCTGCTCGAACCGGCGGCCCAATATCTGGTCGTAACCTCCGGCCAGCCGTCCGATCGTCTGATCTGCCATGCTCTTCTCGGCGGCGCTTTTCACAAGCGCCAGATTATCAATCTCCTCGATGCGGCCAATGGCAATGTTTTCCCGGGCGGTCATTTCATAACGCATGAAATCCTGAAAGATGACCCCGATTTCGCGATGCAGATCCTCGAGGTTATAGTCGCGCAGGTCGACGCCATCCAGCAGGATTTGACCTTCCGTAGGATCATACAGACGGGTAATCAATTTCACGATGGTCGTTTTGCCCTGGCCATTTTCGCCAATCAGAGCCAGGCGTTCGTTGGTATGCAGTTGAAAATTAATGTGATCCAGTACCCGGCGCGGGTTTCCGGGGTAGCAGAAAGAAACGTTTCTGAACTCGACTCCGCGTACGATCGGTCGGGGCGCCGGCAAGGCATTAGGTTTTGACTGGATCGTCGGCTGCATTTCGAAAAACGCCAACAAGTCTGTAAGGAACAGCGCCTGGTCGCCGATACCGGCGAAGGTTGAGAAAATTTGCTCGATGTTGCTGCTTGCTTGCTGAATGGCTCCGGCCAGAAAGGTTAGGGTACCAATCGTGAGTGCGCCAGCCAGCGTACGCCAGATTACGAATACGTACGCCGAGTAGTAGCCCGCCGTGCCGATCATCGATAGCGCCGCGCCCGCGATCAACTTTCGCCGAGACAGCGCCACGTTCTCTTCATAAATATCATCGGAGATGCGGGTAAACCGCTCTCGCAGGAAATCTTTCAGTCCAAAGAGCTTAAGCTCCTTCGCAGCCTCTTTGCTTCCGCCTAGAATCCGCAGATAGTCCAATTGCCGGCGCATCGGCGTCTGGCGGAAGTTCTTCGCGTATCCCAGGAAGGCAAAATGACTTTCGCCGAGGAATGCTGGAACCACGCCTGCGATCAGCAGAAGCATCAGCCAGGGAGAGAACAACATGATCGAGACGGAGAGCGTGATCGTGGTGATCGCCTGCTGCACCAGTCGCCCGATCTGCTGGATCATCACCAGACGATCCGTAGCCTGCACCCGGGCTCGCTCCAGACGGTCGTAGAACACGGGATCTTCATAGGCGATCAGATCCAGGCTGGCCGCGTGATTCATCACTCGAATGCTCACGTACCGGGTGTACTTGTCGCCCAGCAGGGAATCCGAGTAGTCGATCGTGCGCAGCAGAATACTGTTCAGGACGGCGAGGGAAAATTCAGCCGCCACCAGCCACCAGAAGCCAGGCTTCACCAGTTGGTGAGCGTGGACGGCATTATTGATCCCATCGATAATCAGCTTCGTGATCCACAAAAGCCCAACCGGTATCAGGGACGAGAAGACTCGCGAAACGAGTCCAAAAACCACGACACCCGGTCCGGAATCCCATACAATCTTCAGTACGGCTGGCACGTTGCGGAGCGCGGAGATGCGTTCCTGCCATCCTGACCAGAAATTTTGCGGTTTCGTCATGCGTGCTTGTTGTCGTCTCCCACTGATTCCACAACCGGACGGACGAAGCCCCGAAAAGAGTGCCTAGGAGTATGACAGTCCAGCCCTTACGAATGCAACGGCCTCACACAAGATGCCGAAACTGGGGGCAAGGTTTGTCGAACTGCTGGAGCGGCGATCGATCTCCAGGCCGCCAACCTCGGGGTGGGCGCGATCAACCAATACACACTCAGAATTGGAGTAATTCGATGTCGCCGAAAATCAAGAATGTGCTTGTCATGTTTCTTCTGTTGGTTGGTGTTGGTCATTCAGGTTTTGGGCAAAATAAGACCGCCGCTAGCGGAAGTCGCATGAACGAGGGTTCCGCGACTCGCGGAGAATACCTGGTGAACAACGTCGCAGTTTGCGGCCAGTGTCACACGCCCCGGAATAGCGTGGGTGCGCTGGACCGCTCCAAATGGCTGGAGGGGGCTCCATTGTGGCTAACATCGGCAGAGCCAGTAGAGAATTGGCCGCTCCAGGCACCCCGGATTGCCGGGGCGCTGCCCGGAACCGATGCGGAGATGGTCAAGCTGCTGACGACCGGAATCTGGAAAACAGGAACCTATTTGCGCGCCCCGATGCCTCAATTTCGTATGAGCCCCGAGGATGCCGGATCCGTAGTTGCATATCTGAAATCGGTAACGCCGGCTCCGAAATGAAAAGTTCCTCGTGTTTCAGAGGATCGTCGAGACTTTTTGGCAGGACGTAAGCATTCACCGACGTCGCAGCGACCGAAGAGTGAAATACGGGGGCGAATGCCGATCGGACTAAGCGGCGACTGCCTGCAGTTGCAGACAATTCTGCAAGGCTCTCAAAGCGTACAAAGCATCGTCCAGAGCCTGATCTTCTTCGATCGTATCGTTGCCCGCGGAAAAAAGTTCTCGTGCTCGAGATACGATCGCTTGTTCGGCATCGGCGATTCGTGCTGGCATGCGATTCTTGTCGGTCTCGAACAGGGCAGCGGTGTAAAGCTCGCGCCAACTTAATGCTTTGGGGTGGGACGACGATGGCACGTTCACGAAAACACCTCAACAGCGGCGCGGAGATTCTGCAAAGGCCTAGATCGAAAACGCAATTTAACTCGGGTTGTGAACCGAAGTCCATACGGGAAATCCTGTAGGGAAAAGCTAAGTATTTCCGGTGCTCAATGCGTCGTTGAAATAAAGCGCCACCGGAAACTCTGCGAACGCATTCGATATCTCCAGCGTGGATTGAGTGCCGGTTTTACACAGATTCTGCACGTCTCCCGTAAAAGCGTTACGGTAATTCTTGGAGCATCCGCAAGATGGCAGCAAGATATGAGTATCTTTCCATATCTCGATTCCGATTGGCGGGCTTTCCGCATCACCCAGCAATCCGGCTACCAGGCGCGGGACAACAACCAGCGCGCTGGTTGCTTCAAGCCTTCGGATGAACGCAATCACGTGATTGGCTTTGGGGCCGTGAACAGTCAATGGAAGATATTCGCCCTGTCGGAAAAGATCAGGGTGTTGCTCGCGCAAGCGTAGAGTCTTCCAGGTCACATACAACTTCAGGCGACCATCTTCTCGCGCTCTCAGCAACTCGCGTGCGGCCGCAGTGTTGGCGTCGGCAATGTTGCGGACGCTTTCGAACGCGCGCTGGCGGCGGAGGTAATCCACGGGACGTCGGTTATCCGGATCCACCAGGCTGAACTCCCATAGATCATTGCCTTGGTAAATATCAGGAACGCCCGGGCAAGTCAGCTTGAGCAGAGTCTGTGAGAGGCTATTCCACAAGCCCAGGCGAGCCACTCGGCGCTGGAACGGCAGAAAGTCGCCCAGAAACCGGTGGTTGGAATCGGGATCCAGCAGCGCTGCGACGAACGACGAAACAGCAGCTTCATATTCGGCGTTTCGATTGATCCAGCTGGTGTTCTGCTTGGCTTCGCGGATCGCCTTCAACATGTAGCTTTCGATTCGCTCACGGAAAGTTTTCCAATCGTTCGCACCTTGGAAAGGTTCCGCCGGCCAGGAGCCAATTAATGTCTGGTAAAGAAGATATTCATCATTGGGCGAAGGGGCTGGCTTTTCGTTGACCAGGCTCCGATGGCTGCTATTGAGCTGTCTCCATTCCCGTACCCGAAGTCTCCACAACCCCGACAGCTCCGAGAGCACATTGATTCGGGCGCGCACGTCTTCTGAGCGCTTCGAGTCATGGGTGCTGGTGGCCAACATGGTGTGAGGCCATTCGCGCAGGCGATCTTGGTTCGCAGAGTGAAACGCGTCCTTAGTGGTTCCGAAACAGTGAAGATCACCGCCCACATCGTTCAGCGAAACCAGCCGGTTGTATCGATAAAAGGCTGTGTCTTCCAGTCCCTTGGCCATTACTGGACTTGTGAACTGCTGGAATTTCATGGCGAAACTGGTGACTGCTTTTCGATAAGCAGGGTCATGTCCGTCCGCAAAGCGGGTCAATAGGACCTCTCTGATGAAATCGAACACGCTGGTATCTGCGGCCGGGCTTCTCCTCTTGGCTTCCTCGACCGCCCGTTCAATATAATGCGCATCGGACTCCGAGATTCCGGTAGGACTGACGTAGGTTCGATACACGGGAAAATTCGCTGCAACTTCCGTGAGCGCGTCGCGCAAGCTATTGAGAGTGAAATCGCAGGTTTGTCGCTTGGAGAGCGCAATGCGGGCAATTTGATTGGCTAGTACGTTCAGCTCGCTGACTAAAGCAACGCGAATAATAAGCTTCCGGCAACGGTAGGCAAGATCGTCAAAGTTGACTTGCTCTTTCGTGAAGTTACGATAGATTCGCTCAAAGCGCGCGGCCGCCGCGGGATCGACGAACAGTCCGTTGACCAGATTCGCAAAGTCGTAGCCGGTCGTGCCTGAGACCGGCCATTCAGCGGGCAGACGCTCCGAGCCGGTAAGAATCTTCTCGATGACCACATAGCGTGCCTCGCCGTCCGCGTTCGCGGAATTCTTTGCTGCCTCGGCGATGCCGCGCCTCAAACGTTCAAAGTATTGCGCCGGGTCATACAATCCGTCGGGATGGTCCACCCGCAGGCCATCGACTTTGCCTTCGCCAACAAAACTTAGAATGAGCCGGTGAGTAGCCTGAAATACGGCCTCATTCTCGATACAAATACCTGCAAGGTCGTTTGTATCGAAGAAGCGCCGGTAGTTGATGTCGTCAGAGGCGACCCTCCAATTGGCTAGGCGAAAGGTTTGCGCTTTGATGAGTTCGTGGAGCGCTTCAAAGCTCGCAGGATCGGCAGGAGTTCCGTTGATCGCGTCGACTGCATCTCTGATGCAAGCACTAATCTCGGGAGCTCGCGAGCACAATTCAGCCAGACGGCGCTTATGGATCTCTTTGTCGCGTTTCCGCTCAGCCAGGAGTTCGCTCCTCACCTCGTGCCGCCCGGGTAAGTGGCTGAAAGCTGTGATCAGGCTCTGAAACTCCAGCAGGTCTGGATTCTGCTCGCCCATCTGCGCAACCAGCGATTCCGTGCATTGCTGCAGAATTCGTGGGTATTCTCGCGGACCAATGGGGAAACGGTGCTCCCGGTAGGAAACATAAAATTCACCGCTCGCTTCGCGGAAAACAAGCTTCAATTCGCCGCTCTCGAGGACGGCTCCATAGTGATCATGTAAAACCGGAACGAGAACTTTTCCATACAACTCATCTTTCAGCGGGCGCCAGTCAATGTCGAAAAAGTCAGCATAGGTCGAAGATTGACCGTTTTCGAGAACATCCAACCACCATTCGTTGTCGCTCCCCATCACCGCCATGTGGTTTGGCACGATGTCGAGAATAAGGCCCATATCATGTTCATGAAGTGAATTGACAAAGCGATCAAACTCTTCCTTGCTGCCTATTTCTGGATTCAATGAGTTGTGATCCACGATATCGTACCCGTGCATACTCCCCGGCCGGGCCTTCAGGCAGGGGGAGATGTAGCAATGACTGATGCCCAGTTGGGTGAGGTAGAGAACGATTGCCGTAGCCTGGGCGAACGTGAAGTCACGATTCAATTGGAGACGATACGTGGCGCGCGGGATGGAGGAGCGCGACTTCATGACTGAAGAAACCACAACACCGACCAAGCTGGCAGTGTTCCTTGTTTCAATTCATTCCCTTGGGCGTGTTCGCTGGCATAGATAATCGGCGAAGGTGGAAGAGAGATTCCAGAGAGGGAATCTGCCCCAAGATTTGCCAGCAGAGTTAGTTGTGCGTTCGAGAAATTCCACTCCGCGGTGAGTTTACTGCCGCGCGCTTCATAGTTTGCCTTGATGTCGCAGGCGCTGGAAAGAAGCGGAACAATGTGCCGGCATCGCAGATTCAACAATTTCCGGTATAGGCTTAGCCATTCTTGATGGGCTGGTTCCTCAACAACGTCCCAAGCAAGCCGTGAGATCTCAAATGTTCTGACCGCGTTCGGGTCGGGAATTCCCTTGCGAGTAGCCGGGTCGTTGAACCTGGCGAAACGAGCGAACTCATTTCTTCGGCCGGCGGTAACAGCCGCCGCCAGCTCCTTCTCGAAATCGCAGAAGAACAAAAATGGAGTTTGCGCTCCGTACTCTTCGCCCATGAACAGCAGCGGGGGCGAAGGGCTGAGTAGAAGAGTCGCCGCCGCCGCACGCACTGCGCTGGGATCCGCGATGGTGAGAATTCTCTCGCCAAACGCACGATTTCCGGTCTGATCGTGATTCTGTAGGAATGACACGAACGCTGTTGGAGGCAAACCGTTCGTGGGCTCACCGCGTTTTTCACCATTCCGGTAGAGCGACGCTTCGCCCTGATATGCAAATCCCTCTACCAGGCAACGGCCCAATCGATCGAGCGGGCGGTCTGAATAGTCGGCATAGTAGCCGTCCTTTTCGCCGGTGATGATCACATGCACAGCGTGGTGGATATCGTCATTCCACTGCGCGTTGTATGCGCGAGGCTGGCATCGGTCCGTGCGACGAAGATAATGGGACTGGTTGCGATCATTCTCTAGGACGAGATGGACGTGTCGACCCGGCTCGATGGCGTTGCTAACTGCTTCGGCCAATTCTGTGAGGAAGTCGGGAGTGGAGTCGTCAAGGATCGCATTCACCGCGTCCAATCGTAGACCATCGAAATGGTACTCGGTCAACCAATACAGGGCGTTGTGAATGAAGAAGTTCCGCACGGCCCGGCTTTCTGCGCCATCGAAGTTGATGGCGTTGCCCCAAGGCGTGTGATGACGGTCGGTGAAAAACTGCGGAGCGTAAAGGCCGAGATAATTTCCTTCGGGACCAAAGTGGTTGTAGACGACGTCCAGGAAGACCATCAGACCGCTGGCGTGGGCCGCTTGAACCAGTTTCTTGAGATCTTCCGGCCGGCCATAGGTGCTATCGGGTGCGAATGGGTAGACGCCGTCGTATCCCCAGTTTCGATGCCCCGGGAAGTCGGCCACTGGCATCAGTTCCACGGCAGTGATTCCGACGTCTGAAAGATAGTCGAGGCGCTCGGGAACCGAAGCGAAAGTTCCAGCCTGAGTAAATGCGCCGACGTGGAGTTCGTAGATGACAGCCTCCTCCCATCGGCGGCCAAGCCACGCAGCATCTTGCCAATCGAAAGCATGAGGATCGATGACTTCGCTCGGACCGTGCACGTCCCGAGGTTGAAACCTGGACGCCGGGTCCGGGACTTCCTGTGCATCGTCAATTCGGAATCGGTAAAGAGTTCCGGGTTTCGCTGCATCGGTTACGACCTCAAACCAACCATGATCGTTGCGTTCTTGATCGCAGCGTTGAAGAGGCAGGCATTTGGTTTTCCCGTCTCCGTCTAAGCGCACCTCCACCCGATGCGCGGCGGGAGCCCACAAGCGAAAGCGCACGCTCCCATCCTGCCGATAGGCGGCGCCAAACGGCATGCTATGACTACGCTTCATTCGACTCTTCCTTCACATCTTCCTTCTTGCCATTTCCACGACGCTCCATCAGCACCACCATGGAGCGTGCCTGCAACGGATACGTCGCGCCAGAATCATAGGTGTCGGCGGGACGCAGGCCGTTCTCGCGGGAGGTGTCCATCCACGCCATCCAGCGAGAGGTTGGACGGAAAGCCGGTAAAGTGAATGCCACATCCTCGTGGTGTGGGTTGAGAAGGACGAGGAAGTCGGTGTCGCTGACTTTCCGCCCGCGTTCATCCGTCTCATCGAGTCCTTGGCCGGACAAAAACATTCCAAGGCTATGGACAGAGGAGTTGTGCCACTCTTCTTCGGTCATTTCATTGCCGACTGGACTCAGCCACAGAACATCTTTCACGTCCGCGCCTTTGATCGGCCGTCCCTGGAAGAAATGACGGCGGCGAAACACGGGATGCCTCTTGCGAAGGTTGATCATGCGCTGCGCGAACGCCAGAAATTCGCGATCTTGTGGCGGCAAATTCCAGTTCAGCCAGCTCAGTTCGTTGTCCTGGCAGTAAGCATTGTTATTCCCCAGCTGTGTATGCCCCATCTCATCTCCCGCCAACATCATGGGCACGCCCTGAGACAGCAACAAGGTCGCCAATAGATTTCTTCTTTGCTTGGCACGTAAAGCCTGAATGTCAGGATCTTCGGTAGGACCTTCGACTCCGCAATTCCAGCTCCGGTTATCGTTATTGCCGTCGCGATTGTTTTCGCCATTCGCTTCGTTGTGCTTATTGCTGTAGCTCACTAGATCCTGCAGCGTGAAGCCGTCGTGCGCGGTGACAAAGTTCACGCTGGCATAAGGACGGCGCCCGCTGTGGGCATAGAGATCGCTCGAACCGGTGATGCGGTACGCCAGGTCGGCAAAAACTCCTCCGTCGCCCTTCCAGAAAGATCGCACGGTATCGCGATAGCGATCATTCCATTCCGCCCAACCCACCGGAAAGTTTCCAACCTGGTAGCCGCCTTCTCCCAGGTCCCAGGGTTCGGCAATCAGTTTCACCTGGGAGAGCACAGGGTCCTGATGGATAATGTCGAGAAATGCCCCGAGTCGATTGACTTCATGCAGTTCGCGGGCAAGAGTGGCGGCAAGATCGAAGCGGAAGCCGTCCACATGCATCTCAAGAACCCAATAGCGCAAGCTGTCCATAATCAACTGTAGAACGCGCGGATGCTGCATGTTCAGCGTATTTCCTGTGCCGGTGTAATCCTTGTAATAGCGAGGATTCCCGGCCACCAGGCGGTAGTAAGCGCTGTTGTCAATGCCCTTGAGCGAGAGGGTCGGCCCCATATGATTACCTTCCGCCGTGTGGTTGTAGACAACATCCAGAATTACTTCCAGCCCCGCCGAGTGCAGGGTCTTGACCATGGTCTTGAATTCGCGGACCGAGTTGGTCGCCAGGTAACGAGGCTCGAGGGCAAAGAAACCGATGGAGTTATAACCCCAATAATTGCGCAGGCCGCGTTCCACGAGGGTGCGATCGTCTACGAAACTGTGGACCGGCATGAGTTCGATCGAAGTCACTCCCAGCCTCGTCAAATACTCGATCACCGGCGCTGTGGAGAGGCCCGCGTACGTTCCACGCAAATGAGCTGGAACATCGGGATGACACTTGGTGAACCCTTTTACATGCATTTCATAAATCAGGGTCTTGTGCCAGGGAATATTCGGAGGCGCGTCGGCGCCCCAGGTAAAAGCAGAGTCGATGACGCGATTTTTCGGCATTCCCGCGGCGTCGTCGCGCCGGTCAAACGACAAGTCTTCTTGCTTGTGTCCGACCCGGTATCCAAAGTGCGCGTCGTTCCATTGAATGGTTCCCTGTATTTGCTTGCCGTAGGGATCGAGAAGAAGCTTGTGAGGATTAAACCGGTGGCCTTGTTCTGGAGCGTATGGACCGAAGGCACGGTATCCGTAGAGTTGTCCGGGCCGCACTTCTGGCAGATAACCGTGCCAGACCATGTCTGTCTGCTCAGGAAGGACGACGCGGACAGTTTCCCGTCTGCCCAATGCATCAAAGAGGCAGAGCTCGACTTTTTCCGCGTGCTCCGAGTAAAGCGCGAAGTTTACGCCCTCGCCGTCCCACGTTGCACCCAACGGGTACGGCCGACCGGGCCAGACGATGGGGTGAACAGGATTCGCCATCTAGCTCTGCCTCCACAGGGAATGAAGAGACGGCCATTGTGAAGTGCGGAATGTGCCAGTGTCCAGCATAAGTTGCATGGATGTTTATTCCTTATAATGTGCGGATAAAATCGTCGAACGCGCAGCACGAGTCGGGTGAAACCCACTGTTGATCCGGAAGCACTCCGCGTCAAGGTCGCCGGGACACGTTGGCCGCTCGTTGAATTGGCCGGTGACCAGCAATGGCTCCCCACTTCCCGGCAAAGAGCGGCTCAAATGACCGACACTTCGATGCTGCTAGTGCACCTAAGTTTGCTATTCCGTCCGCCGACGAATACGCCGGCGGCAAAGAAAAGTCTATCCCGTTCTTCGCCTCAGGTCCCTTCTTTGGCTGACGCATACCTGGAAATGGTGAATTTGACTGCGTAATAAAGATCAATCGCTGAATGATGGATAGGGATTTGTATTTTGAAATGCAAGTCGGATTCCTCCTCGTGCCGATGGTTTGAAACCATCCGCCCGCCGATGTTGTACAACTTCCCTGCACGCTCTGTGGAAATCAAACTGACCCACTACCCTTTTTCGTGGCGAATTGCTTTTGTACTCGGTCGGAGCTAGCATATCCCCCGGCCTTTAATTCTCCGCCCGGCATCTTTAGCAGCTTCAGATCGTGCAAGTTCTTGGTCAAACTTTCGTTCTTGATCTAAGGAGGATGTTATGGGCATTGCAGTGTCGCCGCAGATTCACCCGCAGGTCGCGGATTTCATCGATAAACCTCGCAAGATGTTGATTAACGGCAAATGGGTGAGCTCCATTTCCGGTAAGACTTTCCCAACGTACAATCCCGCCACCGGCGAAATCCTTGCGCAGGTTGCCGAAGGCGATCGTCAGGATATTGATGAGGCAGTGAAGGCCGCGCGCAAGGCCTTCGATCACGGCCCCTGGCGGCGGATGACGGCATCCGAGCGGGGACGCCTGATCTGGAAGCTTGCCGACTTACTCGAAGCGCATACAGAAGAGTTTGGCTATCTCGAAAGTCTCGACAACGGTAAACCTCTCGCCGTTGCCAAGGCAGCCGATGTTCCTTTGGCCGTAGATTTGTTTCGTTATATGGCCGGATGGGCCACAAAAATTGAAGGCAACACCATACCGATTTCCGTTCCGTATACGCCGGGTGCCAAGTATCTCGCCTACACGCTGCGAGAGCCAGTGGGAGTCGCGGGGCAGATCATCCCCTGGAACTTCCCCTTGCTGATGGCAGCATGGAAGCTTGGTCCGGCGCTCGCTTCTGGATGTACGGTGGTGCTGAAGCCCGCGGAACAAACTCCGCTTTCGGCGCTCCGTCTGGGCGAACTGGTCATGGAAGCCGGTTTTCCCGATGGAGTGGTCAACATCGTTCCGGGCTATGGCGAGACCGCAGGCGCGGCTCTGGCTGCTCACCCCGATGTGGACAAAATCGCATTCACCGGTTCTACCGAAGTTGGCAAGTTGATCGTGCACGCCGCAGCCGGCAACTTGAAGAAAGTTTCGCTGGAGCTCGGCGGCAAGTCTCCCAATGTCGTGTTCAAGGACGCGGATCTCGAATCGGCGATCCCCGGCGCGGCCAGTGCCATCTTCTTCAATCACGGCCAGTGCTGCTGTGCCGGATCGCGTCTCTACGTCGAGAAACCAATTTTCGACCGGGTCGTGGAAGGCGTGGCCGACTATGCCAAGAAAATCAATGTGGGATCCGGTCTCGATCCTGAGACGCAAATGGGTCCACTCGTTTCCGATGAACAGTTAAGTCGGGTCTGCGGTTATCTGGAGGCTGGATTCTCGGAAGGCGCAACCGCCTTGGTGGGCGGCCACAAGAAGGGCGACAAAGGTTATTTCGTGGAGCCTACCGTCCTCGTAAACGCACGTGAAGATATGAAGGTGGTGCGGGAGGAAATCTTCGGGCCAGTGGTGGCTGCGATGCCCTTCAACGATCTCGAGGAAATTCTGCCCCGCGCCAACGACAGCGAATATGGCCTGGCTGCAGCCGTCTGGACGAGAGATGTCGGCAAGGCTCACCGCACTGCCGAATATCTTCGTGCGGGAACTGTATGGATCAACTGCTACAACATTTTCGACGCGGCATTGCCCTTCGGCGGCTACAAGCAATCCGGATGGGGCCGCGAGATGGGTCACGACGCGCTTAGTCTGTACACTCAGACCAAGGCGATTTGCTCGAAACTCGCTTAAATCCTCGCAACCAAAAGTTAGGACGGCGGGTCTCCGCCGTCCTAAACTCTTTCCCGCGAAATTCTCTGGGTTTACTTCTCCATCAAGAGCACTTTTTCCGCATCATCGATCTCAGTCAGTTTGACCTCGATCACTTCATTCATCGTAGTCTGCACGTTACGTCCTACGAAGCTCGCTTCAACCGGCAGTTCGCGGTGTCCGCGGTCAATCAACACGCATAGCTGCACCCGCCGTGGCCTGCCGTGGGAGAACAGCGCATCCATGGCGGCCCGCACCGTCCGTCCCGTGAACAGCACATCGTCCACCAGAACAATATTCTTGTCCTCAATCGAAAACTCGATCTTTCCTTCCTGGACCACCGGTTTCGGACCAAGCGTCGAAAGATCGTCGCGATAGAAAGTGATATCCAAAGTGCCCACCGGAACCTCGGCATTATCGATGCGGGCGATAATTTTGCCCAGACGCTGTGCGAGCGGAACACCGCGGCGGCGAATTCCGATTAGTCCCAGACCTTTGATGCCGTCGTTCTTCTCAACAATTTCGTAGGCGAGACGCACCAGCGTGCGCTCAATTTCCGAGGCTGACATCAGTTGTGCTTTTTGCCGTAGCGCCGTCTTGCGCGGAGAAGTTTTCAGGTTCATGGTTGGAGGTGCCTCGCAGGTCTCATGTTTACTTACAAATGAACTAACCACTTTAGTGGCAAGCTGGCATCTCTGCAAGGAGGACCGCTTACTGGGCCGTTGGCTCCGCCGGAGTCATGCCCTTGGCAGGGGCGTGGTGAATGCCGTTGCAGCCCGGGTTTTGGACCGCCACAGTAAGTGTCAGAACACCGGTGTCATTTTGCAGAGCCTGAAGGGTGATCTTCTCAGGTGTCGCAAGTGCTCCTTCCGCCGGCAAAATTCCTATGCCTTGATTTCGTCCCGCGGCCTTGGCCCGGTACAGCGCGGCGTCAGCCAGTTCAATGGTCTCTTCCGCGCAAATGGCCTCGTACGCCCGCCGGCTCCACGGGAAAGGAGCCCATCCTACCGAACACGTTTTTCGAACTTGAACTCCGTGTCCCAGATCAAAAGCCTCCGAGGCCACGACCTCCAGAATTCGGTCGCAGAACGCCGGAATCCCGGAGGGGTCCGCGGACCGCGACATGATCAGGAATTCTTCTCCCCCCCAACGCACCAGTACATCGGATTTGCGCACGACCCTGCCCAGACGCTCAGCCACCAACTGCAGCAGGCGATCGCCCGCGGGATGGCCATGCAGATCGTTGACTTCCTTGAAGAAGTCCATATCGACCATGAGAAATACCAGGTCGCGATGATCCAGTTTTCGAATGTCGCTGCCGCGGGCCCGCTCGTAGTTTCGCAAAACCTGGCCCGCTTCTGCCGTCAAAATCTCTTCCAGATAGCGCCGGTTCCACGCCCCTGTTAGCGGATCGGTGTAAGAGATCTCCTGAAGCTCAAGGTTTTTGCGCTGCAGCTCCAGACTGTGCCAGCGGAGAGATTGTTCTTTACTTTCTAACTCGTCCTTCAGCTTGCACATCTCGTCAAGATTGTTGTGCGACAAACGCAGCAAATGGAGCAATTCGCGGTCCATCCAATGCTGCTTCAGGAACACCAGTGTGCCCATCACGACCATTGCGGCCGCGGTCAGCAGGAGTCGGTAGGAGCGCACTCGAGGCGGGGCGTCTCCGCCGAATTCCGCCCATGCCACCATAAGCGGCGTCGAAAATACCGCTAGCATCGCCAACCGCGCAGTCCAGATGCTATGACCGCTCTGCGGCGTCCGGTCGGAAATCTGCTCGTGTGAGAAATCGCGCGCCATGAAGCCGACTGCGGCAAACCACGCCATTGCCGCGACCAGCGGAATATCGAATAAACCGCCTGTGTAGTACCGGTGAAAATCAATCGCTATGCCGCACAGAATCGAGCCCGCACTGTAGAACACGGCGGCTTTGAGGAACTGCCCATAAATGCTGTGCCAGAAGCCTCGGCTGCGTTTCCAAACCAGCCCAATCCCCGCAATCAGAACAAATTGTTCGAAAGAGTAGAGCACATCAAAGCTGCGCCCATACACCGCTTCGTTCGGCGAAACATACTGCCAGGGAATCACGATAAACAGATACAGGTAAAGCCACCACGTCAGCAGTAGAAAGAAATCGACCGACCCCACGCGAAGGGAGTGGTTGTTCCGCTGGACATGTGGTTGCACCGCCAATGCCGCCATCATGGGCACGACATGCAGGAACAGAACCACGTCTGCAACAAAAGGATTCGGTACCTCTTGACGCAGAAAGACTTCGAAGCAGGTCCATAGAACCTGCGCGCAAAGCCACATTCCGCAGCCCAACGCCATGAGAGCCCAGAAGAGCTGCTCTTTCTTGTCACCGCTCTTGATGTTCGAAAGGATTGCCAGCGTTGCACACAACAGAAGAAGACACTGCGTGAGGTCCCCGAAGGCTGTCAATCCAATGCTGCGCGAAGCCAGTGTAGACACGCCGACGTGAACGCAGACCACTGCGCACACGATTCCCGTCCACCTGCTCGGTCGCCGCACGGAGATGAATCCCACTTTGAAAGTGTATGTTCATGCCCCCGCCTAACACGCATTACGGAAGTAATCACCTGGGCCTGGATTCGACAGGTGAATTGGGCGCAAACTCCTAGCCAATCGCTGCCGTGAATTGCTCAGCAAACCGGAATACATCCTGATAGGAGTTGTACAGAGGCACTGGCGCTACCCGGAAAGTATCGGGCTCTCTCCAATCTCCCACAATTCCTTCTGAAGCCAGCTGCTCGCAGAGTGCGCGTCCATTCTGCCCGATTCGGATCGAGAGTTGTGCGCCACGCCGTTCTTTTTCGTGCGGTGTGATGATCGAGTAGTCCGGAGACTCTACTCGACTCAGCAGGAACTCCAGGTAGCCTGTCAACGAAATGCTCTTCGCACGCAAACGTTCCATTCCGGCATCCTGGAAGATGTCCATCGATGCGCGCAGCACAGCCAAGCTCATAATCGAAGGATTGCTCAGCTGCCAGCCCTCTGCGCCGGTTATCGCCTGAAAGTTTGGCCCCATTTGAAAGCGTGACGCCTCGTCATGTCCCCACCACCCAGCGAAGCGTGGCAAATTCCCGGAACTGGCGTGCCGCTCGTGAACAAAACAACCTGCAACACATCCCGGCCCGCCGTTCAGATATTTGTAGCTGCACCAAACGGCAAAATCTGGGCCGCAATCATGCAGCGTCAACCGTAAGTTGCCCGCCGCATGCGCCAGATCGAAACCCACTACGCATCCCCGTGCATGACCAGCACGCGTAATTCCAGCCATGTCGAATGCTTGCCCCGTCGCGTAATTCACTCCTCCCAGCAGGATCAGCGCGATCTCATCCCCTGAACGATCGATCACGGCCTCAATTTGTTCATCGAGAAGGCAAGATTCACCAGGCGGAGGAGTCAATTCGATCAGCGAAGTCGCAGGATCAAATCCATGAAATTGAATCTGCGATTTCACCGCATACTGATCGGAAGGGAACGCGCCCCGCTCCACCAGAATTTTGTCTCTGTCCGGTGTAGGACGGTAGAACGATGTCATCATCAGGTGCAGATTCACCGTGAGTGAATTCATTACCACTACTTCCATGGGCTCTGCCCCTACCAGCGCTGCGGTCTTTTCGGTCAGCAGCTTGTGGTAAGGCATCCACGGATTCTTCGCCCGGAAATGCGCCTCCACAGCCAGTTCCGCCCAATCGTCAAGTTCCTGCTGAATATACGCAGCCGCAGTTTTGGGTTGCAGACCAAGCGAGTGTCCGCACAGATATACGCAATCACCACCTGCATGTTTCGGAAATAAAAACCGTTTGCGATAGGCTTTCAGCGGATCGCTTTCATCCATCGCGATAGCAAAATCCTTGCCTGGTTGCAACTGGACATCGCTCACGCCGCCAGCTCCAAAGGAGTGAGATCGCGACGAATCAACTTGTCGGCCCGATCCCAGTCGAGATCCTCCACCCGATCGATCCCCTCACACAGTTCTGCCAGCATTCGATCCTGAACGGCTCCGCGCGACAGGGCCACCGAGTAAGGAATGCGGTGAAACGTCACCATCGCATACTTCGGAACGAAAAGTTGCGGATATTTCGCTTCCAGCGCCAGTTCGACCTTCTTTCGAAACAGAAACCGCGCGTCCGCGACCCGATCCCGCATCTCCACAAAGTTTTCGATTGCCATGTCCGCGATCGCATCGGTATTGGCCTTGCGCTCTTTCTCGAACGCAGCGAACACTCGCGGCCAATCCGCGCCGTGCTGGTCGAGTAACTCAACCAGACAAGTGCAATCTTCGAATCCGCAGTTGATGCCTTGCCCGAAGAATGGAACGATGGCATGAGCGGCGTCCCCCAGCAGTAGAGATCGTCCTTCCACAAGCCAGGGAGAACACTTGATCGTAACCATTGCGCCCGTCAAACTCGCAGCGTAGTTCTCCCCTAGTTGCGGCATCAGCTTAAGAGCATCCGGAAATCGCTCTTCGAAAAAGCGAATCGCTTCTGCAGGTGTGCTGACGCTGGCAAAACTCTCTGGCCCTTCAAACGGTAGAAACAGAATGCAAGCAAACGTGCCGTCGATATTCGGTAAGGCGATCAGCATGTGATTGCCCCGCGGCCAGATGTGAAGCGCGTTCATTTCAAGCAAATGCTCGCCGTCCGCCCCAGCCGGGATCGTCAACTCCTTATAACCGTAATCGAGATACTGTTGCGAAAAGTTGAATCGACTGAGCTTGAGCATCTCGGTCCGCAGGGTCGACGCTGAACCGTCGCAACCGATGACAACGCCGCTCTCTCGGCTCTCATCCTCGCCGGTGTCTTCATCGCGCAATCGTATCGCGCCGGTTTTCAAATCGTATCCCGTGCAGCGTTGGTTGAAGTGAATCGTCGCGCCCTGCTCCTCAGCTGCATCCATAAGGGCGATGTTCAGTTCCGCCCGCGAAATGGAGTTGATAACCTCAGTCTCATTTTTCCCATAGGGCTGGAAAGTAAGCTCTCCGGAAATCGTATGCATCATCCGCCCCTTCATCGGAATTACGATGCTCCGCATCCTCTCCCATATCCCGGTCTGCTGCAATGCGTAAATGCCGCGAGTCGAGAGCGCGAGATTGATCGAGCGTCCCGCACTCATGCGCACTCTCCGCATGTCCGGACGCCGCTCGTAGATTTCCACCGCGAAGCCGAGGTGTCTCAAAAGAATGGCCAGAAGTGGACCATTCAATCCGCCGCCGATAAGAGTCACTTTCTCAGGAGACGACTTCATGTCTGATGAAACCACCGGGTGTTCGGAAAACGAGTGATAGAGCGACGCCCTATTCAGTCAGCAACGTCCTCGCTTCCCACAATTCCGGAAAGAACTTCTTATCGAGCGTCAGCTTCAAATAAGACGCTCCCGTACTGCCGCCGGTGCCCATGCGAATACCGATGATGCGCTCCACCAGTTGAATGTGGCGCAATCGCCAACTCACCACCAGTTCGTCGAATTCTGTAAGGCGCTCACACACGTCGATCCAGTCGCGGTAATGATGCTCATCTTTGTAAAGAGCGTGCACCGCCCGGGCCCGGGCTTCGAATCGCTCCCGCTCCGTTGAGCCCTCGGCAGCGGATGCCAGTTTGCCGATCGCCTGTAACGCTCCAAAGAACACGTCGTGCAGCGATGGCTCCTCCAATCTCCGCTTCAAACTTGCATAAGCTTCCGGAGTTGGTCGGTGATAGCGAAGCATCTTCTCGTCCTTCAGCCCGCACAGAAACTCAATCTCTCGAAATTGCTCAGACTGGAATCCGCTGGCCGGCTCCAGCAGCCCACGAAAGGCTAGAAAATGCGTCGGCAGCATCGTTTCCAGAATCGTGAACTGCTCCACCAGCACACGCGTGATCTCTGTACACCGGCGCAGAAGCCGCGCCGCTTCGTACACTTCGTCATGCGATTGCGGCGCAGCCCCGGCTCTTCGCAAATTAGCGACCACGGCATCAAGATCGTGCAACAACTCCTTAAACCACAACTCGTAGGTCTGATGCACCACAATAAATAGCAACTCATCGTGATGGATTGGCGATGACTGTGGCTTCTGCAGCTCCAGCAATTCCGGAACCTTCAGATACGAGCTGTACGTGAGCCGTCCCGGCTCTGGCGCAACCGGGGAAGGACTGATCACCGCCTCCAATCCTTCATCTGCGGGCTCAGGCATTTCAGCTCGAAGATTCAGGAACCGCGCCGCGTTCCCGCCCAACAGCTTGGCCTTGCTATGCTGCGGCAAATTGCTTTGCCGGATGAGCGAGCCCACGTGTTCTTCGCCGAGAGGAAAAGGATAGTCCGACCCGAGCATCACCTGATCCGCTCCCATCGTTCCCACGAGAAATTGCAGCGCGCGCTGGTCGAACACGGCAGAATCTGTATGGAAGCGATTGAGATAATGGCTTGGCGGATGTTGGCATTCCCCCCGCGCGACCGGCTGATGATGCCATGCATTCTCCAGTCGCCCCAACAGAAAGGCGAAACTTCCGCCGCCATGCGCGAAACATATACGCAGTGAAGTCGGCAGCCGGTCGAATGCTCCACTCAGAATCAGCGCCACCACCGACAATTGCGTCTCCGCCGGCATGCCCACCGTCCAAGGCATCATGTATTTCGGCATCCGCTCCCGGCCAAACATTTCCCACGGATGTACCAGCACCGCTGCGCCTTCATCCGCGCAGTGGTGCAGGAAAGTCACAACGCCGGGGTCGTCGAGATTCTTGCTTCCAATGTGATTGCCAATCTGCACGCCTAAGTGTCCGGCCCGCATACACCGGCTTAGCTCCTTGCAAGCAGCGTCAACATCCTGCAGCGGCACCTGACAAAACGATTTCAGCCTGCCCTTTCCTCGGCTGCAAAGCTCAAGCGCCGCGTCGTTAAATAATTGCGCGCAGTCGAGCGCATGTTCCACCGGACGCTCATAAGCAAACAGCACCGGAGTAGCAGAGATAATCTGCAGGTCCACACCATCGCGATCCATTTCCTGCAGCCGCACCTCCGGATCCCAACACGCCGCATAAATATGGCGGAAGAAGCGATCCCCAACCATAATGTCCGCTTTCCCCGGCTCAGTGTGTTTGATCCAGGGCCAGTCCTGCGTGCCGTAGCGCGCCGCCAGGTCAGGCCACGCACTGGGAAAAAAATGGTTATGAATGTCGATTACTCGCATGCTTTACTTGCCCGGATGAATCGTGCCGCACTGCATGCATTTGCGCCGGCTCTCGTTGCCATAGAACTGTTCGAACAGCGGCGGCAAATCCTTGACGATGCTCTTCAGCTTTACTTCCGCTCGATAAATCAACTGGTGACAGTTCGGACAGTACCATTCGAAGGCGTCCAGTGAGCCTTCTGGCCGCGGCACTTCAATCACTACGCCGATCGTTTCAGCCGGCCTCTGCGGCGAATGGCGCACGTGCTTCGGCAAAAGAAATATTTCGCCTTCCTTGATCGGGATTTCGAGCGGTGGCTTTCCCGGAGTCTCCATAATGCGGAGAGACATGTTGCCCTTCAACTGGTAGAAAAATTCTTCGGTGGGATCGTCATGATAGTCGCGCCTCTGATTCGGCCCGCCTACTACGGTCACCATCATTTCGCCGTCTTCCCAAACTTGCGCGTTCCCCACCGGAGGCCTGAGCTTCTCTTTGTTCTCCTCGATCCACGCTTGAAAGTTAAAAGCCTTCAAATTTTTTATCGATGCCATCGTCTCTCCTATGGCTGCGGCTTGTACGCCATGGCCCTGATCTCGATCAGCAAGTGCGGATGCGGCAATTGATGCACGGCCACGGTCGTTCTCGCCGGGCTATCGTATCCGAAGAATTCGCCGTACACCTCGTTATAGCCGGCAAAATCATTCATGCTCACGAGGTATGTGGAAATTTCGACTACGTCTTGCAATCCTGCGCCCGCACTCTGCAAAATGTCGCGAATGTTTTCGATCACGGCCCGCGTTTGCTCGCGGATGTCGAGCCGAGCGGCCCCCATTGGATCGATGTCGGCTCCGGCAATCGTATCGTCAGCCCGCCGCGCACTGGTACCGGACACAAACAAGAAATCGCCAGCCCGCTTGACGTGTGGATATTTCCCGCGCGGGGTTGCTTTTCCTGCGACGACTTTGCTTTCTGTCCTGCCCATTAGTTTCCCGGTTGATCCTCTCTTGCTGCGCTCAGCCCTCAAAGCCGAACGCAAATATTATTCAGCTCCGAATAGAAATTCAGCGAATGCATTCCGCCCTCGCGGCCGATGCCAGAAAGCCCCGCTCCACCAAACGGCGTTCGCAGATCGCGCAAGAACCAGCAGTTCACCCACGTAATGCCGACATTCATCTGTTGCGCCACGCGATGGCCGCGCTTCAAATCACTGGTCCAGATCGACGCCGCCAGCCCGTACTTCGTGTCGTTGGCCATCGCTACTGCTTCTTCTTCCGAATCAAACGCCGCGACGTGGCACACCGGACCAAAAATTTCCTCCTTCACGCAGCGCGCCGTTTCCGGCAACCCAGTATAGATGGTGGACTGCACATAGAAGCCGTGGTCGCGACCGTCGCCGAACGTTGGAATACTTCCACCAGTTATTACAGTCGCCCCTTCGTCGCGTGCTAATTGGAAGTAGGAAAGAACTTTCTCGCGATGCTGCGCGGAAATCAGCGGTCCCAGATCCGTGTTTTCATCCTTAGGCCAGCCCGCATGCAAGCTTTCCGCCTTCCTCCTCAATGCTTCCACAAATGCGCCAAAGATTTTCCTCTCCACGTAAACCCGCTCCGCGCACAAGCAGACTTGCCCAGTATTCAGAAACACGGCATCGGCTAGGCCATTCACCGCTTCTTCAAAATTGCAATCCGCGAAAACGACCGCTGCGTTCTTTCCACCCAATTCAAACGAAACCGGCTTCACCGTAGGCGCAACCGCTTTCATAATGGCAGCGCCGGTCCTGGATTCGCCAGTGAACGTGATCGCATCGACATCTGAATGCTGCGTCAGAAATTCCCCCGTGGATCCCGGGCCGAACCCGTGCACCACGTTATAGACCCCGCTCGGAATCTCCGCGTCCTGCATCGCCTCGGCGAGAAGCGTTGCCGTTGCCGGAGTTTCCTCCGAAGGTTTAACGACCACCGCGCTCCCGCAAGCCAGCGCGGGCGCGACTTTCCAGGTGAGCAAAAGCAGCGGTAAATTCCACGGTGTGATTACGCCGACCACGCCCAGCGGCTTGCGCACCGCGTAGTTCAAAGCCGTTGTCCCGTCGGGCGTTTCCGTCTGAAATGATTCCAGTCCGGCCATCTTAACCAAGTCGGCAAAGACGCGGAAGTTCGCTGCCGCCCGCGGGACGTCGAGCTTTGACGCCAGGGAGATCGGCTTGCCAGTATCGGCAACCTCGGCTTGAACAAAGCAATCGAATCGCTTCTCGATCGCATCTGCAACCCTGTGCAATCGTGCCGCCCGTTCACGGACTCCGAGTCGTCCCCACTCCTCGCGCAGCGCCCGCCGGGCGGCGTACACCGCCTCGTCTACCTGATTCTTGTCGGCCGCGGTCACTTGCGCGATCACTGTCCCGTCCGCCGGATTCACATCCGCGAACTCCTGCGTGCCGGGCACGAAATGGCCGTCAATGTAATTCTGGATTAATTTCACAAAATCCCCAGGCGGGCCTTGGCAATCGTAGCAGCCGGGCAGGAGACGAGGCAATCGCGGCAAGCGCTAGTTTTGCCGTTCTTCCAGGTACCGCCGCAGCGCATCACGCCACGACGGCATTTCGATTCGTAGTTCCCGCAAACGTGCTGGAGACAGCACTGAATACGCTGGCCGAGGCGCAGGCCGCGCCATCTGTGCACTGCTCACCGGCCGCACGGTTGTCGGGAGTCCCGCGCTCCGCACGATCTCCTGCGCAAACTCAAACCAGGTGCAATCTCCAGCGTTGGTAACGTGCACAATTCCACCAGCGTTCTGCCGGCACAATTGTGGAATCGCCCGCGCAAGGTCTACCACGTAGGTCGGACACCCGCGCTGGTCGTTGACGACGTCCAGTGCGGGACGGTTTGCTGCCAGCTTCAAAATCGCGTCGGGAAAACATTTTCCCCCAACTCCAAACAGCCACGATGTTCTCAGGATGCAGCAATTCGGTATCAACTCGAGTAGCTTGATCTCTGCCTCCGCCTTGCTGCGTCCGTAAACGCCCTGCGGGTTGCGCGGATCGTCAATCTCATACGGTGTGCTCTTCTTTCCATCAAATACGTAATCGGAACTCAAGAAGAGGAGCCGCGCTCCAACTTCCTTCGCCGCAACAGTTATATTCACCGCACCATCGCGATTCACCGCAAACGCCAGATCCTGATTGCTCTCACAGCCGTCCACATCCGTGTAAGCCGCAGCCAGCACGATCCAGTCTGGATGTGTTTCCCGAACCACTCGCCGCACGCCATCCGCATCTCGGATATCGGCATCAAGCGAACGGAGTCCTGTAACCGCATCTCCACTCCATTCGTGCATGAGCGCCTTGCCGAGCAGGCCGGAAGAACCAAAGATGGTGACTCGCATCGGATCTAGTCGAAAGTCTCGGCGTCGGCGAAAGCCGCGCCCCGCTGGTCTTTTGCCGATACGATCGGCTCGCCGTCCAGTTCCCAGTTGATCTTGAGTTGGGAATCATTCCAGGCAAGGGTTCGTTCGTACTCAGGCGTGTAAAAATCGGTTGCCTTGTAGAGAACGTGCGCTTTTTCCGAAAGCACGCGGAATCCGTGCGCGAAGCCTGCGGGGATCCACAACATGCGCTGGTTCTCGCCCGACAGCCGCACCGCTTCCCATCGCCCAAAAGTCGCCGAACTCCGGCGCATGTCGACGGCAACATCCAGAATCTCTCCCTCCGCAACCCGTACAAGCTTTCCCTGAGGATGCTTTACCTGATAATGCAGCCCTCTCAAAACATTGCGGGAAGAGCAGGAATGATTATCCTGCACAAAGGCTTCGACGATTCCTGCACCCGCCATGCCTCTCTGGTTGTAGCTCTCCAGGAAAAACCCACGCTCATCGCGAAACACGCGAGGCTCGAGAACGAATACCTCCGGCAGGGAAGTTGCGATTTTCTTGATTGCATTCGTGGCGGGGGAAACGGTATCAACTCTACTCATCAGAATACTTTCTCCCGCAAGAGTTGTAGCAGATAAGCGCCGTAACTGTTCTTCTTCATCGAGTTACCAATCTTCTCCACCTGCTCCGCGGTAATGTAACCCGAGCGCAGCGCGATCTCTTCGGGACAAGCCACCATCAGCCCCTGTCTCTTCTCGATCGCCTGAATGTAGAGCGATGCGTCCATCAACGATTCATGCGTTCCGGTGTCCAGCCACGCCATTCCGCGGCCCATGACCACAACCTCCAACTGGCCGCGCTCCAGATAGACCTTATTCACGTCTGTGATCTCGAGTTCTCCTCGCGCACTTGGCTTTAATGACTTCGCGATCTTTACCACCTGATCATCATAAAAATAAAGCCCGGTTACCGCATAACGCGATTTCGGATGCGCAGGCTTTTCTTCAATGCTGAGCGCCTTCCCTGATCTGTCGAATTCCACCACTCCGTATCGCTCGGGATCATGAACAGGATACGCAAACACCCGGGCGCCATGGGTCTTACTCGCAGCTTCTCGCAGGTCTTTCGCCAGGTCGTGTCCATAAAAAATGTTGTCACCCAGGACAAGGGCACACGCACTCTCTCCCAAAAAAGTCTCGCCTAACAAGAAAGCCTGTGCGATTCCCTCCGGCTTCGGCTGCACCTTGTATTCCAGGCGAATTCCGAACTGGCTTCCGTCTCCCAGCAGCGCCTGAAACTTGGGCACATCCTCCGGAGTCGTAATCAGCAGAATGTCGCGGATTCCGGCCAGCATCAACGTGCACAGCGGGTAATAAATCATCGGCTTGTTGTAGACCGGAAGCAGGCTCTTCCCGATCGCGTGGGTTATAGGATACAAACGTGTTCCCGACCCGCCGGCCAGAATGATTCCTTTATAACTTGTGCTCTTTAATGTTTGCATTTTGAAAATTGCTTTGCGAGGACACGCTCAAGAATATTGAGTTTCAATCCATTTACGATAACTGCCGGTGGTCACACCCCGCACCCATTCTTCATTCTCCAAATACCAGCGCACGGTCTTGCGAATCCCACTCTCGAAGGTCTCCCTCGGACGCCAGCCGAGTTCCTGCTCAATTTTACGTGCATCCATCGCATAACGCCGATCGTGTCCCGGACGATCCTTCACAAACGTGATCAGACTGCGGCGCGGCGCTCCACGCTTCCCCGCCATTTCATCCACGATGTCGCAAATGGTCTCGACGATCTCGAGGTTGCGTTTCTCGTTCCATCCGCCAACGTTATGGGTCTGACCCACCTGGCCTTGCTTCAGCACCGTCGCAATCGCTTCGCAGTGATCCTCCACGTACAGCCAGTCGCGAACGTTTTGGCCATCCCCATACACCGGCAGAGGCTTACCGTTCAGCGCATTGAGAATTACCAGCGGTATCAATTTTTCCGGAAATTGAAAGCGTCCATAATTATTGGAACAGTTCGTAGTCAGCGTCGGTAAACCGTAAGTGTGATGGTAGGCGCGCACAAAATGGTCCGAAGCCGCCTTCGACGCAGCATACGGGCTGTTCGGGGCATAAGGAGTGGTCTCAGAAAAAGGCGCGTCGTCGGGCCCCAGCGAGCCGAAGACTTCGTCGGTGGAAACGTGAAGGAAACGAAAATCCGCGCTCAGTTGCGCGTCCAGCCTTCCCCAGTATGCCCGCACCTCTTCCAGCAGCGCGAAAGTTCCATCGACATTGGTACGGATGAACGCGTCCGGCCCCAGTATCGAGCGATCGACGTGGCTCTCCGCCGCAAAATGCACGACGGCGCTCGGCTTCCGACGATCGAATAGGCTGCGCACCAGCGTGCGATCCGCAATATCCCCTTCGACAAATTCATACCGCCGGTCGTTCGCGACGGTTGCGAGGTTGTGTAAATTGCCGGCGTAAGTGAGTTTGTCGAAGTTCACCACCGAAGCTGATTCCTGCTCCATCCAGCGCAGGATGAAGTTGGACCCGATAAAACCTGCTCCGCCGGTGACGAGGATCGTGTTATCCATAAGTGGCAATGTTGCTTGGTTGAAATGGCTGGCTGCGCCTTCGGTATCCCTGTGTGAGCCGACTTGTCATTGTAAACAAAAAGGACGGGAATGATCCCGCCCTGATGGTCATGCACTCGATTTTGGTTAACTATCGCGTTTCGTCCGCCGCGATATTTCAGTTTGTTTATCCTGCTTTTTGCCGGGAATCCCGTGTCGAGGCAGTCACACTTCCGCTCGGTTTTCGCGCCGCGGTTCTCTCGAAACTCCAGCCCATCAGCTCAAAATACTCCCGTTCGATCTCCGCCGCGATGTGATTCCACTCATATTCTTCGCGAATGCGGCGTTTCGCGGCCACTCCCACAGCTTCCCGCACCGCCGAATTCGCGATCAGGAATCGCAGTCGATCCGCCAGGTCTTCCACGTCGCCTCGCCGGAACGTGAATCCAGCGTCTTCCATAGCCTCTCGATTTTCAGGGATGTCGCTGGCGAGCACACACACTCCCGCGCCCATTGCATCCAGCAAGGCAAGGGACAGACCTTCCAGGTCGGACGGCAAGACGAACACCGCGGCGTTCGTAAGCAACTCGTCGAGAGCCTCGCCCGACACCCAGTCCAGTATCTTGACGCGTTCACTGGCATGAGTTCGCAGTTCGCGTGAATAGTCGTCACAATAGCTCGATGCTCCCGCCATTACCAATTTTAGGTTCGTATCCAACCGCTCATATGCTTCAACCAGCCGGTGACAACCCTTCTCCGGTGAGAACTTCCCAGGAAAAGAATGTAGTTGGAGGGCTCCAGTCCCCAAGCAAGAATTTTGTCCGGCGGTCTTCGTTCACGCATCAGTCCGCCGTTCGGCACGTATGAAGTCTCGGCTCCGTGTCTTTCCCAGAAATACTGCCGCAACGTCCGCGAAACGACCATCGTGCTGGTGGGCAACCTCACGGCAGCCCGCTCCCCAATGCGAAGCACCATAGAAGCGATCCGGCCCCATTTCTTGCGTTGCCAGTCGAGGCCCTGTACCGTCACCACTGTTTTCTTGCCCACGAGACGTGGAATAAAGGAGAACAATGCCGGCCCCAGAGCGTGGTAGTGCACTACGTCGCAAGGCTGGAACAATACGTGGCACGTGCTCAAAAACGTGTGGACTAATGTTTCCAGGTGTTTGGATCGTATCGCTGGTAACCTCACTACCCTGATGCCCTCGTGTTCACCCACCGCGGGCGTGAAGTAAGTCCTGCAATAGGCCGTCACCTCATGCCCCATTCCGGCTAATCGTTTTCCAACTTCCTCGTAATACGTCTCGATGCCGCTGTACTTTGAAATCACGCCCCGGCCGCCGATGAACGCAACCCGTAGAATTTTCTTTCGCGAGCAAGGAGCCGTGGACGTGCCGTCAATCTGCAACGCTGGCGCTAACTCAAGATGCACGCCGAAAGTGCCGTGTGCGCTTCCATCCAGAACACTTCCTGTCTTGCTGGCAACAGATGGGATTGTTCCTCTGCTGGCTCGGGTCCAGCGTGGCGCAGATCGGTTCTTGCCGTCTGCCAGCCGTTCGTACAAGCCAATCAATGCTTCGTAGTGCTCCTCCGGAGCGGAGTGTTGCCGTACCAGTTCTCTCCCTGCATGCCCCATTGTGTCCGCTAGCTCCGGTCGCGAGCTGAGAAACTCTATTGCCGACGACAGCTGCGCCACATTTCCGGTTTCGTATAACAATCCCGTTTCATCCTCTCGCACCAACTCACGCCGTGAACCCAAGTCCGAAGCGACTACAGTTCGCGCGTGTGCATAGGATTCAAGGATCGTCTTCCCGAGCGTTTCATAAGCGTGCGACGGAAGTACGCTGAAACTCGAGTCACGAATGGCGCGATCCAGTTCCGCTCCCTGGATGTGGCCCGAGAACTCAACGTTAGTCAGCCCCAACTCGGCACTTAGCTGCTGCAAATTGTTGCGTTCCGGTCCGTCCCCCGCAACCATCAAGCGGAGATGAGGCAGCGGCTGCATAGCCCGCAGCAGGTCATCCACGCCTTTTTCCTCCGACAATCGACCGAAGTAAAGCAGCGGAGGGTCTTGTACACTTCGCGCCCCCACATCCTTGACCGCTTGGAAATGTGGAAGAACCTCGAACTTCCCCGCATCCCATCCATGCTCGACGAACTTGTCACGCACAAATTGGCTGGGAGCAAGAAAGCAGTCCACGCACCTGCGATAAGTTCCCAACCAATTGTGAAAGTAGGCTTCCGCCACGAGGGTCGCTCGTGCAGCCATTCCCGGATAGCACTTCTCCTTCATCGCGTGCCAGAATTTCCCGCCTTTGCACGCCTCACAGGCTTCCCCCCGTAGAACCAGGTTATAGCTGGGACAAAGCACCTTGAAGTCATTCAAGTGATAGACGACGGGAACTTTTTGCACCTTGAGCTCCCACAGGATCGACGGCGATAAATGGTGATAGATATTGCGCACATGTGCTACGTCGGGCCGGAACTCCGCGATCATTGCCCGAATCCGCCGTCGCGCCTCCGGCGAGTAGATCGCGTGACCAGCTAGCCGTGCGCTGTCGAGCCACCCGGGCCGGTTCTTGAAATTCATATACGGCACGAAATGTTGGTCGTAAGGCGTGGGCTTGCCGCGTGAGTCGGCCATCGAAAACAGCGCCACTTCGTGACCCTGGGAACGCATCAGTTCCATAACCTCGAACAGGTAGGCCTCGGTACCGCTGAAGGGAAAGTTATATTTATTGCAGTACAGAATTCTCATGAACAACGCTCCAATCACCCGGTGCGGCCAGTCGAGGGAACAAGTAGCCAAACTGCGTAAGGTTTGTCTCGCGGCTGAAGTTGTTGCGCACATACACTCGGGCCGCGAGCCGGATCCAGTCCAGTCGATTCCCTGGCTCGTGACCGATGTCGCGCATCAGGGTCTGAAGCAAAAGAACTCGCTGCACGAAATCCTCCAGTTGCCCGGACTGATACAGAAATCCCGTCTTCCCCGGGATGACCAGTTCTGGGATACCCGTGATCGCGGGCGCGAGCACGATTCTGCCGCGCGCCATGGCTTCCATAAGTACCCGCGGAATTCCCTCACTGCGGCTCGTAAGCACAATCACATCGGCTTTTCGGTAGAGTGAATCGATGTCTTCCCTTGCGACGTGCCCCAGCAGCGTAACCCGCTCTTGCAGGCGACTGTGTCGGATCAATAGCTCGAGAGCCTGACGCTCCGGTCCTTCGCCCGCAACGAAACACTCAAAGTTCACTCCAAAATCGCGCAGGCGAGCGCATGCGTGTACCAAAAACGCGTGATCCTTCACCGCATGCAGGCGGCCCACCGCCAGCAGCGTGAACTTGCGTTGGTCGCCACGATCAACCCGGATTGCGAACTTCGCGGGTAAAGGTACTTCCACTCCAAGGCGAGACACAATAATCTTTGCCGGATCAATCTCCGGAAAGTGTTCCCAAATATAGCGGCGGTTGAAATCAGAAATCGTTATGCAAAAAAGGCAATTAGCCAGCTTGGTACCGAGATAAGTGCCATGCAGCAATAAGTCAGACCCATGAAGCGTGAGACTGAAACTTACGCCCAGCAATCGGGCCGCGACCATTCCAATCCAGGAGCCAAAATAACCGTGATGCACGTGGATGTGATCCACGCCCCGTCCTTGCAGCAGTATCGCGTAATACGCCCCAAGCCACGTGTGCAGCAAGGCTTTTGCTCGGATCTTGGGTGTTTCTTTCCCTCGCATCACGATGCGCGTGACTAATCTTGAAATCCGCTTCCAATGCCGAACAAACAAACCTAGAGCCCGCAGAAGAGCCATTGCTTGCACCGGCTGCAGACACAGAACCTCACCGGACGGGAATTGGCTCGTTGTTGCCCCTGACCGCCTAGCGCTTCCCGGAACCACTCTTACTCCCCGCCGCCGCAATTCCTGGATTTCTTCGCCAACGTAAGGTTCCACGGAGGCAGGGAATTGGTTCGCGAGATAAGCAACGGTAAGCATTTGCATTAGCAACGAGAGATTATGAAAACGAAGTGATTGAGATAGGTCTAAGCTGCAGACTCGCGCACAGTCTGAAGAGGACGGCTCACGGCGCGTCCGAAGTCTCTAACGGCACGGTGCCGTTGTGCTGCCAACATGCCAGCCATCGTGAACAGAAGCCCATTCACGAACTGATAGTTCATGACGACCACGCTCGCGTTTACCCAGTAAACCCCAAGCAGAACAGGCCACATCGCGTGGAACTGATGATTCAACAGGCCATTGCTTTCCCCTCGCGGAATCCGGCATCGCCCCAGCCTGAGTAGTTCCCACATCAGCCACACATAAAGTGCCAACCCGAGGACGCCATGCTCCACCAGCAACTCCAGGTAAGTATTGTGCGGATACAGTTCCTTCTCTTTGTAGCCGCTGACGTGCCGCGCCAACTCCGAAGGCATCTGATTCACGCCCCAACCGGTAAAGGGCTTTTCCAGGAACATTTGCCAACCGCCGGTGTACACCGCCTCGCGAAACTCCAACGGTCCGGATTCATGCAGCCGTTCGGTGAGCGCTTGCCGTTGATCATCAAAACTCAGCACGATAAGTAAGAACACGGCTCCCAATAGTGCAAGAGCGACACACACTCGGCGCAAGCGTCGATTATGCGAGCGCAAGATCAGGACACCCACGCTGATCCCGAATGAGAGCCAGACGGCACGCGTCATCGTTGCCAGAATTGCAACCGGCAGGGAGGCAACCAACACTGTGGCTTTTAGCCCGCGGATTCTCCCTCGTAGTACCGAATGCAGCGCCAGCAGACCGAGCAGGTTCAGCGAGACCCCATTCGCTACAGCTTGCAGAAGCGGGCCGCGCGCCCGGTCGACATGGTATCCAAGGCTCTCATCCAGTATGAAGCGCGGGAAGATGAGTGATTTCGCGCCTACCATGAAAGCAATCGACGTGAAGCAAAGGTAAGCCAGCACCACCAGAGCGAACAGTTCGAAATGTTCTAACCGCCGCTCCTCTTGAAACACGAGCGCTGCCAGATGAAAAAGTGCGAACGGCACGATGAATTTTGCCGCCAGCAATGACCATGTCTGACAGTCGAACGGCTGACCAATCACACTTGTAACCGCCAGGAGCGTCAGGCCGAGCATCGGCCACGTGGCCCGCTCCAGGACCAGCAAGCGCTGGCCAGCGACTACTGTCTGTGCGGTTACGCCAAGCAAGAGCAGAACGAAAGCCAGCCGGTCGATCTCATAGAAAGGTACGTCAGGATGCCGCAGCAGCATGGCGGCGAGTGCGCCGAGAAACAATACGGTCGGGATCGTCATCAGGGCTTGCAACGGCCGAAGCGCCAGCGCAATGCCTCGTGCTCCCGCGTCGGCGACCCAGCCCACCGGCGGCGCAATGCCAGGCGAGGTCGACAACATTACTCCCCACTCCCCCGCAGCACGGCTCCTGCCGTCTTCAATAGAATGAGCAAGTCCATCTTCACGCTCCACGAGCGGATGTACTCAACATCCAGCTTCACGCCAATTTGGAAAGACGGATTTCGCCGCGCCGTGACCTGCCAAAGCCCCGTCATTCCCGGTAACACATCAAGGCGGCGCAAATGTTCAATCGCGTATGTGCACACATCATCAAGCGGATGCGGCCGCGGTCCAACCATGCTCATCTCGCCCTTCAGCACGTTCCATAATTGAGGAAGTTCGTCCAGACTGTAGCGGCGCAGGAATCGCCCAACGCGCGTGATTCTCGGATCGTTTGTGATCTTGAAGAACGGTCCCTGTCGCTGATTGCGCTCGCGCAGCGCTTCTTTAAGTTCGTCCGAATCCCTCACCATCGTCCGAAACTTGTAGCACTGGAACGGCCTCCCCTTTCGTCCCGCACGCGGCGCCTTATATAGAAAAGGACCGGGCGAATCGACCTTAACGAGAATCGCAATCACCGCCAGTATGGGAGCCAACATGAGCAGAGCAATACCAGCCCCCACAATATCCAACCCACGTTTTTGCCGCAGGGCTCGAACCGGCAGCTTTACTTCATGCAGCGAAATCAGCGGTATGGTTCCAATCTTTTCTGACTGATCTCAGCGGTTCCTTCGTTGCGCGTGTTCAACTCCGGCGGCCGGGAACTGCTCACCCCACGCGAGGAACAAGTCGTGGCTCTCGTGGCCGAGGGCCTAAGCAATCGCGATACGGCTCAGGAGTTGAACCTCAGCGAGCACACCGTCAAGAAGTATTTGTTTCGCATCTTCGACAAGCTGGGTATCTCGTCGCGGGTCGAACTGGTTCTCTACGCCGTGCACCACAGCGATCCTCGCCCGGCAGAGTGGCTTGCCGGCACCAGCCAGCCCACTCCCGCTCCCGACGCATAAACGGGTAGTAGGCGCCTCATGTCCCACGGCGGTATTTGAAAACCTTCCCCAGCGACCTGTATAAATCTGAGGACGGAACTTCGTGCCTGAAACCGCGCCCAACCCAAATCCTGCTCCTCACCGCCGCCCGACCCTCGTCTCCGCCGGCTTGCTTCTCGTGGCCCTCGCGCTCGTCGTCATCTATACGAGTCACAGAGCGTTTCTGAGTCCCTTAGCCTTGGTCGTCGTTGCCGCCATCGGCTTTGCCGCGCTGCTTCTCCAACTTCGCCTGCGTCCCGATATTTCCTCCATACGAGGTCCGCTCTGGCTCAACGGGACGGGCGTAGTCCTCGCCCTGGGGGCGGTTTGCGCCGACTTTCTTCACCTTAACCCGGCAGTAATGGTGATCGCGGCCCTGGCTGCTGTCGTATTTTTTGCGCTGAGCGGCATCATCGTTCTCGCCGCTCTCCGCAAACGCCGCGTTTAAAGAAGGCGTATCTACGGTTTGAATTCCACCGCCACCGTGGTCTCCGCCACCACCGGTTCGCCGTTCACGCGGTAAGGCTCGAATCGCCACCACCGCAGCGCATCCGTTGCGGATTGCGCCAGAATCTCTGGTCCGTTCAGAGCGTGCACTTCCACCACTTGGCCGTCGCGCCCCACAATGACGTCCAGCACAATCACTCCTTGCAGCTTCCCCGGCCGCGCGGCCGCCGGATAATCGGGATCCACGCGATGGGTTACAAGTTTCTCCATTACCTCGGCCGGAACGTGAGCTTGCGGCTGCGTGACCGTTTCATTTCCCCGTAGGTCGGACTCCAGATCTTCCCACCCGCGGTTCCAGCGCCACCATAGAACCGCCACCAGAATTGCTATCGATCCAAGTAAGAAGACCCATCCCCGCCCGAACCTCCGCCCAGCAGGAGGCTCCGTACCGCCCGATCCTCCGCCTTCGGAGCCTTTGCCCGCCGCGATCAGAGGCTTCGCACTCCCCTCCGTCTCCGGCTCGGCTTTCATTTCTGCAGTCCATCTGCGGATTTCCGCCTGCTGCTCCGCCGAAAGCCCGACAAACTCCATCCCGCAACGTAGCTTGTCGTGATACCGTACCCGCGCCCGCGCGCGCAGCGGATTCTCCGCCTGCGGCAGGCGTATCTCAAGCCCCACCGATTCCCCAGGCTTCAATTCTGCCGCTAACACCGCAGCCACTCCCCCGGCGCTCAAATTCTCCGATCGCCCCGGTACGGTATCCGGAACACCCGAACGGAGCACCGTTACATCCATCGGCGCCTGCACGCAGTACCGCAACCCTCGCCGCCGCGAAGGCTGGTCCGAACCTTGTGCTTGTGCGCCCGCTGCCATTTGATGTCCCTGCTCAGGGGAAACGACACGAATTTACAATTTCACCACAGAGTCACAGAGTCACAGAGAAGAACAGAAAAGGATTTTCTCTGTGTCTCTGTGACTCTGTGGTGAAAGCACGTCCTGCTGCGAGCCTACGGTCGGCGCCGTAGCTCGACAATCTCACTCCCGTTGGCCACCAGCACCACGCTAGCCATCCCGATGAACAGTCCGTGCTCCACAACTCCCGGCATATCGCTCAGCTTCCGCGCCAGCCCATCAGCATCCCGTATCTGTCCGAAGCGGCAATCCAGGATGTGATTGTTCTCGTCGGTCACGAACGGCTTTCCGCTGGCATCCCGACGCAACTCGACGGCAGCGCCCAGCGCCTCAATCTTTTTTGTCACCAGCGCCTGCGCGAACTTGATCACTTCCACCGGCAGCGGAAACCTTCCCAGCACCGGAACCCTCTTCGTTGCATCGGCAACAATCACCACCTGCTTGCTCGCCGACGCGACAATTTTTTCCCGCAACAGCGCCCCGCCGCCACCTTTGATCAAACGCAATTCAGGATCAAACTCGTCCGCGCCGTCCACGTCCACATCGATCTGCTGACATTCGTCCAGCGTCGTCAGTGGAATCCCCAGGCTGGCGGCCTGCTCCCGCGACCGATCCGAGGTGGGAATGCCCCGAATCCGCAGCCCATTCTTCACCTGCTCGCCCAGCAGTTGAATAAAGCGCGCCGCCGTGGTTCCCGTACCCAGGCCGACCACTTGACCATCTTTGACGAACCTCAAGCTCGCCCGCGCCGCCGCTTCTTTTTCCAGGTCGTTGGCCATAATTTCCGCTGCCGTGACTGCCCTCGATGCCGCGCTAACCCAAACTCTTCTCCACGTAAACCAGATACCCCGCCAGCGCCAGCCCGAACAGTACGGTCAGAATGGTGACCAGATCAACCACAAATCCCGCCGGCTCAAATTTTCCTTCGTCGAGTTGCGTTCGCGTCTTGCGATAGCGCAGCAGACCCGCAATCGCCATCAGCACGCCCGCGATCATCGCAGTCAAGCCCATCCACACCGAGAACCCGGTCGCCCCGGATTCGTGACCTTGAAACGCCGTTAACTGCCGCATAGCAACGGCGAACCGGCCGATCGCGAATCCGAACACCACGACCGCCACGCTGGTCCGCACCCAAGCCAGGAACGTCCGTTCGTTGGCTAAATGGTCGCGCGCTCGATTGGAATTCTCCACTTGGCCTTCCGATGACGAACAGATGAAAACAGCAGCAACGACGAGCCCCGTATTATTCCACAGCCTTTGCCACCAGCGCTCCCACCCCCGCAATATTCTTGACCAACTCCTCCGGCACCCCGTGCCGTTTCTGCAGATACTCCGGACTTTCCTCGGCTGTCGTCCTGAGCGAAGATGGCGCGTCGCGAACGCGAAGCACCATCGCAGTCGAAGGATCTCTACCCTCACGCACAACCCTCGACCCCACGGCCCACGCCCATCGCCGCTGCTACCGCCCGGCAATCATCTTTCCCAGGATTTCTTTCATGATCTTCGCCGCCACGGTTGCCGTCATTCCCGCCACATCCTGCTCGGGATTGAACTCCACCAGATCCACTCCCACAATGCTTCCCTCAATCGCATGCAAATGTGTGATCGCCTCCCGCACCGTCATTCCCCCGGGCTCGCGATGCGAAATCCCGGGCGCAAAGGCCGGATCGAGCACGTCCATGTCGAAGGAAATGTACACCGGTCCCTCGGTTTTGAGCCGATCGTACGCCGGCAGCGACCGCATTTCGATCACCTCCACGCCAAACTTCTCCGCCTGCTCCCGCTGATGCCCAACCATCGTGCGAATCCCGACCTGCACCAGTCGCGTCGCCAGCCGCTCCTCCATAATCCGTGCAAACGGGCACGCATGCGACACCCGGCTGCCCTCGAACTCGTCATACAAATCCGGATGAGCATCGAAATGGATAATCGTCAGATCCGGGTAGTGTCGCGCAAAAGCCTTCAGGATGGGGTATGTAACCGAGTGATCTCCGCCGAGCGATACCGGATGCTCTCCTTTTTTCAGCAATTCGCCAATCGCCCGCTCAATCTCCGCAAAGTCATCGGCAACTTTCTCCCGCGAATTGCTCAACTGAAGATCGCCTGCGTCCGCGAAAGCACCGGCCGCGCCTACGTTTACACCCAACTCCGACCATAGATTCGAAGCACCGCAGCCCCATGCCTCGCGGATCTTTCCCGGCGCTCCCGCAGGTCCGCGTAAGTATGACGAGTTGACATCCAGCGGTATTCCCAGAAGAGTGGGCATCTGCCCGCGGCCTCCGTGCCGAAGGATTCATGCAGTCTACAGGGTCCGAACCCTCCAAGACTCCTACAGGAACCACTGCAGAAAGTTTGGCAAGCTGTGGAAATTTATTAACCTGTCGTTTACGTTCGAGCCCCAGGTAGAGACCTACACCCCTATTCTTATGAGATTCCTCGTTCGATGGCGGATGTGCCTGTGGATTTCTTTTCATTCGGAATTCACACTTGCTCGACCCTGACCCGGCTACCTTCACTCTGTTGTTCCCTGCAACAAACTCCAGGAGGAAATACATGTCGTCGTCCAGTTTTCTGGCGCAAGCCAGACAGCACCTCGCGGTTGGCACCAGCCTGTTCGCCCTGCTTGTCAACCTGGGAGCGCCGGCCCCTGTCGCCGCTCAGCAAGTCAAAACTGCCTCCCCTATCAAGCACGTCATCGTGATCATTGGTGAGAACCGCAGCTTTGATCACGTCTTCGCGACCTACAAACCCAAGAATGGTGAGACCGTCTCCAATCTCCTTTCCAAGGGAATCATCACCGAGGCCGGTACACCGGGTCCGAATTACTCGCTCGCCGCGCAGTACAGTGCTGTCGATAGCACGACTGTCGGGGCCGGTACCTACGCCATCAATCCTCCGGAAAAGACGATCTATACCAACGTTCCACCCGTGGTAGCTGGTGGTCCCACGAATCCCTACATCCCAACCCTGGCTCTCGCCAAGGAAATCGAACCCGGGCAACTGTTTCCGAGCTACTACGTCGACTTGACGATCGGCGGCACCGGCCTGACTCCCTACGTCGTTGCGGACACTCGCATTCCCGATGTGTTCAATCTGCCGGAAGGCGCCTTCCAGCTCACTTCTCCGACTCTCACCTACAACGACTATGCCAACAGCCCGGTGCACCGCTTCTTCCAGATGTGGCAGCAGACGGACTGCAGCGTGGCAACGGCAACCGCCGACAATCCGAGCGGCTGCTTGAGCGACCTTTTCCCCTGGGTCGAAGTCACCATCGGCGCAGGCAGCGACGGCTCCAGCGGCTCAACCACTCCCCCGACCGGCTACCTCTCTACGGGCGAAGGTTCCACCTCCATGGAGTTCTTCAATGTGCTCAAGGGCGATGCCCCTTACATGAAGAAGCTGGCTGACGAGTACACGCTGAGCGACAACTTCCATCAATCCGTGATGGGTGGAACCATGGCGAACCACATCGAATTCGGCTTTGCCGATTCCATCTGGTACAGCGACGGCAACGGAAACGCCCTGACCCCGCCCGCCAACCAGATCGAAAACCCCAATCCGCAGCCCGGAACCAACAACTGGTACGACGCTGATGGATACGGAAGCGGCACCAGCGGCGGCGGCAGCTACGTCAATTGCGCCGATCTCGGCCAGGCCGGCGTGCCCGCCATCGTGAACTATCTGGAGGCACTCCCCCGTCCCGTCGCGCCGAACTGCGACACCGGTCACTACTACATCCTCAACAACTACAACCCCGGCTTCAACGGCGACGGATCTTCTTCGCTTCCTCTGTCTCCCTTCACCGTTCCCGGAACTTCGGTTCGCCACATCGGCGATGCCCTGCTCGCCAAGGGTGTCTCCTGGAAGTATTACGGAGACGGTTGGAATGTTTTCCTTTCCGACCCGACTTTCTCGAATCCGCTGAACACCTACTGCAACATCTGCAACCCGTTCAACTACGCAACGGACATCATGACTAACGCCACACTCCGCACGGAGCACATCCAGGACTCCCAGAACATTTACGAGGACATCAAGGCGAACGAACTGCCGGCAGTCTCCATCGTAAAACCGGGCTGGCCCTCGGATGGTCACCCCGCCTCTTCGAAGCTCGAACTGTTCGAAGGCTTCGTGAAAAATATCGTGACCGCAGTGCAGGCTCAACCCGAACTCTGGGCAACCACCGCGATCTTCATCACCGAGGACGAAGGCGGCGGTTACTATGACTCCGGCTACATCCAGCCCGTCGATTTCTTCGGCGATGGAACTCGGATCCCGCTGCTGATCGTCTCTCCTTTCAGCGCCGGCGGCTTCGTCAACCACTCCTACGGCGACCACGTGTCCATCACGAAATTCATCGAGCGGAATTTCTACCTGGGCCCACTCACCACCCGCAGCCGCGACAATCTGCCAAACCCGAAAGTGTCCAAGGACAATCCTTATGTGCCCTTGAATACTCCGGCGATTGACGACCTGTTCGACGCGTTTAACTTCCACCCAGCCTCGGCTGCGACTACCGCTTCGCGGTAACCGGCCTCAGTCGGACTGCCGACCAACCAGCCGATCAGGGAACACCCTTCCCTGATCGGCTGTTGCTTGCAGTTTGAAGATTGAACCGTGCGTCATCCCGAAGTCCCGCGTTTTTACCAGCGGGACGAGAGATCTCCCTAAGAGTTAAATGGTCGGGCGAAGAAGCCCGGCATTTTAACCTGATTTTCACATTCGCCTGACTTCGCGCCGTAAAATCATCACAGCCAAGCAGGCGGTGAAATCCCACCACTTCAACCGAAGAACGGCACCACTCTCTGGAGAATTTCTTTGGCCTTAAGTAGACGTGACTTGCTGCGAATGGGTTTCTACTCTGGCGCAAGTCTTCTCGCCGTTCCCCCTCGCCTGTTGGCGCAGCAAGCGGCCGCCAGTCCTGGCATCAGTGCCGCCATGAACATGGCGCATAACGACCCACATCAGGGCGCGCCTCCTGAATTCCACGAAGCCCAGCCCGCCGGCCCTTTGGCCAGTTACGTCACTCCCTTATCGATCCCACCTGTCATCCGCCCGCAATCTGCCGCGCCCATCCCGATTCGTATGGTTCCGTTCCACCACCAGGCCCATCGCCATCTTCCGCCCGCCACCATGTGGGGCTATAACGGCCTGTGGCCCGGCCCAACTTTCGAGGTGCGAAAAGGCCAGGCTCTTTCTGTGAAATGGTCGAATCAGCTGCCCACCAAACACTTCCTTCCCATCGATTACACCATTCACGGCTCGGAGGAAAACGTTCCTCAAGTCCGCACCGTCACCCACGTTCACGGTGCCCAAACCCTGCCGGAGAGCGACGGCTATCCCGACTCCTGGTTTACCTCCGACGGCAAAGTTGGTGCCGTGGCTGGCGCCAATCCCACGCGTCATCCGAATCAGCAATCCGCCACCATGCTCTGGTATCACGATCACGCTCTCGGTATCACGCGTCTCAACGTCTACGCTGGATTGGCCGGCTTCTACGTGATTCGCGACGATGAGGAAGATGCTCTCAACCTGCCCAGCGGTCCCTACGAAATTCCGCTCATGATCCAGGACCGTAGTTTCGGCGTCGATGGCTCTTTGCTCTATCCCCCGGCCAAGGACGGCACCCATCCCATGTGGATGCAGGAATTCTTCGGCGACACCATCTGCGTGAATGGCAAGGCCGCTCCATTTCTAGAGGTGGAACCCCGCAAATACCGCTTTCGCATGGTGAACGGTTCGAACTCCCGTTTTTATCACCTGACGCTCGTCCCTGCCGATGCCGCCGGCAAGCCCAATGGCCGGCCCGTGGATGCACCGCCCTTTCGCCAGATTGGCACCGACGGTGGCCTTTTGCCCAGGCCATTAAGCCTGCACTACCTGATCGTCTCGCCCGGCGAACGCTTCGATCTCGTGATCGACTTCTCCGAGCACAAAGGAGAAAACCTGGCCCTCATCAATGACGCGCCCGCTCCCTACGCGCGCGGCGGCCAAATCGTGCCTTCCGACGTCATGCTCTTCAAGGTGACCAAGCCGCTTTCCGGCAAAGACACGAGCGTGCTCCCGGATACTCTCGTTCCTTGGCCTGCGCTCGATCCCTCTCACGCCGTCCGCGAAAGGATTCTCGCCCTCACCGAGATGGATCGTCCCTCCGACGGCTACACCATGATCGGACTCCTGGGCCAAAAGCATTGGGACGATCCCATCACGGAAGATCCAAAAGCTGGCTCCATGGAAGTCTGGTCTTTCGCGAACGCCACCGGCGACGTGCACCCCATGCACATTCATCTCGTCCAGTTTCAGGTCCTGAACCGTCAAACCTTTGACGTGAAGACCTACATGCAGACCGGCAAGCTTGTCTTCACCGGCATCCCCATGGCCCCGGAATCGAACGAGCGTCCCGCCTGGAAAGATACGATCAAGACCTATGCCGGTTACATCACCCGTGTGATCGCGCGCTTTGATTTACCCCCCGGCACCCACGTCAATTCCGGAGACGAGTTCCGCTACGTCTGGCACTGCCACGTCCTCGAACACGAAGACAACGAAATGATGCGTCCCTACAAAGTCGTCGCCTGAAAGTGCATTGTCATCCTGAGCCGAGGCGGGTGCCCCGTCCTTGTCCCTGCGCCCTTTGCAGGGACAGGGCGGGGATTTTGATCTCGCGTTGTCACGCCCATGTGCCCCATCCTTGCGTCTTTTGCAAGAGTGGGCGGCAATGCTGCTTACGCACTCCGACTTGTTATGCCCGCGACCCTCGAATGCAGCCCGTCCCTTACACGAATGCCGGCGCCGCTGGACAACACCTCGAACACGGACGCAACCGTGGAAGAGCGGCGCTTCAGCGCCGCGTAAACCCGATTAATAGGATTCGGGCTTTAGCCCCTGCGGTCGGCGGGTGGCCCACGCCTGGCGATTTCTTTGTGCCCCATTTCCACTGAGGCTGCCCCATCCTTGCGTTCTTCGCAAGGGTGGGCGGCAATGCTGCTTACGCCATCCGATTGGTTATGCCCGCTACCCTCGAATGCAGCCCGTCGCCACACACGAATGCCGGCGCCGCTGGACAGCACCTCGAACACGGACGCAAC